>Ga0209934_1000152_pt1 | contig 220668 bp, 191 predicted proteins | sample ThiBiot_750_plan_2_FD_183950 | JGI IMG/M metagenome (GOLD analysis project Ga0209934, IMG submission 183950) | Wastewater bioreactor microbial communities from Cape Town, South Africa - Thiocy_expt_750_plan (SPAdes) | ecosystem: Engineered > Bioreactor > Thiocyanate-remediating >...
GGAAGGAAATGTGAACCGGTTAAAGAATAAAAAACGTGAAATGTATGGTAAGGGGAGTTTTGAATTGCTCAGAAGAAAGGTCTGCCTTTCACAAACTGGATAAGTGCATCAAAATTGGCGAAGAACCGTTGGAGTGCAGCATTTTCGGCACTAATAAATACACAATCCAGTCGAAAAGTATGCTATAAAATTTACTTGTCCAAGAACGTTTTTCTATTCTGCATTCTATAGCTTTCCCCAGTGAGGTTTATCACTTCGCACCGGAACAATATCCGGTCTAAAAGTGCCGTTGCAATAACTTCATCCTCCAGCATTTTAGCCCATTCTGTCGGCTTCTTATTTGTCGTTACAATGATGGAGGTAGATTCGTAGATCTGGTTGATGAAATTGAAGAAAGCGACCGCGACATTTTTTTCCAGCGGGAACAGCATGACATCATCAATAACGATGAGGCCCGCCCGCAGCATTTTTTTGTACTCAGCAGCCTGTGAACGTACAAAGTCCTTTGTCTTTAAGGTAGAAACGATCTCTTCCATCGTTCTGAAATACACATGATATCCTGCCCTGACAGCGTCTCTTGCCAAGCCTGCTGCAAGCATTGTTTTCCCAGTTCCACTGGGTCCCATCAGCACGAGATTAAACAGCTGGTCGATCCAGTTAAGTTCCCGTAGTGCAGCGAGCCGTTTGTCGGTAAGCCCGTTACGTTTGGCTTCATAGAGCGAGAGATCGTTGTTTTTTGGCAGAGAAGCAGATTTCATCCGTCTGTGGATATACTTGAACAAGCTGACCCCTCAAAATTGAATTAGAATTAGGGATGCGTAGTGCGTTTAAAGCTGTTATTCAACTGCCATACTGGCTGATGTTGACCCCCTAATTTATTTTTTCAGTTCATTGCGCTGGAGCATGCTGACCCCTTAGCAAGTAGTTTTTGTTACTTAGTGATCAAACAATTCGGATCACTGATGGCTGGAAAACCAAAACGAATGAGTCAGATAAAGCAATTAATCAGATTGTACCAGAGCGGTAGCGGGATAAAAACAATCGCCCGCATCCTTGGTTTGAGCAAGAATACGGTGAAGTCCTATCTCAAAAAGATGGCCGACGGCGGTTTCAATACGGAAGAACTTCTTAAACAGGAGGACCCCCTGTTGGAAAAGTCGTTCTACGCAGGGAATCCTGCTTACAAGGCAGACAAGTTTGAGTACCTAAAAAGCCGTCTTGACTATTATGAAAAAGAACTTAAGCGTACCGGAGTTACCAAGCTGCTGCTCTGGCAGGAATATATAGAAAGTGATCCCACCGGTTATAGCTATCCACAGTTCAACTATCATTTAAGGCAACAGCTTGTCTCGCGCAAGGGCAGCATGGTGCTTGAACATACCGCCGGCGATAAATTATATATTGACTTTTCCGGAAAAAAGCTCCATTATATTGACAGGTCCACTGGGGAGCTGGTCGCCTGTGAAGTATTTGTGGCCTGCCTGCCCTTTTCAGACTATGCGTTTGCAATCGCTGTACCATCTCAGCAGACCCCTGACTTTTTTTATGCACTGAGCAGCTGCCTGGAGGCCCTTGGCGGTGTTCCAAAGGCCATTGTCCCCGACAATCTCAAAGCAGCGGTCATCAAGGCCGATAAATATGAGCCGGTCCTGAACCAGTCCATGGAAGACTTTGCCAATCACTACGGCACAGCTGTGGTTCCGGCGCGTGCGGGCCGCCCAAAAGACAAGTCATTGGTAGAAAATCAGGTAAAAATGATCTATACCCGTGTTTTTGCACCACTGAGAAACAGGCAGTTCTTTGATATCCATACGCTCAATGAAGCCATAAAGGTCTGTATGTTAAAGCACAACCAGACCCGGATGCAGCAAAAGCCATACTGCCGGGAAGAGCGGTTCTTAAGTTCCGAAAAATCAACATTGAGCGAACTTCCCAAAAAACGATTCGAGCTGAAGAGCTATGCTGAACTCAAAGTTGGGGATAACGGACATATCTACCTGCAGCGCAATAAACACTATTACAGCGTACCCTTCGCTTATATCGGAACAAAGGTAAAGATCATTTACACAAGAAATATGCTCTGGATCTATTGTCGGGGCAAACAGATTGCCTCGCACATACGCGGTTACCAAGAAAATACGTACACCACTGTCGCGACACATTTAAAGTCCGAACATCAGGCGTATAAAAACCGCTCGCATGAAACATACCTGACAAGGGCAAAAGCACACTCTGCGGAGTTCGCCAAACTTCTGGAAGCTCTCTTTGCACGCGCGCGTTATCTCGAGCAGCTATTCCGTACCTGCGATGGGCTGTTCAGGTTAAAGCGGGACTTCCCGGTAGAAGAGTTTGATAAAGCATGTAGTTACGTGCTAAAAAATAAGCTATATACCTACTACTACTTTAGGAATGTGCTTGAAAACGGAACAGCAAACAATCAGAAAGAAACTTCCGTAAAAAGCTCCCTGCCGGAGCATGCCAATATCAGGGGAAGAGCGTATTATGCAGGCAGCCAGCCGACACTGTTTGATCAGTCAAACGATGGACCCGCAATACAGTGATGAATAGAATAAAATAAACAAATAATAAAATAAGATGAATATTGAAACACAGATGAGAGCGTTACGCTTACATGGTATGGAGCGTAACTGGAAAGCATTGAATGAAACCCGCCGCAGTACAGAACTCACCCTTTCCGAAGGACTGTCCCTATTGCTGCAGGCTGAATCAGATGAACGGGATGAAAAAAGGTTTGAGCGACTTAAACAGAATGCCGGCTTCCGCTATCAGGATTCGATAGAGGAGATAAACATGGTCGCTACCAGAGGTTTGGACAAGGGATTGATCACTACGCTGGCTACCGGCGAGTACATCAAAAAAGGAGATCCGATACTCATCAGCGGTGCTACGGGATGTGGGAAGAGCTTCCTCTCTTCAGCATTGGGCCATCATGCCTGTACCCAAGGGTATAAAGTCATGTACTTTAACCTGCAAAAACTACTTCTAAAGACTAAAATGGCCCGCCGGGAAGGTACACTGCACAAGCTGATGGACAGGATATCAAAAACAGACCTGCTTATTGTCGATGACTTCGGCCTGGTAAATCTGGACCAGCAGCAAAGGCTGGATCTGATGGAAATAATTGAAGATAGACACGCTAAGGCCTCGACAATAATTGCCAGTCAGTTACCTGTGGCCAGCTGGTATGATGTAATCGGTGAAGATACAATTGCAGACGCAATACTCGATAGACTGATCCATGGATCTTACAGAATCGAACTTAAAGGCGAAAGTCTAAGAAAAAAGAAGTAATATTGTCAGGTCATCAGTTGGACTGAAAAAAGCCTTGTTAGAGGGGTCAGTATGTCCAGCGGAGGGGTCAACTTCAACATTATATCCATATTTATTTCATACCTTAAATTTATGTCTAGTTTTAGGGGAGCAGCATACGGTTTCAAAACAGAAGATTAATTAAATCAAGATATGTACTGCTCTACACTGTTTACAGTTCAAAAAATCCAACTATAAAAGAAAACCCAACGCCTAAAAAGGGTTGGGTTTTATAAATTCTTGTTTTAAAGTGCTGCTCTATAGCAATAGAGTATAGAGGGGCACTAACTACGCTACAAATATACAAACTTTTCTATTAAATAGCAAGATCAAAAACTATATGTTGATCAATCATTTCATTCACAGCTCCATTAGTTCTAGCATTAGCGAACAGAGCTATGAGTTCTCTCTCTAAATCATCAGCTCTATTTTGAGAAACTTTACTCAATACAAAAAGAATTAGACGAATTGACGCATTAAGATTCGTTTGATTACGTGTTCTTAATCTATATCGTTTGTTGGGAATTCTTCGAATACCTAAAGGTTGATTACAATCAAATAAAACACCACTGTGACTACAAATATTTCGAATATTGATTAGGGCTAAAATATGATTTTCAAGCACTTCTATGTCTCTTATTTGATATACATCTGAAACTTTTTGCTTAACAATATCTTCTTTCAAATTTTTAAAAAGGGTATATACCTGACCAAATGTAAAAAATTCCAACGTTTTCCAGGTCGGTGCATAGATATCGTTAATATATTTAGCATGATGATCTCGTATAGGAACATTTTTAGATTTAAATTTATCGTATAGATCTTCGGCAACTTTTGAATAAATGGGGCATGCACTACTCTAGGATCATTGAACCAAGTTGGAGATTGTAGATAGTGATTAGAAACATGATAGACTACCTGCGTTCGAAAATGGACTTCAATTCTATATAAATATTTTCCCAAAAGATTCCGCAAATCAACGTCGAAATAATAGAGTTTGATAATATCATCAAGACTGATCCCCTCACGAAGATTGTGATTTTCATCCACTTCAAAGTAATGCCAATAAAAACCGAGCCGATAATACCCTATATCTAATAAATATTCTTTGGCTTTTTCATCGTCATCAATATACAGCCCTCTATCCTTGAGTAACTGAATTTGTGCGTCCACATCTGTAGCTTGTCTCCCCATGTTAATTTTCTGAAAATTAATAAATACTTGCTAATTAAACATACTGCTCACTACCTATCCAAATAACGCTGTGTACTATTTCTAAACTCCTGTTTAAACTGATCATCCATTAGACGTTTAGCAAATTCCATCTGAAACTTACGCATAGACAAAGCTACATCATCAAATATCTTCTTATAAGCTAGCTCACGCGTATAAGGATCAAGATTATCCACATACTTCTGCTGATAATCTGGGTGATCAGCGATACGTTGGGTAAATGTCTCGTAAACCTGACGTTTATCCTCTGGTGTTGCTTCCCAATCGGCAAACCAGCGATCATTGAAATCGCGAATAATCTTGTCCAAGGCATCGGTCTCATCATCGCCATGCGCACCACGCGGGTTAGCATTGGCAGGATCTAAGGTGCTCTCATCCTTATCAAGCAATAACGATACATTCAGCCGCACACGCTCAATGCCATATGTAGACAAATCTACCGCATCCAATAACTCATCCAACAGTTCATCTTCTTTACGCTTTACGATCATCTTAGGAATAAGGAATTTTAGGAACCAGAATAGCTTTTCCCAAAACATATTCTCAAAACTGATCACCGCAGCCACTTGACCATATACTTTTACAAAATGTTTAGCCTTGATCTTGAGATCCGCCTTTTGTTCTTCATTTAAATCTAAGGTGTTATTAAATCGTAATGCAGCTTGGTCGATAATAGGGCTCAATTGATCTGCCTGTACACTTTGAAAAAATTTAGTATTGAAAACCTCCACCTCGTGCCACTCGTATATACCCGAATCATCAAGGCTATCTTTTAGATCGTGCAGTACATTTACATCGGTAGCACCACTTAAGGATGTCGCGGTATAAAATGGATCGAATGCGGCTTTGATATCAGCACTATCATTAAAGAAATCAAGTACAAAAAGGTTCTCCGTTTTCTTTCCGTATTTATTGGCTGAACGATTAAGTCTTGACAACGCCTGTACGCATAATACCCCTTGCAATTTCTTATCCACATACATCGTGGTCAGCTTAGGCTGATCAAAACCCGTAAGGTATTTATTGGCAACAACTAAAATGCGATTGTCATCCTCATCAAATTTGTCTTTGGTCTCTGAATCTGGAAATCCATTCAAAGATGCTTCGGTATACTCAATACCATCCACAAGCTTTTTGCCTGAAAATGCAATAACAATTTTAAAAGGATTGTCGTATTCTGCTAGTATAAGTTTCAAGGCTTGATAGTAGCGTATAGCCGATTCGATACTTTGCGTAACGACCATTGCTTTAGCTTTTCCTTTGAGCAACTTTTTGTAATAAACTTGCTGCAGAAAATGCTGTAGCATTATTCGTGCTTTGGCCTGTATGGTGCGAGGATCACGCTCTACAAAAGCTTTTAATCGTTTCTGTGCCTTGCTGGTATTGAATTCAGGATTATCCTCAACAGACTTTTGTAATTGGTAGTAGCTGCGGAAGGTGGTATAGTTCGCCAATACATCTAAAATAAACCCTTCCTCTATCGCCTGCTTCATTGAATACAGATGAAATGGCTTAAAAGATCCGTCGGCCTGTTTGGTACCAAAACGCTCTAGCGTAGCATTTTTGGGTGTTGCTGTAAAAGCAAAATAAGAAGCATTTTGACGCATTTTACGAGCTTCCATTGCACGCAGGATTAAATCCTGTGCATCGACCTCTCCCTCTTCGTTCGTATCCAGTTTTCCCAAAACCTGGTTCATCTTGTCCGCTGCTGAGCCACCTTGGCTACTATGCGCTTCGTCGATAATAATAGCAAAGCGTTTATCGCTCATGTCATCGATGTCCTCAAGGATATGTGGGAATTTTTGAATGGTGGTTATGACAATACGTTTTCCGCTTTCGAGAGCCAGTCTTAGATCGCTGGAAGAAAATGCTGCACCAATAATATTTTTAACCTCCGAGAAGCTCTTAATGTTATCGCGCAATTGCCTATCCAACACCCTCCTATCAGTAACTACAATAACTGAATCGAAAAGCGGCATTCCCTGCTGATCTTCGACTTCGATTAGTTGAAAGGCAGTCCAGGTAATTGAATTAGATTTACCAGAACCAGCGGAGTGTTGCACCAAATAGGTATTTCCCACTCCTTCTTTACGCACATCAGCTATAAGTCGCTGTACCACATCTAACTGATGGTACCTCGGGAAGATGTAGAATTTCTTATTAAGCGGGACACTATCCTTACCTTCTAACAGCATAAAATGCTGAATAATGCTAGCCCAGCTTTCTTTGCTAAATGTTTCCTCCCAAAGATAGGCTGTACGGTGTCCATTAGGATTTACAGGGTTTCCCTTTCCCATATTATCCCCTTTGTTGAAGGGCAAAAAGAAAGTATCCTTCCCTTGAAGTTTGGTTGTCATATACACTTCGTCCGTATCAACAGCGAAATGTACTAGGCAACGTCCGAACTGCAATAAAGGTTGATTACTATCACGCGTATGTTTATACTGGTGTATTCCCTGTACCGCAGCAGTCTGGCCCGTCCAAGTATTTTTTAGCTCAATCGTACAGAGTGGTATGCCGTTGACTGTAATGACCATGTCTATCTCCTCTCCCGGATTGAGATTAGAGTAACGTACTTGTCTGGTTACAGCAAATTGATTGTGTTCAAAATTATCACGAACAGCCTGTGCACTACTGGCACTGGGTGCTTCATAAAAAAGTGTGAGATGTGCATTATCTACATCCAGTCCCTTTTTGAGCACACGCAATACGCCATACTTCTTGACCATACGATCATAACGTTCCAAGATCTTTAGTTTCCAATCCCCATAAACTTGCAGCTTGGCAAGTTCTTTTGCTTGCGTAGCCTGAAGAAAATTCCAGAAACGGTGTGTATCCAAAGCGTAGGTCTTGTCAAAATCAAGTGCATCGCCTAGATAGTACCCTTTTCTGGAGAGATATTGCCCATATTTATCATTGGCATCCGCAATATTGGTTCCCTGCTCTTTCAGATCTTCCAAAGATGATCCTGTAAGCGCCTTTTCAATAAGGGACTCTAAAGCTTGTTCGTTATATTTTGAGGTCATGGATTTAATGATTATCGGCTAAATATTTTTTAATCTTTTAAATTTGCAAAGGGTCGCTTTCCGTAATAGCGCGTAAACTCTTTTATCAAATTTGTCTCTACCATTGCTGGTTCAATACCTTCTATAGTTTTCCAGCACACATAGAGTTCTTCGGCCTCTTCCAATTGCCAGATATATCGGCCGCCCTGATGTCCGACGGCCTTTCCTTGGCCGAACTTAAAGTATTGTATTAACCTTGATTGTAATGTTGATGCATTAGAGGTTGAACCGGCCTTACCAATATAAACAATTTGACTGTTTTCTATCCAATTAGCTTTTAATTCATCTAGCGATACATTAGGATTTTTCCCCTTAAAATAACCACCGGAGCCTATTTCCCGAAAAATGTATTTTTTTGCTGTTTTTAATATTATATACACGCCCTTCGTTTGAGGTATTATTTTATTATTTTGTCTAACCTGATGAATAGTTACAAAACCTTGGAAATCCAAATCTTTCAGTTGAGTAATAATATCCTCTGCATGATTGAGACTTAACATTTCCAAAATACTTTGTAAAATTGGATTTATCGCCTTCTCGTTTAAAACAGTCTTGATTGGAGCTTGATCTGCTAAAGCCGCATCCTTGGTTTCAACGATCTTGACCACACGTCTAAAATCGTTTACAGTGTAACCATTGCCTACACCGAAATCACTCGCATAAAATCCTAATGTACGAATCTTAGCCCGAATGCTTTTTTGCTTCTCCGAAGAGGCATTACATTTTTGCTCAATGAGCTCCTCAATTGCTAACGCTTGTAGTTTTGTAAAAATAGATTTCCCTTTCATTCAAATCTTGTTTTATAATTGGTTAATGGAAACTATCCTGCTACTTTTATCTTCCCTGTCACAACCTCGTTAATTAGGCTTTGTTTGTATTCTTTAAGTTTGACAATTTGCTCTTGTTTCTGAAGGATGGCTTTGTCTATTTTTGAGGTTTGCTCTTGCAAAAAAGCCACAATTGCTTTCTGTTCAGTTAAAGGTGGTATGGGAAAAAAGAAATTATTGAAATTTTCAGTTGGAAATCTCCATCTTCCTAACATTGATACTCCTTGGCCATGAGCATAAAATATTTTGCTACTATAGCAATCCTGTAAAACAAACAAAAAATATGGTGAGAAATTTCTATTGTTTATCAATGTAAAAACTCTATAATCAGGACTTATAACCCCATCGTGCTCCGAAATATCAACCCAACCAGTCAATAAATCCATATGATTCATAGCAAATTCTCCTTTGTAAGCTAACTGATATTTCGAATAGTCCATGGCCAATTGACCTTCACCGCTTTTGACATCTTTTACTTTTATTCCTTTCTGAGTGATTGACAATACGTCATATCCTTCTCGTCCAGCAATTCTCTTTAAGATTGAAAAAATGTATTTCAATCTCTTTATTTCCCAATGCTTTGGGATCTCACCAATCCAATCTATTCCAGAATCTTTAGTAGGAACAACCTCTCCTTTTACATGTGGAATTCCTTTGGTGATTGCATGGTGAATCGTGATTTGACGTAACTCTTTTAGTTTTTCTATTTGCTGCTCTTTAAGGTTGATTGCTATTCCTATTTTCTCAGATTTGTCATCTAGATAGTTAGCTATTGCTTTCTGTTCGTGTATCGGAGGAATTATAGATTTTAAGCGAGAGAAGCTGTCTTTTGGAATAGTATTTCTAAGACCTCTATATAAATATTTGAGTTGCTTTTTGTCATCTGCATTAAGATAATAATAATACATGAAAGGAGCATGTATACCTTTTGTTGGCTTCATCACTGTATAAGCTCCAGTGATCATTCCATCAAATGATGACAATCCTACAGTTCTAGGTGTCTCTTCCACATCGAACAAACAAAAAACAAAGTCATTTACTCTCACTTCCTGATATGTATCAAATTCAGCAGGAAACTTTCCCTCAGGATTTTCCATATCACGTTTGACTATACCTCTTAAAGTTAAAGACAGCAAGTCATATTTAATCGAACGCTTTCCAACTTGATTCTTGACTAATTGAAATACATACTTATTTGGCCTCATTACCCAATGCTCTGGAATCTCACCCAACCAGTCTATCCCACTATCTTTATATTTTTCGTATCGCTGCATGTTTACTTCTTCTTTTTACTTTCTAGACTTTTGGAGGTTGTATCAATAAAGGCGACAAAATCCTTCTCCACTTTGGATAGTTCATTTTTCGTTTTCTCTTTGTACTTGGCATATTCTAGCTCAGCCTTTTTCACTGCTTGATCATGGCTTATTGCCCCAGCATGTTGCAAAACTTCATTACCCACCATATGTAGAAAATCATCTAGACGCATAATCCAATCCTGCATATACATCGGCTTGCGATTCAGTGCCTGCAATTCAGCTAGCTCCAAATACGCCGTCACCGTGCGATTGAGAATATTAAGCTCGTCCTCTGTCAAATAATTTTTAGCAACTTGAATCTCTTGTTTACTTGGTTGTTCGCCTTTGAAGTTAGTTAATCCAAGATTCGGCTTATCAGCATCAATGCGTTTGTAAATAACCTCAGCAGCTGTATTTCCATGCGCAGCAAAGTGCATCTTGTTCTGTACAGTCTTAAAAAAATGCTGTGATACCTCCGTCTTAGGGTCGTAATCAATACTCGTCGCATAGATATCCAACACTTTGCGCCAGAATACCTTTTCGGATGAGCGTATATCACGGATGCGAGCTAATAACTCGTCAAAGTAATTGCCCCCGCCAGCTTGCTTCAGCAACTCATCATTCATGGTAAAGCCTTTGACGATATACTCGCGTAAACGTGCGGTTGCCCACTGACGAAACTTGGTGCCCTGATGACTCTTTACACGGTAACCTACGGAGATAATGACATCGAGGTTATAGAACTTAACTGGTTTGTCTGAACCACTAATGTGCAAAATTTGCACATTGCTTTTTTCGTCTAGTTCACCGTCAGCAAAAACATTACTGATATGCTTTGTAATAACACTTCTTTCTTTCTGAAAGAGATCGGCCATTTGTGCCTGTGTAAGCCATACTGTCTCATTCTCTAAACGTGTCTCGATGCGGGTAACACCGTCTTCACTTTGATATATAAGTAGATTACTTTGTGGCTCCATAACCTAGAAGTTTAAAATATCTTGCAATAAACCATCTGCCTGCTCTTCTAAAGCCAAGAGATCAGCCTTGACTTCTTCGATAGAGCGTAATGGTGTATGCTTATAGAAATATTTGTTGAAGGAAATCTCATAACCGATCTTGACAGAATCCAGATTAATCCAAGCCTCCTCCACATGTGGAAGTACCTCGCGCTCAAAATAGCTGATAATGGATTCGTCTAATGGGATCTGCTCACTGTCGCGCAGATCACTCTCGGTCTCGTATACGGTAAACTCTCCAGCTTTAGCACTTGGATAATAACCAAACAAGGATAACTGCTCCTCGGAGCAACCGAATTGGTTTAGCAATTGAGCTTTCTTATCGCCCGTGATCTTCTCTACCTTTTTGATCACCTTTTCTGCTTCGGCATCATAAATGCTTATCGCCGATAAGATTGCTTTCTTTTCCGCAGCAGTAAGGGTAACCTTATGCTTTTTGCAGGTATCGTCGACCAAAGTTGAAAAAGCATTGAAATCCTTAAACTCATCATCGCCAATATGCGACCAGAGCACAAGTGCGAGATCATATAGCGTTTTTGGTTTATTCCATGTAGCTGCTTCGATCAGCTTAGCGAGTTGCTTTTTGTTGAGTCCCCAGTCTTCTTTCTCAGCACGATGGTTAATCTCTTCGCTTTTGCTAGTAAGGTCTGTATAGACAAGGTCGCCATAGGTTTCGTACAAGACCTGCATCGGAACTTTGAGGGCTTTATCAAATCGCAATTCGTCCAAAGCCGCCGCTGTAAACTGTGACTTGAGCCTTTTCGGTCGTTCGATATTGACTTTATAGTAGCCGAAGTCCGCATTCTTAAAGCGTTTGACTTGCAGCAGATCATTCTCTGCGCTCTCGAATTTGTTCTCAAGATAATTTTTAACAATCTCCCCTATCTGTGCTGGCGAAAACTCAGAGTTCTTGCTACCCAGGTTTTTACGTAGTTTTTGAAACAGCTTATTAGCATCAAGCAATTGCACATGTCCTTTACGTGTAGCAGGTTTATTATTGTTCAACAACCAAATATAAGTGGTTATACCGGTGTTATAGAACAAGTTATTGGGCATCTGAACAATTGCATCCAATAGATCGTTCTCGATAATATAGCGACGGATGTTACTCTCTCCTGAACCAGCGTCACCTGTAAAAAGCGATGAGCCATTGTGCACGGATGCAATACGGCTTCCGATCTTATTGGAAGTAGGTGCTTTCATCTTGTCCACCATTTCCATCAAGAAAAGGAGCTGTCCATCGGAACTACGTGGCGTGGCATCAACGGTTTCCCAGTTGCCCCAATAGTCTTTAAGTTTAATCTGAAAACGGCTATCGATAACATCCTTGCCGTCTTTGATGTACTTCTGTTCTGAAGCCCAAGATTTACCATAAGGTGGATTGGACAACATGAAGTCAAACTTCATATCCGAAAACTCATTGGTCGATAGCGTGGAACCCACACGGATATTCTCCGGGTCCTTGCCCTTTATCATCATATCGGACTTACAGATGGCATAAGTCTCATCGTTGATTTCCTTACCATACAAGTATACATCCCCTTTGTATTTAAAGGCATCGTCTTCGACAAGATAGTTTTCACTTTCGGTAAGCATACCGCCACTACCACAGGCAGGGTCATAGATGGTAATAATATTGGGTAGATGATCTTTTAAAGGTTCGAAGACCAAGTGGGTCATTAACTGAATGACTTCACGTGGTGTAAAGTGTTCCCCAGCCTCTTCGTTATTCTCTTCGTTGAATTTGCGGATCAGCTCTTCGAATACATATCCCATTCCCAGATTGGACAATGCCGGCAACAGACGTCCCTCAGGATCGTTCTTTGTTAGCGGTGTCAGGTTGATATAAGGAGAAGTAAACTTTTCCAATACGTCCAATAATACATCTTTGGCTGCCATATGACGTATCTGCGCACGCAGATTAAACTTCTCGATAATCTCCTGCACATTGGCAGAAAAACCAAGCAGATACTCTTCAAAATTGGCCACCAATTTTTGTTGCGAATTGGTCGCTGTGCCTTTGAGCTTCTCCATTGTCCAAGGGGATGTGTTGTAAAACACATACTTGGATGCATGTCTAAGTCCATCTGGATCGAGTTCGATCTGGCCAGCATCCTCCCGCTGATAGCGTACTTCTTCAAGTACCGCATCTTTCGTCGTTTCGAGCAAAGAATCGATACGACGTAATACGACAAAAGGCAAAATAATATCACGATACTTACCCCGAACATATACGTCGCGAAGGCAATCATCGGCAATGGACCAAATAAAACTAACTAATTTATTATGAGCAGTATGAGTCATCTATCTATTTATCTAAAATCTCTATGGCTTAACCTACAAATTAACATTTTTTTTAACTGATTAGCAATAAATGTTATTAACATTGTAAAATAGCATTCTTTTTAAGCTGTCACAAGGATAAAATGGTAAGATAAGGTCAAGGCTGTTCAGTTTATTAATGCTTGATCTTTCTACTAATGTGCGCTGATGGATATTCTTAAACACCAAAATCAAGCTCCTGCGAAAGACTGATCGTGAAACGAACAACTGTAATCTTTTTTGAACAGTTAAATATCAAACAGGTCCAAAACCAAACAGTACCACAAACTTTCTGCGGACGTACTATTGGACTTAGTTACCAGTCCAGTTTCTAAGCACTGTCGGAGTTTTTATTGTTATTTGTCCATTTTGGCTTCTTTTAGCATAAATTTTTAAAATTGAATTCAAAGGCCTACTGACATTACCCCGCATCGCAGCTTTCCATTTTGAGGTACCGTCACCAAAATAGTTCGTATTTTTTTCAGACAATTTCTTTTGAAGCGCTTTAGAATACGAAGATTTATTACCATATATTGGCTCTACTTCCTCTAAATCGCCTTCTTTTGATATTTTTACTTTAAATAGAAAAACACTATCTACATCATTTTTTGACAGCTCAGGACGACTAATTGAACTTAGATTTTTTTCAAGTTCTTTCGTTCCTCCAACATACCTGGCAGCAAACGCCCATACGTTTTCTGTAAGATAATCTCTTGTACCCGAAGAAATGGTAGCACTAAATAATGATAGATGAAGTTTTTTTCTTTCTATAGTAATGGATTTTATCCTCTGAATCTTTTCTATTCCTAAACTGGCATTGCTATTAAACTCGTCCGATTGTAAATCCAATACTTCAATCGAAGGGTATGCTTTTTTTAGAAGCCATAAATCTCCTTCAAATGTCAGGTCAAAGTGCTCAGTCTTGGTGCCTAACGAATCATTCTTAAAATTTAATAAAATGTAATAAGGTTTTAAATCCTTATATCCTAAAACAATTGAATTTATTGAATCATAGGATTTAAAAAATGTCTGGTTGGTGGCAATATCAAACTGTATATCATCAGTCCAAAAGGCTGGATCATTGTTACGACTAGTTTGAGCTATACTCTTGGAAGTACAATAGAAACATATTATAATTCCTAATAAGAATGAAGAGAATATTCGTGATGTTTCTTCTATCATAACTGATTATTTAAAATATTTAATTGAATAGCCTGGTCCCTAATAATAAAGATCTTCATACAGTTTAAATAAGCCAAGCCAATTTATAAAAAAAATCACTCCGATAAAACTATTTCAAATTGGCTATTGTTCGTGCAATACAAAAACGGCTACAAGCTGCCTTTCGAAAGAAAGGTTCAACATAAAAATTGGCGCCGTACATTGAAAATCCAATAGTCTTAAAAAACATTGGATGACGAAACAAAAAAGAGTAAACGATAGGAAACATAAAAATTGCTGTACAAATAAACGCTAAGAGAAAGGGTCTGATGAGAATCAGGCCCTTTTGACGTAAAAAGCCACATCTCACGATATGGCTTCTAAACTAAACTTAAACATATGATTCACTAGTGGTTTGTCTTTTATTACTGACAAACCACTAGTTATTGGATACTACTTATACGAATTGATTGATTTGGATACTTTCCAGTCATTGCCCACACGCTCCAAGGTAACCAGATCAGTCTTCGTAAAATTCTCAAATCTCGAAGTTACTTTAGCGACCATATAGTCTGCCGATTCTTCTAAAATATCTGTGGTTACTGTGCAGTTTAGCTTTTCACCTTTTTGTTTTTTCAATAGTTTGACCACTCCACTACGGCTGTTAGATTGCGCATTGGAAGATTGGATCTTTTGGCTGAAATCTTCAGCGAATAACTGCTCTACACCTGCAGATTCTCCCTCGGTGGTTACCGCAACGTAATGCTCTAAAGCGAACTCTGCTGTAGAAAGGTTAACGTTTGCTTTTGTTGCTTTTGCGCCAGGTCCTTCAGCTGCCATAGCGAATGTAGATACTGCGATTAGGGCTGCTGCTGCGAATGTTTTTACTAGCGTTTTTTCTCGAAATTATTTGTTTTTTATTTGATGATAAAGCTATCATGAGTGCCTTTTGAATACACTCATGATGGTTCATAATATCTTTTTTTATAGTGTTAGTTTTTTATCTAAATAATTTGTTCTTCAATTGTGATGAAGCTATCATGAGCATTTCCATCGATGCTCATGATGACTTTTGTTCTTATTTGTTGACTCAAAACTACAACACAATACGCCCCTAGCCTACGGGCTTTAGACTAACGCTCTGGAAAACTCGGTGAATGGCGGGAATAGAGAGGTGAGCCTGCTTCGTATCAGATTCGTACCACGTTCGGATCATCAATAGATATTGTACAGACACTCAACAGACCTTGTCCAGTCTCTGTACAGGGAAAAACTGGTCAGAGACAAGTCAACAATAGAACACTACACGCCCTGATCCGAAGGCTGTACGAAGCAGGTACGAACAAGACCCCAATAAAAGTTATTTAAACTCATCCCTAATTAGCAGTTTTTAGCAAATAATGCCTAGTGCAGCGACGAAATCCTTGAGTTCGTGTTGGAGCGATCACTGAGATACCATGTTTTTGGTCATAACCATGCAGGCTATGGTAAGAGGAAAACTAAGGCTATCCAGTTCATCAACGCTTTGTCGTATGAGCTGTTGAAGGAAAAGGTGTGATTAAACTACACGATCAACTCAAGTGTATTCAAGATCTATAAACGAGGTGATACTACTATCTTTCTACTTATTCTTCTACTTTCTTTCTACTTATTCTTCTCCTAATCTTTCCCTAGTTCTTTCCCTAAAATATTTACATTTTTCCTTCTGAAATAGCTCACAGCCCATTGTACGAGCATTATAACAACTCTATTCCTTTAATCTCTTCTCCTAGATTCATCTATTCTTTCTACTTAATTATTCTAATTGAGCTCCAATAGCTGGCTATCCCCGAGGCAACTCGCTATTTTAAATAGATCATGAAAAAGCCACATCTCCCGACATGGCTTTACAACATATATATTTATTTGAAATCGCTTTTATTTATACGAATTGATCGATTTGGATACTTTCCAGTCATTACCCACACGCTCCAAAGTAACCAGATCAGTTTTGGTGAAGTTCTCAAATTTCAAGGTTACTTTAGCCACCATATAGTCTGCAGATTCCTCGATGATAGCTGTGCTTACTGTACAGTTTAGCTTTTCGCCTTTTTGTTTTTTCAAAGATTTAACCACTTCGCTACGGCTGTTAGACTGCGCATTGGTAGCTTGGATCTTTTGATTGAAATCAGCTGCAAATAACTGCTCTACACCTGCTGATTCTCCCTCTGTGGTTACCGCAACATAATGCTCTAAAGCGAAGTCTGCTGTGGAAAGATTTACGTTTGCTTTTGTTGCTTTTGCTCCAGGTCCTTCAGCTGCCATAGCAAATGTAGATACTGCGATTAGGGCTGCTGCTGCGAATGTTTTTACTAATACTTTCATAATGTTTTTTTTTATTGTGTTAGTACTTTTGTTCTTATTTGTTGACTCAAAACTACAACACAATAGGCCCTTAGCCTAAAGGCTTTAGACTAACGATCGGGAAAACTCGGCGAATAGCGGAAATAGGGAGGTGAATTTATTCTTCAAGAAATCATTCTCGTTCCAATAGGCTCTTTCCCTCTTCGCTGATCCGATCGGGAGTCCAAATAGGATCCCAAACGAGCTCGATAATTATTGCCCGCTGTGGAAATTGCTGTTGCAATGTTTTTTCAACGCCATGAACGATAGAGTCGCCCATCGGGCAATAGGATGAAGATAACGTCATGGTAACAACAATACGACTGGGATCGGTTAAATTAATATCATAAATTAAGCCCATATCTACGATGTTGATCCCCAATTCGGGATCCATCACAAGCATCAATACCTGAACAGCTTTTAACTGATCGGAAGCCTCCGGTTTTGTTAGATCAATTTTCATGGTATCTTTCATTAAATATATAGGCGAGGTGCGTAGTTTATTTACTTTTTCTTTGATGAAAAACTACTTTTCCGACATTGACAACATAAACAGCAGCAAGTGCTGCCCAAAGCCAGGCTGCACAGTATAATGCCCACCTGAATTGAACGGCTACAGCAACCGCCATGACGACAAGCGCCACTAGGTAAAGATAATATTGTATAGAAAGTAATCGCTGACTATAAAGTTCCTTGGGCAAAGGTATTTTTTTGATGCCATTGAGATCTTTATAGCGCCAATTCCAGATCATAAAAGGCAGGGTCTTATAGGTCATCCCTAAAATAATACCCGTTATCCATCCAAAAAACACCCATACGGCATATAAATTCACCCAATTACCAGACTCCTGCCGGACAACCATAGGTAAGGTGAGAAACGCGAACAATAAACTCAAAAAGGAAATGAAACTATGTTTCATCGGAATATCCAGTACCTTACGAGCCCGGTGCACAAAACAATCCACGACAAAAACGGCCCAGCAAACTACTCCCAATAGCACTATTGCTCCAAAGCTAAGAGATCTTAATCCCACAGGATGGCTGTATCCGTCCAATAAAAAAAGTACCAATCCAAGGTTTATCAAAATGACCGAAACATAAAGCCACTTTGTTTTGGTGGATTGTCCCAAGAGAAACATCGGCAGCATCTTCGCTCCCGCTCCCAGGATCAACTGCAAAAACCAACCAACAATACCGACGTGGGCGTGTAGCTTTAGGATATCGAGGTGACTTTTTGTTAGAAAACCATGGGCTAAATTAATGGCAAGCAAAAGGCCTAAGGTGGTTGTAAAACAAAGCCAGAAGGCCGAGAACGTAAAATAAAGGCGTAGTTCAAATAGATGCTCCACATCTTTAGTCGTCATCCACAGCAAGTAGAAGTACAGGTAGGAGCTGAGCGTAATCAATAGCCCTCCAACGCACATGAGTAAACCGATCTTGAAATACCAGAAACTATAAATCAACACACAGGTTCCCGATGTCAATAGGATATAACTGAAAAATGCCAATTTGGAAGAGCGAAGTGAACGTTCAAAAATAACCGGCACCAGCTGATACGCCGCTCCATAAATCACCATCGTGCCCCAACCTAGTGCTAGGCTATGGACGATTGCCAGCACTTTTGGTTGAAAATGGTGCCCAAAGAGCTGCCCCCCGCTAAAAACCAAGAGGAAGCTGAACAGTAGAAAAAAAATGCCCGCAGTGATAAAAAACGGCAATACAGCATACGCTTCTGGGCTCTTATGAATAGCAATATGTGCCATTTTATTTAACGGGGTAAATTAACAGATGGACATCTCCAGGATGTTGTTCATGGATGAAAATCCGATAAGAAAAATGATCCAGTTCTTCTAGTAAATGGAGCGGAACCTTCCGATGTTTTACATAGACAACCTCATCGGCTTTCAGTTGAGCAAGGGCCTCAAGAATTGATTCCATGGGCTGCGGCATAGGCAATGTCCTGACATCCAATGTAACAAGTTGAAGCGCGGAAAGTCGTGCTAATTTCTGCTCAAAAAGTCGTTTCGGCACAAATGAAATATGATCGCCCTCAGCAGGCTGAACGGACAGCACTGTATCTTTTTTATAAAAGTAACTTCTGAATTCGCCCTCCGCCCATTCGTGGCTATAGCTTGGCACTCCACACTCCTCCATACGCCTAATCAATGGAATAGGGACAAATGAATTGCTGATGCAAAGAATCCCTCCTGCGACGAGTGAGCGATACAACTGAAAAATATCTCTTAATGGATCTTGCCCCATTTCCAATAGGGGTCTCACATCGAATACAACCGTCACTGCTGCATCATCCATCCAACTTGGCCGCTCTGCTGCATCGAATGGATCATTGACTTTCTCAGCTCCATCTGACATCCAAATAAAGCCGAGCGGTACCAGCGCAGCACGGAAATCTGCAACCGAACATCCGCCAATTTTTGCTGCTTCGCCTATGGAGACCCGAGGGGCCAGTATCCGACGCAACACCGGGATCCGGATCTTACGCAAGGGTTTGGCAATAGCTGCAATGGCTTCAATGCTTAAGTCATTATAGCTGATCAGTTCTGAAATCTTGGTATGCTGGTTTATCCGCATGGCTTTTCTAGTTTTTAATTCATTTGAACACCGTAGCTCGCGAGCAACTTTGGAAATAAAATATTATTCTCCAGGTGGATATGCTGCAAAAGATCGGATTCGAAAGATTCGATCTGTGAAAATAATGACGTGTAGGAATTGCAGGCATTGGCTGGCAATGTGTAATTTTGGGTAATTTTGCGCAACTGCTGAAGTTCCTTTCCTGAATCTTCGTGTTCGGAAATCAAAAATTGAATGAGCTGATCTACCTGTTTGCTGGTCAATTCTTGTTCATTCTTGGTTGCCGGAAAGAGCTGCTTCTCCTCTTTATCCAAATGATGGTAAAGGTCATCAAGAAAGGCATCGAGTTCTTGGGACAAGTTGACCAGCTCGGGATGCTGCTGTGCATGCACATCGGCCACTTTATGTGCAAGTTCCTGAATAATCGGTCCTTTTTCCCGGACATACCGATGATGAACATTCTTAATATAATCACTTAAAAAATCGATATCCCAATCTTTAAAATTTAGCGGTGGGCCGGCTATAGGAAGCTCTTCGGATTGGTTTAACCGTCTGCGCAATTCAATTTCATCGAGACCAACACTATGAGCGGCCTCCTTAAGCGTCTGCTTACCACCGCAACAAAAATCTACCCCAAGCTGTTTTAAAACTTCGGCCTTGCGGATATCCTTGGCAGCAATATGGCCAACGGTTTCCAGTGTTTCGCTTTCGAGCGGTTTGCCAAGGCGAACCTGCCAGTATTCGGGCCCCGATTCAAGATAATTCCAAATGAGATCCTTTCCACGTTCACCCAGCAACTGATAATAGAGCGGTTTAGGATCATGATCGTTTTTGATAATAAATGACTCGCCCGAATCCAGGGCATCGAAGTGATCAAATATGGTCGGGTGTTTAAGTCGAGGTTCTATATTGAAAACCTCCAATAACGGTGATTTAATCATGATAATAGTATTAAATGGTCAATAAATTATTATAAATCCTTTTTCTTAAAATAGCGAATAGATAGCCCTAGAGGAATGAGGCACCAGAGCAACATGACCAACAGGGTGATCGCAATGCCGAATGTATTACCGAAGAAATCCCGAAATATCGCCCCTGTATAGCCCATCATCGCGGATAGATCGACCTGTAATAAAATAAGGATGCGACAGATATCGATGGGATTGAGCATGGACAGTGCAACCATTCCATGTTCGATGGGATAATCCGCAAACTGAAATAGGATGAAAAGCACCAGTGCGTCAAAAAGCAGCGTGAAATAAAGCCAAAGCAAAATTGCCAATCCTATCCCCTTCGACTTATCTCTGATCAATACAGATGTCCACATCGCGATCGAAACGAAAATCAAAGAAAGTAACAGTCCGCAACCGACCAAAGTAATTCCCGAAGAGCTAAATGCATAGATAAAAGTTGGTATGCCAACGCCAATAAAAAAAGCTAAACTAAGTGCACCTGCCAGACCCACATACAGGCTGCCCCAAATGCTTTGCCGTTGCAAAGGCTGACTGACAAGGCAATTGATAAACTCGGAACTCTGGTAGATATAGATGCCTGAAAAAATGATACTCATCAGCGGAACTACAAACAACACAATATTCAGTAGACTGAGTAATCCCTTTTCATAGTTGTCCTCCATGCTATAGACCGTCATGGAAAGTACAAAGAGTAATATGGTGTAGCATAAAATGGTCTTGTTGCGCAAGAGATCCACAAAAACGTAGCGTATAATTTTATTCATCTTTTCTCTAATTAGACAGGTCGCGGTTCTGCATCAAATAAGCGATTGCTTTAGATAGCTTTTCAGTACCTGTATCTTCTTTTAATTGCTGCAAACTCTTATGAAACTTCAGCTCTCCTTCCTGCAGAAAGACAATCTGCGATACAAATTCATCGAGATCACTAAGCACATGGGAACTGATGATGATCAGTTTACCGCGTCCGATTTCTTTTTTGATTTTATCCTTGAGAATTTCGGTAGACAGAGGATCCAGTCCTGCTGTAGGTTCATCCAGGATGAGTACTTTGGGGTCAAACATAAATGCGATACAGGCACTTACTTTTTGTCTTGTGCCACCGGAAAGCGTTTCCATCCGTTTTTCCAACAGCTTGTCCACGCCAAAAGCCTGATAAAGATCCGAATCCGCCTGGGGCTGTTTACGGATATCTTTGATCATATCCAGGACCTGTTTGATGGACATATTCTCAGGATATTGACCGATCTGCGGCATATAGCCGATATGGTTCCGATAAGCCCATTGCTGTCCAATGTCCTGTCCTTCAAAAGTGATCCGTCCGGCACTCGGCATGACCATACCTAGGACAGACTTGATCAAAGTAGTCTTACCACTGCCATTGGGGCCAATTAAGGCAACGCATTCGCCGCCATTCAAGGTCAGATCAATGCCCTTTAATGCATTGAATTTTCCAAAGCTTTTCGTTAACTGCTGGATACTAATCATACTTTTATTGATTTCATGCGAGGCTTATCGTCTTTAAGCCCCTCGGGTGTCAGACTTGGTAATAGCTTTTCAGTCCGGTCGAACAACATGGCCATAAAACTTCGAAAAAGTAACATCGCCGAAGGATAGCGCTCAACCATCATCGAGAATAGGCTAACGGGACGAAAAGGGATATCCCCAAATCCGTCTTTGTCCAGATCGTATCCCTCGTATTTGTCCCAATAGTTATGCACAAAGCTGTTGAGTGTAAGGGTACCATTGGTGGCAACATCAAAGGTATTCTGAAGAAAATTATTGTCTTTAAGCACATTGTCCATACAGCTCGACTGAATCTTGAGCCCCCATCCGTTGCTCTTAAAATTGTTATGTTCAATATGGATACGATTCGATCCTTCCATAAAAATACCCGTGGTATTGCGGCTAAACTGATTGTTGATGATCTGACTATCGGAAATATCTTTGAGCAACAATCCATAGGCGGCATCGCCCCAATTCTCTTCGAAATTATTGTTTTCCATATGGACATGCTTGGTATACATAACAGCTACACCTGCACCATTGCTGCGAAAGGTGTTTGAGATGTAACTGTTCTCATGGGAAAACATAAAATGGAGACCATAGCGCAGATTTTTTTCAGAAAGATTGCCCTGTACTCGAGTATGGGTCACAAACTCAAGATAAATACCGTCCCTATGTCCAGACACTTCATTATTTTCAACACTTAAACTATCTGATTTCCAAGCATGAATACCATTACCAATCAGCTGCTCCGCTGTACCAAAAGCTCTGAGGATATTGCCCCGTATTTCAACGTTTGTAGCATTCTGCGCATAAATCCCGAAAAAATTGTCCACGAGCTCATTGTCAAAAATTTTGATATGCGCTGTATTGTAAATTTTAATACCGGCAATATCATTCATGGAAGAATGTCCCGAATGCTGTATTAAAAAGCCTTGAACAGTAACCTGCGGTGATTTGATCGAGAGCGGTTCATATTTTTTCTCGCCGTCCAGCACAGGTTTTCCCAGGCCTTTCAGGAAAATTGCCTTATCAATAACAATATTCCCCTCCTTATACACACCCGCCGCTACTAAAACGGTATCACCTGATTTCGCTTGTGCTAAGCCAGCCTTTATTGTTCTGACCGACTGCCCCTTTCCTACCTGGATGGTTGTCGCCGATACAGGCACGTTTACGAGCCAAAGACAAGCCATTGCACAGTACAACGCTAAAGCTAGATTCTTCATTGTTATTCATTTATTTCCACAGATCATTCCAGGTCATCACCGTGCCACCGATCTCTGCTTTGACCTTATCCAGTTCCACCCGTTTTTCAAATACAGCAACATTGCCTCGCATTGGGCTTTTCAAGGCTTCACTTTTGAGATAATATGCACCTTCAGCCGGTACGAGCTTATGGCTAACATAATCCGGCAGGTAATAAACGGCAATCTCTTCTTTTTTGACCGAGTTCCCTTTGACAAAGGCGATCATACATTGTACGTCATCAAAATTAAAGACCCGTCCCTTTTTTGTCTGCAGCTGCGTACCAAAACGCGCGTCCGTTATTGTCATCTTACAGTGGGCACATTGCTCGCTACCGTATTTAATAGGCTTGGGTTTATTGTTGCCCTGACAGGCCTGCAAACTACATAGAACCAGCAATATACTACTACAGATCAACGCAAATAATTTATAGTTTCTCATATGATTTTAGTTTTAGGGTTTTATTATTTTGCCACTCCCGCACTGTACAAAAGGCCAAGATAATTCCACAGAGTATAAAGATCCATCCCCCGATATCAGGTATAGAATAGGCGCCAAAATTTAAAAGCTGTTTGTATCCGATCAGTGGTGGCTGATAAGACATTCCGGGAACTTTTATCGGTGCAGATGGATCGAGCTGATGCCCATAGTTGTATTCCCAGATATAAAAGTCAACCAGGGCTGCGACTCCAAAAAGCAGAAAACAAAAGAATAAGCCATAGAGCAGTTTTCTATTCTGCACGAAACCGGTAAGCAAAAAAGCAAGCGCAAAAAATAAGATGATATAGGGCAAGACCTTAAATTCTATGAAATCTTCCGCATGTAGCGTTTTCATCCCGATATAGTGGTTCAGTCCATTGATAATATCAACTTGTCCGGCCAACTTGTTGCTATAGATCTGTAGTTCTAGCCCTTCTGGGTATTGTGCTGCGTCGAGCTCAATACGCCAGATGGGTAGGAAGATGACCGCTACCAGGGCCAGGCCACTCAGGATCAAAAGAATCCGATGTACTGCTGACAGGTGACTTGTAGTTTTCATCATTGTAGGTTATATTAATTGGTCTTCTCTTGCGGTTGATTGGTTCCCAGACTATAAATCAACGGAACATTGTTTCCTTTTTTTGAGATACGGATATACCCCTGCATCTCTTGGTGTAACGCGCTACAAAAATCCGTACAGTAGAACGGGAATACACCTACTCTATCTGGAACCCATTTCAATGTCTGTGTCTCTCCCGGCATAATGAGCAATTCTCCATTCTTTGCGCCTTTGACAGCAAAGCCATGCGGCATATCCCAGTCCTGCTCAATATTGGTCACATGGAAATAGACTTCATCGCCTAGTTGTACACCCTCGATATTGTCCGGAGTGAAGTGTGAACGGATGGATGTCAGGTATACATGTACCTGGTTACCTTTACGTTCAACGCGTGCATCTTTGTCTCCTTTGGCAACAAATGGGCTGGTATTTTCTTCAATTTTAAAAATCTTCACACTTTTGTCTTTCACTTTCTCCGCTTTGATAGCTTGCGCATAATGTGGTTCACCAATGGTCGGAAAGTCTAACAACAATTGCATTTTGTCTCCCGAGATATCAAACAATTGGGCACTCTGAGCCAACTCCGGTCCTGTAGGGAGAAAGCGGTCTTTCGTAATCTTATTATAGGCGATGACATATTTGCCTTCTGGATTTTTGGTATCTCCACCAGGTATCATTAAATGGCCTGTTGAGTAAAATGTTGGTGTACGGTCGAGCACCTTTAAATCCTTAATATTCCATTTCACCAATTCGGAAGACACAAAGAATGACGTGATTGCATTTCCTCTGCCATCAAATTCTGTATGCAGTGGGCCCAAGCCAGGTTTTTGGACTTCGCCGTACAGCGCAGATTCGTATTTGATAATTGGGATACCACCGAATTTTCCTTCGAATTGTTTTTCCTGGATTGCTTTCTGCATCTTAGCGAACGAGAATACAGGTATGACCGCAGCCAGTTTACCCGACCCTACAATATATTCGCCTGTAGGATCAACGTCGACACCGTGCGGAGATTTTGGGCAAGGGATATAGTAGCATAGCCCCTCCAGCTCCTCTGCCTTCAATACGATCGTTTCTGTATTAAAAGATGTTTTTGCGGTATGTGATTTCTCGTCGTAAGTGTTATGGGCATACTTCAACCCGGTAACCTTTTTCCCTTTTCCGGCTTTCAAATACTCTTCGGCTTTTTTCCAGTTGACGGCCAATATAAAGTCTTTGTCATTTTTGGATGCATTGACCTCCAGCAATGTATTTGCCTGTTCGGTATTGTAGGTGGAGAAGAAGAACCAACCATGAGAAGTCCCTTTACCGGCTCGGCTCAGGTCATAGTTTACACCGGGTGTCTCAATCTGAAAAGCCAATTCCATGTTGCCATTATCCTTATTGACGCTGACAAAGCTCAATGTTCCGCGAAAATTCTTTTTAAAGGTATTGATAGGTACATCGCCCGACTCACCGTCCAGCGGAACCGAAAATCGCGTTCCTGCAACAACATATTCGGTATTTTCAGTAATGTACGGCGAAGAGTGGTTTCCACCGCTGTTGGGGAGTTCGAGTACTTCAGCCGTACGAAAAGTTGTCAGATCCACCCGGGCAATACGGGGGGTATTGTTGGCATTGACAAATACCCAGCGGCCGTCGTAGTTTCCATCGGTTTTCGAAAGCTGCACGTGGTGTAAATCATCCCAAGGTACATTGCCATGGGACGTTTCGAGCATCGGTTTAGTTTCTTCACTAAAACCCCAGCCCTTTTCGGGATCTAGTGAAAAAACGGGTATTACACGCAATAATCTGCCGGATGGAAGTCCATAAACGGAGAGCTGCCCACTAAATCCCCCGGATACGAAATTGTAGAATTCATCGTATTTCCCTGGGGCAACATATACCTTCTCAGCGGCATCACCACTCACGGCGGCTCCCGCTCCTTTGGGTTTACAGGCATGGAAAGTCGATAACATCGCGCTCGCCATTAGGCTCGTCAATATGTATTTTGTTAAAGTCATTCTATTCTTATTTTAAGGTTAATACCTATGCAGCTTTGTTGATTCTTATTCAGCTTTTATTATTTTACACCATCATTTTGTCGCATAAACTCCAATACCTTTCGGGCTTCCTCGTCCGTTAGATTTTGGTTAGGCATCCGGACCATGCATAGTTCAAGTTGCGCCTGTAATTCCGGATCCTTATCGATCATCGGATCAGGATTAGTGATAAAATTCATGATCCACTGTGGTTTTCTCCGTTGTGTCACACCTTTCCATCCTGGCCCGACTAGTTTCTCGTCGGTTAGCTTGTGGCAGGAAGCACATTTCAGGTCAACAATCAATTTTCCGGCTGCGGCCATTGGTGCATCCAAATGGTCAGCGATTTCCACTTTGTCAAATTTTCCCTCACCGCGGTGAGGATCATATCCACTGGCGTCATTTGCCGAAGCCCCAGATTCATTAACACTGTTGGCAAGGGTCTTTTTCTCGCCATTGTTTGAGGAACAGGAATAGATAAATAATCCCATCAAACAACATACAATTAGCTTTCTCATCTTATTTTGGTTTTGTGTTCAAACTTGATTGTGTTTTACTTAATCCAAAGGTATTATCGAAGCGTGTAGCCATTTTATGAGGCAAATCATAAAATGATTCCGGTGAGAACAAACCATCAATCAAAAACAATAAAACACTATATGTAAGCACATTAACACCATATTGATTTTCATCACTCATTCCCGTGATCTACATCAAGATCTATTTTGTGACACTACTATATCTTTACGCTGTGTAGTAAAAACTAACTTATATCGAACGATGATTCCAACCGCAATACTTCTCGAAAAGGGAGCGAGCAGCCTACATGCCGATATTGGTGAAATACTTTTTCATGAGGATAGCATGGCCACATTTTATTATCAGTTGTTAAGTGGGCGAGTTCGTCTTTCTAATTTCTTATCAGACGGTAGGGAGGTCCTCCACAATGTTATCTGTGCCAATGAGGGCTTTGGAGAAGTAGCGATATTGGACAATGGCGTTTATACAGTGACGGCAATTACCGACAGTTCATGTACATTACTGAAGATCAGTTCGAAAAAATTCATCGAAATCATACATGAATATGGCAACCTACATCGTTTGGTATCACAAAAGATGGCGCGCGAACTACACTTTAAACTCTTTATGATCAAATTAATTTACAATCGTTCACCGGAGGAGATCCTCTCCAATCTGATCCAAAAGTTAAATGAAAGCAAGAGACTCGTTTGTCAGGAATGCAACCGACTTATGCTTACGCGCCAACAATTGGCTAATATGACCGGGTTAAGAGTAGAAACAATCATCCGGACAATGAAGCAAATGGACAAGGAAGATAAATTGAACATTATCCGCGGAAAAGTTTTTGTTCCGGCCGATGGTATTGATTGAAGCTTGAAACAACGATGTTTCAGCTATCGGAAAGAAATCAACGTATGAATAAAATCAGTAGCTATTTAAGTATCAGGAAATGGATCGTCATCACCCTATTCAATTTACTTATTGTAGGTATTTTCGGGTTGATTATGCGCTTAAAATTTTTATTTCCCATTCCTTGGATCGACCAGAAAAACCTCATGCATGCGCATTCGCATTTTGCTTTTTCCGCCTGGGTATCCCAAGCTCTTATGATTTTTCTCATAATGACCGTTCTGGGAATAAAAACCAATCAGATTTTGTGCAGGAAATATCAGCATATCCTATGGGCTAATTGGACGGTTTCGATAGGCATGCTTATTTCCTTTTCAGCTGCTGGCTATAACCTATGTTCGATTATATTATCCTTTTTATCGATACTTGTCTCTTATTGGTTCTGCTTTCAATTAGTGCGGGATCTTAAATCATCGACGCTTCCTCCGGCCATTTCGATCTTAATTAAGTCGGCACTATTTTTCAATATATTTAGTTCACTAGGGACCTATTTTCTGGCATATCTCAAAGTGAGCCACCAACTGGATCCATTAAAACAGCTTGCATCAGTCTATTTTTATCTTCATTTTCAGTATAATGGCTGGTTTTTCTTTGGCTGTATTGCTCTGTTTGCCAGTTGGCTGTATAAACGTACTGGTAAAATACCAATAAGTCCGCGTTTTTCGCTCGTGTATGTCATGACTGTTATACCAACCTATTTCTTATCTGTTCTATGGTGGAAGGGTTTACCCCTGTGGCTATATATTATTATAGTCATTACAGTCGGATTGCAATTTGTCCTGTGGGGAACATTAGCACAACGAGTCGTCCGACTGGTCCGAAGCAATATTTCACTCCGCTTAAGCCCCGATACATCTAAAATTTGGTTATGTGTCCTGTTTGCCATTTTTATCAAACTGATATTGCAAGGCATATCGGTCATACCTGCTCTGAGCCAACAAGCTTATGGATTTCGACCAATTGTTATTGCTTATCTTCACCTCGTCCTTTTGGTGGTAATATCACTCTTTTTAATTGGGTATGCTTTTCAGATTTGTATGTTAAAAATCGAAAAAGGCATTCACTATGGCGTTTATGGCTTACTTGTTGGAATCTTTTTGAATGAATTTGTGTTAATGTTGCAGGGGCTCGGTGGATTTATACATTATTCTATCAGGGGAACACATCATGTGCTGACGGTCGCTGCAGCTATTATTGTTGTCAGCCTCTACAGGATAACGCAAACCCAATTACGCAAATGATGCTATTAGCATAAGCCATGAGAGATGATCGATTATGAAATAGCTAGAAAATAAGCCACATCTCTCGACATGGCTCTACAACATTTATATATTTATTTGAGATGGCTCTTATTTATACGAATTGATCGATTTAGATACTTTCCAGTCATTACCTTCACGTACAAGAGTCACTAGGTCTGTTTTGGTAAAGTTTTCAAACGTCAACGTCACTTTGGCTACCATATAATCCGCCGACTCCTCAAGGATTTCGGTGCTTACCGCACAGTTCAGCTTCTCGCCTTTTTGTTTTTTCAAGGATTTAACAATAGCGTTACGGCTGTGATTCTGTGCATTGGAAGCTTGGATTTTTTGGTTGAAATCCTCGGAGAACAATTGTTCTACACCTGCAGATTCTCCTTCGGTAGTTACCGCGACATAGTGCTCTAAAGCGAAATCTGCTGTAGAAAGGTTAACGTTTGTTTTTGTTGCTTTTGCTCCTGGCCCTTCAGCTGCCATAGCGAATGTAGATACTGCGATTAGGGCTGCTGCTGCGAATGTTTTTACTAGCGTTTTCATAATGTCTTTTTAATAGTGTTAGTTCTGTTGTATTCTTACACCGATGTAGCTCAGGCTCTTTCGGAATTATCAGGCAAATCGGTTTCTTACACCAATGCCGACCCAACAGAGTTTACCGAAAAATTAAAGCAGTTTAACGTTCCCGAATTTGCCATTTTACTAACCGCCGGTTTTGCCGAAGATCAGAAAAACCACCAGTTTGAAGAGGTAACAAACGATCTGGAAAACCTTTTGGGAAGAAAACCTTTGGCATTGAAAGAAGCATTAAAAGAAATCTATAAGTTGTAACAGCCCATACGACTTCATTAATGGTAAAATCTTACACCACCACACTCAGCATTTGCCGAGTGTGGTGGTGTATTTTAGACTGTTTTTTTATTTTGTTAGTTTTGCATATATAATTCATCTGACGGATTGATTAAGAATATCCAATATTTCTTCCCAGGTCAAATGCACATAAAAACGATGCAAGATTTTGAGTACATAAAAACTGTTCCTGACGAACGGCTCTCCGGTTTTGTGGAGAGTTTCCTGCTATGTGCCAATCATACCGATGAAGATAAAGGAGTCATTATTTTTCCCGATGGAAGAGTGGACATTATGTTTAGTTGTACAGATCAGGAACCATTGGTAGCCGAATTATTTAATCTGGATAAAAAAGCAAGCCGGTATATTTTCAAAACGCAAACAAAGCTTTTTATGGTATGTCTTATCCTGCTCGGTGCCGAATACCGGCTCGGATACAACGGGACAGATTTTGGAAAAGATGAGATTCGGCTTCCCGCAGATCTTTGGGATATTTCTAAAGAAGACCTTACAAGCTTAGATAGCTTTGCAGAAAAGGTTTCGGAAAAACTTTTGGAAATATTCCCGAAAAAGATGGATGAAAAAAAGCAACAGCTTTTTGAGCTTATCTATTCGTCAGGTAGTAAGGCGTTATCAAGTACCCTCCTTACAGCAAGAAAAACTCAAATGGCTAAAATCGCTTTTGGAACGAATTTCTTAATGACACAACCAAAGAACACTCCGTAAAAAATCAATTTAATTTTGACGATGGACATTACAAACCTTCCCGAAGATCTATGGGAACATAACGAAACTCATACTTCGGATTTGCAAATTTTCAATTACGAAGTGTATAAGAACGGTTCTAGAAACAAGATTGGCCTGGATAAAAATGTATTCAGTTTCTTATTGGATGGTCAAAAAAACATTCACTTTTCTAATGATATCATTTCAATCAATGAAACACAATCGCTACTTATCACATCTAATAATGTTTTGGTTACCGAACTGGTAGGTGTAAGTTCATACCGTTGTTTACTCTTCTTCTTTTCTCACAAAAACATCACCGATTTTTTATTGAAACATTCCCATTCTTTCAGTCAGAATGCCTCAGATAAAAAGATAACGGATATACCTTATTTCCTTTTAGAGAAAGACAATTTTATCATCCATTATATTCATTCGCTCCAACAAATTTTCGGTTTGCAACAATCTATCTCTCAAAAGATTTTGGAACTGAAATTTGAAGAAATAATGCTTTATCTGGCGGATAAATATGGGACGGTATTTTTAGATTACTTACATTATTTACTAATCAATGAAAGAGAATTATCATTTAAAATGGTAATTGAAAAGAACCTTTATACGAACTTGAATATTGACGAAATAGCCTTTCTGTGCAATATGAGTGCCTCTACTTTTAAGAGAAAATTTATAAGTATATACCAGGAATCTCCAGGGAAATGGTTTCGGCAAAAACGGCTTAACAAGGCCAAAGAATTGTTACATAATAATCAAGTCACACCTTCCGAAATTTTTATGGACTTTGGCTATGGCAGCTTGTCAAATTTTAGTGCAGCCTTTAAAAATGAATTTGGGTATAGCCCCAACCACATCCACTCAAATTGACCTCTTTTCATAACTTATTGAACCAAACCAATAAACGAAGCAGCGCTGGTTTTTCTAATTTGGTCTGATGAAAGAATTGTTTAACTAAAAAATAAAAAAAATGAAAAAATTAGGATTGTTAGTTCGGTTGGAAGCAAAGGCCGGCCAAGAAAAAAACGTTGAAGATTTTATTACAGGAGCATTACCGCTTGCTCTTGAAGAAGCCGGTACCGTTACGTGGTATGCATTCCGTATTGATGCTTCTACCTTCGGTATTTACGATACTTTTTCAAACGAAGAAGGTAGAGAGGCACACCTTGGCGGTAAGATCGCAAAAGCATTAATGGAAAATGCACCAGACCTATTGGCAACACCTCCGTCTATTGAAAAATTGGACATTTTAGCTGCCAAATAGCCTAAGATAATACCATTATATTTAAGGGAGGATTTTGCAAAAACTCAGCAAAATCCTCCCTTAATTGTTCAGAAAAAATCTTCTCTTCCTCATTTTTTTAGATATCTAAAAAATCAACCCAAAAAAGCTTACGTCACGCTGCTGGTGTGACAACAGGATCAACCGTTTATATTGCTGGTGCTGGACCTGTGGGACGCTGCGCCGCAGAATCAGCAAAGCTTCTTGGAGCTTCCTGCGTTATTGTAGGAGATATGAACAAGGAGCGGTTGGAACTTGTCAAACAGGCGGGAATGGAAACTGTTGATCTTACCCTTGATGCCAGTGTAGCAGAACAGATCGAACAGATTCTCGGAGTACCAGAAGTGGATGCCGGTGTGGATGCCGTAGGTTATGAGGCGCATGGACATGGTGATGAAGACTACAAAATAGAAAATCCCAACGCAGTTATCAATGATCTTTTCGATGTTGTTCGCGTAAGCGGAGGTATAGGGACTCCAGGTATCTATACTCCTTCTGACCCAGGAGGACGTGATGAGAATGCTAAGCACGGTAAACTGACTGTCGACTGGGGAAAAGGTTGGCTTAAGTCATTTCATATTCAAACGGGAATGGCTCCAATTGGACGTTACAATTATCAAATTATGCAGGCCATTCTAAGGGGCCGTATCTCCATGAAAACGATCATGAACCCGCAGGTTATCAGCCTTGACGAAGCACCACAAGCCTATAAAGACTTTTCGGATGGTTCAAGCAAAAAGTTTATTATCGATCCACATGGCATGATAAAAAACCGTTCGTAAACTCACGTAGAGCGAAAATAAAAAGTAAAGGTGGGACATCGAATAAATGTCCCACCTTTTTTAAATTTCTCAGCTTAACCAATTACATACCTATTTAACGCGCACTTTGCGTTAATCAGTGTCTATATTGGCCCGGAGAAAGCCCCTCAAGCCTTTTAAAAATTTTAATGAAATGATTCACATTATTAAACCTGATGCGTAACAGGCTTCAGTCACAGTAACGGAACTGTCAGCCATTATTTTTTTGCATGGTCTATGCGCGTACGCAGAACAAATTCCAAAGGAGTTATGTCCAGTATATTTTTAAAATATTGATAAAAAGATGATTGGCTCAAACAGCATTCTCTTGCCAATTTTTCAACAGTTATTTTTTCCGTAAGGTGCTTATGCACGTAATTGATCGCCGGTTGAATTCTATTGTCATACATTGGTTGATTGCTGTTCACTGACAAACGGTTCTGGGTCTGAAGAAGCCTTAATAGAAGTACTTTAAGAGAGAGGTCCGCAATTGCCTCTTTTGCAAAACCTTCCTCCATACTAAGGTTAACAAGTTTATTGAGACTTGTTACAAGCTCCATGCTATTTTCGAATGCTGATGCGAAAAATCAAGTTTCCATTCAAAAGGTGCCTGACGATTTGAATTCCTCGGACATCACTTTTTCTCCTCTCATCATACTTGAAACTACCAATCCACCACTATATGAAAGTATTACATTGTCACTTTTATGAAATGTTTCAAATATGTTGAGCTCACAGTTCGGAAGATTAAAAGTCCTCCGGTGCTCCAGTCTGGAATCCAATTTAGAACCGTCGCTTAAATTTACGTGATTTATCGGATAAGATTTCATACTTAAGTCTTTATATATTTACTATTGACCAAATAAAATTTACTTAATCCCAATTTTCGCAGCCGCCAGATTTGATAGCAGGATGCCATACATTTCGGATCTGCACCTGTTAAATCCCTTTCTGGAAATAATACAGTAAGCCAGGAGGGATAAATTGACCAGAACGGCAAAGGAATTCGATAGGATGATCTGCCAATCCTCTTTCATGATTCCATACCAGACCCAGAGGGAAAGACCTGAAAGTAAAACAATAAGTATTAAGATTGAAATGTCATCCGCATTTCTGGTTCTTATTACCTTTATCAATTGGGGCATCATTGCAAATGAAGTTAAGACACCTGCAATGAGTCCAATTAAGTCTGTATTCATACGACATATTTATTTTGTTAATAGCGGACATCGCGTCCTTTAATTTTCATTTTTTAAACATAGGCAGCCAAATATTTAGCTGTTTTGCTTTGCTTATTCTTAGCTACTTCCGCGGGAGCTCCTTCAGCAATTATCTTTCCGCCATCTTTACCCGCACCGGGTCCCAGATCTATCACCCAGTCACTGGAGGCCACAACATGCATATCATGTTCAACCGTAATCACGGTATTTCCGGCATCAACCAAAAAATTCAGCTGACCTATCAACTTTTCCACATCAGACGGATGCAGTCCTGTCGTCGGTTCGTCCAAAACGTATAAAGTTTTCCCTTTTTGCGTACGCTGCAGTTCCGATGCCAATTTGATACGCTGTGCTTCTCCCCCAGATAATTCTGTGGCTGGCTGTCCAAGACGTATATAACCCAAACCGACCTGTCTGAGGACTTCAAGACTTTGCCTTAAAGACCTGTCGCTGCTGAAAAAATCCCAGGCCTGATCCACAGTCATGTCCAAAACTTCGGCAATATTTTTATCGTCATACTTTACTTCCAGTGTTTTGTCATTATATCGGGTTCCCTTACAGGTCGGACATGGTGTATAAACACTGGGAAGGAATAACAGTTCTACCATAACAAACCCTTCTCCTTTGCAGTGTGCACATCGTCCCTTGGCTACATTAAAAGAAAAACGTCCCACATCATATTTCCTTTTTTTAGCTAGCTCAGTTTCAGCAAATAATTGCCTTACCCTGTCAAACAGCCCCGTATAGGTTGCCAGATTTGAACGTGGTGTTCTGCCGATTGGCTTTTGGTCAACTCTTACCAGCCGCTTGATGTGTTCCATGCCGTTTGTGATAACACCTGAAGTATGAATATTGGTTTCCTGTGATAGTTCAGGCTGTTCATCGCTGCTTTCCTCCATATCCTGTCCCAAATAATCCGATATCAAGTCTACCAGCGCCTGACTTACCAGACTGCTTTTACCTGACCCTGAAGTACCTGTAATACTGGTGAGAACGCCCAAGGGAATTGACACATCCAGGTTTTGGATATTATTTCTGGTGATATTACTGGCTCGCAGCCAGTGCTCAGCTGTCCTGACAACCTCTTTGGTAACAGGAACCGGATCAATATAATGACGGGTTACCGACCGTTCTACAGATTGTAGTCCTTCCAGGGGACCGCTATATAATATTTCCCCGCCATTGGCTCCCGCCTGTGGCCCAACATCCACAACCCAGTCACAATGTCGGATAATATCAACCTCATGCTCTACGATAAACATTGAATTACCCGCATCTTTCAATTTTATCAAAACAGCCAACAAGGCTTCTGTATCTGCAGGATGAAGACCCGCTGACGGTTCATCCAGAACGTAAATTACGCCAAACAGATTAGAATGTACCTGTGTCGCCAGCCTTAACCGCTGTAATTCACCGGGAGAAATACTTGGCGTGCTCCGCTCCAGCGAAAGATAGCCCAGACCGAGATCAATCATGATTTTTAGCCGTGCAACAAGATCTACCGCAATATTTTGGGCAACGATAGCTTTCTCTGGATGTTTATCTTTATCATTAGATAAAAATCTACCCTCCGCATATGGAGTAAAAATGGCCATCAGCTGAGATAATGACTGATTGGAAAGATCAGCGATGTCGAATCCCTCAAATTTTACAGCCAAAGATTCCTTTTTTAATCTCTTTCCGTGACATTCCGAACATTCCGTATTCAGCATATACTGTGATACCCGCCTCTTCATCATCGGACTGTTGGTATTTGCAAATGTTTGCAGAACATAGCGTTTGGCACCGGTAAAAGTTCCCATATAGCTTGGCGGCAATTTCATTTTCACTGCGCGCTGTACCTCCGCTGCAGACAGCCCCGAATATACGGGTACTGTAGGTGTTTCATCGGTAAACAGGATCCAGTCCCGGTCTTTTTTCGGCAGATCCTTCCACGGCTTATCGACATCAAATCCTAAAGTCATCAAAATTTCCCGGAGATTTTGCCCTTGCCAAGCCGATGGCCAGGCAGCTACTGCCCGTTCACGTATTGTCAGGGAATCATCCGGTACCATCGATTTTTCTGTGACATCGTAGATGCGTCCGATACCATGGCATACAGGACATGCTCCTTCGGGCGTATTGGGAGAAAATCCTTCTGCATAGATGATAGACTGTTTGGGCGGATAATCCCCTGCCCGGGAATATAACATCCTCAATAAATTGGAAATAGTCGTTACACTTCCCACTGTAGAGCGGACGGTAGTACCTCCCCTGCTCTGTTGCAGGGCAACAGCCGGAGGCAGTCCATGAATGGCACTGACCTCAGGAACATTCATTTGATTAAATAAACGTCTTGCATAGGGTGACACTGACTCCAAGTATCTTCGCTGTGCTTCCGCATAGATCGTACCGAATGCAAGAGAAGATTTACCCGAACCCGATATCCCCGTAAATACGACAAGCTTATTTCTAGGAATATCGACATCAACATCTTTGAGATTGTGTTCCTTGGCTCCCCTGACACGTACAAAACCTTCGGAATTCTGTTCGCTTGGACTTTGATCTGAAAGGTCTCTCTTTTTAGAGCCTTCTGTATTTTTACCAAAAATTTTCATAAAACAATGCTTTAAGGTTACATAAGATAAAATCCCTGCGGCTCAATTGGATCTGGGATTTCCTTCTCATTGAATAGTTGACGGATATTGATCTCTATCGTTCGTGAAAGTGCGGTCATAGGCGTATCCGTAGGGCTGTTGCTGAAAGGACCCTGAAGCCTATGCGCTAGCATTTCCAAGAAAAAAAACATCATCGAAACCGAAATAAGAATGACAACCTGCAGCACAATGTTTAAGTGGAACGAGGATGACAGACTTAGAAAAACCGCAAACAAATAGATGGCGGCATGCAATATCTGACCAAATGTCGGTGGAAAAACGGTATTTTTAATCCGCTCTGCTCTTCCCATCGATGCTACAAGATCATTTAATGTTTTTTCAATCTGAAGCAGAGCAAATTCATTCAGCAGGTTTTCATCATAAAGTTTTTTCAAGCATCCATTCTGTAATTGACTGATCGCAAAGGGGACATTTGAATGTTCTCGTAGCTTTTTCATTTCCTCTCCGCTGAGCAAATCTTCTAGAACAGGCCAAATATCCAGCCGCCTAAATGCTCTTTCTAAGGCTCTACACCAGCCAATTTGATAATGGGAAATTTTAGCCACATCTACGTTTTCAGTTTTCACATAAAGCTGGAGCTGCAGGATCAGAGAACGGCTGTCATTTACGATTGCTCCCCAGATGGTATGGGCTTCCCACCACCGGTTATAGGACTGGTTGATTTTATACGATAACAGAATCGAGATCGCAATACCCAATGTTGTCGCTATGTGAATGGAAATATCCGGCGCATAATATGGTAATAGACCAAAAGTAACCCCCAGAAGGGCAACTGTAAACAATTGTACCTTAATTCCATTTAATAGAAATTTAAATGGAACTCTGCGGTTTATTATCATGGGACTTTCTATTTAACATTATTATTACTATACAATTCAAAACACTTGCGTCCAAAACGTTTAAAAAGTGGCGGTGTTTGGATATAGCAAAGTTGCTATATTTAAATCGCAAAATTATAACACACCGCCATGATAAATTTAAATGTTTTTAGTCAGATTTTATCTCTTATCGACCGCGAATTATTCAAAGATTTGGTTTCAAAGCACAAAAGTGACAAACATCAGGAAGGGATCAACAGCTGGACGCATCTAGTCAGTATGCTTTTCTGTCATTTTCCCTCGGCAGATTCGGTTCGTGATATTAGTAACGGTCTACGCAGCACCACTGGCAATGAGTACCACTTTTTGACCAATAATACGAAGTGGAAGGCTTCTTTGCTTGCAAACATCTACAAACAACGCTGGCATATCGAAGTCTTCTTCAAGCATCTAAAGCAGCGCTTAAAAGTATTGACATTCATAGGGACTTCTGAAAATGCAGTGATGATCCAGATCTGGACTTCACTCATTGGCATATTACTGTTAAAATACTTACAAAAAAAAGGCCAAATATGACTGGAACCTGTCCAATCTGGTCGCATTCATCAGAATGAATATCTTCGTGAAAATAAACATCTGGCAATGGATAGATGATCCCTTTCTCAGGCCCCCTATAAAAGGAAAAAAGGGACAGCTAAAGATCTTCGCAGATTGAAAAATAGGGGTCAATATCGAAATGATGAAAAAAGCTATGCTTGTACCACAGAAATCCGTTCCTAAAATTTATTTAGGACACATATGAATTCAAAATAAGAATTTCCGATTCCAATTTAATAAATATAGTTCCAAAACACCAAACGGAGGAAAGTGATCCACCCTAAATTAAAGGGTAAACCACTTTCTTCATCAAACTGGTCTAATTCTGATAGATATTGCCTTCAAAAGAAGCATTGTAAAGATCTTTTAGGTCCTGTAAAGTAGGTTTACGCGGATTGAAACCTGTACATGGATCTTCTAAAGCATTTTTGCTGATGAAATCCAGATTTTTCTCCCAGTCTTCACGGGAAATACCGAATGCTTTAAGTGAACCTATGTTGTTGACGGACGCTCTAAGTTTCTCAATTTCCTGAGCCAGCTCCTCTGCTGATGTCTTGCCAACAATTTTGGCCAGATCAGGGTATCTGTTTGTTGCTGTGTGATTGTAACGGATCACATTTGGAAGGAATATCGCGTTGGCTGCACCATGGGGAATACCATAAAGGGCACCAACTTGATGCGATAATGAGTGTACAATACCCAACCATGCATTATTAAAAGCTAAACCTCCCATAAATGAAGCATCGTGCATGTTTTGACGAGCCTTGATATTGCCCGGATTATTCACCGCTTCTTGCAGATTCTGAAAAACAATTTCCAGACCTCCTTTTGCCAGTACATCTGCATAGTTGTCTTCAATATTCGACACATAGGCTTCCACACAATGTGTCAAAGCATCCAGCCCCGTATTTGATGTGATGTGAGCCGGCATTGAAGCACATATTTCTCCATCTACAATTGCAATATCCGGAGTTAGCTCGTAAGAAACGATCGGATACTTCACCCCTTTTTCTCTATCAGTGATAACCGCCAGACCTGTTGTTTCTGTTCCGGTACCACTTGTAGAAGGGATCGCTACAAATTTAGCCTTCTGGCGTAATGTCGGAACAGTGAAAGGTTTTGTCATTGCCTCAAAATCGGCATCGGGATATTCATAGAAGACCCACATCATTTTTGCCGCATCGATTGCAGAACAGCCCCCAAGACCAACAATCCAGTCCGGTTCAAAATCACGCATCACTGCAGCTCCCTTAAGACTTGTTTCCGAAGACGGATCTTCTTCAACACCGTCAAAAACAGCAGTTTCAAGTCCTGCTTCGTTTAAATAGGAAAGTGCTCTATCTAAGGTCCCACTTCTTTTCATTGATTGTCCACCAGTTACAATGATCGCTTTCTTTCCTGAAAGGTTCTTTAATTCTGATAAACTTCCAGCTCCGTGAAATACTTCGCTGGCAACAAATAACTTGCTCATATTTTATTTTAAATTTCTTATACAAAAGTACTGCAATGACAGACGCTGATGTTATACATTGAATATTATATGATATACATTTGCTCCCTTATGAATAAACAACTGAAATTAAAACAAAAAGGCAGAAAACAACCATTATTCTATTCAAAATCAAATACTTTACACTGAGCACAACATTCATTTTTATACATTTAATCACTGACATACAGCATATAGCGTACTGTATTAAGTATAAAAAGCAGAAGTTTATTACTTCTGCTTTTTATACTCGGAGTAAAACCTATCCTGAATCAGCGCCAGGACTTATATTGATTGATCAACCCATTGGTAGATGAGTCGTGGCCCTGAACCTGGTGATCCTCCTGAAGTTCAGGTAAGATAGCATTAGCTAATTGTTTACCAAGTTCAACACCCCATTGATCAAAGCTGAAAATGTTCCAGATGACCCCTTGCACAAAAATTTTATGTTCATAAAGAGCGATCAGTTTACCCAATGATTTTGGCGTTATCTTTTTCAGCAAAAATGAATTTGTCGGACGGTTTCCCTGAAATACCTTGTATTTACGCTGCTGCTCGATTTCATCAGCCGATTTTCCTGATCCCTGCAATTCGGTTATCACTTCCTCCGCTGACTTTCCGTTCATCAGTGCTTCGGTCTGCGCAAAAAAATTGGACAATAGTATTTTATGATGTTCTCCCAGCGGATTTAAACTCTGAGCAGGCGCGATGAAATCCGAAGGTATCAGCTTAGTCCCCTGATGAAGTAACTGATAAAACGCATGTTGTCCATTGGTACCGGGTTCGCCCCAGACTATAGGTCCTGTCTGATAATCAACTACATGACCGTTACGGTCGATATATTTACCATTGCTCTCCATATCCCCCTGTTGAAAATAGGCCGCAAAACGGTGCAGGTATTGATCATACGCAAAAATACCCAAGGTCTCAGCACCATAAAAATTGATATACCAGATCCCCAAAAGAGCCATGATTACCGGAATGTTCTTTTCAAAGGGAACATGCTGAAAATGCTCGTCGGCCTCATGGGCACCCTCCAATAACGCCTGGAAATTATCATATCCTATTCCAAGACTGATGGATAGTCCTATTGAGGACCATAATGAATATCTGCCCCCTACCCAGTTCCAGAACACAAACATATTACGCGTATTGATTCCGAACTTTTCCACCTCAGCTTCATTCGTACTCAGCGCAACAAAATGTTTTTCGATATCTTTTATTTCAGCCCCCGCCTCAAGCAGCCAAGAACGCGCACTATGGGCATTGGCCATGGTTTCCTGGGTGGTAAATGTTTTGGAAGCAATAAGAAAAAGTGTAGTTTCAGGATTAACATGCTTAAAGACCTCAGAAATGTGCGTACCATCGACATTCGATACAAAATGCAGATTCAGAGGCGTTTTATATGCTTTTAAAGCCTCCGTTACCATGACGGGGCCGAGATCTGACCCACCGATCCCGATATTGACAACATCAGTTATCGCCTTTCCCGTATATCCGGTCCAGCTTCCCGAAAGTACATCCTGTGTGAAATTTTTCATCTGGTCCAGTACTTCATGAACCTGGGGTATGATATTCACTCCATCAACAGTAATTACCGCATTTTTTGGCTGGCGCAGTGCTGTATGCAGAACAGGCCTGCCCTCCGTTGCATTGATCTTGTCTCCAGCGAACATTTTATCAATCGCCTGGTCTAGTTTCACCTCTTTTGCCAGCTCCAGCAAAAGGTTCAGCGTCTCTCCAGTAATTCTGTTTTTTGAATAATCAAACAGTACATCGCCCCATTGCACTGAAAACGTGGAGAAGCGATGGGGATCTTCTATAAACAAATTGCGGATCTGCACATCTTTTATCATCTGGAAATGTGCCGTAAGCTTCTGAAAAGCCGCTGTATCTTTTAAATTAACCGTTGGTAACATATGTTTAAGATTTATGTTACAAACCTCGTTCAATTCTCCGGCGGTCACGCAACCAACTTATACCTATGTCTTATACATTTGCGCCAATTGCTGCTGCAGGTCCGTGGGTGTTTCATCAAGCTTAGCCTTAACAAACTTATTAAGTGCAGCGGGTGAGTTGAAGCCAAGTTCGAAAGCAATTTCTTTATGGGAATAGCTGGAGAGCAGCAACAGCTGCTTGATCTCATTCATGATCCTTGCGTGGATGGTTTCGATCGAGGTCAGCCCCGCGGTTTTCTTGGTGATCTCATTTAATTTTTTGGGTGAAATCAGCAATTTTTCCGCATACCAGCTTACTGTACGTTCTGTCTTGTAATACCGCTCCAGTAATTCTAAAAATTTCCCATAGAGTTTTGTATTTTCATTGGTCAGTTTATTCTTGTCCCACTTCGTGTGGACAAACTCGACCAGCTTAAGTAACGTTATCTTGATGTAAAACCGTGCCTGTTCTTTCTTTACCGATGTTAGGTCATGGTATAGTTTTTCTATCTGATCCAACAGCAACTCTACTTCCTTGGTCTCCGCTACGGGCAGTTCAATATGATTGAGTTTGACAGAAATGTTGTGATTGTAAATACTCAGCTCATTTTTAAGGATATCCGAACAGAACAGCACTTCATCAAACAGGATCATCTTGCCCTCAAAGTTGCTGCTGATCTGTTCTTTTGATGATAGCTGTCCAGGAAATATAACACAGATGTTATTTTCCGTCACATCGTACCGACGGTCCTCTACCTGCATTTTCATTTTGCCTTTTTTAACAAATAATAGACAAAAATGGTCTTTTGTATGCGGTTCCCTATATTCCTCCAGTGCATTCCTGTCCAATTCAAAAATATGAAAGGGCGTGATTGCCCTTTCAGAATTATGCTGAATATCTTTCAGATGATGTGTGATCATATTTATTTTTTATATTAAATATTGCCGTGCAAATATTTTGCTGCTTTTTTGTCTACCAAAAATAATAATTCTCCCTGAGATGGCGCAAGCAATTGTGCCGTGGAGTTGCTACATTTGACCGGAGACTTTTTTAAAGGAAAAATTTACAACTAAAAGAGTTAACAATTAAATTTGAGGCATGGGTAAGCGACCACGTTTTTTTGATTCAGAATTTAAAATCATGGCAGTAGAACTGTCGTACGCAAAAGGGACAGCAGCATCAGCAGCGAAAGAGCTGGGTATAAATGAGTCTATGCTGGGTAAGTGGCGAAGGGATTCCAGGTTCAATTCACGTATTGATGAGTTGAATCTGAGAATTGATCTCAATTCCAGTGACACTAGCAGGAATCTAGAACAGGAAAACAAGTTGTTGAGAAAGGCATTAAAAGATGCCACAATTGAAAGAGATATTTTAAAAAAGGCCATCAGCATCTTCTCCAAGGGAGACCGGAACGATATAGATTTATAGCAGATCATAAGGATAATTTTTCGGTTGGGAAGATGTGCAAAGTAATGCAAGTGAGCAGTAGCGGTTATTATGATTGGCAGAATAGAGATCAGGATATCTCCAAAATCAAAGCAAGGAAAGACCTTCAAAAAAAATAAAGGCCAGCTATGACTCCAGTGACAGTACATATGGCAGTCCAAGGATTACCAAGGATCTACAACGACAGGGTATACAGATTTCACGCCCATGTGTAGCGCGGATAATGAGAAAGGAAGGTATCCAGAGTATCATCCGCAAGAAATGGAAGATATCAACAACAGATTCGAAACATAAATTCCCGGTATGTGATAATATTCTGAACAGGGACTTTCATGCCGATCAGATAGGCACTAAATGGGTAAGCGATATTACTTATCTGAAAACAGGTGAGGGTTGGTTATATCTCACAGCTGTAATGGATCTCGCTGATAGAAAAATTATTGGATGGACACTTAGTGAAGGAATGTCAGCAGAGCAAACCTCTCTTGCGGAATTAGAGAGGGCTCTAAAAGCCAGAAAAGTAGAAAATGGTTTAATATTTCATTCAGATAGAGGTGTTCAGTATGCGTGCAATGACTTTAAAGACAAATTAAAAGCATTAAAGATCGATGTTGTTCAAAGTATGAGCAGAAAGGGTAACTGTTGGGACAATAGTGCAATGGAAAGCTTTTTCAAAACGGCTAAAAGTGAAAAATTCAACCGTTACAACTTTAAAACCAGGCAAGAGGCTAAGTTATGTGTGTTTAGGTATATTGAGGGTTGGTATAATAAAGGCAGATTACATTCAGCAATTGGATATAAGACACCTGGTGAGCTAGAATTGGAAATGGAAAAAGCTGCTTAAAAAGTCTCCGATTTACTATTGCAATTCCACGGTCTTCCTTGTTCTGCTGAACATAAGCTGTAAAATATTCCAGATCTTTACAATCCAGCTTACCATCCGCACTTAGTTCTTCCAACTTTTCAATCAATTTTGATTTTGGGGCACAGCTGTAAAAGAGGAGACCCAATGAAAGAGCCAGCGATGCCATTATTCCGTATTTGCTTATATTCATATTAGATTAATTTTATACTATCAGTCTACGTTGACAGCAAATCTAGCGGATGATTATGGGCTAATTCTACGGTTTCCCGTAAAGACTAAACTTAGGACTGATTAGATTTCGACAGGCACTCTACTTAACAAAAAAATAAAAGGCAGTAGGAGTCATTGTATCCTAAATTGTGTAGTTTTGGAGAAATTACAGCCAAAACGTATTTCTTATCCATATGAATTCAAATCTTCCAATAAATCGGTCAATATCCTGGCCATCCTTTTTAACTGTATTCGCCATTGTGATCGCTTTTCTTTATGGTTATGAGTATATCGCCAAAACAGATGATATATTTAATGGCGTAATGATCTTCTGCGTTATAGCGCTAGTGTTGCGAATTACTATTCCAAAAAGTCATCGAAAAGGGTTGAAAGCACTTAAACAAAATGACTTTGAAACAGCGATTGTACATTTTAAAGAGAGTGTTGATTATTTTACTAGAAACAGCTGGGTTGACCAGTATCGTGTCATTACAATTTTGAGTTCTTCAAAAATGAGCTATCGGGAAATGGCGCTCTGTAATATTGCATTCTGTTATGCGCAGACTGGGCAAGCCGAAAAAGCAAAGGCGCTCTACGAAGAGATCTTGGAAAAATATCCGGATAATGGAATCGCTTACTATGCGCTAAACTCAATCAATACCTTTTCAAATCAGGCTGATTAAATGATCGCGCATTTAGCTGGATCTCTCATAAGTCGGCTGTTACAAATGATCATAAAAACAAATAAGGGCTATCGGTGGATAGCCCTTTCTCATCATCTTATTGGTTAAAATATGGCACTAAATATCTTGAATGCATCAGATATCGTATTTTCGGCAAGTAACCCAACCTCGTTATTTACCTTGCTTTCACAAAAGTAGCACGATACCCCCAAGAGTCTTTACGGAAAACCGTAATCCAATATAAGAGATTATTTATATAAAACCTAATTCCTTGCAGTGTGCAACAAGCTGTTCATTTTTGATAAAACCTAGTACATCTTTCATGAGGTTGAGCCTTTTCTCGATACTACTCAGACTCGACGGGCGGATATCACGCTGCTGGAGATATTCGGGCATTTCTTTTTGGGACACGCCTTCATACAGGAGTTTAATGATATGCAGGTCAAACTGCGTAAACTCGTGCGAGTTCTGCTCCTGAATAAATTTTTTACTGTCCGGCGATTGGTACGTTCGGTTCTGATCAACAGCTTGCAATGCCTCGCGCAGATGTTGGCCATCGCGGCGCGCTTTGCGAACAAGGCCATCAATCTCGTTATTCTTGAACATATCATTGATCAGGGACGAACGGTCCTTGGCCGTCAGGACAATAACCTTAATGTCTGGTTGTACAATCTTGACAGCTTTGATCAGTGAAAGGCCATCCTTTATCTCCTGCGGACTATCATCATCTTCGAATTCGATATCCGTAATGAGTAGGTCATATGGTTCGCCATCGCGGATCGCATTTTTAATCCAGGTCAACGCATGGTCACAGTAATAAACGTATTTGGTATTGTGAATACCGAGGTCGTGCAGGGTTTTCTGCACAGAAATGTTGGCTATCTCGTGGTCTTCGGCAATCAGTACTTTCTTAAACATACATTATTGTCTTTTTATAATGGGATAGTGGTCGTGATATTGAGCCCTTTTCCCGGTTCATTCACAAAGGTAATTTCACCACCGAAGCTTTCAATACGGGAAACCGTATTCGATAACCCTTTTCCTTTCGGTTTTTCTTGTGGGATTCCTATACCATTATCCTTATAGAATATGTTAAGCTGTTGGTCTGTTATGTCAAAACGTATGACGACCTGTTCGGCCTGACTATGTTTCTTCATATTGACCATCAGCTCCTGAAGCACATGCTTCACTTCATCTTTAATACGTTTGCTAATATCGTCCCACTGTTCGGCATCATTACCGGCGATTAATATCTTCCGATGGTCAGCAGCAAAGGATTTGAGTAAGATGGCCAGTTGCTCGTTATAGGGTGTCTCTGTGATCGTTTCCTGTTCAACATCGTGGGAGATATCGCGTGACTGATGGTACATATTTTCCAGTTTATCGAGCACACCATCGCGATCGACATTTTCGTTATGTTCAATCTCCGACATCACCCGGTAAATGCCGTTGGCAACGACATCGTGAATCTTCTTGGAAAGATGAAGCTGTGTTTCTTTAACCCGGTTCTGTGCTTCGAGTTCTAGACGTTGCTTGCGTCGTTTATACCAAAGCGTTCCTCCACCAACAGCTAATAGGAGTAAAAAGAAACTTGCGCCGGTAATGGCTCGTTGTCGTATAAGACGGTTCTGCTTTTCGGCATTTTCTTTTTCCAGCCGCAGGTTATCGGCTTTATTTTTTTCAACTTCGTAGCGGATTAGGGCGAACTGGTTTTTGGCGGCGGCGCGGGCTTGCTGGATGCTGTCGCTTATTGTCTCAAATTGATTAAAATAAAAGGTAATTGAGTCTGACGAGCCTACCTTTATCATTCGTGAGAGGCCTTTCATCTGATCATCTCCACTCTTAAGTCGTCTCGCCATGGCTAGCTGTTTTCGAGCATAGAATAAGGAAGAGTCTGGATTAATCCTTTCATAATAGTCTGCTAAATGAGCTAGACTTGCATTCAGGCCCCATAAATCTTTTTTTTCCTCTCTAATCTTCAGGGCTGTTAAAAGACCTGAAACTGCTGAATAATTTGAATTTCTACGCCATCGGACGTAGCTTATATTCGACAAAGATCTTGCATACTCAGTTGGCAAAGCATGCACTTCATTTAATACACTATCTAAAATATCAATTGCTTTATCATATTCTTTAACATTCATATAGCTCATTGCTAAATTATTTTTATAAACTGATGTTGTCAATGAGTCGTCTGAAAAGTGAATAGCTTTTTTATAGAATAGAATTGCTTTCCTATAGTCACCAAGTTTATTAGTGCTGGCTCCCAAATTATTATAATCGGAACTTAAATATATACGATGTTTGGGGTTTTCGAAATTCAAAAAATTCAAGGCCTGTAAGGCGGTCTCCTGTGCTCCAAAATAATCTCCTAGATCCTTTTGCAAAATTGCCATGATAATTAAACAATTGCCTGTATTTATACTGTCTTTAGATTCAAGGAAAATATCTTTAGCCCGACTAAAATTTAAAAACGCACTATCGGAAACACCTTGTTCGAGATAATTGTATGCAATATCATAAAATGGATTTTCCACTGAAGGTTGTTTATCTATTTCTTTCTTGTAACAAGAGGAAAAAAATAACAGGGAGAGGAATATATAAAGAGGCTTCAAGATGGTTCATTTTTCTCGAAAATAATTAAAATTAACCATCAAAGCAATATATAAATTTAAAACGGGAGGTAACTAGATGCTACCTCCCGTTTGTGTATTTGTTATGGTTTTGGTGGCCGAGGTGGAATTGGCGTGCTCGTTTCCCCCCCGTTATCCCCCGGATCCACAGGAGGTGCATCTGCCGTTTGTACTGTTGACGTTCCTGCGCCAGGTTGTGAATTAGACGGTTGACCGATTCCAAATAGAAAATATAATATTAAACTCCACATGATTCAAAAAATTTAAAAAGTTGAAAAAATGAGTAGTCCCCGTGCACCATGCACGGGATTGCTACAAATGTTTTCAGAAGGCCTTCTGAATTTTTTGGGAAGTAAGAGTGTCAATCGCGGGAGGCAGAAGCTGCTTCCCAAACCGGCTAAAGACTACCGCGAGATCTTCTCATTGTGAAATCAGATTAGTATCTTAGTTTATATTTTAATCGATCTATCATCTGACTTCGAGAACAAAGTTATAGCAGTTAAAACCTTTTCTATCAAACCATTCCGGCAATTCTGAAAGGTCTGATAGAATTCTAGAGATTCCGCAAATTCCGATGTATTTAGTTTGAATGATCTTACGGGATTCCGTAAATTCCGATATAGAATTAGCTTATTTTTGATGCCATGCCAACAACATTTTCCCAATTTAAAGAAGAGGTTCTTGCCCTATATGAGGCGAAGAAAAAAAGACATGAGCTTGATGACTTACTGGCGAATCCATCGCCTGCGAATTTGAGAGATTATTGTTTAGTCAGACTATCCGAACAGCTCGCCTCTACCGACATTGATATTTTTCAGAAATTTTTCGATCCATATAAAAAAGAGAAAAATTTAGAAGAAGCTATATTTAACTTCAATCCAGGTTTTTTAAAAGCATCGCAGAAATTTATCCAAGGCAAAACTGAAAATCCTGATGACCTTCTTGTCAAATTAATCGCAATACTTGTAGACTATCAACCAAGACCATTTCAATATAGCTATGATCTAACCACCGGAAAGCCAGGAAGTCCTCCAACCGGAGGGCCAGGAAATCCTCCAACCGGAGGGCCAGGAAGTCCTCCGACCGGAGGGCCAGGAAATTCCCCAACCGGAGGGCCAGGAAGTCCTCCGACCGGAGGGCCAGGAAATTCCCCAACCGGAGGGCCAGGAAGTCCTCCGACCGGAGGGCGACTAATGGGGTTTTATAAAAACAACATGATTGCGCTAAGATTCTCTACCGTTTCAGGTCTAATAATCATTATATTTTATATAATATATTGTTTGACCCCAAAAGGATGCATGTATTGGGATGGTCATAGATATGTTGAAACAACATGTCAATCCTCTGTACCTTACCATCGAGTAATTGGTTTTAATAACAATCAATTCCATAGTTTCTTCAAAATAATGCGACCAGATACTTTAAGTAAGAAAGATGTTGGGTTTGTCTGGTACTCCAAAATTGACAATGAAGTTGAATTCTTTACCGGGCCAGGATTTCATCCTATTGAAACTAAAAAAGGGTTGAAACTTGCCACCGAATATATTATAGAAACTTATGCGGGAGTAAATGCTAAAATAGATCAAAACAAAAGACTTAGCATCACGGGGAAATAACAAAAAGATTACTCAATAAAAAAAGCCACATCTTATGACGTGGCCTTAAATAAACATATGATTCACTAGTGGTTTGTCTTTTATTAACGGCAAACCACTAGTTGTAAAATTCTATTTATACGAATTGATCGATTTGGAAACTTTCCAGTCATTGCCCACACGCTCCAAGGTAACGAGATCTCTCTTGGTAAAGTTTTCAAATTTCAAAGTCACTCTAGCCACCATATAGTCTGCAAATTCCTCGATGATATCTGTGCTTACTGTACAGTTTAGCTTTTCGCCTTTTTGTTTTTTCAGAGATTTAACCACTTCGCTACGGCTGTTAGACTGCGCACTGGTAGCTTGGATCTTTTGATTAAAATCAGCTGCAAATAACTGCTCTACTCCTGCTGATTCTCCCTCTGTAGTTACCGCTACGTAGTGTTCTAAAGCGAAATCTGCTGTAGAAAGGTTAATATTAGCTTTTGTTGCTTTTGCTCCAGGCCCTTCAGCTGCCATAGCGAAAGTAGATACTGCGATTAGGGCTGCTGCTGCGAATGTTTTTACTAGCGTTTTCATAATGTCTTTATTTTATTGTGTTAGTTTTTAGTTCTTATTTGTTGACTCAAAACTACGACACAATACGCCCCTAGCCTATGGGCTTTAGACTAACGATCGGGAAAACTCGGTGAATGACAGGAATGGGGAGGTAAAAATAAATTCGCATGACTTGTAATAATTTAAAGAAATGCGGCCAGTAGGTATACCAGCCCTATTTTCTTTAAATCACCGGATAACCTACGTTATACGAATTGTTGTTGGCATTGATTTGAATTGTCTGAAATGACAGAAGTCGGTCAGCCTTACCAAAGTTGTCGATTGATGGTGCTACAAATGTAGATAGTATTAGTTTTACAAAATCGCCGTCCGGAACAGCTGTAAGCGCTGCCGTATCCTCATTGAAATGAGCCTTAGTTGTTGCAGCAGTAAAATTCGAATTGATCGGCTTTCCTGCATCGATGTTAAATACACTTCGCAATTTAAACTTATAGTATATATCATCAATTGCTCCCGAACCCATTCCTTCTGATGCAGGCATAATTATAAAATCAACAATCGCTAATGTCGCGCCAATTGTGATCATTCCTGATGTTTTAGCTAATAACATGATATGAATTGTTCCGTTCGAAGTCCTCTCTTCCTGTTTAGCCATCAAACTTTTGATTCGGGCAATATTTATGCGGGCTATCACATGGCCATCTGACGATAGATAGCTTGAGCTCAATAACTCCTGTCTTTTCCGTTGAAATGAAATGCGACTTTGAGTAGGACTCACCACCGTTCGAGCTCTTGCATACATATCAGCAGTAATTGAATTCCCTTCATAAAATTTAATCCGCGATTGCGGCTCAACCAGAGAATAGGAATTAGAGTTGTTGTTACGGATACTTACATTCCCTAAATATTCAGCATCTGTGGTAAAATTTCCGTCAAACTTGATATCGGAAAACTCCACATCTATCTTCTGATCTTCGTGCGCTTGGAAGTTGTTACTATCAATAGCCAACCCCATGTAATTTGTTGCCGCTCCGAATTTAAAGTACAAATGGGCTTTGTAGGTTTTAATCTCAGGTTGATTATTACCCTCGAAATAATTTCCAGAAATTTTTCCGCCGGCTATTGGTCCGGAATACAAAAAAACTCCACCACTTTCAAATACGTTATCTACAATCCTAGCAACATTTACTGTAGGTTTTCCGTCGATATTTTTAAACCAGATTCCGGATATACAGCCTTCACACATATTATCTTTAAAAGTAAAGTTAAAGCATCGATCAGCATCAACTATCCGTTCAACCTGTTCAAATATATTACCCGTAATCGTAACAGATTGTAAATACCCGTTTTTATAAGCGTCTGTGTCATTGGGCCTCTTTTCTTTATAAGATTTGATAACATGTTTAACCCTAAAAAAAGAACACTTGGTTATAAATACATTATAAATCCGATCCCCATCTACAAATGTACCGGATAAAGGTGTCCCATCTATTATGTTTCCAATATCCGGGCCGGCATTTCTTACAACCAAATTATCGATAAAAACCTTGCCTGTGTACAAATTTCCTGTTGAACCGGGATTCAATAATGAAGACTGTGATGTTATCCAGCCGTCATTGACATTATTCGTTAAATGCACCGATCCGCCTTTGCCACTAATCCGATGCGAAGGATATCTTTGTAATGTTGCATCAGGCAGTCCCAAATAGGAATCTGCGAGTAATTGGCAGGTAATTTCTATACTCCTATAACCTGAATTAAAAATTTGCTGTATAAAAGGGGTGGAATCGGTATCTAATCCGGCTTTTGCACCAAAGTAAAGCGGATTAACCGCTTCTAGAAATTTATGTTCTAACTTAATTCCTGCAGTAGCAATGATACTCCCGCCGTCGTCTGAACCCGTTGTATCTGATAAACTGTAAACAATAGGACCTGGTGTATCTCCTGCTTGGTAATAGCCCAGAAGTTGTACGCCTAGATAAGTACCATCCTGTAATTCGGCAATTTCACATGCACATAAGTTGCGCAAATCTGCCATTGTCTTTTTGATTAGAAATTGTTTTGCCATAATGCTGTTGTTTTTAATTCCTACACAAACTTAGGCTTCATTCAAGGGCTATATGAGTGAAAAGCGTCCAATGTAAGCGGTAGAATACATCTACCGAAAAGTTGAGCCGATGCGTAACCATAAAACGTAAAAAAGCCACATCTCACGAGTGGCTTCTAAACTAAACTTAAACATATGATTCACTAGTGCTCTACCTATAGCTTCGCAGAGCACTAGTTCTTGAGATTTATTTATATGAATTAATTGATTTGGATACTTTCCAGTCATTAGCCACACGCTCCAAGGTAACTAAGTCCGTTTTGGTGAAGTTCTCAAATTTCAACGTTACTTTAGCTACCATATAATCTGCAGATTCTTCTAAAATATCAGTGCTAACTGTGCAGTTCAGCTTCTCTCCTTTTTGCTTTTTCAATAGTTTAACTACGGCACTACGGCTGTTAGACTGCGCATTGGTAGCTTGGATCTTTTGATTAAAATCAGCTGCGAATAACTGCTCTACTCCTGCTGATTCTCCTTCAGTCGTTACCGCAACATAGTGATCCAGTGCCAAGTCTGCTGTGGAAAGGTTAACGTTTGTTTTTGTTGCTTTTGCTCCAGGTCCTTCAGCTGCCATGGCAAATGTTGATACGGCGATTAGGGCTGCTGCTGCGAATGTTTTTACTAGCGTTTTCATAATGTCTTTATTTTATATTGTTAGTTTTTTATCTGTTCTTATTTGTTGACTCAAAACTACAACACAATAGCCTTCTAGCCTACAGGCTTTAGACCAACGATCGGGAAAACTCGGTAAATGGTGGGAATGGGGAGGTGAAAGTTATCGTTCGAATTAACGATTCAATGAACCTATAGACTCCCGGAGAGATAATTTATTTCAAAATTTCATTATCTTAGTGCATGTGGCCACCGATATCAATTGACAAAATAGAACTTCTTATTTTGCAAGCAGAACTGACAATGGATTATAAAGCTTTAAACCTTTGGAATCTCATCAAAGTAACTCCTCATAAGTGGCAAGAAAAATCATTTGGAGATGACAGTGGGGGCTTTTGGGTGGTTGCTTTATTTGGAAATCAAATAATTTACTATAATGACATCGAAGAAGGCTTTAATATATCATCGTTTGTAATCTACGGCGTTATTGATCAATACGATTGTAACCAATCTGAATTGACCTCCCCCATTAATTATTTAGTTTCACAGTTGAGTCAAATCCCTGACGAGATTATTTAGGGTAATAAACCGAACTAAAGAAATAGATAAATCATAAAAAGGCCGCATCTCTCGACGTGGCCTTAATAAATAGATGATTTACGAGATCAGCCTTGGTAAGAACTTCAAATTTCAATATTACCTTGGATTCACGGCTATTACCCTTAAATTCTTTATTAGGGAAAAAAGTACAATACATATCCACCATTATCCATTCCTTGCGAATCAAGCTGATTATATCTTTGTATCATAACTTTAAAACAATTTAAACATTAAAAAAATGAAAACAATTATTGCAACAATCAGCTTAGTGATGACTTTATTGAGCACTTCTCTTTTCGCTCAAGGGAAAAGAGTACCAGCTTCTGCCGGAAGAGCAGAATACATCGAAGTAGAAAAGGGAGTAAAGCTCCATGTAACCGACCTTGGCGAAGGTAAGCCTATCGTATTGATTCATGGTTGGCCATTGAGCGATGAAATGTACGAATACCAATACCAATATCTATCCCGCAGAGGATTCAGAGTGATTGGTATTACACTTCGTGGTTTTGGAAAATCAGATAAACCTTACGGAAAGTATGACTTTGATGTTTTTTCCGATGATATAAAAGTGGTTCTGGAAAAACTGGACATACAAAATGCTACGCTTGGAGGGTTTTCGCTAGGTGGCGCAGTGGTACTGCATTATGTGACAAAATATAACTCCGCCCATATAAGCAAGCTAGCGCTGTTTGGGGCAGCGGCACCATCGTGGAAACAGCGGGAAGGTTTTCCTGACGGATTGCCGGATGCAGCGGTACAAGGATTGATAAACGCAACCAAAACACAAAGACAGGATCTGATCGCAAGTTTCGGCGCAGGCTTCGTGGCGAAAGAAGGTAATATCTCTAAAAACGTAGAAAAATGGTTGGAAAATATCAACTTGCAGGCCTCTCCTTATGCCATGACAGAATCGATCACGGCACTCCGCGATTTGGACCTACGCCCCCAGCTTTCAAAAATCAATATCCCTGTGATCATATTTCAGGGAGTGTATGATAAAAACTGTCCGCTTGTTTGGGCCGAACAATTACAGAAAGGCATAAAAAATGCAACGCTTATCCGCTTTGAAAACAGCGGTCATGCCTTGTTTGTCGAAGAAATGGAAAAATTCAATACCGAGCTGGAGAAATTTGCAAAATCATGATGAATTGCAAAACGGGAGAGCAAGAATATTGTGTTCTCCTGTTTCTATTTGAACTGAGATTTGTATTTTTAACCCCATTAGTTGACCAATATGGCAAGTGAAAAAGTATTTCGAAACGACCTAAAAACCATAGGGCTTATATCGTTGCATGAAGATAATGTCGATTCCATTAATGGCGCGGGATATAAACAATACATAAAAGTACTGCTTCTTTCAAAGGGAGCTGAGTTACAGGTTGATCTTGCTGAATATTCCGTAAAACAGCCCTCCCTGTTCTTTGTAAGCCCCAATCAGCATCTGCATATAAAGAAGCTTGGAAAAGAAGAGGGACACTTCATCTTTTACAACCGCGACTTTTATTGTATCCAGATACATGATGAGGAAGTAGCCTGCAACGGATTGCTGTTCAGCAACATCTACAATATGCCGATGGTGGAATTGGACAAGGACGAAATTCCCTTCTTTAGCTATATTTTCGGACAGATGACGGATGAGTTCGGATTGAACGATACCTCGCTGGAAGAGATGCTCCGTACCTATCTTAAACAATTGTTCATCAAATCCGCACGTTTGTGGAAAAAGCAAAATCTCGATAAAGAACTTAACGAACAGAACAGCGACCTGGAGTTTTTCAGGAAATTTACCTTGTTGGTTGACGAACATTATAAAGAAAAGCACCATGTTGCCGATTATGCCGAACTGCTGTTTATGGCTCCAAAAACAATTAGCCATAAATTTAAAAGACTCAACCTGCCACAGCCCAATGATGTGATCAAGAACAGAATTCTGTTAGAAGCAAAACGGCTGCTGGTACATACCAATCTGACGGCAAAAGAGGTTGGCTATGAACTGGGATATGAAGATCCAGCATACTTCAGCAGGCTATTTGTGCAGAAATCAGGTGAAACGCCGTCAGCATTCCGGGCAAAATTTCTTGCCATAAATTAAATTCAGTCGTTGTTGTTCCAATACAAAATTCAATATGATAAGCAGATTCTTTACTTACTTATTTTTTTCTCTTTTTATCCCGATGGCTCTTCGCGCGCAAATTCCAGAAAGCCGGTCCATGTCAGCATTGGCAGAACGAATACAACCGGCACCGGATGAAGTTTTCAACAAATTTCGCGAAGCAGGGATGCAGCCTGTGGATCATGTACTGACAGCCAAAGAAAAAGACAAGGTCGCAAAGGCTTTTAGTATGCTGTCGCCGCTGCACAGTAAAATTCTGAAGCAACATCTGCACAGTATAAGTTTCATGGATAATATGCCCAATACGGCACTTACATCACCGGTTGAAACAGCCGATTCAAGCCAAAAATTCAACATTACTTTTCGTGCAGAAATTATTAACGAAACTGTTTCCCAATGGGCCACATGGAAGGAGAATTCATACTACAAATTCCCTGAAGACAGCGGACTGAAGGTAACGATAGATGCCGGCGAGTTGGACGCTATGGTGTACGTATTGCTTCACGAGGCAACGCATGTGGTGGATGCGGTACTGGCTCTTACACCTCACTACGGCGAGGACGATACAGTTGCGGCACCTACAGCATTTACCCGGGGTATCTGGCATGCCGCGAATGTGCCCGAGAAAGCGTTCATCAGCCCTTTGCTGGCAACCACACGCTTCCGGAGCGGGAAGCAGGTGCCGGTTTCTGATGCACCGAAAATATACAAAGAGCTTCAAAAAACGCCCTTCGCTTCACTTTACAGTACAGCTGCATGGTTTGAAGACCTCGCTGAGCTGGTGGCTATCTATCATGTGACAGCAAAGCTAAACCAGCCGTTTCGGGTATCCGTAAAACAGAACAGCAAAGAAATCATGAGTTTTGAACCGATGAAGAGTAAGCTAGTGAAAAAGAGGCTGCAGCAGCTGAAGGTATTTTATGATTAGCGGTCCTTCGTGATTAATCCCGAGTTGTAAGCTCTGGTTGATAATCAAAGGATGTTGCAAATATTTACTAGTCCAACCTGTACTTCACTACGAGCGTAAGTCTTTTGAATTAAAACTGCAGTTAGTAAAAAATTATAAAACTATTTGCAAATGGCAATTGTTCTTATAATACAAAGCGGCTCCAAGCTATCTTTCGAAGGAAAGGTTCAACATAAAAATTGGCGTCGTACAGTGAAAATCCAATAGTCTTTAAAAACATTGGATGACGAAACAAAAAAGAGGAAACGATAGGAAACATAAAAATTACTGTACAAATAAACGCTAAGAGAAAGGGTCTGATGAGAATCAGGCCCTTTTGACGTAAAAACGCCAGATTTCACGGCCTGGCTTCTAAACTAAACTTAAATAGATGATTCACTAGTGGTTTGTCTTTTATTACTGGCAAACCACCAGTTGTAAAGTTCTATTTATACGAATTGATTGATTTGGATACTTTCCAGTCATCACCCACACGCTCCAAGGTGACAAGATCTGTTTTGGTGAAGTGCTCAAATTTCAAGGTCACTTTAGCGACCATATAGTCTGCGGATTCTTCTAAAATATCTGTGCTTACTGTACAGTTCAGCTTCTCCCCTTTTTGCTTTTTCAATAGTTTAACTACGGCACTACGGCTGTTAGACTGTGCATTGGAAGCTTGGATCTTTTGATTGAAATCTTCTGTGAATAACTGCACTACTCCTGCCGATTCGCCCGCAGTCGTTACTGCAACATAGTGCTCTAAAGCGAAATCTGCTGTGTAAAGGTTAACTTTTGCTGATTTTGAACCGTGGCCTTCAGCTGCCATAGCGAAAGTTGATACGGCGATTAAAGCTGCTACTGCGAATATTTTTACTATTGCTTTCATAATGTCTTTTTTTATAGTGTTAGTTTTTCATCTAAATAATTTGCTCTTCAATTGTGATGAAGCTTGAGCATTTCCATCGATGCTCATGATGGTTTTTGTTCTTATTTGTTGACTCAAAACTACAACACAATAGGTCCCTAGCCTATGGGCTTTAGACTAACGATCAGGAAAACTCGGTAAATAGCGGAAATGGGGAGGTAAATCTAAATAGGATGACGACTGATGTCAATACACCATCAACGACAGACAACAATGTACTGTTTCGTGTAAAAGCAGACATTAACAGTGAATTTACTCAATAGCTACTTACCAAACTCTTTCGATAATGAAAATAAGCCGTTGATCCTAGCGACAACATGTTCTCGCAGCCCCATATTGACGGCACCAAGACGTTATTGGCAAAAAATCAGGGTGATATATTCGGCCAAAGTAAGGGAGATATTCGTATGGGTTACACCAGACTATTGGTGCAAAACCGACCATTTACTATTGACCATTTCACCCCCTTTTTTTGCTGTAAATCCCCTCGAATTATCCAATTCATTGTAACGATAATTGTACCTAACATAACTCAATTTATAACCAAAATTCTTATTAATGAAAAGATGGAAGAAGATTAAATCTCGTCTAGGAATTTTTATATTTCTAATGACGGCAGCTTGTTGTGCAGCTATGGCTCAACAAGTTCGTGTACAAGGAAAAGTCTCCTCGGAAAATGACGGTACAGCGGTATCAGGCGTCACAGTAAGTGTCTTGGGGGGCACTATGCGCGTATCTACGGATGGAAATGGAAACTATGTACTTAATACTAACAAAACTGCGACATTAGTATTTAGTAGTGTCGGCTACGCACGTCAGGAAATTCTCCTGACCGGGAAAAAACCAGATGCCAACAATACCATCACTTTAGACATCCAAATTAAACTAAACGAAAATGTTATCGACGATGTCGTTGTCACGGGTTTTGGTCAACGCGAAAAAAGAGCTTCCGTAGTCGGCTCCGTAACCACGATTAACCCGAAAGAATTAAAAGGCCCGACGAGCAACCTAACCACTATGCTCGCCGGAAGGGTTGCCGGTATGATTGCCTTTCAACGCAGTGGTGAGCCTGGATCTGATAATGCAAATTTCTTTATTCGGGGACTTGGAAGTTTTGGTACCGGAAAACAGGACCCATTGATTCTCATCGATAACATCGAATCTTCACCGACCGATATGGCCCGCTTACAGCCCGATGATATTGCGAGCTTTTCTGTCCTTCGCGATGCCAATGCGGCCGCCATGTATGGTGCCCGGGGTGCAAACGGCGTCGTTCTGATCACCACAAAACTGGGTAAAGAAGGGGCTACCAAATTTGAATTCCGTACGGAAAGTAATGTTTCTACCAATACCCGCAATTTTAAATTTGCAGACAACATCCGCTACATGGAAATGGCCAACGAGGCCTACCTGACAAGGCCCGCTGATGCGGCCAGTGGACAGGGGCTCCCGTATTGGCAGACCAAAATTGACCATACAAGAGCCGGAGACAATCCGCTGCTCTACCCGAATAATAATTGGATTGACCAGCTTATAAAAGACTACACCATAAACCAACGTAATAACTTAAATATCAGCGGCGGTGGAGCAAAAGCAAAGTACTACCTATCCGGTACATATAACATCGACAATGGTATTTTAAAGATGAACGGAATCAACAATTTCAATAACAATATCAAGTTAAAAAATTACTCCGTCCGTTCAAATGTTGATATCAACTTTACCCCTACGACAACAGGTATCGTACGTGTATATGCTCAGTTTGACGATTACAATGGACCGATCGGCAGCACAGACGAAAATGGAAGCCGTATCAATGGTGGAGCTGCGACCTTCAGACGCGCCATCTGGTCAAATCCTGTGATGTTCCCGGCGATCTATCCGTCTTCGTATATGCCATACATGAATCACCCTTTATTTGGTAATGCACTAAATAGGAATGGTGGTTTATTTGTAAACCCTTACGCCGAAATGGTACGTGGTTACCAAGAATTTAATACCTCGACGATCATGCCACAGATTCAGATTAACCAAAATCTGAATGCATTGATCCCAGGGCTGAGCCTTACGGCAATGACTTATCTAAAACGTTATGCTTACTTTGAAGTAAGCCGCAAATATAATCCTTTCTATTACACAGCATCTGCTGATGCGACTGGCGATCTAAGCCTCCGGGTCATGAATGATGGTTCACTGGGATCGATTGGAACTGTTGGTACCGAATACCTCGATTATTCGGAGTCTGCAAAAGAAGTAAATTCGATGTTTTATGCGCATGCGATTGCCAGCTACAACCATGCTTTTGGTAAGCATAATGTAGGGGCTACAGTGATCGGTTTAGTTCAAAATTCATTGAGTGGGAATGCCGGAAACTTGCAATTGTCGCTGCCTTCACGCAATATCGGTCTTTCTGGTCGCTTTTCGTACAATTTTGATGATCGTTATATCGCCGAGTTCAACTTTGGTTACAATGGTTCAGAACGTTTTGCCAAAAATCGACGTTTAGGATTTTTTCCTTCCTTTGGGCTTAGCTACAATATATCCAATGAATCATTTTTCGAACCTGTCAAAGATGTCATTTCAAAACTAAAAATCCGTGCTACACATGGTTTTGCTGGTAACGATCAAATCGGCCGTTCGCAAGATCGTTTTTTCTATTTATCTGATGTCGACATGAATGCCTTTCAGATTGGATTTGGTGAGCTTTCGGGATATACCAGACCAACCATCGCCATACGTCGTTATGCCAATCAGGACATCACATGGGAGCGATCGCGCCAAACAAACTTAGGACTCGAACTCGGCCTCTTTAAAGACCTCGAGTTAAATGTAGATGTATACAAACAGATCCGGAGCAATATTCTCACCGGCCGATCATATATACCGAGTACAATGGGCCTTCGCGCCGCCATTGTCGCCAATACGAATAAAGCCGAAAGTAAAGGGGTAGATGTGACGTTAAATTATAATAAAAACTTTGGCGACAGCTGGTACATTCAGGGACGTGGAACGATGACTTATGCCGTAAGCAAGAAACTGATTGTGGATGAACCCGCATACAAAGAAGCCAGTCGCTATACAGTAGGTACTTCGGCGTCCCAAGAGTTTGGTTACATCGCTGAACGACTTTTTGTGGACGATCAGGAGGTACTGAATTCTCCGGTTCAATTCGGAAAACCGGGCTTAGATTACCTGGGTGGAGACATCAAATACCGTGACGTAAATGGCGATGGACAGATCACAGATTTAGACCGCGTCGCGATCGGATACCCTACCACGCCAGAAATGATCTATGGCTTTGGCGGTACTGTGGGTGGAAAGGGCTTAGACTTCAGCTTTTACTTTCAGGGATCTGCACGCTCTTCCTTTTTCATTAATCCCGAAAATATTTCGCCCTTCTATTTAAATGGTGGTTCGCAAAACGGCCTTCTACAGGTCATTGCCGATAGTTATTGGAGTGAAGAAAATCGAAATCTATACGCCTTTTGGCCTCGTCTAAGTGAAAACATTATAGCGAATAATAACCAAAGAAGTACCTGGTGGATGCGTAGTGGTGCTTTCCTTCGATTGAAAACAGTGGAAGTAGGTTACACGTTTAAGGAAAGTTTGATGAAACGCCTCAAAGCAAAAAACCTTCGGGTATACGCCAATGGAATGAATTTATTTGCCTTAAGCTCTTTTAAAATGTGGGATGTCGAGATGGGTGGAAAAGGAATAGGCTATCCGATTCAGGCCGTATATAACATAGGCTTACAACTGAGCTTTTAATGTGAACTACAATTAAGAAATCATGAAAAATAAAAATATGAAAAAGACAGCAACCTATATCGCATGCCTCTTGTTTAGTGCTTTTGGAGTTTCTGCCTGTAAAGATTATATCGATGTCGTTCCGGACAACGTGGCGACAATTGACAATGCCTTTTCCTTACGAAATGAAGCTGAAAAATTTCTCTTCACCTGCTACTCGTGGTTACCAAATAATTCGGATGCCCAAAGCAATACTGGATTTCTTGCCGGCGATGAGGTATGGCTACCTGTTGCCCAGCGGGAAATCTATCCGGCGAATAACTGGCGTATCGCCCGCGGCGGGCAGAATGTCAATCAACCACTTGTAGACTCCTGGAGAAGTGGTTTATGGATCGCTATCCGAGATTGCAATATCTTTTTAGAAAATGTTTCTGATCTGTCCAAGGTACCTGATCTCTCAATCGATGATCGTTCGCGATGGATTGGAGAAGTATTGTTTCTAAAAGCTTATTACCACTATTTGTTATTTCGCCAATATGGACCAATTCCCGTTGTCGAAAAAAACATCTCACTTGACGCAGATCAGTCTGCTGTACGGGTAGAACAGCGTCCTGTCGATGAGGTGGTCAATTACATTGTTTCTTTGCTGGACTCTGCTGCACAAAAATCTGTTCCTTTAATTATCCCCAATAAGGCCGCGGAACTTGGACGGGTGACCAAACCCATCATTCAGGCTGTAAAGGCTGAGGTATTGCTGACTGCCGCAAGTCCCCTATTCAATGGAAATACAGATTATCAGTCCATGCGCAATAGCAAAGGCGAACAGCTGTTTAATCCAACTTATGAGGCCTCAAAATGGACGAAGGCCGCGGAAGCTGCAAAAGCGGCAATTGAATCTGCCGATGCTGCGGGCATCCGCTTCTTCCCTTTCAATAAGGCCGAATATGGACAGTTTAAAATGAGCGATGCAACCGCACAGGTGCTGGGCATCAACTTGGGCTTTAATGAGCGTTGGTCTGCTGAACACATCTGGGCAAACCCCAATTACCAGGCATGGAATATACAGCGGGATGCGATGCCCCTCTTAACCCCGGAAGCAGTGGTCGGTACGGCAAGACAACACCTCAGCGCACCGCTGAAAATTGCAGAAATGTTTTACACAAAAAATGGTGTCCCCATCAATGAGGATAAAACCCTCGATTTTAACGACAAGTCGAGTCTACGCGCGGCTACCGCTGCAGATCGGTATTATATCAAAGAAGGGTATACTACAGCGCGTCTAAACTTCGACCGCGAGCCCCGATTTTATGCTGACCTGGGTTTTGACGGCGGCATCTGGTTCAAGTTTGATACCAAAAGCCTATCGGATGAGGATACGTATTATGTACAGGCGAAGCTAAATCAGCCGGCTGGTGCCAATAACCATGGGTGGATCAATGAAACTGGATACTTCCTTAAAAAATTAGTGAATTGGGAACAAGCTTTCAGTAGCAATGGTGTCAGTTATAAATCCTACCCTTGGCCAGATATGCGCCTAAGCGATATTTATCTGATGTATGCTGAGGCGTTGAATGAAGCCAATGGTCCTTCAGCTGATGTTTACGCGTATTTAGACCGCATACGCGAACGTGCTGGAATCCCCGGTGTCCTAACGTCTTGGAGCCAGTATTCGTCAAACCCAGACAAGCCTACAACCAAAGAAGGTCTTCGCGAAATTATCCAACGGGAGCGCATGATCGAATTGGCCTTTGAAGGAAAACGTTATTGGGATCTAAGGCGCTGGAAACTGGCCGTTAAATATTTCAATCAGAACATTACCGGATGGAGCGTAAATCAGGAGATCAGTCCAGATTATTACCAGATAAGAACATTGTTTCAGCAGACATTTGTGGCCCCTAGAGATTATTTCTGGCCAATTGCCCAAGGTGAATTAACCGTAAATCCTTCGTTGACACAAAATTTAGGCTGGTAGTCCTTTCAATTTTATCCTTAAAGTCATAAAGAAATGAACATAAACAGAAAATTGATACAGACCATATTTTTGTTCTGCATCTTATTCCAAAACTGTAAAGAAGAAATTCAAGTCGCTCCTGTTGTCAACAGTACTACACCGGGGCAAGTCAGTAATGTGAAGGTAGAAAACCTGGCTGGGGCCGCACGTATTACCTATACCTTACCAAAAGATCAGGATCTATTGTATGTCAAAGCCGTCTATCAATTAAAATCAGGTAAAGAAATGGAGGTGAAATCCTCCTACTATAACAACACACTTCTCGTGGAAGGTTTTGCAGATACAAATCCGCATTCGATCAAGCTCTATGCCGTAAATAGAAGTGAAATCAGTTCGGCGCCTATCGAAGTCTCCGTAACGCCTTTAGAAAATCCCATCTGGAATACCTTTCGGAGTCTGGAGGCCATTCCAGCTTTTGGTGGCATTCGGATCACTGCCGAAAACGAGACCGAGAAAAATCTCACCGTGATGGTGATGGTCGATTCGTTGGGTGAATGGGTACCTTCTGTAGACAACATCTATACTTCCGCTAAACAGATTTCACGTACCATCCGTGGGTTTGCACCAAATCCCAAACAGTTTGCGATTACCGTGAGAGACAAATACATGAATTTTACCGATACGCTTGTGACGACTTTGACCCCGCTGTTTGAACAGGCACTTCCCAAATCAAGGTATACTGCGGTTACATTACCCACCGACGCCAAACAACAATATACTTCTACCGGGTTATCCAAGATGTGGGACGGAGACAATTGGAACTGGCCCAATATATCTTTGACTGACGTCACTGTCAATGGTCCACAATGGGTCACATTTGATACCGGTAAGTTGGCCAAAATGAGCCGGATTGTGATCTGGGACTATCCAGAATACACCAACAGTGGCCGTATGTATTATTACGGTGGGAACGTGCGATTTTTTGAAATATGGGGTTCGGACAACCCACCTTCAGACGGGAGCTGGAACAACTGGACACGCTTAGGTACCTTCGAAAGCAAAAAGCCTTCTGGACTACCCATGGGGCAACAAACAGATGAGGACTATCAACTTGCCAATTCGGGTTTAAGCTTTGACTTTGATATCAGTGCACCGAAGGTCCGCTATCTACGCATCAAAACCATTAAAAATTGGCAGGGATCGTCCTTTATGTCCATCGCCGAATTACAGGTTTATGGCGATCCACGTTAGTACAACTTGTTTATTATCAATTAGACTATTATGAAAGTAGCACATATTAAAACATTCTTTATCATGTCTATGCTTAGCATGGCCATGCTTTCTTTCCTTTGCTGTTCAAAAAGTGATGATTATAAAAAGTACCTGGAAGGCGGTGAAATTTCCTACACCGGAAAAATTGATTCCGTAAAGGTCTTCTCTGGTAAAGAGCGCGTCTATATCACTGGATTATTTATGGCCGACCCCAAGGTAGATCGTCTCAAAATATACTGGGATAATCGGCAAGATTCGACTGAGTTAAAAATCAATCGTACGGCTGGCGTAGACACCTTAAAAATTTCACTGAAAATAAGTGAAGGAGTACATAATTTTGAACTTATCACCTACGATGCCCAAGGCAATAAGTCGCTAAGCGTTTTTAAAACTGGCGTATCTTATGGCGAACGGTTCAGCTCGGGACTTATCAACAGACCAATGTATGCTGTTGACTACTTTGCTGGCGATCAAAAAACCACCGTCAATTGGGGGGGAATCGATCTGACAAGTGGTGCTCAGTTTACAGAAGTTGAGTATACCAATACCTCAGGGAAATTAGTTGTTCAAAGAGACTCTATCAAGTTAGGTAAAAGTATTCTATCGGATTTTCTCCCTGGCAAACCACTCCGCTATCGTACATTATTTGTGCCGGATTCTTTAAGTATAGATACATTCTACACGAACTATTCCGCAAATATATCGCCCAAGGAGGTTTATCTAAAAAACATGAACTTTCCTTTCGAGACTTCTGCCATGGGCGGTGATCGCTGGGGCACTCCGGCGGTGTGGCTTGTAAATGATGCGGCAAAGAACTTCAAGACAGCAGATGGAAAATATTATGGTGGAATTGAGATTCGGGATAAAAAAGCCTGTTTATCTTTGGAAGCAGGTTGGTGGCAATGGGCCTCACCCTCACCCAACTTAGCGCCAATTGTAAATGGTAAGATTTATCAAACGACCAACCTACAGCCCGGAAAATATCGTTTTACAGTCTCAAAGATTGACAAAGGCAGCGCCGGTGTCGTTCACCTCATCGCCGCAAAAGGCAATGCCTTGCCCGATCAATCAGCCTTGAATACATCCTTAGGCTTTCAAACCCTATCTGGAAGCAGTGCAATATTCGAATTTACCGTAACAGAAGCGGGACCTGTAACCTTGGGTTTTCTCGGAAACATGAATGGAACCGCATCAGACGGCTCTTATTTTAAAGTCTCTGGCAATATGATCTTTGAAAAATTATAAGCAAAATAGATGAATAGATTAGTTTTTTATGTCATTTTTACAGCCTGCACTTTAGCAGGCTGTAAAAAGGCTACTCCCGAAAGCAGTATAGTAACGCCTACAGAAAAAACAGATGATATCGCACTTGCTACGCTTGGTAAATTGGCTTTTTCCAATATCACGACTACAGGTGCTATGATTACAGGAAAAGTGCTAAACAAAGGTGGTGCACTTGTTACCAGTCGTGGCGTCTGCTGGAACAAAGACCCGAATCCGACAATCGACAACAATCCGATGGAAGCAACTTCCAGTAAAGGTTCTGGTGAATTTACTGTGGCACTAACAGCCCTTGCCCCCTCACAAACCTATTACATTAGACCTTACGCCAAAAATAAGGGCGGAATTGCTTATGGCGAACAACAGGTATTGACCACTGCCGATATCCAATCGGTTACATTCGGGACGAACCCCATCTTTATTGTAGGATCATCAATTGCTTACTACGATGTCAATATTATCAGCAGTGGTGGTGGCGCTGTGACTGAACGAGGGCTATGCTGGGGCCTACAGGAAAAACCGACGGTCACTGATCATAAGGTTATGAATGCTGCAACTGGCACAGGCAAATTTCGAATCGGCATGCTCAATCTTACCCCCAGTACAAATTATCATTTACGCGCTTATGCGATCAATGAAACAGGTGTAAGCTACGGACCCGACATTTCCTTCCATACAATCGCCAAGGGCAAAGTAACCTATACATTCAATAAAGTCGACAATCCAACAGCGCAACAACTTGCTGCATACCAACGATTGCAAGTTGCTCTGGACAGTGCCGTCTGGTATGCCAATAATTATACTTCGGCCACCAAACACGTTTACCTCAACTACGACCCCGGGGTTCCGACAGCCGACGCGAATAACGAGGGCTGGATGCGATTTGGTGCCAGCGAGGGCTACCAAAATATCCGTACCATGTTGCATGAGATGAACCATACCCTCGGTACCGGGACGACAAGCTGGTGGTCACAAGCGATTATCAATGGCAAATATAGTCTGGCAAATGCCAACAATATGTTAAAAATGATCAATTCAGACGAATCAGCCGTTATAAATGGCGATAGCATGCACTGGTGGCCCTATGGTTTAAATCAAAATTCAGAAGTCAGTTCAAGCTGGGATTACGTATACAATTGCCTGATCATAGAAGCTATGCGGAAAGACGGCATGACTAGTCACAGTGGCGCTTACTAGCGGATAACTGAGCCACAAAAAAAGAGAAGAAAAACAGCAGTATGTTAAATAGCTGCTGTTTTTTTTCTCTTTTGCATTTTAAATGCCTCAGGTGATTAACCGATACTAGTAGGTACGCTTCCCAGATGGCTGTAGCGCTTGCGGTATTCTGAGGGCGAACAACCAAAAATTTTGGAAAAATGCTGCCTAAAATGTTTGATATCTTTGAAACCAACTTGATAAGCGGTTTCATTAATGTTAGTCTTGTTTTCTATAAGTAATTGCGCAGCCCGACGCATCCGAATAGATCGGATAAATTCGTTGGCAGATTTGCCTGAGATAGATTTTATCCGCCTATACATATTGGAATGACTCATCCCGAGCTCTTCGGCAAGCATCTTTACCGTAAAATTTTCATTCAACAAGTGCTTTTCAACCACGGCTATTGCCCGTTGCAAAAAATCTTTAAAAGCTGCCGGAACTTTATGGTCTTTGGACTGCAAGGTAATTTCACTATAAAAATAGGTATGTAATCTATTTTTATTTTCAATTAGACTTTCTACACGTGCCATGAGTAGCTCCCTGTCAAAAGGTTTGACGATATAGTCATCTGCACCAACTTCTATACCGTTTAATTTAACATCAAAAGACGAACTTGCTGTTAACAAGATAATAGGTACATGACTTCGTTTTATGCTGCTCTTCATCTGTTTGCAGAGATCAATTCCGGAAGTTCCGCTCATCATTACATCACTAATGACAATACTTGGTTCTAATTTTTCTAAAATGGCTGATGCCGTTTCAGCACTATTTGCTTTGACAACCTGATATTTGTCGGAAAAAATACGAGCAATATAATTTAGCATATCTTCACTGTCGTCGACGATCAATATTTTCTCCTGCAAATCATTTTCATACAATTCATCAAGTGCCTGACTTTGCACGGAATAAGTTGAAGCTGAAGGTTCGGGCTGCTCTCCTGCTACAGCACTACGATATCCAGTAGCCGTTTGTTGTAATTCGACGCTACCCACAATAGCTGATGAACTGACCTGGGTAATGGGTAACGAAATTGAAAAAGTTGCTCCAGCTCGCGGATTCGCAAAATATTCCAATCTACCTTGATGCAGATTAATGAATTTTTTCACAAAAAACAGTCCGATTCCAAAACCATCAGCACTGTGATTAAATAAACTAAAATTGCGTTTAAAAGGTTTAAATATTTCTTCCGTTAGCTGAGTTGGATAGCCCTGTCCCGAATCAATGATAGCACACCTTAGTTCCTCGTCTGTACGACTCACTTTAATACAGACAGATCCGCCATTGGCCGTATATTTAAGTGCATTTTGAAGTAAATTGATAAAACAAATTTCCAATTTTTCATAGTCTGCATTTAAGATTAGTCTTTCAATATCAGTCTCAAATGCGTAACTGATATTTCGAGAATTGGCCAATTGCCTAAAAGAATCAAACGTTCCCCGTAAAACCGGTATGATATCAAATACTGTATAAGCAAGCTCATCAAAATTTCCATCAGATTTTCTAAACAAAAGAAGTTTATCTGCAAGATTTAACAATCGCTTGGAATGATTGTAAACAGACAGCAGTTCCTCTGACTCGCCCATATTTTTTTTTGATTTGTTGACAATGTCTTTGATGGGATTTACAATGAGCGTCAATGGAGTCCTAATTTCATGGACGATATGGGTAAAAAACGTCAGCTTATCTTCGAGTAACTCGTGCTCTTTTTCCCGCTCAAATTCGGCTGTCTTTAACTTAAATAGCAATAGATCCTTATTCTCCCGATACCCATTGTAAAGATAGATGACCGCAACGATCAGCAAAAGATATCCTATATATGCCCATATGCTTCGATACCAAGGGGGCAAAACTACCACATCGATAATACGTTCTGCTTGATTCCATTGGCCATTTGCGTTACTCGATCGGATATGCAATTTATACTTGCCTTCCCTGAGATTCGAATAATAAGCAGTCCGCTGTTTATTGACGTAATTCCAATCTTTGTCCCAACCTTCCAAATAATAAGCGTAGTCGATCCTATCCGAAAAACTATAATCCAATGCTGCAAAGGAAAAAGATAAAATAGCCTTTTCATATGGTATTTTTAAGCTTTGAACAGCGTTCAAAGAGATTTGCTTATACGCTTCACTTTGCCCGTATGGCACATTCCCAATGCTCAATCGGGTCAATTTCAACGCGGGAAACCTGGCCTTAAAAAATATATCCTGCGGCCTGAATAAATTGAACCCACGGATACCACCAAAAACCAACAGATCGTCCCGTAATTTAATGGCAGCGTTATAATTAAATTGATTGCTCTGGAGACCGTCTGACTGATAGAAGTTTTGAAATGTTTTTTTTTGTACATCCATTTTGGAGAGTCCATCAAGTGAAGACATCCACATATTACCCTGTGCATCCTGTAAGCCATTCAACAAGGTATTGCTAACAAGGCCATCCTTTTCGGTATAGCGTCTATAGTTCATCGAGCTTAGATTCAGATGTAAAAGTCCACCACCCTCTGTGCCAAGCCAAAGAAAATCGCTTTCTGTTTGTTGGATAAAACGAATTGGGCTTCCAATGTGATAGCTATTGTATTTCATCGTACGCAAGTCTAGTCGGAATAAGGCGCTCCACGATCCCATCCACAATACAGTATCCTTGTCTTCAAAAAAAGTTAACACATCATTTATCGGCAAACTGAGGTGTTTAAACTGATCTGCGATGGTATCCAAGCAATAGACATTTCCACTGGCGAGTGTTGATGCCCAAAGCGTCCCCCTACTGTCTTTAAATAAACGCCATACAGCATTATTGACATATTGAGTGTTAGGATAATAACAGGGGTAATGTTTTACCTGGCCAGTTTTGGTATTTAATTTGACAATTCCCGTATCATAACTACCAATCCACAACTGGTCATTTTGATGTTGGATTAATGAGGTTATAAAAGCGGGTTTAACATCCTTATGCGCTGAATAGGGATAATGGACCAAGCTACCTTTCGATATACTCCATTTGTATAATCCATCCCCATCGGTTCCGATCCATATATGATTTTGATCGGCTTGCTCGAACGATAAAATAAAGTCGGCAGTATTTACCCGCTCGCTTTTGGGATTAAGTTTAAATGTTTGAAATCTTCTTTTTACCGGATCTACAATATTAATACCCCCTCTTAATGTGCCAATCCAAAGTCGATCATCTTTATCTTCCAGTACTGCAAAAATAGACTGACTGGTTAGTTGCTGTTGGTCAAACCCAATATTATCTTCAAACGTTCGCGTAATAATATTAAATTTCTGTATGCCATTACCGTCTGTACATATCCACAGCTTTTTGTCTTTTCCAAAATAAAGGTTAACGATAGACTTCCGGTCAGTATTGTGATTATAAGTTGTGAAAGCACCTGTTTCTACATGATAACAACTAATTGTTTGGTTGCTGGCGAACCAAATATCTCCTGTAGGTGCTACAGCCATCGTTGTCGACTGGAAATCAACTTTTTTTACGTTTGAAAAAAGGTGTTTTTTACTATCGTAATAAGCCAAACCAACATGGTCTATGAATGCCCAGACGCCTGCATCAGCAGCTTTGCAAATCGCTGAAACACGATAATCATTTTGATTTTGGCCAGCATCTTTTAAAGGTATCTTTTGGACGATACTTCCACCTCTTGTTTCTTCAACTTTAAATAGCCCTTTGGATCCGCCATGCAGAAATAACTGGCCTTGATTATCCTTTTCTATCTGATGGATCGGAAAATTCAGCAGTTTATTTCCTCCATCCGAGTATACTAAAACTTGTTTACATTGTGTGCGATTGGGATCTATCACTGCTAACCCACTTTTCGTTGCTACATATAGCTGTCCCGAAGCACTTTCGGCAACAGCTGTTACACGATTGTCAGGAAGGGTATTCTTAGACAATGGGTCGTTTTTAAAAACTTTAAATTCGTACCCATCGTAACGATTTAGGCCATTTGATGTCCCAAACCACATAAATCCATCCCTATCCTGAAAGATCGCGGTAACAAAATCATTTGAAAGCCCTTTATGGATACCCAAATAAGCAATAGACGACTGACACCATAACACATGAATAGGCAAAAATAATCCCAGGAGGATCAAGTAGAGATTTTTCATAAAAAGTTTATAATTGTGTTTATGACACTTAAATTACGAAAAGCCTATCGATCAACAAACTGAAATACAATATTTATTATCCAACGATCGTATGCTTATTATGATTAATGCGGTTAATCTCTTTGCGACTAAGTTTATTACATTCGAGAGGACAATTGGGGAGCCCACAGAAGCGCTGGAATGGCTAATTAAAATTAATCAGTGCAAGAATATCATTCCCTAAAGATTTGCTCAAATTGCCTTTTTCATCTAAGATCGACAGCAAACCAATTTGTGCTACGTATTCTTTCCCATGGTAGTTATCGCAAAGCTCTTTCTTTTTCTGGGTATTAGCATGAGGATACAGCAACATCCCTCCTACGGCATTCCAATAATCCAAATAAACGTAGATCTGTCGTAGATCTTGCGTGGATATCATATCATAGCTATAGTTCTTCCATTTGGTATCAATGACAAACTGTTTTCCACTGATTCGATGTTTTAATAGGATATCTGGTCGAAGGGTCTTATCGCGCCAAAATTGCTTGCTCTCCTGTCCTCGTACTTCCCAATATTTCGAACAGTTCGCCAACTGCGCAAGCACATACTTCTCCCAGAGCTCATTCATATTGAAAAGCAGCGCCAGCATATTTTCAGTTCCCGCTTTGACATTGGGGGCATAGTTTAAAATAATCAATCGTGCTAATTCAATTGCTGTCCGATAAGATTCCGTTTTACGGCTATAAGATAGCCTATCAAATAATTGCTGGTCGGCCCAGATCTCTTTGACTTCTGGAAAATTCAATTGCACCGTCTTGCACCGTCCATAACGATAGCTCCCATGCGACAGGCGAGCAACTATTTCCAAGCCTAGCTGGAGAATCTGATGCAGCACATGGTCACCGCCATATACTTGATGGGTATTGTAAAAACGCTCTTTATGAACGAGATTACGCTGAATATGCCCTGCAAACTCCAGTTTTCCTTTGAGCGCAACGGTATTTTTAGTTTCCTGATAATATTGTTTCACCAGTCCGTGATGCAGCAATTCTTCTACCGCTGTTAAATACCAATCAAAATAGATATCCAACAGATGGATCTGCTGTTTGTCAACAAAAGCCTCCCCAACTGCTGTAATCTTTATCCGCTCCGTTTCGAGAAGCATTTCGATCAATACGTCGCGCCAATTGACGGTAGATGCAGTCCGCTGGATCTTGGGAAGGATTTCAATGACAAGATCGTCCACCTGAACAATCCCGACATAGCTTTTGAATCGGATACCCTGATAGACAGGCGCAAAGTATTTACCCTGATGTAGATCATTGTATTTGAGCAGCACATGGAAGTAAATCTCCACAAATCGCAGACTTTCTCCTGCCTGAGTCTTGTAGGACTGATTGAGATACAAGGTATCATGCTCATAGACTTGAAGGACATGCTGCATATGATTATCCGATCAATTGATTCAAGGCATCAATAATATTTTCTTCTGGTACCTCGAGTACATTCAGCTTTGGTTTATACTGCGGCTTCCGTATTTTATCGAAATCCGGAAAGAGATCTCCAGAAAAGTTGTCATTTTCGATTTCAACAAAACCTGGTCCCAGCACCAAAGCAATTTTCTCCTCATCCCGATAAAAATATTCTTTGAGTAAGGGTACGATGCAATTGTTAAAAGCATGCGTGAGATCGCGCGTTGACTGCACATTAATCAGATAAGAATGTCCAATTTGATGGTCTTTGTCCAAAAGCACCTTGATGCGATTGTTGATTCTACTGAGGACATGTTGCAGATTGATATTTTCGATGATGATATCGCCGAGCAGTTCGGTATTGGGCATCATCTCCACAAAGGCAAACCGACGGCGCAAAGCAGTATCCAAAGCTTCCACCGAACGGTCGGCTGTATTCATGGTACCGATGAGATACAGATTGGATGGTACCGAAAATTTCTGCTTGCTATAAGGAAGGATAACTTCAAGTGCTTCATCCCGTCCTGCACGTTTGGATTCCTCAATCAACGTAATCAGTTCACCAAATATGGCGGATACGTTGCCCCGATTGATTTCATCGATAATTAAAACCACAGGCTTTCCTTGAATATCCTGATTGGCCATCGTCTTTTGAAATACCCCGGAATTAAACTTACCGACCAGTTCGGCACTGGCAGATGTCTCTTCACTCGAGTGCAGCTCGAGATAGGTATTGTATGCCGCATGGGCACAGGCAATCTTAAACAAACCGCTTTCTACTTCATAGATAAGCTGCTTTCTTCCATCGTCGGTTTCATGAAAACGGGGTTTGATTCCTTCCACAAAATCCTCATAGCTCATGCTCTGATGAAAAGTTGTAAAAAGGATCTGTCCTCGGTCCACATAACGCTGGTAACGCGATTTCAGTGAAGTCCTATCCTCAAGGGACAGTTCCGTTTCGCTTTTTCCTTCGATTATGGAAAGAGCCAAGTTGATGCTATTATAGGTTTTTCCCGTACCTGGAGGACCATACAAAATTTGGTTGAGCTGTATAGGCATACTGTTTGCAAATGTCTCGGTACTGACAGATTTTTCCTCACTCCCTATTTCTTTAATGATAGCGTGGTGTTTTTCGACACGTTGGTTCAGCTTATTGATCAGACTGACAAACTCCTGAGGTGTAACGCGATGCGCTGTAAACCGTTGGATAGATTGCTTGACACTTAAGATACCTTGATCGACGATAGCGATAATATCGGCCAACTGGCCATCAATATCCTGGCACATCGCTTCCAAAGAGACATAGTTTTCTTTGAGGCCAGCGATTCGAATCGTATACATTTTTGCAGTTTCATTGATTTTCCGTGCCAGCTTATACTTTTCCACCAAAGGCTCTTTAATTGTCTTGATTAAGTTTAGCACCGCACGATTTTGATCATCTTTGGGATCTTGGGTTTGAGTAAATTCAAAATAGTACGTATAAGTAGACTCCCCCAACACGAATATTAGGCTCATCGCATCGCCAGAAGAACCCGGGAAATTGACAGGAATTGACCAAAAGGTAGTTGCAAAATAGCCCGAACGCTGGGTTCCGATAAAGTAATCGGTTTCGGAATTCTTTGTGGCACTTTGTCTCACTGTAAACGTAAAATTGTTGTCTGCCTGATGTTTGGACATCAGCCAATCAAAAACACTTTTTTCGTATGCTTCGTAACTTAACATATATGGTACTGGCTTGCTATCTCGGTATTCCTACCGTGTTAAATAATTTTCTTGAAAATCTAATTTGATCGCTGTAGACACAGCTCTTAAGGATTGGACAGCTGCCTGTCCTTGGAACAAAGATACGATTAATACTTCTGTTTTTGTCGATATACTTTTGGTTCATGCGCTGACAACACATTGATTAAACCATCAGCATACAAAAAGATAAAATGCTGAACATTTTCTTTACTAACAATATGATAACTATTTTTTACTATCCAATCAATCAAATCAGATTTTCCCACCGTAAATAAGGACCAATTTCCTGTAATACCATAATCGTCAATTATTTTTAAAGAACTGTTTTCATTTTGATTTTGATAATAAAGTGCATGAAATCCAAAATCGAAGACAAGGTTAGGTTCAATATTCTCTATTTCAAAACTTATCTGCAGTCTATTCTCTTGATCATCTGATAAACTTATTAAATAAAGGTCTCCTTTAATCATTTCAACGGGATGCCATTTTTTTAATATGTTGCTCTTTTTCATATGTAAATTTAGTGGTGTTCAATGGCTCATAAAAATGGGTAAGCATTCCTTGAGCAAATCCGAGCTTCGTCTTTTTACTCCATTTCAGAATTCTGCTTGCCAGAAAACTTCGATTTCATTACCGCTTATGATGTCGATAATATTATTTACATTAACTATAGAATAGTGTTTCAGATCCCAATCTGAAAACATTTCTTGACTTTCTCTACGAAACCAATCTAAATAGTTTGAATTATCAGATACCACTAAACCTCTATAACCTGGGTGCTCATAGAGACTTCTCGATCTTGCACCTTCATCTGTCACTTGATAAGACATTACACCTTTAAATTTTAAGATTAATATTCGGTCATCTTTCATTTCAGCCAGATGAATCTCTATGTTGCCACCGTTGTCCGTTAAATGAACAAAATAAATATCATTTGGTGGAGGAGATACTGGATCCCATTTTATAAAATTGTTCATAACTATTGATACCTGAATTTTGTTCCTTTTAATTTATTAACGGGTTAACTCACTAACGTTTTCACCTCTTCCTTACTTAACCAGCGAAATGTAGCAGGTTCATCCGAAAGCACCTCAATTGCATTTTCTAAATTATAAATAACGAAATGTTCAATATTTTTTCTTTCTAAAATATTATAGCTGCCCTCAATAACTGAATCCAAATAAGCGGAGCATGTAGATCTCGCAAATCCTCGAAAATCGTCGTTCTCGTTAACCATCTTCATTAGCGCCAAGTCGATCGTAACTTTATACGAAACAAAATACTCAAATTTTATTTCGAGAATTTGAGTGTGGTCAACTAAGTTTTTTAAAAGAATAACTATTTCACTGTATTCCACATACATTTTATAAAAAAATAAATCTTGAGGAAGGGATAAATCAATAGCCCATTTTTCATATTTATCTTTCATCGTGTACTATCTAAATTTTGTTTCTATTACTTTTCTTCCAAATTCAATATCGGGCGCTGATGTTAGTCCTACAGGGTCAACTTAACTACCTATCCAAATTTTCAATTTCTTTTTTGAAATTAGCTAATAGAGAATAAAATCGAGTTTTCAATAGCTCACTTTTTCTTTTATTATCCATAACAATTTCATTAAAATAGATCGCATCAACCCAAATATTTAAATTATTAGTATTCGTTTCGAGCATGAAATCATAGGCCTTTTCAATATCTGATAATTCGAAACTTGAATATATATCCTCAGATTTGGATAATTGCATAGCGCTCAATAATAACTGACTTGACTTGAATCCATTTTATAGCAATTATTCAATTTATCAAAATTTTCCAGGAACGACAGTTCGTTACCAACTTCACGTTGAAGTTGATCTAATGCTTGGGCTAAAGAATCTTCAAAACTTTTTAACGCTAGTAGGTGCTTTTTAATATCCATTACTTATTCTTTTTTACACCCAATAATCTAAGTTATTGACCTCTGTATTACTATAATGTAGCGACCACACTCCATTTGCATGAAATCTCAGCACGAATGGTGAATGCCTAAAGTTAATTTAAAAGTTCCATACTTGTATATCACAAAAAAAGCCACATCTCCCGACCTGGCTTTTAAAATAAACTTAAATAGATAATTCTCTAGTGGCCTGTCCTCCACCCGAACTGACAGACCACTAACTATTTGATTTTATTTGTACGAATTGACTGATTTGGAAACTTTCCAGCTGTTACCCTCGCGCGCTAAGGTGACCAGGTCAGTCTTGGTAAAGTTTTCAAATTTCAAGGTTACTTTAGCGACCATATAGTCTGCTGACTCTTCAAGGATATCGGTGCTTACGGTGCAGTTCAGCTTCTCTCCTTTTTGCTTTTTCAAGAATTTAACGATTTCGCTACGGCCATGACTTTGTGCATTGGACGCTTGAATCTTTTGGTTAAAATCTTCAGCAAATAGCTGCTCTACACCTGCTGATTCTCCCTCGGTAGTTACCGCAACATAGTGATCAAGTGCCAAGTCTGCTGTAGATAGATTAACGTTTGCTTTTGTAGCTTTTGCGCCCGGTCCTTCAGCTGCCATTGCGAATGTTGATATGACGATTAGGGCTGCTGCTGCGAATGTTTTTACTAATGCTATCATAATGTCTTTTTTATAGTGTTAGTATTTTGTTCTTATTTGTTGACTCAAAACTACAACACAATCGGCCCCCAGCCTACGGACTTTAGACCAACGCTCAGGAAAACTCGGTGAATGGCGGGAATTGGGAGGCGAAAATATGTAGGATTACCATCTCTAATTTTTGAACAGCTTTCAGTTTACTGAGCAAACTAAATATCAACTAAATAAGAGCGAATATTAGATCAACTCTCACGAATACGAATCCCTCAGCCCAGTCAAATTTCTTGTGATTACTTTTAGTGTCAGATAATTAAAACATGCCCAAAAAGGCATACATTATTTAACAAATAAAACTTAAAAACAATGAAAAAGTTATTGATGAGTTTGGTAGCCCTAGCTGCGCTATCAAGCGCGGCCTTCGCCGGCACTGGAGCAAAAGCCGCCAAAGAAAATGTAGAAGTGAAAACAAGTACTTCGTCAACAGCCGAAAACGCCAACAAAGTTGAAGTTGCCGAATCAACAAAGGAAAACAACGCAAAGTTTCTGAGAAAGTGTGTTTACACGTTAACAGTCTACAATAGCAGTGGCGAAGTAATTGACACTTTCACTTCGCAAACCTATGTTGAAAATTCCTGTTCAGGATTCTTCGACAACTGTAGAACGATTTACCGGCATATGCTTGCCCACGGTGAATTAGGAATATAGTCTGCAAACTATATTTCATTCGAATTATAAGTACTGAAACATAAGCGAGGCTTAGGCCTCGCTTTTTCTTACCCAACTATCCTATAAAAATAACGTTCATTCTTTCATCACTCAACTTTCTTTCGGAATATGTTAATCGGCAACAATCAATAATTCAAACAACAGATATCGTTTGAAGACTTTTAATAGCACAATTTGAATGTAATCCGATGTTTTGTTATCTGAGAAATTTATTGAAGAAAAAAATCATCAATTAAACAATTAACAAAATAAATAATTTACACAGGATTTCATTGTTTAGCTACGCTAAAAAACATTTATGAAAGAAAATATAGCCATAAAAGAAAGAAAAATAATTATATCTTTGGCTACTTATTAGCCAAGTAAAAAGAAATGAAAAGTACTCTTGTTAGCGGGTTCAACCAATTGCAGTGGAAAACACTCAGTCTGTATTTTCTAGCTTTAATGATTTGCTTTAGCTGTAAAAAGACTGAACAAACCACTCCTCTAGTAGATAATCCCTTAAAATTGGAAACCATCGGAGTTGATGCGGCAAACAAAAAGACCATCGTTTTTGCAGGACGTGTATTGTATCTCAATAGTGAAAAAATAAAAGACCACGGATTTTTACTCAAATCAGGTTTCGGAGCTTCGGCAATTGAAAAAAAATATGCCTTAGGTGATGCTGTTCAAATTGGGAAAGTACAAACAAAGATTGAAACGCCAGCTGAAGTCCTAGAAACTGGTGTGGGAACGTATCGATTTTACATAGAAACCGATAAAAACACCTATTTCGGAGAAACTGTCCGGTTTCAGCTATCAAATTTCCTCGTAGATTATCAAATGGGCTTAAGCGCAACTGCGGGCGAAACAATTACAGTAAATGGTGATTTTAAGGATTTCAACAAGGAAAGCTATAAACTTAGCTACGACTTCAACAACCCTAAAGAGGTTGCTTATAACATCGACGCCACCAAGAGGAAAATTACGTTCGCTGTACCAGCTGGTTACCGTCATGGTGTAGATCTCAGCTTCTCTCTAACTCCTATCCAACCCGAAACAAACTTTAATAGCAGTATCGGTCTTGCATCTGTTAGGATATTGGGTACACTAGCTCCTCCCACGTCATATAACTATAATTATGACGATTACCTGCGCCTATCGGGAACTGGACTTCCTCCAGATCGTCCTTCATCATTTTACGTTATTATCGGCGACAAGCTGTTCCCCTACTCTCAGGAACTATTGCTAAGCGATATGATTTATGATCAACCCAAAACAGCCTACCGCATAGGGTATTATAATGGCCGGGATACAGTCATCTTCGATAAGAAAATTACCCTTAACATTCCGAAACCGACAGATTTGTCCATCCGTCAGTCTCATGTTCATCCGGGAAGGTCGATTTCCGTAACGGGTATTATCCCGTATAAATATAGCTTCATGCCTCTAATGAGCGTAGGCGGTAAAAGTGCCCGGTATAGTTGGACCTGGAACGGCGATGATAAAATAACTATCGGAGATATCCCGGATGGAACTTATCCATTCATTATGGAAGGTCCTTTTGCCAAATTTGAAAGTAAAGAAAAAATTGTTGTTCAATCGTTAAAAGTAACTGATGCGGGTTCATCGAAGGGCTATTATGGTACATCAGTAAAAATACTGGGTAATTTCATACGCGGTGACGAGTATATTGCAAGACTTGGGGATCAGGGGGACCAAAATTTGCAGGTCGCCAATGGTAGCGCCGTACTCGAAATCCCGAATATTAAGCCTGGTAAAGTAAAGATCACCGTGTTATACAATGACGACCATGGCAAGCAGCATACTGTCGCTACCGACCATCAGATTGAAGTACTCGCTCCTATCTTTGACGATTTTTATCCAAAATCGGGTAAGCCTGGCGACGTCATCACATTAAAAGGTAAAGGACTGGGCTACTGCGCAATTTACATGGGTGACGTTAGGTTAATCTCCGTAGGTGGTACAGTAGACGAACCGCAGGTTTTTATACCAAGGAATATTTTCTTCAAAGGAAAAGTACGCATCAGTGCACAATACCAAAGTGATTGGATCGAATGCAAGGAGACATTTGAATTATTATAATCGAAAAATTTATGAAAATGTATACAGTGGGGGTAACAAAATTAATAATATCAATTTTGATATTATTTTGCCTATTCATCTCCTGCAAGAAGGAAAATAAGACGGAGGCTCCGACCAACATCACAGTAAGCGCCGTCACGGGAAGCTTTGAAAAAATGACGCAATCGTCGATTGTCCTCCATGGGGCCGTAGGCGATGTAACCATGCTCCCTAATATTATAGAATACGGTTTTGTTTTGAGTACAAATGGAAATACAGGATATGCAAAGCCCGAATCCGAAATTGTATTGGGTAAAAAGTTATCCGAAAAAGATGTTGTTTTCACCTATAAACCTGAAGACAATTTTGACATGAATACGATCTATACCTATGCGTTCTATGTCAAGACCAAAAATGGCTTTTATAAAGGCACATCAAATTCATTTCAACTGGATGGCATGCAGGTAGAATCGCCTTCGGAAATCTTAGGTATGCCCGGCGAACAAGTGAGCCTCAAGGGTCGATTTTCGATGTTGGACGACAGCTATAAATTATATGGCATGCTGGACAGAAGCCAGCAAATAGCCTATCAAATCGCTGCAGATGGCTCAAGTCTAACATTTAAAATCCCAGATGTAGAAGGCTCTCAGCATGGAAAAAAACTAAGAATAGAGCTACAGAAAAATTCAACAGGAGGGAGTTTCAACAGACAGCTAGTCCAAATCAGCTTATTGGGCAAGCTGATTCCTCCAGCCATAGAATCCTACGGTTTTACAGATATGATACATTTTTATGGATCCTGCTTACCCGGATATGGAGGGAACGACAAATCATTCCAGATTATTATCGGCAACATCACAATCCCTTATACGCGTGAAATTGCCATTAAAGATCTGAAAGGTCTAGTAGGGAAAAGCTTTAAAATAGGCTACAAAAATGGCCGGGACTCCGTGCTATTTGCAATAGATTACAGCATCCAGGCGCCCAATGCTGCTGACATGTTTTTTGTCAATCCTGTAGCCCACCCGAATACCCACGCTATCGTCAATGGCTTTTCATTCTATTCATTCTTTGATATGTACCAAACAAAATATTATGTTGGGAAATATCAGGTTAATGAGATGGAGGTTAATGGAGACTATCCATCAGGAGCCATTTCAATACCGCTCAAGAATATCCCAGAAGGCCAATATAAATTGCGTCTGGACAATGGATTTTTTAATATTGAAAGCACAAAAACGATACAGATCAAGAAATTTGACTGGACTGCCATTGATAAAAAGGAGGCCTATGTTGGCGACTACCTAACACTCACCGGAAATTTTATCAAAGGGTTTGAATACACGATTTATGGAGACGATTTCTTTAAATTGCCAGTTGTATGCGCCGAAGACGGTAAATTAACTTTCCAGGTACAGACCTTCTTTGAGGAGACTGAATCGCTACATATTGTATACAATGAACTGTCCGAAACCGGATGGCATTTGTACACGCATGAGAAGGCATTACCATTTAAAAGTTTAGGTATGACCTTCGATAGCTTATCCCCCAAAATGGGATTACCGGGCTCTATTGTGCAGCTCAAGGGAAAAGGAATTGGTTTGGCACATATGATCCGGGTTGGCGATACACAGGTGTATCCACTTGTAAAAAGCGTGGATGAAGTTACGATTGCCATTCCTGTTTTTCTCACAAAAGGTAAAGTGAGAATCTCCGCCTCAACCTGGCGTAATACTGTGCTATTATCACCGGACTACTTCGAAGTCCAATAATGTAATTATGATGAAAAGTTTAATCCACCAGTTGCTAATATCCCTGGCAATAGTCACAACAACGTGGGCATGTAAGAAAACGGAAGAAGTCGTGGTCGTCCACACGCCCATGAAAGTGATTGCCAATGCTCCCACAGAAGTAAAGGATTCGCAAATCACCATGCATGGTGAAATAGAAAACACAAACGATGAAGAAATTTTAGATGTAGGCTTTATATTATCCGAAATTACAAAAACCGGGAGTAGCTTATTACAGGAAATCTCGGCTGGTAAACAAAAACTGACAGCAGGCAAAACTGTAGATTTTACCTTAAACGTAAAAGAGCCTTTTGACCTAGATTTAATTTATCAGTATGTATTTTATGTCAAGACTGCCAAAGGTTTCTACAAAAGCCCGGCTGTTCGTTTTAATGTCGACAATATTAGCGTAACAGATACCAAACCTATCTTAGTTTACCTTGGAGAGACAATTATATTGAAAGGAAACTTTAAGCAATTTAAGGATAACTACTATTTAATTGCCAATAGTGATCCACAGCAACGGTTGGCATTTACACTAAAAGACAACAAGACAACATTGGCGGTAACCCTGCCGAAAGGAGGATACTATCATGGAAATTCAGTGGGCATTACACTTCAGAAACCAATCAACGGCAGTCAATTTGTAAGTTCCAAACAACTGATAGAAACAAAGATTGTTGCTAAAATCACAGAACCAAGTAAATACAGCTTTGCATATAATGAAGGTATCCAGATCAACGGTATTGGATTGCCCCAATATAATGCGGATAACCTTTACCTTCTGATTAATGACCAACGCATACCATTTGCAAACTACCTACTGTTCAGACAATTAGTAGAACTAAAAAGCGGATCTTTCCGATTGGGATATACCAATGGTCGCGATAGTGTTTATCTAGCGAAAGAAATCCAGTTAGAGCAACCACCAGCAGATGATTTCGAATTAGCAACCACGCAAACGCATCCCGGCTGCAGGATAGAGACCAAAGGAATTAATTTTTATAAATATTTCGGTGATGAAATCAACAAGTTATTTATAGGCAGTTCGGCAGCGTCCGGTTTTATCGGAAGTAACGGATACAGTGCCCATGTCACTGTACCTAACAATCTACCAGAAGGAAAATACCCTATAACGTTGACAAGTGGCCTATCGACAGTGACCAGTAAGCAACATCTCGAAGTGAAGAAGTTACATTGGAATACGATTAATCAAAACACTTTTTTTGCCGGTGATACTGCCCGCCTAACAGGAAACTTTTACAATACCGTCGGCTACAACCTAGAATTTGTGGGTGGCCCCATACTATATAGTTTTGAGATGAAAAACGATCTTGTTAGTTTCAAAATACCGCAACTGACTCCCGGCAAGTATAAAATAAAGACATTTTATTATGGATTCTACAATAGCGAAAAATACTATGCTCCTGAAGAGAAGACCATTGAAATTGAAATGCCTATAATCACTGATTTCAGCCCACACACAGTTACCAGCGAATATGCTATCACGTTGCAGGGCAAGGGCCTTTCTGACGACTTTAAATTTTACTTTGGAGACCAAGAAGTAAATGCTTTCATTTCAGATGCCGAAAATAAGCGGATAATCTATATCCCTTACGATATAAAACCTGGTAAATATAAGGTCTGGATGAGTACTAAATATGGAAAAGTTGAAGCAAAAACATTGCTGGAAATCAAATAACAAAAAATCATGAAGCAGCAAATTATCAAATTGACTTTTACAATGCTTTTGTTTTTCGTTCTTGCATCGTGTAAGAAAGAGGAAAAGATAATTGATAAAACACCGATAACAATAGCGACCTTAGAAGCTGGCGATCTTAGAAACAACCATGCGATTTTATATGGCGAAATCCATTATCTAAATGATGAAGAGATACTGGACTACGGCTTTAAGATTGCATTGAGAGAAGAAACAACCTTCCGTACTATATCTTTGGGAAAACAGGCAAAAGTTGGTATCCTCAGTTATGACCTACAATCGACGTTTAAAATCGGTGAAGTCTATCGCTATATATTCTATGTAAAGACTGACCAGAATACATACGAGGGAAACCCCGTTCTCTTTACTGTAAATGATATCTGGGTAGATAATTCCAAACTCCAATATGCGAGTCCAGGCGACGTCATCACGATTAAAGGCCGTTTTAAGCAGGTGGATGATTCATTTAAGCTCTCCATCATTAGTAACTATTCTGGAGAAAATAGTGACGTTCCTTTTACTTTAGATAAGGAAAAAGAATCGCTAACGTTTACTATGTCGACGAAGAATGTATACCATGGGGAAGATGCTCGCGTGGTGTTATCAAAAAAAATAGATTATCAGAGTCTTCAGCAATATTTATTGAGTTATAAAATTGCAGCGCGGTTGTTGCCACCAAGTCCAGGCACCCATTATTATACAGATCCAATTAAGCTGAATGCGATCGGCTTATCGCCCCACAGATCTCACGACTTTAAAATTATCTTAGGTGATAAAGTCGTACGATATGAAGATAATTATTATGCACCCTACATACCACTTAATGGACATTCCTATAAATTAGGCTACATCTGGGGGCAGGATACGGTTTATCTCAAAGAGACATGGGACCTTGAGGTTCCCAATATGAAAACAGCAACGCTGAAGTATAAAATAGTGCACCCTTTTGGGCATACGGAACTTGAAGGCCTTGATTTCTTTAAATATCTGGTCAATAGCACGTATAAATTAGCGATAGGAAAGTATCAGGGAGAGCTTGCCATGACCAATTTTGAAAAAGATATTCCGGTACATGTTGGCGATATTCCGGAAGGAAAATATCCGATAGCGATCAATAGCAATGTATATGGCGATCTGAAAATCAACGACCAGTTGACCGTTCAAAATCTTCGTATTACGGCTGTAGACCCAGGGACAGGGTATTATGAAGACCCTATCCGGATAAAGGGAAATTTCCTACCCAACCAGGAGTATGTTATCAAACTGGGTGAATTTGAGATATATTATGGCCTACCAAAAAATGGTGAGCTCGAATTTCCATGTTCATTTACACTTGTAAAAGGAGATAACAACATTCAAATCGGCTATGCAAAGTATGGCGGCAGTTTTTTTGAGGTGGACCGTAAAGTCATAAAGGTAAACGGATTAAGTATAGACAGCTTTTATCCGACCAAAGGTGCTCCTGGAGATATTGTTAAGTTAAAGGTACGAGGTGCCAAGACAAATTATTATCGGATTGAGGTCGGCGGAGTTGAGGTTAGCCCAATATCGGTCAAACCTGGAGAAATGGAATTTATGGTGCCAACAGTCAACCGAAGGGGAAAAACAAAAATAAGAATTCTGATTAATAGTCAAACCTTCGAATCAAACGACTATTTCGAAGTTCTATAGCATCATTAAAACAATGCGTAATATGAATATGTCCTTAGCATTAGTTTAGGATTAACAAATAGGAAAATGAAGTGTCTAGCAGAAACGGATAGGATATCAAAAAAATAATCCGACTTCATAATGTAATACCGCTACAGCTGCTAAAGAATTATTATGATAAAATGGAATATAGTAGGTATGCTTTTGTTAATAGATGTACGACAAATCCAAATGTGAAATGGAACTCTTTGATAAAACTTTAGATTTAAGCCATAGGGGAAGAAGCCTTTTTTTACTGTTTTTTGCCACTGTACTGTTAACAATCCATGTCAGTTGTTCCGGTCAGCCGAGTCGACACGACACTGCTAGTGACTCAATTAGAATTATAGCAAAGAATGCTGATGAATCCCAGGTATTCCCTAAAAGAATAACGCTTGGAAGTCCTGTTTCCAAGGAAATAGGATTATTAAAAAAAGTAGTTCTTGAGAATAAGAATGTAGATACGAAAGAAGAGTATGAAAACAGCTCATTTTCGGGGGTAAAATATTTTTTCGACCCTAAAAACTATATCATTTTAAAGGTCAACACAGACTATCCAGCAATTTTATTAGAAAAATACAATTATAATGCTAATCTTGACTTGACGAAAAACTATCATCAGTTCTATCAACACCCAATGGTTGGTTTTATGCAAAACCATCAAATTTATATAGGTGTAAATGCAAATTCAGCTTATGAAAACCACAGCCTGTTTCCTATAAAATTTAACGAGCATAATCACAGTCTCGTTGAAAAAATCGATGACAGACAAGTCAATAACTATCAATTAATAAATAAAGTTGCTATTGATAGCTTGGAATTAAAGAACGGTTCCAATAGAGTTTATTTTAATAACGACTGGAACCTTTTAAAAGAACCCAAGCCTAAAAATGAATTTTATGAAAAGGTAGCACGCTTAAAAAATTCACTTAAAGCTGCTGCTCAAAAAAGGGATATTAATCCCGAAGATATTGATTTATCCATCTCAATGGTAATCGATAAGGATGGAAAAGTTAATCAACTGGACGCTTATTTGGAATACTCAATTCCGGAGAAACAATCTATTCGCATAGAAGATGCGGTATTAAAATCCTTTTTACAATCTTTAAAGATTGATCTTATCAACAATTATTCGTTTTTTATTCCAGCTCAGAATAAAGATAAAAATCAAGTGAGCGCATACTTTTTAACCCGATTAAATATTGGATTACCTTATCGAAATTTTAAATAACGAAACAAAAGGGCATAAATCCGAAAAAGCCACATCGCTCGACGTGGCTTCACAACATATATATTTATAGGGAATAAGCATTATTGGTAGGAATGAATTGACCTGGACACCTTCCAATCGCCATTATCGTAAACCAAAGTCACGAGGTCTGTCATGCTAAAGCTGTCAAATTTCATTGCAATTTTTGCAATCATATAATCTACTGATTTTTCTACGATCTTGATATTTACTTTGCAATTTAGCTTTTCTCCGTGTTGATTTTTCAACGATTTAATCACAGCGCTACGACCATAGGTCAATATGCTGTTAGCCTGTATCTTTTGGTTGAAATCGTCCGTAAACAACTGCTCCACGCCTACCGATTCCCCCTTGGTGGTGACTGCAAGATAGTGATCCAGTGCTAAGCCTGCCGTGGAAAGGTTAATGTTTGTCTTTTCTGATTTGTCTCCCCATCTTTCAGCTGCCATGGTGAATGTGGACAAGGCGATTAAAGCTATTGCAGTGCAATTTCTTACGAATGATTTCATGATATCTTTATTTTATTGTGTTAGTTATCGTGTTTCTACTTGTGGGTCCAAAACTTCTGTTTAATATGCATTTACCCCATGGTCTTTAGACCAGTGATCGAAGAAACTCGGTGAATTGTCATTTACCTACAAGAGATTTCGATCCGGAAGCATGCCGAAGAAATTTAGGATACATTTCGATAACCACATGCCAAACACTATACCAGTCGGCCAAAGGCGTATATTTATGCTTTCTGGGCCTTAAAATGGCCTTTTATTAATCTTCTTTTAAAAAGCAAATGTGCGCTTGCGAACAGTTTACAAACGTATTGTCCGCATCCGTACAATGGATAAAGCGTTAAATAGAGACCGTATCAATTACGCAAACACGGCATTTACAGAAGCAAAAAAGGAATGAGAAGGAAGGGATAACGAACATAAAAAAGCCCGAGAACAATCGGGCTTTTCCAAACGGCAAGTGCTACAAGGCCATTGCTATTCGGTATAAATGGACAAACATCCTCAAATCTGTCTTACGGACAAATCTACAACGTGTTACTTCAGTTTCTGTAAGCGCTCTTTCGCCGCGGGCACAATATCATCGTTTTTATCATAATTGTCAATCACACTTTTCAAGGTACTCTTCGCCTGGAAGGTATTGCCTTTGCGCGCATAGGCATCAGCAAGCAGTAGGAAACTCTTGGCAACCCAGTATTCCTGTGCTTCCCGATTGTTGATCACATCAAAGGCTGTTTCCAGCGCCTTATCATATTCTTTGTTATCATACTGCATTAGTGCCACGCGATAGCGCGCCTCTGCTCCGACTGCCGACTGGCTCTTCAACGCGGCCAGGTTAAATTCTTTCATGGCAGCCGCTACATTCTTTTCTTTTAGCAAGGCTTTTCCACTGTATAGGTGCGCTTTCGCAATTTCTTCCTCGGTTGCACCGTTGTAATTCTTGATCAGGCTTACGTACTTGGCCATTTGCTCCATATCGCCGAGTTCGAAGTAACACACCATCAGGTTCGTTACTGCGTAGCCATAGTTCTTTTTATATTCTTCGTTGAGCTCCAATTTTTTGAGGTGTACAATGGCCTCGTTGTATTCCTTGAGGTCCAGGTACAGCGCAGCCACCGTCAGCAAGGTATTCTCTGAATACTTGCTCGTCCAGTCGTTCAGGATGATATTCAGATCATGCAGTGCTTCCTGTGGATGCCCAGTACGGTACGAACTCACGCCACGGATGTAACGGGCGAATTTTTCTTGTTTGGGTTTTGGAAATTTATCGAAATAAGCATTGATCGCTTCTACAGCGGCTCCGTATTCTCCCCTGGCGAATAGAGACTGTGCGGCCTGAAAAGCCATATTATCCAATTCCGCAGGACTCAGATTACTGACATTGGTACCCACGGCATAACGGATATAGCTTGAAGCATCCCCCTGATCGAGGTAGATGTTTTCAATGAAACGCATGGCCTGCTCTGCCTCAGCAGTTCGGGTATACTTCTCCACCACCTTCTCGAAAGTCGCTTTCGCCGCTTCGGGCTCATCGTTATTGTACTGCACGAGCCCTATGGTCATTAAGGCACGGGGAATATAACTGCTACGGGGGTACTTTTCGACCATTGCTTGCAGCCCTTCGATAGCGCGGCCATAATCACCCATCGTGAAATAAGTGTAGGGAATTTCAAAGGCCGCATCATCTGCATAGTTCGAAGATGGAAATTGTTTCAGTACGGACCGCAGCGTACTGAGCTTGGTTTCATTGTCGCCTTGTAGACCAAATAAAATACCACGCTGGAAGAAGGCATAATCCTGGTTTGGCGCTTTGCTATTAATCAGCTGGTCGTAGTACTTGTTTGCCCGACCATAATCGCGCAGACACAAATACGAATCACCTAGACGTGCAATAACATCATACCGTATATTTTGATCCACGGTATTTCCTCCGGCAGTCAGAAAGCGTTCAAAATATTTGGCCGCCAACTCAAAACGGTTGTTTCGGTATGCCGCGTACGCCAGCCCGTAATTTGCATAATTATAGACATCAGTATTCCGAGCGACGGGCAGGCTTAGAAACTCGGAGAAGTTTTCTACAGCTTCACCAAATTTGCGCACTTCATACATGGCTTCTGCTTTCCAATAGGTCGCAAGAGCCGCCATTTCAGCATTGACCGGAAACTTTTCTGATCGCATAAACATAGATATGCTATTTTCGAAAGCACGCTCATTATAAAACTCCAATCCGCGGTAGTAGGTTACCTTTTGATAGATCGCATTGACTTCCCGACCGCGCTCTTTTAACGATTCCAGCATACTGACACCAGCATGGAAATTGGTCGTCCCCCGTAGAATTTCAGCGGATAGTGTTTCCGCACTTTCCTTTCTTTTTGAACCCGGATCGACAGGTTTCACTTCCTGGGCGATATATTTCTCGAGGACTTTTTGCGCAGCCTGGGTGGAGTCCATTGCAAACAAGATTTTGGCATAGTTAAATAGCGCATCGGCCTTCACTTGTCGGTCCAAATCCAGCTTTGTAGCTTTGACAAAAGCATTTCGTGCAGCTTGCTTGTCGCCCGTCTCCAGTGCGATATGACCTAAGGTCATGATGGCCCCTTGATAAAAGGCATCCGAAGGTTTTATGGCCTCCAACATACCGCTCGCTCTTTTGTATTCGCCGGCTCCGTAAGCCAGGTAGCTGATGCGATAATTATCGATATTGCTTTGTGAAGCGTCTGGATGCCGTTGCATCAATTCGTGGTAATAGGCCTGTTTATATTTTTGCTGTGCTAAATAGGTGGCAGTGGCAATCTGGCGCAATTCGGTTTCAATAGCATCGCGGTTGATAAGCGTCATATCCGGGCTGCGGCGCACCTTAACGGCATCAGCAAGCATAGGCCGGTAGTCACGTACGACATCAATGGAATCCATGGTTTGAACTTCACCAGCGCCAGCTTGCACACTATGCTGTTGTGGTTTCTCTTTCTTATCTTTCTGCTGTTTCCCCACTTCCTGCGCATAGCCTGTAAGCAGTAAAGCCGAAAGCGTTCCCGTAAAAAGGTATTTAAGATAGTTGTAGCTCATTCTTTCTTTCAATATCATTGTTCGTCCGTATTTCTGAGTTTTTCCAAACGTTCTTACGCCAAGGAGGCTGTAGTGCAATATTTATCTAAACAAATAGCCAAAACTAAAGAATTCTAGCCACATTCAGTAAATTATCAGCCTGAAAACAGACGCATTAGGTAATTTTTACCTTACCGTTGTTTGATTTTTACGATTTAGAATAACATAAGCTATTCCCAATGCGTCCTCGGCAACCGAGTTGATTACAATAATGAAGCCACTTTCTATAAATCCAAGAGATAATCGCATGGGCGACCTCAACGGCCAATACTGCCCGCATCTTGGCCTAGATGTACATTTTTTCTACTTCTAAAAAATAGTTCTTTGATCGGAATAAAGTTCTGAGGCAGGGAAAAAATCAGTAAAAAAGCGAGTGTTTAATAGGGCCATTTCAATAGGTGCTTATTTTCCCAATAGGATAAATAAAAAAACATATTCTTATTATTATGACAATATATTATATTTAGGTATATAAATATAAACATATGTTTAAACCATTTCTTATTCTCTTCCTAATTTTCATTTCCTGCCACGTGAAAGCTCAAAAAAGCAGTTCTTATTTTTATTTAAAGAATACCGCAGATAGTTTAATTTTTGAAAAGAAGACACCTGAAGCTTATTTGTTATATCGAAAAATGGTCAAGATTAGTGATATAGATCCGTTTATTGATATAGAATTGGTAAAATTAGCACTAAAAGTAAAAGACAGTAAAACAGCGGAAAAATATTTAAAGCAATCTATTTTAAACGGTGCTTCTTTAGGGATGTTAGAGGTTGACAGTAATGTAAATAGTTTTTTAAAACATCATACCAATTGGAGAAAAACCTACGATTTACTTCGTCAAAAACATCTAAGCAAAATAGCTCATTTGGAGGACCGCATAACTTTACTTAATATGTTGGAAAAGGATCAGGGATTGCGTTCCTTATTGGGAGTTATTGAATACAAAAAAGCTGATTCTCTTATTTTCGCTAGTGACACGGCTAATATGGCCGTGATAAAGGAGATTATAGCGAGAACAGAGTTTCCAAATCTCGAAACTGTTGGCATGGATGGCATAAACGCTATCTTTATATTATTATTACATACTTTAAACAATGGGATTGAGGATGCCAAAAATATTGAAATTTTGACACCATTGATGAAAAAAGCGGTTATAGACCTCAAGTATCCACCTTTCAACATGGCTTTAGTTATCGATAGACACCGGGCCATAATCCGTCAAAAACAGATTTATGGATCATACTGGGAAATGGGTAAACAAAACAAAAGAATTGTTACACCGATTGAGAACATTGATGAGGTAGATGTACGAAGAAAAGAAATTGGGCTACCACCGCTAAGTCTTTTAAGGAACCAAAGAGGGTATGAATTACCTGTGGATTATAAAAACTAAGTGATAATTTCAATTCAGCCAAAAAAAACATCACCTTGATTTAATCTGCCTTTTCATAAAAAAAATCGCAGGTATCATCTACAACAATGACAATACTATTTCCCCGTTTTTTTATGACTAATTCACACGAAGCAGTACCTCCAGAATAACGCAAAACCAATCGCGTATCAAATACGCCGTATGCTACATGGTATTCTCCATTGCCAAAAAAAGAACTTCGATATTTATTGTTATCCAACAAGGTTAGCTCATCATCTCTATCCGGCAGCTCTGCACCTGCAAAGCATTCGTGATATTTGAAGTCATATTTCCCTAATACCATCGAATGCGTAATCAATCTTGAATAAATAATAGCTGTAGCGATTAAAAACATGATAAGTAAGAATGGCCAACTTCTAGTTTTCTTCATTCCTTTAAATAAAGATATTATTGTTCTTTGGATTTACGATTAAATTTAGAGTTAAAACTTAAAAGAACAAATTTACAATCATAAAAATCTGTGATCATACAAAAAGCCACATCGCAGGATGTGGCTTCTAAACTAAATTTATAAACATGTGATTCACTAGAGCTCGGCTTTTGCTATGACTGAGCTGGCCTCAAATTATGAGCTACTATTTATACGAATTGATCGATTTGGACACTTTCCAGTCATTTCCTTCACGGACAAAGGTTACTAGATCGGTCTTGGTGAAATCTTCAAATTTCAAGGTCATTCTGGCCACCATATAATCGGCTGATGTTTCAAGGATCTCCGTACTTACCCTACAGTTTAGTTTCTCACCTTTTTGTTTTTTCAATGATTTTACCACTTCACTACGGCTATTTGACTTCAAGTTTGCTGTTTGAACCTTTTGATTAAAATCTTCAGCAAACAATTGTTCTACACCAGCCGATTCTCCTTCAGCCATGACAGCAACATAGTGCTCTAAAGCAAAGTCTGCGGTTGACAAGTTAACAGTTGTTTTTGCTGTTTTTGATCCTGGGCCCTCAGCTGCCATTGCACATGTTGAAATTGCGATTAAGGCTGCTGCTGCGATTGTTTTTACTAGCGTTTTCATAATATCCTTATTTTGTCGTGTAAGTTTTTCTGTTCTTATTTCTTAATTCAAAACTACGGTTCACTAGAGCTCTAACCGACAGATTTTAGACTAGTTCCCCACAAAATTCGGTGAATGACTGAGATCAAAAGGTGAACGTCAAAATACATTAAGAACATAAGATCCATTTTATTAACTCCGTGCCAAATACTATACCAGCTGTCCCTGTGCGTTCAATAACGTCCCCCATGACCTGTTAAAGCACATTTCGTATCTTTTCAAAAAAAAATAGCTGTACGAATGCGAACAGTTTAAAACAATATCGTTCACATGCGTACACTATATTAAATGCTGGCAAAAAGATGAACTGAAGCCATAAGAGATAGATAAAAGCTACGAGCATCGATACAATAAAGCAAGGTCAAATTCTCTTAATTTTTGCCTTGTTGTCTATCGTTATTGCCTGTTTAGGGCTATTCGGTGTAATCACATTCGCTATTCAATTGCGGATAAAGGAAATTGGTATACGTAAAACATTAGGCGCAACATTAAGCAACCTCGTTTATCTACTATGCTCTGATATGGTTAAACTGGTCGGTATAGCACTGTTGATTGCACTGCCGCTCGGATGGTTATTGATGAATCAGTGGCTGCAAGAGTTCGCTTATCGCATTTCGGTCAGCTGGTGGATACTTGCTCTCGCAGGGATTATTGCACTGGTAATTGCTATTCTAACCCTATGTACCAGAGCAATAGCCGCTGCAAAAGCTAATCCGGTCGACAGCTTAAAAGCGGAGTAAAAATTTGAAAACAACCTCATTCTCAATCACGCCATTCTAATACCCGTATGGCTGTCGCGGGAGCATCAGCTAGACCCTCAGCATCCTTTTGCACTGTAGGCTGCACAAATAAAGCAATTTTACGTTTCTTTTGCCACAACTGGGTATCATATGTAGGTTCCCAGGCTCCTACAGACTGATCACAAAGATCAATAATATTATTAGCCTCTTGCTGCATCCCATTCAACCTCAGTATCGAAGGTCGGTAACCGCGCTCTTGATCCCGAAAGACCAGCGTCAACATTGTTTTATGATCTTTTCCGCGAACCAATAGCTGCGGCCTGGCAATTGGAATATCCTTTGTTCCACCACCACTCAGCGTAAAGGGTGTTTTTCTAAAATCAAAAGACCGGATCTTCCATTCACCCTCTTGTAAATAGATGACCTTGTATTGTGGGATCTCTGATCCTGCGTCACGCCAGTAACTGGCGATAAAAGGATTCCCTTTTTCATCCGCAGCGATAGAGGTTTGATTAATCAATTCGTGCTGTTGTGGGATACGGGCTGCGTATTCAACGGTAGATTCTTTCATAGGCAGCTCGTACTGCATTCCATTACTCTTTTGCCAGGTTAATCCGCCATCGTTTGAACATGCATAAGCCATATCATGATTGCTTTCCACATTGGTACTTTCCCGCCACACCCAAGAAAGATGTATCGTTCCCCGACGATCCACATAACTTTGCCAATAGGCATTTCTCCGCCCCTCGCCATCAATCAGATTGCTATGCATCCGCTCCCACTTCTGTTGTTTACTGTCGTACCTATTAACCACAAGATTACCATGACCGGATCCGCCATCACGATATAAAAACAGCAACTCACCACTGGGCAACTTTAAGAATTCAGGATAGGTCACCTTTGATTCATTTTGTCCCAGCATGGCTTGCTCATAACCTAGCACAAGACTATTGGGGTGAAGGGTACGTGCATATCTCAACTTGCTGTCATGCTGATCCCAGCAAACGTGGAGATATCCTGCCTTATCCACCATAATACTGATCACATTATGGGCATCCTTCACATGCCCAGTATAACCCGAACGTCGCAACTTCCAGACCTTGCCAGAAAGTAACCGCTGACCTAGAACTACATATCCAGCTTCGTCATAATAAGCGATATATTGGTATTTACCATTGCTGGTTAATGAATTTTTACGAAATACGGTTGTGTTGACCGTGTTCTTTGCCCACCCATTTCCGACAAGCGTATTCTTAATTTTCTGCCCTTGTGCATTGTAAATAAACAAGAGGCACGCGCAAGCGAGCATCCCTACTCTTATTAGTTGATTTAGATATTGCTTCATTGAATTTTTTATACATTTGCTGATTCCGCCAAGTCCTTTTGAAAGGAGTCTTATCACCGGAATTTGGGGTTATTGAATGGCTTTGCTCTGATCTTTATGCCAGTCCTGTCCTGACCAGATACGCCGTGCACTCCAGTCGCTCGCTTCACTTGTCCAAAAAGAATCTCCGTCGGGTAATCCCAAAGGCAAAAAAATTACTGAACATAAATAGGGGCTTCCCTGATTATTGTACGGATCGCCCAAGCCCGGCTGATTACCATACATACCCAATGTCAACCAGCCCTTTTCATACGTATTAGGGTTTTCGGTCGATTTTCTCAGTACCGCAGACAGTGCAGCCTTCACCTGTCCTTCGCTAAGCTCCACAGGGAGCCGTTTCTTGAAAGCCATATCGGCGAGATGATGGAAAGCTGCCGCACGATAGATTACAGACCTTCCCGTCGGAGGGAAGCTGCCATCGGCATTGATCATCCGCTCCTGAATTAGGGCATAGCGCGCATTGCGGAGCTTGATTTTTGCAAACATCCCATCATAGTTTTTAGTTTTCAGCTGTATGAAATCCATAATTCCGGCCAGGAAGGGATGGATAACATAACTATTATAGTAATCAAACGCATAATGCGGACCATCCATATACATTCCATCGCCAACATACCACTGTTCCAATTGCTGCAGCGCATAATCAACGCGCATCACGTCCCAATCATCCGCATACTTCGCTAAAAAAACTTCATTCATCGCTGAAAAGAGCAACCAGTTTGAATAAGCCGGCCGAAATTGGCGGGTAATTTTTATGGATGCTACCAAATTCTTTTTTGTCTGATTGTCGATATGATCCCACAGCCAAGGACTTCGCATAAATCCCAAAGCGATAAATGAGGCATCAACAAGTTGTTGACCACCAAGATCAAAACGCATAAAATCCCGCGCATTGCTGTCCAAAGCATTTTTAAGTGCTTGAACAGTCCATGCTCTATACTGATCGCGTAACTTTATCTCTTCAGCCGAACCGCCATCCAAAGAAAGCCAGGGCGCTATGCCTGACAATACCCTTCCCAAGACTTCAACATATTGTACTTTGATGCGCTGTTCCTTATTATCCACGTGTATAGAAGTCATTTGTGGCATAGTTAACCGTAGGCTATCATGGGCCAGACTGCGGAGGACAGGACGCAGCATCTGATCCATTTCTTTAAGCCAAAAAGCTCTATCCGCCTCCTTTGCTGATACAGGTTTCTCCTTCAAGCCCTGTCCAAGGGCAGAATGGCCTGTCAGAAAAATGACCAAGAACAATAAAATCTTATTTTTCATTTTCAAATCCAATCTATTTTTGAGCTAAATAACGATACATTTCCGAGCCGGCTAATAAAAACGCACCTACACCAAAAGGAGCTGTAGAGTTGGTATCCACCACCTGTCCGGGGATAGCTTTTTCACCGATCGGTTGTACGTACCCAACTCTGCCATCGGGTTGTAAAGCGACCTCACTAAGATATTTCCAGCCTTTAACCGCAGCATTTTTAAATTTAAAATCGCTTAGCAATCCATTATTTATTCCCCAGAGAAGTCCATAAGTAAAAAAAGCGGTTCCGCTTGTTTCCCTGCCGGGTGCATGTTCGGAATCTAACATGCTTCGAGTCCAGAATCCCTCCTGCTGTTGACAACTCATGATAGCGGCTGCCATTTCCTTAAAACGCTCCTGATAGTAGGTATAATGTTTATCCTCCTCAGGTAGATCTTGAAGAACCTTCGCAAATGCCGCGAAAACCCAGCCATCGCCCCGGGCCCAAAAATCCTTTTTGCCGTGTAAGCTCTGGTGTTTCGGGAAAACATATTTTGCATCACGGTAATACAATTTCGCTTCCTGATCAAACATGATACTATCGGCATATTGCAAATAAGTATACATCTTATCCAGATAAAGTGAATTCCCTGTCAATTTGTACATTTTAGTCATCACCGGCATCACCATATACAAACCATCGGCCCACCACCAATAGTCCTGTTTATTGGAGTGGATCTGATATTCCATGACTTCTTGAGCACGTGCAATCTTTTCAGGGCTTGGCGATAAATGATAGAGATCGATATAGGTTTGGAAACAGATTTGCCAATCACCAAAAAGAACGTGTTCGTCTGTTTCCCCATAGTTGTATTTCCACAGTTGCGTATCGGTAGACTTGGCTCCTTTCCAATCATTGTATATCGCCCAATCCGTAGAATATTTTAAGTCTCCTGCTGATTTTGAAATCTTATAGAATTCCATATTTCCGGTATGATAAGCTGCCTGATCCCAAAACGCCCAAACTTCGGGCTTATGATGAGACTGCCAGTATTGGTTTGCCTTACTTAGCTGAGCTAGTACGGTCTTTTTGTTCAATTGCTGTCCAAATGAAAAATGTCCTACAAACAATAGACATAAGATTAAATTGATCCGCATATATTTAGATGTATCGTATTTTTTGATAAACTAGCACATAAGCTGCTTAAATTGGTTTGTACACTATTTTAATAGAGACACTTATTACTTTCATCCCGTCCTCTTTTTGCTTTATGAAGCAAAATCTTACTCGTAAAAACTGTTCGCCTTAAATAAACGTACAATATACACTTATTTTAAAAAACAATCGTATCTTTAACCATATAATCTTCAAATTGACTTTTTCTGATCACAAAAGTTGTTTACAAGATAATAACCTATGATAAGGAAGAATCGATAAATTATCTGATATCGGAAATACCATACTAACATCGCTGCTAACATGCCTAGTTTGAACAGACTCCTACATTCACGTCAGGCCTTGATCCTGATATTCGTTCTCATCCTTGTTCACACAAGCACGCTGACCCACGCGCAATTCCCCAAGGAGATGAATAAAGATTTATCCAATAGTTCGGTGAAATCTATATTTCAGGATAGTCAGGGCTTCATGTGGTTTGGTACCTACGACGGGCTAAACAGATTCGACGGTTATGATATAAAAACCTACAGAAATCAGCTAAATAACGAAAATAGCATTCCGCATAATTATATCTATTGTATAGCAGAAGACCATAATAAAAAATTATGGATAGGAACTGGTCAAGGAATTGGAGTCTACGACCGAAATTTTGATACTTTCACGCGTTTAAATTATATAGACCAAAAATCAAAACGGTCATATCATCTCAATGCCGATACGAAATCCATTCAAATCGATAGTGATAATAATATTTATATCGGCACAAACGGCTGGGGGCTATTTTACAAAAGTCATCAAGAAGCATATGCCATACAAATTGCTTTTAAAGATTATAAATCGAACCTATCCACCTTATACTACCACGTATCGGCCACGCATATTGACGCGACCGGCATGGTATGGGTTTTTATAGAGGGACGCGGTTTATACGCTTTCGACAAAAAAACTCAGCAGTTGAATCTTGTATCGAAGGCTATTACGAGTGCAACCTGTATGGCTAGCACAAACAGCGGTGAACTCTTTATTGGTAATTACGAGGGGCTATTTGTTTGGAAAATCAAAGACCATGTGCTTTCGTCCTTGTATCCACAGGAGCTTAAATCGAGCCAGATCAACATGCTGACGCTGGAGGGGCAAAACAAACTTTGGTTAGCCACCCAAAACAATGGCATTTTTATACTTAACCTATCTCATGGAAAAGCAGCAAATAAAAATGTTCTACAGCCCGTACAATTTTCACTGAATAGCAAAACCATTTATACGGTTTACATAGACTCCCAGCGTAAAATATGGATTGGCACCGGAAAGGGCGGCATTGAGACCATTGATAACAATGGCTATAAATTTAATTATTTACAGCAGAAACATTATGCGGGATTTAACTTAGCGCACAAATTTGTACGTTCTTTCGTTGAGTATGATAACAAGATCTGGATTGGTACCGAAGGTGATGGCCTTTATGTATGGGATAACAAGACCAATCAGGTTCAATCTTTTCAAAAAGGGCCAAAGCAATTGCCAGACAATACGATAAACCATCTTTTGACCGGAACTAACGGAGATCTATGGATCGCAACCGAAAGGGGCATTGCGCGTTATGCAAAAGGTTCGGGTTTAAAATATTATGTTTGCAGGACGCCAAATGGGGTCGTAAATAACAGTGTACAATTACTTTTTAAGGATCAGGATGAGAAGATCTGGGCAGCGACATTTTCTGAGGGAAGAGTGTATACATATAATCCGACAAGCGACCAATTTGAAGTCTTCAGCGAAGACATCTATGATATCAATTGCATGATTGACGATAAACAAGGCAATATCTGGATGGGGAATTACAATGAGATCATACAGCTAAACAAGAAGACACGAAAAAGCGCCAGGTATTTAATCGGAAAACCTGTTCGTGCCATTCGGCTCGGAAAAAATAACAGACTTTGGTTAGGAACAGAAGGTAAAGGGCTCTTGGCATTTGATAGCAAATCAAAAAAGATTGTCGAAAATTATTCCACAAATGAAGGTTTGAGTAACAATGCCGTACTTAATATTTTGGAAGATAAAACCGGGAAACTATGGTTAAGTACCTTTAATGGCCTCTCGAAGTTCGATCCTTCCACTAAAAAAATTGTACGATACGAAGAAACGGATGGGCTTCAAAGCAACGAGTTTTCTTATGGATCAGCATTTAAGCTCAAAGATGGCCATCTTCTTTTCGGAGGAAACAACGGCTTTAACATCTTTGATGCAGATAGTATCAAACTGAAAATTTATGAACCTGCCTTAGCAATCACAAGTCTTAAAATTAACAATAAAAAGATTGCCGAACTGAGCGACCGGGTCGATATTGGAAAAGATAATGCTATTCACAAATTGACCCTTCCCTACAATCAATCTACTTTTTCGCTGGAGTTTGCCGCCTTGGAGTTTGATTCGCCACAAAAGATAAAATATAGATACCGCTTGGAAGGTTTAGACAAGCAATGGAACGATGCCGGGTCTACCCGATCTATCAATTACAACGGTCTACATGAAGGAAATTATACCCTGCTTATTCAATCGACCGACTCGGAAGGCAATTGGACAAATAAGCAGATTAAGCTCGAGATTCAAATTCTCCCGCCTTGGTATAGAAGCTGGTGGGCTTACCTGCTTTACACGCTGGCTATGATCTATACGGGGCTATGGTATCTGCGCTATCGGAGGAGGCAAATCGCTTTAAATTATGAAATACAGCTTTCAAAATTCACCATCCAAAAGGAAAGAGAACTCAATGAAAAGAGGCACGCATTTTTTACCAATATATCGCATGAATTTAGAACACCGCTGACCTTAATTATTAATCCGATTAAAGATCTGCTGAAGACCAATAAAGAGTCTGAAGACAGGGCTTCCCTTCAGGTAGTACACAGGAACGCCAAAAGGCTTTTGAGCTTGGTGGACCAGCTGCTTGTATTTAGAAAAACAGAGGACGGTGCCGAACAGCTCAAAACCAGCATTTTCGACTGTCAAAGCTTTATGAGAGAAATATTTCTATATTTCGCTGCCCAGGCAAAATTACAAAAGATAAATTATCAGTTCCAGGAAAATTCCGATCCGGTCTTTGTCAATGCCGACAAAGAAAAAATTGAGATCATCTTATGCAATCTCATATCAAATGCCTTTAAATTTACGCCTTCCGATGGCGCTATTCATATTGCTCTATCGCAACAGGGTAGGGAATTAACCATTCAGATCAAGGATTCGGGAAAAGGTATCCCCGAACATCTTGGCGATAGAATATTCGACAAATATTTTTCGGATCCACTGACTGGCCCCAAAAAACAAACGGGATTCGGGATCGGCATGTATCTGGTCAAAACTTTTGTTGAAATGCACGCCGGAAAAATAAGTTATACGAGTTCAGCAACAGCGGGAACAACATTCGACCTCGTTTTGCCTATCGTGGCACAACAAATGCCGGCCGAAGAACCATTGGCAGATGTAGCGCACCGCAACGAGTCGGGGATTCAAATGCTATACGATGCACAAGTGGTGACAGAAACAGCTCCCACATTTCCAACGGCCATATCAAGCAAAAAATTCAGTATCTTATTGGTTGACGACGACGATGCGATCCGCAGCTATCTTACCGACATTTTTAAGGTAGAATATACGGTCTATGGTGCCCGTAATGGCGTTCAGGCATTAGCTATGATCAACGAAAAACAACCTGATCTGGTCATAAGTGATATTATCATGGAAGAGATGGATGGATTGTCACTCTGCAAAGCCGTAAAATCTAATGCTACGCTCAACCATATTCAAATCATCCTGCTTACTTCAAGTACTTCCGACGGCACGAAGTTAGCCGGAATTCAATATGGTGCCGATGATTATATCCACAAGCCATTTGATTCGGAAATATTGTTGCTTCGGGTCAAGACATTACTGCAGAACAAAAAGAACCTTCAGGACTTTTTCCTTAACGCTATCACATTACAGTCGAATGAGCTAAAGATATCGATCACAGACAAGCTATTTATAGAACGGTGCATTGAGATTATTGAAGAGAACCTACTGGAAGAATTGACTGTAATAAGCCTTGCCGAAAAAACGGGGATGAGTCATTCGTCACTTTATAAAAAAATTAAAACAATTTCAGGCAAATCGATCAATGAATTTATCAGGTCGGTACGACTCAAAAAAGCAGCAGAAATGCTTATTTTGACAGATTCGAAAATTAATGAAGTAGCTAACTTAACAGGTTTTTACGATCAGCGCTACTTTAGACAACAATTCAACAAATTGTTTGGCGATACACCATCCGACTATGTCAAAAAGTACCGAAAAGCATTTCAGAATGAATTCCATGTAGACCGGCCTTAGTCTGAATTGTTAAAAAGCAAATTAAGTCCTGTACAACAATCACGAGCTCTTTCTGCTGTACAGGACGCTATAATTATTCGACTGGTTTTATAACGAAGGAGAATGAATAATCTTTGTACGGCAATGTATATTCGTGAAGTGGCCATGCTCCCCAGCTATTGATTCCCCCTACGCCCATTTGTCTGAGGTCAATATTAACTTGCGTTTGTTTCCTTTTGACAAGGTCAGCTGCATGGCGTTGTTGTCGCTTGGGACCATCGTCCAAATCCTTATCAAAATAATGCAAAGCGCTCATACTGAAAGTAGAATCTGCCGTAAAAAACAATCCCTCACCTTGCTTATTTCTTATTTCCATCCACCTGACATCGGTCTTATTACCTGTCTCCTGTGGCATTACATAAGGAAAATACTGTTGATCGACGGTCTGTTTATAAATTCCGACATGCGATGCAAAATTACGGTCGATGTAGTTCTCCTGTGGTCCCCTACCGTAGTAATTAATGGCCTCAAATCCAGCAGGCATGATCCATTGCATGCCGAAACGTGGCAGAACAGCAACCTTTTTTGTGGTGTCAGCCGTGAATGATTGAGAAATGCGCATTTCACCCCGTTGATTAATGCAGTATTTCATTGCTAACTGTCCATATACCTGATGCATTTTGTAGGCCGCATAGACATAGACCAGGCTATCGATTAATTCGGATCTAATTTCAAGTAATTCAATAGAATCCGTAACCTGTTTCCAAGGTTTCAGTTTTTCAGGTGTATTTGCACCGAAATCGTTATCATTCGGTGCACGCCAATAATTATTCTTAAATAAAGCATGCTCATCCATTAAATCCCGTCCTTTGTAATGATATCTGGTCAGCCATCCTGATTTAAGGTCAAACTCCATCTGCAGCTGTTTTGCCGAGATAATCAGATTTCCATCTTTTCGCTCAGTCTTAATTTTCCCCTGTGCCACAATGGTTGTCTTAGGTTGAAAAACACCACCTAAAGACAACTGTTCGGTTGCAATAATATGCCCCATAGGAAGTAAGGGTTCGGCTTTTTTCAATCGATAAGTCAGATTCAGAAATTTCTCCCCACGTGCATCTGTTTGATAAGGGATAGACAGCACACCAGATTGTTGCGGCAACACATTCAAGTGACTGATTAAACCAGATTGGGCTTTCTTTCCGTCAACAATAAGCTCCCATTGAAGTTCAACATTGTCAAGCCCAGTAAAAAAACGTTCATTGTAAACCTGTATCTTTTTCTCCTTCATTAGGCTGCTATGGATATCTTGATATACTTTCTTCATTTCCCAGGCATGCGGATAGGGTGTCCTATTAGCATAAAAAATGCCTTTGGAAGCATAATTCCAGTCCGTTATGGCTTCCTTAGGCTCATAGTCTCCACCATAGGTATAAACCGTATCGCCTTTAGCGTTGATTTTAATAAAACATTGGTCCACAAAATCCCAGATATATCCGCCTTGGAATATTCCTTTATTTGCCCGAATGATGTCCCAATAATCCTTAAAGTTTCCTAATGAATTTCCCATGGCATGGGCATACTCACATTGAATAAAGGGCCTTTGGGGCTTAGGGTTGCGCGCTGCATAATTTTTCATCGCCGATGGGCTTGCATACATGGGAACAATCAGATCGGTATTCCAATCAAATCGTAATTCGCCATAATTATTCACAGCCCTTTCGTATTGTACAGGGCGACTTTTATCGAGCTCTTTCATCCGGAGGTAGGCCCGATAGAAATTGTAGCCATTTCCAGCTTCGTTGCCCATGCTCCAAATAATTACGCTGGGATGATTCCGGTCGCGCTGAATAAGACGTTCAACACGGGCAACATGTGCCTTTTCCCAGGTCGGCCTATTGGCCATCGTATAAGACAGGTCATAGCCCATGCCATGAGATTCGATATTAGCCTCATCAATCACATACAATCCATATTGATCACAGAGTTGCAACCAATATTCGGCATTGGGATAATGGCTGGTACGGACAGCATTGATATTGAACTTTTTCATGAGCTGTACATCACGCAACATATTTTCTTTGGAGATCACATGCCCTGTTACAGGATCTGTTTCATGCCTGTTTATTCCCTTGATAAGTATAGGCTGTCCATTCACGTGCAACTGACCTTCTTTGATCTCAACCCGACGGAAGCCCACTTGCTGGGGAACGACCTCGCTGAGTTTGCCCTCGTGGTCTATTAGCTTAACAGTCACCTGGTATAAATTTGGCATTTCGGCCGACCATAGTTCAGGATGGTCTATGGTCTGTTCAATATCCACTTCCTGTCCGTCGACTTTAACAGTTGCAATTGACACAAGCCGACCGTTTCTATGAAGTGTAACCTCTGCCATTAGATCCCCATGACTGGCCTGGTTAAAGATCAGCTTAGTATTTAACTTTCCTTCATCAAAAGAATCGTTGAGGGTCGGTGCCAACTGAATATCACGTAGATATATCGGTTGCCGTGCCAGCAGATAACAATCTCGCGTAATTCCACTGAGGCGCCACATGTCCTGATCCTCCAAATAATTTGCGACTCCCCAACGCATGACGCGCATTGCGATTAAATTTTTTCCTTTTCTCAAATATCTTGTTACATCAAACTCGGAAGGTAATTTGCTATCCTCCCCATACCCCACATATTGACCATTTACCCAAACAGATAGATTTGATTTGGCAGCCCCAATATGGAGGATAATAGGCTTGCCCTGCCAATCCTCGGGAATAACTACCTCACGGCGGTACACCGCCGTGGGGTTGAAATCCATCGGCACAATTGGTGGATTTGGTTTTCCGATCAAATAAGTGAATTCAAAACCGGAGGTAGTATACATCGGGAAACCGTATCCATTGAGTTCCCAGTTTGCAGGCACCTGAAAATTAGCCCAAAGATGATCATCATAAGTCAACGATTCAAAATTGGCCGGTAATTTTGACGGACTATCTGCCCATTTAAATTTCCAGGGTCCATTCAAACTTAAATAAGCGGAAGATTCACGCCAATCGCTATTGACGATCTGAGACGTATTCGGAAAGGTCACAAAATCTGTATGCATGGGCAGCCGATTTTCTTCGGTAATCGTTTCATCTAACCAAGGGATCCCTTTTCGGACAACAGTATCTTGCTGTTGCATTTTATTCCGCTCATAAGTCAAGGTAATACTGGATTGCGGATACCCCAAAGTGAAGACACAGCTATAGAGTAGAATAAGCACTAATTTATTCAGAGATTGCATTTTTTATTATTTATCGATTAATAAATCATTTCAAAAAAGATTGATTTGTTTAACTGAATCTAGGTTAAATACAGCTATATGATCGAACTAATGAAATACACTTAAATCCCACTGATCCTTCCAATTTATCTGTACTTTTTCATTCTGGAGATCAACCGGTAGCCAGATATATCTGCTATCCATAAGATCTTTGGGGTTCCAGCGGTCGGCCATAAAGATAAAGGCATCTGTTTTTCCTGCGACAGGAAGAATAAATGTGGATTGACCGCCATAAGTCAAAGCCGAATTTGGCCCTTGCATTGGATCCCCTAGGGATTTCCAGGGGCCAAAAAGACTCTTAGCGACATGGAGCTCTGCACGATTTGGAGCCCAGCCGGTGCATCCGCTGGTGATCAGATAATACTGATCTTTATGCTTGAATAAAGCTGGGGCTTCCCGATGATTCCGGAAGAGTAAGGAATCTTTTGCTGTCACATGCAGGTAATCATCGGTTAATTGAACCAGGCGTAAGGCATAGTTTTCGTCCGATGAATAGATTTGGTAAGCCCTGCCATCGGTGTCTACAAATAAACCCATATCGCGTGACATATTGTTATTTGGCCGGAAGCTGTGGACAAACTGAAACGGCCCAAGCGGAGAGTCACTGGTAGCAACGGCGGCCCTGGCTGCTGCATAGCCTTGCCCTTTCAACTCAAGATGGAACCACATCACATATTTCTTCAGCTGCTCATGATAGATAACCTTTGGCCGTTCCATAATACAGCCCCAGGCAATATCGCTTGTAGAATCTGCGCTAGGTGTGAGAGCCAATCCTTCAAACTTCCAGTTATACAAATCATTGGATGAGTACACATTGACGCCCTGGGATGTCGTTCCGCCACGTTTCTCACCATACCAATAATATTTTCCATTTTGATGAAGTACGCCGCCGCCATGGGCATTGATCACATCACCGGATTGGTCTTTCCATATTTCCCCTGGCGTAAAACTATTCATTTCAGCACGTTCTATTTTTTGATAGACCCGGATATAATCAATTTCATATTTAGCGGGAAGTAATTTATCAGCTATCGTGCCACCGTTTATTCCACCGAGGGCCAAATTTAACAGGAGATAATGTGGTTGGGTAAATGGATTGAATCCTGTACCGTCCCGATTGACCAATTGATCCATAGGGACGTGAAGCATTTCCATATCATCCACATAGAGCGTAATGGCATCTTCATCCCAAACCATGCGCCAGATATGAAATTGATCTGCCCAAGCCTTTCCGCCAAGATCTTTGACTGCTTTTGTCTTACCGAACCAATGTGCTTTCCACCGTTGGTCAGTGCCAGTTGCGATATTGGCTAATATATTGCCGCGATAATATTCCATGATATCTATTTCACCATTGGATGGCCATTCTTTGGTGGTGCCTAATGTCCAGAATGCAGGCCAAAGGCCCTCACCAACTGGGATACGCGCCCGGATTTCAAAAATCCCGTATTTCCAGCTCTGCTTGCCCAAAGTATTTATCGAAGCCGAAGTATAGGTTATCTTTTTACGGCTGGCAATCCAATCAGAGCTGCCCTGAATAAAACCCGGATGATTACGTTGTTCTTTTTTTGCTTCAATAACCAACAGGCCATTACGACAGGAAGCGTTTTCCTTTTGATACCACTGCTCTTCCCGGTTACGTTTGAAACCTTCTTCGTAACTCCATTTAGTCGTGTCGGGTGCACCATTATAATCAAATTCATCCGACCAGACCAATTTATACTGCGGTGGGATGGGCTGTTGACTATAGGCGATAAAACAACTTGACAGCAAACTAAGACAGACAGATAAAAGTTTTTTCATGATTTAGTTTAAGTTTCTTTGAGTTAACTGCTCGTGATGATCAGTAAACAAAAATATCCCCCTTTTCCTACGTAGTCAAGGGGGATATTGAGTCAAAAAGAGGGATATATTCGTATTTGTGTAATAATGAGATGACACATATCCCTTTTTATATTTCTACAAGCCGGTTGGGGCAGTTCCACTGATCAGTGACCATCCTGGATTTTGATAAATAACAGAGTTTTCTGCTGTTCCGTCATCCGAAGCCAACTGGAGATGCTCTGTGGCAATGGGTGCGAGGTAATGCGCCATGGCAAATTTTACACCGGTATAAGACAGGGCATTGCTTCGGATCTCCAATGGTCTGAGGTATTCACTCCGTGCGGGATCTGAAACGACAGATTTGTCATTGGTAGCACCATAAATCAATTGTTCGGGTGTATACCAATCTTTCATCGGCCCCCAGAGTTTAAAGCCTTCAAAATGGTCTGCTGTTGTAATCAGTTGATCCATAGCCCGCCAGCGCTTGAGATCCATCCAACGTAGACCTTCCGCCATGAGTTCGCTTCTGCGTTCGCGACGTATATTGTACAATGTAGGTGATATAAACTGTCCTGCAGAATACGCGCCCCAATCTTTCTTCTCTTTCTCCATTTGTGTTGCAGCAATGGTTGCATTGAAATCTTGGTCGACCTTAGCACGTGTACGCAATGAGCGCCAATAGGCCTGCGCCTTCGTATCTAAATTTTGATTCTTTTCGAAACAGGCCTCCATATAATTGAGGTAAGCTTCGGTAGCTCGGAAGGTAATACTACCCGTAAATCCCTGTCCGTTTAGCGTTTGTAAACCGTCGTATGAAATGCCTTTACGAATTGTATAACCTGTTGTGTAACGTCGTTCCCAATCGGTATCGTATACAGTCGGGGTGGGCTCTATGAGCGTGTAGTGAGTACCTTGTCCAATATTGACCAATACATTCTTTTGGCCTGGCTCTTTTAAAAACAATTGTAAACGACCATCGCGATTTTTCCGAACATCTGTGATGTAATCATCGCCCGCATAACCGCTGCCCGCGGCGTAAATAGGCAGTCCATTGGACATCAGGAAGCTTTCAACAAGGCCGCGTGTCAAACCAACCGCATAATTGCCACGCTGTGCATATACCGGTACATTGTGTGTCACCAAACTCTGGTTGTATTGTCGCCACAAAAGTACTTCGCCATAGCTGGACATATCCACGGCACCAAACATACTGAAGTAAGGATTCTCATTGTTGGCAGATTCTATTATTCCAGTGTTGCTCACCAGCGGCACATTGTCAGCAACCGCAGCTGCCGATTCCATGGCCTGCGTTAAAAAGTAGTCGATCTCTCCGGCAATACTTCCCGTCGGAAATGCATAATTGCTATTGTATGATTTTGCCGCACCAGGCCATCCTGGTCCTTTAGGGACGAATGCGGTTCCGCTAAAGTATTTGAGCCAGGTACCTTCGTACAAAGCTACTCGGGACTTGAACAGCTGAGCGACATTTTTTGAGATCCGCTGTTTCTTGCCATCGGGAGAACTTTGGCTCAGCAAGGTAATGGCCGAATCCAAGTCTGAAAGTATAAAACGCGCGACTTCATTTCTTGGTGAACGCTTGCTCGCTTCCACTAAAATACTCTTATCCTTATCCGACATCACATTGCGAATAATCGGAAAATCGCCCAAGGCCTGCAATTTCCCAAAGTAAACATAAGCGCGTAAAAAATAGGCTTCACCGATATAATGTGCTATGTTACTGGAATTTCCGAGAATACGATTTTCCTTCCATTTGGGAACCACCGTATTGATAAAATAATTCATCTGATAAATACTTGAAAAATCCCAGTCACCGCCGTTCGATCCAACGCGCCATTGGCCTGGAATAAACTTATTATCGAGTGTTGGAGTAGCCATATTGTCTGTATTTCCGTCGATGCCGAACGTGCCAAAGGACCAGTTGCCATGCGAAGGAAACAGTCCAGCATATTGATTTACGGTATAAGCAGCAAGTTGTGATTCCTCATCCAGATACGCTTCAGGTATGATGGACGAAGGGGGTGCAATATCCAAATATTTATTGCAGGAAGCTAGGCCTACCAAAGCGACAAGGCCCAATTGCATCAATCTAAAAATAGTACTATTGAATTTCATAATGAATCGACTTAAAATGTAACACTTAAACCTGCAGACCATACTTTTGTCAATGGATAAACCGTTCCGTTGCTTCCGCCATCAATAGTTTCGGGATCAAACATTCCCGCTACACTTGAGCCGGTCCAGATATTTTCTCCGGAAACGTATACACGCAAGCGCTCCACACCAAAACGTTTGGTTGTTTCTTTCGGTAAGGTATAGCCTAGCTGAATATTTTTTATGCGGATATAGGCTGCATTTTGCAAAAAGCGCGTCTGCGTCTGTTGATTTTTGGAGGTTCCAAAAACAGGACGTGCGTAATACGCATCAAGATTTTCGCCCAGGGGATTATCTGCAGTACGGAAATAATCAAGATGATCGACCAAGCCCGTTGACCACCATTTTGAAGTTGCTCCCCAAAAATAATAGCCACCTTGCCAATAGTCGCGTTTCATGACACCTTGCATGAAAACACTAAAATCAAAATTTTTGTAATCCGCATTCAGATTCAATCCAAAGGAGTAACGCGGCGTGCTGTTTCCAATCACACGACGATCACCAGGATCGGCCTCTGTATTGCTTCCACCATCTATTTTTCCGTCGCCATTCAAATCCGCATACATGATATCGCCTGCCCCCCATTGTGTTCCTAATGCATTTTGTCCACCATTGGGCAAGCTCGCCAGATGTTGACTCATCTGTTCCTCTGTCTTTGCGATACCAAGGGTTTGATATCCCCATATTTCACCTAACTTTTGGCCTTCCCGATAGTTTGATAATGACCCTATTGCGTTTGGATAGCGTGTTACTGTTGTGGTATAATCCGACAGGAGAAACTTTGCTCCATATGCGAAACCACTGGCTGTACGGTCATTCCAGCCCAGTGTAGCTTCAAACCCTCTTGTTTTTAAGTCGGTATTATTTGTTTGAGGAACCTGGGTTCCTAATGTATTAGGCAACTGTGGAGCTGGGCCGACCATATTAAATGTTTTCCGTTCGAAGACCTCAAAAGACCCAGAAAGACGGCTATTTAAAAAAGCAAAATCGACGCCTAAGTTTTTGGTATTGATGGATTCCCAGGTCAATAAGGCACTTACCAAGCCTGGAGCCGAAGCAGAATTTGGTCGAGCATTATTAATTAGCCAAGCGCCATTGGCTGTACCCGTTGGTTGCGTGACATAAGTCGGATACCAGACATCGGTATTTTGATTACCCAGTTCTCCGTAGGAAGCTCTTAATTTCAGCATATTAATAAATGGTGCCGACTCTGCAATAAAGTTTTCTTTGGCGATGTTCCATCCTGCAGAAACTGAAGGAAACCAGCCCCAGCGGCTATCGCTGCGGAAGCGTGATGAACCGTCATAACGCAAATTAGCTTCCAATAGGTATTTTTCTGCATAATTGTAATTCAATCGGCCGAAGAAACCCGCTGTTGCCCATTTTTGATATTCGCCAGATACAGAAGGCACTACTGCTTTTCCATTGATGTCTGTGCCGGAGGTCAGATTCAATACCGGTTGATCCGGGATAATGATTCCGTCGCGTTGCACACCGAGATTGCGATAGGCCGTGTGTTCAATCTGACCACCGACCATAACTTTAACATGATGGTCGCCCCAGCTCTTATCGTAATCAGAAAAGATATTAATGTTATAGTAGTTTTCCTTTAAACCAAATTCGTACACATTGGATGAGTTTTTATACAGATACGGATCACCATTCACGTCATGGTTGTAAAGACGCTGCGAGTCCCAATGACGAAATTGAGTTGTGGTTCTATAGTTAAAATTACCAGTTGTACGCCATCCTTTAATAGGTTCGAGGATGAGTTGTAACTGTTGGTAAATGTAATCCTTACTTGATTTATCCTGTCCGCCTTCTTTCATGGCAAGTGCAGGTGAGGGAGAACTGAACAAGTATCCATTTGGATCATACAGAGGCAGCGTTGGCCAGCCCTGTCTGCCTAAATCATCATAAAAACTATTGGTCAATGCAGCCGGACGGTCGTAGTCTTCACGCACCAACCTAGCGTTGTAATTTACCTGAAAGATGTCAGATACTTTAGAATTGATTTTAGCCGCAACAGAGTAACGGTCGTAATGATCCGTATTGAAGGCCATCAACCCTTGTTGTTTCATAATATTACCTGAAAGGTAATAAGTTGTTTTTTCGGTTCCACCATTGAGGCTTAGGTTGTGCTCCTGAGCAAAAGCCTGATCCCGATACATGACATCGAACCAATCGTTGTTGTCGTTACCATAGGCATATCCTTCAGCCCAATACAATTTATTGTTTGGATCGACTATCGTCGAATTTTTCAGGCTTCCGTTTTGATAATCCAGGATGCGCTGCAGATGCTCCGCGGAGAAATGTGGTGAACCACCTGCGTTGACTTCGGCCTGATTAAAGTATTGAGCAAAAGTGTAAGAGTCCATCATCTTCGGCATTAATGTTGGGGCATTCATACGAAAGCTATTATTATAATTTACCGATGTACGTCCAGCCTTTCCAGATTTTGTAGTAACTAAAATAACCCCAAAGGCAGCTCTAGAGCCGTAAATTGAAGCCGCTCCAGCATCTTTTAATACAGATACGCTTTCAATATCCTGTGGATTTAGTGCCGCCAAAGACCCTTCAGAACCATCGATTAAAATCAGTGGTGCCGAAGAAGAGGTTCCGATGGTGCCCGTCCCCCGGATATTAATGGATGGATTGGTTTCCATCGTTCCCGAGTTTTGGGAAATATTTAGTCCTGGTGCCAGTCCTTGCAGTGCCTGGATCGCATTTCTTACCGGCCTATTTTCTAGTTGCTTGGCATCCACCACCGCAACCGAACCGGTCAGGTTTGTTTTTTTCTGCGAACCGAAACCGACCACCACCACTTCATCCAAAACATCTCCTTCGGAAGCATCAAGTTGCACGTTAAGCTCGTAGTTCCCTTGGCTGATCTGTTTGAGCTGACTGAATTCAAAGCGCTGTTTCGCATAGCCTAGAAAGGTAAATTCTAATGCCGTGACTGTGGCAGCACTGATCGTATATTTTCCCTGTGTATCTGTTTGTGCTTGCACTGTGGAACCGATATTTTTGACGGTCACTCCGGCCAGTGGCCTATTATTTTCGGTAACCTGGCCCCGTACAGTTATTGACTGCGCATAAGTCTGCTGTAAGCTTAAAAGTAAAAAGCAGATACAACAAAGCCAGCACGGTGTGAATACTATTTTTCTTTTCATAAGTAAAACTGTTTAGTAATTAAAATATTTTGATGAAGCGTAGTACGGCAATATGAGGTAGCATTATTGCGTTTCATTGGGAATTCAAGGATCAAACAATCCACTTTTGATTAGTAAATTCATCATAATTAAACTTGGTTATTTAGCTGTTTTTGAGTTTTAGCCAGCTTACTTTTCCTACACCTATTTTTTATATGATTTGGAGCGGGTATTCAGCTAATCAGGCAAACACTCTTGGTTATTTAATATTGCCAACACCATAAAATGTCGTATTGACACTTGCAATATTATCAAAAACGTTACAACGGAAGGGGGGTAAAATCTTCTTATTTTAAGGGGCAAATTCGTCAAATCAGGCTTTTTGCCCTCAAAAAAAAGCCGCATCCCCCGACGCGGCTAAACAACCTATATATTTAATTATAGTGAATGACTAAAATGAAAATTGAACTTCAAAATGCATAAAGAACATAAGATCAATTTTGTTAGCTCCGTGCCAAATACCATACCATAGGGTCCTCTAGTTCATTTATACCTTCTGAAGCGCATTATAGCCTAATTTAGGATCTGCTTCAAAAAATGAAATGTACGTATGCGAACAGTTATTATTCGAATTGTTCACATACGAACAGCACATTAGAAATGAAATAGAAGATTAGTACGCCCAGAGGCGCTCCCTGATGCGAAGCTGTACCGAACATGCCCCAAACGAAAGCCGAGCGATTCCGCATTACAAACTCATTCCCAAGGTAAACGCGACGCCTTTAGATTCCAGATCTACATTTCCGTAACCTATCCCTGTCAAAGGCATTTTAACAAAAGGTTTTACGCCAATATTAATTTTATCGTTAATTTTCTTCTCAATGGAGATCGAGAAATCGGCAACACCAAAGATATGCTGGTTCTCTCCATTCACTTCATAGACGGCACTTTTCTGAGATCCGCCATAGCTACCTCCACCTTCGTAGTCGAAGGTATATTTTTCCTTTAGCATAAAATAGCTCGAAAGTCCCGCACTAACATTGAACTTGACTTTTTTACTTTTCAAAACCGTATAACTCGCTGTCAGTGGTACATCAAGAACATCACATACAGCGCTCACATTGCTCGGCAATTGTGCCATTTCCGGTGGATTTGATGGCGCATAAAATTTATACGCTGACGTATAATTCTTTTTAGCGTAGGTAGCACCCACAGACACACGCAGTGCTTTTGTGAGAGGATAGGAATAGGCCAAACCGATATTTTCACTAAGGGAGGATTTACCTGCCCCCCGCACGCTTGTCAGATCTGGCCCGGCCAAGAAACTAACAACCGACCGCTCTCTTTCCTGCGCATTGGATCCCATACTTTCTTTAGGCTGATAAATGGCTGCCAGACGCTCCCCTGTCCCTTCAACCGGTTCTTCTCTTAAGTTGAAATGAGGCAATCTTTGATTGTTATATTCCATGCTTGGAATTGTGAATACAGTATTTAGTTTTCTTTCTTGCCCGATTATCGGATTTGAATCGGCTATCTTCCCCAAGCGGATATCTTGCAGTACGATGGTTTCATTTGAAATCTGGAACACATTATTCGCACGTTTGTTCGGCTGAAATGCAATCCAATCTTGATCCCGTTTGGTTTCGTCTGGCGAATACTCCTTAGGTTGAACAGTTTTGTTCTCCGGAACCTCCTTTTCAGGCGAAATACCTGCTGTATTTATTTCACCTGGTAAATTATTGGTTTTAAATAACGCGCTATTCCAAACAAAAAAGATCGTTAAAACTGCTGCAAGTGTAGCTACCAAGCTCGTTAAGACGACGATCTTTCGTCTCTTTACACGCCTTTCATTGTCCAATCGCGATTCTATATCTTGCCAATTTGATTCATCAAAGTCAAAGTTAGCATCACTTAAGCCCGACTTAAATAGCTCATCAATCTTATTCTTATCCTTTTCCATCATCTTTTCTCCTCCGTTTTACCAAATTTTACCCCTTGAACTTCCACCATTTCCGCCAGTCTACCACGTGCTTTATGCAGATTAGATTTTGATGTTCCAATGGCAATTCCCAGCATGCCACTAATTTCTTCGTGTCCATAACCATCGATCGCATAGAGATTGAACACTGTCCTGTAGGCAGGTGGAAGCTGCTGTACCATCGCCAATAAATCTTCATAGTTTAACTTTTGACTGATGCTATCATCCTCAATAATGGTATGCTCATACATGGATACATCTACCAAGATGCCCTGTTTAATCTTTGCCCGATAAAAATCAATTGCAGTATTTGTCATGATTTTTTTGATCCATATGGAAAAAGGCTTCTGAAAATCATATTTGTTGATATTTTTAAAAACCTTGAAAAAGCCTTCATTTAAAATACTGATAGCATCTTCCCTGTTATTAGCGTAGCGCAGACATATCCCTAAAGACATAGCGTAGTAGATGGTGTAAAGATCTTTCTGGGCCCTGCGGTCCTCATCAATACATCCTTTAATAATATGGATAGATTTTTCGTCAACTTCTGTTATCGCCACTCGATATTGCTTCTTTCTTTTGATAAATATAGTATTAAGTCTTATACGAGAGGATAATCGAAAAGGTTGCCTCCAAAAAATATTTTTTTTCGACTCAATTTCCAAGCAACCTTTTCGCTGACCTGATCGTAATATCAAGACATTATTTTAAAACATACCATTATGAAATCAAACCAAAAACAAGTCAAATTAACTTTTATAGGTGGTCTATTGACCTTAACATTGTTTTCTGCATGTTCAAAAAGCGATGGTGAACCTGGCAATGTGGAAAATAAAAACAAGGGCGTGCAAATGTCTGCCAATACCCAATTTGGTAATATTCTGACCGATGCCGACGGTAAAACACTCTATTTCTTTTCGAATGATACAAAAGGAGCTTCGACCTGCAGCGGTAATTGTTTGGCCACTTGGCCGGTTTATTACAGCAGTGAAACAAGCACAGACCTAAAAATTGACAAAAGCCTGATCGGTGAAATAACACGTGAAGATGGCTCGAAACAAAACACATTTAAGGGCTGGCCGCTTTACTATTATGCAGGCGATAGTCAATCCGGTCAGGTGAAAGGAGATGCTGTCAATAAAATATGGTACGTGGCCAAACCTGATTATTTACTCATGGTTGCGAATGCGCAACTTATCGGACACGATACTAAAAACTATTTAGGCGACTATACCGAAGGAACCGGAAAAACAATTTACCTGACCGATGATAAGGGCAGAACGTTGTATGCCTTTAAACCCGACAAATTCAACAAAAACAATTATACTGCTGCAGATTTCAGTAATGATGCGATCTGGCCTATCTTTCAAAAAGAGACTGGAGCTCTGCCTTCGCTTGTTCGTACGGCTGACATCGCTGTCATTACCGTCTATGGAAAGAAACAATTAACGTTCAAAGGATGGCCCTTATATTACTTCGGCCAGGATACACAGCGTGGAGATAATAAAGGGATAAGTTTCCCACGCGTTGGCGTTTGGCCAATCGTAAACGACAACTCTGCCGTTGCCCCTGCTAACTAAACCAAACTAACTATTCAAACTTATGGCACAAAATCTAAAAACCGTAAATCCTTGCCTCAGAGCACATCGTTACTTAGTCATTTTATTCTTTACCTTAACGGTTCTCTCCTTCTCCGCCTGTACCAAAAAGCAGGCGCAAGAACTTACGAACAATCCGGATAACGGCACTGAACCTGTGACGGTACTAAATGTGTGTTACACGAATTTTTCTAAAGCACTCTTTGAAACGAAATGTAGTTCGTGCCACGCGACAGGACGTTCGGCAAGTGAACGATGGACGTTCAGTGGTTATATCTCCGTCAAAGACAATATTGCAAAGATTAATAATGCGGTACTGGTGACCAAATCCATGCCACTAGGCAGCTCACTCTCCGCAAAAGAAATAGAACTGCTGGATGCATGGATCAAAAGGAATTCACCTGAAAACTAATGTTAGGCATATGAAAAAAATCAACATGTACATAGCGCTCTTCATGATGCTCATCGCTATGACGACCTTTGCGCAGCAAAAGGCTTCTTTTGTTTCAAAAGAGACCAGCATCACCTTTTTTAGTAATGCGCCATTGGAAGACATCGAAGCCAAAAGTACCTTAGGCGCTTCGGCGATGAACCTTCAAACCGGAGATATCATCTTTCGGGTAAAAAATACATCTTTTCAATTTGACAAAAAGCTCATGCAGGAGCATTTCAATGAAAATTACATGGAAAGTGATCAATACCCCGTATCAGAATTTAAAGGCAAAGTCGACAACGCGGACAAATTAACAAAAGATGGCAGCTATACGCTGAACGTAAGAGGCACACTTCTGATCCATGGGGTTACTAAACCTTACAGTACAAAGGCAACATTTACTGTTACAGATGGCACGATAAAGGCGGTAGCAAATTTTCAGGTCAGACTTGCGGATCATAAAATTTCTATTCCTTCCATCGTTGGAAAAAAAATTGCTGAAGTAGTCAAAATCACCGTTGATGCGACCTACAAACCATAATACGAATTCATTACAAATGAGAAAAATACTACTTATACTCCTTTGCTTTCCTTTCGCAAAGTCATTTGCGCAGGAAGATCTCGATAAATTAATCCATATCGATGCACCCAAAAATGAAAAAGTCACGGCGACCTTTAAATCCGGCAATTTGATCAATCTTAAGACCACAGAAACAATTCATCGTAATGAAATGGACTTTAGAGTAGATCACCGCTTTGGCGATATCGCGGGCAGCGCGGGTGGAGGTAAAAATTTCTTTGGCCTCGATAATTCGACCGACATCCGAATAGGTTTTGATTATGGTTTATTCGATAACCTGAACATTGGAATCGCCCGCGCCAAGGGCGCAACGGCTGTTCGGCAGCTATTTGAGGGTAATGTGAAATACCGATTTATCGAACAAACCGTCGACAATAGCATACCTGTTTCCGTAGCTTTTTTTGGAAGCACTACCCTATCCGCGATGGAAGCTAGTACGGATAAGTCTTCAGCAGCAAGCTTTGAGAACTTCAATGACCGATTGAGTTATGTAACGCAGCTCATCATCGCCCGAAAATTCAGTTCAGATCTTTCGCTCGTTGTAGTTCCTTCTTATCTTCACCGAAATTATACGGCTTTTAATGATCAGAATGATGTATTCGCTATCGGTATCGGTGGGCGGGCTAAGGTTAGTAATCGAATTGCGCTAGTCGCAGACTATACATTGCCTTTCCGAAAAGCATCGAACAAGAAGTACCGTGAAGAAGTGGGTGGTCAACGTTACTATAATGCTTTGGGTGTCGGTCTAGAAATGGATACCGGAGGCCATATCTTCCACCTCAATTTTACCAATGCGACCGCAATACAAGAATCTCAGTTTATCAGCGAAACAAATAGCTCATGGGGCAAAGGGCAATTTCGCTGGGGATTTAGCATTGCGCGACGATTCAATTTTAACAAAAAATAAAAGGTATTGCGCTGTTGGGGATTTGTAACGAAAACAATCCGTACAAGGCAATAGGAATTCAACAAGCATAAAAGTTCATTGAGGAAATTGCTATCAAATTAAAAAAGCGGATAACAATGCTGTTATCCGCTTTTTATCACACAATACTAAACCTACAAATCGTTCAACCACTTATTTACCTCATCTTGTGTTTTACCGGTCTTCTTTTGAAGCTTACCTACCAATTCGTCTTCTTTGCCCTCAGCATACAATAGATCATCGTCGGTAAGGTCTGCATATTGTTGTTTTACTTTGCCTTTGATTTCGTTCCAACGGCCTTTCCATGTTAATTCGCTCATAATTACTTTGTTTTATTGTTTGTTAATAGAACAGTATCGCTCCGTAAATCGTTTAGAAAATAATGTTATAAAATGTTAAACTCACAACATTCACCTGGCAAACAGGCGCTTTCTATTTTTCGCAAGACTATTTCCGATTACAATTGGCCGTCCATGCCTTGCCGTCTTTTGTATAACCAATTGTCAATTTACCGGCATCAATACGGATAAATCCCGTACCTGCTGAGCCGATATTAACTAAGACGTTATCCTTTTTTTCAAAATCTACTCCATTGAGATTAGGAATGCCATTTCCAAAAGCAAAATTATAGGTATCGCCAACTTTTGTTACAGTAACCGTTCCTTCTCCCGAGGCAACATCGTTATCATTGTTGTTCATGTCATCAAAGCCAATAGTGCCTTCATATTTTCCAACAAAAAGATCGTTATCAGCCGGATCATCATCTTTGCTACATGATGTAAAGCCTACTAATACTGTTAAAATAAGCATACCTAGTCCCAGTGTTTGAATTAATTTTTTCATACGTCGATGTGTTAATGTGAATAATTTATGTATTACAGCAGGGTAAAATTCAAACTTTGTGCCAGTCCAAATACAAGATTCGAAACATACGTATCAAAACGCCCAAGAAGAGGTATAAATACAGTCTAAGGGTATTAATACAATCCGACCAAGACGAAACGCCCAATTGAGAGTCTATAACCGTACATCGAAGATCATTCAGAAAACAAATCTCATCCACTAAGAAAAGAGGCAAAATATTTTTTAAAAAACTTGGAGCGAAAGCGCATTATCGCTAAATTCATTTATTCCAAGCCTACACTATGGAAATCAATTATGCGTCTATTGTCCGAAGATTTGAGGAATACTTTGACCTATGGAGTTCCAAAGTATACCAATATGCGCTCAACAAAACCAAATCTTCTTATCTAGCCGAAGAAACTGTGCAGCGTGTATTTATCAAACTCTGGAAAAATATGCGTGACAAAAATATTGATTCCAGCATAGAATCCCAGATATTCTGTATCACCCGAACAGTAGTGATTGATTTGGTCAAAGCAGAGTATAATCGAAAGAAACTTTTGGATCACGATCAGACAGTTGTCTTGCGGCATAGTCCTCATGATGATTTTTATGCCAAACAACTTTCATCCACACTCCATGAAATTGTCGATAAATTACCAAAGAAACGCAGGGAGATCTTTATGCTAAGCCGGTTTTCCAATCTTTCGCATCAAGAAATTGCTAAAAAGCTAGCCATATCGACGAAAACCGTAGAAAACCAACTAACGCTAGCACTAAAAACCATTCGCAAGGCTTTATTGTTCAGTATACTGGTGCAAATTATTTTTTAATTTCTTTGGGGGCTACCTCATTTTCGATCGTAATCTTATTAGATGAAGATTACAAAAGAATTGATCGACGATTACCTAAGCGGTAAAGCCAATGCGGAAGAAATTGCGGCCATAGAAAACGCGCTAGCTAATAACGAGTTTTATTGGGAGGATCTTATGCCAGAGGCGGAATGGCAAGAATATGAGGTGAATTCGGATTTTAAAAACCAAAAAGAAATAAAAGCGCATATTTTCAAAAAAATAGGGCAAAAAAACAAGGATCGATTTAACTGGTTAAAATATGCTGCCATTATTATCTTCATTGGAATCGGAGCTTGGCTGGGGTTAACCCAAATCGATTCTCCTAAACATACCACCGCATACCGTAGCGCGAAGAAAGTCCAGCCCACATCGCAGGAGCAACCAAGTAATTTATATTATATCAATTCAGGTAATACCATTCAACAAATTGCAGTTCCAGACGGATCTACGATCGAACTATACCCCAATTCTGAAGTAAAATTCTGTTCAGATTTCACATGGATTAGCTCGCGAGAAATTCTATTAAAAGGCAAAGCCAAATTTACTGTGGCAAAGGATAAGACCAAGCCCTTCCGAGTTCATTCGGCAGGTTTGACAACAACGGCACTTGGCACCGTTTTCAGCGTCGACGAAGAGGGTACCGCGATTACGAAGATAAAACTATATGAAGGTCGTATTGAAGTCAAAAGCGATACGAGTTACCGAAATGAACAATCCTTAAATCTGCAGTTTTTACCCAATGAGGAAATCAGCATTGACCGGAAACAGCAACAGATTATTGCTGAGACCCGAATCAATGCTTCTCAATCCAGTAAACGGGGATCTTATCTAAAAACATCGGAACAATTGATCTTTAAAAACCTCCCCTTACAAGATGTGCTTCATATCATCAGCCATAATTATGCAGTGCGGCTGAGTTTTGATCCCAAAGATATTCAAGATAAATATTATAGTGGAACGTATAAAAATACAGCGTCAGCCTACATCAGTATGTTGACTGATATTCAAGCACTTCATAGCATAACCATCCATGTACAAACCGAATAAAATTCACTTAATTAACCCACAAATTATGCACATTTATTTACCTTCCAAGCATAGTATCCTGACTATGCTATTGTTGAGATCCAACATTCGAGCCGACGTAAACTGGGCACTGCGTCTTGGCCTCATGGGGCTTTTGTCAACAAGCTATCTTCTTGCTAATGCCCAACAAAATGCTTCTATTAATGGAGTAATCAAAGATGAAACTGGGAAGCCCATTCCTTCGGCGACGGTTACCATACGTAATGCGACGAGCGGAATGAAAAAAACAACAACCAGCAGGCCTGACGGAACTTTTTCACTCGACCAAATTCCCGCTGGACAGGGCTACCAGATCAGCGTATCGTCTATCGGTTTTAAAAGCAGAGAACTTTTGGATTACACCATTACAGAAAGAGACAAGCTAGCGATCAATATCAGTTTGGAATCGAGTGCGCAAAACCTACAGGAGGTTGTCGTTACAGCGCTTGGTATCAAACGCGAAAAAAAAGCGCTCGGTTATACGGTCGCTGAACTCAAAGGCGACGAGCTGACGCAGGGCAAGGAAACCAATGTGGCGAATGCTCTATCGGGTAAAGTTGCCGGCGTGCAGGTGAGCCGCGCGGCATCCGGTGCCGGAGGTTCATCCAAGGTCGTGATACGTGGTAACAACTCACTTATCGGTAATAGCCAGCCGCTCTATGTTGTTGATGGAGTACCGATTGATAATCAAAACATTTCATCTCCAAACCAATCTGGGGGAACCGATTATGGTGACGGAATCGGAAACATCAATCCCGAAGACATCGAAACCATGTCGGTATTGAAAGGCCCAAACGCTGCAGCCCTCTATGGTCAGCGAGGAAGTAACGGCGTTATCTTGATCACAACTAAATCTGGGAAAGCTGGTAAAACCCGCTTTAGTTATGGTACAGATTTTTCATTGGGCAATGGCTTGGTTTTACCTGATTTTCAGAATGTCTATGGCCAAGGCTTGAATGGTACATTTACACACTTCAGAAAAGATGACGGCACAATTGTCTCCATGAGTGAGGCCCTGAAAAATGGCTACAGTGGTATGCCTAAAATGAGTGCTGGACGTGACCGTACAACACGGGCTAGCTGGGGTGCAAAAATGGAAGGTCAGACTTATGAAGACGCTTATGGCAACATCTTACAGTTAACACCAAAGCCAGATACCTACTCGTCATTTTTTCAAACAGAGAAACAGTTTGTCAACAACCTTAGTATCGATGGCGGAACCGACAAAGTAAACTACCGTTTTTCATTTGCCAATACAGATGTAAAGGGGTATATCCCCACCAATACGTTAAAGAGAAACAATTTCGGTTTACGTACCCAAGCCAAAATAACCGATAAATTTCATATCGACATCAAGGCCAACTATATCGCCCAAAAGGGACAGAACCGGCCTACATTGGCCGATGCTGCAGACAACCCGGCTTACCTATTCATCAGCCAGCCGCGAAGCTTGGGCAACGACATCATGGCCCAGTATAAATGGACCGCACAGGAGATTAGTAGACAGCTCGGATTTTCTGGATTGACGGAAGGATTGGAGAAAACATATGCAACCAATAGTTCTACTGCCAACCCCTTTTGGACCATTCATGAAAACCACAACGAAGACCGGCGGGACCGTATTATAGGCTTGCTCCGTCTAAGTTACGACTTCGCTCCTTGGCTTAAGGTTACAGCGACTGGAGGGACCGACTTCTATACCGATCAACGGTTCCGCTACCGCCCCATTAATACCTACCAGAGTCTAAACCGAAAAGGCGACATCCGAGAAGAGGTCATCAGAGCCCGCGAAGACAATTTTGATGTTTTGGCCAGTTCTAACTTTAAATTGACCGACGATATTAAACTCAGTGCCAACTTAGGGGCCAGCCATCAAAGTAGGTATTTGCGTATGACCGGCAACTCGGGCAATCAATTTATTGTTCCCAATCTCTTTGTAATCAATAACACCACGACAAATAGTTACATATTTGACCTGATCGAGTCCAAGATTAATTCGGCTTATCTATCGGGTCAATTCAGTTACAAAGACTATTGGTTTGTTGATTTCTCCGCCCGTAACGACTGGTCTTCGACTCTTTCAAAGGAAAATAATTCGTTCTTTTATCCTTCGGTAAGCTCCAGTTTGGTCTTATCGGATGCTTTCAAATGGCAGTCTGAAGCCCTGTCTTTTGCTAAAATCAGGGCCTCTTGGGCACAAGCAGGGAGTTCAGGAAACCCTTATCAGCTGACAGGAGCCTATAGTCTCAACCAGTACACCCACGGTGGTGTACCGATGGCTTCGTATACAGAAATTATTCCTGATCCGAATTTGAAAAACGAATTGACCACGTCGATCGAAGCTGGGGCAGATCTGCGATTTCTGAAAAACAGACTTTCGTTCTCTTTTACCTACTATCAGGCCAAGACAAAGAATCAGATTCTGGACGTACCAATCGCCCCTTCCAGTCTCTATGTAAAAAACAGGATCAACGCTGGAGAAATTAGCAACAGAGGTATTGAATTTGTCTTGGGAGCAACACCAATCAAAAGCGAATCGGGTTTTGAATGGAATACCACCTTCAATTACAACCGCAACCGAAATAAAGTAGAATCACTCTATCCCGGGGTAGAAAGCTTCTTGCTTGCTACAGACCGCGGGATAAATGTGGTTGCGGAGGTCGGAAAACCATTTGGCCAGCTCATTGGGACACAATTTGCATGGATCAAAGATGAGCAGGGAAATAGATTGATCGATCCTACGACTGGGCTGCCTTTGCGCTCAGCTGGGCGTGTAGAAACTGATCTTGGCAATGCGCAACCCGACTGGCTGGGAGGTTTTGCCAATACCTTTAAATATAAAGGTTTCAATCTATATGCGCTTGTCGACATCCGCCAGGGCGGTGTGATCTTCTCCCAGTCCAACCGTGAGCAGATTATTTATGGTACTTCTAAAAAGACCTTAGAAGGACGTGATGGCAGCTACATTGCCGAGGGGATCGTGGGACAAAAAGATGGATCAGGCAATTGGACAAGCACAGGAACAAAAAATAGTAAGCAGGTCGCCGCACAAGATTATTGGAACATGGTTGCGAGTGACAAAGAGGTCATGGTATCCGAAGAAATGATCAATGATATGAGCTATATTGCCATGCGCGAAATCAGTCTTTCGTATTCTTTCCCGAAGAAACTGATGCCGCATAAACTCGTCAGCTCGCTAAAATTGGGCGTGTATGGACGTAACCTCTTTTACTTTCAGCGGAAAACGGATGGATTTTCACCAGAAGCTTCTGCTTTCAACGTAAACAATAGCTCCATCGGTATAGAATCAACGTCCCTTCCAATGATGCGCACATTCGGTATTAACCTCACTGTTGGCCTGTAAACCTATTATCATGAAAAAGAAACTATTTAAAAATACATTCATCGTCGGACTTTTTTCTGTGGCTGGACTAGGTTCCTGTACCAAAGATTTCGAACGAATCAACACGCCCCCAACATCTGTCACCACTGTAGATCCTTCCTTACTGATAGCCCGCGTTCTACGTGATGGTACTTTTCAGGAGTCTGGAGAACTACCCAACAACAAGTTCGGCTCTTGGATCCAACATTGGGCGGGGGGGCCGGTAGTACCTGTATCTCGATATTTTGAAGGACCCGAAAATCTTATTTGGTCACAGCATTACACCTTGCTCCGCAATATCGTTCAGATTAAACAGGAATTGAGCGGCAAGGAAGACAATGCAGAAGGCAGGAGTAAACTGGCTATTGCCGAACTTTATGAAGCCTACCTCTATCAACGCCTTACAGACTTGTTTGGGGATATCCCCTACTCCGAGATTACAAAATCCACTAAGGAAATTAACCGTACACCCAAATTTGACAAGCAAGAAGATATCTATCCGGCACTCATTCAAAAAGTCGATGCTGCTATTGCGAGGCTGACCAGCGGAGACCTGTCTTACGGCTCCTCAGATTTCTTTTACAAAGGCAGCATTGACAAATGGAAAAAATTTGGCAATTCGCTCAAATTAAAGCTCGGCATACGCTTGCGGTACGCCAATCCTTCTTTGGCGCAGAAAACGGTTACCGAAGCCATGACCTCCACAGTAGGTCTATTCAGTAGCAACAGTGACAACGCGGCTGTGCCGACTTACAACGATGCTCAAGCTGAAAACCAAAACCCTATCCTGCGTCAAATGACAACAGGAAGTGCCGATCTATGTTATCTTGCCAATACATTAGTCGATAAACTAAAAGAATACAACGACCCTAGGCTTCTACTACTTGCCGAACCAGTCAATGTCAATGGTACGGCAACCTATCAAGGTATTGGGGTCTCGCTGACCGATAATCAACTATCCCAATTGATTCGAGCCAATTATTCAACAGCGAATAAATCAACTTGGTTTAGTCTTAGCTTTGCTCCAATTCCGAGTTATGCTTTTACTTATTCGGATATCTGTTTCTACAAAGCCGAAGCGGCTCTATTAGGCTGGGGAGCTACAAGTGCCAATGCCCAAACATTCTTTACAGAAGGGGTGAAAGCTGCGTTGGCGCTTCCGCCCTACAATATGGCGGCAATTCCAACTTCCTACGAACCTATATTAAGTTTAAACAGTCTGACTGACGAACAGAAGATGGAGAAAATAGCGACACAAAAGTGGATTCACCTATTTGGCAGAGATATGGAAGCATTTGCTGAGTGGCGACGTACGGGATATCCTCGATTAACCCCCGGTCCTAACCCAGGTTCCACCAACGGACAAATACCACGTCGGGCGATTTATTCCAGTGAAGAGGCTGAGCTGAACGCGTCGAATCTCAAGGAAGCTGCGGCACGAATGACAAATGGCGACTCCTTCCTATCGAAAGTTTGGTGGGACAAGAAATAAACGTACACCTGTAATCGGAATTATAAACAAAAGGAGCTGTTTACGATTATTCCGAGAATTACGAATACATAGAGAGCTGATGTTACTATCGGCTCCCTATTTATTTCGTCTAATCTAAAATTCGTCAGGTTGTCAACGTTGACCGAATAACCTATAAATTAAAGGTGCTATCGGATCCTTTTAAATAATTTTCACAGCACAGAATAGGCGACTGGATGATAAAAACTAGGTCAATTGCAGATCGTCAAGGCTAATATTCTCCTTCTTTAATGCGGTGATTTCATCTTCCAATTTCTTTAAATTTTCATTGATCAGCGTTACACTACTTTTTGGAAGAACCGTCTCCCGATCATTGGATTTGATGGATTGTGTTGTCACAATCAATTCCAAATCGTAGTCTGCCAGGTTGATTCCTTTGACGGGATAGTTAGCGAAGTTCCAAAGTTTAGGATACTCTTTTTTTTGCTGATTAAAAACGATCGTGTTGACCCGGGATTCACCTGGCTGGAGTACACTGTCAGATTCGCCAAAAACAGATTGCTCGTCGCTGATAATAGCTTGTGAAGACCGTTTTTTCAGTACATACGAAAAACCTTGACTTCCTGTTAGCGGCTGTTTGCCTATATACTTCATACTTACAATGATTCTTGGGACAGACTCGCCAAAAAAATCTTCGAGATCCAATTCAATAGGTTCCAATTGAAAGACGGCCAGGTCTTTTTTTACCCGTTCAAATTCAGATTTCTGCTTTTGCAAACTATCTATTTCTTGTTGAAGATGCACTATTTTCCGTTCCTGCTGCTTTTGAAGGATATCATCGGCCAGGTCCAATACAGCACCGTAAGATTTGCCATCGATCAGACCTAACGATATATGGTTTATTGATTCTTCATGATACTTTTCAGGTTCATTCATTTTGAGCCACATCGCTTCGGATAATGCCACTCGCAAGGCCTTTTCCAAGTTCGCTTTTTCTTTATCATTCAGCTTTGCTTCTACTTTTTTACGAGAACTATCAAAGGACGATTGATCATTTCCACTTAGTTTCTCGCTACAAGAGCTTAAAGACAATGTCAAGAATAGTCCTATAAATACGATTTTTATTACTTGTTTCATTTTAAACATATGTTATTTTCGGATGAATTTTTACTACCTTATTTTCTTTCACCATCTCAGGATGGTTTCGCTTATTTATTGATGAAATTTTACTTTTTCTTGAGTAAAAGATACAATTTATCGTAATCTTCCCAATCACCGAAACCTGCGAAATTTGGTTTTTCGCTCCATGAAACCATAGCTTTACAATCAAAACAGATCTTAGCGATCCCCATGCATTGCTTATTTTTATAGAACACAAGGATATCTCGAAATTCATAAATACAAGAGGTGTCGACATGATCTGTTCTTGTTTTTAAGAAAAATAGTGAGTCGACAGCACTATAGAGAGATTGATCCAGTGAGCTCCTAACATAGCCTATATTCTTCAAATGAGATAAAAGGGAAAGATCCAACTTATCATCTTCTAATACTGATAACAAAAGACACTCCTTCTCAGATTTATTCTTTTTGTCCTCCAATTCACCTATTTTAAATAAATCAATATCCATAGAATAATACTCCAGTGAATCAAAATTAGATGGTATGGGGACCGAGGACTCTTTTCCCCGCTGTTCTATGGTACCTCCACTATTTATGCAACCTTGCAGATAAATAGCACTGAAAAGTAGGTAGCTAACGGTAAAACATATTATTCTTTGCATACAAATAATTTACAGGCTTTTGAATGGTTTAACTATCTTCAAAATTATCAATTTCATTTTATAATCTAATAATACACATATCGGTATAGAACTGAAATAAACGTTTTTTCTATTCAAGTTATTGGAAAGCGTTAGGAGAAAGCAATAAAAAGCTATCGCAAATATTGACTAGTAGAGAATCATATTAGTCTGTAAATGGGCATTCTTGAAAAACATCAAATATTACGCAATCGTGTGCATGCAAACAAAAACTGAATAGATTTGCTCAACTATGCATTGTTTACTAATATTGTCCATTGATCATGTACAATAAGCAAAAAATAGAAGAAAGGGATCTACTGCAAGAGCTAAAGAATGGGAACTCTCTTGCCTTTCAGAAGCTCTATAACACTTATTTTGCCTTATTATATCTTCACGCAACCAATAAGTTGCAAGATCGCGAAGCCGCTAAGGATATCGTCCATGACTTATTTGCTTCGATTTGGCAAAACAGGTATACGTTGGCTATCCAGGGAGAAATATCTGCCTACCTCCACAGTGCCATACGCTACCGTGTAATAGATCACATCGCCAAAGAACAATCAAAAACTAAGTATTTGGCCTCATTACCTCCTATTACAACACATCATACTGGAGGTACAGACCATTCCCTAAGGGAGAAATTGCTTCAGGAACAAATAGATCGTGTGCTTAATAAGCTTTCCCCACGCGTAAGAGAGGTCTTTGAACTGAGTAGGGAGCACTATCTCAGTCACAAGGATATCGCAAAAAAGCTTAATCTATCAGAACATAGCGTTCGCAGTTATATGAAAGAAGCCCTACGTCTGCTTCGCAGTAAATTAGGAAGCCTGCTTTGGGTAAGCTTACTGTTTTTTTGTAAAATTTTCTAATCCCCCCCCTCTCCCCCCTTCTCATCCGTCATATAGAAGTAACCAACTATATTATCATGATGAACCAAGAGCATGGAAATGGCCCGTCCTTACTTAAGAAATATCTAGAAGGGAAATGTACAACACAAGAACAAGCGCTTGTTGAAGAATGGTATCTTAATCTAGGTGAAGACCAAATTCCATCTGACAAGGAGCTAATTTCGGATGTAATCGAACTACAAAAAAGATTAAAGGGAATCTCTAAAGAGCAGCCTTATAATAATAAAGGGTACATTATAGCAATTGCTGCAATTCTCCTCGCTTTTTTTACAATTGGAACAATACTATATCTACAACGGAATAATAATCAAGAAAGCAAACATGAATTGTTTGTTGATGACATTGCGCCAGGCAAAAACAAAGCGTTATTATCAATAGATGGACAACCAGCAATTGCTCTAGACGGAAAAAATAGCAGCATTATCTCAAAAGAAGGCTCATTGGGATACAATAATGGAACGACGATCATTGAAACGGAGAATGTAAAAACAATCCGGCTTTCAACACCTGCTGCCGGTCAATTTGAAGTCGTGCTGCCTGATGGTACCAAAGCATGGTTGAATGCCTTATCTTCTATCACTTATCCAGCGGCCTTTATTGGTAAAGAAAGACAAATCCAGCTGACAGGTGAAGTCTACCTGGAAGTTACCAAAAATATACACAAACCATTTGTCATACAAACAGCACAACAGCGTATTGAAGTACTGGGGACAAGTTTCAACGTCAATACCTATAATGACAATGGCCGTTCATACACGACACTTGTCAGTGGCAGTCTGCGCATTATGGACACAAAGACTAAACATCAGGCCCTCTTAAGTCCGGGGCAACAGGCAATTGTCAATGGAAAAGATGCTATTGAAATAACAACCAGCGGTATTGAAGATAGTTATGCATGGAAGGACGGTCTTTATGTACTGCATGAGGAGCCTTTGAGCCAATATGCACGCAAGATCGAACGTTGGTATGACGTTGAAGTCGAGATGGGCCCCTATGGCGATCGTAAGTTTTCAGCCATTATCCCAAGGGACGCCAAATTATCTGAAGTGTTGCAGGCTATTGAGTTGAAGTCAAACGTAAAATTCACACGAGAAGGAAGGAGGATTGTAGCTATGCGATAACCTGACAAGAAAAGCTTTTTCATCGACATTCGAGAAGAGATCCGAAACCAATTATTGTGTTAGTTCCTCAGAAACCTGGAACGAAAACCTATAACCGCCAATGTAAATCTGACTAATATGGTCTCCGCAACCAAGGACTGTATAGATGTCAACCTGCATTGTTTATTAAACTTAAAAAATATGAAAAAAGATCATCCAAGGTATTATTACCAATACCTGAAATCTTACAAGACACACCTGTCTATGAAACTAACCTTTGTTCTATTATTGGCTTCCATTATGGCGGCTATGGGAAATGTTCGCGCACAGCGCATTAACCTCAACCAGCATAAAGCACAACTGAAAAATATATTGATTGAGATCAGTAGACAGTCTGGTTACACGTTCATTTATGACGAGAACGACCTGAAAAATATTAAACCGATCACGATCAGTGCTAACAATAAATCGATCAGCTCTCTATTGGATGAACTCTTAGTCGATAAATCGTTAGATTATCAAATAAAGGGACGCTCTATCGCTATAGGGCTTAAATTGGCGCCAAAGCTTATTGCTAAAAACGTCAATGACAATATTCAAAAACGGACAATCACAGGGCGAGTGACAAACGAAAATGGGCAAGCTCTTCCTGGTATAAATGTTCTTTTAAAAGGTAGTACCATCGGCACAAGTACCAATGCCCAAGGGGAGTTTTCCCTTACTGTACCGGAATCAAACAGCATTTTGATTATTAGCTCCGTTGGATATGCAACAGCAGAAATACCCACGCAGGGGAAAAACGAAATCAATGTTGTTCTAAAGGCAGCAAACAGTAACCTCGAGGAAGTCGTTGTTGTCGGATTCGGTACCCAAAAGAAAGAGAATCTGACCGGAGCAGTCGCAACTGTAAGTGCCAAACGTCTAGCTGATCGTCCAATTGCGAATTTAGGTCAAGGACTACAAGGTTTGGTTCCAAACCTAAACATCACTTCGGCCAATGGCAAACCTGGCACTGGTTCTCAATTCAATATCCGCGGTACAGGTTCGATCAATGGCGGTACCGCAGGTCCACTGATTTTAGTAGACGGGGTACAACGTGACCCCAATTCTATTGATCCTTCGGATGTGGAAAATGTAACCGTTTTAAAAGATGCTGCTGCGGCAGCTATATATGGCGGTAGAGCGGCCTATGGCGTCATCTTGATTCAGACAAAGAATCCGAAAAGCCAAAATCCACAAATCAATTATACAGGAGAATACACCATTTCCAGGCCTACCAAAATGGCCAAATACATCAATTCGATCGATTACATTAGGATGCACCGCCAGGCAAATCGAAACGGACAAGACGGCGGAACCACGGCGACAGAGTCTTTTACAGAACAAGATTCTATTCTTGCAAATGCCTACTTTAACGATCCTGCCAACAACCTTCCGGTGTATGTAGACCCTTCCAATCCAGCCAAGTATCGTTATGTAGGAAATACAGACTGGATTAAGGAACAATATCCAGGTTGGGCGCCGATGCAAAGACACAATCTATCATTACAGGGTGGCCGTGGTGCAACTTCGGTCATCACTTCTTTAGGATATCTACAACAAAAGGGGCTTTTTAAAGAGGCTGGCCAAAAGTATCAACGTTTGAATCCATCGATGAAAGTAAACTCTGAGATTACAGATTGGCTAACCTTAACAGGAAATTTCGCCCTCACTCATATAGACGATAAAGAAACCGCCGGAGTCGTTACGGGGGGAACATCATCTGGATGGATCTCTGGAGACTTGAGACCGACTATGCCAATTCGACATCCTGATGGCAACTTTTCAGGACAGGGCAGTTTTACCAATCCTTTCGCTGTAGCGGCTAACAATGGAAAAAGAAAACGATATTCTAATGACTTATGGCTAACCGGAGGAGTGAAAATCAAACCTATCGAACATGTGTCAGTCGTCGCTGATTATACCTGGAATGCCTACAACAACTTCTTACAAAGCCATCAGATTCCTTTTAAGGAATATGGTGTGAATGGGATTCTGCTTGGCACATTTCCTTGGACAAATCCTTCATCTGTATCAGAAACAACAGATAACCATAATTACTTTGCTTTAAATGCTTTTGCTACATACGAAAACACCTTCGCGGAAAAGCATTATTTTAAAGCAATGGCGGGTATCAATCGGGAGAGCAGCCGCTACAAACGATTAGGCATTTTCGCAAATAATCTTGTTGACCCTACCAAACCCGCTATTAATCTAAATAATGATCCTAGACCAAGTGTAACCGGAGCTGAAAACGAGTGGGCACTCTTTGGAACAGTTTTCAGACTGAACTATATTTTTGATAAGAAATACCTATTGGAAATCAATGGTCGCTACGACGGATCCTCCCGTTTTTCTGCAGATAAAAGATACGTCTTCACTCCCTCTGTTTCTGCAGGTTGGCGGATTTCTGAAGAGAACTTTATGGCGGGAATTAAGGATGTTGTCAATGACTTGAAATTGAGAGGATCATACGGTGAATTGCCTAACCAAGGCTTTAACAGTAATGATCTGTACTCTGCGACTAATTTCTATCCTTACCTGCCAACAATGCCCGTAAACAATAGTGTAGGTTATATTTTTGGTAATCAAACCGGTGTAAGTGTGGGGGCTCCAGGGCTTGTAAGCACAAACTTTACCTGGGAAAAATCGGCCACGACCAATTTCGGTCTAGATTTCGCCTTACTTAAAAATCGTCTTACCGGTAGCTTTGACGTTTACGAAAGACGTACACGCGATATGCTTGTTGCAGGGGTTCCACTGCCATCCGTACTGGGAACAGCCGCACCGAGCCAAAATGCTGGTACATTGGTTACCAAGGGATGGGAACTTAGTGTTGGTTGGAATGACCGCATAGGCGACGAGCTTTCCTATGACTTGATGCTTTCGCTATCGGACAATCATGCCAAGCTCACAAAATATCCGCTGAATACTACCAAAATATTCAATAACTGGTATGAAGGTAAATTAGACGGCGAGATATGGGGTTTTGAAACACAGGGTTACTTTCAAAGTCAGGAAGAAATCGATTCGACCCCAAAACAGACCCAAGTATGGGGTGGTACCTGGAGACCTGGAGATATCCGTTATGCAGATTTAAATAATGATGGTAAGATCGACTTCGGCAACAATACGGTCGGTAACCCTGGGGACCGAAAAATCATCGGAAATTCCACCCCTCGGTATTCGTTTGGCCTTAACATGGGGTTAAATTACAAGAACTTCGATTTCTCCGCTTTCTTACAAGGTATAGGCAAACGAGATACCTGGATCAGCAATAGTGCTTTCTGGGGATTTACGAGCGAATGGAATGTCCCTTTTGTCTATGCAACAGATTATTGGACACCAGAAAACAGAGATGCTTATTTTCCGAGGCTACGATTTGGTAATGGTGGCAACTCGCAACAGCAGACAAAATACCTTCAAAACGCTGCCTACCTTCGGGTGAAACAACTTACACTCGGTTATTCATTACCTAAAAAATGGACTGAACGGGCAAAACTTGGTCGTGCACGTGTGTATATTTCGGGACAGAATCTCCTTACGTTTACGAGCTTATTTGATGCCTTCGATCCTGAAGTTCTCAATTTTCAAGATGCTCCACAAAGTAAATCGGTGGCATTTGGACTACAACTTGGATTTTAATTGATAAGATTTAGCTTTTAAATTATGAAAACATTAAAAACACTACTCATACTCGGTTCATTGGCATTTATTGCTTCTTGTAAAAAAGATAGCTACCTAGACAGACTACCTTTGTCCTCGATCACCGAACCAACCTTCTTCAAGAACGAAAATGACCTGATGCTCTATGCGAATCAGTTTTATACTTCTCTGCCTACCCAAAATTTTATCCAAGACAATCAGTCAGACGATAAAGTCCCGAGTAGTATAAACGCTTTTTTAGCTGGCCAATATGTTGTCCCCAATACAGATGCCGGTTATAACTGGACAAATATTCGGAATGTAAATTATTTCTTACAGCGCTACAACAACGCCGAAGCTAGTCAGGCAATTAAAAATCAATACGCCGGTGAGGTCCGGTTCTTCCGCGCCCTTTTTTATTGGGGTCTCTCCAAGCGTTATGGAGATGTTGCCTGGTACAGTAAGGATCTTACGGAAAAAAGTGAAGAGCTCTATGCGCCGAGAACGTCGCGGAATATCGTGATGGATTCGGTCCTAGCCGACCTAAATTTCGCTCTTGATAATATTCCTGCCGACAACGTTTCTGCGGGTCGCTTGCATAAGTATGCCGCTGCTGCGCTCAAAGCCCGGATATGCTTATGGGAAGGAACCCGAAGGAAATATTTTGGCGTCGAAGGGAGCGAAAAATATCTTCGCGAAGCGGTCAGTGCTGCCGAACTTATTATGGGATCAAATAAATATTCTCTATACTCCACCGGGAACCCGACAACGGATTATTATAATCTGTTTATCCAGCAAGAACTCAATGGCAATACCGAGTCTATCCTTGGAAGGCGCTACCTCCAAAGCATCCTAATGAATGGTATCAGCAGGACTTTGGGCGAGACAGGAACTGGTTATAGTAAGGATTTCGTCCAAAATTATCTTTGCTCAGATGGACTACCTACCGCACTTAGCACAAAATATAAAGGGGACAATACGCCTGAGGATGAATTTGCCGATCGCGACCCACGGGCCAAACAAACAATTGCAACCAAGGGCTTCGTATTACTACAAAACAGCGATGGATCGAAAGACATTATCGATTTACCGAGAATTGGAACTAACACTGCCAATACAGGGTATCAGTTGATTAAAGGAAGAAGCTCAGACCCTGCTATGTGGCAAGCCAATCAATCGACTTTGGACTTCTTTATCTTCCGATATGCTGAGATATTGTTGATTTATGCCGAAGCTAAAGCAGAACTAGGGGATATCAAACAAACGGATATCGACAAAAGCATCAATCTGCTGCGAAAACGTGTTGGTATGCCTGATATGATTATTGCTTCATTAAAAAGAGATCCCAATTCGGTATTTCCAGAGGTTCCGGTTCTGATTGACGAAATTAGACGGGAACGCAGAGTCGAACTGGCTGACGAAGGTTTCAGATTTGACGATCTGTTACGCTGGAAAGCAGGAAAAAGAATCGAACGTCCTGAAACTATATTAGGGATGAAACTTACTCCAGCTTTGAGAGCCAAATATCCAGCGGCACAAGTCAATGGTATAACCGTCAATGGCGATTTTTATATTCGGATCTACACTGCACTAGAAAAAAGATCATGGAATGACAAAATGTATTTATTTCCAATACCGTTAGAGGAAATAAGTTTAAATCCTACATTGGGACAGAATACAGGATGGCAATAGTACGAATAAAAATGAAGAACTATATTTTAATGATCCACTTCCTTTTGTCGGGCTTACTTTGTAACGCCCAACAAAAGGAAGTGATCCCTTCTCCGGCCCATGTAGCATGGGCTGAAGCGGAGATCGGGGTGATTTTTCACTTCGATGTTGTAAATTATGTACCTGACTATAAATGGCAACAATGGGGCTCGCACCCTCCTGCCTCAGTCTTTAACCCTAGCAAATTGGACACAGATCAATGGATCAAGGCTGCCAAAGCTGCAGGTGCAAAATATGCTGTGCTCGTCGCAAAGCATTGTTCGGGATTCAGCTTATGGCCTACCAAAGCACATGACTATAATATCAGCAAATCACCTTGGAAAGCAGGAAAAGGCGATATCGTAAAGGATTTTATCCAATCCTGTCAAAAATATGGCATCAGACCTGGCATCTATGCCAGTGCTTCCGCCAATGGATATTTGCATGTGAATAATCCAGGTAAAGTTCAATCAGGAGGCCCACTTACGCAGCAACAATACAATGATGTTGTGAAAACGCAGCTTTCCGAATTATGGTCAAATTATGGTAAGCTGTTTGAAATTTGGTTTGATGGTGGGGTACTGCCCATAAAAGATGGCGGACCAGATATTGCTCCGTTACTAAAAAAACTACAACCTGATGCTGTGGTTTTTCAAGGTCCAAGTGATGCCAAAAATTTAATACGATGGATAGGAAATGAAGAAGGAAGAGCACCGTATCCCAATTGGAGCCGTTCGGATTTTACGACATCAGCTACCGGAACAATTGTGATCGATGGTTTGAACGGCAATCCAAATGGATCACTATGGTGCCCTGGAGAAGCCGATTTTCCGATGCGCACCGGTTGGCAAGGTGGATGGTTTTGGAAAGAAAATGGACAGAAGCTCCTTTCGGTGGATCAGCTAGTGGATTCCTACTATACCAGTGTAGGCAGAAATTCCAACATGTTACTGGGCATTGTAGTCGATACGAGCGGCCTAGTTCCTACGGAGGATGTTGATCGACTAGCGGAGTTTGGCAGAGCATTGGCCACTGTCATATCCCATCCCGTAGCAATCGTTAAAAACAAAGCAGCAAAAGACTTTACCCTAGACCTGAAAACGCCTAAAACTGTAAATCAGGTCATCTTTGGTGAGGTAATACAGCGTGGCGAGCGTATTCGAAAATACACCATAGCCGCCTGGATCGATAGTAATTGGGTAAACGTTGCTTCTGGTGAATCAGTTGGCAACAAAAGGATACATAAGTTTGACAAGATCAAAACATCTAAAATTCGCTTTCATGTCATCGAAGCGACAGAAACGCCACAAATCAAAAGCTTTGCAGTTTATGACATTTGAGCCTCAAGAAATCATTGCCCAAGGAGCAGCGATAAAGGAGTCCTTCTTTAAGCTGCTTTAATACGTTAAATTTCAAATGAGAATTAGAAAAAAAATAACTCCATATAAAAGGGGAACCACAACGACAAGAAGAAACAAAGAATTTCATCTTCAAAAAGTAAGGGTCTGAATTATGTCAGACCCTTTTCTATACATGTAAACTCAGTTGAGCATGTAATGGGAAAATTTATGTTCATTAAAAGTTTACACAGCTAAAATCTAGTAGTAAAACAACTACAGCTTTATAAAAATTAACTGCAACAAAACTTAACTATAAGATTTTTGGTTTACTTTTGCGATAGATATATAATATTATGAAACAGAAATTTTACCTGCCACTTCTAGCATTGACATTGACCGCAATTATTAGCTGTAACAAAAACAATGATAACATTGATGATCCTAAAAATCAATCTGTTGTTATTGACAATAATGCAAGTCAACTGAATGCACGTTTAGATCATCAAAATGCTGGTTTATTGCCGTTATCTAATCTTTTAGCATCCGGTAAGCGAGCAGCCAATGGTTCGACAGTCACTGCTACTCAAAACCCAGACTTCTCGTTAGCATTGGTCGCACAAGTCGCTCCTCCGGATTATGAAGGCAATAAGCTTCGTGCAACCCATGTTGCTGTTTCGGGCAACTACGCTTATGTAAGTTACAATACCGAAGGCGATCGATATCTTGGTGGTGTCGATGTCATCGACATTTCAGATATTAACAAGCCACGTCTTATCGTAAATGCCAAATTGCCGAATATCGACATAAGCTCATTAGCGGTTGATGGCAATAGCCTACTCTTAGCTGGAGCAGCAGATGAAGGTGTATTGGCAAAAATGACCTCCCCTGCAGTTCTTATTGTTTTACCGCTTCAGAATGGCTTACCTACCGATGCTTATCGTTATACAGGTCTACCAAGTTATGTGGCAACAGATGTTACTTTTAACAACGAAAGCCAGTATGCTGTTTCAGGTAATGCTGGTGCTATTTCTAAAATCAATAAATCTTCGGGTGCTATCGAAAAATCGGTAACTATTGCGGATCTCCTATCTGTAAGAACATACCAGAATCAAGTGTATGTGCTTTCAGGAACACAGGGGATAAAAGTTGTATCCAATAATCTTGATCCGGTTAAAACAATCAATGTGGGTCAAAATCCAAGTTCAGCAAAGCGTACTATTGATTTTTACAGCAGTTATCTTTTAGCTTCTGAAGGCGCTCAGGGCTTGGGTATTTATAGTATAAATACAGGAGCTTTGGATAAACGCATTAGTATTCCAGTAAGTCCTGATGACAGCAACATGGATCCGGAAGATATTGTGACCAATGCTGTATCCACAAACGACAAACGTGTGTTTGTTGCCAACGGTGGCGCTGGTATCGCAGCTTATCAATTTGACACACAAAACAACTTTAACTATATTGGTAGTGCAAGTTTCAATGCGATTGACAATAGTTCAAGTAATTTTGTCATCAGTAGAGATAACTATGTTTTTGTCGCAACTGGAAAAGGTGGCTTAAAAATTCTTAAACTCATCGATCTGAAACCAACAACTCCGAGCTGTAATGGTACTTATCCTGCTTTCACAGGCAGTACACAAGGAGACCTGAATGTTAATAGTGAAGCGAGCTACTCGGATACAAAAACATTTGCTTCAAACGTAAATATCAACAGGAATTTTAACTGGTGTGGAACACTTAATATCAATGGAAATTCTGTTAACATCAACAGCGGTGTATTCAACATGTATGGTTCAATAGCTTTGAAGCAAAACATTAACGTCAATTCAACGATGAATTTGGTAGGTTCAGGCGTTATTGGTGGAACCTTTACCGTGAACGGGAGTGGCATATTGAGCGTAACAGGTTCACTTTCTCAGGGAACTGTCGGATCAAAATCCACTTCATTTATCAATGGTAAAGTGGTTATTGACGGTGAAGTTGTCGTATACGGTAACTTGACTATTAATGGTAGCGGAAAGGTAGAATTTGCCAACAGTAAGTCTAAATTAATTGTTTATGGAAGTCTTACAAATTGGGGAAGCGTTACTAACGGAACAATTACACAAGTCAAATAAGACATTGTATAGCTATTAAGCAGATCATAAAAAAGCCACATCATCTGATGTGGCTTTTTTATGATCTAGTTAAAACCTCAGGCTGAGCTGCACAGCAAAATTACGTGGCATCTGAGCCACGATTACCCCCTGTCCTGCAAAATATTCGCTATTGGTCAAATTATTCATACGCACTGCAAATCGATATTTATCTCTTTCCAGAAAAAGAGATGTATTGACCAGCGTGTATGCCGGAAAGGTGAACCGACCTGTCGCTTCTTGATCTACAGTAATCTGCTCACCGACACGGTTAACACCAAGTCCGATTCCAAATCCATGAAGGGTTCTATTCTGAAATACATAGCTAAGCCAAGAGTTAAAGACATTTGCCGGTCCTGCAGATGCAGGTCTTCGCCCTTCAACTGAAGCATCAGCTTTCTGAAATTTACTATCGTTGTAAGTATATCCGGCCATAATATTTAATCCTCTCACCGGGTTAGTGATCAGTTCAAATTCAACACCTTTACTACGTTGTTCTCCATCCTGGATCGTGACAATAGCAGATTGTCCATCCTGGGTAACTTCAATATCCCTGCTCATATTATTCACCGTGATATCATAATAAGATGCAGTCATGTTGAAGCGATTTTTCCAAAGATTAGCCTTTAATCCCGCCTCCCATTGTCCAGCCATTTGCGGCTTTAAAATATTACTATAACCTACAATTCCTTTATTGTCAACCGGTGCAACATTACTAAAGCCATTCATGTAATTCGCATAAGCTGAAAGCTGCTCCTTTACCAACTGATAGACCATACCAAATTTGGGGGATAAAGCTGTTTGTTTATATTCTCCATCACGAACGTTCGTATTCAGATTGAGCTGTCCTCTGGAATCAAAATGGTCTAAACGCAGACTTAAAAGGGTAGTCCAGCGATCTGTCAGGTAGACAACATCGGAGATATAAGCGCCATAAACATTGTTAGATGCGTAGGTTCTGATCATATTGCCTTTTGATTTCTGAATACTTGCCGTTGCCAGTTCCCGGGAAATAAAACCATAGCCACTTGTCAGATTTTGGGCATTTACGGTATCGTACTTCACGATAGGTGAATGGTTATTACGTAAGGACTGATTGAGATAATCAATTCCAATTAGCAGTTTATTTTTAATGCTTCCCAACTGGAATGTCCCATTGAGATTGTGTTGTATGCTTGTTGAAGCAGCCTCAGAATTGTTCCATTGCACGTTGCGCTCAAGCAAAGCATCACTGGTATTCCCGCGGATGAACTGATACTGATAAAGGCCTTCCGTTTTACGAAAATTTCTAGAGATAATGGTCTGGGAAGTCCAGGTATCTGATATCCGATAATTGATCTCACCTTTGATATTAATTGCCGGAGCTTTCAATGTCATATCGTTATTAGAATAGGATCTTGTCCAGTCAAAACCTAACTCTTTCGGTGTTCTGGCAAAAAATTGGCGGTTTCTGCTCAAGAAGATAATAGGCGTATTAGTACCTTCGTAATTATAGATTTGTGCTCCAAGGTTAAATGTCAAACGGTCACTGACCTGATAATTGAACGTTGGCGCGACAAAGAATGATTTTCTGAATTCGGAATCCCTAAATCCATTCTGATATTGATAAGCACTATTCAATCGAAATAGTGTTTTTCTATTGCGATCTACAGGACCATAGACATCGGCAGTCAGTCGATTGAGATTAAAACTTCCAAATGTATAGGCTACTTCGCCACCAAAATAGTCACGGGGCTTCTTTGTCGTCACATTAATCAATCCGCCAAAAGAAGTCACGGCACCACCATACAAGGTTCCTGCTGGTCCTTTGATTACTTCTATACGTTCTATATCTGCTGGATCAATCTCCCCATTTGTCGTAGCGGGGACGCCATCCACCATAGAAACCTTCGTTGGAAATCCCCGCAAACTGTAATAGAAGCTACCGTCGCCACTACCTCGACCAGGACTACCCTGCATCTTAATCATACCAGGTACATTACGCAATGCATCAGAAACGTCAGTAGTCAATTGCTCCTTCATGATCGTTTGGTTGATGCTGGTATATGCCTGCGGATTTTCCATATAAGATAGTGGCATCTTGGCAATCATTGTTGTATCCTGATCCAAGAATTTGTTTCTTTTATATCCATACACGGTTACCCCATCTAAATTGTTCATTTTTTTGATCACATAAATGACAGGAAGGTTGTCTGCATTTTCCCTAATACTGATATTTTCACGGATAATCTCCACGTCATTGACAGAGGCCTGAAGAATGTATTTTCCCGGAGGTACATCATTAAAATAGAATTCACCAGCGGCATTGGTCCTAGTCTGGTAGGCCGTATTCAGGAGTCTCAATAGTGCATCTTTTGCCGGAATGCTTTCGGATATCATAATCTTTCCTTTGACTTTGTCCTGCGTTTGCGCCGTGGCAGCAAAGGATAATATGCAACATAAGAAAATTGATAAAACTGATTTCATAACTGAAAAAATAAAAAAACATGAATAATATATATACAACAACAAATATTTACACTAAACGAAAAAAACTAGTCAATAACATTCCCATTGCTGTTAGCAAACAGCATTTCAATTATTCGACAAATATTTTATCGTTATCTGATACGGGCGATATAGATACCACTTCCGCCAAGAGCCTCTATTCTAGTTTTGAAAATTTGGCCATCATCCTGTTCAAGAAAATGATAGGTACCATCTTGCGCTCCGAAATTGGAAAAATATTGTTTACCATCCACCTCACCCACTGGATAAATGGTTCCATATTTCTCTAAAAGAGGTTGATCCTTATAGGTCATTTTATGCAAATCAACCACCGCCAATTTGGTCGGGTAGTTAAACCAGGCCCCGGGATCTTCTGGAACTCTCCATCCCTTTTCAATATACTGCACCAGTACATCTTTACCTTTGATATAAATAACCGACACGATACGATGCGCATCAAGTACTTTCTGAAGATCGACAAAGAAGTCCGTATCAAAGTTCCCATCTTTCTGAACCTTCAACAAACCTCCTGTTGGCGGTGAATCTACTACAGGTGAATAATCCTGTGCTCGCGCGATATACTTAGAAGGTCTGTAATACAGGTCGCCATTCAAAATATCCACAGCAAAATTATTATACCCTAGCGACATACGTGAATCACTTGTATACTGTATTTTCTTTCCCTTGTAATTGAAAACAGCAACCTGGGCATTGGTCGGAAATTTAGCAAAGCTATTGGGATTTGTTCCTATAGGCAATAGTACGGTATGATCGTCCGTTACAAAGGAATAATAGGTGTTTGTATTGACTTCTGTAGCTTTTCCCTTCGGAAGTGGTTGTACGTTCAGAGATGCTGTAACACGCATTGTAGTTGGATTGAACTGGATAATCTTTCCGTCGGCAAGAAAGAATGCGTAAGCCTCTTGCTCGGAAATAAAGGCTAACGAACCAAACGATTCACTGTTAACTAAGCTTTTGAAATGAATAGAGTCAGTCGCCGTTATCTTCATCTGTTTATCTACATGATACTTCCTCAGCATAGCAGAGATACCATCCCAAATGTAAGGATGCTCGCCATAGGAATATATCGCATTTTCGCGCCCCAAGAGCAACATATCTTTGGGATCAACTTTTTGGGGTATATCCCGATAGGCTCCCAAATAGAACATCCGCCCTTTGGGGGTATTCACACGCGTTCCGATCACAAGCAATCCATTATCGTTATTCATCTTACTATTTGACGGACTGTTGCAAGCAGTCAGAAAGAGAGCTAGCAGACAGATCGTTAAAATAGCGTAATTTGTGATTCGAAATCTGTAAATTTTATACATTGTTTTTAGCTTTTCCCGCATATATTTTCACATCACCGCGGATGAAACGCGAACAATTATCTTCTGGTGAAAGATTGCTTTCTTGTACAATAGAATGTTTGCCATCGATGGTTTCCAGATAATAGGTCTCGCCTGGTGCCAAGGTGTATTTCTCGCCGTTGCTACATTCAATTGATTTAACTTTAGATGAACGGTTGAAGACCTGAAGGTATCCCGAAAATTGTAATCTGCAGTGGTCGTCCAAAATCTCAACATCACCCTGGGCAGAAGTAATGACAATGGCATCGGAGTAGCGCTGATCGCGTGAAGTCAATTGTTGGCAGATTAAACCTATTAGTAATAGTAATCCAAGAGCCGCTGTCAACGGAAGGTAGTCACTTTTTTTCCGTGTCCCCACAAGCTTGACTACATTTGTTCCTATTATATTTTCATGAACACGATCCCATACAGATGCTTTCATGGCATACAATTCATTCGTTGGGATAATACTAGTTTCAACTGAATGATCATCGAGCCATTCTTCAACTGCTTTGCGTTCGGCTTCGCTGGCCGTATGCTCATTATATCGTTTTAAAATATCTGGGTTAATTTCCAAAATACAGCTCTTGTGTAATACGTATTGTTGTTATATCAATTTTTCAAAGGAAACGTCAATTATCTAATTATAGCCCCTTTATTAGTATAGTTGGCCAAAGTACCTAATACCCTTAGTCTGTTTTGATTTTTTTTATATTTTTCGATCGATACTATTTTTGATCGCTTTCAAAGCTTTGGTCAGATGTGCTTCAACAGTCTTTTCAGCGATTGACAAACGTTGCGAAATCGTACGGGTATTAAGCCCCTGTTCTCTGCTCATAACAAAAACTGTTCTGCACTTGGGAGGTAACTGATCGGTTATTGCATGGATCCTCTTCTTTAAATCCCTGAAAAAGACAGTTTTCTCAGTGACATTATCGCTCTTTTCCTGCTCAATATAAAGCTGCTTAAGATGTATGTTCCGACGATTATTGGTTTTGAGGTAATCTAAAGCTGCGAGTTTAGCAGCACGATTCAAATAATGTTGTATAGGGATGGATAGTTGGATTTCAAACCTTCTTTCCCAAAGTCTGAGATAAATATTCTGTACAAGTTCTTCTGTGATCGCGTGGTCTCTTACCTGTTTAAAAATAATATTGAATAACTGCTCGGAAGTATTCCTATAAAGGACCTCAAAATCATTAGGAGTCTTAAAATCAACAATTATGGTATTTTCGCTCTTCACAGTTATTTAGAATAAATCTAATTTAATGCAATTATAAGAAAAGATAGCGATGTAATCCTAATTTTTTCTCAATTCAAACCATTTGTCAATCATCTACCCGCTATAGGTAGGCAGATTTATATATTTGTCAAGTTCTAGGATTTACGGTTTATACGATGTTAGGTAGATATCTATTCTCCAATCTCGGTTCTTTATTGATAAATTACCTTCTGTTGAAGTTATTTGTTGAGCAATTTCTTTGTTATCCTACTCCATCACAAATTCTCTGCACTTTTATTGTTACTATTTATAGCTTTTTAATGCAAAAGAAGTTTACTTTTAGTCTCTCGTTAAAAGAACCAAACTAACGGCGAATTTCAAGGTATTCTACAAAACAGAAAACCATGCACTACACGCCTCATGAAAGTAAATGCCTACATCGCTAGTTTAGTAGAATAAATAATCTTATTGCAAAATAGTCAGTGGGGTCAGCGGAACCTTTTGCTTCCAGGTACCCTTCACTTGGAATTCGTACCCGGATGTTTTATTCTTGATGGTGAAGATATAATTGCAAGTTCTTTCGAGGTATTTAAATTCACCTCTCACGGTCATCTGGGCATTGGCTTTGAGCAGCAATTCTTGTTTATCTCCAGATTTAATATAATTTTCAAAAGTTTTGCCTTTGCTGTAAGGAACTTTACCTTGCCAGCGAACTCCACCATTTACCATTAATTCATCCATGAAAATCGTAGAATCTGTTTTATTGAGCCAGTCAAAAGCACCGTAGCTGTCACTTATGAATTCGGAACTATATTTTACGTCCTTAAAAATGGCAGTGATATCGACTTTTCGCTCTCGATTTGAGCTATTTACCAGATTCATCGCAGTACACCCTTCGGTACTGACATAGATCTTCCGGTTTTCTTTTACTTCTTTGATTTCTTTTTTGACCAACTCATATCCATCAGCCCTAGTTTGAATAAAATTCACTTCATCCATTTTATCCGCTGACAATATGCCAATGGCAAAACTCCTGGGCTGATCACTAAAATTTTCCAATAAGGTCAATTTAAGCTCGTTATTAATTGTTTTTTCCAACTTTAGCCATCCACCGTCAACTCCAATCGAGCCCGTAAGCTCCAATTTGAGCTTTTTTCCAGTGGAATCTTTCAATATTTCTCCTGTAAGGACATCTTTGACATAGGACACATACCATAAATCCGCTTTGATCGGAATCACATTTTCCTTGATTCCGGTTTGTAAGTTGACAGCTTTAAAACCGGGATCTATTAGACCTCCTTGTGAATTAAGTCCTTCTTTAGAACAGGATGTTAGTATAAGCAGACAAAACGGCCATACCAGATAGGAAAAGGAAAACGTTCGCTTCAACGGATTTTTCATGAAATCGATTATTTGTACAACACAATTGACCAAACAAAATCTATCTTGTAAGTTAAAAAAAATAATAGACCTTTTCCCATCAATCCTAGAAAAAAGACGCTTAAGCCAGAAATCTTGACAAACAAATAGAAATCTTGACAGACTAATCATCCCTATAATAACCTTCGTCACTCCAAAAATGCCGTTCGTCAAACTCTTTTTGCCAAGGAATTGATCCTTTGTTCTTTTGGACAAATTAAAACAATATAAAATGAATAAAAACGCAATTTTATCATGCATCGTATTATTTGCCATGATGTTTAGCAAAAAACTGTTTGCTCAGGAGCAACCTTTCATTCAATTGGGTATTAAAGGGGGAAGTAGTCTCAACAAACTCAATACCGAATTAGCAGACTTAGATGACAAATATGCCATAGGATTACACGTAGGGGGTATGGCAAGAGTTAATCTTGGAAGAGCTTATATCCAGGGTGAAGCTCTTTTCAATAAACGCAAAGCAGCCCTTAAACCGCAAGGGCAAACCGAAAGCAAACTCAAATGGAATGCGATTGATATCCCCGTCGTTGCAGGCTACAAAATCTACCAAAATCAGGACATCAATTTCCGAGTATTAGCTGGTGCAATTTACAGCTATACGCTAAACGACAATTTGCCGCCTCTCAAAGCAATACAACAGGGAATCAAACATTTTGACAAATCGAACTTACAAGTTACCGGCGGTTTGGGAGTCGATATTCAGCGATTTACACTTGATGTTCGCTATGAACGCGGTTTTTCTGACCTTAACAAATCTTTTAAATCCAAACCACAGGCATTTTCTATTGGATTGGGTTACTTTATCTTCTAAAACAATGAATAAGTTTTACCTTTGGAGCTACCTAGGAATCAGGCTCCAAGGGTATTTTTTTTAAATCGTGATATGTTCAAAAAAGACTATTTAAATAAACATCTTTTCCTTAGCCTCTTTTGGCTTGTACTTGGATTTGCAGTATGGATTCAAATAAAAGATGAATTCAATGCGTTACAGGCCCTATTCCATACATCACTAATTATGGTTTCGTCCATTGTTGTATCACAATGGCTGAGTGACCGGGTTTTGCCTGAAGCGATCAAGACTCGACAAATGAAACCTTTTGTGCTGAAAGCGATCGCTTTTGTGATCATTTTAGCTATTTTAATTGGTGGCATAGATTACTACTTCATTCTCACCAAAGAAGGAATATCTAACCATGAACGGACAGATCTAATACTCACTCATTTCTATCAAGGTATTCCATCTTCCCTACTGATCAATGGTACGGCCTGCGGGATTAGATTTTATCAGGAAAATACTGATATTCAACGCATACACAGTCAATTGCAGCAGAATTTCCTTGAAAGTCAGGTGAAATTTTTACAGGATCAGGTCAATCCTCATTTTATGTTTAATGTCTTGAACCATATTCATATCCTCATGAAAAAGAATGTGGAAATGGCCGATTATTTGCTTCTGAAATTTTCGGACATTCTGAGGTACCAGCTCTATGAGTGCAACCAACCCCTCGTACTTTTAACACGCGAACTGCAATATTTACAGGATTTTATAGCCATAGAAAAAATGCGATGGGGCGACGAACTGGATGTAAGCTGTTCATGGAATCAATCTTCAAAGGATTTATATATTGCACCATTGATGCTCATCTGTTTTGTCGAAAACGCATTTAAACACGTAAACCGTCTTCCAAATCAAAAAGGAGGCATAGAGTTATCCTGTGTTGAGGAAGAAGGAAAACTTCAATTCAACATCAGTAATAGTTATCAGGACTATCCGCAATTAGCTTCGACTGGGCACTCGGGCATAGGGCTGGAAAATGTAAAAAAAAGACTGGAACTGCAATATGAAAACAACTATTCGTTAACAATCCATAAACTTGACAACAGTTTTACTATACAACTGACCATCGATCTTAACAGCTAACTATTGACAATGGAAGAAATTAAAATGAAATGTATCATCGTAGACGATGAACCTATGCTGCGCCAACATATTGCCGAAATGACCGAGCAGATCGATTTTTTGGATTTAGTGGAAACATTTCCTTCAGCACTAGCTGCAACTTCGAGGTTACAGCAGGGCGATATAGATCTTATTTTTTTAGATATTAATATGCCCTATCTCAATGGTATAGACTTTTTAGACTCCCTTGAAAACCCGCCTTTATGTATCTTCATCACAGCTTATTCAGAATATGCTTTGGAAGGATTCAGACTTCAAGCTGTTGATTACCTCCTCAAACCTATAATTTTCCAGCGTTTCTATCAGGCCAGCACCAAAGCTTATCAGCTTTTTCTACAGCGGAACAAACCCTTACAGGAAAGTAGTCCGAATGACAATATGTTATTTGTAAGACAGGGGGATGCTTTTGTTAAAATCTCCTGGACAGATATTCTGTACGCGGAAAGTATGCAAAATTATACAAAACTTCACTTTAAAGAGCGTACAATTACAATCCATCAAACCATGTTAGCTTTGGAAGAGGCATTACCCGGCAACCATTTTTTTCGTATTCACAAATCCTACCTAGTCAATGTAAACCACATTGACATCATTACTGGAGGGAGAGTATATATACAGGACCAAGAATTGCCAATCTCGCGCACAAAAAGGGAGGAGCTTCTCCAAAATATTGTTTTTAAGAAGCTCCTTAGCCGATGATTAAGGCATATTCCATTTAAATGCTACGGAAGTATAGAAAGTCGGTGAAAATCGGGGATCTTCCTGGGTTTTATTCTTGAATAAACTCTTTAAGGATCGATCATTTTCTACATACAATCTGGCAAGTGTGCTTCCGCCGGTCAGCTGGAGCTTCAGGCTCTTGCCCAAATTGAACTGAGGCTGAAGCCCAGCTGTCAATAACATAAAACCGGCCAAAGTAGATTTCCCATTCTTTTCTCGCTCTGCAGTCATACCATCTAGATTAACGACAACACGAAGATCAACCAATTCATTGAGGTGATAGGATGCGGATAGACCTTGCGGGAAATTCACATTGAACTTCACTTTTCCATTTGTTTTCCAATCAAAATACAAACCTGGCAGGATCATTGGCACGCCAAAACTATTGCTCAATACAGGTCCAAATCCAAACGCTAAATTCGGTCTAAATTTTTTAATAAAAAGCACACCTCCCTGCCCCAGTATATCCTTACCATTTACTTTAACGAGGTCTGAATAAATCCCAACGGAGGCGAAAGTCAATAGAGACCAATTTTTCCTTAATGAGGTCAGGTATTGAAGTCCCATTTCCGCATTGAGCATTTCAGTCGGGAATAAGGATTCTTCATACCCTCTATTTTCCATCTTTGCATAAGCTGCCCCTATCTTCCAGGACCAGCGTTTTATATTGCCAGAAGAGTCTATTTTGGTGGATAGTGGAACTTCCAGGTTAAACTGCATTCTCCTAAAATCGCTCTTTGAACCTGTCTTAACACTATCTTCAGGGCGAATATAATTTGATAGTGGGACATAATCCACAGCAACCTGTCCCGATACTGCATTTTGAGCATGTGCAGTCAGCGTAGTAAAACCGCTGAGTATAACTGCACATAATACTTGTTTCCTCATGTTTTTTCAACAAAGGAAGCTTTTGGACGGCTCAAGCACCAATCTTTTTGATATAGTGCATGTATACGTTGACCAAATGCAAATTTATCGCGATGTCAAAAAATTTATAACGGCAAGAAGTGCGGATCAAAAGCAATGTTATAGATTAAAATCACACATTGCTGGCATATTAATTTCCTTTACACAGCTTGCCGCCGAAGTAGAGATAATAAATCGTAATGCTTGGATTACATCTTGCAGGGGAATAAGATTACCTTGTGTTTGTACAATAACGTTTTCTATTGTTTCATTATGATCAAATTCTGTCGCTAAATAGCCCAAATTTAATATGGAAACACCTATTTTATCTTTTCTAAGGTTTTCTCGTAAGGAATGGACAACACCACGTAATGCAAACTTTGTCGCAGAGAATGCAACTTCTTTTCCACTGTGGTTATCTAAACCCCAAGTCGAACCAATCAATATAATCTTAGCGTTGGACGATTGTCTTAAATTATCTATTACCGACTGTACATTTAAAATGCAAGACGTAATATTCGTATTGATTAAGTTTATTATTTCGGAGGCGCTGTTATCTGCAAAATTATACGCTTCCGTAAATGCGTCTTTTTCCCATATCCCAACATTATAGATAAAATAATCAATCCGTTGATTTCCTATTACCGCCTTTATCGTCTCCGAAGATTCTTTCGGTTGGGATAGATCGGTAGCAATCCATCGGATGTCTGAATTGGCACTTAAATAATTTGGTTCATTCCTGGAAATACCAAATATTAGATCATTCTCATTTGGCAAATTCAACGCTATAACTCTGCCTAATCCCCTACTTATACCAAAAATCAAATATGTCTTGCCACCTGTTTTCAATATCTCTACTGTTTCGTTGTGCTCGGATGCCATTTTTCTCTTAGTTTTAAATAACCACTAAGATAAGATTTATTTTATAGCCTCCACTTTGAATCCCTTTTCTCGGAGTAAGGTAATCAGCCCCTGATCACCGGCCAAATGCCCTGCGCCAACGGCAATAAAACAGGATTCTTCATTGATCATAGGGGGTATCAGGTTACTCCAATTCAAATTTCTCCCAATTAACAATTTTTCTTTTTGTTCTTTCGTCATCCAGGCTGGATCTTGGAGCAATTTTGTCAACTCTTCCAAATTCTCTGATTTATAAGCTTGAACCATCTTGACTGTCAATGCAGGGTATTCGTCCAACTGAAAAACAGATTCCATGAACAATTTGGGTGTAATAAGATCCTTCAGCAAATTAAATTGAAAATCAGGTGTCTCCAACTCTCCTATTACCTTTCCTTGGCTGGTCGCAAGTGCTGACAGCTCGACCTCATAAGACTTCATCTTTGTCGGATCCGGGCAATTAAATCCTTTCATCGAGAACAAGGATATAACAGCAACAGGTGATACATAATCCAACAATTTGATTGAAAGCTGCTGTGCGATCAACACGCTGTCCATCTTTTTGATATCGTCTTCAGAAAATGACTTTATAAAACTCGGATCCGAAACAGTAAATGCCTGTAGAGATTTTGCATTTTCTGGTTTGGAAAGATCAACTTCAAAAACTACCTTTTTACTAGCATTGAGTGCATCTAAATTCTTCTGTTTGATGACAAAGTCGTCTGGACACAACATATGGATCGTACCGAACAAATAAGAATCTTGTTTTAGACCATTACCGGAAATTTTCCATAACATCGAACTGTCTTGGGCAAAGCTATTAATGGTTATACAAATCAGCAGCGCCAATAGAAGTAATGTCTTTTTCATAAGATCGTATAAATTGATTTTTTATATAAAAAAATATAATTTTTGGCTTTTCACCAAAATATTATCTACTGTTTATGGTATTAAATGCTAGTCCTCAAAAATTCTCGCTGCTGTTTTTCGCTTTTAATATCTTCAATATTTTTTTCAATCAACCAGGCTCTAAAATGCTCCGGATCTTGTGGTGTAAAATGGATTACTTCACCACATTTTAAAAGTAGGGAAAAGATTCCGCTAGCAGCAGCGAATTTTATGATTTCGTTAGAATGGTATCCAAGTTGGGAAAAATACTCCATTGTTCTTATTCAATTCTAGAAATAAATGCTTTCCACACTAATGTAGATCCGTATGGCCATTGATATTTCAGAAAGCATATTAATTTTTATTTCTTCACAGTTTTATAATTCATTCAAATATCGTAAATTATTTCAATTATTTCATCAAACAGATTATTAATTTAATTGTTATTTTCATAAATTAATCAAACAATTAACAAAGCTTCTACCAGAAATTATAGCTATCCTAGTTCCATTGAATTCAGATCCAATCAATTTTTCCACAGCGGAGAGGTTTTATTTCGACCGCATTAATCTACATAACATCAGGAGTAAATCTGAAGATGAGCTGGGATCCAATGGATATATGATAGACAGCTTAGAATCAAGGCTATGGTACTTTTTGGGGGAAAGAAAAATTATAGAGGCACTGTTTTAGGGATTATTAATCTCGGAGGAGAGACAGATACTGGAGCCCCCCAAGGGCAGGCTCACAGTTATATATTATTATGATAAAAAATCCATTCCGGAAGCTTGGTTGTCACATCCAACCCACTATGAAGATAGTAATATCTTAACAGAAGCTATATTTGCTAGCAAGGATCAATTCGAAAAAGGCTGTCCTTTACCTGTTTCAATATATGCTTCTAAACTTTTCACAAATTGTCGCCATCCATCTGTACAAATATCATAGCATTCGATTTCAGGGGATAAGCCAATATGTTCAAGTTTCAACACAATCCCGTTTTCTTTTTCTGTGATGTCCCAAACGATCGTTGTGTTAATCCATTCTTTTTGATTATTCAATCCGGGAAGGGCTATCAATGAATCTTCGACATGCCAAACAACTTTTGCATTTTCATGTAAGTCTTCCACTTGCATTACTTTGTAAATAAGATCTCCAAAGCGAATTGTAAATCTATCGTCCTTCTTATTGGAAGAGCCCTCAAACATGATTGTCCACCAAAATGGTATTTCATCGGTTAGTGCTTTAAAGACCCGATCCTTTGTTACATCCAACTGGATAGTTTGACTATAATTTTCCATTGCCAATTTTTTTTTATTAAATACGGCCTCGATTTTCCGTTATTATTAACGAATTTATAGATAGATTTTCCAATCGATCTTAGCATAAGACAAGTTTTTCTTTAGTTTTAGGTAGTAGCGGATAATAGCTGTATTACTTTTATACTCCAAACAACACGTTACTAATCAAATATAAAACCGTCTATGAAGATTATGCTTCAAAAATTAGGAATATTAGGATTTCTGATCGTACTAAATCTCTCCACATAAAAGCCACGTCTCACGACGTGGCCTTAAACTAAACATATGAAACAATTGTATTTTCTGTATAGCGCTGATCATAGCGCAAAATATACTCTTTCGGTGTGCAGCCGATAATCTGTTTAAATACGCGGTTAAAATTTGTAATGCTATTGAAGCCGCAGTTGTAAGCAATAAATGAGATATTTTCCAAATGTAAATGATCTTTTCCCAATTGACTACAAACCTCATTAATTCGTATCCGGTTTAGATAACCAACTAAAGTGATTCCACAGTGTTTTTTGAAATAACGGCAGAATGCCTGTGGCGACAGGTGTGCCCTTTCTGCAACACTTTCTAAAGTAAGCCCATGTTTAAAATGTGTATTGATATAATGACAAACCTTCTCTATGCGGTTATTTTTTCCAGTGGAACCGACTACAGTCTCCATCGGTTCGGGACAGAGCGCATCTGTTCTCTTTGAAATTTGGGCTAGTGTCCGGAGCAAATAGAAGAAATGCATCATTTTATCGATCTTTTCCGATTGTTTTAATAACAGCATACGCTTAGATACCATGTCGAAATCCACCTCCGGAATCTTAAATCCCCTGGAATCCTGACTTAAAAATTGCTCCAAGGATTCAAATTCACCCAACATAAAAAGTTGTTTCAACCTCCCTTCCGGATCAAAAAAGATCGAAATGGATCTAGCGGCATCACCAGCCTTATCCTCGGATACAGATTTAAATACATGTGCTTGGTGAGCAGCGATGAAAAATATATCGTTTTCCTTAAAGGGATGGAGGGTTTCATCCACAAGCAACACACCTTTTCCTTTCGTAATCCACATTAACTGGGCTTCTTGATGACGATGCAAATGTGGATAGAACGATTCCGAGATATCCTCCTGGACAGTGATGCTTTGTCCTTTAATTACAGGAATATTAAATTGTAACGTTTTCATAGCATGTTAGTATTAGGTTACTCAACATTGGTTTTACTAAATATAGACAACAAGCGTAACATATTGAGAAATGTCAATCGCACATCTAATAAAATGTCAAAATTTGCTCATAATTGGTTAATTTTCGCACTGTGGGCATCTAAGTTTAATATAGATCTGGGTTTAATAAAGTGTGGGGAACTTACTATGCTCCCCTAATCTTTATTGTGTAATACGCGTTACCGTTGGCAGTTTTACCTGAACCTCATAAGTACCTTCCATCAATAGCTGGAATCCAAAAACAGGGTTGACATTATTAGCACTTAAGCCGTCGATTTGGGCATACTTCATGGGGATGCGATAGTAATTGAGAAAACCCCAATCTGTTCCATCTTTTCCAATTAATTTAGCAAGCGGAAAAGGTGCAACCTCAAAATCACAGATCAACGAATTATCTGTCACTTGGACTGGATTAAACTTCACATGAGATTCAAACATCGGTCGATCCCCCCGTTTGATCACTTCTCCATTTTTAGGATTGAATGCATTTCCATTTTTATCGACGATCTTTAGGATAACACGAGCGCCATCGTTTGAAATTTTTGTACAAGTCACTTTTGGGGCTGTAATTCCGGTAAAAACTTCTGCAGCGCTCGATCCACTTGCCGCTTGATAGGTTACTTTAAACATATCATCAATCGTAGGTTCTACAATCTCGATGGTGGCCAATTTAGGGAATACACGCTCTCCTCTAGGGTTGGTCATTTTGACATCAAAATTAAAACGCCCTAAAGGTAGATTGGCAGAAGCTCGATTAAAAACCAGCTGTCCACTGACTGTATTAAATTCCATCGGGGCTTTCTTTACTGTTTCTCTCTTTTTATTGAGTAGTTCGACCGTGGTATCTGTCTCGGCATTGAACACTAAACCAGGCTTAAATGTTAGAATGTCAAATTCTTTAAAAAAGACATCCGGTGCGGGCTGACCTGTTGCTTCATCGTTTAAGTTTAACAATTCGAATGTATAGGGGGGCGTAGAACCATCTGTATTAATACGGTCAGACATCGTTAGGGACATTCCACGTTTGCAAAAGATGGTATTATCTTTATATCGTATACCTTCGCTCAAAAAGCCGTTTTCAATTTTCTTGCAGCCAGAAGTTAGCGCAAAAGCAAACAGCAAGCTATATAAAATTTTTAAATTCGTTTTCATATCAGTTTCTAATCAGCCATTTTTCCGGCGTTAAAAAATAAACGATGTGTGTTTTGCAATACATGCAATACACCTGTCGTCGTCCTAATTCCCGAGGTTTGACAATCATAGGATTTATCAAGTTGATCTTTTGGAATCGCATTATAATCGGGTTCCTCAGCATCAAGAGTACCGATCACCTTTGTGAAATTGAGATAATCTACATAATCCAGATAATCGCTGTAGTCACGTGTTCTGCGCAATTTGATATTGAACCTGACATTGGGAATTGCACCAAGCTTGCTTACAAAATATTTGTTGTCAGGGCTGAGATTTTCTCGTGTGATCTTTCCATCGAATAGGTAGATCATCATCGAATCACGTAATTCTTTGACTGGGATGTTATTGATCCCGAACTGAATATTTTCGTTTCCCACCTCAATGATCCTTTGTTGTTTTTTGGCGGCTACATAATCTCGTACGCCATAATCGCTCGTTGCAAAGAACGTGACATCTGAATTCACAATATCTTTAATACCGGCACGGTCTATAATCTTAACCAACGAATCAAAGCTACCATGCTGCCTCAAAAAATCATAAGTTGTCTGGTTCACGTTGGCATCGCTCTTTCCACCATCGACTTTATAATTATCCTTCTTACATGCGAAAAGAAAAATTAATATTGACGCAAACAATCCTGTTATCTTTTTCATAATTCTTTTTTTAGTGCTTACACCTTTCCTCTCCAGTATGAGGTCTGTGTCAACTTGTTATTATTTTTGAATAGGGCTGGATTAATTGGCCAATAGAATCCTTCCTGACGGAAGCGGGACTCCGAGAGCCATGGAACAAAATTGCTGTATTGCCTTGTTCGCAATAGATCATAAAAAATATGCCCTTCGAGATAAAGTTCTTTTCCTCTTTCAATAATATATTCGTACATGACATCGTCTTTACTCGATGTATTATCCACGAAGGCAGATTCATCGGCGCCATTCCTTTTTCTAAATTCATTGATGATGTCTATTGCTTTGGAAACTTGATTTCTATAAAGTGCAATTTCGGCTTTCAACAAGCGCATATCCGCTAACCTAAAGACAATCAGATTATTGCTAACATAAGCATCTTGCTTTTGTGAGGGATTACGGTAGACAACACTTTGATATTTTACGCAAGTAGGTTTATCACTGTTTAGATCGGTAAAATTACGTCTACAACGAATATCACTATCGTCGAAGACCTGTGAAGGCATCGCCTTCCACTCCCACTGCTGCAAACTTGTATTCCAATACCAGTCCCAAACCTGGTCTATTTTATAAAAATGATTTGTCAGATAATCTGCATTGACATAACACCTCGAATTTGTTCCAGAAGTTGCCAGCTGCGCAGTTCTCAAAAACATATTGGCAATATGTTGATTGGTTCCTTCGCGTGTATTTTCACTCATTGCAATTTCAAAAATACCTTCACTCGAAAGTCCTTCGAAAGTCTTATAATAATTAGATGTGTCGGTCAATGAATACATACCATTATTTAAGATTTCATCGATGGCTTTATCTGCTTTGTCTACCGTTTCGAGATCAGGTTGGTTTGAATTGACATCACTCATTGTTGCCTTCCAAAGGTAGAAATGAGCTAACAATGCATTCACCGCGCCTTTATTGGCTGTGACTTTGGCGTTCCCAACAAGTGAATATTGCCAAGGCAACAATTCATGTGCCTGCAGTGCATCCTTCTCGATCTGCGCCATAACCTCTTTTTTGGTACTCCGTGCTAATTCTGGAGCAGAAATAGGGTCGTCGTATTCTTCCGTTACCACGGGCACGTCTCCCCACACGCGTAGCATCATAAAATAAGTGAACGCCCGTAAAAAATAAGCCTCTCCAAGCATCTCATTTTTGAACTTCGTTGGATTGGTCACATCGGTCAGTAAATCGTCCGCCACCTTAGGAACTCGATTAATAATGATATTGCTCATCGTAATCGCTTTATAGTACTTGGTCCAATCTCCAAAATTCTCTACATTGTATTGAAATGTAAAATCTCCATTTTGGATCCCTTCGAGTCCATCACCATTATATTGGATTGTAAAATAATTCTTGGCAATTGCATCGCCATACATAAAGTATCGTGGACTCGGATTCCAGTTACCCGAATTCATCACATCCCGTACCAAAGCATAGTTACCTGCCATAGCACTCCGTAAATCCCCTGAGCTTTTCCAATATGCGCCCGCGAAAGTCGAATTGACGGGTTCTTCCACCAAAAACTTTTTACATGACCCTAGCAAGAAAACCAGCATCAATAGCACCGCTAGTCTATAATTTAAAAAAAATCTTTTCATCGTCTTAAAAAGTTAGTTCAAATCCTAATGTATATTTTCTTGGAATCGGATAACCACCACCGTTATACTCTCCATATGGGTTTACAGCCTCGGCATCCGGCAATTTTTTTGATTTTTGCCAACGGGCAACATTATCCACTATACCAAAGAATCTCACTTTGGAAATACTCCATTTCTTGCTGATCCGTTCAGGGAGGTTGTAAGAAAAAATCAGGTTCTTAAATCGCATATAGGAACCATTTTCTAAAAAGAAAGTCTGCGCAGAGGTGTAATAGTAACGATAGGTGCCGATATCATATTTTGCGTATTCGGCCTTGTCGCCGGGCTGTTTCCAGATATTGAGTTTGTCCAGATCCCGTATCGAATAGTAAGCAAAATTTGAAGTCGCATCGCCCGAAGTGGAGTTACTGAATTGATCTGATTCAAAAAGATTCAGTACATCCCTCCCAAAACCGTAGGTAAAAAACAAAGTAAGCGAAAAGTCTTTATAACTAAAGACGTTATTCCAGCCTCCGGTCCACTTAAAATTAGGATCTCCAATCGCCCTTTTATCTGGATTAATACCACTATTAAATACGTCTACAAAATAATCGCCATCTATATCTTCAAAATAAAAATCTCCGGGATTGAATGTTCCATTGGAATTTCGATAGCGTTCGCCTGTATATGGATTGACCGGAATATCGTCCAGGGTCGAGAAAACCCCCAGAGTTTTATAGAGATAAAATGCATTGATCGGGCTGCCCACCGAGAGGATATGAGATTTATCAAATCGATCGCCATCCATGACCATATCGCGGCCGCCATTTGGCAGATTCATGATCCGATTCTTGACATAGGAAATATTTAAATTGGACCGCCAGCTCAATGTGGAGCTACGTGGGAACATATCAGCAGACAATTGAATATCGACACCTGAATTGCGGATTCCTACCGAATTTGTTTTGGCGTAATCGTATCCGGACGTGACGGGAAGCATGACGTCAAATAGCCCATCATAGTTTTCCTTATTAAATACATCTACCATAGCTGTAAAACGTCCCTTGTACAATTCCATATCGACACCTAAATTCCATTGCCTATTGCGCTCCCAGCTGAGATTTTTTTGGGCAACGCCATTATTAAAGTTTGGTGTAATAGCCACTTGGCCATTATAGGAAGTTGCTCCGGAATTACCCTGATACCCCCCATTATTGACATTATAGAGATTATACTGCAAATAGTTACTTTTAGGGAGAGATCCGGTCAATCCATAACTTCCTCTAATTTTAAGTAAGGTGAATATAGGATTGTTTTTCAGAAAATCTTCTTCAGTTAAAATCCAGCCGACAGATGCGGACGGAAAATATCCCCATTTGTTGTTTTCTCCAAATCGGGACGATCCATCCGCACGGACAGCCCCTGAAAACAGGTATTTACTATCAAAATCATAGGAAAAGCGACCGAGATAGGACAGCTGTGACCACTTTTGCAAATCGGAGTTGGCACCGATGTTATTTTGCAGAAATCCTGTAACCACTTGGATCTGATCCGATACCCCCTGACTACCCCATGCGGATACGTTTTGCATTTTATTTTTTTCCGCTTCCTGACCCAGTAGTACATTTAAAGAGTGTTTTCCAAACTGTTTGATATAAGTTAAAAAGTTCGATATCCTGACTTGGCTATTCTCATAAGAATAAGCTGACGAATAATTACCGGCACCGCTCATCAAAGCTGATGGCCTATTATAAGCCCTATTGGCCATATCTTTGATATAGGCGGATTGGGAAGTAAAAGTTAATCCTGGTGCAATATTGAAAATCAGATTTAGATTGGTATTCAGATTAGAAGATTCATTGTTATCAAGACTACTATTATAGGTACCCAAAAGGTAAGTTTTTTTTGCATCTGAAAGATTAAAAAGTGATGATGGCATACTACCGGCACTCAAGGCAATTGGGCTCACGTCACTCCCGCTTCCTCGCGCTCGCTTATTATACGAATAGGCCACAATGGGATTGATCGTTAAACGTTCATTGATTGCCTTACTGGACAAATTGAGCCTTCCAGTATAGCGTTTAAATCCGGTTGCTTTAATGATTCCCGCCTCATCGTAATAGTTCCCACTAAAACGATATGAACTAATCGCTGACCCGCCGCTAACAGAAAGATCTGCACTCTTAATCTTTCCTTTTTGGTAGAATAGATCCTGCCAATCTGTATTCCCATTGAATGCAGGGTTCAACGAATCGGTAAGCATAAAGGGCAGATTTCTGAAATCGTTGGAAGAAAGCTGATTCTTTAGTATCCTCATCTTCTGCTCACGCTCGGTTCTTCCGAGTGTCACTTCACGGAGTTCGGGCCGTTGCGTTAGACCACCATATCCGGTTAACATAAAACGCGGATCTCCGTTACGCCCTTTTTTCGTCGTGATCATGATCACCCCATTTGCTGCCCTAGAACCATAAATTGCGGCGGCAGAAGCATCTCGGAGCACATCCACAGATTCGATATCATTCGGATTCAGACCTGCTAGATAATTTGTTCCTGTTCCTGTATTCGGGCCTACAAATTGTTCCGTTGGCTGCGGAACTCCGTCAATAACATAGAGTGGATTACTAATGACATTGTAATAATCGTCATTGGAGTAATTCAGGCTAACGGCCGATGTACCACGAACAGCCAATGTCGGCGAAGCACCTGGAGCGCCAGAAAAATTCTGAACGTTGACGCCGGCCAATCTTCCCTGAAGCAACATATCAAAACTGGCTGCCGGAAGATTTTCCAGATCTTTACCCGAAATACTTGAAATCGCAGCGGTCGCTTTTTTGCGGGAGGTACTCTGGTAACCGATCACTACGGCTTCATCTAGAATACTCAATGTTTCGACCAGGGTAAAGGTCATTTTGCCTGCCTCGGGAATGGGTTGACGAGCCCGCTCGTATCCGATAAAACTTGTCTCTAAGATATCTCCGGATTTACCTGAAATCTTAAAATTCCCCTGATCATCGGTCTGTGTACTGTTGGAAGTACTCGTGTTTCTCAAAGTTACTCCGGCCAATTGTTTACCATTTTTATCACGTACGGTTCCCGTGATCTGCTGGCCCAGTGCAATTAGTGAAGTTAGAAACACAGATAAAAATAAAACTATCTTTTTCATTTGTGTTTGATTAGGTGCTCTTACTTAGGTTATTCCAAATATAAGTGCCAAACACAGGTCACATTTTCTTAATTATTACCTGTTTACAGCACTTTTTTAGCAAAAAACAAAACGAGACATCTTTTAGTCTAGCAAGACTGTTACATTTCAATCCATAGCTTGTTCACACAATTTTATATCTTTAGCGCAAGAAAAAACCGATTTAGGTTCCAAAATCAATTATAGCCCCAGGTAATACAATGACTAAACTAAAATGCATCATCCTATTGTTGTTCTTCAATTGTTTTATGGCAGTTGGTCAGGATGCGATCAGAATAAATCACTTACCTTTCATTCAAGGATTAACAGAGCAATCTGTTTCCATTATTTGGACGACAGACAAGCCTGCTACTGGCTGGGTTGAGCTGGCCCCAGATGACTCCAGTCACTTTTACTTTAAGGAAAGACCAAAATATTATGCGGCTGCCTATGGCTTCAAAAAAGTAGGTACGTTGCATCAAGTTACATTGAACAACCTAAAACCTGGAACACGCTATAGATATCGTGTGTATAGTCAAGAAGTCCTCAAACATGTTGGCGTCAATGTACAATATGGAAAAGTAGTAGCCAGTGATGTTTATCAAAAGGCACCCTTATTTTTCCAAACCTTTGGCCATGCCAGCTCCACCCATTTTACAGTTGTCAATGATATTCATGAGCGCAATGAGGTACTCGATAAGCTACTGGATATCGGCAATCTAAAGACAAGTGACTTTGTGGTATTCAACGGTGATATGGTTAGTAATCTACTCAGTGAAACACAGCTGTATGAGGGGTTCATGGATACCGCCATTAAAAAGTTCGCCAGTGAAAAACCAATGTTTTATGCAAGAGGCAATCATGAAACACGTGGACCTTTTGCCATTGAATATCCCAAATATTTCCCAACACCAACAGGTAAACTATATTACCAATTTAAGCATGGGAATACCGGTTTTATCGTCTTAGATTGCGGTGAAGACAAGCCCGATACCGACATTGAATATAGCGGTATTGTAGACATGGATAACTATAGAAGCGAACAAGCGGCCTGGTTAGCTCAAGCAGTTGAGGACCCGTCATTTAAAGATGCTAAATATAAGATCGTAATCTGCCATATGCCCCCTTTTGGTGGCTGGCACGGGGAACAGGAGATTTTGGAGAAATTTGTTCCTATCCTCAACAAAGCAGGAACACAGATCATGTTATCAGGACATTTACATAGACACATTATCAAAAATGCGACAAATACAGTACAATTTCCGATCATTGTAAATTCCAACAACAATGTGCTCCGCGTAGATTTAGACGACGAAAAAGGAATCTTCAAAATTCTCGATCAGCAGGGGAAAATGGTCGATCAAGTAATCATTAAGCCGTTAAAATAAAGCGGTAAATTCGCGTATGAAATAACGAACACCATTTTTATGAAACGATGATCGATTTAAAGCCGCTCTCACTCGAAGATGTCTCTCCATTTTATGAATGGATCAATGATGAGATGTCTATAAAGTACTCCCTTTCTCTTTTTCAGTCGCTAAACACAAGGGATCAAATCGACAATTGGTTTCTCTCCGTTGTCAACGATTCTAAACATTTTAATCGTGGAATTTTCCTAAACGACTCTAATAAACTGATTGGTTATACAGGCATTTGTAATATTTCCAAAGCAAACAGATCTGGAGAGTATTTTATTTTTATAGGTGATCGCGAAGAATGGGGGAAGGGAATAGGCACTCAAGTTACCAAATTAATCTTAGCTATCGGATTTGGAAAACTAGAGCTCAACAGAATTATGCTGACGGTATCTGAGCCAAACTATGCAGCCATAAAAGCATATGAAAACGCCGGTTTTAAATTGGAGGGAAGAATGCGTAAAGCCTGTTTTAGAGATAATCAATTTCACGACAAGCTATTGATGTCAATCCTGGAAGATGAGTGGCGTGATCGCACAAAACTAAGTATAAAATAAAACTAATATCAGAATAGACATATTACTACTTTGAATAGACCGTTTTTGGATACAACTTCTTAAAAGCGTTGTAGACCGCTTGATGTATTACAGTCGAATGCAATTCATCGGGCATGTAATCAAATACAAAATGAATCTTCTTGTTTCGTTTAAGAATCTCCGATAACACTATAGCCTCATCATACATTCTTATGTCTTCTTCCTTGTTGGGGATACCGAGGTAAACCTTTATATTTTTTTTCAAATTAGTTTGCAGAAACTTCTCCCCATGCGTCAATAAAGACTCTTCTCCCCACCATAAACTTGGACTTATAATAATATAATCATCAAATAATTCGGGTTGTTTAAATAATATTTCTGATGAAAAAAGTTCTGCCAATGATTCTCCAATTAAAGTCTGTTTTCCGTTCGATTTAAAAATGCCATTTATATAAGGGATCAATTCATTTTTCAGGAATATCCGGTATTTTTCTGAACCACCATACGAAGGAAAGCTCGCTTTTTGAAAACCTTCCTTTTCTATAAAATCTGTGTTTTCAACAGGAAAGGTAAAATCTCTCCTTCGTGTGTTTCCACCGATTCCAACAACAATACTTTGCGGGAATCTATCGATCCAGGGTTGTGTACTGAAACGGACAATACCGGCTATATGAAAAAAATCTTCATCCATACTACCATCAAGAACATAAACAATTGGATAGCGAACAGAATCATTGGGGTTATAATTGTCGGGAAGATGAATGTTGATCATTCTGTCTTCAGCCAAAACTTTTGAATGCAATATCTCTGATGTGCCTATCGTTAACGGTGTTCCATTTTGTGCAAAACAGTGTGTATTAAGAATAAAGAGCATTAAAAAAATGAGCATGCTATTGCCTATCATATCCGATATATTACGCTTACCAACAATGTTTTTTTGAGTAATCTTATATTGAAATACTTGACTATTAGACATAACATCCTTAGGGACTGCCAACAGTTTTGTTCAACAAATTACCAGCGCAATTTACAACGAAAATTAATATAATAGTTAGCTTTTTATTTTTCATGAATGATTAAATGATTCTTTCGCAACGATAACCCCACTCAAACATCTTTCTAACAATGCTGTTGGTCTCAATTTCCAATTGCGAAGATTCAATTCTTAGAATACGTTCTTCATCTTCAAGATCGAAGTTAATTTTATAAGATGAAAACAGGCTGACAAGAGTTGCAACAATTTGCTGTGCATCTTTCATTCGATAAACATTGGTTTTAAATATTTCGACTCGTTTCATTAGATCAGATTAAGTTCCATTCAAGAAATACGGTATTAGTCCTATTCCGTTTACTCATTCTAAACTACAATACGGGGCGTGCAACAGCTACAAAATTTAGATAAAGACAGTAAAAAACTCGGTAAATATGGGAAATTAAACGGTGAACATCGAGTTGCTATTTAATAACTGAATTGTAACCGTTCATAAATCCCTGAATAAGTTCTGGTAGATTCAATAATAGAAATACGCAAATGACAATAGCAATAATGGCATAAAAAAACCACGACGAACTTTTCTTTTTCATAACAAGCTATTTAAGAATAATCAATTTAAAAATATAGGCTTCCCAAAGCTAGAAATTACGCTAGAGCTCTACACAAATGAACAGATGCCGTAACATACCCTTTGGATTTTTCACTATAACTCAATATACGAAATTAATCTATATAACAAAAAAGTAATTTAAAAATTATATTTTTCAAAAATAAAAACAGCAGCTTCAAATAAGAAAGTTCATGTTATAAAATGGAATCTTTGCAGTCGGTATATAAATGAATCTTATCTTGCCGCATACTGTGTAAGGTATTAGGCTTTACAGTGCCATTGATTGAAGATTTATATTCTACCATCGTGTCTCCAATATTGGCCTGGGAATCTTTAGTTTTCACATTGGTAGAGAGGCTTACCAATCCTACTATAGTTAAAATTGCTAATGAATTAAAGAAGTGTATCATAAATAAAGATTGAATAGTTTATCCGCCCAATTTCAAAAAACAAACTGTAAAACACCATAATTTTTCGGTGAAAAAACAATTTTCATCGGTAAACAACAGAGTTTTACCTATTAACCGATCACCCCTTGTTATAAACGATTACAAAGAGTATTCCGTGCAAAATTTTCTGATCAGTCCTGTATTACAGATTTTCAGAGGCCCTTGACCATACTAAAAAACAGCGCGTCATCACCTACACTAAGTTCGCGGTCCAATATTAAGTTTTCTTTAATTTTGAAGCTTCCTATTTAGTCTGACTACTCAATTTCGTAAATATGTCCCATGAAAAGAATAGGAACATTTATTTTGACAACGTGTATGTTTGCAACCTCACAACTCACATTCAGTCAAAACAATATACAAAATAGGATTAGTTCAATTTTGGAAAGCAATAAAGTTGGACTACCAAATGGCTGGACACTAACCCCTGTTGGGAAACAGATAGAGCTCGGAGATTTACCGCTGAACTTAGTTATCAGTCATCATAAAAAGCTTGCAGCTGTCAGCAACAATGGACAAAGTACACAAACAATAGATCTTATCGATCTCGCTTCACAACGAAAAATCGATAGTATTGCTATACCAAAATCTTGGTATGGATTGGCTTTTTCGAGCGATGATAATACACTGTATACTTCTGGGGGACATGATAACATGATCAGGATCTATAAAATCAACGGTGGAAAAATTGCATCCAAAGATTCTATTGTTCTTGGCAAGCCATGGCCCAATAAAATAGGAATAGCCGGATTGGCTGTAGATGATAAAAACAAACAACAATTATATACTGTCACCAGAGAAGATAAAAAACTATATGTCATCGACTTAAAAACCAAAGCAACGAAAGCAACTTATGATTTGGGAGCTGAGGGGTATACCTGCCAGCTAACACCTGATGCAAAACAACTCTATATCAGCGTCTGGGGCGGAGAAAAGATTTTAGTATGGGATGTTACACAAAATAAGATAACCAAAGAGATCCCTGTAGGTAGCCACCCAAATGAAATTACGTTTAGTAAAAATGGTAAATGGCTTTTTGTCGCCAACGCAAATGACAACTCGGTATCCATAATCGATACTAAAACAGGAGCAGTCGTAGAAACATTGAATGCAGCATTGTATCCTAATGCTCCAAGTGGATCGACCAGCAATGGTGTTGCTTTGTCCACAGATGGTAAAACCCTTTAAATAGCCAATGCAGACAACAATTGTTTAGCAGTATTCGACGTAAGCAAGCCTGGGAGATCTATTTCGAAAGGATTTATTCCAGTGGGCTGGTATCCAACGAATGTAAAAGTAGTCGATAAAACAATTCTGGTTACAAATGGTAAAGGCTTATCATCCAAAGCTAATCCACAAGGTCCCAATCCGACAGACCAAAAGGAAAAAGTCGATCGTCATGCAGGCGACCTCAACAAACCAAAAGAGATACAATATATTGCTGGTCTTTTTAGGGGAACGTTAAGCTTTATACCTGATCCTAAACCAGAAGAACTCGCCCTATATTCTCGTGCGGTATATCGGAATACGCCCTATTCGAAAGAAAAAGAGCTGCAAACAGAGGGTGAAGCCGGCAACCCTATTCCAATGAAAGTTGGAGCCCCCTCTCCGATCAAATACGTATTTTATGTCATCAAAGAAAATCGTACCTACGATCAAGTTCTAGGTGATGTTAAACAAGGAAATGGAGACGCTTCACTTTGTTTATTCGGCGAAAAAATCACGCCTAATCAACACAAAATTGTCAATGAATTTGCACTTCTAGACAATTTCTATGTCGATGCGGAAGTTAGTGCGGATGGGCACAATTGGAGTATGGGTGCTTATGCCACCGACTATCTGGAGAAAACCTGGCCATCAAGCTATGGCGGTCGCGGCGGCACTTATGGAGGAGAAGGGGAACGAGAAATAGCCAACAATAAAGGCGGATTTATTTGGGATAATGCCAAGCGACATCAGGTATCTTATCGCACCTATGGTGAATTCGCAGATAAAGGAAAACCCAACGTAAAATCTTTGGAAGGGCATGTTGCCACTGGATATACAAGTTATGACCTGAGTGTTGCCGACACCACACGTATAAGACAATGGAAAGCTGATTTTGATCAACTCATCCAAAAAGGAGAAATGCCCCAATTGACAACCATTCGAATCAGCAACGACCATACGGAAGGGATGCGTGCCGGCAAAAAGTCCCCTTATGCTCATGTAGCGGACAATGACCTCGCTGTTGGGATGTTTGTTGACCATATCAGCAAGAGTCCAATCTGGAAAGAATCTGCGATCTTTATACTGGAAGATGATGCCCAGAATGGTCCTGACCATGTGGATGCACACCGTAGTCCTGCCTATTTGATTAGCCCTTATGTAAAAAGAAGATCTGTAGATCACACCATGTATTCAACCTCAGGGATGATTAGAACGATAGAGCTGATTTTAGGGATGAAACCAATGACGCAATACGACGCTGCTGCAACACCCATGTGGCGATCGTTTAGCAATAACCCCGATTATACTCCATTTGATCATGTCGACGCAAATGTAGATCTCAATGAGCGCAATCCAAGTAAAGGGAAACTAGCTGTATGGAGTGACAAATATGATTGGTCGAAAGAAGACGCGGTACCTGATTTGGTATTCAATGAAATTCTATGGCAGGGACTTAAAGGTGAATCTGCTCCAGCTCCAAAAAGAGCCGCCTTCCTAAAGGTAAGCGAACAAAAAGAGGATGATGACGATTAATGTATATTTATAAAACCACAATGGTCAGCAATAGTATCGGGATTACTGCTGGCCATTGATGAGTATCCTACCTACTCTCCTTTTTTCAGAATCCCCCGAGCAACTCCAGCATCAATCAATTTTTCTGCATATTCCCACAATACTGCTGAGCCATCCTTAATGACAGATTTTTTTTCATAAACCTTTTCATAATTTACACCAGGTTCATTCCAGGTTCCACCATTATTGGAACTATTCTGTAAAAGTGGCTCCAATCGATCCATCGCTCGTGCGAACTGTGCTTCCGGCGTTTGACCAGCTTCAAATTCTTCCCAGATCGCAATGAGTTCCTCTGCTTGCTGCCCAGGCAAAATTCCAAAAATCCGCTGAGCTGCCAAACGCTCCGCTATTGTATTGGTATGGTTTTTTCCTGTATCATAGATAAAAGTATCACCTGCATCGATTTCGACGATATCATGTATCAATACCATTTTGACTACCTTCAATAAATCCACTGATTGATTTGCATGTTCTAAAAGCACAATAGCCATTAGGGCAAGATGCCAACTGTGTTCAGCGTCATTTTCGGGACGGTCACTATTGAAAAGTTTTGTCCTGCGCTGGATATATTTAATCTTGTCGATCTCCTTAATAAACTCGATCTGTTGTAATAATTTGTCTGAAAGCATCACTCTGAATCACTTATACAATTGAATAATACATAAAATTACTCTTTTTGAGCCACAGCCTACTTGTCATTTAGCAAATTCATTCAAACCATATATTATTGACACCCATCGGACAATCCAAACTACCGATATAATCGCAACATTTATTAAATTTGATTGACATCAAATCCCATTGTGATTTATGAAAAAAATAGGCTTTTTATCTTTTGGCCATTGGTCCAAGCATCCCGCATATAGTACGCAGACCGCAAGCGATACTTTATTGCAATCCATAGATCTAGCAGTAGCTGCTGAAGAAATAGGCATAGATGGTGCATATTTCCGTGTACACCATTTTGCGAATCAGCTAGCATCTCCCTTTCCTTTATTATCGGCCATTGGAGCCAAAACCTCAAAAATTGAGATCGGCACCGGTGTCATTGATATGCGCTATGAAAACCCCCTTTATATGGTGGAAGACGCTGGAGCTGCAGATCTAATCTCCGGGGGCAGATTGCAGCTCGGCATCAGCAGAGGATCGCCTGAACAAGTAATAGATGGTTGGCGTTACTTTGGTTACGATATCAACGAGGGCGAAACAGATGCTGATATGGGAAGGCAAAAAGCATTGGAATTTTTAGAAAAACTTAAAGGAATTGGTTTCGCTGAACCAAATCCCTATCCAATGTTTCCAAACCCGCCCGGTCTGCTGAGGCTCGAACCCCATTCGGAAGGGTTACGTGATCGTATCTGGTGGGGAGCAGCATCGAACGCCACGGCTGTATGGGCTGCTCAAAACAGAATGCACCTGCAAAGTTCCACTTTGAAATATGATGAAAATGGCAAACCTTTTCATATTCAGCAGGCCGAACAAATACGTTTATATAAAGAGGCCTGGAAAGCAGCAGGGCACCCTGGTGAACCCCGCGTTTCAGTCAGTCGATCCATATTCGCTCTGGTCGATGATTTAGATCGTTATTACTTCGGGCAAGAGGCTGACAAAACAGATAAAATTGGGGTAATCGAATCGGACAAGCGGACGATTTTTGGGCGAAGTTATGCCGCAGAACCAGATCAACTCGTGAAAGAATTAGCGCAAGATGAAGCAATACAGGAAGCAGACACGCTATTATTGACCATTCCAAATACGCTAGGGGTCGACTACAATGTCCACATTCTTTCAGCCATTTTGGAACACGTAGCTCCCGAACTTGGTTGGCGTTAACTCCTCTTTCGTATGATAAAGAACATTCGCTACAAAACAAAAATTGCAGTCATTGGTGCGGGTCAGGCTGGACTTTCTGCTGCTTATCATTTGAAGAAGCTCGGACTTAAAATCGGGCCGGATTTTATCATCCTGGATGAAGCCTCTACACCAGGAGGAGCCTGGCAATTTCGCTGGGACTCCCTTACCTTAAGTACAGTCAATAAAATACACGATTTGCCCGGCATGTCGTTTGAGGAGACTTTATCAACAAAAGGGGCGGAAGTTCAAGCCAACACCGCTGTTCCCCATTATTTTAAACTTTATGAAGAAAAATTTGGACTTCAAGTATATCGACCAGCTAAAGTAGAAAAAGTCTACATGTACCAAGATCGCTTTCATATCGATACGGCAGAAACTCTTTTCTCAGCACTCGGTATTATCAACGCCACTGGAACATGGGAAAACCCCTATATTCCTACCTATCCAGGTGCAGAATTATTTCGGGGCGAGCAACTCCACACAAAGGATTTTAAAACTGCAGAGTATTTTCGTGGCAAACATGTTATTGTTGTTGGAGCCGGTATTTCTGCCATTCAGCTATTGGACCAAATTTCCCAGGTTACAACGACAACCTGGGTAACACGACGACCGCCTTTATTCAGAGAGGGGCCATTTGATGACATGGCCGGGCATAATGCGGTTGCTATGGTAGAGGAACGTGTACGATTGGGGCTTTCACCTTTGTCTGTCGTTTCCGTTACGGGCCTCCCCTATTCTACAGAAATCCAGGAGATGGAAAAACGGGGTGTCCTTCAACGTTTTCCAATGTTTCAAGAAATAACAGAAAAGGGGATCAAATGGGCCAATGGAACAGAACAACAAGCAGATGTTATACTTTGGAATACAGGCTTTAAAAGTTCATTGAGCCATCTAGACGCAGTGCTACCAAAAGAAAAACAGGGTGGCATTCAAATGGCAGGCAGACTAGCGACCATGGTCGCAAAAGAACCAAGAATTCACCTCGTGGGTTATGGTCCATCAGCATCGACAATCGGTGCAAACCGTGCAGGTAGCGCCGCAGCTAGAGAACTTCTAAAAACGCTTTCAGCTGCCGACCTGAACACAAATAAATTTAGTGGGAGCCAACTATAATGGTAGTTTCAATTTTGAGTACAATAATAAAAAGTCAATTTATTTTGTACGCTATTTAACAACAATACAAATCATAATATTAAAACCATTATTGTCAAAGTTCACTGAACAAAAGTATTTCAGACGATCAATAATATGCACCGGCACAGTTTAATTAATATGAGATATGTCAAACAGCAACTCCGCACAAAAATAATAAACCAGAGCTGGAAATTATTATTGGAGCTATTCGCAATAACATTTTATAGTTGCAATTCTCGAAACGATAATACGCATATAACTGACTCTTTTTTACTCTACCAAAAAATCGATAGCTTAAAAATTCAGGATTATAACCTCATAGAACAGGACTGTTCTTTTATAGCCGAAAAACATTATAGATTTTCCATCTTTAAGAACGACTCAGCGTGTTTCTTTCAGGTAGAAAAGTTAGAGGATAATCATTGGCACCTCATTATGCGAGATATGGATTATGGGACCAATAATTCAGGATTATCTTTTACCGATCAAAATAAAGACGGTTTTGAGGATATTGTATGGAACAAAAAGTGGCAAGAACATGCTTATTTGTTTAATCCTAAGGTTGAGAACTTTATTGAGATAGGTGAATACCACAATAGCCAACCACTTAAAATCAAAGGGAAAACCATGCTTTATAAGCATAGTTTTCCTATTCAGTATTTCTGGAACGAAGAGAAATCCAGGAACTCAATTTGCGGAGAAATCATCGAAACACATTCAGAACTCTTTGCGATTGATGAAAATTATCAGAAAATCAGCATTGCAACATTGGATAATTTCGACAGTTATGATTATCCCTCGGTTGACAGTTGCGTGCAGGCTATTAAATGTTATACCCCTCCCTACAGGGGACGTTACAGCAAAATAAGCATTTGGAATGTTGGAACAGCAGTGGATTCAGTCGTTTTAAAAAGTGACCTGAGTCATTACAACCCTTCATTGGATTCAAATTGGATTGCCAATTATTGGCAAAATAATTATGTTAAATTACTGGAACATGCACAATTATTTCAGGTGAGAAGAAAAAAACCGCTCTACTATTTCAAATAAGTTGAATCAACGACATATACTTTAAACACTACGGGTCACAGTAAATCCACTAATCGAAATCCAACGATTATCCATATATTCTTATTTCATATTTCTGTATATTTAAAATTATAAAAAGTCGTAAAGCAAAGCCAAACAATTTATAAATGAAGCCTCAGATTATCAGTCCAGATACATCCATTGCATTATTCGTAAAGGCGATCCTAGTGTTTGAAAGTCAGACGAATGATTGCGTAAACTTACCTTTTTATGCTGATGGTTACCCTGGTTTATTGTTTCAACGATGCTATGGTGATTTTACAATCAAGCCTCATGATAAAAAAATGTCAAAGATTTTCCTCTATGGTCAGACAATAAAACCGATTTCAATCGATGTAAAAGGCCCTTTTCAGATTATCGTTTTTCAATTTTACCCATTTGTATTACGGACATTTTGGGGCATCTCGCCCGAAAGCATAAACGACGACTGTTATGATCTAGATACTCCTTCAAATACAACCTTCCACCAACTTACCGGCACATTATCCTCATTTTCAACCACTGAAAACAGCATCCAACTATTGACACAATCGCTTCTCAGCTTTTTCGATAGCAAGAAAAATAAACTTGATTTTTCGATTCAGCGAGCAATCCTTGAAATCATCGAAAACCAGGGCCAAATCATTATTAAAGAAATTGCAAAAAGAGAAGCATTGAACATCCGAACTTTTGAAAGAAGGTTTCTCAAGGAAACTGGGATATCCGCTAAACAATTCGCTAAAATGGTACAATTTCAGGCCGCTTTTAAACAGCTCAATAGCAAAGACTTCCGAAAGATAACGGAAATTGTTTATGAATATGGATTTTCCGACCAATCGCATTTTATTCGTGTCTTTAAGACTTTCACAGGCACAACTCCAGCGTCATTTAACAAAAAATAGATTACTGTCGTTTTTATTCTATATTGACTCCCTGATTATCACAACTTTTGTATTGTCTTAGGTCGAGAGCAACGAAAGTGTGTATTTTTTTTAGCCTCAACTCCTTCGAAAAATTTACGATAAGAAAACAATGCTTTGATAAATCAGAACGCTTAGACAATTGATTTCAGCAAAACATGATACATCAAAAAAATATAGTCATGAAATTACAAGACATCATTTTAGCGCTGGCAACAATATGTTCGGCTATCATATCAGGCTTATTCTTTTCGTATACCTTTTCGGTCAATTTGGGGCTACATAAACTCAACGATAAAGCCTATCTGACCGCCATGCAAAATATTAATAAAGAAATACTAAACTCAGCTTTTTACTGCTGTTTTCTGGGCGCCCCAATTTTATTATTGATGGCTACAATATTATTTTTTGATCTATCGTCACCAAAATTTTATCTAATACTAGTAGCATGCCTAAGCTATATCATTGGTGTATTTGTAGTCACAGGCACACAAAATGTCCCCTTGAACAATCAATTGGCCTCGATCGACCTATCTATATCTCCAGAAAAATCTTTAAGACTTGCACGTGATGCCTTTGAAAAACCCTGGGTATTTTGGAATAACATCCGAACTTGCTGCTCTTTACTTACACTCACTTGTTTAATTATTAACTTGGTATTTTTTAAAGCAAGAAACTGATCATAATATGAGGTAATAGTTTAGGATCAAATACCATATAGCCCGTTTACTGGCATTTCCACCGAAAAAAACTTGCTATTATTTACCGACCTCTTTTAGACGAAAAAAAGTCCAATGTATGCGAATTTAAATCGATTCCCCCGAATTTAAATCAAGTGCTAAAACCTCTTCCTCAATACCTTACTTTTATAAAAATTGATCGACGGATGTTATTGAATGTGAGTGTAAATCAGCATGAAGGCAGGTATATCGAAGATTCCAAAAAATCTTCGATAGATTACCAAAACATAAATAAGCAGAAGTTGTCTATCAATAAAAATAGTCTTTACAATTAATGAAATTTTTCCCATGAAACCAAAACACTTAATTTCAACATCACTGTTGGTATGTTCCGGCATCGTGTTGTTCACATCTTGCAATGGCAGTTCTGTCGATACGGTAAAAGCGATCGAATCAAACTATGACAATCAAAACAAAACCATCACGTTAACAGGTGAATTTGATGCGCCTTCTTTTACATTCTCATCAGGAAAATCAAAAACTATGGCCATGAATTTCGTAGTTAAATCCCATGCATTTAGTTCTGAAAAATTCACTGCATTCAGCGTTATATTACCTGTAGGGACAGAAAAAAACAATGTTTTATTTGAAATTCCCGAAGACCAGAAAAATTATACGCTTAAGAACTTTTATGTATTTGACGATAAGGGAGAAAAAATCAACCTAGATTCTCATACAACATTCAAGATGACGGGAACAGTACACTACAATGAGATGGAAAAACCTGAAAATGAACGGGAAAAAGATAATTTTTCCTATAAAATAACTGATGTAAGCTTTGTAAAAGATTAAAACTGACAACAATTGATTGCATAAGAAATAAAAAAGCCAGATTTCAACACCTGGCTTCAAAAATAAACATATGATGATTAGTAAATGGCAAGTCCATAGGTACAACTCAGTAAATAGTTGGTTTATTCGAAAATGCCTCAACCCCGTTCTGATAACCTAAGCACATGTACCTATTATTTCAATTGAACGCCACGGACATGCCTGAATAATGAGCAACCAATATTCTCGTCACGTTATCAGCCTTCTTAACGTTAAATATATACTAAGAGCGCCAAGGCAGCAAGCAACAACATGTCCGCATACGTTCAATTTATAGCCAAATATAGAAACAAAAACTAATATAATTAGTTTTTGTTTCTATATTTTTTAGCATAACCCTAGTGACTTAATACTGAGAACTTTCAGCTTAACAGCGTGTGATTGGGTTAATTTATCGCACATATAGCTGAAACAAAAAGGTCCACCTATTAACTTTGGTGTGAAAAGATGAACTGTCAAAACGAAATTAATCTGAGCTAGGCTATTCCTAAAGCGAACGGCTGATATCTACAACATTAAAAATTTGGTCAACATCATCCAAACTTACCTCAAAATCTGGGTACCTTGTTTTATCAGCATTTAGCGAACGAAGGGTAAGAATTCCGTTATTGACATCATGATGAGCAATTTCTTTAATAATAACTCCTTCATATTTATGTACAACAACCCAATACCGATATTTGTGGGTATGAAATTTTGATTGCCATAACTCTCTTTTAATCAAACGTCCCGTCACAATATCGCTATCCAATACACTTGCGTCTGTTCCATCGGTCATACTATCACCACTAACTTCAAAAGAACGATAGGCACCTTTATGAAACTCAGTGACTGTAATAAAATGTGCCGGTAAATCGTCCATATATTCAGCATCAGAAAAGCCAGAAAGATACCCGGCTTTAGCTTTCTCTGTGACAAGTTTTGTCTGCATCAAATATCGTCCTGGGGAAACTTCAAAAAATATATTATTCTTATTTTCGTCAATAAACTTGACGTCCTCCGAAAAATATCCTATTGACTTACCATTACCAATACTAAGCATGGCGATCGTGTCGGGTTGCACTAAAGGAGCTACCTCCATTCTTTCACCTTTTCCATACAGCAACCAGTCATACTGAACATGAGGAAAAGCCGCTTGAATACGTGTTTTCATCGTAAGTCCAATAGGATACTCTCCTTTTTTAATACGCGAGTACACCTGCTCGCGTACCCCTAGTAAAGACGCGAATTCACGGTTAGTAACGCGCATCTCCAAGCGTAAAACTTCAAAGTTATTATTTGGATAAGTTTTCATAGTCGATCGGGTATTTAACAAATGTTACACAAATATATAACAATCTGACACTAAGTTACACAACTTATTAAACCTAAACAAATAGACAATCAAAATAAAACAATAATAATCTAATTATCAATATATTACAGTTAAACAAATAAGTTTACAATTTCATATAAAAAGTAAAAATTAGGTTTTAATAAACTTGCAAGATTAACAAATTTGTTTAACTTTGTTAAACAATAAAAAAAATATAGACCCCTAGAATAGATAAGCCGGGCAGTAAGCAGATCAGCTATTCGTAGGATTTGCAATTTGCGAGACGAAAATCAGTTCATACTTAAAGATAAAAGAAAATGGAACAGCTCATGTCACAACAACTCAGACAACCCACTGTATACACAGTGGATTATTATCAACTACAAAAAACCAGCAATATTTTACGAAAAGAGGAAAGCAGTATAGTAACCGACAAAAATCGTTCACAACGTATGAACACATTATATTATTCATTCATCATGAGTTTCTTAAAAGAAAATCATCCCGAGATACTAAAATCCATCGATAAGATCTATGAATCTGATCTTTCCAAAATCAGCCAAGTAATTGACTGTTATTGTCAATTTGTGGGCATTCCTTCTCAGCAAATTATGGGAGAATATATCAATTACAAGGACATACAGCATCGTTACAAAGCTATCGCCGTTGTTCTACGTATCTTTCAGCCGGAAAAATTAAATAATCTGAAAACAAAAGTAAAAAGTAGCATATACAAGGAACTTGGTCCTTACTTAAAAATAAACAATGACACATTACAGAAATCTATCATCTGTGCTTGCAATCAATTTGACCTCTATCGTGATTTCAAAAAAGAGATTAAACAGATTGCCAATTATTACCTTATTGACCGGCATTTCGATGGGGATTAATATTATTTTATACAATCACAGCAGCTCTGCTCATTCAGCAACTGTATCCAGCTCTACAAAATAGTCCTTGAATTTTATACTCAAGGACTATTTCGTGTTATTTACTGAATTTTACTAAAATATAATGGTAACGATCTTTTTAATGGGTAACTACCAAATTCTGATCAACTTACGTTTATTTATCCACCAAATAATCAAGCCGACCAATATACTGCACCCCATTAAAAAATAAAGAAGACTTGACACTGCTGGTTTTGCAACCTCTTTTGATTGTTCTTTAGTTAGCTCCGTTTTCGTTTCAATTTGCTGACTACTTTTTGCTTTGTGATCTTTCCAATTGGTATTTAACCTTCTTTCAAGCTGCAGCTTTTCAGAATAATGTTCCTTTTTCGCATAGACTTTCCCCTTATGTAGCTGAACAACGCCATCCTGCATAATCTGAATCCCCTCACCTTCAACTTGCATCACATATTCATCTGTTACCAAAGCCTCTTTAGCTAATCCAACAACTTGTATATGTCCTGTCTTCTGTGCTATAGTAGCAGACTCTGTATTTTTTTCTTTGATGCCAAACTCTTGTGATGCATTGGTTTTCTCAACCTTTTTAAACAAACCGCAGCTGCTAACTAGTAGCAGCATTGCGATTATCTGTAGTGTATTTTTCATTTTTAACGCGCTTTAATTCAATCTGTAGCCTATTATAAAGTTTCATAAGATCATCATATTTTACCTGCAAATCCGCTAAAGTCTTAGCACAAGACATACGTTCATCATTTGCCAAATGCAACCCTTCATTAAGATCTTCAATGATCGTCCGTAAATGCTCAATATCTTTTTCTAACCTATTTGCATAGCCTTCCCATTTTTCAATTACCTTTCCGGCATTCTCAACATTTGTCGCCTCCACCTCGGCTTGCTGCTTAGGCCTTCCAACAAGATACCCCCCTACAGCTGTCGCTACAGGGATAATCAATTTCTCTAAAATCTCAAGTAATTCCATTATAATTTCCTTTTGTTAACGGTTTAAATTTTTCCCAGGGAAATTGTACCCCTGGATCCTCCTTTCTTCCAGGTGCAATATCCGAATGCCCTAAAATCTCTCGAATCGGATAATTACGGATAATTGCTTTACATACTGCTATCGCCGCATTGATCTGCTTTTCAGTGTAACTCTCCATCCCTTTATTTTGCAATTCGATTCCAATGCTACAGTTATTCAAATCTTTTTGACCGGCCCAAGTACTAAGGCCTGCATGCCAACATTTTGTATTAAAAAGCGCCAATTGCGTTATGATACCATCACGACTAATATGAAGATGAGCGGAAACCCTGCTCCGGGAATCGGTCATCCAATCAATTGCACTTGTAGCATTGGATGCACCGTCGTAATGCATAATAATATAAACGGGTTTAATAATCCCACCTTTGTTTGGTGTTTCTCTATAAGAAACACCGATAAGTTTGTTTTCTTTAATTTCCATATCACGATTTTTTATGAATTAATCTGTTCTTACACTAAAAAACTTGTATTGAGAGAAGGGAAACACACTTTATTACGAGTTATTTAGCTTCTATTTTATACAAAGTTAAGCGTGATCCTGCGCAGTGAAGCGCACTATTAGCTGGATGTAAGCGGTAGGTTACAGATACCGAATATTGTGCAAAATTTTCATCGATGTACGTATACACCAAAAGCGAGCTTAACAGGACTTGCTCTTCATAGCACTCGCAAAAGCAGAGAATAACATAACAAAATATTACTAAAATTTATGGGAATATGTTGCCAAGACCGTGATATCATTGTCAAGCCATATCACAACAGACCATCCTTGAAGAGACATCAAACATTTCCTGTATTCCTTTGTTATTTGTTTGTTATAGCATAGGATGAGTTATACCGTGAAGGCTAGGAAGTTGGTTCGCCTAGCCTTTTTTGACGAATAAAACCAACATATTTGACTGATCCATCCATCGCAATGACGTAGTCATTTTTCACAGAAGTTTCAATTTACATCACATTGTTTCCATGCAGCATATAATGAGATTAAGAACCCATTCATCGCTGTGGTCATGTACAAAATCCTTCGATTTTTTATTAAATTCGTATGGAAGAAATCTAAATTCAATCGATTAAATGTTATATCCAAAGATGCGATCGATTGACATCTTCATTTAACTTTACAAACGTAAATCTTGATTTACAATACAATGAACAAGTTTGCTTTATTAGTCGGAAACGACATTAATAATATTTCACCAGGGATAAGCTGGAGTGATTTGCTACACAACATCAAAGAAAAGTATAAAGTTAGCTCATTGGAAAATGGACAAAAACCATTCCCTATGTTGTATGAGGAAATATTCCTTAACGCAATTCGAGAAAAGCATATTAATGAAAGAGAACTTAAAAGCTATATATCGGATTGTGTCTCTCAAATCAATCAAAATGAAATCCACCAATTAATTCGGGATCTCTCGATCGAAAATATCATCACAACTAACTATGAATTCAGTTTAGAAGGAGAAACCGCAACAGCAAATGCTGGCCTTATCCGTGAAACAACTTACAGTGTATTTCGTAAACACCAAATCGGCAACACGAACTATTGGCACATCCACGGCGATTGCCTAAATCCCTCTTCCATTAACCTCGGTTATGAACATTACTGTGGTCAATTGCAAAAAATGAGGGATTATGTCGTTAATGGGACAAATTATAATTCGCAAACAGTCTACAAGGCTGCACTAATTAAAAGACTAAGTCGAAAAAAGGATACTAAACTCCAATCATGGATTGATTTATTTTTTACAAAGGATATCCATATCCTAGGCCTATCGCTTGATTTTGTAGAAATAGACCTTTGGTGGTTGCTAACCTACCGCGCCAGAAATAAGTTTTATAGACGAAGTACCTTTATTGAAAATAAACTCTTCTATTATACAACAAAAAAATGGTACGCGCTCTCCAAAGATAAAATGCAATTACTTCAAGCAAACGATGTTGAAATTGTTGTTATTGACGAAACCGATAAAACAAAATACTACAAGAAAGTCCTCGCCAGCATCAAAAAAAATATAGGTTATCCAGCAAAATATTAAGTTGAACCTCAAAGCAATTTATAGATTTCTAGCTTGTTATCATGTCATTAATTGAAAAAGAATTTCGCGTTGCCAAACAAAATAAATTTAACTTAAGCATTGAAAGCTTGGTGAATCGTCCAAAATCTGAACAGCAAGCTAATTAGGCACATTATCCACTAGTTTATTTCATCTAACGAGCCCCAAATAATGAGACATCCTTACGCAACCGTTATTTCATGCTGAAAACGATTGGCGACCAAAGTCAGTGAAACTACGCAATCAGGCCTTTACCAACTGATGGATCAAACAGGGGGATAAAGCCGGGAACAGCCTTCATCAACACAAGTCAAAAAGACACTTATAAATCAGAAAACCAAATATTTACAACATATAAAGTATTTTATTAAATTGATTTTGAGAAATAAAAAAAATAAATCATTTTTGCTATCATTTAGCTAAGATTAACAGGAAAAGTAAAACCGTAAGGGATTATCATTCATATTTTATTTTTATTGATCTATATGTCATTTAAAAGAATTACCTATTTCTTTTTGGGACTTTTATTATTTATTGGTTGTAAAAGAGATATTCATCCAGGAATTATACCACAGGATCCAGAAGTCATTGAAAAAGATAAATTACCCATACCTACAGGTTTCACAAGCGACCTCGGTTCAATAAAAATCAATACAACTGCCAATGCAAACCAACCCGGCGAAGAGCTGCCAGGCTGGATACGCGATATCTCTGGCAATAGTGCGAGTTATTGCCACCCAGATGTTGAATATTTCCCTACCGGTTTTAAAGGATACAAATATTGGATGGTATTTACGCCATATTTTGGCATAATCGGGTCAGACCGTACCGCATCGCTCTATGAAAATCCGACTGTGGTAGTTTCTAATGATGGAAGAGAATGGATCACTCCGGCAGGATTAATAAATCCTATTCAACGACGTCCGGCACTAGAAGATTCTTTCATCCAAAAGGATGGCAGCCCCAATCAAGGTTACTGGTCCGATGTAGACTGGAATTTCAACGGTGAGGAATTCGAACTATATTATAGAGGTTGCTTTTTCTCAAGCAAAATTTTAAAAAAATGGGGTGCCAAAAGCGCAAACAACAATAAAAAATTAAATGAAGAAGCTGAACGTGTGATTGTAAGACAAACATCAAAAAATGGGATTGACTGGACACCGCTGGAACTCGTGTATAATAGTAATGAACCAACGTCTTTCCAAGATAACCACATCCTTTCACCAACATTTGTGAGAAATTCGACAAACCTAACGACCAGTTACGAAGTGGATTTCATGCCTAGCTACAAAGCACCAATTATGACCAATATCCTATCGCGCATTTCTACAAATGGATTAGATTTTACAGCATATCGCGACTGTAAAAAAGTTGAATTTATGAATAAACCTTGGCTAGAATTCAACAAGGGATATTCGACTTGGCATCTGCAAGGTTCCTATATTGATGGATATTATTTTTTATGTCTGGCAATTGGAAACGTAGACCGATTTACCTCAGATATGAATTATCTCGCCTATTCAAAGGATGGCATACACTTTCGTGTCTTCGAAAAACCTTTAGCTGCGGCCAATGTATACCGCTCTTCTGTATTTCCAAAGACATCTTCCTCAAAAAACATTGAATTTGGTGCTGTAATTGGTTATAAATCCGGAGCCTTTGGTTATCGTGAATTCACCATCAGCAAACAGGTATTGGAAGATGGTTTAAAATAAAATAGTTATATTTAGGTTCAAAATCATTTCGATGGAGTTATTTCCAACAATAGATATTCAAGAATTTAGAAAAGACCAGCTTGCGGGTAATCAAGGATATTTATACTCGGAATTACGTGGTGAACATCATATATCGCGTCCACACCAGCATCATTTTTTTTTATTGGTACTTTTTGACCAGGCAGAAGGTGTTCATACGATTGATTTTAAAGATTACCATATTGATCGTCATCAAATCCATATCCTGTTTCCAAAGCAAGTTCATAGTTGGAAATTAGGGGCCAATACAACTGGTTTCCAATTGATGGTCGATAGGGAACACTTCGAGAAATTTTCGCCCAATTTCCATTTTTCATTTGCTTACTATCAACGTACTCATGTTATCTCACTCTCTAGCGAAACATTTGCTCTGCTTTATTATGAATTTAATGCAATAAGAAAAGAACTTGAAGATCACAATTGCGTTCCTGCAATTATCTACTCTCGCACAGCTGTCGTCGCATCGATATTAAGCAAAGAGGTACAGAAAATAGTACAAAATGAACAAAATAATGACTCCAATCCACGTCTTTTAAAGTTGCAAGAGTTAATTGACATCCATTTTCAGCATGAGAAGTCGGTATCTTTCTATGCGAAACAACTTAATATTTCCACCCCACACCTTACTAAAATATGTCGCCAGAAGCTCGAAGTATCTCCGAGCCAGCTCATTCAACAACGAACTATCTTGGAAGCAAAACGATTGTTAAAAGCAACCGACTTATCTATCAAAGAAATTTCGTTCAAACTTGGTTTCGTTGACTCCCCTTACTTCTCTAATTTCTTCAAACAACACACAGGTCTGAATCCAAAACAATTTAGAACGGACTGAGATTCACCAATACTTCGTATATTTTGCGTCAATACTTCTTCGTTAAAAATCAACAGCAAGTCCATTTGCGCGACAAAAACTTGTTATTTTTACATAAAAATACCATTATCAATGATTTCTGAGCTTATAAACCTTGTAGTGGACACAACTCTTTTCATCTTTGGCCAAGGTTCCAGTAACGACCGTCCTGAGAAAGAAAAAATGATTTCAAATTTGGGCCTGTCTTTGACGCTAGTTACTGCGTTGGTTGTTACGCTACTTCGCCACAGTCGGATTGTACCAATTGATTTCTTTTGGATTATACCTGTTAGTTTATCAATGGGTTTTATCCTACTTTTTATCCCGCTTCGACTACGCTGGGTAGCACCATGGAGAATCGCGACTTACATCAAAGCTTCTCTTAGTTTTTCCTGCTTAGTTTGGATTGCAATTCTTATTTTTATCTTTTGACTTTAACGCGCTAAAAATGGCAATAAAAGATATTAAAATTGTAAAAACTGAAATTCTATCAGACAACTGGTACACTTTAAAAAAAGTGACTTATCAATACAGCAAACCCGATGGGACGGTACAGCAACAAAGTCGAGAAGCTTATGATCGTGGCAATGGAGCCGTCATTTTACTCTATAATACCAGTGCTCAAACAGTCATATTAACAAGACAATTTCGAATACCAACTTACATCAACGGGAATGAGTCAGGCATGCTTATCGAAGCTTGTGCAGGTCTACTTGATCAAGATTCTCCCCACGACTGTATACGAAGGGAAACAGAAGAAGAAACAGGCTATCAGATCAAGGAAGCAAAAAAGATCTTTGAAGCTTATATGTCTCCAGGTTCTGTAACTGAAATTCTACATTTTTTTATAGCAGAATACACCAATAACATGAAAGTTGGTGACGGCGGTGGTTTAGAAGAAGAGGAAGAGCATATTGAAATTCTAGAAATCAATATTGAAGAAGCACTACATATGATTGATACAGGTGAAATCATAGATGGAAAAACCATTATGCTACTACAATATATTCGATTAAAAAATATACTGTAGACGCCTAATTTAGATGATAAGAGGCTAGTGATTAACTTTCTCAAAGATAAACTTTGGGTCTTGGAAATTGATGGTTGAAGGTATATAATGTGGAATTCCCATATACACTTGCTCCGTACCTGTACCTAAAATATACAGAGACCCTTTTTTTAATAAAGCAAAGGGTCTTCTTTTTTTCTGTCCCCAGCCAAATGGCGTATAATAATAGTCCCCAAGTAAAGTGTCTTTTTGGATATTGCCGCGAATGTCTCCCGAATCAATCTCACCTCCAGGTCTATAAAAGAACAATTTACCATGAAAACGGCTCTCAAAAAGATTAAGATTCAAACGGGCACTGTCACGTTCACTATGAGCCATATAACTCAATACTTTAGTATCTCGCCTCCCCTCTTCACAGCTTATCAACAGCAGAGTCGAAAAAATAAAATAAACAGCAATCGAATATAAACGCATTTTTCTTTTGATCTACGATAATTAATCCCGTCTCAAGATAAACACAAAATTCAACAATATACAAGGAATTTGACATAAGATGCTTTTTCCAAATTTGATTTACTTAGATTCTCTATATAATCAAACTTAATGCGAACTACACTTTATCAAATCTTTTATTTTCTTCCTTCCATTCAACATAGTTCGCTTTTAAGCAGTGCCCACAAGGGCGATATTGATGTTTTAGCGCTTCTTGCTCAGTGGAAAAAAAGACCCTGTTCTCCCGCTTCATCCGTTTTCCCGAAATACAGCAAAGCAATCCATAAATTTTTAGCTTTTCATTGCCACCAAAGTGAATTTCTCCCGCTCGAATCTTGGCGCGCAATGAAGCATCTGTAATATTTTTATGCCATTCCATTGTGTGGGATTTATTTCTCGGCATCATGAAAAATAATACCCAACGCATGGCGTTCACCGGCTGTGACTTCACTCACCCCATGTTTCATATTAACCCTAAAATAACCCGTTCGTCCTTTCTCAGGCCTAAAATTTGTTGCGAATAAAACGAGATCACCTTTTTTAGGTTTCAAAACAATTGCCTTTGATTGAGCCCTCGGAACTTGTTGTGTTAATACAAATTCTCCGCCCATAAAATCGACTCCTGGCTCATTTAACATCAAAACCACCTGCATCGGAAAGTAAACCGCTCCATACAAGTCTTTATGTAGCGTATTGAAACCTCCTTGACCATATTTCAAAATCAATACTGTTGCTTTTTCTTGTCCTTTCAAACGGCAATCCGTCAAAAGGTCTTCATGTTTCAATGAAAATGATATATCGATTTTCAGCGCACGAAACCAGGCATTAGCAATGACGGTAAGATAGGGATAAAGTTGAGATCGAATCGTTTGAATCAACTCAGGTAGAGGGTAGTCAAAATATTTATACTCCCCTAATCCGAATAGATGCCTTTCCATAACGACAGTTTTACGGTAGAGCGTCGAATCGCTATACCCTTTTTTTAATAGATCGCATTGTAAAGCTGTCAACAGGTTTGGTATAACCACATAACCATGCTTATGCATCTCTTCTGTAATCAAAGGCCAATTTAGATCTTCTATCTTTTGAATGATATTTTCCATACCACGAATCTCCACATTACAGTCGTATGAAAAAATCCGAAATATGCTAATATGATGTATAATAAAAGGAACGAGAACATGTATCGCTCAAGACAATCCATAGCACAAAAAAAGGATTAAATACAGGCAGGTGTATTTAATCCTTTTTTGATTTCATATCGTATAAAAACTAGCTATTCCCAACATTATCCACGATTTTTTCTGCCAAAGCTTTAAGCTGAACCATATCAGTATAGTCGAGCTTAAGGGCTTCAAAAATCTGCATGGGAATACAGCTCGCCTTTTCCTTCAATTGCAATCCTTGTGCTGTAAGCTGTATCTTCACGACGCGTTCATCTTCTTTGCTTCTTGTTCGTGTAAGCAAAACTTTAGCCTCCAAGCGCTTCAATAGTGGTGTAAGCGTTCCATTATCTAGAAATAACTTAGCCCCCAATTGATTTACTGTCTGCTCATCATTCTCCCATAAAGCCATCATCGTGATATACTGTGGATAGGTCAAGTCAATCTCTTCAAGAATAGTTCGATATTGCTGCATAATTTCTCTATGTAGCACATACACGGAAAAACAGAGTTGTTTGTCTAATTTTAATAAATCATCCATCTTGCAAATATATTGAGTTTCTGAGGGATTGAAAAAGTTGTTTGCGGTTTATTTGAATTCAACAACAAACTCTTCCTTAGGAACCCGAACCTTCTTCATCGTCGAAATCCAATCTCTCGAAGAGTCCGCCACGCCAACATACATCAATGAAACGCTTTTTAGTCCATGCTTTTCTAATTGTAGAACCTCATCCACGACTTGGTTATCAAAACCCTCGGCGGGTGTGGAATCGACACGAAGTTCAGCTGCCTGAGCCAACGCCAAACCTAAAGCAATGTAAGTTTGTCTTGCAGTATGTGCAAAATTTCTTTCGGCAGCTTCACTCAAATAAATAGATTTCAACTTGTCCGTATAAGAACCAAAGCGTCCCCTTGGCAAATCCCGCTCATCCGTTGTAAAATCATAAACTTTATCAATACGTTCTTCCGTATAACGATCCCAGGCAGCGAAAACAAGCACATGTGAACATTCACGCATACAGTCTGGATTTAGTGCTCCTTTTGCCAGTTCTTCTTTCAATGCCTGATTTTCAACAATCAATATCTTAAATGGCTGTAAACCCGAAGAAGTAGGTGCAAAGCGTGCAGCCTCAACGATTTTATCTACATTTTCCTGACTAACTTTTTTTGTCGGGTCGTATGCTTTCACAGCATGACGCCATTGTAAATCTTCTATTAATGACATATAATTATAGTTTTATTTTAAGAGAATAACGGATAACAACGCCAACAATGCAGGAACTCCTTGTACAAAAAATATCTTTTTGCTCGCTGTAATTCCGCCAAAAATACCGGCAACAAGGACACATCCTAAAAAGAACAGGCATACATTGTAACTCCAGATGGGGTCATTGATTAAAAAAGACCAGGCTAAACCTGCAACCAGAAAGCCATTGTAGAGCCCTTGATTTGCAGCAAGCCCCTTCGTTGGCTTAAATAATTCTGCCGGAAGAGCCTTTCCAAAACTACGTTTTCCTGCAGTTTCCCAAGCAAACATTTCCATCCATACAATGTATACATGTTCTAAAAGTACGAGTGCTGTAAGCACGTTGGCAATATAATTCATATATTATTCGTTAGTTGATACCGTCAATTTGACATCCATATTACCCCTTGTTGCATTTGAGTAGGGACAAACTTGATGTGCTTTTTCAATCAATTGTTGCGCTAATTCCAGGCTTACACCAGGTATATTTGCATGTAATTCTGCTGCCAAACCAAAACCACCATTATCCAATTGTCCGATACTCACATGGGCTGTTACCGAAGTTTCGCCCGCTTTTACTTTTTCTGATCTAATCACTAAATTCAAGGCACTATCAAAACATGCCGCATAACCAGCCGCAAAAAGCATCTCTGGATTGGCATAATCATCATTGGCCCCTCCTAGACCTTTTGGCATACGAACAGCTAAATCCAATACACCATTTTCGCTTTTTACCTGACCATTTCGTCCTCCCTTGGCTGTCGCACCGATGTTATATAACGTTTTCATATTTTAATTTGTTTTGTTTGTACAAATGTATGGCAAGGATTTATATTGTGCAAAATATAATTTTGCAATTTACATTAAAATGAGAATAGCAAAATCTCAAAAAAAGTACAGTGTTACCGAATGTAATCTAAAAGCACTAAATTTGATTATTGCAAATAGGGCTTAAATGAAAACAACTTCCATCGAACAATTTTATCGGGAGATCAATGCGAGTATCCCAAAAGAGATCGCAAGAGAGATTGGTCATTTTAATGTGTTCAGTTATGAGGAACTTGCCGCTAAGTTGAAAGATAAACCGATCATGCCCTACAATAAGCGAACGTATTATAAAATCAGTTTAATCACAGGAAAAAACACGGCCGAATATGCCGACAAAGTAATCGAAATCGATGAATCGGCACTTGTATTTGCTACTCCTAAGGTTCCTTACCATTGGATACCGAAAGATGAGCATCAAAAAGGTTATTTTTGCGTTTTCACCGATGAATTTCTGGCAAGGAATAAAAGTGGTGTGATCATAGATGATTTGCCGATCTTTCAACCAGGCGGCCTTCCGATTTTCCAACTATCAGAAGAACAACGCATTGAAATAGAGGGAATCTTCCTAAAAATGAATAAAGAGCTATCTTCAGATTACGTTTTTAAATACGATCTGTTGCGAAATTATGTGCTTGAAATCGTCCATTATGGCCAAAAGCTGCAACCCAAAAGTATAACAAATCCTACACACAACGCCTCCAATAGGATTACTTCATTATTTGTAGAATTGCTAGAAAGACAATTTCCACTTGAATCTCCGATGCAACGCCTACAACTACGAACAGCTAATGATTTTGCGGAACGACTGGCCATACATGTCAACCACCTGAATAAAATTTTAAAGGAAAATACTGGAAAAACAACCAGCCATGTCATCGCAGCCAGAGTCACACAGGAAGCAAAAATTTTACTGCGACAAACCGATTGGAATATATCTGAGATTGCTTATTCACTTGGCTTTGAGGAGATCGCCCATTTTTCCAATTTTTTCAAAAAGCAAACCAGCTTTGCCCCAAACATTTTTCGTTCCCAAACGTTATAATTTGAATTTCGCAAACATCCATTTGCATTTCGCAAGGAAAGGCTCAACTTTTCGGCGGATCTTTGTGCTATTGAATCTTTAAAACAAATTAAAATGGCTACAAACAAAATAGCATTGGTAACAGGCGGAAGCCGTGGTTTAGGTAGAAACATGGCTGTTAGCCTTGCAAAAAAAGGAATCGATATCATTTTAACCTACAATAGCAATCAGGAGGAAGCGGATCATGTGGTTGCTACGATACAATCTTTAGGGCAACATGCAGCTGCATTCCAATTGGATGCAGGAAATGTGCAGTCCTTTAATGGCTTTATTGAACGGGTTACGCAACATTTGCTACAACAAACGGGAAAGTCTAATTTTGATTTTTTGATCAATAATGCGGGCACTGCCTTATATGCACCCTTTATAGAAACCACAGAAGAACAATTTGATACAGTTTATAATATCCATTATAAAGGGGTATTTTTTCTCACGCAGAAAGCTCTTCCCTATTTGAATGATGGCGGACGTATTATCAATATTTCCTCTGGCCTCGCCCGTTTTGCATTTCCGGGATCATCTGCCTATGGCTCGATGAAAGGGGCAATCGAGGTACTCACGAGGTATCTTGCCAAAGAACTCGGTCCTCGAGGTATTGCAGCAAACGTCGTTGCTCCTGGCGCAATCGAGACTGATTTTGGTGGCGGGCATGTGCGGGATAACAAAGAAACAAATGCGCATATTGCAGCTGTTACAGCTTTAGGACGTGCTGGTGTACCCGATGATATCGGTGGAGTGGTGGCCTTCCTTTGTACAGAAGATGCAAGATGGATCAACGGACAACGCATTGAAGTATCGGGCGGGATGAATCTTTAGTAACGTATCACTTAAATAAGCACATATCTGAGGCTATTCGATATGTGCTTATTTAACAGTATTTCTTCACCAATCCCATCCAGTTCCTCCTCTTTTAGAATAAAAATTATAATGCTATTATCATTTTCTTCTTTACCTCTTAAAGTGTACGTTGACTGACTATCCGAATGATTATGTTTGTAGCATAAGAATATGATACAACTTGCCATAATAAGTGACATTCATGCCAATTTAATTGCATTGGATGCGGTATTAACAGATATCAAAAATAAAGGATTAACACAAATTTACTGCTTAGGTGATCTTGTTGATTTCGCTCCCTGGGGCAATGAAGTCATTGACAGAATACAAGAAAAAAACATTCCATGTCTACTGGGAAACCATGACCAAAGAATTGCTTTTGACGAAGCCATTATCCCTTTACCACACCATGATGTAATAGAGACTTCAAATCGAGAAATCGCCATCAAGCTAAGTAAGATGGAGATATCGGCCCCTCATAAAAAATGGCTAGCAACATTACCCTACACCATTGAACTAACCTTCAAACTTGGAACGAGTTTTAGGAAAATACTTCTTGTCCATGCCAGCCTCCAAAGCAATGACGAATACATCCATGAATCAACCCAAAAATGTGCTCTATCAACTCAATTAAAGCAAAAAGCAATCGATATTCTGGTGATGGGACATACACACCATTCTTATATTCAACAGGATGGAGATGTCTTGTTTATCAATTGTGGTTCCGTCGGACGTAGTAAAGAAAAAGACAGAAAAGCAACTTACACAATAATAACCTTATCTGAAAAAGAAATTAATGCCGAGATCGTTAAAGTAAACTACCCAATAACAGCTGTCGCAAATGCAATTTACGACAGCAATATCCCCGATTTCTACGGAGACTTTTTACTTGCGAATAATACACTTTAATCATTGTCAATTTGCTAGAATAGCTAAATCCCCGACATATACTCTGCATTATTTTCAAAGAGAGGGTCTCCTAAAAAACAATACGGTTGCATCGGGGATTTGTATAGTTATTATTTCAGAAACAGTTTCCGAATAGCTTTATTACCAACATCCAGAAGATAGATATTACCATCTTTATCTACGACTATGTCTTTTATTAGACCAAACCGCGCTGTAGACAAAGTTCCATCCACATATCCATTCGTTCCCTTTATCAAAGTAGTCACTTCCCGTGTTGACATATTGACCTCCCGAATAGCATAGTTGTAGTTATCAGCAACAATCAATCTGTTATTTAATCCTGCTGTGATACCGCCTATTCCGTTGAAATATGTGTTCGTTCCAATCCCATCTTGATAACCTGCATCCGAACCTCCTACCCAACGTTCCCCACGTGTAACACCCGGTCTTACAATTTCAATCCCGTTATTGCTGCTCGTATTCTGATCCGAATAATACAAAACTCCTTGACTATCTACAAAGGGCTTTGCCATTACCCAACTAGGTCCAGGTACCTTAGTATAACCTCCAGCCAGGTTGACTTTGTTTATTCCCTGCGCAAAACCAGCTACTGCCACATATAAATTCCCTGACAGATCTAAACACATTGCACCCGGAGAAAATCCTTTTGCGTGTATAGTGCGTTTGCCCGCAGCTGTAATTTTAAAAATCTGATTTGATCGCTGATCGCTGACATAAATATTATTTTGCGTGTCAACAACTATTCCTGTAGGATAGTCGAATACAGCATTGGCACCATCTACCTGCAAAATAGATACACTTCCAGTCGGAGATACCTTTTTAACTTGTTTATTCTCTGGATCTGCGACATATAAATTTCCCTGCGCATCTATCGCCATTCCAGCTAGGTTATTGCCGAATACCGTACTTCCTGGCCCCCCTACGAATGTCATTACACCTGCGCGACGGAACGGTTGCGGTGCTAAAGCATCCTGACCGCCAACGATTACCTTTACCTCGCCTGTTGCAACACCCTGTGGTGCTTCTATAACCAACTTATTCTCACTAGCACCTGTCACAGGGGCCAAAACACCGTTGAAATAAACCCTATTTTCGGCAGCATTTGTACTAAATCCAGTGCCCAATAACGTTACACTTGTTCCCGCCAAACCATTGTCCGGACTTATAGAACGAATACCAAGCGTCTGATCTTTAAACTGTGGTCCTTCCACGGATTGATCGTTGACTACAACCCTTACCTTTCCAGATCCAGTTCCGCCAGGAATGATCAACTTCAGCTGATTTTCACTACTTGAAGAAATAGCAACTTGCTTCCCATTTATAAAAACCTGATTTTCGTCAAGTTCTTTACTAAATAATAGCCCGCTTATTGTCATTTCAGCCCCTTTTGGGCCACTCAAAGGAGAGACTGCGCCGATTTCAGGCTTGCCTACAACCGTAAATTTCGGACCCGAAATCTTCTGTTCATTGATATTCACGGATAAAAGTCCTGTACTGACACCAGCTGGAGCCACTACCACAATTTTTTCAGGACTAGACTCCAATACGACCGCGATCTTTCCATTGAAATCAACGATATTCCCCGAACTGACTTTTTCGAAGCCTTCACCCATTAGGGTAACTTTGGTTCCAGCCCCACCTGTTAATGGTTTAATACTGCGGACCACCTGATAAGTAAAATTCTGTCCTTGAGACTTTTTACCATCCACACGAACTTCTACAGCACCATACCCTGCATCTTCGGGAATTTCTGCAACGATTAATTTATCTGTAACACTCACAACCAAAGCTTTTTTGCCATTAACATAGACTTCTGCAGGTTTATCTGTACTACCAAACCCCTCCCCATCAATCCGTAGCTGGGTGCCTCCTGTACCATTTGTCGGAAAAATTTTTGAGACTGAAAGATCTTGATAGGTATACGTACCGACATCAAAACTATTACTTCCATACTTCAAGACAATTCCGCCACTTTTGTCCCCTTTTGGCACACGTAAAACAACCGATGTTGAAGTAGCGCTAATGACCTCTGCTGCCCCCCCTGCAACTGTTGCAGAAAATTCTGTAATTGCCCCGCTGAAGCCCTGTCCTTCAATCGTAACTAGTGTGCCAGCTTTACCAGAATTAGGGTAATAACTATCCACTTTAGCCGGAATTTTATCGACCAATTCTTCCTTTTTACTGCAACTGATCGTCGCAATAGCCATCCATATAGATATGATGACTAGATTAATTGTATTTTTCATTGGAATAAATTCTTATAACTATATATCCGCTATCCTTTTAGGTTTTTCCCAAATGACCAAATTAGAATGTATATCGAACCCCACATTGTATTTGTGCTCTTGAGTTAAAATAATCGATGCTATAAGGCTGCCCAGGATCACTAAAGGTAAATACGGGCCAACTATCAGCATTTTGCCTCGGCGGAAATAATGATGGGGTAAGCCCCACACTACTCGTCGAATTAAATGTATTGGGCGAAAAATATTGAATACCCCATTTCTTGGAGATTAGATTAGTCAAGTTCATAACATCCACCGAAAATGTTATAAATTGTTTCTTTGACTTCTGAAGAAAGAGATCATGTGCAATTCGTAGATCTGCCTGTACATTCCATGGCGTACGTCCCATATTACGCTCTGTAAAATCTCCTCTACGAGAGCTCAGATAATCATTACCATCAATGAACCGATTAAAAGCATCTGCTTGCTGCTGAGCAGAAAGACCATTTGCAAGATCTTTAAAGTAATGAATTGTTTCTGTCTGTCTTGGAATATAAACCAAACTTACTTGTTGTGGCAAGCCTTGTATGCTATTATTGACGATACCATAGGTAAATGGACTTCCAGATTGCGCACTGATATACAAGGTAAAATTCGTACGTCCTGCATTACGCCAAATTTGTTCGTAATTTATACTCGAAACGATACGGTGACGGATATCGAAATTACTGTAAGCTAACTTTGGATTATTAGGAATAAGTGACTGATTCAGTTGCCAGTTACTTTCCATAGAATTACGTACGCCATTACTTAAATCCTTTGATTCTCCATAGGTATAACTCAGTGTAGCATTCATTTTTTCTTTGATCGTTTTTCCAATGGTCCCTGTTATACTGTAGCGGTAGCCTTGATTGGTATTACTCAGAAGATATACATTCGAGAAACGATTATCCACATTACCGCTATAAACAGGTTGTTGTTTATTGACGTCATATCCATACCATAATGGGTTATCCTTGTTGTTCAGCTGCTGAAATAGAACATCTTTAATATTCTTTGTATAAATACCTTCAACCGTAAATTTCCAGCTTTCAACCTTGTAATCTATACCCAAGCTAGACCGCAGCACCTGCGGCAGTACAAAATTGTTATCGACCAGATCAACCTGCGTTTTTCCGGTACTTGGATCATTAATGACAGCGCCATTCTGCGCTATAAACTCACCTATTCCATTCGGACTTGGCTTTATAGGGTCAGACCCAGGTGCAAATGGTTTCTGATCTGCTTTTTGATCGAAAGCGCCGTAACTGTTCCCCGTATTATAGTATGCATAAGCCAGCCAAGCAAATGGTATACGCCCTGTAAACAAACCGGCACCACCCCGGACAGTCAGTTGTTTATTGTCCATTGCCTCCCATCGAAAGCCAATTCTCGGAGACAACTGTATCCTATTTAGAAACTCATTTCTTAACCGATTCGGCGGTGTATAGGTGTAGGTTGTACCAAAAGTGGGGTCAGACCACATGTCATTGACTTTATCACTTCGTGTCGGCATTGTTGGCAAAGCTGCCACATCCGCACGGAGTCCAGGTATGATTTGGAAACGATCATTTATACGGATTTCATCCTGAATGTAGAAACTATACATATCAACAGAGAAGTTAGCCGCGGGATGATCCAAAATGTAAGAGTGTGAATTATCCTTATAGTTGTAACTTCCTCTTACGCGATACGGAACATTCGCGACGAAATCTGCAATACTATTGTAATCAACCCGGCCATTCCAGCTGTTAACAAACCCATACCGAATGCGATAAAGCTCATTATGTGTTCCAAATAACAATTTATGCCTGCCTTTTGTCCAATTTAGATTGGCCGTAATCTCCCAGGTACCTTGTCGCATGTTAAATATACTAGCTTCACGATCAGTTCCAAGATAAATTGTTGTGCCCGGTGTACGCCCTTGTATCTGTACCTGAGGTAAGGAAGGATCACTTAAAGGGTCGCGTCGATCATTTACCTGTGTATATCCCAACACAATATTGGAAGAAAGATTATTACTAAATCTACTTTTCAATTCTGCAACGGTACTTGTTTGGTTGTTCTCTTGTTCAAAGGCCATACTACTGAACCGAAAATCCTGTTGATCCCGATCCATATGAGTTGCCTTACTAAAGATTGTATTGTTACGGATTGCCAACTGATGTTTGGCATTTATATTCCAGTCTAAACGATTGAAAAACTTGGTTGACCGGGACCAATTTGTATAATTACCTGCGGTTCCAATATTAAAAATATCACCATAGCGTGAACGAGCGGCTTCGGCTATTGCTTCTACATCGCGCTGCTCCAAAATATGAGCTGTTTCGATAGTCCCAACACGCAACTGCGTAGGATCTTGGCGCCTGGTAAACTCCTCATTACTGAAAAAGAATAATTTATCTTTTATCAAAGGAAACCCTATTCGGAAACCTGTTTGATAATCATAAAAATCTTTATTCATTTTCCCCAAAGTTCCCACGCGGTCCTTACCCGTTAACGCGGCATTCCGCCCATAGGCGTAAACCGAACCTTCAACTTGGTTTGTACCACTTCGCGTGACAGCATTGACCGAACCGCCTGTAAAATTTCCGATCTTGACATCGTAGGGTGCCAAATATACTTGCATATCCTGAATGGCGTCTATTGATATGGGGTTTGTTCTTGTACTGCTCCCCGCCATTCCTGAGGTCCCGGTTTGTCCGCCAAGAGAGGGGCTAAAACCTATTGCATCATTATTGATGGCACCGTCTATCGTGACATTATTATACCTAAAGTTTGTACCACCGAAACTATTATCGCGACTTCCTTGCGGTGTAAGCCGAGTTACATCGGTAATCGAACGGTTGACTGTAGGCATATTCCTTACTTGCGCGCCACTGAAATGATTTCCTGTCCCTACTGTCCCAGCCCTTGTATCACCTTTCCGGCCAGTCACAACGACCTCACTAAGTGTTTCATTACGCTGTTGCATAATAAAGTCCGTCTGCAAGGTTTCTCCCAAACGCACAAATATATTTTCTTTACGTTCTGTTTGTAATCCAATGCTACTTACATCAACTGTATATGGACCGCCAATACGAATATTATTTAAAGTAAAACGTCCATCTTTATCAGTCGATTGCACATAACGGGTCCCTGTTGGTGTGTGTATCACAGTAACGGTCGCCTTCTCCACAAGAGTTCCACTGCTACTTTGCACCTTTCCGTTAATTGTACCCGAAGTTTCCTGCGCAAAAGAATTGAGCGCTTGCAAAAGAAACAAAAAGAGTAAAATTAGCTTTAGTATTGACATTATAGGATAGAAAGTCATGGTTGATCTTCCTATGCATATACTGTCATTTTGATATCTATTCATTGCTATGTTTCATTAATTCGTTAGATAAATCTTCTTATTACTGTGTTAGCCGGAGCCCCTGATCAACAATATGTAGTACCCCATCTCCGGTAAGGATATCCTGTTTCTGTAATAAGACATCATTTGTATTCCCCAAACCCCGAAGTGTTATGCCGCTGAAAGAGCCCGGAGAACTGGTATTTGGAACCAACATAATATCAACACTGTTACCATCTAGCATGGTTTGCTTAGACATATTTGTATTACCCGTACTCAAGATATAGTCGTACACAAAACGACGGTCATGGAGAATATGATAGCGGACTATTTTTTTCAGATCGTCTAAATTGGCCAGCTCCACATCCTGCACGGATTGAAATCCCAGCAGATTCATAGCAGCATTATTCGGTGCAAAAACCGTATAGGCTCCCTGATTTGTTTTTTCGGATAAAATGCCGGTCCTTTTTATAGCACGAGCAAATATGCTGATACTCGCATCTGCGTTGATAGCATCGACAATCTTATCATGTACATAGGGAGTCATAACGCGGTCGAGCACTTGAATCAGTCCATTAGATGCAGGCAAATTTTGTGTCAATATACGTGCTCCATTCAGTGTCAGTACTGTATCGGCGCCTTTGACCCAGTGTGTGGCATAGACCTTACCGCGACGTGTTTTCAATTCTTGATTAAACAGAAAAGGAAGCTTATTGAGCTCATATTTTCCATCCAGTATGTGATAATTAGCGATATTAGAAACTATTGCTGCGCGTTCAGACAGCATGCTCACCACAGTTGGATAACCCGCCTTTCCAAAGGCATTGTCGGATGGAACAAGCAAAGTATAGGGACCTTCGCCCTTTTGCAGCTCTTTATCCATATTACTGACGCGCAATGCAGCATTAAATACCGATAAATTAAAATTATCGGCAACGACCAAGTTGACCTTATTATTGTCAAAATTCGTCGTGTTTTCTTCCTTTTTACAAGCAAATAATAGATTGATCGTCAGCAAAAATAGGCTACACTTGCTATAACTAAAATTATGTCGTCTCATCTTTTATTTAAGTTTAAATCCTTTTGGAAGCAGTAGGTTATCAACAACGTGGATCGGTCCATTGACCGTATTGATATCTGTCTCAATAATATTGATCGGTGCTTGCTCGGCTTCTTTGATTTTCATTTGGATCTGGTTTCCATTTTTAGAAAAAGCTAAAGGCATCTTATAAGCGTATCGAACCTGACTACTCCCCCCTATATTCACATAATAATCGTTTAACAAGGCAGGATCCAGATCATTACTATAAAAGACTGTATTATTGGACATCGCTATGCCATAAGCAGGATCCTCAGTTGCAAACACTCTGCCCCAATTGCGATGAAAACTGAATAAAGTATCTGTCGGATATGATCCACGTGGTTCAAAATACAAGTCGTCGTATCTTACATCTCCCCGTTTAGCATTAAAAGCTAAAATATCGGCCACGCTATTAAACCCTGCTTTTCGAAAGGCATCATCTGTTGGTGCAAATGTGGCTGTCAGGTTGAGATTAGGTAACTCATTGTAAAATGGATCCCTATCGATATCCCATCCTCGTTGATAGGAAACTCTGGCCTCTGGATAATAGCTCAAAAACTCCTCTTTACTCATACGATATCCCCATAGAGGCTCAATATCATCCAACATTTTTTCATAAAACATTTCCTCGGATAAACGTTGGGATTCCACAAAAAAAGTAAACCTTCCGTCAGCTATTAGCGCCTCCAATATGGTCATAGTAGGCTTTTCGATCACTTTTTCCAACATATAGATACCGCCATTTGTCGCGGGCTCATAAGTTAATTTTCCTTTAGACTTACCATTGACTAGCAAATCGCCATCTTTCACAGCGAGATAATGACGATAAGCATAGATGTCGTAACGTCTGCCGACTGGCTCGGTATTATCATAAAAAGGTACTCGATAATTTTGATTTTTTAACATCGATCGAACCATGAGACTATATTTACCAAGTTTAGTTTGGTTAAGATCTCCTAAAAAACTGTAAAATTGAACGAAATCGGCAGCTTCCTCAGTAGTCATTTTTTGAATAGTCTCTAGTGTTATTCCAACTTGCTTTAACGCATTATCGGTTGGCGCCAATACGGTCACTTTTGTATTGACTCCAGCAGCCTTAATCAGTGCTACAATGTTACTTTTCTGCCATGCTGCTAAAAAAACTTTTGCTTCGTTATGCTCTGTCAATAGTTGCGTAACATCCTGTGAAGCTTCGTTTTTATAGGGAACTTCCTCCCCCACAAGCTCCGGCATGAACTCAGTTTTTTGGCAAGATAGCAGTACAAACACAGCAGTAGTACATAACAACAGCATATACCAAACGGCATTTATTGATTTATTTTTCATCTTTTCCTTTTTTTATCGCTTGATCTGGGCTTACCAGCCCTTGATCTAAATCATGTACCAGACCATTACTACACAAATAGTCCATTTTAGCGCCAACAGCATACGTTACATCAGCGAGTATAATCGAATAGAAAGTATCATTGTCCAGGAGTCTCATATTATAACTCAATTTCCAAGTCGGATAGACTTCATTGGCAAAATATTCCATATAATGTACCTTATCTTTCAAGTGGTACTTGTAATTACCGTTCGAATTAATGATCGTAAAAACCTGTGAATCCGATATAAAAAAATGTTTATCGTACATGATGTAGGCACCAAACAATACCTCAGGGACGTAATTCTGTGGAACAGCACTATCCAAAAATTCCATCGTAATCCCTCTCTTTTCTAGGGCCTCATTTGTTGGTGCAAATACTGTAAAAGGGCCTTTTCCAGCAAACTGATCCCACAGACCAAATTTCTTCAGTCCAGCCACAAAAACGGTATAGTCTTTCTTGTCACTGAGCCAATCCTGAATATTTTTTTCAAATTGTGGTTTCATAACCTTATCCAGCACATGCAACACCCCGTTGGATAAAACCACGTCTTTGCGGATCGCTTTCGATCCGCTAAAAAACAGCATATTCACGGGATTAGTAGCCCCAGGTGAGACAGAACCGATTGAGGCATACAATTCGGAACCTTCCAGTGTTGCATACCTAAAATCCACTGAGTTACTCGGAATATCGCTCACATAAAGTCGCCTCGGGAGAATATGATAAGAAATCAGTCTCCGCAAGCTATCCTTATTCATTCGATCAAAATCGGTTGGACGAAACACACCGATCTCATTAAAAGCGAGATCGTTTGGAACGAGAACTGTAAATGGACCTTTGCCATTTAGTTCGACATTCAGACCAGTTCTCTCCAACGCTGCATCAAAGAGGCGCATTTCATAATTATTACGAATAAAATCGGCTGCCGGTCGTATATTTTCATTAGGTTGGGGCACCGTGAGATTATCATGTTTGCAGCCTTGTAGCAACAAAATAAATAAGCACGCAGAAAACCAGCCTGTAGCATGAAGCAGTGAAACCTTCTGTTCTATTTTGCTATTATATTGAATCATTTCTGCTAATTTTAGTAAATAGGTGGAGCATATTTTCGTTGTATCGTCGTTAGGTAGACGCGACCATTGACAATTTCGATCGTATTGACCGTTGCGAAAGTGCGTGGATTATCCTTTCCCGAATGTACGTTGACCAACAAATTTGGAAGCAGTGTTCCGTTTTCATTACTGGTCAATCCTACTTTTCCGTTTAGGAGACAATTAAGTACAGCCCAATTGCCACCTGTATTTGTCTCGCTGTCATAAAATGGATTCGCGACGGGATCCATTCCAGGTGTAAAAAAGTCAAATCGTTGCCAAATAGCTGTGCGGATACCGTTGGATTTACTACTCGCCCATAACGGAAAACTTGCATAGGCGTTCACTTCATTTGAACTTGTATTACGTTTAACGGTCGTCAAAAAACGCCCTTGGTAACCATTTACTTTTGCAGCATAATGGCTGAGCTCTTCCTGACTTTCATAAAGTGACAAAAATACATTCATATCATCCTTAACACCATTTTTGAAGCTTTTCAACCGATAATCATCATCTTTTAAGCTTGCATCGGCTTCCCAGAACCCTTTTGCACTCATATTGTAAAAGTTTACGTACACCAATGAATCTGATAAAGGGAGTTTATAGAAATTTTCATGTCTCAATAAGACTCCATGATCCTTCTTTAAAAAATCCCTTTGCAAAAGATGGAGTGTATAAACTTCTTTGCTTTGAAGATTGATCACCGTGTCAATTAGAATGTCATTTTTCAAACGATCTTCCAATTCGAAGAAGGGTACCGTATTTTTTGGACGATACGCAAATACGACCCTTACTTCGCCTGAAGGCACCTGAGCCCAGCTACTTAAGTCAAATCCGTTTAAAATAGGACCGACTAGGACATTTTCCTTTCCTGGATATTCGGGATTGCTTGGGTCTGTACTGTTCCCGATGTGAGAAGGATATGGGGGAGCATAAGGATCTCGTTTATCCAAGAAATCACCTATAATTTCCGCTCCTGTAAATTTTCCATCAGAACCTATTTTTGGATTGATAAGCATACAGAAATAGGGTACTTTATCATCTTTGCTACCCATAGTCTGTACGTAATTGACATTATTAAAAACACGTAGATAAGCCGGCTCGGCAATCTGTGTATATTCAATTTTCGTACAGGAAGCAAGCAATAGTATAAAAATGGCCAGTAGCCAAATACGACTTGATATATTTTGCTTTTTCATTATTTATTATGTTTGATAATGATCATTCGCGCTTTTTCTTTATCGGACGATACCGAACCACTTTTTCCAATCAATGCTACAGTATAAATCCCTGGCTCAAATGCTGGCAGAGGCCTTCCAATGGTTGTATACAGCGATTTATTTGCTATAAACTCCGTCGATTGCAATACGTCAATATCGTCGGCCCAGATACCTGGTATTACGTCTGGTTTAGAACGATAAGCCATTATTGCGTAGGGATTCGCCATAATATTTACATTGGTATAAGGCATATTAATCGAAGGGATCCCAGGTTGCAGATTTACATTGCCACTGTTTCCGAAAGGCTGTCCGTTAGGTAGCGTAAAGGTGATATAAGGATTGCTTGCCGATAGATTTAAAAAGCGATTAAAGAAGAAGAATTTAAAAGCTAGCCGGCTGTATGTCCCATCGTCTTCAGCCGGTAAAGGGAGCGTACCACTCACATCATTGGAAATGAGAAGCAATTGAGCCTTTCCATTTCGATCAGGATAGAGCCATAACGTATAATTTTGATTGCTCCGCAATTCCTGTTTAATCGTCGCAAGTACGTTTCCAGTTACATCTATAGCCTCAATATCATATTGCTTCTGGGTAAACACACTATAATTACTTCCTTTTCCAAATCCGATACCACTGGCAATAACCTTTCCATCGACCCTAAACCCTATCGATTGATCCTTATATGCATTTACACCTTGTATCCTCAAATAACTTTGATTCGTTGGCGCAGCAATATCTGTAATGATCTGAAACGAATTTTGATAGGCTGAAACTGTCTCATTCAGCTCATTGGAGAAATAATTAAATCGCTGTGGGGTGACTACGATCGTATAAACACCACCAGGTTGAAAATCCTGAATCGGAGCATAAGTAAAATTAGTAGACTTCGCATAATCTTTTGGGATGGTGGAAGTCGGTAAATCAATGAGCCCGTACTCAAACCGACCTGAGCCCAAAGAAGGAAGGGGTCTGCCATCTGCTACCAATATCTTGAATTGATAAGTCCCATAAGGCAACTCGATGTAATCAGAACTAATCTGAGAAGCTGCTATTGCACTGGTTTTTTGATTCACCAATGTACCATCTGCATAGGCTAAAGAAATTGGACCAACGAGATTTTCTTGCGGACCATTCATTCCAGTAGCTGGATTTTTAATTGTCCCACCGAGATTAACAATGCGGATTTTAAAATGGTCTGGCTTAGTGGGACTAGTCATAGCACGCGTTAGTGCAACAACTTCCGGTTGACCATTCATGAATAAGGAAGGAAGCAAAAAATAATCCTTGGGTTGCTCATAACTATTGTCAACCTTGACTTTAAAATCATGGTTCAAACCAAAACCCTGATAAAAGCGAGCTGCAAACGTAAGGTCTGCCTCTTCTTTCTGGTCAAAAAGATCTTGTGGAACTGTCCATATCTTTGTCAAACGTCCGTCTGTTGGGAAATATGAGGTTCCAGGATATTTATGATTCCCCGGATTTAACGGATGCAACACAACAAAACTTGTCAAGCTGTCGCCATTAGCAATAACCTGATTAAAGTCAGATAGATTAACAATTCTAGTATTTGAATTTGGCCGGTTTTCAGTTACAGGACGATTGTCATTAATCACATCCAGTTTTTCCTTTTTACAAGAAACAAAGGATAAAAAACATAAAGCTGTAACAGCAAAAAACCGACAACTCACGCGTTTACACATACTGATTTTCATTGGATTAAAATAAGTTATAGGTAAAACCGATCATAATTTCCGCACCGCGCTTATAACTTCTGTTGATATACTCATTTCCATACCACTTTCCTCCGGTTTGCGGATTCGCATAAACAGTTTTAATAGCAGGATTCATTATATTTTTGGCATAGCCTTTAAACAAGATCCGTTTATTTAGCTTTTGGGAAAAAACAAAATCAAGGTAAGGCACGGGCTGTGTATACAGATCCGGTTCCCCTGTCAGATTAATTTGGACTAAGCGTTCCCCAACCATATTAAAGGTCACAGTGAGATCGGTTCCTGATTTGTCGTTATCGTAGTTTAACCAAGCATTAATCGAATAAGGAGCCTGTTCAAACAACGGACTATTTTTTGGGGTATATCTATCCAGTGAACGATTTGCTTCATAACGCTCCGCAGATTTCTTAATTTCACTTTGAGCCAATAAAAGATTGGTACCCAAAAACAAGTTTTTTAAAGGATCATATAATGTTCCCAAATTCTTGACAACTTCAAATTCCAATCCCCATACCTTACCAATATTACCGTCATTCTGAAATTGGATGGTTGGAAATTCAGGATAAGTAGCAGCTAACCCTTTGGTTTTTAGATTAAAGACCTTAACCAATTGATTTTCTATACGCTTTCCAAAAGCCGATACGGCAATAACCTCTCCTTTAGCAGGAAACCATTCCCATCGAAAATCCGCATTTTGGGTATATTGATTTTTCAAATTGGGATTACCAACAACTAAGCCCATTTGAAAGGCATCAAATTCAAATACATTGGTAATCTCACGCAATTCGGGTCTCGCCAGAGTCGTGTTGAAGGCCCCACGAAAATTCATATTGTCATTCAACGTATAGGTTGCATTGACAGAATAGAATGGTTTATATTTTGTTTTATAGACAGAATTGGGATTAATCGGATCCAGAGGAATACGTGTACCATCTGGAGATGTTGCGGTCAGTGCAGGGTCTAAAAATACATTCGCAGTATCCACTGTCGAACCAATATTTGTCATCTCAAACCGAACTCCTCCGGCCATGCGGAATCGTTCAGCAATCTTGAGATCCAGCATACCATATAATGCATTGGTTTCAAAATAACCTTTGTAGTTATTTGGCGATTTTTGGCTATTGTATAGAAAACCACCTACTGGCATCATACCTTCACCCTGCCCCGCTTTTGGTAATACAACACCTACAATTTCATTGCTTACCAAACGGTCTAAATTACCCTGAACATCATATAATGGAATTGATTTATTTCCAGTGAAATTAGACCCTGGCAGAAACAGCTGGTTTTCTGTAAATTTACGATCCCTAAATAAATAATTGAATCCCGTTTTAAACAACTGCTTTTCACCCAATAGCCTGAAAGGAAAACTCAGATCAGCTTTTGCATTAAAATTATCTTCGTTCAAATTTCTCCATCTCCGACCATTAGGTTCAGCTTGAATAATACCATAATTTCCGAATCCGTTTACATAGCCCGATGTAAGTGCATAGAGATGTTCAGAATATACATAGTCGTCAAAATGAGCCTGCTCACCTATAATGGGACGCCGATACCATCCTCCACCCCGAGGTTTGTAGTCTACAAGACTAGCAAATCTAAAATCCGGATCATTCTGTGTGGACTTTGAAGTTGCAACATTATAACTCAAACGAGGCGAGAGCTCATTTTTCAAAAACTTATGTTCGCCCTGTAGGTTAAAGGTATTCAGATTACGGAAAGTCTGTTTAAGCGAATGAATAGTACTTCTGACTTCGCCAGGCAAACCCGAATACTCATAGCGTCCATTTAAATTTGTTGCGATAGACTCTCCTCCCCAGCTTCCCAAATATTGCATACTGACCTCATGCTGTGGATTAAAACGGTAGGTGACCCCTACAAGTGTACCATAGTTTAGTGTTTCGGTTCCTGTATTTTCACGATAAGTTTGATACTTCCCCATAAAAAGACTATTCGGTGTAATATAATTAGGGATATTTCTAAAACTAAAAATATCAGGGTTACCAGTCACTATCCCTTGATAGATGCTATACTGGGTCAGTTCGCCCTGATAAATATCAGCGGTTCTTCTATAATAATTTCCTCCGACAACAAGCCCCAGTTTGTGTTTTCCAAAAACATCATAACTATTACCGAATGTTGCCGAGTAAAGTTGATTCATGGGCGCGCGGCGGTATCGAGTTGTCATAACGGGATCAAACCCTTTCATAATCGCATTAACCCGGTTTACCTCCTGGTATCCTGAGGGACTATAGTTGCTATTGGCGATCATATCCTGGATAGAACTTAATCCATTGGGATATTGCGTTGCAAGATTTAGAAAATCCGAGGAAAGGTCTTTTTTATTGATTCGTGTTCCCAATAATCCCATCTCACTGTTCCAAAAGCTGTTATAATTCCCACCCAAACCAATGTTGGAATTGAGCCCGGTTTGAGCGATAAGCTCAAATGTCATTTTCTCAGGTACAGATTTCGTTTTCAGCTCAACGATACCCGAAGCAGCATCGGCAGGTTTGTCTGGTGTTACTGTTTTATAAACGGTAATATTATCCAATAAGGAAGCCGGAACAAGGTCCAATGGGATGGCACTACGGTCAGGATCAGAAGAAGCCAATCTTACGCCGTTCAACTGACCGATCACAGATCGATCACCTAGCCCTCTTACTGCAACATATTTATCATCAGTCACCGTAACACCAGTAACGCGCTGTAACGCCTGTGTAGTTGTGATACTGGCCGTACGCTCAATCAATTCAGCCGAAATAGCATCCTGTACAATAGAAGCGCGTTTACGTTCTTCCAGCACGGCCGTTTCAGTGTTCATTTTACGCCTTGCCTGAACGGTGACCTCTTCCAATGCTGTAGCAAGAGGGCTCAATCCAATAACAAGGTTTTCCTTTACATCATTAATTTCAATTTCCTTGGTCTGATAGCCCAGATAGGAAAGAACGAGAACAGTAGGAATTTTAGAAATCGATAGCGAAAAGTTTCCATTTGTATCAGAATTCGTTCCTCCAGATGTCCCTTTAACACGGATAGAAACACTGGCCAATGTCCTTTTTGTCTGTTGATCAATAACTCGACCAACCAAGCGCTGCTGCAATACATCGGCGGGCTCTTCCAGCACAGTCCGAAGCGCCGTAACAACAACCAGTTTATTTTTCACAACATAACCGAACGGTTGTCCTGCAAAACATATATTCAATGCTTCTTCAACAGTTGCATTGTTTAGATTGACATTAACGGGTTTTGCTCGGTTAAAGAGCCCATTATCGTAAAAAAAGTCATAACCGCTCTGCTGCCTTATTTCTTTTAAAATAGCTGGGATATGACTATTTTGTTTGTTAAGTGTAATACGTTGACCGTAAGTAAACGCACTGACTTTCACCAACAAACAAGTTAAAAATACCATGGTGATTTTCATAACACGCATGCATTGATAAAAACTCATATATTTGTTGTTGTTAATATTATTTGATGATCATTGAATCGCAACATGATCGATAAGCTTAACACATTGACCAAAGGTGTTACCAGCACCTTTGGTTGTTTTTATCCGGCTTATCGTAAAAATTAGATAGGTCAATCTATCACAATAAGCCTCCTTCCATTTAGCGTTAATTTTACTTTTCCTGTTGTTTGCAACATATCAATAATGGTAGATAGCGGCTGAGAACGCGATACCATACCATCAAATTTCAGCTTTTCAAGTCGTTCGGGACATGCTACATCCACGTTGTACCACCTTGAAACTTTACGCAGCAGACTTACTAACTCCTCTCCTTTAAAAACAAAGTCACCATTTATCCAAGCTACTTCCTGAGAGATATCGACATTTTCTACACGCAGGGCTTCATTTAACAAGGCCCGCTGCCCTGGTTTTAAGAGCACCGATTCATTTCTTTTTTTCGAACTAACGCGTACAACTCCCTCCAATAAAGTTGTTGTTGTATAAGGTTCGTCATCATATGCGTTCACATTAAAATGCGTACCAAGCACCTCAATTTTTTGATTTGCTGTCTCCACGTAAAAAGGAATTCGCCTTCCCACTCCTATTCCCGTCTCAATTTTTGCAATTTCAAAGTAAATCTCTCCGGTCATATGGACATGCCGTTCGTTTTCACTAAATTTCAAAGGATAGGTCAACGTCGAATTTGCATTGAGAAATGCTTTGGATCCGTCGGGCAATATAATTTGATATTGGTTTCCGCGATTGGTCGTTATTTTATTCACAGCAGTGCTGGCTGCTTCCCCTTGTTCAACGGCTTTATAAACCAATTCACCGTCTTTATTCTTTTGTATTTCTACCCCGCCTTGAAGTGCTACCACACTTCCATTTTTTATATCAGCTAATGAAACAACGGAGCCATCTTTTAGTGTTAATAGGGCATCATCCTTTCCTGGAGCACCAATATGCTGCACGTTTTTTGGCTGTTCTTCAGCAAGCTGTTGTTTAAATAGAAACAGTGAGATAGCGCCAACAGCGACTAGGAGCGCCGCAATTTTTAACCAGACAGCCATACCAATTTCTGTAAAGCGGTGTTGGTTAGCGCGCTTTTTTATTTGAGACTGCAAACGATCATAGTTTGTTTGAACGGATAGTTCACCCGCATAATGTCCCATTGCCACAATGGTCTCCTGCAACTCCGCTATGGACGCTTTATGTTCAGGATATTTTTGTAACCATTTTTCCCATTTTTGGATATCCTCTTTATTCGTTCCCTTGCAATAGTTCACAAAAGATTCGTCCAATAATAACGCTTGCAAATTAAGTTCGTTCATATCACTCTAATCGTAATTTATACAATAGAGTGGTCAGGGTCATTTTTTCACTACTCGTTTTTAAGAAAAAATCAACAAAAATGAAGAAAGTAGCCCTATGGCAACTTTAAGAAAGATTTCTTGTTCACTAGAAAGGTTATTTTTTATTTTTTCTAGGGATTTATAAATGGTATTATAGATCGTATGGATCGAAACCTGATTGGCATCAGCGATTTCCTGATAAGAAAGATCCAAAAAAAATCGTTGGTAAATCACCAGCCGTTGTTTTGTTCCCAATTGCTCCATATGCTCCTCAACCAACTGTGTTACGGTATTTGTTGTTACCGCACGTATATGTTGTTCTTCAACAGAGTGATGGATTGACGGATCATGGATTTCTTCCACAAAATCCAAATCTGTCAGTTGCAGTGTTTCCTTGCGAAAAAGTTTTTGAAAGAAAACCGTAATAATATAATTATGATGATTGCGTATTTTTTGATTGTCAGTCTTCTTTTCCCAAAGGTGTAGAAATACATCATTCACACTATCCTGAATACGCTGTACCGACATTTTCTTTTTCGTTCCCAAATAGGAAAGATAATGGTAATAATGTTTGTATAAAGCATAAAATGAATCTTCACAGTCCTCTTTCACAAATTGGTCCCAAACATTTTTTAGATCTCTTCCGGTTAGTGTAAACATAGTTTCGTGGTAACAATGACTTTATACAAAAAAAGAAAAGTCTTATTAACAAGAGGTTAACTGAAGATGAAGAATCGGAAAATTGTATGTAAATTGGACAGATAGTCGATTATAATTCCTCGACGATGCTGTATAGTGTAAACGTATAATAAAACAAAAGCAGTAAAACAACTGATTATTAGAAAGATAAATTACAAAATGGAAAGACGTATATTTATAGCAGACCGGCTTCGCGAAGTTTTTTTGAATGGACGTTGGATTGCCAACACCAACTATCAGGAACAACTATTGAATACGACCTGGGAACAGGCCATATTCAAAATAAATGATCTGAATTCCATCGCTGCGCTAACCTATCATATCAATTATTACCTAGAAGGTCTACTAGCTGCATTTACGTATGGAAAATTGGAAATTAGTGATAAATACAGCTTTGATATCCCGCCTATCCAATCCAAAGCAGACTGGGATACACTAGTAGATCGATTCCTGAAAAATGCCAAATTATTTTGTGACTGTATCGCATCGTTCGATGAAAACCTCTTCGATCAGCCATTTATTGATAAAAAGTATGGATCTTACCTCAGAAATATCGAAGCTGTAATCGAACATAGTTATTATCACCTTGGTCAGATTTCACTGATCAAAAAGTTAATTCTTCAATCGGAATAAATTGTTATTTCGTTAATGCAGCGAGTTCTTGTTTCACTTTCTCTCGGTATTCCAACCCCCAACTGACCAGTGATTCGGTAACGGGGAATACACTTTTACCATAGGCGGTAATTTTATAGAACACTTTCACGGGGTCTTCACTGGGCTGGCGGGCGACTAACAAGTTTAATTCAAGGTCTCGAAGTTCTTTTGTCAACACTTTTGCAGAAATTCCCTGAATCTCCCGTTCCATTTTTTTGAAATAAATTTCCTGCAACTCCCGATTAGCCAAATAACGCAATATCATCAATTTCCATTTTCCGCCCAAAATATCCAGCGCGTCACGTATAGCGCGCAATTCTTCTGTACAACTCGCCTCCCGCATTTGATTTCCTTCCAAAACTTGTCCCATATTGATTTCCAACGACTAGTTACCACTTGTTAACTACCAACAAATATATAGCAAACGAAACGTAGATTTGTCATATCAACTATATAAGATGAAAGAATGCTGATATAACATACATTATTTCGGCAGGAATTTTTCATAGGGATGCCATCATTTAAATAAATAGCGATATGAACGCGGTTATACTGGATAAAGACAATCAATTGATAAATGCGGAGGTTGAGCTTCCTCAACTGAAGTCCAACGAAGTGAAAATTAAAATATTAGCTTCAGCACTCAACCCCATAGACTACCAGATGCGTGAAAATGAATTTGAACGACGTTATATATTTTCACCCATACTTGGTAGAGAAGGGGCAGGAATTGTCACAGATAAAGGTTCAGATGTAAGTGAATACGCAATTGGAGATGAAGTATTTTTTGCCTGTGGCAGCATGGGCAGTAACGGAACCTATGCAGCATACATTCAATTACCAGCCGGCCTCGTTGCCCCTAAGCCAAAAAATATTTCGTTTGAGCAAGCAGCAGCACTTCCTACCGCTGGCATCACCGCATTGCAGGTTTTCGACCGAGCAGCAATTAATCCGCAAGATCATATTTTCCTAACCGGAGCGTCTGGAGGCGTGGGTCTTTTTGTATTAAAATTACTCCTGGCTAACGGCATTAAAAATATCGTTGCAACAGCAGGAAGTATGGGCAGTATTGAAAAATTACGCCAACTAGGACTGCAAAAAGACAGTATCATCAATTATCGAAAAGAGAATTTAACGGAAATAATCAAGCTTAAAAGTAATCAGCAAGGTATTGACGTCGCTATTGATGCGGTGGGGCAGCATCTCTCGGAAGTTGCCGCCGCAGTATTAAAACCCTATGGAACTTATATCGACATCACACATTTTACGACCGCGGCAGCAAGAGACCAACTATTTAGTTCGGCCGCACAGATCATCAATATATCCAACTTTATCCACGCCCAAAGACTGAATTATCCCTATTTCAAAAAGGGGTTGGATCGAATCAGACACACTATTGAGCAAGAAATTATTCAACCTGCCCCTATTTATCTTATCGGTAACTTAAGCCCCGAAACAATCGAAAAAGGGCATCTAATGCTCAAAAACAACCAGACTCAAGGCAATAAATTAATTATACAAAATCAATGAGAACTATACCTAGACGAATCGTGACAGGCATACGTGCCGGCAAATCCTTTATCGAAGCGGATGCATTGGTTGATAATGTATCAGAGCACTATCCCAATCTTGTTATTTCCGATATCTGGCAAACCAGCCAAATGCCGGCCAAGTTTGAGAAAGAGCATCCCATAGAAAACAGCGCTATACCCCAAGTCATCAAAAATGGCACGTACTTCCGCTATGTACAGATCCCACCCGATCGGGAACTTGGTATAGAAACGACGATTGGTACCCCTCATCCCCTCATGCATCAGACCGCTAGTTTGGATTACATCATTATTCTTTCAGGGGAGATTTACTTGATTACAGACACAGAAGAAACGCTTTTACAAGCCGGCGATATTGTCATCCAACGCGGCACCAATCATGCTTGGAGCAATCGCTCCGATCAAATGTGCCTGCAATTGGCCATTCTAATTGATGCGAATTAAAAATCTACCCTGTTGCTCAATCGGCAAACTAAACATTGAGCCGATTAAAACACATCGAATTTATCTTGTAGGAACACCGCAATTTTTCTAAGTTTGGACTTCATGATAGCAACATATTTTCGGTCTTTGCGTCTGTTCGACGAAGAAGAGATCAATCAGATTGCTCAGCTTTTTGAATACAGAAAGCTGAACAAAAACGACTTTTTTGTTAAAGAGAATCAACCTTGTCATGAGGTTGCATTTATACAATCAGGGATCTTCCGTTCTTATTATAGCAGTGCGAATAGGGAAGATATTACCTATTGTTTCCGCTTTCCCAATACATGGATAGCGGCCTACTCCTCCTTTATTACAGGCGGGCCAAGCGTGGAGACCATGCAGGCCCTTACCCCTGCCGAACTGTGGACGATCAAAAAAAATATGATTGATAAGCTTGCTACGAATAGCCTAAAATGGACAAAATACCTTCAAATGATTGCCGAGGAACAATATCTTGAACTTGAAAAACGCGTCTTTCAATTACAAAAAGAAACCGCATCACAACGTTATGCCAATTTACTCAAAGATCATCCTGATTTTATCCAACAGCTTCCTTTACAATACCTCGCTTCCTATTTAGGCATTACACAACGTCATTTAAGTCGTATTCGCAGCGAAATTTCTTTTTAGACATTTGTCCTGTAAAGACGGTAGCCCTATTTCTATTTTTGTGATGTAATAAAACATCATGGAGAAAAAAATACTGATTATCAATGGCCACCCGAATCGGGAATCTTTCAATTTTGGCATCGCAAATGCCTATCAAGAAGCTGCGGCAGCGTCCGGAGCTACAGTACGAACAATCCATATTATTGACCTAGATTTCAATCCAAACCTTGAATTTGGTTATCGTAAACGGACAGAACTTGAGCAGGACCTACTTCTTGCCTGGGAAGACATCTTATGGGCCGATCATTTGGTCTGGATACATCCCGTTTGGTGGGGCGGTCTTCCAGCCTTGATGAAAGGCTTTATCGATAGACTTTTTTTACCTGGACGGGCTTTTCAATATCGCGAAAACTCTCTTTTTTGGGACAAATTACTCAAAGGAAAATCTGCTCGGATCATTACAACACTCGATCAACCAAGTTGGTATTATGCTTTAGTTTACGGCAGACCAAGTGTTAATCAATTAAAAAGATCAACCCTCCAATTTTGTGGAATATCGCCTGTGAAAGTCACTTATATCGGTATTATCAAAACTTCCGATCCTATTAAGCGAAATAAATGGATACAAAAAGTACAACAGCTCGGACACAAACAAGCTTAAGCGCAATCCAAACGCATTAAGACTGCTGGCCAAATGATAATGAGGAGCACTTTTTGCCAAATGGCAATTGGCCTCCGCCTTGCAAGCCCTAGCTTTGACCATAATTTCAAAACAAACGCAACATGGACATTCTAATTGGGCTCCAATGGGGAGACGAAGGTAAAGGAAAATTCATTGATCTGATCGGAAGCGACTATGATATTATCGCTCGGTTTAATGGCGGCGCGAATGCCGGACATAGTATTTACTATCAAGGTAACAAAGTTACGCTTAAACTACTCCCATCAGGCATCTTTTCACCGCATGTCAAAAACATTATCGGCACCGGTGTGGTGGTTGACCCATTAGCATTTAAAGCAGAAATCGAAGAACTAGCGCACATTATGCCAGATCAAGATCTCGTTGATAGAATTTTGATATCCCAAAAAGCGCATCTCGTTTTACCGACCCATCGTTATTGGGATATCTATATGGAACAGTCCCCACTGTATCGCACGATAGGAACGACCAAAAATGGAATTGCGCAAAGTTATTCCAATAAAATACTCAGACAGAACCTTCGCGTTGGTGATATTCACTCGGATAGTTTTGATACTGACGTCTATCAAAATTTAAACCGTCAATACAAAGAACTACAGTTTTTGGGGCAAGAAATGCCTGCATTCGAAGAGCTCTACCACACTTTTATTCAAGGATGCACTTCCTTAAAACAAGTGCCAATTATAGATACCGAAATCTTTCTGAATAAGGCAATCCGAGATGGGAAGAAGGTATTGGCGGAAGGCGCGCAGGCAACTCTGCTTGATATCGACCATGGAAGTTATCCCTATGTGACCTCATCAAATACGATAGCCTCCGCAGCCTGTGTAAGCTTGGGTGTGTCGCCTAAAGTGGTGGACAAAATTTATGGCGTTACAAAAGCCTATTGCACCCGTGTGGGGAATGGCATTTTCCCAACAGAGATCACAGGGCAAGCTGCCAATGATTTACGGGACAAAGGAGCTGAATTCGGTTCCAATACCAAACGTCCCCGTCGTGTCGGCTGGCTGGATCTACCAGCATTAAAATATGCCATCATGTTAAACGGAGTTACGGAACTCGTTCTTACGAAAGCCGACATTTTGAACGAAATGGCTGACATCCCCGTCTGTACCCATTATGAAATAGATGAACAAAAAATTTCGTTAGCATTTCCCCAATCTTCTGAACAAAAAATTAAACCGATCTGGAAATATTTAAAAGGTTGGAATACCGATTTCTCTAATATCAAGCAGGCAGACTTACTTCCAGAAACCTTGGGTACATTTATCTCCTTTTTAGAAGAAGAGTTACAAGTTCCCATAACGTATCTTTCAACAGGACCACAACGTGAAGATTTGATTAACTTAGCGAAGTAATACAAAGGTAACATGGAGCAATTACTGGAATACATCCGAAAATTTGGACAGCTCGATTTGCGTGAAGAGAATTTAATTCGACAGGCATTCGAAAAAAAGAATATTTCAAAGTCAAGCTATTTTGTCGCTTGCGGTAAAGTAAACAATAGCATTGCTTTTGTGGAATCGGGGGTATTCCGTTCGCTCTATTACAACAGTAAAGGCGACGATTTTACGCGTTATTTTATTTATGAAGGTCGTTTTATTGGGGATCTTCAGAGCTTCTTGGATCGAACACCTTCCAACGACTATATAGAATCCCTCACAGATAGCGAAATCTGGAGCCTTGATTTTGAGAATTTTACGCTTCTTGAAAAGGAAGTTAAAGTTTGGCCGTTGTTGATGGCCAAACTTTATGCTTTTGTGGTGGAAAGTAAGTTAAAAACGGCAAATACCATGATGAATCTCGATGCCAAAGAACGCTATCTCCTGTTCTTAAAGCTTTACCCGGGTTTAGCCAATCGTGTTCCATTAGCCATGTTAGCGTCCTATTTAGGGATTACCGCATCATCACTGAGCCGGATTCGGAAAAACATCTAAGTGTCGGGAGATCTCTAAATCAAATGGCCTAAACAACCTACTATATTGGTCAAACTAAATATTGATCCTCCCCCTTAACACCGATACTCGCGAAAAAACAGCACTGAGCCAATTTACCAACGATAAAGCAGCCTTGTAGTGAAAACATTATCTTTCAGATCAGCCGAAAAGTTTGGTAAACTTGTGGTTTCGTTCGTTACATGCTCATTATATACAGTCAGTTTAATCCTATTGTTAATCTGATATGCAAGACCATAGCCCAGCGTACTAAACTTAACATCGCCATCGGCCGTAAAATTATCAGGCATGCCGATTGTCATGCCACTTGCTTTCGTATTTGGATCATATACGTCATACGCTATCAATGCAGTAATACCGGTCTTCGCAATCTCCTGCGTAAACCAAAGATAATATCCATTAAATTTACGTTGATAAAGGTCTGTTGTCGGCTGGGTTGTAAAACTTCTGCTGGCGTAGGGTCCTTTAATATCGACACCACCGGCAACTCCAGGCTGGTCTCCTGCCACATATTCGGTTTTGAAACTGGATTTCCCGAAGCTATTATCAAACTCTACCTGTAAGTTTGCTCCATAATAGTTCCTGCCGATGGCTTTACCTTCATTCTCATCACTGGTATGTGCGGTGTACCCATTGCTATTAGGCGTATAGTAGGTTTTCGTATCATTACGTACCGAACCTTTATAGAACGAGCCACCAAATCCCAAATGCAGTTTTTTATCCGCTAGGCTATCAAATTTAAAAGCAAGATTACCGATGAGATCTTTTTTGGAATCATAATCTTTAGCCGAATGGCCACTGCCATTCACCAAAGCTAAATCTAAGTTTAAGAATTTAGCTTTACCGCTAGGATGATAACTTACCATCCCTCCAAGATCACGTTCGCGTGGCATTAACGTCTGGAATACACGTGCCCGTTCCGGAAAGTCACGATAGCCCGATGAGTATACAATGGAATATCCAAAAGGTCTATTGAAAAGTCCCGCAGTTAAACTAAGGCCTTTTTGACTTGGGTGACGCAATTGAATAAAGGCATCCATTAACTGCACGCCATCTTGCGTAGCATCCAATTGAAAGACAATACTCGAGTAAGTATCCACCCGATCAATTTTAAGACGTCCCCTGCGGATCATAAATCTGTTATCCGAATTCTTTGAAAAATCCCCACCTGAAAAGGACGTAATTCCAGGAGATTGCGCCTTTTGAAACTGTGTTTGAAGGTACCCCGTAATCTTGATATCATGTGGATCATAGCTGGAGGGCGCATTATTATTTTGCGCAAGTGCTACAACGGGTCCTATCAGAGCTAAGAGTAAAAGTGCTTTTTTCATGAGAATTTTAAATAAATTATCTTTTTCGCTTTTGATGATATGATACGAGCAGAATCATTTTTCCTTCTTCTATTCCATCATCTTTCAACGGCGTAAAAATAGATTCTCAATATTAAGTTAATATTAATAAATTGTTAGTCTATTAATTTATATACATAAAATTAATGATTTGGTAATATATCGCCTTGGAGGTCGTTTCCAGACATTGAGAACTCATACGATCTCGATTATATTTTAAAATAAAAATGGCCGATACATGAAATTCACGTATCGGCCACCTAACTATTGATTCCTTCTTAAAATTATTCCAACCCCTTATTATAATCGCTTTCACGAAGAGGTATAGCCCAAGTCCATTTATTTTTATCTTCTGGCTTAATTGTAGTAACCAATGAAGTCAAGAAATTACCACCGTTAGCAAAGTCTTTTCTCACAATAGTATCTCCCCATCGTTTCATATCAAACCAATCGAATCCTTCGCCCCATAGTTCAACCGCGCGATAAAGTTTAATTTCATTAAGTAGATCTGTTCCTGTTTTTGTACAAACATAATTCACATCCCTTCCTGAAGTAGCGTTTAATGCATTAAGAACACCTTGAACTTCGCTTGCTGCCTTATTTTGGAAAAATTTCGCTTCAGCCTCAATGAGATACATTTCGGAAGCCCTAAAATGATTCACATGACCGATACCAGGTATATCATTCGCTTTAAATTTGAAATTCATATACGCAAAAGGAACTGCAGTAGCTTGTAAATCTGGGAACAACTTAAATGCTCTCGCTTTCATAGCTGTCCCCGCAATACCCGTTGCGGTAGTATATGCTTCATTCTTTGGATCCAAAAATAAATCTCTACGAACATCTGTCGTCGGTATCTTATCGAACAATTCTCTACTGATACATTTTGGTGTTGTTCTTACGGCACTAGCTGTTGAGTTATAGGCAATATAAGACTGGAATGAATAGAAATATAACGTTTCATCAGAGGCTCCATAACTACTCCATATCCATTCGCCATTCTGAGTAGAAAAACCGTTTTTATAATCAGCGTTACTCATCAATTTATAATTTTTACGAGCAAGAACTGCATATTTTTCTGCGTTAACGTAGTCCTGTTTGTTTAGTGCTGCCCTTGCGTAAATCGCGTAAGCCACATCCTCATTCACTTGGAAATTTTTGTCGGATTCTCTATCCAATTTAGACGATTCATATAGCGCTATTGCGTCATTTAAATCTTTATAAATTAAATCATATGTCTGCCCTAAAGTAGATAAAGGCATGTCTCCTGTTGATACGTCGGTTCTTAGAACTAAGCCTCCAGTTTGACCATTATTGGAATCCTTCCATCTATTTCCGTAAATCTGAGCTAACATCATATAACTGTATGCTCTAAAGGTTAATGCTTGTGCTTTTATGAAATCTTTTTCAACGGCTGGTCCCTCCGCTCCATCAATACTTATTACAATTTGATTTGCATTACCTATAATCTTGTAATAATAATACCAAGGATAATAAAGGTAAATACTTGTTAAATTTTGATTGTAATTTGCATTAATGATATCGGCCCAACCACTTAAGTTGACAAAAAAATTGTTTCCAGGATAATTCCCGTAATACATTTTGATTGTTCCTTCTCCATTAAAGCCCTGGCTTCCCAAATATTGTTGGGTCATCATCTTAGCTAAGCCATTTACAGCTAACTTGGCATTTTTTGTTGTTTCAAATACCGTAGGAGTACTTACAGAGTCTGTAGGAAGTGTCTCTAAATAGTCCTTTTTACAGGAAGCTAGCAACAACACTCCTGCAAATAATACTTTAATATAATTTATATTTTTCATCCTTTTATTTCTTATAGTCCAACTTTTACTCCAAAAGATACAGTACGCGGAGTTACCCAAGCATTTGTACTAGTACCATTCCATTGCTGTTGCGGGTTCATTCCTTTGCGTTTCGTCATTGTTGCCAAGTTTTCGATCCCCGCAACAATTCTTACTGAAGACAAATCTATTTTACTAACCAATGTTTTTGGCAAACTATAGCCCACCGCAATATTTTTGATAACTAAATAAGAGCCATCCGTTAAAAAACGATCACTTGAATAGTTGTTCATATTGCTCTGTGAAAAGTTAATTGCTGGAATACCATTCGGATCCAATCTATTTACAGAAGTCGCAGTCATACCTTCAGGAATTCCATTCCATGACTTCATAATATCTGTATGCATAGCACTTGGCGTACCAGACATAGACATTAAACCTGCATAAGACGAATCAAATACTTTACCTCCGATAGCGTAAGTAAATAAAGCCGAAAAACTAAAATTCTTATATTCAAAGTTGGTATTAAAACTTCCATTCATCTTAGGAATAACAGATCCCGACCAATCCCTTACACCATAATTGGATGGATTGGTAACATAATATTTTCCGTTAATCTCGATTAATTCAGCAGTTGGTATAGCTGCCTTATCAGGAGCTGAACCATTTACATTAAATCTTTGTGTATCTGGAAGATACAGAGAACGCCCGGTCATTTGATCTACACCTGCAAATTTAAACATCCAGAAATCATATCTTCCACGTCCTTCCATCCATTTAAAATTACCAGTGATAATACCATTTTCTCTATTCTCTTCTGGTAATGCTAATATTTTGTTGGTCAACCATGTTGCATTCGCTCCAATATTCCATTTCCATCCATCACCTTTCAAAACATCGACATCAAATGTTAGCTCAAAACCGCGATTTGACATTGAACCGATATTACGTGTAATTGTGGAAACAGCAGAAGAAGTAGATGTCGCACCGGCAGATAGCGGCAAATTAACGTCAAATATCAGATTTTGTGACTGCTTATTAAAGTATTCAAAGCTTAAATTTGCACGCTGGAATAAACGTGTCTCAATAGCTGCAGAAAAAGAACTTGAAGTTTCCCAAATCAGATCCGGCGACGCATTTTGTTTTTTATAAAGAGCCGCCATATTTGCATTTTGATCTATATCATACAAAGCTAAGTGCGCATATTTATTAGCACTTTCATCATTTCCAACTTCTCCATAAGATGCTCTTACTTTCAAATCATTGACGATATGAAGTGCATCTTTGAAAAAGTCTTCTTTGGAAACTATCCAACTTCCACCTAATGACCAAAAGTTACCCCAACGATTTTCAGGACTGAATCTAGAAGATCCGTCTCTTCTAAAGGAGGCCTCAGCAAAATACTTACCATCATAATTATAGCGAGCGCGAGACAAGAAACTTTCGACGCGATAGTCCTCTTGGTAATCATACAAAGAGGTAATCTTGGTAAAGTTAACCATGTCAGTTTTTCCCGCAAACGTCTCATCTGTTTTATAACCATACAAGTAGCTCCAATTATCGGAATAATTTTCATGGCCCGCTAAAACATCAACGTGATGCTTTCCAAAGTCCTTATTCCAACTTAACAGTTGTTGAAGCGTATAATTTTTGTACCGATAAATATTTCTAGCAGCGCGACCTTGTCCATTACCATCTCCTATCACTGCATTATTATAGGTACGGCGTTCCGAATTACGAAGATTCAAATCACCATTTAGCGTGAACGTAAAATCTTTCAGGAATTTAAATTCGAGGAATCCTCGACCGTTTACAGTATTTCTAATCGTTTGATCACTGTTCAATTCATTTTCCCAAATAGTATGCCTTCCAACATATTGTAATCTTGTGGATTCACCATTATCGAATTGTTTATCTCCTAAAGCATCTAATGCATAGGTACCATCAGGATTATGTAGATGAATCGGATAAATTGGTGCAATTGAGCGTGCATAATTAAAAGGATTTGTGAAAGAACCAGCATCATCCGTGGAACCGCTTATTCTATCTGAAATTTGGTGTGATCCTGCTAAATTGAAGCCGTATTTAAACCAATTTTTAGCTTGCAATTCCGCATTTAAACGACCTGTAAACCTCTTTAAACCTGAATTTTTAATATAGCCCTTTTCGTCCAAATATCCAGTAGAATAAAAAACTTTTGCTTTATCCGTGGCTGTATTCCCATCAATATTATAATTTTGACGATGTCCTATACGATCTACTTCACTAAACCAATCCAAGTCATCTCGATATCCACTTTTAATTTGCGCATCGGAAACTAGCTTACCATTCGCGTCGAATAATTTATCATCATCTTTATCATAAATGTTTAGTTTAAGATAGTTACTTACCAATGACTTTGAAGCCTCATCATTTGCAGATTGGGTTGTCGGATATTTGGTTGAACTACTTGTCAATAAGTTATTTCGATACCCCATCCACATAGCCTCCATGAATTGTCTATCATTCACTCGGCTATATTCTGCAATACCTCTTGAATAAAACCCTTGATCAGTGGAAACATTCACTTGTGAGCGTCCAGCTTTTCCTTTCTTTGTTGTAATGATAATAACACCATTACTTGCCCTACTACCATACAAAGCTGAAGAAGAAGCATCTTTCAATACCGATATACTTTCTACGTCATTCGGATTTATATCGGAGATATTACCACCAAAAGGAACACCATCGACAACATAAAGAGGGTCATTCGAACCATTTAGTGATGAAAATCCACGAATCCTTATACTAGGTTCTGCACCTGGCATACCAGAAGTATTGTTCAGTTGAATACCAGCAGCAGATCCCTCTAAAGCTGCAAATGCATTGGTAACCGGTCTTTTTTCGATATCCTTCGCAGAAACAGATGTTACTGATCCAGTTAACGATTCTTTTTTTGCAGTACCATAAGCGACTACGACAACCTCATCTAACGCTGTATTCTGATCCTCCAATGATACATTGAATAATGACTGTCCTTCTTTAACGATTATAGTTTTGTCAGAATGACCGACATACCTGAAAACCATAACTTTACCAACAGGAACTGATAAAGAATATTTTCCATTTGCATCTGTTTGAGTAGCAATGTTTGATCCTTGAACAGCAATTGTCACACCGACTAATGGTTTACCATCAGCTCCAGTTACACGACCGCTTACTTTCTTCTCTTGCGCAAAAGCAACGGAAGAAAGGATCATACTCCCCACGAAAAAACTGAGTAATTTGTGTTTCATATGTTTATGTTTATTTAAATTAAGTAGCTTACTTGCATGTTAAATGGACGAAAGTTCTGTTGAACCTGTCAATATATGTTTTTCTAAAAATGATGAGTCTATTAGACTAATACAGTTAGTGTACAAAACCGGACATGAAATGTTAAGGTTTTGTTAAAAGCAAAGATAAAACAAACTTTTAAACCTGCAACAGAGAGTTGAAAATAGAGGCAATAATACTCGAATTAGTTCACACAAAACACGACGTCTTATATAAAATAAAACACTAACTATCAAACTATTACACAATATAAAACACATAGACAAAAAAAAATAAAATATTTTTGACAAAACAACAACATCCACTACATTTTTTGTAATTTTCACCCTAGAACCGGTACTAAAATCAACAGCAATAAAGAAAAACATAAAAAAACTACCAAAAAGACAAAAACAATAACATCCAACATTCAAATACAAGAAAAATGAAACTAAAATGCGTAAATCCGATATTATATTCAACAAATTTAGATCAGACAATTCAGTTCTATAGTGAGAAGCTGGGATTTACGTGTATTGAAAAAAATGAAACATTGGACTGGATTTTATTGCAAAACGGAACGATAGAAATCATGTTCTCCCATCCTGTTGAAAGCATTGCTTTTGAAACAGCACAATTTACTGGTTCCTTTTATTTTAACGTAGATGATATTGATAATTTATGGGAAGAATTGAAGGAGAATGTCAGAAATAGAAACTTTCGAATGGGGGATGCGCGAATTTGCTATATATGACAATAATGGATATGTGCTTCAGTTTGGGCAGGAAACTACATAAAAAGACCACTTTAGGATATAAATGAACTAAAGTGGTTTTTTAACAGTAATCTAGCGTACTTTACATATGGCCTTTGTAAGATTTAAAGTCAAGAGACAAGGGATAAACTACTTCAGACACAACAGCTACACCATTTTCTTTTGCTGGAATCCATTTCCCTGATCTCAAAAGGGCTCTTTTTGCGTTTTCCAAAACCTTATAGCCCGGGTCATTTTCGAAATTAACATTGGAAATCACACCCTTTGTATCTACAGTAAAACGCAAATTAAACTTTCCTTTTACCCCAGCGTTTAATGCCTCCTTAGGATACTCAAAAGTATTAGAAAAATTTTCATTAAAAGCGTTCATTCCTTTCTCTGGAATAGCGACATGGTCTTGGCTATCTGCAATTTCTTCTGATGAAAGAACATGATATGGCAATCTAACCCAAGAGGCTACTTCTTTATTATCCTTAACTGCAGGTGTCCATTCTCCCGAAACCTTCAATATACGAATAAGACGCAGTGCAATTTGGTCTCCAAGATCTTTAACGATATCTGCAGAATCTATCTTCCCTTTTTCATTTACACGAAATTCAACGATTATATCTCCAGAAATATTCTTATCAATTTCGGATGTTGTCAACACTAGGTTCTTACTTAGATCTTTTACCAAATTATCGTATCCAATCTTTGGTGTAGCCTCTTTATTTTGCCCCTTGCATACCAGCACCACCCCAAAACCCATGAATAAAGTTAAAAAAGACTTTTTCATAAGATAAAAATTAAATAGTAAAAGCAGAGGAAAAGACATTACTCTTCCTCTACTTATTAATTGATTAACTAATCTCTCGGTCCAGTGTAGACAAATTTCTCTTCAAAAGTACGTCCGCCTCCATTTGAAGTCCAGTTTACTGTAAGTGTTTTAGTCGCTGGATCGTATTTACTTGTTGGCTTAGTAGCAATTGGTAATAAAGTTGTCATTTCTACTGTAATATTGTTCGTAGCTTGATCAATAGTATAATTTACAACATTTGAATATGTTCCCAAAAGTCCTGGTTTCAATTGACATTTATTTCCGCCAATTGTTACAAGTGTTACTGTCTTATTTGCATTTGGAACAAGAGCAGTGTTTGCAGAAGTTGTATAGGCATAAGTTCCGTCGAAGAAATTTTTACCAGAGATTCCAACAACCATTTTACCAAAGTTTCCAGAGATATTTCCAACGGAAGCAGATTCAATAGAAAATCCAAGCGCATAGCTTTTATCAAAAGTAAACATACTGGGCTTTAAATCAACAACAAACTTACCTACTCGTTCCCCCTTCTTTATGACAACATCGAATGAAGAAATACTATACTGTGAAGTAGGAAGAGCTACAAACTCATCGTCCTGATCATCATTGTATTCGTCAATTAATGAATTATCTAGCTTAACCTTCACATTAATATCATTCGGGGCAGTATTTGAACCTGCATAATTTACTTCTAATACCAACTGCCCTGTTGGATTCATATCAAATGATAATAAATACAAGGGTAGCTTACTAGTAGTACTTGATTGAATAAAACCAGGATTCTTAAATTCGATAATATTTGATATTGCCCCTGGAGCATCTGGCCCAATCAAAACTTCATCTTTCAAACAAGATGAAAATATAGTGGTAATAACCAATGCTAAAGAAATATATTTTAATATTTTTTTCATGTTATTTTAAATTTATCTAGCCCAAAAAATCTTCGAAGTATATTTATCTATTGAAGGAATATTTGCACTATTATAGTTAAACTCAGTATTAGGATACATCACTCGCGTAGGCAACTTATCTGTAGCTGTAGCTTCAGAAGTTATTGAAACAAATGTATTATTTCTGTTTGCAATATTATTAGGATAATATGCATTTGTATTCGGGTTAATCAATGAAGGATACCCTGTACGGCGATATTCGTTCCATGCCTCATGTCCAAACAAAAAATTGAAAGCAACATATTTCTGTGTAATTATGGCTTGCAATTTTTGTACATCCGAAGAGGCGCTTGCTATATTTACTAAATAGTTACTGGCATTTTCTGCTTTATAATTTGTTAAATAAGCTGTTAAATCAGCTGCAGAAACAGTTGTTGCATCCGCTTCATTTCTATTTAAATAATTATACGATGCTTTAATCCCCTCATCAAATAAAGTAGCCACAGTACCAGAAGTTATCCCTTTCAAAGCAGCTTCCGCTTGTAAGAAATAACTTTCCGAAGCCAACAAAATTGGCTGACCAGCCGCGGGGCCTTTTAATATTCCTTTTCCTGTATAGGATGTTGAAGAAGTGCCTAAAAACCAAGAACTTGGTGCTTGACCACGACCAGCATCAGATTGCTGGTATCCCAACTGATTTACAGGCGTAGACACCCCTGTCTTATAAATTAAATTAGCGCGAGCTGCATCAGATATTTTAGTACCATTATAAAATGTCATAATATAGGGCGTTGGCGCATATTGACTTGCAGCTCCTACAGCCGCTCCATCATAGGAATAAGCCCAAGCATTCCACATTGGATTTTGCTTACCGTCATTTTTAGTAAAGCCAGGATTAACAATCACATCAGCTGTTACAAACCCAACATCATCTAGTGTTGTTTTCGTAAATTGAACTTTATCTTTAGCACGCAATAACATTTTTAATTTCAACGTATTGCCTAATTGCGCCCATTTAATACCATCTCCTTTATATAAAAAGTCTGTATTTTTAAATAAAGTTGAAGATGTGCTCGTCTTAAAATAAGCTACCACGCTATCTAATTGTGTACCCAAATCCTTATAGATATCCGTTGCTTTATCATAGGCAGGAGTAAGACTTGCTTTCCCTTTTAAGGCTTGTGAATAAGGAATATCATTATAAGTATCTACCAGATTCACATAGTTATAGACTTTCAATAGTTTTGCAGCAAAATATAAATCCATTTGACCCTGTGGCTTGGCCGTATTTTCAACATATTGAAGATCATTCAATATATCATAACTTGTTGACCACAAGGAATTAAAATCAGTCGTAGTAAAATTATAGGAGATAATTGATCCCCAACCAGAAACTCCACCACCGTTTGCACGATAACCGACCAGTTGTGTACCATAGCTATTATATGTAGGTACAAGGCGTGCTGTAGCTACTAAAGCCTGTGGAAAAACAAGTTGAGGAGTAGACTCTGTAGGATTATTGGGGTTATCATTGATATCCAATGCCTTGGAACATGAGGCTAAGCTCAATCCCAAGCAAGCGTATAGTAAAAATTTATTTCTTTTCATTTTAAGATCAAATTAGAGAGTTAAGTTCACAGAAAAACCGACATATCTTGATGGAGGCGTTTGACCCAAATTAGTCAAACCAATTGCATTACCATTTGACGAGCCATTTCCATCAGAATATTCTGGATCGGTATAAACATTTGATTTTGGCGTCCAGATAAATAAATTACGTCCTTGAACACTTACACGAGCCCCTTTAATTACGTTTTGACCTGCCAAAAATGATTTTGGGATACGATAACTCACAGACATTTCGCGAATTTTCCAAAATGCCGCAGAAGTAATATAATTTTCTTGGATACCCGTACGAGGCCCAGCAATTGACCAATATCCTGGTCCACCGTCGCGTACTGTAATATTTGTATGTCTCGTCCTGAAAAAACTTTACAGATTTAACCATTAGTCCTAAATAGATCTTACAGCATTTTTTGGTAATCCTGAAAATCCTTTACAATTATACAAAGTACTTTTCACATCTAAAATATTGATT
>Ga0209934_1000175_pt1 | contig 200546 bp, 187 predicted proteins | sample ThiBiot_750_plan_2_FD_183950 | JGI IMG/M metagenome (GOLD analysis project Ga0209934, IMG submission 183950) | Wastewater bioreactor microbial communities from Cape Town, South Africa - Thiocy_expt_750_plan (SPAdes) | ecosystem: Engineered > Bioreactor > Thiocyanate-remediating >...
TACAACTAAGTATACGGAAAACATAGCTAATTCAAAATATTATGCACAGTGTATTTGCTTTATTTTATTAGTAAGCAGCGTGTTATCACAAATGCTACGCATAACCATATACTGAGCATAATGATGCATCATTTTTCCTTCCAATATTATATCCGCTATGCTCTCCAAGACACGAACACTGATAGTACCATCCGAAAACGCAAGTCCGAAAAATTTACCTTTTTGTTCTCTGAATGAATCTTCCTTTGCAAGTTGCTTTTCAAGTTCGGCTTGTGCATCTGCTTTGGCTCTCTTGATAACATATCTGTCGTGTTCCGCTTTTAGGTCTGTCGGGCAAACGTATTTTGCATTGTGCAGGTCTTTTCCGAAGAATCGAAGCATATCTATATAGTCGCACCAAAGAATAGCATCTTCAATTTTGTATTTGTTGCGGATGGCTATTTTGATAGATTGCCAATAGCTGTCGATATGTTTCCATCCCATATTCATAATACGTTCTAATAGCTTGGTGTAACCTGCTTTGATGAGTGTTTCAGCTCTACTATCACTCAATAGAGTACGGAATAAGTCTAATGGGTTCTGTCCGTACAATGCTTTTTTATAGCCGGTTCTTTTTAGTTCAGGTATCAATTTCTGACGTGGGTATATTTTGCCCATATTCCCAATTTTGTCATAGACATTTATGTAAAATTTGTTGTTACTATTCTCGTTTCTTAGCTCCAAAGGAGTATGAAATATCCAAGAATCAATACAGCATGTCCCCATCGTTTGACGAAGTCGGGCAAAAGTGTGATGCTTCCCATTGGTGGCAATCCAACGTTGCATTACTTCGGAATATGAAAGTTTTGTCGGTTCTCCTATTTTGGATTTATAACTTAACATGATGGTTCGTATCACTTGATAGCCTTTGTGAGCCATGATGATGTTCATATAATAGCTATCGTCAAATGTCCGTTTCTTGGTGGTCTTGGCTATTAGTTTGCTTTTACAATTCGGACACTCACATCCCAAAAGGGTATTGGCTAATTCTCCCATCCCTTGCCATGAGTGACCGCACTTGGTACAAGTAACGATTCCCTGTTCAGTTCTGCGTCCAACATATTGGATAACGTGGTTATATCCCCATTGGATTTGCATTTTGGTTAGCTTGGGCAATGTTTTACTTACTTCTACCACTTGTTTTTGGAGTTTATTCTTTGGTTTCATTGGTCGATATTTTAAAAGTCAAATAGACTTGGTTGGGGATTTAATGCTACTCTTTTAGCCTTCTTGGTTGGCTGTGTTATCTTTCGATAGGCTTCGTCTTGTGCCTTTTGCATGGCATCTTGTCGTGCTTGCTCTTTTTCCTCGGCTGACAATACTACGACATGATTAACTGCTACCTGTGCATTATGCATCGGTTGACCTATTTCGATGCTATCTTCGTCATAGAAATGTACCGCCATGCCGAATATCTCATCATCGTGAAAACCATTGCACCCGCTTTTCTGCACTTGGTTTAGGATATAAGTAACACAATCCTCTAACTTCTTTTCGGGTAGGGAGTAGCGGAAAGAAAAGAGTAAATCTATCTCGGCACGCTTGTCTAAATATGCCTTTATCGTATTTTGAAAATGGTTTGTTGCTTTCATATCTTGGGGTATTGTGGGGCAGGGTTACCGCCCCTTGTTATTATTTTACTTCGATTGTTTTATCAATTCTGCCATATATCATGGCTCGTAAACTTGTTTTATCTACTGCTTTGTACTCTTGGTATGAGCCGTATTGCTTCACGATATAGGTTCTCAGTATCTCGGAGAAGTCAAAACGGTAACCTCTTAATGGTATGGCATTTTTGAAATAGCTGTTGTGATTTACATTTTCAGTTATCCAGTTCTTTTCTTCTCTGCTCAACCTTTCTTCAGCATTTACTTTCTCTCTAAGTTGGTACACTTTAGAGCCTTTCAGAGCATCTAATTCGGGAACATCCCATTTCACAAATTTGGTTGCTATTATTGTTGTTATCATATTCTTGAGGATTTGTGGAGGATTGCTCCTTTAAATAGTTTCATCTTCTTGAGTGATTATATGTTCTTTAGGTATATTTATTCCATAGTTTTGAGCATCCATTTTTAATGATCGTGCTACTTGGGGGTAGTTGGTATCAATCCAATCAAATTCGTCTACAAAATTGTATCTGTCATCTACTCCTATTGCCGTCTCATTGGTCACTAAAACACCTTTAGGGATTGTTATTTTGCCATAATTTCTGAAATCGACGGTTACAGAATTGGCTGTTACTTTTCTATTCTTTTTCATTGTATCTTATATTTTGCATTTATACTTTTTACTTACAATGATTCAATCTAGTCCGAAATAGTATGCTAAGCGTTGCTCCTGCGATTTTGAAAATATCCATCCTGCCAACCTTTTTCCGTTAAAAGTCAGTCGGTTGTTAAATTTTCCTCCCATTGCTTTGAGTTCGTCTTTGATGGCTCTTGTTTCTCCGAATACGGCAACGGCTTTGGCTGAATACTCTACTACCGTGCAACCGTTCTTGCTTGTGCCGTTCTTATCGCTTGGGGGCGGTGGTGGTGTATCATCATTCTTCTTCTTAATGCGGATGTTATCTTCACACCCTGCGATGTAGGCAAATTCCTTTATCATACCCTCACGGCTGTACATGGACACTTTTTCAATTATCCATCCGCTATATTTGCTTTCGCCCAAATAGTACCCTGCACCCATAGAGTATTTCTCCCGATGTTCATAATCTGTGTTGTACTCCGCTAAATAGGCTGTTTCCGCAAAATTGGATGCGTGTTTCCGCATTTCAGAAAAGATGTCTCTTTTGTGCGTTGAAAAGCCTAGAATGACAGTCCGTGTTGTTCTTGATGCAAAGTAGTCGGTTTGGCTGTCGCTCTCATCTTGTTTCAGCCTTGCTACGATAACGCCCAAAGCATTTTCGGGAAGTATCTCGGCAAAACGTTTGCTCCCGATTGCTTTGACTTCCTCCACTCGTATGCGTTCTTTTTCTTTCTCGTCCGCCTCTACATTGGCTTTGGCTTGCGCTTCTTGCAGAAGTATTGCTACTTCAAAGCTGTCTATAAATTGAGGGTTGTCGCTGTCGTAATAGAACCCAATGCCAAACTTCTCTTTCAATGGTCGAATAATGTCTGCTGTATGAAAATATTTTGTGGCTAGGTTTATCAATTTGTAAGTGATACCCCATTGATTTTTTGTAATGTCGTACACTACATAGCTGTGATAACTGTACCCCTCCATTTGGATAACTTGGTTAATCTCTACCACTTGTTCGGCTCTGTCTATTTCCTTGTTTGCACCTAATAAAAATACTTTACTCATAATTTTAATTTTTAAAGGGTTATAAATAATTCAGCATGAGATAAATAAGAGTGATTACAGCACCCAACATCAGCAGGCACGAAAGAATACCCCGAATCACATCATAGAAGAGATACAAGCCCACCAAAGCCCAAATAAACCCTGCTCCCCATAAGGAGTAACCCACGATGATTAAGACTATTTTCAAAACCCAACCTATGCTAATTGGAAGGTAGGTGGTTCGCTGTTTCCTGTTTTTTTCTGCCGTTTGTTTCATAATTTCTGACCTTTTTTTTAACGCTATGCCGTATCGGAGCCGGTGAGGAGTATTCGAGTTTCAGAAGCTTAAAAAAGGGTAGTGTTTAGCTGTGCAAGGTTTTGACGAATAAATACGCTCGCCCGGATAGTAGAAGAAGGAAAAGAGGAAGATTTTTTGTCAAACTCTTTAGGGCTTGACCTTGCTGTCAGCGTGAAGAACACGGAATACCTTTGCGACTGAAATCGAATACTCATTAGGCTCTGATGTCATTTCGCTTAATGGGGATGAAATTATGAAACAGGTAGAAAAAATCCCATTTACTCTTTCCTGAAGCTATCGAAAGAGTATGAAAGTGGAGCTAAATATTTCTTACAAATCACCTCTGTTAATCTAATTCATTCCGTAACTTTGCGGTTTGAAAAATAATATGTATAATTCCATTGTTAGGAGTAGACATAAAATTAGATAATGCAAATAAATGGCAATTAAAAAATCTGAATTATATAGCTCCCTCTGGGCTAGTTGTGATGAGCTAAGAGGAGGTATGGATGCCTCTCAATATAAAGATTATGTGTTAACTTTGTTATTTGTCAAATATATATCTGATAAATACAAAGGGAAGAAATTCTCAGCGATTAAAGTTCCTGAGGGTGCTTCTTTTGACGACATGGTTGCCCTAGTAGGAACTTCAAATATTGGCGATGACGTCAATAAAAAAATACTCAAGCCAATTGAAGAAGCCAACAAATTAAATGAATTTCCGGATTTTAATGATGAAGGAAAATTAGGAAAAGGCAAAGATCTTGTTGATACAGTTTCAAATTTGATTCTAATCTTTGATTCTCCAGACCTTGATTTTTCTGAAAACAGTGCGGAGGGCGATGATATTCTAGGTGATGCTTATGAATATTTAATGCGTCATTTCGCTACTGAATCCGGCAAGTCAAAGGGGCAATTCTATACTCCGGCAGAAGTAAGTCGTGTGTTGGCAAAAGTAATTGGTATCAATACAGACAACTCTACAACGCAAACCACTGCCTATGACCCGACATGTGGCTCGGGTTCACTGCTATTAAAAGTGGCAGATGAATCGGAAAAGAATATAACACTCTACGGACAAGAAAAAGAAATTGCTACTGCCAATTTAGCAAAAATGAATATGATTTTACATGGCAATCCTACTGCCGAAATCATTGCCGATAATACACTCTCTCGCCCGTACTTCAAGAACGAACATGGAAATCTTAAAACTTTCGATTACGTGGTGTCAAATCCTCCATTCTCACTAAAAAACTGGAGCAATGGAGTTTCTATCGAGAGTGATGAGTATTCTCGTTTCGATATAGGAGTACCACCTGAGAAGAATGGCGATTATGCTTTTCTTTTGCATATTCTTAAATCTCTAAAATCTACAGGAAAAGGGGCTATTGTTTTGCCTCATGGTGTTTTGTTTCGAGGCAATGCTGAAGCCGAGATTAGGAAGAAAATTGCAAAATATATAAAAGGAATTATTGGACTGCCAGCCAACTTGTTTTATGGAACTGGAATACCCGCTTGCATCTTGGTATTGGACAAAGAAAATGCAGAACATCGCAAAGGTATTTTCATGATAGAGGCTAGCAAAGGCTTTATCAAAGATGGAAACAAAAACCGCCTGCAAGAAAAAGATATTCGAAAAATAGTGGATGTGTTCAATAATATGACCGAACTACCACAATACAGTAGAATGGTGCCATTGAGCGAAATAGCGAATGAGAAAAACGATTACAACCTCAATATTCCACGCTATATAGATACCCAAGAGACAGAAGATATACAAGATATTTATGCACATCTACATGGTGGAATACCAAAAAAAGATATAGATGGCTTGAATAAATATTGGAAAATATACCCCAAACTCAAAGATTCGCTCTTTGAAGCACAAGGCGACAACTATTATCAATTGCGTGTAGCAATAGAACAAATAAACGATACAATTTTTAGCCACCCGCAGTTTTTAGAATATTCTAAAAAATTGCAATCTATTTTTGATGAGTGGAAAATAGAACGACAAAACCATTTTCTAAAATTAGAAGAGGGAATATTACCCAAACAGGAGATAGCAGAGACTGCTGACTTATTGCTTGCAAGTTTTTCGGACAATACGTTGATAGATAAATATGATATGTATCAACATTTGATGGGTTATTGGGAGGAAACAATGCAAGATGATTTTTACTCCATAGCTATTGATGGCTGGAAATCGGGAAATGTGTGGGAGCGTTTAGTTATAAAAGGGAAGAAGGGTAAAGATGGCAAGACATCTAGAGACAAACCAATAGACGGACTAGATGGCGTACAAGGAAAATTACTCCCGCCACAACTATTGATAGATAACTATCTGGCTACACATTGGAAAACGATTGTAAGTTTTGAAGAAAAGATAGAAGATATAAAGAATCAGTTAGAGGAGTCGGAACAAGAAAATGACTTGGAAGCTACATTGTTCAGTGACTTAGATAAGGTTAATCTGACTTCGGTAAAAGGCTTACTCCGTGATCGTAAAAAAGAGAAAGCTCCTAAAGAAGAAATAGCTATAATAGAAAATTACATCAATCTACATGAGGCGATTGCAAGCATCGCCCGATTGATTAAAATAGAAAAAGCAACCACTGAAACCAAAGTAACAGAAATATACTCTACACTGACCGAAAAGGATATAAAAAACTTGGTGATCAACAAGAAGTGGATGCAACATTTGCAAAAATGTTTAGAATCTGAACAAGAAAATATTAGCCAAATGCTAACCCAACGCATAAAAGGGCTTGCCGAACGCTATGCCCAAACGTTACCTCAACTAGAAGAAAATCTTAACGAGTACGAAAGTAAGGTGAAACAACATCTACAAACAATGGGAATGCAATGGTGAAAACAAAGTTTAAAGAAACTGAAATAGGGTTGATTCCTAAGGATTGGGAGGTCGTAAAGATTGGTGACTCTTTTAAATTCAAGAATGGATTAAATAAAGAAAAACATTTTTTTGGATATGGCTCGCCAATTGTGAACTATATGGACGTGTACAAAAATACGTTCATTACTAATTTATTAGTAAAAGGTAAAGTTTTTGTAAATTATAATGAACAAAAGAGTTTTGATGTTTTAAAGGGTGATGTCTTATTTACTAGGACATCTGAAACTCCTGAAGAAATAGGAATTTCATCTGTAGTTCTTGATAATTTAGAAAATGCTGTCTTCAGTGGCTTTGTTTTGAGAGGACGCCCATTCAATAGTTCCTTTGATATTCAATTTTGTCGTTATTGTTTTTCGGGTACTAAAGTTCGTGAACAAATTATAGGTAACTGTACATATACAACTAGAGCATTGACAAATGGCAGAGTTCTTTCTAATATTCAAATTCCTCTTCCACCCATCCCCGAACAACAAGCCATAGCCAAGGCATTAAGCGACACAGATGCATGGATAGAAAGTCTCGAAAAACTAATTGATAAAAAACGACTTATCAAACAGGGAGCAATGCAAGAGTTGCTAACGCCTAAAGAAGATTGGGAAGAGGTAATATTGGGGAAGGTAGCCCAAATTAACATGGGCCAATCTCCTTTATCTCAATATTATAATAAAAGAGGTATGGGATTACCTCTTATTCAAGGAAACTCTGACATACAAAACAGAAGAACTATAATTCGAAATTTCACATCCTCCATTACCAAAAAAGGAGATTTAGGAGATATTATTATGTCAGTACGTGCTCCGGTCGGGGAGATTGCAATTGCAACATTTAATTGCTGCCTTGGACGTGGAGTTTGTTCTATGAAATACCCAAATCGTTTTTTATATCATTACTTAATATTTAGAGAACAAAGTTGGGGACAAGTTACAACTGGATCTACTTTTGATAGTGTAAACTCTACTCAAATTGAAAATTTTAAAATTCATCTCCCATCATCTCTTTCCGAACAAAACCGCATTGCGACTATTCTTTCTGATATGGATGCAGAAATAGAGGCCTTACAAAATAAATTGCATAAAGCCAAACAACTGAAACATGGGATGATGCAAGAGTTACTAACCGGAAGAATAAGATTGGTAGAGTCTTTGGAGGCTCCAAAAAGAGAAGTCGAACCCGCAAAAGGGCATAACGATCAGTTCAATGATGCGGTTCTTATTGGGACTATGGCTTCGGTCTTTGGTTCTGATAAATTTCCTCTTACTCGATTTAAATACACAAAAGTATCGTACCTTTTGAAACGTTACAAAGAAGAACAAGATGCAGGCTATTTAAAACATGCAGCAGGTCCATACAAACCTAAAACTCGATATGGAGGTGCAGAAAAAATTGCGATAAATAAAAAATACATTGATGTTGTAGCAACCAATTACAAAGGAAAAGAATATGAAGGCTTTGTAGCATCGAAAAACGTTGATGAAGCGATAAAATACTTTGAAGATTGGTATGGTGCTGATGCCTTAAAATGGATTGAGCAATTCAAATTTGAAAAGAATGATAATCTGGAACTATGGGCAACAGTAGATATGGCTATTGAAGATTTGAAAAAGAAAGACGAGGCGATAACTATTGGTAGTATAAAGCAAGTATTGAAAGACAATAAAGAGTGGAAAGATAAACTAAAACGTAGTATCTTTTCAGATATTAATATAAAGACAGCCATCACAAAGTTAGAGACATTGTTTACCTAAAAGATAAAAGCCATGATTAACCCTATCGAACGTATTACTCAAAATAGGATTATCCGCCTTTTTAAGAGCATGGGATATTCCTATTATGGCAATTGGGAAGAGCGTGAAAACAATAGCAATGTAGAAGAACAGTATCTGAAGCGGTATTTGATAGAGCAAGGCTACTCCGATATTCTAATAAATAAGGCTGTACAAGAAACTTTGCAGTTGGCAAATACCAATGCGGGCAATATCTACGAGCGAAACAAGAATTTTTATTCATTGTTGCGTTATGGGGTGAAAGTGAAAGAAAATATCGGCGAACAAAACCAAACTGTACACCTGATAAATTGGAAGAATTGGGGAAATAATCATTTTGCGATAGCTGAAGAGGTAACTTTGAAGGGTAATAAAACACGTCGCCCCGACATTGTACTTTATATAAATGGCATTGCCTTTGGAGTATTAGAATTGAAACGTGGAACTGTTGATATTTCGGAAAGTATTCGACAAAATATTTCAAATCAAAAAGAAAAATTTAACGAGAACTTTTTCACTACTATCCAGTTGGTTTTGGCTGGCAATAATACGCAAGGGTTACGTTATGGTACTATCGAGACTTCCGAAAAATATTATTTGGCATGGAAGGAAGACGAGCAAAATAATGAAGAATATAAACTCGACAAGTATCTGCGAAAACTTTGCGATAAGGAAAGAATAATAGATATAATATACAATGGTGTAGTATTTGATGCCGGCGTTAAAAAACTACCTCGTCCACATCAATACTTTGCACTTAAGGAGGCTCAAAAGTTTATCAAACAGCAAGAAGGAGGAATTATATGGCACACACAAGGCTCTGGGAAGAGTATATTGATGATATTGCTTGCTAAATGGATATTAGAAAACGTGAGCAACTCGAGAGTTGTTATCCTTACTGATAGAACGGAACTCGACAAACAGATAGCTGATACTTTTGAAGATATAGGAGAGAAAGACATTGCTCGCACCCAGTCGGGGAACGAATTGATGCAATATTTAGTTCAGCCTAAGCCTCGGTTAATAGCGTCATTGATCCACAAGTTTGGGAATAAAGGTGATACAGACTATAAAACCTTCATTGACGAGTTACGCAATAATCCGATAGCTACGCAAGGTAATATCTTTGTCTTTGTTGATGAATGTCATCGTACACAGAGTGGAAAATTGAATGAAACCATGAAAGCAATTTTATATAATGCAGTCTTTATTGGATTTACGGGTACGCCACTACTCCAAAAAGATAAGAAGACTACGATGGAAGTTTTTGGGAGATACATACATACTTATAAGTTTAATGAGGCTGTCGTCGATGAGGTGGTGAAAGATTTAGTGTATGAGGGTAGAGATATAGAGCAACGTTTATCATCGCAAGAAAAAGTAGATATATGGTTTGAGGCTAAAACAAAGGGGTTGAATGATTTTCAGAAACAAGAACTAAAAAAGAAATGGGGTACTATGCAAAAGGTTCTGAGTTCTCGCTCACGAATGGAAAAAATAGTTTCAGATATTCTTTTTGATTTTAGTGTTAAGCCTCGTTTGGCAAGCGAAAAAGGAAATGCTATTTTAGTTGCATCAAGTATTTATGAAGCTTGCAAATATTACGAATTGTTCAAATCCAGCCCTTTCAAGAATAAGTGTGCCATTATAACTTCTTACAATCCGCAAACGAAAGATATAACAACTGAAGATACTGGAGAGTATTCTGAAACTGATAAAGAATACATCTATAAAACATATGAGGAACTACTGAAAAATGTTTCGCCCAAAGGTAAGAAAAACAAAACCGAAACCTACGAAGATGACAGTAAGTTGCTATTTGTAAAACAACCTGCTCGGATGAAATTGTTGATTGTCGTATCTAAATTGCTTACAGGTTTTGATGCACCTGCTTGCTCATATATCTATATTGATAAAAAAATGCAAGACCACACTTTATTTCAAGCTATTTGTCGTGTAAATAGGTTGGATACAGAGGATAAGGATTTTGGATACATTGTAGATTATATGGAGTTGTTTGGAAAAGTCACTAATGCAATTGATGTATATACATCTGAATTAGACATTGAAAGCTTCACTAAAGAAGAAGTCGAGATCGTGCTGAAAGATAGATTGTTGATGTCCAGAGAACGAATCGAAAATGCTTTAGAAGAGTTGGAACAACTTTGTGAGGGTGTTGAAATCCCCAAATTAGATCTTCAATATATTCACTATTTTTGTGGAAACACCGAAGTTCAAACAGACCTAAAAGCTAACGAGTACAAGCGTGTTGCATTATATAAAGGAATAGTCGTCTATATTAGAGCCTATGCTAATATAAAAGGTGAATTGGAATTAGCTGGTTATACTCCAAAAGAAATATTGCATTTTGAAGAGCGACTAGATTTTTATCTAAAACTTAGAGAAACTGTTAGAATAGCTAGTGGGGAGACTTTGGACTTGAAAACTTATGAGGCTGATATGCGACATTTGATTGATAATTATATTCAAGCCGAAGAATCTAAAGTTGTAACTCCTTTTAGTGAGATTTCATTGTTAGAATTGATTGAATCCGATATATTCTCTGCAATAGAAAGTTTACCAGATAGTATAAAGGGAAATTTGGAGGCAGTTGCAGAAACAATAGAGAATAGTGTTCGTTCCAAAATAGTAAAAGAGCATCTACTAGACCCGATATACTTTGAAAAAATGTCTCTGTTACTTCATGAGCTTATTGAGCAACGAAAAAAAAATGTAATTGCTTATAAAGAATATCTTAAGAAAATGGCTAATCTAGTACAGAAGATTAATCAAGGAAAAGATGATAGTACTCCATTTTCTATCAACACAATAGGAATGAGAGCCATATACAACTATCTTGGTAAGGATGAAGCATTGACTATTGCTTGTGAAGAAGCTATTCAACAAACAAAGAAAGACGGCTTTAGAGAAAATATTCAAAAGCAAAATGAAATAAATGAGGCTATCTATAACATAGTAAAGGATGAAGAAAAGACTCTCTATATTTACAAAATAATAGAAAATAACAAATATGACTACTGAAGATAAAGATACTTTAGTATTCAATGATATTGAGATTGAACTGACATTCAAGTCTATCAAGAATATTCATCTAAGTGTTCATCCTCCATTCGGCAGAGTAACACTCTCAGCTCCTACTGAGATAGATAGAGAACAACTTCGAGTCTATTTGACAACCAAACTTAGTTGGATTCGCAAAGAACAAAAGAAGATTAGGTTGCAAGAACGTGAACCTCTACATTTGTTTATTTCAGGTGAAAGTCATTATCTATTTGGTAAACGTTACTTGCTGAAAATCACAGAAGCAACTTCTCGTCCAAAGGTTATTTTACATCATAGTAAAATAGAATTAGTGGTTCCCTTTAATAGCTCTCAAGTATATAGAGAAGAAAAACTTTATCAATGGTATCGTAAACAACTTCGAAAAGTATTACAAGACATCATTGATAAGCAAAGTACAATAATGAATGTATGCCCACAAAAGTATGGAATCAGAAAAGTTAAAACCAAATGGGGTAGTTGCAATGATTCAGCCCAAAGCTTGTGGTTCAATATTGAACTGGCGAAAAAGCCGATAGAATGTATTGAATATATTGTCATCCACGAATTAGTACATCTATTAGAAAGGCATCACAATAAAAACTTTGTGACTCTAATGAACAAATATTTGCCTAACTGGCAATTGAGGAAGAAGCTGTTAAATGAGTTGCCGATTTAGCCAACTTGTACAAAAAATCCCATTTACTCTTTCTTGAAGCTATGGAAAGAGTACAAAATATAACTTTAGGTATAGACAAGTACAGCCTAAAGCTACCAGCTAATAGATTGCTTATCTATGCTGTAATTTAATAACTTATATTTGCTACCCCGTAATCATAGTATGAACAAAAAAGTAAATTACTATGGAGATAATGTATATAGAAGCCCGAACATTCGAGGCAATGATGACGCAGTTTGAACTGTTCGCCCATAAAGTGAACAAGCTATGTGAACGTCATACAAGTAAAGGTCTTGAAGATTGGTTGGATAATCAAGATGTGTGCCAGATGCTTAATATATCTAAGTGTACTCTTCAGGGTTATCGTGACAACGGTATGTTGCCCTATACCAAGATTAGCCGGAAACTCTATTATAGAGTCAAAGATGTAAGAAAACTTATTCACGAATTAGAATTGCAACAAAATGGATAATGACATTTTAACAAAGCGAAACGAGCGGGTAAAGAAGTTTTTTGCTTTGCTTGACAAGATGTTGGATAGAATTGAAATTGTCCTGACTTCCAACAAACCATCGCTCTTCGGTGAACGATTTTTGACTGATATAGAGATGGCGAAGAAATTGAAAATAAGCAGGAGAACATTACAGCTCTATCGTACAGAGGGTAAAATCCCTTATTTTCAATTTGGAGGTAAAACCCTGTATCGGGAATCCGATATTCAGAAAATATTGGATAGGAACTATGTTCAAGAACTGAAATAATGTTCAGCATACAATTAGATGATATAGATCAAGCTTCGAATAAATCTTGAAGAAAATATTTTTTCATCGTTTTAAGAAGTTACTGACATACAGTTGTCATATCTATATAATATCTTTGTTTTACAGATAAATTATTTAAGACTAAAATGAGAAAACTATTTTTATCATCGTCATTTAAGGATGTGGCTGATATATTTATGAACTTTGTACAGGAAGACCTGGAAGGGAAGACTATAACTTTTATACCAACAGCCAGTATCCCTGAAAAAGTTAAATTCTATGTAGGCTCGGCTAAAAAGGCTTTTCAGAAAATGGGACTAATTGTCGATGAACTAGAGTTGACAGAGGCAACAACTGCGGAAATAGTCAGCAAGTTACAGCAGAATGATTATATTTATATATCAGGAGGAAATACTTTCTTTTTGTTAGAAGAACTAAGAAAGACTGGTGCAGATAAAATAATAATTGAACAAATAGATCTTGGGAAATTATATATTGGAGAGTCTGCCGGTTCTATGATCGTTTCTCCCAATATAGAGTATGTGAAAGAAATGGATGACCATAAAGTTGTTCCTAATTTGGGTACGTACTCAGCCTTAAATGTAATTGACTTCTATCCGATACCGCATCATACTAACTTCCCTTTTGCAAAGGCTGTTGAAAAAATGATATCAAAATACAGTTCTGAGCTAGACTTGTACCCGATAAGTAATTCTCAGGCAATATTAGTTAATGGAAATGATGTGAGAGTAGAAAGTAAATGATAAATAAACCAGGCTTCAGTATAAACTCGAAGCCTGGTTTTATTGCTTATGACATCCTGTTTCAGTTGAGCATTGCATTTTGAATCGACAATAGAGGCATTGTTGTTACTTCTGGCTTGGTAGATTTATTAATTATCCACTGACGAAAGATATTTGCTTTGACTGATTGCACCCGAAAAGCGATAGCGATTATCATACCCAAACCGTAATAATCGGAGACGATCTTTGCTCCTTCGACTGTTCCACTCATTGACTGATCTCCCATACAAATACCTAATTCCTCAATAGAACGAATATTCTTCTTTGCCGCTTGATAGAAGATTTCAAAGAGTTCGGCGATCTCTGTAATATTCATTCTAACATTTCTTGGAACATATACAGTTCCATTATCACTTATCTTGATTTTTATGTTTTTCATAGCTCTATCGGTTGAGATGTTTTATTACTAATTGCTTTTCGTCGTTCCATTAGCCTGTCCATATCCTCTGATATTTTATCATCAGTCACTTTCGAGTAAATCTGTGTACTCGAAATATTGGTATGTCCCATCATTTTGCTGATACTCTCGATGGGAATCCCAGCCGAGAGCATAAGAGTCCCGAACGAATGTCGGCTCATGTGATAGCTGAGATTCTCCTTGATCCCTAAAGCAAAGCCTATCTCATGGATTTCAAACCAAACCTGATCCCGGCTTGGTAATGGGAAAATAGGAGCAGTATTATCCGTTGTATTGTAAAGTATCAAGATTTGTTCTGCTATTGGATGCAGTGGGATAAATGCTTCAACTTTTGTTTTAGTTCTGCTACTTCGGATATATAATCTACCTTCCGCTGTTTTACCAATATTCTGAGGATAAAGGTTATGCACATCCACAAAAGCAAGTCCGGTAAAGGCTGAAAAGATAAACGCTCTGCGAGCCAGTTCTTGCCGCTGGTAGGGCATTGGAGTCTCCATAATTTTTTTCAGCTCATTTCGGGTAATATGCCGTAATTTAGGAGGATTTTTCTTCTCATACTCCACATCCTCAATCGGACTATTTCTTAACACTTCCTGATCAACTGCGATATAAACCAACCTGTTCAGCCAGCATAGACAGTGATTCACATGGGTTGTCGCATAGCCTAAATCCTTTTTCAAAAAACTTTTGAACGATTCTCCAAACTCTTCCGTAATATCTGAAAAGGCAATGTCATCCATTCCCCGTGAAAGAAGAAAGTCTCGTAGGTTGCTCTGGGTTGTTTTTGATTGTCTGTAGGTAGATGTTGAATTAATCTCCAGCGAGCGTTTTCTCAGTCGTTCACGCTCTACTTCCCCTGCTTGTAAAAGATACGTGGACACACTATTTACTCCTAAAATTATATTTTTGAGTAATTCTGCACTAATAACTCCTTGTTCTTTAAGTGTCTCTTCATAGGTCTGTTCGATGCGTTCCCGAAGTTTATCCAATTTATGATTGGTCGCCCCGTCTCGTACTTTTCCTTTTTTGCTGTTCCAATCGTTCGGTTCACAATAAATTCCAGTTGTGAGAACTGTCTGTTTATTATCAACCGTGATACGGCACAGAATAGGAGTAGTGCCGTCGGATTTTATTTTACTCCGGTTGATGTAGAATAATATTTTAAATGTACTTCGCATAATCGTTGATGTTATAGGGTTAATACTAAATCTTTTGTTGTCTCAATATACTTATCCATATCCTCAAAGAGTTTCTTGGGAGTCACACGGGCATAAATTTGTGTTGTTTTTATGTCGCTGTGGCCGAGCATCTTTGATACCGTTTCGATGGGTACACCCGCTTCGAGCGTAATTAGACTGGCAAACGAATGACGGCTCATGTGATAGTGGAGACGACCTTTGACATCTGCAAGAATCCGTATGCCTTGCATATTTCTTTTAATCGTTCCATTATGTATCATTGGAAAAAGTGTTTCCCTGCTATCGTCCCGATATTTATCAATCAGGGCAATGGCTTCCGGTAACAATTTAATTCGGGCAAGTTGCCCGTTTTTGCCCCGCTTGTATTTGAGCCACCATGCACCGTCATCATCCGTTGATAAATCATCTTTGGTGACGGATACCGTATCAATGTAGGCAGTGCCCGTGTAGCAGGAAAACAGAAACATATCACGTGTTATGACATGTGATCGGCGACGTTCAGGAATTTCTAAATCTCGAATTTTCTCAAAATCTTCCCGACTGAGGGTTTTAGGGGTACTTTCTTTTTGTTTGGGTAGCTTGTAATAAGCAAAATAGTTTTTATCCGAGTTACCTTCTTTGAAAGCGATCTTGCAAACTTTTTTTAGGATTGCCAGATAGTGTCGTAAGGTATCAAGTGCAAGTCCTTTATCCTCCAATACAAAAGATTGGAAGTCCCGGATAAACTGTTCGCTTAACTGACCGAAAGCCAGATCGGAAGCATTAAACTTTTCCTTGATAAATTCGGCCACAACTCGTTTGGTATAGAGATGATTGGGAAGTGTTCTTGGGGAACGATCAACGCCAATACGTTCTTTAACGCTTTCGATATGTTTATCAAATTGTTGTAGCAAGGTCGTTTGTGCGGACATTGCTCCTTGAAATAAGTTCTTGATGGCTTTGGCATCGAAAGGTTGTTTCCGGTCAATGAGTGTGTCGTAGGCTTCGTTGATGGAAAGCATCAACTTATCCAACTGAGTGTTGGTCGTTATGGCTTCTTTACTTTTTCCATTCAAACGACTTTCACGCGGATTCCATAGCGAAAATGTACAAGAAAGTTTACAACTGAATTGTACCATCGACTTGCCGACAGTGATACGTCCCATTATTGGGGTTTTACCCGATTTGTCGGGGCTACTCTTTTTGAGGTAGAGTAATACCTTGAATTTTTCTGTTTTCATACACTTATATTTTTATTGTCCTTTGCCGTTGTTTTGTAACGGCAAAGTTACTTGTTATATAAGTGCTCTTTAGTGCGTAATAATAAGCAAATCAATACATAAGAAGTCTGTTGGTTCGTATCTCGTTACCTGTTTTAATTTAGTAACTGAGCGGTTAACGACTTAGTAACTGAAGTCTCTCTAAGATTTGCTTAGATTCAAATTTTACGAACTTCCTAAATCTAAGAAAATATGCTAATTTCAAGACTGTTACCTATTGAAATGTTGCGATTTACGTATATACCTTTTCTTGTGTTTTTTTCATTCTTCTCGCCATAGCTTTGCCACTGTTTTAAAACGTTCTGGGGTAAATACTTCTATAATTTCTGAATCATTAGGGCATAGCTCTGAAAAAGTTACTCAAATATATCTTGATAGCTTTGAAAATAGTCAGATTGATGAAGCAATGAAAAATTTGTTATAACTTTGAGGAAGAGGATATTTACATTCCTCTTCCTTTTAATTATAAAGAAATATGAAGTCCAAAGAAATAAATAGAATCGTTTTTCATTCAAAGGAAGATATGGCCAGTTCATATCACTTACAGAGAGTTGAAGAACTATTACATAGTATTAAGTTTGAAGATTCCTTTGAAATAAATGATCTCTTAGAATTCTATCACATCAAGTTATATTTTGATAATGAACTATTTCTTCTTAGATGGGATGAAGAAATGAAACAAGAGTTTCAAATTAAGGCTAATCAATTATGGAATATTACTAAAAATTTTTGGCTAACAATTAATGATCAGAATATACTATCCCACGTTGGAAGTATAGAGTTCTCTTATCAAAAAGCATTTTGGGAGCTGATACAAAATTTAGATATCTACAAAAAGATAAGTAAAAATACATTTACTTTAATTTTAGATAAAAATAATAATCATATAATCTGTATATTATTATTCGAAAATATAGTCCGTTATTTTAGTACAGAAATAAGGCTTTTTCTTTTAACTTATAAGGGAGCAGCAGAGTTATTGTTATCTCAAATTGAAGATAAACGAATTTTCAAAACTCCGCAATACCATTTTCCTAAATGTTTAAGCCAAGAGGATAAAGAGAAAATTGTCTTAGAATATATTGATAGTGAATATGCTAATTTAAATTACATTAGATTAATTGAAAACTCTAGGGACTTAAAGTTATCTTCAAAGACAAAACTAAGGGCACAAAAAAGATCATTAGAATTAAATACTAAGATTTTTGAGGAAGGTTATAGCTGGAGTGTTGGAGTTGAAGTCTCAATATCTAAAGTTCAACACGAACCGTCTACACACTCTTATCGAAATAATATATTAGCTGTATCTTATAGTAAATCCTATTTAGATCAATTATCTAGAGATATAGATTTATTTCATACCTTTTCATACCTTTTCGAATTTGTTGATAATTCAGGACTTATTACTTTAGTAAGTAAAGAAAGTGAATTGTCAATATTTGAGAAAATAGGACTTATCTCTAAATATGCCTATCAGACAGGAGTTGTTTTTATCCGTAAGAATCAGTTATCCTATATGCAAACCATAATTTTTGATCATTATCTTAAGGAAAGGAATAATTCCGTTGAGAACTTATTAAAATCATTTATATCAATATTAAATCATTCATTAGGAGAAAACTTTAGATTGAAATTTGCTTCATCATCCTCGTCCTATTTAGAAAAGATACGAACAATTACTCCTGAGTTAGAGTTTCTTGTAAAACAATATAATTGTTATGTAAAAGAGAATAAGATAGATTTTGAATTATTAGAGTTTGATTCTATACCTGTTAGATTTGGTGAGATCTTAAGCTTAGTGGACAGGAAATACATTTATCCAAACGGAAACTCAATCAATGAATTAAGTCACTATTTTTTTTCTGATCAATGTATGCTATGTTATATTGATCCATATAAAAACAAGTATAAAGATTTCTATTCCTTGTTAAACAAAGAGGATGTTAGACTTGATTATTTCGAAAAATATAAACTAGACACAATTAATAAACTTATACTAGAAAATCATCTTTATATTGATAGTGATTCGTATCTAAGAATTAAAAATAATACTATGTTATTTTTGATTGGGGAACTTCACAATGAAGGAGTTCTAAGTTATTGGCATTATAGTGAAGATATAAGATCTGAAATAGATAGAATGATTATTGATGGTTTGATATATTCTGAAAATACTCTTTTCACACAGCAAGAAACTGATCTTTTTAACTACTTTTTAAACAAGAAAGAATTTACCAATGGTTTCGATCTTAGAAATAAATATCTTCATGGAACAAATTCTGCATCCGAAGAAAAACATAAGCAAGATTACTATCTGTTACTGCGGATGATGATTTTAGTCTTATTAAAAATACAAGATGATATGCGGATAAAAGCTATAAGTAAGATTGATAGATAGTTCAGAGAAGGCACGTAAATCTATTTAAATAAGTTCGGAAGTGGCTGAATTAATGAATCTATAAAAACTTATTGTAATTGTTAAAAATACTTCTCATAAAAGAGGAGAGGTATTTTGTTTTTGACTAAATTGCAGAACATAATGCAATCTATAAAATTTATAATCAATGATGTTAGAAATAGGCGGAATGAGTACACTTTGGATTATGCTTAAAAGTGGCCATTATACAATGAAAAAATCTTTAGATGAAATTGGATTTATTCCGAATGTGGATTATATAATACTAGAAAAAATTATTACTTCTCTTAGAAGTTACACTAAATATCAATATTTCATAATTGATAATCACGGGAATAAAATTAATTTTAAATTGGGTGGTTTTGAAATTGCTTATATTGATGAGGATCAAATATCAAATCAAAGGTTTACTTCAAGATTTGTTGAAATATATGATACATCCAAAGATAAATACTATCATTACATATCTAAAATAGGAGGAATTTCTTTTTTTAAAGAAGAACTTATTCCATTATTAGAGAAGTTAAATGAACTGGGAAGCTGGGAAGCATATCAAATATATATTGAATTAGAAGAAACAAAAAAGAAACTACAGAGTCTAAAAAAAGATTATGATGAGTTAAATGATAAATATTATGCTTTAGAAGAGACAATGAATAAAGAAAATTAATATTATATGGCATACTGGAATAAAGATCAGCTTGCAAAAATTGCAAGGTTAAAAGAATACGAATTTGTCGAATCAGAGAAAGAGGGGGATAAATACAAAGAAGTTAGGAAATACGGAATTGCGAAAGAAACTCCATTTTTAAAAGACGTAATCAATGAAGGTTATTTTCACGTAAATAATAAAATATCTAACCTACAAAGGGGATATTATTATTTCATTGATATAAAACCTAAAACAAGTGAATTTAAGTCACAGAATAAAACTATCAATATCGCTTATGCTCTATATAAAGAAAACAAAGCAGATACATACGGAAATACAGTTTTTCAAATAAATGTAAATAGCCTAATCAATGGTACTTCTAATCCATTGTTTGACAATGAATCATTTAAAAACATCTCTGATTTAATAGGTAAACTAATACATATTACCCAAGTCAAGGAAGGTGGAGAAGATACAAACTCTCGTCATACAGCATTTACAGGAGTAAATATACTTACCACTCCCGAAGAAATAGCAGAGTATAATGTACCTCTAACAGAAGAAGATATTGTAAACGACTACCTTTTAGCACAATGGGAATTTGAACAAAACACACAGCCTGATTATCAATCTCAATATGAAAGTTTCGAATATTGGGATGAATCAATGTATTTTGATTAATATTTTTATATAACAATAACTAAAGGACAATCTACATTTTTGTATTCAAAATAAAATATATTTTGTCCTTTTTCTATTATGGCTAAAAAAGAAACTATCTATCTAAACAAAGGAGAATATTTAGAAGGCTCTATTCCTGTAAATGCTGTTATTTATAAAAAGATAACAGGCATAGGTGCAACTACATTAGAAATAGATTCGAACCGTAATTCTATTATAATAGAACCTAACACACCTGTTATAGAAGGAAAAATTGAAAAACACAACAATCTATTTGGAGTATTTGAGGGCATACAGACAAACCAGATTATTGCCTATCTACAAAATGATGCAATCAAATATAAAAAATTAATGACTACTCCCGAATCATTCGGAAAGGTCAAAAGGGCTTTTTCATTGTTAAGTATAGATATGTACAATGATTATTTCTTACTATTTGATGAATGTCATAAGCTAACAAGTGAGATCGATTTTAGGGAAAGTATATCTTTACCAATGCAGGACTTTTGGAAGTTTAAAAACCGTTCCTTAATATCTGCAACTATTACAAACTTTAATTCATACCCGATTTTTAAAAGGCATAATATTAAGGAAGTAATTATAGAACCTAAATACTATCATGCTTTAAAAGTAAAGCTCTATTCAAGTAACAATATATTACAGGATATTCAGCACTGTATTAAAAATATTCCAGATAAAGAAGATAGCCGAATATGTTTCTTTATCAATTCGATAGATATAATAATTGCTATTATCAACGCATTGAATATTAAAGAACAATCAAATATATATTGTTCTAATCAGAGTATTGAGAAACTAACTAAAAAAGGATTCTCAAATATTTTCACTAAAATATCAGACCTCAATAAATACAATTTCTATACAAGCCGTTTTTACTCAGCTGTTGATATAATAACAGATTATACACCTCATGTCATTGTTATATCCGATGCTATAAAAGCACCTCAGACTATGATTGAACCTTTATTAGAATCCCGACAAATCACAGGAAGATTCAGAAATGGTATAACATCATTTACGCATATTGCAGGACTTGATAAAAGTATACAGGCTAAGAAATATAAAGAACTACAAGAATATCTCGAAGAACAACGTAAAGCCTATACTCAGCTAAAGACAATCTATAATTCAGCCACAGAGGACGGAGTTAAACAAGTTATGAAAGAAGCCTTAGAACGTGTTGAAATAAGCAAATACTTAGAAGAAGATAACTCTTTCAACTACTTTATGACTGAAAATCTTTTAGATGCAGAAGCGACCAAATCAAGATATAAAACATGGCAGGACTTTATTTTATCCTATTCTTTTGATGATGAGTTTTTTGAAATAGAAAACCAATATAATAATTCCTATGATTGGGAAACAGATAAATTAAAAATATCCTCTAAAAATGACAGGTTATTGCGTAAAGAGATAGTTGATATATTTTTCAGTCTGGAACTAAATAAAGGTATAGAAACCGAAGAACAAAAAGCTATATTTGAAGAACTGAAACGCAAAGACGAATTTATAGTTGAAATATGCCAAAACTTCGATAAGGAATTTATTATTGATAAAGAGTATAAAAAACAAGCTCTTACTCTTGCATTTATAAAGAAAAAGACCGATGAAAAACGGCTTAGTTTTCCTATAATAGAAGCAGTACTACAATCTTTTAAAATGGGTATTGCTTATACTGAAAAAGAAATAACAGATACTCTTAATAAAATCTATACTATTTTAGAAATCAATAAAAAGGTTAAAGCAACTGATATAAAAGACTATTTTGAAACTACACCCCGAAGAACTATAAAACGTAAAGACCAATTTGAAAAAGGATATAAGCTACTTAAAACAAAATACCGATTGAACAAGTCTAATCAAATTTAATATAGAGATTAAATATCTAAATCCGGATCTATAATAAGTTGAGCCTTTACTAATCTTTTTACAGTTTTTATAAAATAATCAGCATATTGCTTTGCTCTATAATATGTTAAAACCATTAGTATAGAATAAATAATACCTATGACTAAATTACCACTATAAAATGCAATAATCATAGAAATAAAGAAAATTAGATTTAAAGAGTTAAAGAATTCATTAAGTAAATTCCAATATTCAGCGGATGAGTATTTTTTTTCAATCTGAAGTAATGCACATATTGTCCAAAAATCTTCAATATCTTTTTTTTTACATTTATTTTTTTTAGACTTTACTTCTTGTGTTATAGCATAAACTATTCTCTGTTGATAGAGTGTAATTTGAAAAAACATTAAAGTATAATATTGATAACGAGGAAGATGTTCTCCTTTATTCTTTTTTCTATTTTCAAGAAAATTAGATATAAATATATATAGCTTTAAACATCTATAACTTAATGAACCAATGATATGACCAAATAAGTAAATAATGGGTAATATAAATAGTGTTATAATGAATGATATATCTTTTAAAGATGGATATTTTGTAAAAGTATTGGCTATTCCCTCCAATACATTATCATAAAAAATAAGACAAATAGCACCCACAAGTATTAACCCAGTTAGAAGGAATCCAAAAAAATCTCTCAAAGTGAAATTTGTAGTCATTTTTATTTAGTATTAGTACAATCAAAAGTAAATAATAATTCAAGAAATAATTTGTAATTAAATGATAAAATAGAATTAAATCTTATCTAAAACTTTTCATGGTTAAGGACAGAACAACATTCTTATTAACTAGAAAAATGCAAATTGTCCTAATATTTTAAGGTGCCGCTATTTCACTATGTTTTCCCCCTGAAATTCAGTAAATTTGTATATCAAATAAGAGGGAAATCTATATATCTCAAAGTATTTATAATCTTATCTTATCTACTTTTCCATTAATAATTTCCCCTAGATTCAGATTTTTAGACGCAGCATATTGATAACAGACAGGCTATAAAAAGTCTGTCTATTATTTTGCCTTTGTCTTCCTATTTTTCAGATGCTCTCAATGTGATATTGAGAAACACAGCCAGATTAAATTCTTTAATCTATTTATTTAATTAATATGCAAAGTCAAAAATCAAATGAAGAACCAATCACACTAAAACTAACAGATTACATAGATAAAGCTTTTAAAATATTGCCAAATAATTCTTTTATACACAAAGGACGCTGCGGAATTGGCGGAACACATTTAGAATTAAAAACAGATCGGAATTCTATTCTTATTGTGCCTATTAAAAGTATTATTACAGATAAAATCAACTCAACAAATGAATACGGAGAATTAGAATATCCAAACTTGTTTGCTATAAAAGGCGGAGTAAAAATAACAGATATAGAAGAATATTTACAAAAAGATATACCATTTAAAAAGATAATTGTCACCCCTGACAGCTTATATAAGATAATAGAAGCAGCCGAAAACATAGAAATAATAAATAAATTATATTCAGATTTTTACCTAATTCTTGACGAAGCACATTCTGTTATAACTGAATATTTTAGGGAAAGCATGGTTGATGCTTTTGAACTTCTATTCAATTTTAAAAACAAAATTATTATATCAGCTACCCCTTATTACTTTTCAGACCCTCGAATGGAAGAATTCAGCTATTACAGGATCAAGTTTGATGAACCTATAGATAAGATTACTATTATAAATACAAGAAGCATAAGAGCTTGTGTAAATGCATTTCTGACAGGGGAAATGAAAACAAAAGGAAATCTGCATATATTTTATAATTCAGTAACCGAAATTGCAGAAGCTATTGAACTAGCAGAACTTAAGGACTGTAATGTACACTGTGCCGATAAAGAAGAGAATCTGGAAAAAGTATATCAATTTTTCAAACCACAACCGATAAAAGGAGAATATAAAAAAGTGAATTTCTATACTACAAGTCATTTTGAGGGTTGGAATCTAGAAGATATTAACCCTACTATCATTTTAGTAACAGATGTAAATAAACCACATACAAAGGTTGGTATCTCTAATAAAGGAGTTCAAGCAGTTGGCAGACAAAGAATCAAGGAGAACCACCCTGAAACAAAGCCTTTTGCAATCTATCACATAACTAATCACAGAAACAGACTAACATTTAAAACATTGGAAGAATTTAAAGACGAATATCTATTTGATGCAAATTGGGATATGGAAGAATATAACCGCTATCTCGATGCTTGTAAAACGAATAACAGAGAACCCAACAAAGACAAAACCGAATTTGTAAAAAGATACACAACATTAGATAAAGAAATAGGATATGCGAAATTATGTTATCAGAAAACAGACCAGTTTATTAATGAATCTGCCTGTAATGAGGAATTTAATCATATTGACTACATACAGCAAGCTTGGGAAAACTCAGGATTTCAAACAGATGTATTGGAGCACAAACAAACATTGGAAAAGACAATACAACGTAAAACCAAGAAATCTGTTAAAGAAATATTATCCGATTTTGAAACCTTAGACCCCGAAAACCGCAAAAATCAATTTATTACTTTCGCAGACCAAGCTCTTGATAAACTGATAAATACACAGCCGACTTTATACAAAGCCTACCAGATGTTAACCAAAGAAGAAATAAATTCTACTGATTATAAAATGGATGAAATAAAGAAGCTACTAATCTTAAAAGATAATAAAGATGCTGAAATGAAAGTTTTAAAACTTTTACCTCTCACCTTTTCTGTTGGTAACCGCTATACTAAAGACTATATAAAAGCTAAATTACAAGATATATATAATAAAGCAGGCTACAAGAAAAATGCCACAGCAGAACAACTTAAAAATTCTGATTGGTATGATACCAAACCTTGCAAAGTCAAAGATAAAGAGGGAAAAGATAAAAACGGTTTTGAAATTCTACGAATGAATTTTAAACTGAGAGTATCGACAAGACAGGATTGATTCTTACTTAAAAATTAGGATTCTCAAATTTCTCAAAAATATTATTTATCTCTCTTATAGAGGGAATAGTCAATAAGAATAAAAAAGGAGAAGTCTATTTTTTGATATTAAGATGTGTGTTTCCAATGAAAATTCTATTTACTGAAACCGATTATTAAACAGAAGGGACAAATTTTTATTTTATGTATAATTGAAATTTATTCTTGTCCAAAGAAGCAAGAGCCACTGACATTGATTTGTTGGTGGCTTTATTATTCAGATAATAATGGATTCCATGCGAGTAAAATGATTCTTTTTTGAATCATTTACAAGCTTGCCACAATATTCCTCTATATATTTTTTATTCTCCAATTTGCTTGTACAATAAATTCTAAAATCGTTCAAATCATAAAGTTGATTAGTCTTCCATTTATTCATGTTCCTTAATTGTACCAGAATGTTCTGTCTGGAATTTTCGTCATAGGTAAAAATTCGAATTGTTTTTTTCTTCTTAGGTGTACCATTGTTCCCAGATTGTTCAGAAAAAAAATCAGAAAAATAATGATAATCTGTAATGCCTAAAGAATGTCCAAAAAACACTATTTCTTCTGCTTTATATAAAGACTGTCGTATATTGCTTGAACGATAGTATGGGCTATGGGACTTAATCATAAAGCAATATTCATCTATAACATCAACTTCATCTTCAAATCCTAGAATTATATCTGAATTTTCAATAGAGCCATGTACATGATTATACGTACAATTATTTATATTTAGGCTACTATTAATGTCATTTAAATCAGTATAGTTAAATGAAAATATTTCAAAATAATCATTTTCGATGACTGATTTGAGTAGTATATATGCTATTGATTCTTTATTTAGGTTTTTATAATCCAGACTTTTTAAATAGTCCATTAGTGCATCAGTCAGTTGGAAATAAGAATCTTTATTCGCTTTAAATACATTGTCAAAAGGAGGATTTTTCGCATTATCTCCTCTACTAAAAAAACCTTTTTTACTAGATATTATGTTTTTAATTTCAGTTTCAAGGTCAATCCATTTAGATATACTTTCTTTAAAAAGAATATGCTTCATCAAATCAGAAGATTTATCTAAATTCTTAAAAAAAGGACTTTGCATGAAATCATAATAACTAGTTTTTAGTCCTAAATCTAAATCAAATCCATTTCCAATAATTAATACTTTTTCCATTTACTATATAAATATAATATATTAGCTTAAACTAAAGGTTCACAATACATTTTATTAACAACTCTATCTCTCATTAATGCTTTATCTGTAAAATTTCGAGATATATTTCTCACGATATCACTATAATTATCTTCCATTTCATTTCTTTGATGATAAAACGGCTTTATAGATATACAATTTTTATGTTCAAATAAAGTATTTAATAGTGTCCTATCAGAGTTACCACAAGAATGCCCCATAATAAATATCTGGAATGGCGCTGATTCAATAAAATTCAAAAGCCTCCTATAGTTGTCAGTTTCAAGATAACGAATTGATTTTACATTCTTTAAATAGTCATTCTCATTTATATTCTCTATACTTTTATAACTATGTTCCAATTCATCTCCATATCCGAAGATTATGGGGTTTGTTTTATTGTTTAATTCTCCATGAATATTTATTGTCTTATAAAAGTCTTTGTTATCTATATATTTATCAATAGTATGGGTATAATTGAAGTTTAGAAAAAGTATATCTTCTGGTACTGTAAAAAAATGAGGAATACTATTATATTCAATTTCTTTCATTACGTTGTCATATTCCGAATCTTCAGCCCAAATTCTACCTGTAAAGTTGAGAATATCATTATAGTTAAAATCTAGAAACTTATATTTTTCTCTATATATATCAAAGAAAGAATCATTATGAGAGAAAGGTAACTTTATGAACTTAGATTTATCTATTATTTCTTCTATAAATAAATTTGCAGAAGAATAAGATATATCATTAAACTTAAGGGGAGCAATTATCTTTTTTAGAATAACATCATTAATAGAGAGCTTAGTTATCAAATTTTTCTCTATTTCCGTTAAATATTTTTCTAAAAGCTTTTCAATAATTAAAAACTCCTCATTTAGAGTTCTTATATTATAATCATTAATACTAATTCGAATATCAGAATTTAGTGCTATTAATTCACGATAATACTCATTTTCTATATCAACCCAATTTTTAGCGCTAGAGAGCCTTGATATCGTTTCTAAAAACTTATTTTTAAAGACGAGATTTACTTTAGCTCCTCTACCCATACTACTTCTAAAACGGTTTATTTGTTCTTCTAATTTACTAATTGAATATTCAGAACTAAGATAAGGCATCCCAGAGGTAATATGTGCCAAATTATACATATCTGTTTCAAAAGTAATGTACTCATTATCAAACTTATTACCACTAGACTTTTCAACTTTAACTAAAAAGTCTTCCCAGAAATTACATATAAATGATTTATAGCTCGTTGGTAAGTTATGAGCTAAATCAAATCCATTTCCGATAAGAATAATTCTATTCATATAATCATATGTTTTATACAAAAATAATGAAGTTTTTGAAACCATTTTAACAAATGAGTACACAATTATTAACTATCTCTTCCATAAATCCCCTCACCTCTAATAAAAAGTGACTTTATATACATAAGAGCCATTTTAGTACCCAAAAAGACCCCTGCGGTATGCGAGGAGAAAAAGAATGCTTTAAAAACGTACAACGCCACTGTAAAAAACAATCGGAGTCCCAAGAAAAAGTCTATTTGATTGAAAACCGATTTATTAAAAATCAATATGTAACTTCTTTGTTTGACTTTATATCAAATAATTTGATTCATAAAGCAGAATAAAAATAAAATACTTCTATTTCAAAAATTCTCAATTCAACTATTTGTAACTGAAATGCTTTTATCTAACTTTGTCACAACTCCTATTTATCGAAGTGTCGATATTGGAGGGACTTATTAGTGAAAGCATAAAAGCATTATTCTTGATTTGAAAATCTCGACAATTTTTAGCCATCAGGGAATAATAGCAACTCGCTTTCATGTCATTTGGAATGTATAAACCTATTTGGTATTATATAAGATAATGGCATGAGGCGGTTGTCTATTTATCTTGAATGGCAGGGAGTCGAGACCCTTCAAATCAGGTATTTGGCAATCGTTCTCATGCTTTTTTATTTAATCGTCTTTTGAGGAGAACGGAAAGACATAATTTATATAATACTATTATGAAAAAATTATTCATTGGTTTATTTATGCTGATTAGTGTTGGTGTATCAGCTCAATGGGCAACTTATACGCCACAAACAACACCTAGTATGACCTTACCTAGTCGAAATCAACAACGTTCTCCACAGACAACACAAGTGACAGGATATCAATATGATTCGTATGCAAAGAAATGGTATAGGATTGGTTTAAAAATCACTGTGAAAGAAGGTCTTGGAAGAGCTGATATTATATCAGTTGTTGGAATAAGAGAAGATAAATATTGGAAGGATATTCAACCCTTAATAGCGGGTTCAATTAATGATAAGGAAAGTGAGTTCTCGTATTACGTAAATCTTACAGGCGGTACAGTTTATTTTAATTATTAACTATTATGAAGAAAATATTGTTTACCTGTCTTTGTTTACTTTTTATTTCTAATCTTGAAGCGAAAGAATATGTTTATAAGACTAAATTATACGGAGATTTTATTTTAAATGATATAACAAATAGAATAGTATTTAGAGAGGTATCATACATTTATACAAAATCCGAAGAAATCGAAAATGGTTTTAATGTACATTGTACTCTGAATGGAAAAAAAAGGATGTTTGAGCTATATAGTACAGAAACAAGTTTATATTTAGTCGAATATGAGATAAATATAGAAAATAAAAAAACAAAAGGAGCAACATTGTATTATGAGGGTATAGGTGAGATTAGTGCAAACGAAATCTCATCAAATGTTGCAAGAAATAAAGATTTATATTTTCTAAATACAGGTGCTGATGATAAAGACCAAAATGAGATAATGAAAAGAGTCTCAGATATTATTCGTCTTATAAACAAAGGAGGTTTAAAAGTTAATGCAAATGGGGCTTATTCTTTTAATGACCCTGAATTTGCTCACCTGAAGTCTACAGGCGAGTTTAATAAGAGTACTTTTGGAAAATATAAGAAGGATGGTAATTATTACAATAATCTGGCTTTTAATATTATCGGTCAAGCAATTAAAGATGCTAGTCAGAATGACTCACTTTTTACAGAAGAAGAAAGGTTTATGCTAGAGCAAATGAAAGCAGGCTTACCTGTATGGAAGCAGGTGTTAAAGACAGAAATTGTATCTTATGAAATACAATGAAACGAATTAACGGTAAGTATGAAATATTGTTTACCGTTTTAGTTTAGAAATAATTAAAATTAGTACTAATCAAGTAATTTGTGTAAACCAGTGTGTAAACCGAGTATAATGAAAGATAGAATAATATTCGAAATAAGAGATTGAATAACACGCAAAACGGTGGTGCATAGCTCAGTTGGAGCATTGAAAGCGAAGGCTTGCCGAGCTTTTAATGCAGGATAGAGCAAAGGACTGAAAATCCTTGTGTCCCCGGTTCGATTCCTGGTGGCACCACGTTAAAAAGACAGTTACAATTATGTAGCTGTCTTTTTTTATTGTCAAAAGATCGTTTTAATGCTTCATGGTCTTTAGTATTTTATCTTTGTCTTAAATATATTAATTTCCTCTTGAATACAATTAATCATTGAATTTATAGTTTCATTTAATTTCGCCAAATTTGAACATGTTTCTTCAATCAATATTCTTAAAATTTAGGCGAGGGGTAAGAGTTTTCCATCCCAACCACCATTCCGAATTTTGATAATTGGCATCAATGTTTTTTACAATTCCAATATATTCTTTATATTCAGATTTATTATTAACTCGGTTTTCTCCATTTTCTCCTTCTCTAATAGTAAAGCCTCCATAGATGTGATGATCGATGCGTATACCATATCTAAAAGAGGTGGTATCTCTTGACATGAATTGAATCTCAATCCCATAATATTTGTTGTTTTGAGATTTCATATAATAGTCTTCAATATTTTGTTTGTTATAGATATTTTCAATTACATCAAACCCATTTGCTTTTAATTGATCTATTAGGTGAGACCAAAATTGGGTTTGCAACTCTACTTGGGTAAGTAACAAACACTCTTTGAGATTTGCTAGGTTGCTTATATTTTCTGGTCGGAGGAACTCTTTTATTATTTCTTGATTCATATTTTCATTTATACTTTGATTGGTTAGGTATTTTATCAGATTTATATAATGAGAAATACTCTCTCTCAAAAGGGGTTTGGTCGCAGACTTTTCTCTACATAATTCAAGCCAACGAATAATATCACTATTGTAAGATAACAAGTGATAATCCTTGCCTTCCGTCAGCGTTATAGAATGCTTTTTATTTTTACAACTAACATCTACATCCGGTATGTCTCCATTTAACGTTAGGTAGAATAGTCTGTGCATACGACACCTACTATTGCCATAGCGAGAATATCTTATGAGTTGATTATCTTGGTCTTTTGCATATATTTTGTTTTCAATAATAATGTGATATCCATTTTTATCAACTATATCAATATCTATTCTTCCCCCATCAATCTCGGTTTTATCTCCAATATATTTTTCAATTGTTACTTTTGCCGAATCACAATCAAAGTCTATAATATTAAATTCTTGAATGAAAAGATTCAAGAAAATATTTTTTTTGCCATGGTTAGCCTCAGGATTAAGAAGATTTGCTAAAAAAGCTGAATGAACTCTTACTTCATCTGAGGTTAGTCCTATAACTCGAAATAAGTTATAATTATCTCCTGCTGCTTCGGTTATTGCTCTATGCTTTTCGCATATAGCTGTTGTTTTTCTTACTAAAAATATTGTGTGCATGCGTTATTGATTATATACATCAAATACATATTAAACTTTTACTTTTAACTTTTTATCTCCCTATGTCAAAATACACCTTGACCTCTTTTTTATTTAATCTTTTCATTAGCCAATTCTTTATCTTTTCCTGTTCATTTTTCGAAAGGGTGTTCTTCGATGTAATCATAAATATACCTGTTTTTTCGCGAGATAAAGTATCGCTTTGTTGATAGATATATGCATCAGAATATGAACAACTCTGTATCTGGGGATATAGAGGAGCCAATTCAGATAATAATTGCTTTCCTATGAAATATTGACTTTGTACACTATCTATTTTCTGTCTATAACCTGTGACTTCCAAATTAAGAAGGGCTATTTGTTGTCTTAACCTTTCTTCTTCCGATTGTGCTTTCAAGCGATCTTTAGCCATGTCATTGTCTATAGCCAGTCCTTGCTCAATTGTTATTTTAGCATCAATTAAAGAGAATAAATTAGCCTGATCAATAATCGCTTTTTTATCATCTTCCGTCAATGATGATCCGCCATATACTAAATTAATTTCTTTTTTATTGGCACTAATCTCATTGTTGAGCAGGTAATTTCCTTTATATATTCCAACGTAACGTGTATATTTTTCTGCATTTGCCCTGAATTTCTCATTCTGAGACATGCGATAGCCTAAATAGATGCTAGGTAATATGATTATGATTAGAATGATAGATAATGCTTGATTGATACGCTTCTTTTTAGTTTCACTTATATTGATATCTCTGATTGGAAATTTCAGCATTTGAGAAATCAAAACCGAAGCATAAGCAATACAGACTGTATTGATGGTAAATAAATAAAACGCTCCGTAGAAGAAAGAGAACTGAAAAGTTGCCAAACCATATCCTGCTGTGCACAGAGGAGGCATTAAGGCTGTTGCAATAGCTACGCCGGGTATGACATTTCCTTTTTGCTTACTGCTGATTGCGATTATACCTGCAAATCCCCCAAATAGAGCAATCAGCACATCGTAAATAGTCGGGCTGGTACGAGCTAGCAATTCGGAGTGGGCTGTATGAACAGGTGTAATCGTAAAATATATAGTTGAAGCTATGATACTCGCTAATACTGCAAATCCAAAGTTTTTTAAAGATTGGCGAAGCAGGCCAAAGTCGTGAATAGCGATACTATAGCCCATTCCGTTAATCGGTCCCATCAATGGAGAAATAAGCATGGCACCTATTATTACTGCCGTTGAATTGGTGTTAAGCCCCACTGATGCTATAATAATAGCACAAACTAATATCCAGATGTTGGTTCCCTTAAAAGAAATTCCTTGTGTTATGGAATTGTGTATTTCTTCAAAATCTTCTGTCTGCTTTTGTAAGCTGACATAGGTAAGTATCTTTCTAATTGAATTGTACATAATGCATATTATTAGATTTTACTTCTTATCACCCTATTTTATTTTTACCGAAAAGATACTTCTTTTTTGATTAATTATATATTTTTTAACCCTAATTTTTTATGCCGGTTTTCTATTCTTTATTTATTACAAAGAATTAAATATCAGTCCCGATGACATTTTTCTTTTGAGAGAAATTGCCATCGGGACAATAGAACTTTAAGATCGAGGATATTATAAATCTATTTCTTTTTTCTCATTTAAGACATGCTTTCCATAACGATATTGGTACAATCCCACTTCTATTTTTGTTTTGTCAGATTTCACAGGAGCAATCACTATAAAGTTCATCTTTTTCGCATCTTGGTCAATCACTTCGTTTTTGTCTCGGGTCTTTTGGTCTTCCCATGTTCCCGAGTTTGCATATATACAAGGTTGCTTGTCGAGATTAGTATAGGATTTTATCATCGGGATATGAGTGTGTCCAAAGATGACAATACGAACGTTAGATAGAGCATTCCTAAAATACTGTACATCTGCCTGATTGTCGATAAATTCTGTTCTCAGACTACCTACTATTGCTTCGTTGATATCTGTCATAACAATAGCATTGTTGTATTTTAATCGACGATTCCAATTGCTTTGTGTAAACAAGTTATTGTATAACTTCATTTGGATACTTCCATCAGTTGTGCTGTTATATGGCAGAATGTCGTTTATCGAATAAGTCTTTGTGTAGTTCCCTACATTTGTTGTGATAATAGGGTCACTGAAATTGTCCTTCACATAAATAAGCCCTTCCATTACTTCCTTCCACAGGTTATAATAAATGAATTTACTTTCTTGTTCGGCATTACCTGGGTTATTTTGTACTACTGCAGGAACTTTGGTTGCTGCTTCCGGAGTAGTGGGATCGGTAAACGAGTTGGCTGCAATACGAGCAAAGAAATAACCCGGAGGTAAAGTTGCTCCCGGAGCTTCGCTCTCATTTGCATTTGGAGTTATCGCATTAAAGAAATCGTACCGATGGCTGTGCTCTATCGCTATCTGAGGATAACCTTCGGGATGATAAGTCCCGATTCCATATTTAGCACCTGCATCACGAGCTTGGTTCACTCCCGGCATTGCAATATCGATATTCTCTGCCGTGAATCCCATGTCGTGATTACCCGGAATATAGGTGAGTTTTATCTTACCATCTTTAATTATTCCGTTCAAAATATCAAAAACATTCTTATTTGCTGCTACAGACTTTCTTATAAAGTCGGCCTGCGAACCACCACCATAAGGATTTACACGTGTAGGAATATACCATTCGTCCAGTATATCGCCATTAAGAACAAGTTCTTTGATAGTCGTTGACGACCTTACTTCAGTTAAGAATTCTTCTAAACGTTTGAGGTGTTTCACATTTTCTGAGTAAGACAAATCATTTCCTAGATGCAAGTCGCTAATAACGACAATCTTGTTTCGTCCGTTGATATTCCCGTTGCTGATACTGTCAAATGGATTTGAGGTAATCTCTTCGTCAGTATTATTGCATGAAACCAAACTAAAGGGAAAGGTTGCAGCAATAAGTAAAAGTAAATAATAAATTTTTTTCATCGTATAATAAGTATTAGTGATAAATTTTTTTAAGCAGTTTAATTCATTCGGGTGTTTTCTAATATTGATTCTCTCTAATTTACGTATTGCTGTTATACTGAATATATGCTATTGACACGGAGTAGCAACACACAATTGGATATGCAAATCTATGCAATATCAAAACTTGCGATGTTTCATATTTACAAAACTGCTGTCTTATATTTACAAATTTTATAGTTTAGTTTTGCTGATTTGCAATATTAAAATTCCTTAATGAGCTCTGTCTTTAGATAATATTAAATCTATATTCCCTACAGGAAGCTATTTTGTGAAAATTACAGTTGAAGATATTCCTGATAACATATTTTGTGTTTTTAACGAAATTTCTCTTTCAATATCCTATAATTATTAGCTTTGTTGGCCTAAAAAGTTAAAATTAAAACTTACTTTTGCAGAAGAAAGGTCCAAAAAGTATTTTGAAGACGAGACTATTTAAATTACCAGACCTGTAATATTTCAAATTTGCTTACATTATTAAGATTTCTTTTTTACAATTAGAGTAAAAAGAAGATCTGGCTCAAAAGTGAAAAACAAGTTAAATGAATGCGACTTCATTCATATCCTTATCTTATTACATTTAATTATTACCCATAATGCAATATCTATATATAGCTACAGTCTTTGCTGGTGCGCTTGTATGTTTGCTTGCCTCACTATTATTAGTTCTTCGCCGTAAGACCGGAGAACGTTCTCGTGTAATTCTTGCGGTCATAGTCTTTTTCTCTGTTTTTAATTATATTCCACGTTTTATTGCGCTTTGCAACGGGGTAGTTCCCGATTTTGTGGTTTCTGCAAAATTATTGTTGGTGGCAAACTTTATGGTTGTATCTTATATTATGTATCCTATAGAGGTTATTGCTCCCGGCTGTTTAAATTTTTGGCGGATAATAAAGCTATATTCTCTTTGGCTGTTTTTGCTGGGTGTTTATCTTATTACCTCCCGCACAGGTATGCACTATACTCCATATAATATGCTTCTGGAGATGTTGCCCGATGCTCATCGATTTGAGGTTTGGTTTCGCCTTTTACTTGCGTTATTGATATTTCTCCCCGGGTTGTTTGTCTTTTTTGTTCATCGTACAAGACGCTACAATAACACCGATTATATTTGGTTGAAGAAGTATTCTATTACACTTTTTATAAATATTCTGGCATATGTTCTCATCTTGATATTTAATCACCCTATAATGAATATTTCGTACTATTATATTAGTGTCGGGTGTAGCCTCTATATTGTTTACATGGAGCTGTTCGATCGTCTCATCGGAAAATCAGTTCTTGAGAAAAATGCTGAAGAAAAAAATATACAGTCTGAAGACGCTACGGTAGAAGATGCGCAGTCATCCTCATGTCCTGAGCAAAAAAATACGATCTTGATTGATAGATTAGATGCATATATGAAGAAAAAATATGCATGGCGAGATCCTTATTTGTCTCTCAATATGTTAGCCTCAGAACTTTTTACTAACCGTACAACTCTGGCGCAAGTTATGCGCGAAAATGGCTATGAAAGCTATACACACTATATTAATAAGCTGCGCATTGAGGATTTCTTGCAACAAATAGAATCAGGACAATATGTTAATTATCAAGAAGCTTTCTTTTTTGTCGGATTTCGTTCGCGTAGCACCGCTTTACGTAATTTCAGACAACTAACAGGAATGATTCCTTCCGAGTATTTTCAAAAGAAAAATATTCAGATAAACGAAGGTAATGTGATTCATCATTACTGATTTACACGTGTTAAAAATATAAGGAAGTGTTATTCATTTAATTGAAAACACTTCCTTATATTTTTCTTATAATAAATTTATTCTATTACAAGCTCTCAAGCATTCTTTTTATAACGGTTTGTGCTGATATCTCACGGTTCGCCGCCTCTTGAATAACAATTGACTGAGGGCTTTCTATAACATCGTCACTTACAATCATATTGCGGCGTACAGGCAGACAATGCATAAAATAAGCATTGTTAGTAAGTGCCATTTTCTCACTGGTTACTGTCCACGACATATCTTTGCTTAGTATCTTTCCATAATTCGGATCGGTATACGCAGCCCAGTTTTTAGCATATACAAAGTCAGCTCCGGCCAGCGCCTTATCCTGATCGTATTCAACCTTAGCACCACGCACAAATTTAGAGTCCAACTCATAGCCTTCAGGGTGAGTGATAACAAAATCAACATCCGCCTCATTCATAAAATCGGCGAAAGAGTTAGGTACTGCCTGTGGCAATGCTTTTGGGTGTGGAGCCCATGTTAAAACGACCTTCGGACGAGCTGTTTTCTTATATTCCTCGATTGTAATTAGGTCGGCAAATGCTTGTAGTGGATGACCTGTAGCAGCTTCCATACTGAAGACAGGTTTTCCCGAATATTTTATAAACTGATTGAGAATCTTCTCTTGATAATCATCTTCTTTATTTTCGAACTGCGCAAAAGCACGCACACCAATGATATCACAATAGCTTCCCATAACAGGAATTGCCTCTAATATATGTTCAGACTTATCTCCATCCATAATCACTCCTCGTTCTGTTTCCAGTTTCCACGCTCCTTGGTTGATGTCAAGTACCATCGTGTTCATACCCAGATTCATTCCGGCTTTTTGTGTGCTTAGGCGGGTGCGTAAGCTTGAGTTGAAGAACACCATTAGCAAGGTCTTGTTTTCTCCAAGCTTCTTATAAGCAAAACGATTTTTCTTTATTTCCAGAGCTTCCTTTATTGCAACATTTAGGTCGCCCAAGTCTTTTACATTGGTATAAGTTTTCATTATATTGTTTGTTATTGTATTCAAATTAAAGGTACAAAGTTAAATCTTATTCTTTGGATATATCTCTTTTTTCTCTTTTTCTGTTGTATACCTTTTTGCTCTTATGCACATTTGTTGTACGTCGCCACCCCGGCGATTGAGATAATTCATCTTCCCGGTCTGCTTTTTTTACAGCCTTTATATAATCCTTTATAGATATTTTGCCTGCTGTTTTCTTCTTTTTCGTCATGACAAGAATTTAACTGTTATAGAAATATTTTTATCCGCTTGTTTATGTATATGATAAAAACGGATAAAATAATTGATAAAAATAAAATAACTCCGAAACGGATAATTGTATAAGGCATGCTTATATCCCATAGCTTAATAATGACAAAGTAATGAATAAAATATATTGCAGAGCCTAATGAACTTAAATAAGTAAGATATGTATTAGGCATTCTATAGCTCGAATGTTTAAATACAAATATTATTATAGCAGGACAACAAACAATGAGTGACAGGTAGGTATCTCGTACAAAGCACATATCTTTGGCATATGAAGATTCAATACATAATGTGATAAGGCTTAATGCAATGAGAGCCGCCAAGGTGATACTACCGGATTTTAGTATTAAGTTATGTTTATAAATGTAATATCCTAAAAAAATAAAAGGGAAACCTACAAAAAAGCCATTTCTTACGATGTGTATATTCCCATCTCTCAATGGTTCGCAGAAGACACCAATTGAGAAAATGAGAATCGCCAAGACTAGAAGAGCAGTATCATTCTTTATAAATCTCTTTGCGATATATAGCAAGAGAGTTCCATAGACCAGAGCGATTACATACCATAAATGTAAGATTCCCAAAACTATATATTCAAGGAAGAGCGAGACTGTAATGGGTGGCTGATCTATATTCAATAATATATAAAAAGCCGACCATACGGCATATATTATCAGTAGATGTCGGATATACTTTTTTAAGGCTTTCGGATTATCAATTTTTTTTGCAAGGTAATATCCGTTTATAACAAAGAAACAAGGTACTGCAATCCGCGCGATACCTTGCGATATTAGCCAATTGAGCAAAGGGTATGTAGCTGATAATGGGCCTATGTGTATTGTTATTACCAATATACTTAGAAATACCTTGAAATAATCGAGTGTAACGTTTCTTTCCATTATCGGTACTAAATCAAAGCCTAATCTCTCTTACGACCTGGTTTGTCCATTACCATTTATCAGCCATTTATAGGTGCATAGCTCCTCTAATGCCATAGGCCCTCGGGCATGCATCTTTTGGGTGCTGATACCTATTTCGGCTCCCAGTCCGAATTGCGCTCCATCGGTAAATGCCGTAGATGCATTGGAATAGACACAAGCTGCATCTACCATTTTTTCAAAAAGCTTGATCGCTTCAGCATCCTCACTGATGATAGCTTCGCTATGTTTCGAGCTATATTTGGATATATGACTTATTGCTTCTTCTATATCTGTCACTGTTTTGATAGACATCTTATAGTCGAGAAACTCTGTGCCGAAACTTTTTTCGTCAGCCTTCTTTAATTGGTCGTACGAGTAGTATGAGAACAGTGCTTCGTATGCATGTTTATCGGCATAGATAATAACGTCTTTCTTGTCAAGGTCTTCGCACAGATAGTGTAAGTCATCGAGTCTTTCTCTATCTATAACAAGGCAATCGAGGGAATTGCAGACACTCACTTTTCTGATTTTAGCATTGGTAATAATATCCTTCCCTTTCTTGATATCTCCATCTTTATGGAAATATGTATGACAAACACCTGCACCTGTTTCTATCACAGGAATTCGAGAATTCTCACGAACATAGTTTATCAGCTCTTGCCCACCACGAGGTATAATAAGGTCTACATAGTTGCGGGCATTCATTAATGCTTCTGTTGCAGTCCTGTCGTTAGGCAATAGTGTACAGACATTCGGATTGATTCCATTTGCGTCCAATACGTTTCTTATCAAATCAATTATGGCTTCATTCGAAAAACGAGCGTCAGAGCCGCCTTTTAGTATGCAGGCATTTCCAGATTTAAGACAAAGCGAGAATACGTCGAAACTGACATTCGGACGTGCCTCGTATATGATACCTATCACTCCGAAAGGCACAGTCACCTTTGATAGGTTCAGTCCGTTGGGCAGTGTTTTCTGCATTAGTGCTTTTCCTACAGGGGAGGGGAGTGATGCTACATTGCGGATATCTTTCACAATATCCATTATCCGTTGCTCATTGAGCAGCAAGCGGTCGTATTTTGGATTACTTGTATCCATTCTTTGCAAATCCTTCTGATTCTCTGCAAGAATGTAATACATTTTCGATTCGGTCTCTTTTGCAATAGCTTCCAGTATTGCGTTTATTTCTTTTTCTTCCAATAAGTTAAGGCTTTTACTAGCCTCTGCAACTAACTGGAACGTATTCTGGTGATAATCGTCCATTTTTATTTTTCAATATATAAATAGTCGTAATGAATTATTGCTTTTTTATTATTTTTCCCTATTACTTCTTTGGCTTTTTCGCTGCTATATGCCGTTTTTCCAATGCCAATCAATTTCCCTTTTTCATCCATGATGCGCACTACATCGTCAGCCTCGAAGTTACCAATAATTTTGGTTACACCAACAGGAAGTAAGCTGACAGCCTTGTCTCCCAAGAGTACCTCTTTAGCATTTTGGTTGACGTATATTTCTCCTTTGGTAAACCCTTCGGAGTGAGCAATCCATTTTTTTATACTTGTTGTTTTCTTTGTAGAGGGGATAAAGTGCGTGGAAATCACATCTTTCCCTTTTATAAGATCTACAAGTATATTGTCTCTACGCCCGTTGGCTATTATTACTTCAATTCCTTCTTCTGCAGCTTTGCGTGCAATATTATACTTGGTAGTCATCCCGCCACGTCCGGTAGATGACTTCGAAGACTGTATACAGTCTTCTATATTGTCTTTTGTAATATCTATCTTCTTAAATATCTCCGATTTAGGGTCAGACGGATTGCCATTATATATACCGTCGATATTGCTCAGTATAATTAGTTTTTCGCAGCCCATCATTGTAGCTACCAGCCCCGACATCTCATCATTGTCTGTAAACATAAGTCCGGTAACAGAAATGGCATCGTTCTCGTTGACTATCGGTATGACTTTATTTTCCAACATCACAGACATGCAATTTCGTTGATTAAGATAATGTCGTCTGGTTGAAAAATCTTCTTTCGTAGCCAATATCTGTCCGCAGGTAATATTTTGTTGATGAAACAAATCTGAGTACCGGTTTATCAACCTTACCTGTCCGATGGAGGAATATAGCTGACGCGCAGAAATTGTGTCTAACTTAGACTTGACTTTAATCTCCGATTTACCGGATGCTACAGCACCCGATGATACAAGAATAACCTCGACACCACTTTTGTGTAGCTCTGCAATCTGGTCTACCAGTGCAGACATACGTGTGACATCTAATGTCCCGTCTTTTCGGGTTAATATCTGACTTCCTATTTTTACAGTAATACGATCTTTCATTAGAAGAATATCAAAAAAACAAAGTTAAAATTTTATTTCAGGTAAAATGATAGATAAAATAGAAAATAGGCGTTAAATTGCTTGCTATCTTTTCTTTTTGTGCTTGTAGTGCCTTAAAATGATTTTGAGTGTTTTGTTAAATGGTTTATATATAGATGGTTATTTGTAAAAGGTGACAAAAGTAACATTTTTTACGTTGTTTCTGATGTCACTTTTCTACTACAGCTTTGTGTAGCAGACTTTATACTATATATGATAAAATTTATTGAAAAATTGTATGCCTATATCAACCCTTCGGGCAGATTTAGATATAATATTCTTTTTTTAGCATCAATTTTTTCGACAAAGTCCTCTGTTGCGGGTATTATCAGATCTTCATCGTCGTTCTTCACGAGGAATAGTGTGTTAATCGTTTTGTCGTCTATTTCTTCAATTGTACCTAAATTGCCGGCAACTTTGTCCACTACCGAAAATCCAATAAAGAAGTTCCACGAATAGTCTATATCATCATCCGATTCTTCTTCAAAGTATTTGCGGGGGAAAAACACTTCCAATCCCGACATTTGCATTGCTTTATCTTCGCTGTCGACACCCTCAAATGTAATTAAAGCCGTTTCACTTCCTTTGAACCTATATTCGTCCACAAAGAAAGGGACAAAGATGCCGTCTATGCGGCATATCAAGTATGGGCAATCGACCCGGTCGAATATATCGTTCTCAAAAGCAAAACTTATCTCACCTTTTATTCCATGAGGTTTGATAAGTTTCCCTATTTTAAATACTTCGCTATCTTTTATCATAGCTCAGGCATGTTTATTTTTTCTTTTGTTGGTTGCTTTTTTTCCCACCACCATTGTTGTTGGGTGTATTTCTCTGACCTAGATCCTTCATTTCAGGAAGTTTGATGTTTGAGTTCCTGATATCGATCTTATGACCCGATAAATCATAAAGGTCAAGGAATATTTTGTGATCTTCAACATCTTTGTTCCACTGTATATATGATTTTTTCATATGTGTGGCAACCAGCAAAATAAATTGTTCTTTTTCTTTGGGATCTTCTATCGATATAGCCATCTTTGCCATCTTTTCCAATGTTTTACCATAATGGCGGTATTGCATGTCGGGACGACTATATTCTATTTTTCCCGGCTTGGTGTTCAAGTCTTCTTTCTTAACTACTTCGTAAGGATAATCAATATCCAGCTTAAAGTCGGACATAATAGCCAAGTGATCCCATAAGATGTGCTTGAAATCGTTTACATCACGAAGGTGTGGAAACATATTTCCCATAATGTTTATTATAGTATCTGCACAGCGTTTGCGTTCGTTTCGGTCAGGTATTGCAAGACAATAGTCGACCATATTTTGTATATTCCTTCCATATTCAGGAAGAGTAAGTTTTTTTAACTGAGTGTTATACTCCATTTGTAAATGTAATATATGTATAAATAAAAAGGTAAGTAATTAGATATCCACAAAGATACGAAATAATTACTTACCTCTATAAATTAATTTTCTTACTTCGCAGTTTCTGCTATTTTTTCGGGAGCAGACAATGTCTTTTTGTACAATTCTGTATCCCCGAGAACTTCTATTGCTTTATCTACGTCAGCATCATGTTTAAGAGAATAAAGTTTCTCCCCACGCTGATAATAATAACGTTTAACGATGGCTGAGTTTATCTGTTTCATTATATCTTCTTTGAAGGTTTCCAAGTCCCGATCAAGGTTCGGGATAAGTTTTGCTTCCAAAGCCTTAAACTCGTCATTGGCATATTTCATATAGCCTTCAAACTCCATCACCTCTTTTAATGAAGCCATTGACTTTTCGCTCATACGATCGTATTGAAAATCTTTGGATTTAACGAACTTCTTAAAGTCCTCATAGTCTTCGTCAGATATAGAAAATTTTTCAGGCGATTCGATCGATTTATGTCTGACTACCCAATCTGTAACCCAATCGAAAACGATGTATTGATTTTCGAGGTAATAGGTGATATTTGGGGTTTTAGGTTCATTCATTACAATATCGGGAGTAACACCTCCGCCGTCTCTTACCTGACGTCCTGCCTGAGTGTAAAATACAGTAGTGAGGCTATCCGGTATACGTCCCACACTACCATCAGCATTTCTGTGGGAATAATCTATTGCTTGCACACATCTGCCACTGGGGATGTAGTACTTAGAAGAGGTTACTTTTATTCCACCTCCATAAGGTACTTCACGAGTTACTTGTACCAGTCCTTTTCCGAATGTGCGTTCGCCAAGGAGTACAGCTCTATCCATATCCTGTAATGATCCGGCTACGATTTCGGCAGCAGAAGCAGAGCCTCTATTCGTTAAAACAATGATTGGTATATCAGTATCTATTGGTTCCAGTGTGGTGCGGTATGTCCTATCGGTCTGTTTTAGTTTTCCTTTGGTAGACAACACAACTTTCCCTTTCGGCACAAACATATTTACAATCTGAACCGCTTCTTCCATGATTCCTCCACCATTTTGGCGTACATCGAATATAAGGGATTTAGCGCCTTGTTTCTTTAGCTCCAAGAAAGCGTTTTTTACTTCAGCAGCACTTTTGTCGGTAAAGGTGCTAAAACTTATATATCCTATAGTAGGAGTTACCATACCATAGTATGTAATAGGATCCATAACAACTTTCTCGCGTACAACCTTCAGTGTTAAAGGTTTTTTCTCGCCTTTGCGTTCTACCTTTACTTCTATTGTTGTTCCCGGTTGCCCTTTTAGATTATTGCTTACAAAACTGCTCAATGTGCGTCCAAATACTTCTCCGGGCACAGAGTCGCAGGTAGTCATATCTTTTCCGTCTATCTCCAAGATTACGTCTCCCGCTTTCAATCCGGCTTTTGCGGCGGGCTTATCACCGTATGGTTCTATAATAGTAACTCTTCCATCCTTGAAGGATACGATAGCTCCAACTCCGGCATATTCGCCTGTTATTTGGGTGCTAAACTCTTTCATGTCATCCTCATTGTAGTATTCTGTATAAGGATCAAGCGTGCCTAGCATATTGTCTATGCCTGTGCGTATTGTTTTATTGATGTCGAGGCTATCGACATAGAACATATCCATCTCGCGGACTACACTGTTGAATATTTCGATGTTCTTATTTATATCAAAATAGCGCTGTTGCTCTTGGTTCTTTCCCTGATTACTTTGTGCGTAGACAAAAGTAGTCCCCAAAAGTGCTGAGAATGTGAAAAATGCAATTAAACGGTTTCTCATTAGACTGTAATTATATAAAATGTTTTGTATTCCATTATTTTACGCAAAGGAAATACTTTTTTTATAAATAAATAAAATTACGATGGTTATATATCTCTTATTTTTAACAAAAAACGTAAAAGTGTAGAAATTTCGGGATAGTGAACTAAATAAACAAACAGAGCGTTATACTTCTTTTGATTTACTTGCTTATTAAAGTAAAATTCAGTGCCTGAGATTTTTCTTTCAATACTTTCACAAGCTCTAGAATGAAAAAGGAGGGACAAACATTGAAGACAAATACAAATGTGAATAGTTTATTACATCTCCGTATATCATCAGGCACTGAATTTAATCTTTATTTCTATTTAATGTGAGTATATTTTTTAGTATTACCAATAATTACTTAGCACAATCCTTCCGGGTAGAATGTTCGTTTTCGTTTTTTATAATTCATACGTGCAAAATAATGATTCTGGGCGACAGGACTATAGATCTCATTCGTTTGCATAACTCCTCATTCCGGGCTTTTCGGATGAATACAACTGAAATTTCATGTTTTGCGTGAATATATGACAATATGATACAAAATGCTATATTTCTTAATTCTATTAAAATCAATATGTTTTATAGCAATGTAATTGATTATTGCTGTAGTTTAAAAAGTTGTATCCGTTTGTTGGTACAAATATATTATTTATAATTCATATTGCAATTTTTTATTTTATTTTGCTCTGTTTTATTCCTTTTCTTGTTTGTTAAAGTGTTGCTGATTATTTGTTTATGTTGTTGTTAATCTTTATTAACGATAAAATCAGAGATGTTAAACAGTTGGTAAACTCATTCCTGTGATTTTTCTGTACAAGTCGAGGGCGTATACGTCTGTCATACCTGAAACAAAGTCTAAAACGGCAAGAATTCTTTGATATAATGTTGGTGCGTCTTTTTCATATTGTTCCGGTATACGGCTAAGAATCAATTTTGAATATTTTGCATTAGGCTCTTCCACAGCCGATATAAATGTGTCGAGAAGGAATCCGATAATCCGATGCCCGGCCAGTTCTATATCTACTACATCTTTTGTTTTATATATTTTTTTATAGCTAACATCTGTAGCTATTTGGTAAGCATTATTGGGCAATGGAGAAATACATTTTATTAATGGTTTTTCAAACCCACCATCCAGGATACTCTGTTCGTTTTCCAGAAATACATTAGAGCACTCATCTACAAGTAAACCGATAACGCTTGAGCGGAGATATGCAATTTGCTCATTAATATCGCTGACTACCTGGAGCGTTTTCTGCATTTTTCTCTGTTTTTCTTCCGGAAAGAAATTCAAGAAGAGCTCTATTGTTTGCTCAGTAGTTAATAGTCCTAACTTGTGAGCATCTTCTAAATCCATTATTTTATAACAAATATCATCGGCAGCCTCTACGAGATATACTAAGGGATGTCTGGCGTATTTTAACGGATCTTCTTGAATGCAGTGCATGCCCAATTCGTTTGCTATTCTTCTGAAATCTTTTTCCTCCGCTTCGAAAAAACCGAATTTGCCGGCTCCATTTGCAGCGATGGAAGAGTAGGGGTACTTAACTATTGAAGCTAGCATAGAGTAGGTCATAACAAAACCGCCTCTTCGTCTGCCATTAAACTGATGTATAAGCAGACGTATTGAGTTCGCATTGCCTTCAAAGTTTATAAAATCTTCCCAGCGTCCACCTTCTTTTATTATTTTCTCCTTTAGCCGCATGCCTTTGTCTTCAGAGAAATAGCTCGTGATGGCTGTTTCACCTGAATGACCGAAAGGGGGATTACCCAGATCGTGAGCAAGGCAACCGGCAGCAATGATAGAGTTTATTTCTTCGAAATCGGCCGACGAATTTGGATACTTTTTTCTTAGTTCTTTACCGACAATAACACCTAAAGAGCGCCCTACACAAGAAACCTCGATACTATGGGTGAGCCTGTTATGCACAAATATACTACCCGGAAGAGGAAAAACCTGTGTTTTGTTTTGCAAACGGCGGAAAGGTGCTGAAAAGATTAACCTGTCATAATCTCTTTGAAAATCAGTTCTATCATGATGTTTATCATCATGGTATTCTTCCATACCGAATCGTTTTGCCGAAAGCAGTTGTTGCCAGTTCATACCTTAATTAGTTTGAGAATCAAAGATAAAGTTTTTTCAGTTATTTTTATATACGAACATAAGTTATAATACTTCTTAAGTCTTAGGATTGTTTTGTTCTTGTTTTAGAAAAAAAAGGTATATTTGAACTTAAATTCAAACATTTCAGAGGGCTCTCTTGATTAGGCACTTTATCTTAGCTTTAATAATGAAAACAAATCCGGATAAAATAAAACAAAGAGTACAAACTCTTGTTGTTGCTTGTGGTATTATTCTGATGATAGGTAAATTTACAGCCTACGTTTTGACTAATTCTGTTGGGATTCTTACTGATGCAATGGAAAGTATTGTAAATATAGTTGCCGGTTTTATCAGCCTGTATGCCATACATAAAGCAGCCAAGCCCAAAGATCAGGATCATCCGTTCGGGCATGGTAAAATAGAACTAATATCTGCTTCGATAGAAGGAATATTAATCATTTTGGCAGGAGGGTTGATTATCTATGAAGGTATTGCAAGATTGTTTACCCCTTCTGTAATAGAAAAGCTGGATATTGGTATTGTTGTTATTGCCGCTGCGGGTATTGTAAATTATATTCTTGGTTATTATAGTATTCATCAGGGGAAGAAGTATGATTCTATAGCACTTGTTGCAGGTGGAAAGCATCTCCAATCGGATACATATTCTACTATTGGGCTTGTTGCAGGTTTATTGATACTTTATTTCACCGGTTTGGTATGGATTGATAGTGCTCTTGCAATTATTTTTGGTGGAATAATTGTTTTTACAGGAATAGGTATTTTGCGAAAAACGATACAAAATCTGATTGATACGGCAGATATTGCTGCATTGGAGAAAATAACCAAATCGATAAATGAAAATAGAAAGGATGATTGGATTGATATTCACAATCTGAAGGTGTTAAAATCAGGAAGCGACTTTTTTATAGATTGTGATCTCACTCTGCCATGGTATTATAATATAGATCAAGGACATTCTTCTTGTGAAGAATTAAGATTAAGTCTTATCAAGTTATTCCCTCAGCATACATTGATATCTATACACTCCGATTCATGCCTCGAGAAATATTGCTCGGTTTGTCGCGTTAAGGACTGCTCATATAGAAAAGAACCATTGAAAGAAAGAATACCTTTTACCAAAGAGACGCTAACTACTGCCGAGGAAAGTTAAGGGATCATAAATTTATTCTTGTTTGTCGCTTTTTAGTTATTGATTATTAGTGTCTTGTGTGTTTAGTGTTCTACTCTTTTTATTTACTCCTTAGCTGATAGTTACTAAAAAAACTAACTTTGCATTCGTTTTTACAGAGTAACTCTTCGCCGATGAAAATCGATAAGACCTATACCGTATCATTAGTTGTTGCCATTGCTTTTTTTATGCAAGGGCTTGATACCACTGCCGTAAATACAGCCATTCCCGCTATGGCTCGGTCTTTCAATACAGATGTTGTGCATCTGAGTGCGGGTATTACTTCCTATCTGATTGCATTAGCTATCTTTATTCCAGTAAGTGGTTGGATTGCCGATAGGTATGGCACACGTAGAGTTTTTTGTACATCCATCGTGTTGTTTATCACTGCATCAGCTTTATGTGGTATGTCTCAGACATTGACACAGTTTGTTATATTCAGAATATTTCAAGGTATGGCAGGTGCAATGATGACTCCCGTGGGAAGGCTTGCTGTATTAAAGTCGGTAACGAAAGACAAATTGGTGACGGCAATGGCATACATTGTATGGCCTGCGCTTGTCGCGCCTATTTTAGGGCCGGTAGTAGGAGGGTATCTTACGACTTATTGGACCTGGCATTGGATTTTTTACCTGAATATCCCTATTAGTATAATTTGTGTGATTCTCGCCTGGCGTTTTATTCCTGAAGAAGAGAAGAACAACTTACCTAAAAAGCGGTTTGATTTAGTCGGATTTGTGCTCAGTGGTTCAGCCTTAGTCGGGTTTATGTATGGGGTGGAACTACTTAGCCGCAGGGAGGTACCGTACTATGTATCTGTATTACTTATACTGGTTAGTATTTGTTTGCTTCTGTTTAATGTTCGCTATTCGAAACATATATCAAATCCTCTGATAGACTATTCTGTTATACGAATCCCTACCTATAAGGTAACTATATTTACAGGTTCTATTTCCCGTATGGTGATAGGGGTGGCACCATATCTTATACCATTGATGTTTCAGGAAGGATTTGGGCTAAATCCATTTGAATCAGGATCATTGTTTCTGGCTACCATGGCAGGCAATTTGGCAATGAAACCCGCGACTATATGGGTGATGCGTCATTATAATTTCCGAACAGTGCTAGTTGTGAATGGTTTTCTAGTCGCTTTATTTTCTTTTTTCACAGCATTGCTTTTACCAACTACTCCTGTCGTATTGATTGTTGTTGTAATGTTCCTCTCGGGTATGTTTCGTTCCATGCAGTTTAGTGCTATTACAACTTTGGCCTTTGCCGAAATACCACAGCAGCAGATGACTGCGGCTAACACATTATACAGTACCGTGCAACAAATGTCTACAGGAATGGGGATCGCAATGGGGGCAGTATTCCTGAGATTCTCTAATATGATAAACGGATATTCTGAACATTATACTGTTGCAGATTTTCGTTTGGCTTTCATCTTTGTGGCAATACTCGGTATTGTTTCTCTATACGGTTTCACAAAGTTAACTCCCGATGCCGGAGATGCTGTTCGTGTGAAAAAAAGAGACCGGAATGTAGGATAAAAATATTTTCATGCAGCTTTTACCTTTCTCTATTCATCTATAATAATATAGATACTAATCTGTTATAACTATGAAAAAGTTTATTTTGTTTTTATTCTTATCTTTTCTTTTCGTATCGTGTTCTGATAATAAAGCTGATGATAATATTGTTTACTGTACAGACGAGATGCGTATGATTGGTGTCGGAGTTAAGCATAAAGATGGGAGCCCTTATGTGCTGGATAGTGTAAAGTCTTTTATCGCAACAAAGGAAGGATTGAAGAACGTCAGTGTCTTCAAGGATTTTAATGATACATTTTTTCAGTATTGTCAGAAGCAGGGAACCTATCTTTTTGTAGGCGACGGATTCGATAGGCATTTTCCTGACTTTGTGAAGCCAACGAAGTGGAATGAAACCAAATTTATTGGGGAGGTTGACTTTGTCGGATATAAAAAAGATAAGGAGCTGTTTAGAAAGACTATTAAGGTTTATACAGATGCTTGTCATGTATTCTGTGATGAAAAAGATTTAGCGATAATTTATTTAGAATAAATATTGTGAATGTAACTGATGGCACAAAAGCATAAGTAGTGATACTTGTGCTTTTCTTTATGCTCTAAATATTTTATCTTTGTGCTTCAATTACAATAAATCATGCAAAAAGATATAGACTTACGCATTACGCCAGAGCAGGCGTCAGATATCGAGAAAGTCAGACGCATCTATTCATCCCAGACAAGTATTCCATTAAGAGATATAAATTCGGTTCGTATTCTTCGCCGTTCTATTGATGCCCGCCAACGAAATATTTTCGTGAACCTCAAAGTAAGAGGCTACATTAATGAAGAACAAAATGATCCGGATTTCCAGACTACTTATTACCCCAATGTAAAGCATTGCCCGCAGGCTATTGTCGTAGGAGCAGGGCCGGCAGGGCTGTTTGCGGCATTACGCCTTATAGAGCTGGGTATTCGCCCCATAGTAGTAGAGCGAGGTAAAAATGTTCGTGATCGTAAACGTGATACAGCACTGATGAATCGTGAGCATGTCGTGAATCCAGAGTCCAACTATTGTTTTGGTGAGGGGGGAGCAGGGGCTTATTCGGATGGAAAACTTTATACTCGAAGTAAGAAGCGTGGTAATGTAGAAAAAATTCTGAATGTTTTTTGCCAGCATGGTGCTGACGCATCTGTGCTTGTTGATGCACATCCGCATATCGGTACAGATAAACTACCGGGTATAATAGAAAAAATGCGTGTGCAAATCATATTGTCAGGCGGAGAAGTTCACTTCCAAACACGCATGGATAAGCTGATTATAGAAGACGGTAGAGTAAAAGGAATAGAAACTAATATAGGAAAAGTTTTTCATGGTCAGGTTATTTTAGCAACAGGACATTCAGCCCGAGATGTTTATTATATGCTGTACGACCAGAAAATAAAAATAGAAGCCAAGGGATTGGCTGTTGGATTTAGAGTAGAACATCCCTCTCATCTGATCGATCAAATACAATATCATTGTGAAGAAGGACGAGGAGAATATTTGCCTGCTGCAGAATATAGCTTTGTAGTTCAGGCAGGAGGGCGAGGTGTATACTCATTTTGTATGTGTCCGGGAGGAACAATCGTACCATCGGCAAGTGGACCTAAACAGGTTGTAGTGAATGGTATGTCTCCATCTAACCGTGGCTCTCGTTGGTCTAACTCAGGTGTAGTGGTTGAGATCCATCCTGAAGATTTTCCTGAATATGAAAAATATAATGAATTGGCTTTGCTCAAGTTTGTAGAAGATCTGGAAGAATCGGCATGGGTACACGGAGGAAAGACTCAGGTGGCTCCTGCACAACGATTGTATGATTTTGTAAACGGAAAGAAGAGCTCTACTTTGCCTGAAACATCATATGCTCCCGGAGTTGTATCTTCTTCGATGCACGAATGGATGCCGAGATTTGTTGCATCGCGCTTGCAAGAAGCCTTCAAAAAGGTGGGGCAGAGCTATAAAGGATATTTGACAAATGATGCAATACTTCTGGCGGTAGAAAGCCGTACATCTTCTCCTGTACGTATTATCCGAGATCGTGAAACGATGCAGCATATAGAAATAGATGGGCTTTACCCATGTGGGGAAGGAGCCGGGTATGCCGGAGGCATTGTCTCTGCTGCAATGGATGGTGAACGATGTGCTGAAGCATTGGCAGAGAAGATGAAAAAGGGAAAAATATAAGATAAGTAACTCAGAAAAAATAGAAATTTTAAATCTCAATATAGCATGAATAGAAAAATCATTACTCTTTTATTGTTGTCGATATTGATAACGTCAAATACATTTGCCCAAACTTTTGCTCATGGCAGGTCGGAGTCGTACACATGGCCTAAGGATGAAAAAGTATTGGATAAACTCGACAAGTGGCAAGACCAGAAGTTTGGAATGCTTATTCACTACGGATTATATTCTCAGTTGGGAATTGTAGAGTCATGGTCGATTTGTGGTGAAGAAGAAGATTGGATTCCTCGTGATTCTACAATTACTTATGATGCCTATAAACGAAATTATTGGAATACGATAAATAGCTTTAAACCTGAAAAACTAGATCCGGCTTCTTGGGCTAAGTATGGAAAAAAGGCAGGGATGAATTATGTTGTTTTCACAACAAAGCACCACGATGGCTTTAACCTGTTCGATACAAAGCAATCTGATTTTTCGGTAACGAAGGGTGCATTTAAGAATGACCCACGTAGTAATATTGCTAAAGAAGTGTTTAATGCATTTCGTAGCGAAGGTTATATGATCGGAGCTTACTATTCAAAACCCGACTGGCATTCTCAATATTATTGGTGGGATAGATACCCGACTCCCAACCGTAATAATAATTACGATATTGAAAAAAATAAGTGGAGATGGAACAAGTTCAAAGAGTTTACCTATAATCAGATAGAGGAACTTATGAACGGCGACTATGGTAATATTGATATATTGTGGCTCGATGGTGGCTGGGTACGTCCTGCACGTAGCGGAGATGCCGAGCGTGCCGGTAAAAATTATAGAGGAGCACAAGATATTGATATGCCTAAAATAGCAGCGATGGCACGTCGTTATCAGCCCGGTATATTGGTGGTAGACCGTACTGTTCCGGGAGAGAATGAAAATTATCAGACACCAGAAAGGGGTATCCCCGAAACACAACTCGATCATCCTTGGGAGAGCTGTATTACCCTTGGTTGGGACTGGGGATATGTTCCTACAGATCAGTATAAATCACCGGCAGCTGTAATACATACCCTCGTGGAGATTGTAGCTAAAGGAGGGAATCTATTATTGGGTATCGGTCCAAAACCTGACGGAACATTGCCGGATCAGGTACTTGAACGATTGGAGAAAATAGGTGATTGGACAATCAAGAATGGAGAAGCGATATATAACACACGCATTACTCCTGTTTATAATGATGGTAAAACGTGGTTCACCCAAAGTAAAGATGGCAAAACGATATATGCTATTGTGTGCTTGGAAGAAGGAAAGCCTCTGCCTACTACTGTTGTATGGAAAGGTAATGAACCCGCAAAAGGAAGTAAAATAAAATTCTTGCAGACAGGGAAAACTGTAAAATGGAAGAAAACAGCACAAGGAATTGAAGTCTCAATTCCGGCAGGACTTCCTAAAGATCAGGCTGCTTTAGCCTTTTCTTTTGTAAAATAAGGATCGAACGAATTATTGAGGATGGGAGCTGAAGGATTTAATGATCCTTCAGCTCTATTTCTTTTGTTATACCTATCTCTCTTACAAAGTATGCATCGTGTGATATCACCAGAAGAGTTCCTTTGTAATCTTTTATTGTATCGGTGACAATATCCAAACTTTGAATGTCTAGATTATTAGTCGGTTCATCCAGAATAAACATATCAGGAGCTTTGTTATCAACTTGCATACAGCAAAATACCAACCTCATTTTTTCACCACCACTCAAAATCTTGCATGGCTTGTTCCATGTATTATATGTAAACAAATATCTATGCAGTAAAATGCGTAATTCATCTTCACTCAAATGATATGAATTGAATTTTTGTAATTGTTCAAAAACCGTAAGTTCATTATCTATAATTGAATAATCCTGATCGATGTATAAGTACTGAAAATTCGATCGGATAATATGCCCTTGCTTAGGTTCTAAATCTCCAAATATAAGTTTAAGCAGGGTTGTTTTCCCCGTTCCATTTTCTCCTTTTATAACTATCCTTTCTCCACTTCTGATTTCGAAATCAAGAGGAATGCTCCATAACATCTGATCACTATAGCCAAAATTGATATTTTGGGCGGTTACCAATATTTTCCCGATATGGAGATTCGCATCGTCAAAATTTAATTTGAGGTCTCTTTTCTCGGGTAGCTGTTGGCGTAACTGTTTCATTTCATCCGCAATATTCTCCATTTTATTGGCATGAGTCTCTTGCAACTTTGCTGCACTCGATTCCGCCCTGTTGCGTATCGTATTCACCATGATACGTGGAATACCTTTATCTCCCAGATCTTTTTTACCTCGTACATCGCGTTTTTGTTTTTTTTCTGCTGTTTCTCTGGCTATATTTCGGGCTTTGCGAAGTTCTTTTTGCTTTTCTTCAAGTTGGGACTGTAATGCTTCCTGCTGTTCAGCTTTCTGTATTTTGTAAAACTCATAGTTCCCACCATAGACTTCAATCTGATTGTGAGTGAGTTCAAACGTCAGATCAATCAAATTGAGTAAAGTGCGATCGTGACTTACTACAATTACAGTAGCACTACTATTTTTTATAAGATCATACAATTGCGCCCGACCAGCTTTATCTAAATGGTTCGACGGTTCATCCAGTAAAATATTGGCTGGAGAATGGATGTAAGTTCCTGCTAAAAATACTTTTGTTTTTTCTCCTCCGCTAAGGTTTCTCATCATCTCTGATAGCTGAATATGAGGTAAACCCCATTTTGACAGGGCGCTATACGCACGTTCTTCTACATTCCAATCATCTGCGAGGAGTGTAAAGTTAGTCATATCTGTATTTCCTTCTAATATCGCATGAAGTGCTCTCAATTTCTCACTGATTTGTAAAGCTTCGGCAACCGTGTAATGATCGTATTGACCAAAATGTTGAGGTACATAATAGGGGCGTTCATCCTGATAGATAACTTTTCCTTCGGATGGTTGAACACTTCCTGAAATGATACCTAAGAGTGTCGACTTTCCAGACCCGTTACTGCCAATCAACGAAACCTTTTGTCCTTTAGGAACAGAAAAATTGATATTATGAAATAAGGGCTCTTTATCAGGATGTATATATGATAATCGTTTTACGATAATACTCATAAATCTATTTTTGTAATAAATAATTAGGTAATTGTGTTTTGTGGCATATGCCATGATAGTTGATGCCTTTGTTCAAAAGTCTGAACAAAATGCAACTGACATAAGAGTATCGATTGATACTTTTTATTCTTTAAAAATAGAGGATTACATGATATCTAAGTTTAGCAGACTGTGGATAGTCTGATATATTTGAATACTGATTTAACCAAAATGTACCGGATAATCCGGATTTGACAAAATGGTTGTTACAACCATCGTATTACTTAGATATTCTCATTGGAGTATTTATTCGTTAATAGTATTGCAAAGGTAACAATCTTTTAGAGAATTCGATAAAGCAATATTGTATAATCGTAAAACAAGATATTTCATATAAAGATTTAATTAACAAATAATGTAAGTATATACTAAAAGCACAAGGCCTCTGCAATATTGCAAAAGCCTTGATTGAAAAATACTTCTTATTGCTTTACAGCTATCTAGTTTTTATTTTTTTAGAACACTTAAGGCTGCCTCATAGTTCGGTTCATTTGTAGTTTCTTCTACTAATTCATTGTATAGCACCTTTCCATCAGCATCAAGTACTACCACCGAACGAGCCAAAAGACCTTTCAATGGGCCGTCAACAGTTAATACTCCATAATCTTTTGCAAATTCAGCATTTCTGAAAACAGAAGCTGGTTCTACATTATCTATACCTTCTGCTGTACAGAAACGTCCGGCAGCAAATGGAAGGTCCGCAGAGATAGCCAATACAACAGTGTTAGGAAGACTTGCAGCTTCTTTGTTAAATTTGCGAACTGATGAAGCACATACTCCTGTGTCGATACTTGGGAAAATATTTAGAATTACATTTTTACCTTTAAGATCTTTCAATGTAACGTCTGATAAATCTTTTTTCACAAGAGTGAAAGCCGGAGCTATTGAACCTACTGTAGGTAATTGTCCACTAGTATTAACCGGAGATCCTTTAAATGTTATTTTTGCCATAATTTTTTTGTTTTTAAGCGTTAGTTAATATTATTATTTTATTTCGATAAGAAAATCTTTTTTAGGATGACGTACTTTTTTTAGATTTACGAGCCAGTCATTATTTTCGTCACGATAACCTAATGGTAGTATTGTAACACTTTTGAGGCCACGTTCGTTCAAATTTAATAATTTATCTAATGCATCATTATCAAAACCCTCCATTGGAGTACTGTCTACTTTAAGCTCTGCAGCCATAGCCATTGCGAATGCAAATGCAATATATGACTGACGGGCTGCATGCTCGAAGTTCAGTTCGGCCGGACGCTGTAAATACGCATTTTTTAGTCTATCTGTGTAATCTTTATACTGGTTGGGGTCCTGCTTCCGGCCGTCTGTAGTGTGTTTGTATATTGTGTCTATGCGTTGTGCTGTATAATTGTCCCATGCGGCAAACACTAATAGGTGCGATGCATCGGCTATTTGTTGTTGGTTGAATGCAATCGGAACAATTTTTTCTTTTAATTCTTGATTTGTGATTTCTATTACCTCAAAAGGTTGTAATCCCGATGAAGTAGGTGCAAGCCAAGCTGCATCAATAATATCGTTGACTAATTTTTGATCTACTTTTTTTGAAGAGTCAAATTTTTTTGTTGCATATCTCCATTCCAAAGATTCTATTAAGCTCATATTGTTTTTTGTTGTTTTATTATAATTAGAAAATATTTATAGCAATTTGGCATTGCATTTACTCGTTATATTCAGTATTTTTTTTAGATGTTCCCGAAGTGTTACCAATTCCTCATCTCCAATCTCCAATGCTTTCTTCATTGCCGGAGGGATAGATTCTGCTTCTTTCTCCAAAGCTTCACCTTTCTCTGTGATAAGAATATCAACTACTCTTTCGTCTTCGGAAGAACGCTTGCGGATAAGGAATCCATTTGCTTCCATCCTTTTCAAGAGTGGGGTAAGAGTTCCGCTATCGAGCCAAAGTAATTCGCCTAGTTGCTTTACTGTTACCGTTTTATGTTCCCATAAAACCATGATGACGAGGTACTGTGGATAGGTGAGTCCTATCTTATCGAGATAAGGACGATATATTGCAGTAACTTGTCTCGATAAAGCATATATCGGAAAGCATAATTGATTATTTAATTTTAAACTATCATTCATTATTTTAGTTTCCCTAAATTTGATTGTGTAAAATTAAATATTATAAAATATAATTGAGTGCTTCTAATGTTAAATAAAATAGATATAGAATTAAAGTATGAGGTATAGAGGTTGTTGATGAAAAGGGGTTTATCCTTTGCCCGATTTAGCTCTGAATGTAATAACCACCTCTTCGAATCCCATCGCTTTTAGGATAGGTTTCAATAGGTTTACTGCATTGTCTCTGCTTTGGCTGAGCATATCCAGTTGTTTGGCCTTTTCGTTGAGCTGTTGTTCTGCAAAGGTGTATGCTTCATCAACTATATCCGTTGATTCCCATAGACCGAATTCCATGTCGTATACTCTCGATTTGGAATGATCAACTTTTACATGGCATATTTCGGGAGAGGGGAGTTGTAGATGTATTGTTTTTTCGGAAACAGTTATGTCTTCGGGTTTTATTTGGTCAGGTCTACACAGCATATAACTTCTCCATATATAATTAGTCCAGTTTTTGCGTTAGGCAGCCATCTTCGGATTTTTTTATACTCCATCATATCCTGAATACTATACTTTGTTACTTCAAGATTGCCTAGACTTTCTATTTCTTGAAGTACCATATTGTGGGATATCTGTACCGTAGCATTCTTTTTTGTATTAATGAGGTACATCACCATTATACCCAGAATGATTCCTGTACCGAGTATAAAGATCTGTGATCTTAATATCTGTGGTTTTATATTGATTGCCATAAGCGTATATTTTATAGGATTTTTCAGAAACCTCTTCCGGCGCCACCGCCTCCGAAGCTTCCGCCTCCTCCGCCACCAAAACCACCTCCGCTGCTCCAGCCACCTCCCGATCGTCCGCTACCCCAACCACCATAGCAGCCACCACCTCCACGGTTTCGTCCTCCCGAAGATGGACCTCCCTTATTGTTTCGGTACGAAATATACAAGATAAAGAGGATGAATAATATGATAAAGACTTGTCCGACAAGAGAACCTTTATCTCCGTTATCTTCATCAGCTTGGGACTCTCCCGATAGATATTTTATTATGGCTCCGATAGCTTCTTTGGTTGCATTATTTAGTGTTACTAATATTTTACTTCGATTATAAAACAAACAGATTATATATTTTGTTTCTTCCTGATTGAAAGTATTGAGTCTCTGGAAAGAAGCAAAACCTTATAATAAGAAGAGTCTGTTTTGTTTGCTATATTTCCATATGCAATTTGTATCTCATGTTCACCTTGTTTCATATATATAGTGTCTTTATTAAGAACATAATAAGGAATCGAAAACAAAGAATTGCGAATAATTATTGTGTCTGTCACCTTATGTCTTTTTGTACTGAAAATATCTTCTCCAAGAGCCCAAAGTTTATATGGCTCCCCTGCTTGACTATTTATTTCCATCTTCACTCTATAACTTGATAAACCAATGTTGTCTCTAAAACGGGCATTCAGGTAGAGTGTTTTGCCTATAATTAATGTGTCAATATGCGATGGACCTCTTTTAGTAGAATCATTCAAAACTATGACTTCTCCATCCTGAAGATGTAATGTATCATTGGCGTTGAATCTGACGTCTGAAACTGTCGGTTTTCCAGCTCCTTCATAGTTATCAACTTTAGCACATGAAGAAAACCATACGGCAGGAACTACAAGTACAATTATCAATGTTATACACAAATTTCTCATTCGTTCTATTATTAAGTTTTCAGATACAAATGTACATGATAAATATTAAATTATTCTATTTATAGATATCTCTCTGATCTTTTATTGGTAGAATATCAATATAATGCAGATCTTTTTACCAAATAAAAGTTAACTCTCTTATTTAAAAATAAAAGGACGAGTAATAGTTTGATTTATAATACTACTTTTGCTCGTCACAAGGAATCGAGTTAGATGATATCCCATCGGAAAATAGCAATTGTGTTTGTAAGTATTTTCGTCAGTATGATACTGATGAAGCCTTTTCACTTTATATTTACAGACCACAGCCACTATTGTGCAGAGTCCTCATGCTCATCGCAACAGGAATTATCCGACCAACATCATGATTGTAGTATCTGCCTTTTTTCTTTTTTCAATTTTACTCTTCAGAAGTTTGGAAATATCAGGCAGCTAATTACTGTTTATGTAACAACGCTTATTGTTTCAGATCGGGTTATATTTTTACCCCAACTCATCTCCGATATATCCACACGTGGACCTCCTGTCTATATTTCTTCATATACAAACTGATTCTTTATTTGAATGTTCTTTGCAAAAGAACATTATTCTCGTATTTGGTAAAGCCTGATACGAAGATCAATTTTATATTATATATTTATTAACTCTATATAACTGTTTATCTGTATTGTGTATACAAGATAAATAGTTCCTATTCGTATATAATTATGAGAACAATATATACATTCATTCTTTTCCTTTTTACTGTTACTTCTATATTCGCAAATGTCCCTATAGATAGTAGGACATTAGCAGGAAAGGTAACTGACGGTATCGATGGCGCTCCACTTATTGGAGTTAGCATCTACCTTCCCGAACTGAAAAAGGGAGCAATCAGTGATGAAAACGGAAATTATAGTATAGCTAATCTGCCGGCTATAAAAACAACTATACAGGTCAATTATGTCGGACATCAAACAATTGTTGAAACTGTTGACCTTAAAAATACTTCTACTCTTGATTTTGTAATGAAAGAATCGAATGCGGAGATTAACGAAGTGGTCATCACAGCTCTTACGGGTAACTCGCTAATAAAACGCACACCCTCACCGATATCGTATATCTCTAAAAAAGAGCTTATGCAACAATCCTCTTCGAATATTATAGATGCTATAGCGAAACAGCCCGGCATAGCTCAGATAACCACAGGAAATGGGATATCAAAGCCCGTTGTAAGAGGACTAGGGTACAACCGGGTTGTGGTTGTCAATGACGGTATTCGTCAAGAGGGGCAACAGTGGGGAGACGAACATGGTATAGAGATAGATGCACAAAGCGTGAACTCTGTTGAAATACTGAAAGGTCCTGCCAGTTTGATTTACGGTTCTGATGCTTTGGCGGGAGTTATTAATTTCTTACCCGAACCTATCCTGCCCGAGGGAACAATAAAAGCCAATCTGATGAGTGAGTATCAGACTAATAATGGACTGTTCAACTATTCGGTAAATGCAGCGGGCAATAATAGCGGGTTCGTATGGAACTGGCGTTATAGTGATAAAATGGCTCATTCATATAAAAATAAGTACGACGGCTATGTTTATAATTCAGGATTTAGAGAACGGGCTGTGTCCGGGCTACTTGGTATTAACCGAAGCTGGGGCTATTCGCATCTTAGCCTGGATTATTATCACTTGACCCCCGGAATAGTAGAAGGTGAGCGAGACGAAGCAACCGGAAGATTCCTGAAACCAGCTATTATAAACGGAGAAGAAACTGAAGTTGTGGCATCTGATAGTGATAGCAAATCATACGGAAAGCAGATGCCTTATCAGCAGATATATCACTACAAAGCAGTACTGAATAATAGTATTATAGTCGGAGAGGGGAATCTGAAAACAATTATTGGTTATCAACAAAACAGGAGGCAGGAGTTTGAAGAAATAGCAGAACCTGATACTTACGGGTTGTATTTCCAACTTCATACCGTAAACTATGACATTCGCTATACGCTGCCTGATATTGCGGGTTATAAATTTGTAGCAGGCATAAACGGTATGTATCAACGATCGTTAAACAAAGGATCGGAGTTTCTGATACCTGAGTATAATCTGTTTGATATAGGAGCTTTTGCACTGGTAAGTAAAAATATAGGAGCTCTTGATATTAGTGGCGGATTACGTATCGATCGCCGTTATAATAAGGCTAAAGCATTGTTTTTGAATGAACAAGAGGAGGTTGTTACTCCATCAACCCCCGATGCTGAAGAAAAGTTTCATGCCTTTTCCCGAAACTTTACCGGTGTTAGTGCCAGTTTAGGATTGACTTATCAGTTTTCGGACGAATGGAATACAAAGTTGAATGTGTCACATGGATTTCGTGCTCCAAATATGAGCGAGCTTGCATCTAATGGTGTTCACGAAGGTACAATTCGTTATGAAAAAGGAAACAGTGACCTAAAGGCAGAAAATAGCTGGCAGGCTGACTGGGGACTAGGTTACTCCTCTCCGCTTATTTCGGGCGAGTTGTCTTTGTTTGCCAATAGGATAAATAACTATATCTTTTCTCATAAACTGTTGGACACTAATGGAGAAGACTTGCTTACCGATGGATATAAAACATATCAGTTTGTTTCGGGTGATGCTCGTATTATGGGTGGTGAAATCAGCGTTGATATACATCCTGTGGAGCAGTTGCATTTTCAGAACTCATTTTCGTATGTAAGTTCTGTACAGCTAAACCAGCCTGATTCTACAAAGTATCTTCCGTTTACGCCAGCTCCGAAGCTTATATCTGATATCCGTTACGATCTGATACGCCACGGCAAAAAGTTATTGAACAATACCTATATCTCTTTTGGGGTAGAAAGCAACTTGAAGCAGAGCAAAGTTTATTCAGCTTTTAGAACCGAGACGCCGACACCTGCCTATACACTTTTCAACGCTTCAATAGGTACCGACTTTGTCCACAAGGGGAAAACGATAGCTTCACTCTTCTTCGCTGTGAATAATCTGACAGATAAAGCTTATCAAAACCATTTGAGCAGATTAAAGTATGCCGACGAAAATTCTGTGACAGGAAGGCAAGGGGTGTATAACATGGGGCGAAATTTCAGCTTGAAACTTCTGATTCCTTTGTCTTTCTGAACAGATAGGCTATAACTCCAATTTATAAAGAAGGCAGCACGAGTGATAGTGATTATCATCGGGCTGCTTTTATTATACACTTCACATAATTCTGATCTATATACCTTTTAATGAAAAAGGTGACAAAAGTAACAGTTATTTCACTTTTTTTATTTGTAACTTTTCTGTTCCTTTTTTCATCTATCGGTTTGTATATAGATAAATAATAAAATTAATTATAGTTGATTGTTATCTAGTGAGTCAACAAAAAGAGAGACTACTAAAACAGTAGTCTCTCTCCGTAATAAATATTAAATTTTATTTAGTTACACATTTGTATTATTGTCTTTTTACCGAACGTGTACCCAATTCTTCGAACTTACTTCTTATCGCTAGGCTTTACCTTACCTGCTTTTTGAAGAGTTGCAAATTCATCTTTCGCTTTTTTAAGTTGTCCCATAAATGAATCATTCGCATGTAAGCGTGCTACAACTGCACTCGATACTAATCTGGCAGCATCAACATCACTCTGGAAATGGTATCCACAGATAACTCTGCTTTGTCCCATTTCATATCCACGTTTCAAAATTTCATTTTGTCTATCAACATTTATCTCAGCCAAAACAAGTGCCGTTGCCCAACCGATTGCTGTATGACCTGATGGATATGAGCCATTGGTTGACAGTGCGTGTTGATGTTCGGGTAGGCAAGTTTGTTCATTGTAAAAACTGAAAGGACGAACCCTCATATAATGCACCTTAGCATGACGGGTAGCCAAGTCTCCGGCATCCTCACGCATATTGATAATTAGTTTGTATATTTCAGGGGTCTGTTCTTGGGTGATTTCAATTCCAAAAGCCTCAGAAAAAGCCAATGGTACACCATTGCCACCTATCTGTGCGTCACTCACAGCCTGTTCTCCTCTAGGGGTATTTCTTTGCAGCTTTCCCCAGTCATGTTGAGCTTTATCGTATAAGAAAAGAATGCTATTCGCTTCGGGTGGAGGTGGTAAGAGCTCCAGACTATTTGCAACCTCCGATTCTTCCAAGTAATATAAATCAGGATTTGTTCTCTTATCTCTTATCTTTTTGTCTTGCGCAAATATATTCAGTGAAATTAAAGAACAAACTAAAATGGCTAATGTAATTCTTGCTTTCATAACTTTATAATTTAAATAGTTAGAACTTATACTTTACTCCAAATTCGGCTGTAAAAGGACGGATGTATGTACCCGACATTACAGTACCTTCTTTACTCTTCACATCTGCATCGGTAACGATCAGGTCTGCATCAGGAATAGAGCCCGAAACACCACGTTGATTCAGCAAGTTTACGAAAGTAGCACTTACATCAAAGTTTTTAGAGATTTTATAATTTACACCTGCAAATGTCTCCCAACGTCCATCAAAGTATAGAGTGTTCGGTTTATTGAAATATTGTTTGCTAAAGTATCTTGCACTAGCCCAAACTCTTAAATCTTTCCAAGTATAACTAGGATCTATCTCTATCAATACCTTTGGAACTCCGGTCACTGTCTTATCTCCAAAATCGTAAGAAGAGACTGTTCCATCGGAGAATTTAAGGTCTCCGTTGAAATTTTTATATTTTGGTTGTTGCAATGTCAATAGAAAATGTAAATTGAAGCTTTTCGCAGGAGTAAATAATACATCCGTAGTCCATCCTAATGTCTGTACATCGTATTGTGTCATCGCTCTTTCAACATCGGAGCTATTATTCGGATTTGAGAAATTCACAGTGGTACGGTAATTATTTCTGTTGATGTATGTTGCCTTTGATACTAAGCTAACAAACTTGTGATTGTAAAATACTCCTATTGCCGCCTCAGGAACTTTTGAAATTTCTAACTGAGGGTCTTTACCCGATGAATATTTGTTCAAGTGGGCTCCATCTTCATTGTAAACAGCTTCTCCTAGCAAACCAAATTTGTCTGTCAACTTGATTACAGCATTTACCATTACAGCCTTTGTCAACCAATCGTGTTTAATATCTGATTTCGGTGCATCACCAATCAAACGTATGTTACCATTTTGATCTTTTCTGTCGCCGCTTTTTATATAATTACCTCTTAAGTTGAAGTATTGCAGGCGAGCACCAAAGTCTAAAGTAACGACATTCGATACATCCCATTTGTCTAAGAAGAACAGTGCGGTTTTGTTTTCGCTGCCATCATAGTACTCATAGTTTGCATTTAACCTCATATCTCCATTTGGATTTGTATTGGTGATTAGTTTTAGTTTCCTAGGATTAGGAGCTACTTCCTGATAATATTGAGATGATTCGGTCAGGAAATTATGAGTCTCAAAATACCACTGATCAATACCAACAGACCATTTGTGGTTGCCCGATTTTCTTCCTACTTCTACTGTACCCATTAATGTATTCATCGGAGTTCTTCTCGAAGCCAGGTTCATTACACTTTGTACATTTTCTCCGGCATAGGCACTTCCGTCATCTACATAGTTCAACTTGCCGGAAAGGTTGGCAACATTCTCAACTCCCGTCATTACAGCAGTATACATACCTGTTTTTGCATAACGATAACGCAGTATGTAGTCAATGTTTAGTCCATTTGAAAGTGTATTTTTACCGATAATATCTAAAGTATGTGAAGCTGTTCCATAATCTTTAACCGGATCTCTTTTTACAGCTTGCCCTGTGTAAGCATCTTTCAACGTAAGTACGCCGCTTTGTTCGATATAAGAGTCTCGACCTAACTTAAAATTATCAAGTTCTGAGACCTTTCCATTTCTATCGAAGCGGAATGGACTATACTTATTGTTAATGTTGTCGATATTAGCATACTTGTAGAATGCAGTTATAGACCCTTTTATATTTTCTCCCTTGTACTCCTGCGTCAAAGCTGCCTTATACAACTGAGCCTTGTCGTTATAATATCTTGTAATACCTTTAGGTTTGAATGTACCCGGGTCGAAACTCCCGTATGCACCGACAGAGAATTTAAGTCCTTTCTGGTTTATGGGCCCGCTAAGATTAATATCTCCACGCATTAATCCGAAGTGGTTTGAATTCAACGAGCCTTTGCCCTGAAATTTATCAGTACCCAGATTGTTGAAAGTACTCAACGATACGCCCACTTCTCCCACACGAACGGCTGTTTGCCCCAAGTCAAGCATTTTTCTTTTTGCAATTGACGCATCATTACGCCATGCTCGTGGTGGTAGTTCGGGCCAATAAAAGAATACAGTTGGTATACCATTCTCTAACACTGTTGTACCTCCTGTACTAGCCGGTAATCCGATATTAACATCGCGCGGCCCGGTATTGTTTGCTGCATTAAGCATCACATTGCGATCGCCTTCTTTGACCTCGCCGGCAGCTTCTTTTTTCGATTTATTTTTTTCCTGAGCATTCATTCCTACACCTGTAAAGGCAAGAAATAGAGCTAAGAAAAGATATTTATTTGTCTTCATTCTGTTTGTTTTAGTGTTTCGATTTTTTTTTTACTAATTGGAGGCAGCTTTGCCCTTTTCTACATAACTCATATCACCTACCGACTCTACAGTGAATTTACCATCTTTGTAGACTACCTTGCTTACAGATGCGTTTCCAAGGTGGGTAGGTTGGATAAATTTACCCGAGCTGTCTAAGTCTGATAGAAGTATCCCGATAAACATTCCATGAACGACAACTAATACATTTCCTCCGCCTAATTTTGCTTCTTTTTCTGCAATTGCTTTAAATGCAGCCTGCCCTCTCTTTTTTACGTCGTAATAGTTCTCTGCCATGCCCAATTCATCCAAATCTTTCAGTGCCTGCATGGCATTGATGTATACTTGGTTATCGGTCTTCATCGCTTCAAAAAACTCTTTCATGTTGCGTAGTCCGATTCTAAGGGCAGCGTCTCCCCACATTTTCTCATCTGGTTTGCCCTCGTAACTACCAAAACAAGCTTCGCGCAATCCTTCATCTTCTTGTAAAAGAAGGCCTTTCTGCCCCTTTTTTTCTAAAACGATACGGGCTGTTTGACGGGCTCTACCCAAGCCGCTGGAATAAGCCGCTTTCAGAGGAACGTCTTTCATTCCGATACCCAAATATTCGGCCACAGCTACTCCGGGTGGAGTCAGAGGGGTGTCTGCCCACCCTTGAGCCTGCACTAAGGTGTTCAGTATCGTTTTACCATGTCTTGTTACATAAAAAGTAACAGTGTTATCTTTACTTGCATCTTGAGCAAACACGTATGGTGTTATGCATAGCAAGATAGCGGCAAAGAGAATTTTCAATTTGCTCATAAAATTTTAAAGGTTAAATAGGTTAATTAATGTGTATATTGAGGTGACTAATAGTTTCTGTGTCTCTATTAATTCTTTATATATTTCTGGTTGCGTGCATCTTTTATTACGCCTTTCCAGTTGAGTCCAAATCCGAAATCATAAGTGTTGCCTTCTGTATCTGTGTGGCATTCCATATCGAAAGGAACATCTTCTTTCTGCTTTTCTACTGTAACCATGTTAGCCGGCATTTGCACAGGAAGTAGACCCGACGGTTCTGCTTTACCCGAAACAATATCCATTACCGCTTTGTCTGATACACCAAAACGAATGACTATACCTTCTACTTTGTTTTCGAATTCGTTAAATATCATCGGTCTGGTAGCATTTACAACAACTACAACAGGCTTGTCACCCATCTGTGTTTTTGTATCCAATATTGTATTCAAATCTTTTGTATTAACTACGGTTGTAGACTTTCCTTTGTATGATCTGTCTGTTATAGAAGAATCTACTACTGGGTCTCCTGCGGCGATACTGTGACTTCTGGCTTCTGTAGCTGTATAAGGCCCATATTGTAGAGAAATAGGAACATATCCATTTCCTCCGGCTTTTCTATCTTCTTTATCATAACCTCCACCATCGCTATTGCTATGCGGAGAGTTTACAAATACAAGAGCAAAATCTGCATTTTGAGGATTGTCTGTTACATTGTAATACTGTTTTACTAAGTCAAGATTTACGGGTATTGCCTCAGTTTCTGGAGTTATATTGCCCCACCAGTCTCTAACAGAAGGATTTATTTTCTTAGGAATATATACCGTTTTCTTGTTATCCTTCACAGGTAATACTGTCGATTTATTTTTTAGTAATACGATAGACTTCAGTTGAGCTTCATAACCCGCATTTATAAATGCTTCGCAACCAACTGTTGCTTCACTTTCTTTAGGATCGAGATACGGATTTTCGAAAAGCCCTACCCGAAATATATTCTTTAATAAACGAACTGCCGATTGTTCGAAGCGTTTGCGCATAAATTCTTCTCCATGCTCTTTTACACCCATGCGATAAGCTTCTAATACAGGTTCTTTATCATTGTTGCCTCCAAACTGATCAACTCCCGCCATGATGGTTAGGTAATGTCTTTCGGAAATAGACAGTTTTTCTGCTCCCCATGGCTTTCCAGCAAAATCTCCCGGAGATTTTCCTTCATCTCCTGTAATCAGCCAGTCGGTGCACACTACGCCATCATATCCATACTTGTCGCGCAGAAGGTCTGTTATGATATACTTACTAAATCCATTAGCATAGTTTGTTCCGTCTTTTGCCTGATTGTACGATATTGTATAGTATGGCATAACGGCTGATGCTTTATTCGTTTTGCCTTCCAACTTGAAAGCCCCTTCGAGAAATGGTGTCAGATGTGTTTCGAAATTATTTCCCGGATATACAGCAAATTTTCCGAATGCCCAATGCCCGTCACGGCCTCCTTCTTCGGGACCTCCACTAGGCCAGTGTTTTACCATTGCATTTACACTGTTGTAGCCCCATCCGTCTTTGATCTCTGCATCTCCTTCCGAAGTTTGGAAGCCATCAATATAAGCGCGAGCCATATCTGTTGCCAATTTCGGACTTTCACCAAATGTCATGTTGATACGGAACCAGCGAGGCTCGGTGCCTAAATCTATTTGAGGTGAAAGCGCAGTTGCTATGCCTAATGCTCTATATTCTTTAGCTGCCACCTCTCCGAACTGTTTCACTATAGAAGGATCAAATGTAGCTGCCATAGCTAACCCATCAGGCCAAATAGATATGCGGTCTCCTCCTGCGTTGAATTCAGGATTCGAAGATCCAACCAATTGTCCCGAATGTCGAGGGTCTGAACTTGTGTTTCCCGGAATACCTAATCCAAGACCTTCTATGTAAGCTTGCATTTGATTGTTCCAGCGAGCTGCTACTTCAGGACTTTGGATACCCATAACTAATACGTGTCGCAAATTATCTTCTTTTAAGAATTTCTTTTGTTGATCGGTCAGATTCCAAGCATTCGCTCCGCTTTCGGTGAAGGACTTTCCATCGTATGTCCCTGCTAAAAACCCACTTTCCTTAGCCGGTAACGATTGGTGTGCACTGTATAGCATCAGACCAGCTATCTGTTCTATAGACATCAGTGAAGCGAGGTTCTCTGCTCTTTCTTGTACAGGCAAACGCCAATCTTCATACTTATCCAGCTTTCCGTTTTTGTTGAGGTCTTTAAACTTTAGATCGTCAACCGTAATGATTTTTACACCTGATGCTGCTGAGTACCCCAGTGTGGGTCCACCTTTATTTTCTACAAGGATGTAATCATCGGTTTTAGTTGGCTGTGTACATTGCAAACTCAATATTCCGAGTAGGAATATTGGAATATACTTCTTTTTCATAATATTGATATTTATATTTAGGTGCGTTATGTAAACGCATGTATATTTTGCAAATATATTTATTGATTTTGAAGAAAAAAATTAATGTGCGTACAAAATACGCATATATGTTTTACAACACAATTTGACATTATTAATCATATTTTTATTCGAAATATATTCTCTAATTTTACAGACTCATTAATTTTGAGAGGATATAGATGCCTATTACTTAGATTATGAAAGATTTAACGACGTTGACATATGAAGATCATACCGCAGAGAACTCGCACCCAGGCTTTTCGGTAGATTGTGTTATAATAGCTTTTCACAAGGGGAAAATAAAAGTTCTGCTGAGAGATTTTGGCATAAACAATTATAAGGCTCTATTAGGAGGTTTTGTTTTTAATGACGAAAGTGCTGATCAAGCGGCACATAGGATACTGGAACTTTATACCGGGTTGAGCAATATTTTCCTAAAGCAATTTGCATTGTTTAGTGACCCTAACAGAACTATTATGAAACAAAATCTAGACTATGTAGCTCAATATAGCTCGGTAAGGAATGATGGAAAATGGCTGTTAAGGCGATTTATAACAATGGGCTACTTTGCTTTGGTGAAGTATGATGAGGTAAATGACTTTGTATCAGAAAAAAAGCAATTACATTGGTATGATATAAATAAATTGCCTGCTATGTATTCAGATCATGAGCTTATTATAAAAAAGGCACAAGAGTCTATCAAACTTTTAATGCCAATAATACCTATAGGATATGAGCTGCTTCCCGAGAAATTTATGATGACTGAATTGAGAAAGATTCATGAAATATTTTTAAATAAAAAGCTTGACAGGCGAAACTTTCAACGAAAAATACTTCAGGAAGGATTTGTTATTCAACTGGACGAACGAAAAAAAGGGAAAGAGTATAATGCCCCTATTTTATATAGTTTTATTTCTCCTGATATTAAAGATACGATGTGATAGTATCTTTCAGATATGAATATAAAAGCTTGCTGTTAGAAAAAGATCTCGAATTTTGTCCAACCATTTTCAGACTTCAAGTCAAATTTGCAATTATGATTAAGCAAGACTTCACGAACAAACATTAATCCGATTCCCTGACCTGTCTGTTTGGTAGTAAAGAAAGGAGTAAATAGTTTTTGTTTTGTTTCTTCCGGTATATCAGGTCCATTGTCTTCAATGGTGATGGAAAGAGGCTGAGAGGTAGTAATGATATTTATATCTCCATTTTTGTCTATTGCTTCGTAGGCATTTTTTACAATATTGACCAGTACTTGTTCAAATTGTATACTGTCGATGCATGCTAAATCTTTCCCGGTAGTCAGACTCAATTTAAGATTTATATTCCTTTTTAAGCATTCTGCTCGGGAGAGAGATTCGACAGACCGTGCCAACTCATTGATGCTTACATCGGATACCGACGGTTCGGGGATTTTTACAACTTCGGCAAAGTTACTGATAAAATGCCCCAAATGCTTACATCTGTCGAAAGATGCGTCTACAGCAGGCAATACATCGATCAATTCGCTGTTTTCATTCTGTTGTAATATATCCGAGATAACATTAAGAGTAGAACTTACTGCCCCCACCGAATTGTTTACTTCATGTGCCATCATACGGATAATGCCTTCGTATGATTTTTTCTCTATTTTTAGTAGTTCATGTGTCAACTCTTCGATGAGGATAAAAGGGTGTGCAAAGCCCCTATCTATAAACGAAGAGCGGGAGCAACGATACATTGTTATACCCGAACTACGTATCACTACATCTTCTCCTTGCTTTAGTTTGCTTAGTTGATCTCCTATATTTATTCCCGATTCACCGAGCTTTTTGTTTTTTACGTCATTGATATTGTTTATACTCAACAGGCGTAGTCCGGATGGGTTAACCTCTGTGATTTTATCGTCAAAATCTAAAATGATTACTCCCTGTGGGGATGCTTGTATAAGCAAATCAAGAAAATGATTTTTCTCTCTCACTTGCAGCCTTTCGTCTTTCAACTGATCCATCATCTTATTGAAAATCTCAATCAGCTTGTTGGCTTCGCTATCGGAAACGGGACGCAGACGCGTAGAAAAATCCTGCTCTTTTAGCAGTTCCATTCCATCGCTAATAATCTGGTATGGTTTTATAAGTCGGTAGTAAAGTGTGATAAAAAATATAATAGCAAGGATAGCTATTCCTTCTATAAGTAGAAACTTATATAAGTCTGTTCTAAAAAAAACAAACCCTACAGTTAACAAAGAACCAAAGACGAGAACTGCTAATATCCAGAATAAGATTTTTGATTTCATAGTCCCTAATCATTTGTGCTTATTCCATATTTCTCCAGCCTTCTGTATAATGCTTGTCTGCTTACGCCTAGTGCTGTTGCCACCTTCGAGAGATTACCACCATATAGTTCCATTGCTTTTTCTATCATCTTTTTCTCCAATTCGTCTAAAGGATAGATAGAGTCGGGGAGTGTAGACGATGAATTGGGGATTGCGGTATATTGATCTTTAAAATCGCTATCGGTAAGTATGTTTTTACCTGAGACGAGAATAACTCTGTCTATCAGATTTTTCAATTCTCTTATATTTCCGGGATATGGTAATCTTTTCAAGAAGCTAATCGCTTCAGATGTAAATTCAATATTTTCTAATCCGTTTATTTCGACTTGTTTTTTTGCGAAATGTTTTACGAGTAGTGGAATGTCATCTATCCGCTCACGCAAAGCCGGAACTCTTATTGTGATAAGGTTGATCCGATAGAACAGGTCTTCTCTGAATGTGCCTTTAGATACCATGTCGGCAAGATTGCGATTGGTTGCACTAATGACACGTACATCAACTTGCTTTTGCTTGCTGTCACCTAACGATTCAAACGTTTTATCCTGCAACACTCTTAATAATTTCACCTGACACGCCGCATCTAATTCTCCTATTTCATCGAGGAAGATGCTTCCTTTATTTGCTAATTCGAAGCGACCAATTCTGTCATAATGAGCATCGGTAAATGCTCCTTTTTTATGACCAAACATTTCACTTTCGAAAAGAGATTGTGAAATACCTCCTAGGTTTACCTTCACAAATGGATTCTTTTTTCTGTCACTGTTCTCGTGTATAGCTTCTGCTATAAGCTCTTTTCCTGTACCACTTTCGCCTGTAATAAGGATAGAGGCATTGGTTTTGGCTACCCGCGAAATTGTATTGAATACATTTTGTAAGAGGGGAGACTTGCCTATGATCTTATCATTTCGGAAAGTCTCGTCGCTACTGATATGTGAATTGTTTCCGGCTGCCTCTTTTTCACTTCCCTCCTTCAACTGTATAGCTGTCTGAATGGTGTTCAGTAACGCCATATTGTTCCAAGGCTTGGTGACAAAATCAAAAGCTCCGGCTTGTATTCCCCTTACTGCAAGGTTGATCGATCCCCACGCCGTAATAAGTATAACAGGTAAGTCAGGGCAATAAATTTTTACTTGCTTCAGTAAAGTAAGTCCTTCTTCTCCGCTTGTCCCTTTGGTATAATTCATATCCATCAGGATCAGGTCGGGAGATGTGGCTTTTACAAAAGCAATTGCCTCTTGAGGAGATGTTACATTCGCTGTTTCATATCCGGCCCTTTTTAATACTAAAGAAAGGGATGAACGTATAGCAGCATCGTCGTCACAGATCAGTATCATAAAAATCTTCGTTCTAGTGGATAAAAATAATGATTTTGAAGTTAATCAACAATCTTATTGTAATCAGCGCATATTTCTTTATTGCCTAAAAAATCGTACAGGGTCAGACTTCTTATCTGATAATAATATGACCATAGTAGATACATCTGTTCGATATAATTACGTCTGGCTTCATCTTTCGAAGATTGGGAATCGTTCAGGTTTAATACATCAATTTTACCTAATACAAACGCTTCGATAGAGGTATTGTAACGTTGCTGGGCAATTATATCTGTTTCTTTCGCCAACTCCAATTGCTTCGACTGACTATTAAAGTTCTGTACACGAAGATATACATTTTGATTGAAATCTATCTGCTCTTTTTCTATCTTAGAGTTTTCTACTTCACGATTAGCTTCAGCTATTTTTACTTTTCCTTTGCTTTTGCCCCAATCCAAGATCGGTATTTTGATACCAACATTAACGACTTGGTTGTTTCTCCAGTTGTTGCTGTTGAAGGCTTGCGCAAAACGATCTTCCTGTCCCGACATTCCAAATGAAACAAATAATGTCGCATTCCAACGGTCTGCTTTTGCCTGGCTTACATCGCGAGACGCTTCCAGCATTCTTTTCTGGATATTCTGGGTAAAGGGGTTGTTTTCTCGTGCCAATGTTACCACCTGCGGATAAGACAAAACCGGCATTCTACTTAGAAGACCTTCCGGTATAGCGGGCTTAATGATAATGTCTTCTCCATACCCAAGGAAGGAACGCAACTGAAACATTCTTGAACTTAAAGAGGCTTGTGCATCTGTGAGGTATGATTCGGCTTTTAGTAATGAAACTTTCAGTTGCAATAAATCATTTTCTGAAATTTGTCCTATTTTTCTTCTTGCTTCGGCTATTGTATATAGCTTCTCTGTGTTTTTTAAATTCTGCTGCGCTATTTCCATATTTATTTGTCCCAATAGCAAATTGAAGTAGTACTGGATTGCGGTATTAGATACATCTTCCATATCGGCTACCAATTGCTGTTTTGCTCCCTGATACTTTACCGGCTCTATTTTTTGTAACCATTTCACACGGTTGAATCCAAAAATAGGTTGTTGGAGTGTTATCGATCCCGGAATTGCCATGTATCTTGTAGAACCGTTGCCTCCGTATTGCTCTAATCTTTGAAAACTGCTTTCTACGGAGAGTGTAGCGCCTGTTAATGGGATATTTTGGGATATGGATATTCCTGCGTCTATTTTACTATAGTCGTTGCTTACAAATGTGTATGTTCCGTCCGAATTCTGAAATGCATTGTATGATTTAGAATAGTAGGGCAGGGTTGTATTTAAAGTTACTTCGGGCAACAGTTCGGCTTTATATGTTCTATATCCCCAATAACTTGATTTAAATTGGTTGCGGGCTACAACAGCATCTACCGAGATAGAGACACTTCGTTGAATAGCCTCAGGCAGATTTACTGTAATCGTATCTTGTGCTCGCAAACCTATAAATAAAGCCAGCAATAGAATAGAAGAAAAAATCTTTTTCATACTCTTTGTTTTGTTTCTGTTTTATTCGTCTCGTAGAGCTTCTGCCGGTTGTATCCTTGATGCCCTCCACGATGGATAAAGTACTGCCGATATTGATATTGTAATCAGGATCAAGGCAGTAAATAAATAATTGATAAAATATTGGCTTATCCTTATAGGCTCCTCCCCTCTATCTATGGATGGTACTCCAATATCTCTTAGTATATCCGCCAAAGCGATGTTTATGCATATCGGTGTGGCTATAAGACTGGCTAATAGCAATAAGAAGAGAGTTTCGAGAATGAATAAAGCTTTTATATTCATTCGGGTTGATCCTACAGCTACTCTTAAGCCAATTTCGTTACGTCGGGTCTGTATTCTAAACCAGAATGTGCCTACTACAGCGAGAAAGATATTTATGAAAAGGAACGATGATATAGAAAAAATACTTTTGAAGTTATTATCGTATTTGTTCCATTTCATAAAGTCTTTTCTAAGATCACTGATAGATGTCACAGACGATAAAAAATAAGGATCCATCGCAATTTGTTCTTGCATATCTTTTGTAAATCGCTCTATAAAATTTTTATCGGCTTCGGCTTTTACCCGTACACAAATTTCGATTCCGTCAAAATAGACTGTTTCCCTGTCGTTTGTCGATAATAATGTGTAAACTATCGGATTGTGTTCGTCAAACTCACTTCTCTTGGAAGATGCTGCAACTCCTATTACTTGTTTGTTTTCGTTATCTCCGGTTACGAGTGATTTTATTTGTTTGGCATCGTGCTTCAAAAATTGATTATCTTTATTCCCACTGATAACTATATTATCCGTTTTATTCCAGTTCTCTACTTGTCCTCGTTGCACGTTGATTTTGAAAACATTGAAATAGTCAGGACTAACCGATTTAAACTGAATGTAATCAACCATCGTATCCAAAGAGGCTTTATTGCTCATAAATGAACCCGAATAGGGAACAGCGGCCGAAGAGAGACTTATATATTCTATATCAGGATATTTCTTTATACGATCTACGATAGTCCATACGATGTTGACTAATGAATCTTTTTGAGCATCCGTTCCATTATTTATAAGTACATGGCCTTCTTCTTTTATACCCATATTGATGTTGTAAACGTGTTCTACATTATAGCCTGTCGGCTCTAAGTAACGTTTTGTGAAAAAATAGATGTAATCTACACAAAACCAAAGGATACAAAAGACCAATACGAGCTCGAACAATATCCAAATGTTGATTTTTCGCTCACTCCATATTATTTTAAAAATTTGCTTTATCATATTGTTACATGTTTTTTTTGTTCAAAGAATCAACTATGGCTGCTTTTGACGCTCTGTATGCCGGTATCCCTGCCGAAAGAAGGTTGAGCACAAAGCAAGCTAAGAATACACCTACTAATACAGGGTATGATATTAAAGCATGAATTGGTATAGCACTCTCTGCCCCCACATCGAGTAGCCAGCTTTTGAGCCACATTACAATGAAGTATGACAATATCAATCCTATAATACCTCCTATGAAAGTTGTAATTAGATTTTCGAACAAAATCTGAATCAGTATTATATATTTTTTTGCTCCGAAAGCTTTTCTTACTCCTATTTCTTCGATTCGTCTTTTTATTTGAGACATGCTAAAGCTGGATAAGTTAACTGCCGGAATGAGAAGCAAAACGGTAAAAATGAATATCATTTTTCTATTGGCTGTTTTTTCATCCGGTTTCATATCCCTGGTTTCTTCCATCGAGAGCTGTCTCTGATTGTAAGGACCATGAAACGTTATATTGTTTTCGGGGTCGCCACTATCAAATTTTCGTTGAGCTTTCTGTATTTCCTCCGTTAATGCCGTTGCGTCTTTTTTATCCTTCAATAGGTATAAAATATGATAGCTCCTGTTGTTATACCCATTCTTCGAGGTATATGGTATATACGCTTCTCCGTATCCGTATGTAAAGGTCTGGGGCACATCTTTTATAATACCGATCACTTTGTATAGCTTAAAGTCTATTTCTATATTTTTGCCCAAAGCTTCATTATTTCCAAAAACTTTTTTTGCAAGATTTTCTGAAATAACAGCGTTGCGTATGCCTGATTTGAAATCTTCTTCCGTAAATGGTTTTCCATCCAGAAAAGTAAAGGATAGTACTTTCCAGTAACTAGCGTCTACCATTTTGATCTCCGATAAGAAACGTTCGTTCGCATTCTCCTTTTTTACCATAAACTGGTTGCCATTCCATGCTTTGTCAACAGCAGTAGTATATTCGGGCGTTTTAAATTCCGAGAGGTAATTTTTATACAATTCGTAGCTGATTGTACTTTGCCATATCCTGTTTTTAGTTTGATCTTTGCTCTTTTTCGTATAGCGTTTCACATAGAAGGTCTTGCTTCTGTTTACTTCAGGTGCTATATCTACATGCTTAATGGAGTCGGTCACTATGATGACCATAACCATCATTATAGCCAATGCTGTACCTGTAATAGTGATTATACTGATAAACTTGTTTTGTTTCAGCATTCCCAAAGCCTGTTTGAAATATATTTTATACATATATTATTCTGTTTTATTCAAGATTTTTATTCGTTTCGCAATACTTCTGTCGGATTTATTTTTGTAGCCCTGTATGCCGGATACCATACACCAACAAGAATAATTAGAGCCATAATAGCATAGGTGATCGATATGCCGATTATAAAGCGTAAAAAAGTGAATGCTACCCAATCGAGATGTACTAGTTCAAATAGTCCGAAATTGAGCGCTATGATTATAGTAGGTATCATGACTATTGACAATAATAGGAATCCCTCTGTAATCACTAACATTTGTATTTTTATTTTGGGAGAGCCTACAGCAATCCGCAGTCCTAATTCGTTTTGACGTTGCTGTGTACGAAGACCGAATACACCCGATATACCTAAAAAAATATTGATAAGAAGAAATCCTAAAAGAAAAGTTCTGACGAAGATTGTACTCTCTTCAGGACCTACTGCGGCTTTTCTGATATAGGAGCTTGGGCGTACATCCATCAGATAAATATTACCAACCATAATCTTAGATGCCATATCTTTTATAAATTTTTCGATGAAATCATCTTTTATGTCCGGTTTCACACGTATACACAGCTCCATTTGAGATAGGTTGTCAGAGTTTACATTATTTATGATTTCCTCCTCAGACAGAAGTGTATAGAATGAGGGGTTAGCTTTAAAGTATTCAGTCCATCTTACAGGTACATACTCCCCTGTAATCTGTTTTTCTTCGCCATTCTCTCCTACAATGATATTCTTGCCGATAGCTTCTTCTCCCTTTAATAACTCAGTTGCAGCATTTGCAGATATTATCACAGAATGCTTATTCAACGCTTGTTTTAAATCTTTTTGAGTGATAGATTGTGTTTTAAAAACATCAAAAAAAGAAGGGGTAACTTTATATTCCTGAGCTGATACACCGATTTTATTATAAGACAGTTTTTTATAATATGCCTGACTATAAGGTGTAGCCGCATAAGGCTGTGACGCTATAGACAGCGATACTGATTCTATCGGTGGATACTGACGTATCAGCTCCATTATGCTTAATAGATCTTCTCCGCTAGTCGTTGTTTTTTCTTCGGGAGAAATATAATTTTCACTGTCTTCAAGGCGTTCATTTAAATCGATGCGATAAGTGTTTTCTATATTATAACCGAAGGGTATATTTCTAACTGATCTCAGCACCTCCATATAGTCAACTATATACCAAAGACATATCGAAACAAAGAGTAATTCGGCTACTATCCAATAATTACTTTTGCGCTGATTAATTATTATCTTGAAAATTTGTTTCAACATAGCTTTAGTCTTCTCTTAAAGATTTAACAATCGATGCAGATGACACTCTCCATGCGGGTATTCCTGCACTTAAAAGGTTTATGATTACACAGAAGATAAACGTCAGAAGAAACGTACCCGGAGTTATAAAAACAGAAGGGTTAAAATGAGGCTCAATATCCAAACCGAAGTAATTATTATAATTAAAACCATAGTCGCTTATAAAATGAACTGTAATGAATGATAGTAATAAACCTAAACCACCGCCAATAAGAGAATATACCATTTGTTCGCTCAATACTTGCCAGATGAGGGTTTTTCTAGTAGCACCGTATGCTTTTCGAACTCCCAATTCGACGATTCTTCTTCTCATGCGAAACAGTGTAAGACCAGATAAATTAATGGCGGGTACAATTAGAAGGATCAATATAAATCCGATATCCGATAAATATGACCTTTGCATATCCGGATATCCCGGTCCAAACCGATGATCCTCTACATATCGAGTGTCGGGTTGGCCGTAAAATTCTACATTATAGTTGGCTAATGTTGTATTATAGCGGCTCACCTGTTGATTTGTTTCTGCACGTATGGCATCAAAATCTTTCGAAGAATGCGCTATAATCTGGCACTTATACATCCCTGTTATTCCTTCAGCATCTAAGTTTTGCTCTTTATTTATCGATGTATAAGGTATCCAAGCATGGGCATATGTGGCAACAGTTATCGGCGAAAGATCTTCGACTACTCCTGATACTGTATATGTTATAAAGCTCAATTGCATTTGTTTGCCAATGATATTTTCTGTTGTTCCAAATATCGTACGTGCTAATTGCTTACTGATGACTATTTTTTTGATACCCGATTCTAACTCCTGTTTGTTATATCCGTTTCCTTCTATAAACTTAAAGTCAAAAACTTTCCAGAAAGTATCATCAGTATACAGTACATAACATCTTTTCTGATTTCCTCCTCCCGGTAGGGTAGCCAGATGCGAATGAATAAAGGAAGAAATAGTAACCGCTTCAGGTGTTTTTAGTGACAAGAAACATTCTCTGATTGTTTTTATTGACATAAAGCCATCGACAACGAAATTTCCTGTGTTCTTTTCCTTTACTCCAACCCATTTTACATATAACGACCTTGATCGGTTAGTTTCAGGCTCCAGATCCATAACCTTAGCTTGGATGGCAACTAATAAGGATATGATCATACAAATAGACAATGCGACACCTATAATGGATATAAGCGCAGTGTAAGGATTGTCCTTTATCGATCTTATAGCTTGTTTCAAATAACTTATATTCATCTAACTTTAATGCTTAGGGCGTATACCGCCTATTTTTTTGAGAATAAAAAGAGTCGGAGGCTTATTCTACACGTCTTCCGTCGAAGAAACGAACGATGCGTTTAGTCGTTTTTGCTATCAGCTCATCGTGCGTCACCATTACTATTGTTGTACCTTCGTTATTCAACTCAAACAGTAGATCCATAATTTCTGTACCCATCTTGCTGTCAAGGTTTCCGGTAGGCTCATCGGCCAAAATGATTTGAGGATTGCCGATAATGGCACGAGCTATGGCTACACGCTGGCACTGTCCTCCGGATAATTGAGACGGAAAGTGTTTCATACGATGCGAAAGACCTACTTTCTCCAACACATGCTTTGCCAATTCGCGGCGGCTGGTGTCTCCAGACTTGCGATAAAGAAGTGGAAGTTCCACATTATCGAGTACGTTTAGTGAATTTATAAGATGGAAACTTTGAAAAACAAACCCAAGTGTTTTGTTACGAAACTCTGCCATTTCTTTGTCTTTCATCTTGTTTGTTTCTGTACCATTGATGAGTACTTTGCCATTGGTTGCAACATCGAGTAGCCCCATGATATTTAGCATGGTACTTTTACCACAACCTGATGGCCCCATAACGGACAGAAAATCCCCTTTTTCGACTTCCAGATTTACATTTTCCAATGCTACTGTTTCTACTTCTTTCGTCCTATAAATTTTTGTAATCCCTTGTAAATTGATTATTGACATAGTGCTGATATTTTATGTATGATTATTTTTTATTTACTTTTATACTCTTCCTAATCGAAGGAAGAGTATAAAAGATCTCCCTAAAGTTATATTACCTATTATAGAATTAATTTATTTTTAATTTTTGCTTGTTCTTGTACTGATTCATATCCGATATAATTACTTGTTCGCCTTTCTCGAGACCACTTATCACTTCTACATATTCGAAGCTGCTTTCGCCTAGTTTTATTTTTTTCTTTTCCGCTTCTCCGTTTTTCACTACCCACAGTTCATATTCTCCGGCTCCTATATAATACGTCGAATTAGGAATTCGTAATACATCATCCTGTATCCCATGAGTAACATATACATCTGTTTTCAGACCACTTCTGAGACGTGAATTACCCGAGTCTTTTAGCATGACGGTGAAATTAATTACGCCATTCTTTACCGAAGGGGTTATATTTACGACCGTTCCTTCCAGCTGCAATTGTCCGATTTTTATTATGGCTTTAGCTCCCGAACTGAGTTTCTCGGCATAGCTGTCTGCTATTTCTGCCAATACCTTGAAGTGACTCAGGTCTGAGACAATAGCTATTTGTGCTCCGGCAGAAACTTGCGAACCGATTTGATTATTTACATAGGTAAGCGTTGCTCTCTGAGGCGATAATATACGAGCATCCTTTAAGAGACGGGCACTTTCTGCCAGCGATTTTTCGAATATACTCAGGTCGAGTTGTTGGACTTTGACCTCGGCCGATGCATTTTTCTTTTCATTCACTATTTGTTCTTTTAGTTGCTGGAGCTCAAGCTTTGCTACTTCATAGTTCAATGCTGCTTGGCGTACCTTGTCTGAGGTACTTGCCCCGATGCTATCCAGATATCTTTCGTTTTTAAGCTCAGTTTGTAGTTGTTTGAGCTTCATATCCTTTACCTGTAGTTGCATTTGAAGATCCGAAATAGTATTGTCGAGACTCACTTGAGACTGGATAAGTTTGCTTTTCTTCATTTCTTTTTCGTCCAGTTTCTGTTTGTAGTCTGTTTCTATCGAGGCCAGTTCGAGCTTTAAGATCGGTTCATCTTTGTTTACCGAATCTCCCGCTTCTTTATATACTTCCAGTATCCGGCTATTGATAGGCGATACAATAATTTCTTCGGTCAGAGGAATCACTTTGCCCGATGCATTTACCGTTACTTCGATCGTTCCTCTGTCAACAGTTCCTATAATTACATTTTTCGAAGAAATCGAACCTTGCAGAAAATTTACTACGATAATAACTACTATTGCCAAACCTACTATAATAGCACCATATCGTATGATCTGTTTACGTCTTTCTTTGCGTTGCTCACTTAATGGTATCTCTCTGTCCATTTCTAATGTTTTATTATTCTACCTATTTATATCAAGTCGTATGCCGAAAATGTAAATTGTATATAATCAGTTGTTTATCGTTTTTGTAAATGTCCGATATCGGACGACTTGTTCGGAAGTAGTCATTCTTAAATGTTTGCCTATAAAGAATCAGCTGGTGAATCTGTAATTGAATTCTCCATCGAAGATTATTTACAGAGAGAAAAAAGTGTATATTTGAGGAGGTAAATTTTATACTCTTTGTAAAATATAGACCCAAATGATAATTCGTGCATTAAAATATATTCGTTATGCGGGCGAACCTCGCGAATGGAGTATCGTAGGCAGTAATGATGATTATGCTTACTTTGATAATCTAAATCTTTTGGTGGGCAAAAATGCATCCGGAAAAAGCCGGACATTAAATCTGATAAGACAAATTGCAAATTTATTTTCGGGACAGATTAGTTTGAAACAAACTGTTAGTCCTAGCGAAAACTTTGAAATCATTTTTACTGAAGGTGAAAACACATATAAGTATATACTTGCCTTCAAAAACAGGACTATCATCACAGAGGTTCTGATGTTTGATGACAAAGTCTTATTGGATAGGGAAAAGAAGATATTCATCGATCTTGAAAATAATAGAGTTGAAGCAGATGTGTCAGATAATCAACTGGCCATTACTTTGCAAAACAACGAAGGGAAATCCTATTACGAAAGTTTTGTAGAGTGGGGGAGGTCTCTTCGAAATTATATGTTTGCAAACCAGTTGGAGAAAAAGAAATTGGTGAAGGACTACGTCGGGGAGGAAAACAATAAAGATATTGATGACCCGGAGACTTTGATTCACGCTTTCTACAAGGGCAGAGAGCTGTTCGGTGAAGCCTTCATATCAGAGATTCTGTCGAGCATGCAGGATTTGGGCTATGATATTTCTAAAATCGATATAGAAGAGGTTGATGGACTTTACGGACTATGCGTTGAAGAAGATTGTAAATATACTGTTTCTCAACGTGAAATGTCTCAGGGCATGTATCGGGCTCTGTCTTTATTGATACTGCTGCATTATGCGAAATTGAAGAATATTTCATTTTGTATGTTGATTGATGATATTGGAGAGGGGCTTGATTTTGAAAGCTCTAAAAAAATAACAGACATTGTTATTAAGAAGGTGAACAAATCCAATATGCAATTCTTTATGACCACCAACGATCGCTACATTATGAACCAAATACCGCTTCGCTATTGGTCTGTAATAGGTCGGGATCATAGTAAATCGATATTCTACGATTATACAAATTCGAAAGATACTTTTGAAGACTTTAAATATACGGGACTTAATAACTTCGATTTTTTGGCCACAGACTTTTACCAGAAAGGTTTTGGCATTATGGATGAGGATAACAACGTTTGATGAGACGCATTGCTTTTTTCGTTGAAGGACAGACTGAGCAGATTTTTATAAATCGCTTGATAAAGGAAGTCTTTGGCTATAAACAGATTAACATTATTCAGAAACAATTTCGTGGAGGTTCTAATATACCCAAACAAGAGATTGTTCGGAACTCGTCATTTTCTCGAAATCCGAAGTACGAAGTGCTTATTTTTGATTGTGGATCAGACAATAGGGTAAAATCGGAGATATTAGATAACATTTCTAACCTTCGACAAAGAGGGTATGAAATGATCATCGGTGTCCGTGATCTTTATCCTATACCCATAGATGATTTGGAGAAGTTGGAAAAAGGTTTACGCTTCTTACCGAATAAGCTGAGAGCAGATGCTCCATATTTTGATATTGTAATTGCAATACACGAAATAGAAGCGTGGTTTATGGCAGAAACGAACCACTTCAAGAGAATAGACAAACGGCTGACAGGACGATTTATAAAAGATAGGCTTGGGTTTGATCCTTATGTCATAAACTCAGAATCGAGAGTCCATCCGGCTAAGGATCTGGATAATATCTACAGGCTTGTAGGTAAGTCGTATACAAAGAAATATAATGCTACGGTGAGAGTTGTAAATAAACTAGACTTTAATCGTCTCAGGCATCAGGTACGTTACGATGTGGGCTCTTTGAACAGGCTTTTAAGTGTGATCGATAACTTCAAAGGAAGTAAGAAATAGACAGTTTTTTACTCTTGTCTTATTTCTGCTCTAGCGTTATTTCTACAATTTCGGGTTGTGCAAAAAAACGGAATGGAAATCCGCCCATACCAACGCCCGAAGTAACATATAATTTTGTTTTACCCTTTTCTTTCCAACCATACCTGTATTTTTGTCCCGTTTGCATATATTCGGGATGATTGGTGGCCGGCATAATGGGAGCATACAATCCAAAAAGTGTTATTTGTCCCCCATGTGTGTGACCCGATAGCATAAGGTCTACAAGGTCTGTGTCTAGCAATTCCATGTAGTCGGGGTTATGAGACAGCAATATGCAGAAGTTGTTTTGCTTCACATCACTAATCGTATTGTCTATAATCTGCACATCTTCCCAAAGATCTCCTACACCTCCGATTTTTATACTGTCATTGCCTTCTTTTATCCAGTATGAGTCATTGTCGCAGATATGAAAGCCACAATTGCTAAAGCCTTGCTGTATTAGCTTGGCATCTTCCCAGTGATCATGGTTGCCCAATACCGTGTATACTCCGTATTTACTTTTTAGCTTTCTTATTTCGTCAAAGAAAGGATGCGAGTATGTTGTGCTCTTTAGTGTGTTATCCCCTCCGATAATCACTATGTCGGGGTTTCGTTCATTGATTCTCTCTACCAGACGTGCTACATCTTTGCTTGTAAAGTATTTCCCGGAGTGAATATCCGATACGAAGATTATCTTCTTTCCTACAAAAGCATTGGGGATATCTTTGCTTCGGAATGTCAGTTCTTTCAGTTTTATATTCCGTGCTTCCAGATAACCATATATAAGACAGATACTGGCAACCATTAAGGCTGCCAGCGAAAAATAAGCCAGATATTTCTTCCTCTTATTTGTCACTTCTGTATTTGTTATCGTAGTCTTTTATCGAGCGGCGTATAACCTCGTGTGCTGTTTTGACATCGTATGTGCCTGTAAGAATACACCGAGGAGACTTGTCTCCGGGTAAATCTTTATAGGTGGTAAAGTAGTGTTTCAGACGGTCTATTACCATTGGCGGTACGTCCGATATATCTTTGTACGCACCATAGATAGCATCATTTTCGAGTACAGCAATAAGCTTATCATCGGCTTTGTTATGATCTAGTAATCTGAAACCTCCTATAGGTCTGGCTTTCACTATTATATCGCCGTGGGTGATATCCTTTTCAGTCAGAACACAAATATCTACAGGGTCGTTATCTCCTTCTATATCAGTTCTTCCCAATTCATTGTTTGTAAGTTCTGCTACAAGGTCGGCACTATATGTTTGAGGGATAAATCCATAGAGGGCAGGAATGATATTTGAGTACTTCTGTGGTCTATCGATGCTAAGGTAACCGGTTTCTTTGTCCACCTCATATTTAACTGTATCGGTAGGTACTATTTCTATAAAGCATGTTACTACCTGAGGTGCATTGCTTCCGGCATTTATTCCATGCCATGGATGTGCTTTAAATTGATGGTCGTTCATAACAAATCTTAAAAACTTATAATGTATATCCTATTTTTTGCTGCAAATTTAAAGCAATATTTTTGTTTCACCTAAAATACTGACTTTTATAACTCAATACCTTTCGGTTACGAATTTCCAAATTCAAATCACTATCTATAAAAAGGTAACAATGTTTACAATATTCTGCTTTGCCGATTATTTGCTGTAACCAATTGATATATTACGTCTTGATAGCTTTTCTGTTTGCGAAAGGTGACAAAAGTAACACCTTTCGAACCTTATTTCACTGTCACTTTATATCTACCTTTACACTTGGATGGATATTCGGGTAGAATTAATTTAATGATTTTTTATAATAGCGATGTTTTAGCTCACAATCTATTTCAATTATTTCAAAGACCTCTATAAGAGATAATTCTGATAAGAAAAAGCAATGTTGTCGACCTTCTTTTATCTATCATTTATAAATAAAATTTAATATGCCTCTACAATGCCCAAAAAGGTAATTTGTGGATTATATAAAAATTAACTAAATACTTTAAATCGTGAACTTTTCATTATCTTTGTGTTCGAATTTTTAGAACGTAATTTCATGAGCGATGACAAACAAAGGTTGCTCGACGAGCGATACATGAGAATGGCGGCTATTTGGGCCGAAAATTCGTACTGTAAGCGCAGAAAAGTAGGTGCCCTTATTGTAAAAGACAAAATGATTATATCCGATGGGTATAATGGTACTCCTTCAGGATTTGAGAATATTTGCGAAGATGAAAACAACGAAACCAAAGCATATGTTCTGCATGCCGAAGCTAATGCAATCACGAAAGTAGCCTGTTCGCATAACAGTAGTCTTGGGGCTACGATGTATGTGACTACATCGCCTTGCATAGAATGTGCAAAACTTATAATTCAGGCGGGCATAACGCGGGTTGTGTATAATCAGAAATATCGGCGTACAGATGGAGCTTCTCTTCTCGAACGTGCGGGAGTAGAGGTCGTATTTATAGATATAGAAACTAACACAGAGGGATCGGAAGATTAAATGGAAAGCGATAAGAACTTGAACAACAATTGGGAAGGGACAAACAGCAAAATGGCAGAGAACAATAATAGTAGTAAAACTAAAAAAGGAGGAAGGGGTATTTATATCTGGCTTCCGTTGTGCATTGCTGTAAGTGTTGCTGTTGGTATCTTTATAGGAAATGCTTATTCTATATTTGGTTCGGGAAGCGGATTTTTAGGGCGAAAAGGCAATAAGCTCGACGTTGTACTCGACTATATCAATAAGTCTTATGTGGATACGGTAAATGTAGATGCGCTGATCGAAAATGCTATACCAACCGTATTGGCCGGATTAGATCCGCACTCAGATTATATTAGTGCAGATATTATGAACCGCAAAGATGACGAATTGGAAGGTCATTTTAGTGGTATTGGTGTTGAGTTTATTATATTGAACGATACGCTGACAATTGTAAAAGCCATACCGGGCGGACCTTCTGAAGCTGTCGGTATACAGGCCGGAGACAGAGTTGTAACTGTGAATGACTCTCTGTTTGTGGGCAAAGGAATAAATGAAAATAAAGTGTACAGCACACTCAAAGGACCTGAAAAGACCCAGATCAAAATAGGGGTGAAGAGACAAGGTCGTGATGAGTTGATTCCATTTGTAGTAACCAGAGCCTTTGTGCCGGTGAAGAGTGTGGATGCATCGTACATGCTTGATAATAAGATAGGATACATAAAGGTAAGTAAGTTTGGCAGCACAACATATAACGAATTTATTTCGGCAATAGCTAAATTGAAAAGTCAGGGTTGTGAATCTTTTGTTGTAGACCTCCAACAAAACACAGGAGGATACATGGAAGCTGCCATAATGATGGTGAATGAATTCCTTGCCAACGGAGAGCTTATTTTGTATACTGAAGGAAGAGCTTATCCTCGTGAAAATTATTATGCTGATAATTCGGGTACATGCAAGCAAAGCCAGATTGTGGTTCTTCTCGATGAAACAAGTGCATCAGCCAGTGAGATATTTGCCGGAGCTATACAGGATAACGACAGGGGATTGATCGTCGGTCGCCGTTCGTTTGGTAAAGGATTGGTACAGGCTCAATATAAGTTCAACGATGGTTCTGCTATGCGACTTACAATTGCCCGATATCATACACCGTCCGGTAGATGTGTACAGAAGGCATACGAAAAGGGAGACCGCCAGACATATAGCATGGATCTGTATAACAGATATAGCCGAGGAGAATTTGACAATAGAGATAGTATCAAGTTCGATAATCTACCTCTTTTCCATACTCTTTCGGGAAGACCTGTGTATGGTGACGATGGCGTTTTATCCGATGTTTTTGTTCCTCGCGATACGACAGGTATCAATTCGTACTACATGCGAGTAGCGAATAAAGGATTGCTCAGAGAGTTTAGCTATGTGTACACCGAAAAGAACAGAGATAAACTGAAGAGCTTTAAAACATGGACTGATGCTGCAAAATATTTATCTACACAGCCTATTGTCGATAATTTTGCAGACTATGCCTATACAAAGGGAATCCGTAAACAGCCATATTTGATAGATGAATCGCGTAAGCTTCTTCAAACACAGCTCGAAGCATTTATTATACGCAACTTCTTCAGCGAAGACAATTTCTATGAAATGTTCCAAAGAGATGAGCAGATGATAAAAGAAGCGGTAAGATTGCTTAAGGCTAATAAGGCTACGCCTGATGCCATAAAGAAAGGAGCATATAAATAATGTGGATTGGTTATGATATAATATAAAACAGAAGGATAAAAGTAGAACTCTACTTTTATCCTTTTTTCTTGTATTCGTTCTATTTAAGTAGAAATTAGAAAAAGAAATGTATTTTTGTTGAAGGAATTAATTATACAAACAAAATATCTCCAACGGAACAAAGAAAATAAAGAATGAATATAGCACAGCAAAAAGAAAAACTGAGAAAAGAAATATCCTTGTTAAAGAAACAATATTCAGCTGACGACTTATACAATCGTTCGGAAGAAGTATTATCGGTTTTGGAAATAACAGGAGCATTTCAGCAGGCAAAAACTATATTTATTTATAATAGCATGGGGGATGAGGTACAGACTCTCGATTTTATCAACCGTTGGAGTGCTGAAAAGAATTTCTACTTGCCAGTTGTGGTTAAGGATGATATTGTTTTCAGAAAATATGTTCAGAATACCACATTGAAGCAATCTTCGTATGGTATAATGGAACCATTGGGTGATAATTTTACCGATTATAAAAAGGTGGATTTAATTATTGTTCCCGGTGTAGCCTTCGATCGAAAGATGGGACGTCTGGGCAGAGGTAGGGGGTATTACGATCGCTTCTTGTCTCTCGTTTCGGCTCCTAAAATGGGTATATGTTTCGAATTTCAGCTTCTGGATACTATCCCTGTTGATACGAATGATATAAAGATGGATTATATTGTCTCTGAAAATGAATTTATTTGGAAATAAAGAAATATTATTTCATTTAATTATGAGTTTAAGGGGATATATTAAATAAATAAAAAATCCATATATTTGCGTTCTGAAAATAAGTTTATTCTCCATATTATTTAATCTATGTCTATAATCATTAAGGAGGTTAAAGAAGATGATAAAGCTTTGAAAAAAGCATTTATTAAATTTCCTACCGATGTTCTTTATAAAAATTCTCCATATTATGTACCTTCTCTTGTTCTGGATGAACTGGGTACGTTGAATGAAAAAGAGAATCCCGCATTCGATTTTTGTGAAAAACAATTGTTCTTGGCATATAGAGATGGCGAGATCGTTGGCCGTATTGCCGGTATTATAAATCACACAGCGAATGAAATCTGGAATCAAAAAAATGCACGCTTCGGATTTGTTGATTTTATCGACGACAACGAGGTTGTCGATGCTTTATTCGATGCGGCAGGGAAGTGGGCGAAAGCCAAAGGTATGAATGTTATAGTAGGGCCTATGGGCTTTACCGACTTAGATCACGAAGGCTTGCTGATTGAAGGTTACGACCGAGAGTCAACAATGTCTACAACATATAGTTATCCGTATTACAGAGATCAGATAGAACGCCTCGGATTTGAGAAGGATGCCGACTGGAATGAATATCGGATACCTGTTCCTGATTCTGTTCCTGAAAGACATCAGCGTATCGCTAATATGGTGATGCAGCGATATGGCCTGAAGGTACTTAAATTTAAAAGTTTAAAGCAAATAACACCGTACGTAAGTAAAATATTTGAACTGTTGAATGTTGCTTATAAGCCTTTATATGGCTTTGCTCCATTGACACAACGTCAGATAGATTACTATGTGAAAATGTATGTGCCATTGCTTCGTTGGGATTTGGTATCGATAATAATTAAAGAAGATACCGATGAGGTGGTTGGATTTGGTATAGCTATGCCCAGCCTTTCTCGCGGACTTATTAAATCTCGTGGACGATTCCTCCCATTTGGTTGGATAAATCTCTTGAGGGATCTCAAAAGTAAGAAAAATCCTGTCGTAGACCTTCTGCTGATTGGTATCTCGCCCGAATATCAAGGAAAAGGTGTAAATGCTATCATCTTTAACGATTTTATACCATCAGCGCATAAGTGTGGCTTCAAATTTGCGGAATCAAATCCCGAGTTGGAGATGAACAACAAGGTTGCTTCTCTTTGGGACGGATTTAATGCCGAGAATCATAAGAAAAGAAGAGCATATAAGAAAAATATATAAATAGAAAAAGGATTGCCTACCGAGGCAATCCTTTTCTTTTTCTACTGTCTCTTTTCACATAACTACCCTCGAGTATGGAGCAGCATCCATAGAGCAAAAATCTTTGTCTAAAAACTTAAAATAACCGGTAATGGCTATCATTGCCGCATTATCTGTTGTATATCCAAAAGGAGGGATATGTATTTTCCAGCCATAACGTTTTGCATGATCTTCGAAAGCTGCACGAAGCCCCGAGTTTGCAGATACTCCTCCGGCTACGGCAACCTCATTTATATTGTAATCTTTGGCTACTCGTCTGAGTTGTTCCATCAGTACATCTATAATTGTCTTTTGTAATGACGCACAAAGATCTTCTTTATTCTTATCAATAAAGTCAGGGTCTTTTTTCAGTTCATCCCTCAAGAGGTATAGGAAAGAAGTTTTCAATCCGCTAAAGCTGTAATTATAACCCGGTATATGCGGTTTGTTCAATTTAAATTTGGTAGGATCACCTTCTTTTGCCAATCTGTCAACAACAGGTCCTCCGGGATAACCCAGTCCCATCACTTTCGCACACTTGTCAAAAGCTTCGCCGGCGGCATCGTCGATTGTTTGTCCTACGATCTCCATTTCTTTGTATGACTTCACAAGAATTATTTGTGAATTTCCCCCCGAAACCAGTAGGCACAAAAACGGATACTGTGGTTGGTTGTCATCATCTTTATTCTCTTTGATAAAGTGAGCCAACACATGTCCGTGCAGGTGGTTAACATCAACCATCGGGATATTTAGTGCCGACGATAGCCCTTTAGCAAAAGATGTACCCACAAGCAACGAACCCATAAGTCCCGGACCTCGGGTAAATGCAATTGCGGACAGATCTTCTTTATTGACTCCGGCCTTTTTTAAAGCCTGATCTACCACCGGTATAATGTTTTGCTGGTGTGCTCGTGAAGCCAATTCGGGAACAACACCCCCGTAACTTTCATGAACCTTCTGGCTGGATATTACATTTGACAAAAGCACCCCGTCTTGTATAACGGCTGCTGCAGTATCGTCACAGGAAGATTCTATTCCTAATATAGTTATCATTCGTTGGATTTATTTTTTTCTATAATAGACTATGCTTATTACTTGCGCCAAAATATATAATATATTGTTACATTCTTAGTTATAACATTATACATATATGTTTGTTTATAAAGCGGAACAAAATTAAAAAATATAAATTATCTTCGCAAAGAAGAAATCTTAAAAGGGAATAAATGAAAAATATAACTTACTTATTAGGTTTTATTATAATATCTTTCATCGGCTGTTCGGGCACGGTGAAGAGCGACAACAGTCATTCGGCGCAAGAGAGAATAACCATTATACGCTTCGATAAAGATATATACAACTATATACAACATCCTGATGCCGCAACAGAAAAATCTCTGACCGAAAAATATCCCTTGTTGCTTCCTGCTTTTGGGCAAATCGCCATGAAGACTAGCGATCAAGCGACGTTTTTTCCTCAACTTAGAGATTACTTTGCGAATGAAGACCTACTCAAAATATATCAGGATGTATCTACTAAATATGCAGACGTATCTGTATACGAAGATAAGTTGACTGCGGTAAACGCTTTGGTAGAAGAAAATTTTCCCGGTAAAAAACTACCTCGGTTAGCGATGCATGTCTCAGGTTTCAGGGCAAATGTAATTATCGTAAACAATCTTATCTCTCTCTCGATTGACAAGTATTTGGGTAGTGACTATCCGGCTTATCAAAGTTTCTTTCAACCATACGAACGCCTTCAAATGCAACCGGAGGATATTGTAAAGGATTATATCAAAGCTTGGCTGATAAGTGATATTATAAAACCTGCCGATCACGAAACCCTTCTGTCTGCGATGATAGATGAAGGTAAAATTTTGTATGCACTATCCATTCTGCTTCCAAGCGAGGATACCGATAATCTGATAGGATATACATCCCAACAATCAGCTTGGTGCAAGAATAACGAAAAAGATATTTGGCAAAAAATAGTAAAAGAAAACTATCTTTATTCTACTGATCACATGCTTATCACCCGTCTCACCAATGATGCTGCTTCTACAACAGTAGTATCACCTCAATCTCCGGGGCGTGTAGGTGCATGGATAGGCTGGCAGATCGTAAATCAGTATGCCAATAAGAAGGGATTCTTACTGGAAGATATATTATCTATGGATGCGCAAACAATTTTGAAAGGTGCAAAATATAACCCGTAAAAAAAAGTTATTAACAGCTCCTTGTTCAAAACTTAAGTCTCCATTCAATATTATTTATTTTATCTTTGAATAAAATTTATGGAAAGGGGAGTTCAGATAAATGGCAGAGTCAAATTTTAGGAATCAGGGAAAACGCAAACCAAAGGAAACAACTTTAGTTCCGGATATAGGAAAAATACAACCACAGGCCAGAGAGTTGGAAGAGGCCATACTCGGAGCCCTAATGCTAGAGAAAGATGCTTATTCGGTTGTTAGTGATATTCTTAAACCAGAAAGTTTTTACGATTCCATTCATCAGATTATATACAGAGCAATAGTAGATCTGGCTGTACGTCAGGCTCCTATTGATATGCTTACTGTTGTCGAACAATTACGCAAAGACGGAGAATTGGAGACAGTGGGAGGGCCTGTATATATAGCACAGTTGACTGAAAAAGTGGCATCTGCTGCCCATATTGAATTCCATGCTCGTATTATAGCTCAAAAATATCTTGCGCGCGAACTTATCTCTTTTTCCTCAAATGTAACAAGCAAAGCATTTGATGAAACAGTCGATGTTGACGATCTCATGCAGGAAGCTGAGAGCAAACTGTTCGAGATATCACAGGGCAATGTGAAGAAGGATGTGACACAGATCAATCCGGTCATCAAAGAAGCCTTACATTTACTTGAAATAGCGGCAAACCGTCCTGAAGGGTTAAGCGGTCTGGAAACAGGGTTTACTCCATTAGACAAAATAACTTCGGGTTGGCAAAACTCCGACTTGGTTATTATAGCTGCTCGTCCGGCGATGGGTAAAACCGCATTCGTGCTGTCAATGGCCAAAAATATGGCTGTGTCTTATAAATATCCGGTAGCATTATTCTCTCTCGAGATGTCGAACGTACAGCTCGTAAACCGTTTGATCGTAAACACATGCGAAATACCGGGCGAAAAGATAAAGAATGGGCAGTTACTACCTTACGAGTGGGAACAGCTCGATTTCAAAATAAAAGAGCTTTACGACGCACCGTTATTTATAGATGATACCCCGAGTTTGTCAGTTTTCGAACTGAGAACAAAAGCACGCCGTCTGGTCCGTGAGCATGGCGTTAGGATTATCATAATTGACTACCTCCAGCTAATGAATGCCAGCGGTATGAATTATGGTAGCCGTGAACAGGAGGTGAGTATGATATCCCGTTCATTGAAAGGATTAGCAAAAGAATTGAACATCCCAATTATTGCCCTTTCGCAGCTTAATCGTGGGGTTGAGGGGCGTACAGGGGCAGAGGGTAAGCGTCCGCAATTGTCTGATCTCCGAGAATCGGGAGCTATCGAGCAGGATGCCGATATGGTATGTTTTATCCACCGTCCTGAGTATTATAAAATATTAGAAGATGAAAAAGGTAACTCCTTGATAGGGCTTGCCGAAATTATTATTGCAAAGCATCGTAATGGTGCTACAGGCGATGTGTTGCTACGGTTCAAGAGTGAGTTTGCCCGTTTTCAGAATATTGATGACGATTATAATTTTGGAGCAGGTCAGCAGTTCTCATCTAAGATCAACAATCACCCTGTGGCAGATCAGCCACCACATCCTATGCAAGGTGGAGGGAATGACTTTGTTCCTTTCTAATACGAGCAAAATACATATTCACATTACATATTAGGTATATAAGAAAAATCCTTTCATATTCACTATGAAAGGATTTTTTTGTCGATAATCTCATTGAAGACCTAAAGATATATTCTTTAAGTTTCTACAAAAAAATAGAGGCTGATTACATTGTTTAATCAGCCTCTATATCGAAAAGACAATTTATTTAGTTTTATTTCGCTTCAATTGCATTATCCTTATTCTTTTCTTCTTTCTTGAAGATAGCCCATGCTATTGGAGTAGCAACAAATACGGAAGAATATGTACCGATAATAATACCGATGAAGATCGCAAATGTGAAGCTTCTGATAGTATCACCACCTAATAAGAAGATACAGAATACAACCAACATAGAACTCAATGATGTATTCATCGTACGTCCTAATGTTGAGTTCAATGCCTCATTAATAGTTTCGGTTATATTGCGTTTTGGATACATGTTTCTGATTTCGCGGATACGGTCGAAGATTACAACCTTGTCATTTATAGAGTAACCTACTACCGTCAATACCGCAGCAATAAACGACTGGTCGATTTCCATCGAGAATGGCATTATCTTATATAGTAAAGAGTATAAGAAAATAACCAATACAGCATCGTGTGCTACTGCGAAGAATGTACCTGCCGAGAACGCTATGTTGCGGAAACGGATAAGGATATAGACAGCCATACATATTACGGCAATTACAACTGCGATTGTGGCAGCGGTCTTCAAGTCGTCGGCAACACTTGGCCCTACACGTTGAGAACTTTGTATATAGCTGTCGATTGTTGTATTTGGTGCCAGATATTCTTTCAATGCGCTGGTCATTTTAGCTCTGATCTCTGTTTCTACAGCATCTGTAGCTTCTTCTACTTTGTAGTTTGTTGTAACACGCACCTGACTTGTTGTAGAAGATTGGCTTGCCGATCCACTGGTTAGTACAAGAACTGTAGAACCTTGGAATTCGGGAACTAATAGTTTTTCTATATCATCAGCATTTACATTCTTGTCGAAACGAATCAAATAGTTTCGTCCACCTGTAAAGTCAATACCTCCGTTCAATCCATTGATAAATAATGAAGCCAATCCTGACACCAAAATGATGGCAGAGAAGATAACAACCTTTTTGGTCATTCCTAAGAAATTGATATTTGTATTCAAGAACAGTTTCTTAGAAAGAGATGTAGAGAATGTAAGATTTCTGAATTTACCTTTTTCGAACATATATTCATAGAATATACGTGTAAGGAATACAGAAGTAAGGAACGAAGCAATGATACCAATTATCAACGTTGTAGCAAATCCTTGTATCGGACCTGTTCCGAAGTATGCTAGAATGATAGCCGTAATTACCTGAGATGCGTGACCGTCGAAGATAGCAGAAAATGCATGTCTGTAACCGTCTACTACGGCGACTTTCACGTTTTTACCCGCTCTTAATTCTTCCCTTGTACGCTCATAAATCAATACGTTAGCATCCACAGCAAGCGCAAGTGCCAATACAAGCCCTGTTATACCCGGTAGTGTCATCACCGCTCCAAAAGCAGCTAGAATACCTATGGTGAAGAACAAGTTGACAATTAGCGCCGAGTTTGCGATTAATCCCGGTATCAATCCGTAAATAACGCAGATATAGATCATCAATAATACCAAGGCTAATAAGAATGAGAATATACCGGCAGTAATAGCTTCCTGTCCGAGAGATGGCCCTACAATATCTTCTTGTACGATATGTACACCTGCTTTCATCTTACCAGACTTAAGAACGTTCTCTAAGTCTTTTGCATCATCTACAGTAAAACGACCTGTGATCTGAGAACGACCACCTTCAATTTTGTTTTGAACGTTTGGTGCTGAATATACAGACCCGTCAAGAACGATAGCGATGCTTCTTCCTTGTTCAGCTCCTGTGATAGTAGCCCAACGTTGCGCTCCTGTAGTATTCATCTGCATATCTACTTCCCATGCAGAACCGTGTTGAGACTGGTCAGCTTTAGCCGAGATTACAACATCTCCATCAAGAGCCGGACCTTTTTTGATACCATCACCACGAAGTGAATATAGTGCAAATTGTGTTTCTTTTAGATCTTCAGCTTTGAAGCCCCAAGCAAATGTTAGGTCGCCAGGGTATAAATCTTGATATCTGTGTAAAATTCTATTTACGGCAGCTGTATCTGTTTTATTTACAAAACCTACGATAGCTCCACCTGCAAAGGTTGTAAAGTATGAACGAAGAGGTTTTGTAAATCCTAGATTATCGGTGCTTTCTACTTTTACAGAGTCTGTGGTTGCAGCAGCTAAAGAATCTGTAGCTACAGGTGCAGTAGTACCATTTGCAGCTAACACTTCTTTCGAACGCTGATCCATCAACTCAATATAGTTTTGGATTTCCTGTAGGTTGTATGTTTTCCAGAACTCAAGATTTGCGCTACCTTGCAATAGTTTCTTCACACGTTCAGGTTCTTTCACTCCCGGCAATTCGATTAGTATACGTTCTGCACGGTCTAGTTTCTGAATGTTAGGAGCAACTACCCCAAAACGGTCGATACGTGTACGCAACACATTGAATGAGTTGTCAGCAACGCTTTGCAATTCTGTTCTTAAAACAGCTACTACTTTATTATCATCATCGGTAGGAGATACCTGATCTCTCAGTTTTGTACTGAATATTGATGCTAATTTGTTATTACCGTTACTAGCTTTGAATTTATCAACAAAAATAGAGATATAGTCTCGGTTACTTCCTTTTCTGTTTTCGTCCGAAGCCTGTCCTAAAGCTGTTTGAAACGCCTCATTGTCGGGATCTCCAAGTGAACGAAGTACTGCGGCAGCATCTACTTCCACAATAACACTCATACCACCTTTAAGGTCTAGTCCGAGGCCAATTTCTTTCTCACGGCATTCTTTCAGAGTATAGCCAATGCTATCTCCAATGCCAAGGATACCTTTAGGCCAAACTTTCTCTGTAGACATTGAGTCTATGTAGAAAGTATATTGCTTATTATACAACTCATCATAGAGTAGTTGATCGCCTTTTGCATGCTCCGTAGCGTATGCAGCTGCGTATTCTTCCGCTTTCTTATCGTAACTTCTTGTTACAAACGTAAAAGACAAGTAAAACAAACAAACTAATGTTAGGAGTATTGCAAAAGTAATTACAAAGCCTTTGTTTTGCATTTTGGATTTTACTTTTTGTTATTTAATTATATTATTTCTATTTTCTTCAAAATTAATAAAATACACATATATCCCAGACACCTCTTTTAAATAAAATGAGGCCTAATGGAGATATATGCACACTTTTAGGCGTGCAAATATAATCTTTTATTCTTTACAAATCATAATAAATATAAAGAAATTAGAGATTAAGCAAATATGCAAATCGGTAGATAATAGTTTTATACTCTATGCCGATAAACATGTTCTTGCATCGATGTATTATTAATTTTCTTCCTGTTTTCTTATTTCCGCTCGTTTGATCTTTCCACTAATTGTTTTAGGTAGTTCTTCAACAAACTCGATGATGCGAGGGTATTTGTACGGAGCTGTAACCTTTTTTACGTGGTCTTGTATCTCACGCTTCAGGTGATCATTGGCCTTGTTTTTATAGTCCATAGCTAATACAATAGTGGCTTTTACTACCTGTCCGCGTATTTCGTCCGGTACTCCGGTAATAGCACACTCTACAACAGCCGGATGTGTCATCAAAGCGCTTTCTACTTCAAAAGGTCCGATACGGTATCCCGAACTTTTGATAACATCGTCTATACGTCCTACAAACCAATAATAGCCATCTTCGTCGCGCCAAGCCATGTCTCCGGTATGGTATACATTATCATGGTATACCTGTTTTGTTAGCGCTTCGTCACGATAATAACCCATAAATAGACCTAGCGGTTTCCACTTGTCGGTCTTAATAACAACTTCACCTACTTCGCCATCTTCTACCGAGCGACCGTCTGCTGCTATCAAGTCCATATCATACGCCGGATTGGGTACACCCATTGCTCCGGGTTTTGGTTCCATCCATGGGAAAGTAACAATAGTCGGCGTGGTTTCAGTTTGCCCGAAAGCCTCCATCATCTTTATTCCTGTACCTTTATAGAATGCCTCGAAAACAGATGGATTGAGAGCTTCGCCTGCTGTAGTGGCGTACTCCAACGAAGATAAGTCGTAGTGAGACAGATCTTCGCGAATCATAAAGCGAAATACTGTCGGAGGTGCGCAAAAAGAAGTGATTTTATGTTTCTCTATAAGGTGTAATACCAATTGAGGTGTAAACTTTTCATGGTCAAATACCATTACAGCCGCACCAGCTATCCACTGTCCGTATAGTTTTCCCCACACGGCTTTTGCCCATCCCGTATCGGCAACTGTAAGATGCAGACTGTTTTCGTGCAGGTTGTGCCAATATTTAGCTGTTACAATATGCCCTAAAGGGTAAGCAAAATTATGAATTACCATTTTCGGTTCTCCTGTTGTACCTGAAGTAAAATACAGCAGAGAAATATCATCATTGGTATTTACATGATCGGGACGCACAAAAGGTTTCGCTTCTTTTATTCCTTTATGGAAATCGTTCCATCCCGAAGGTATATTTTCCCCGCATGCAATAAGGCACTTCACTGTTGGCGACTCCGCCATTGCTTCATTTATGTGACTTATCACTGTTTCGTCATTTACACTCAGAATTGCTTTTATACTTGCCGCGTTATTGCGATAAACAATGTCTTTTTTTGTTAATAGATGAGTCGCCGGAATCGCAACAGCACCTATCTTGTGCAGAGCTATAACAGCAAACCAGAATTCGTAGCGTCGTTTCATGATAAGCATTACCATATCTCCATGTCCTATGCCTAACGACTGGAAATAAGCAGCTGTACGGTCGCTCTGTTCTTTGATGTCTGCAAATGTGAAATCGATGTGTTCTCCCTGGTCATTTCCCCAACAAATAGCTCTTTTGGTAGGGTTTATTCGTGCCCATTCATCAACTACATCATATCCAAAATTAAAATTATCAGGAATCTCAACGTGATAATGCTTTGCAAAATCTTCAGTTGAAGTAAAATGAATTTGTTTTACAAATTTTTCCAACATTATATAATGGTGATTAATCTTTTAGTAAATGAAAATACCAGCTTACAGCACAACAGCAATAAACTTCACTCGTTTTCCGTCCAGAGCTTTCATTCCATGCGGCAGGCTTGAATCGAAGTAGATGCTATCACCTTCTTCCAATATCAAATCTTTCCCATTTATTTGTAAAAGCATCCGTCCTTCAAGGATAAGGTTAAACTCTTGCCCGGTATGTGTGCTATGATGTATCCTTACACTATCTTGCTTGGGTTCTACTGTAACTTCAAACACATCCGCCTTTCGATTGTTAAATCCACCGGCCAGCGTCTGATAGCTGTAATCTGAAACACGCTTCACCGCTAAACCTTTTCCCTTGCGCGTCAAAAAATAGCTGCTCATGCGAGGTTCGTCGGCAAACATCAGTACAGAAACATCTATATTATGTTTCGATGCAATGTTTTTCAGTGTACTGATAGTCAAATCTTTCTTCCCTTCTTCATATTCGAGGTATACCACAGGATCGATACCACATGATGAAGCGAACTCTTCGGTCGTCATATCCAAAGCCTCACGGAGACCTTTCAGACGCTGACCTATCTGCTTAATATCTTCATTCATACCTAAAATGTATTAAATTGATTCCTCTTTTTCGGGCTTATCCTTTCTTTCTTTCTTTTTGTGTTTCGGATATTAGTATTTGCATTGCTTTAGGGATGCCGGCTTTAAATTCAAGCAATTCCCCTGTTCTTGGATGTTTCAAAATTAGTCCCCCGGCATGAAGGGCAATTCTTTTGATCGGATTATTTGAAGCACCATATTTCTTATCGCCAACAATCGGGTGCCCGATCTCTTGCATGTGTACTCTTACTTGATTCTTGCGTCGTGTTTCGAGGTCAAAATCCAATAGTGAATAGCCGCCTTTCGATTTTTGTGTCTTGTAATGAGTAACAGATTTCAGTCCTCCGTTGTCGATAAGGGATGACATCATTACAAAGTTCTTGTTCTCGGTAAGCCACGATGTTACAGTTCCATTTTTAGGGTTCGGGCGTCCTTCTACAATTGCCATGTATGAATACTTAGGTACAAGGTTGTCCCAGTTTTTCTGGAAAATATCCTGTAGCTCCATATCTTTCGCAAAGATCATTAGTCCCGAAACTTCTCTGTCGAGGCGATGCAGAACATAAACACGTGCTTTTTTATCTTTTTTCTTTACGTATTCATTCAGAGAATTATATACAGTGCGTGACTTTTCCTTATCTGTAGCTACAGATAAAAATCCTGCTTCTTTTTCGATGACAATTAAGTCGTCGTCTTCAAATACAATCTTTAATCCCTTCAATCTTTTTTCTTTTCGAGACTGATCGTATTTCATAACAGAGACCTTATCTTTTGCCTTCAGTTCGAAATCGAATTGGGTGATAAGCTTTCCGTTTACTTTGATTTGTTTATGTGCAAGAAGCGATTTAACTGCGTTGCGACTTTTACGCACTTCTTTTTGGACAAGGAAATCTAGCAATTGAGCCGGTTGATCAACTTTTATTTCCTGCAATACTTTATCTCTGGTTGTATTCCTCATTTCATTTATATATGAATATGAAACAAAGGTAAGCGTTTTTCTTTTAAGATAAACACAACATTAGATGTCGATTTACAAATATTAATTTAAATCATGGCTGCTTAAGGTTGGAGAACTTTAATGCATAGAGTCATAAAACACAGGATAATATCTTTCGCATGAAGCATGCTAGCGGAATTAACATTTATATTTTGTCTTTCAATATAATTTATCCTTACCTTTGCAGCACTTTGTTTCGTTTGTTAACGAATTAAAAGGGAATCAGGTGAAAATCCTGAACAGACCCGCTGCTGTAAGCTCTGTAAAGCTTGTGCAACATAGCCACTGTTATTCAAAATGGGAAGGCTGTACAAGTTGGAGTAAGTCAGAAGACCTGCAAAGTAATAGTTCGGACAGCTTTCGAGGAATAGAGCTTAAGAAACAGTGTCAAGATTATATAGTCTTTTCTTTGTTCTTATCGAAAGCATTTTATTGAATAATTTGTGAAGATGAGGACTTTTTTATTCTCCCTTATATTTTTATTTGTAGTAGGCTGTATGCATATACAGGCTCAGATTAATGATAGTCTTAATGCAAAGAAACTGTCAGAGATAGAAATTTCTGCACAGATCAAACCATCTGTCTCACGATCTACAACTCCACTTCAAGTTATTGATAATACAGAGATTGAACGAATAGGAATACTGTCCGTATCAGATGCTGTGCGCCGTTTTTCGGGAGTTACAGTAAAAGATTATGGAGGTATTGGAGGTATGAAAACTGTTTCTATAAGGGGGATGGGGGCTCAACATACTGCAGTTAGTTATGACGGTGTTACGATGAGTAATGTTCAATCCGGACAGATCGATATCAGCCGTTTTTCATTGGATAATGTTTCTATGATAACTCTCTCTATTGGTCAGTCTGATGATATATTTCAGGCAGCACGATCATATGCATCAGCCGGCTTATTAGAGGTAATAACATCAAACCCTGCCTTTAAGAATAAATCATATAATGGAAATATACAAGTTAAAGCTGGTTCTTATGGGCTTTTCAATCCTACTGTCTATTATGCACACCGACTGAATAAGAAATTCTCTCTTTCGTTAAATACAGGATGGGAAAGAGCAGATGGAAGATATAAATTCACATTTAAAAATGCGGATCAAACTGAAGAGCGTAAGCGTAGGAATTCTGATGTTGATATCTGGCGTACAGAATTAAACCTCTATGGGAATATGGGCAAAGCCGGCGAGCTGAAATTTAAAGTAAATTATTATGATTCGGAAAGAGGTTTGCCGGGTTCTGTAATTTTCTACAGAGACGATAATGACGAAAGAGTATGGAACAAGGATTTGTTCTCCCAACTATATTACAAAAATAGAGTTAATGATAAAATGAGTATAAAAGGGCAATTAAAATTCAGTCGCAACCATTATAAATATTTGTCAATAACCAATAATACAGCAGAAAATAAACAAGAAGACCGCATCACTCAGTATGAATATTATGCATCGGTAGGTATGATGTACAAACCTCTAAAATATCTATCCATAAGTTTATTTGAAGATATATTTCAGAATAAGTTGAATAGTAATTTTGAAGATGTGGACAAGCCGAAGAGAATTTCATCACTCACAGCTTTGGCTGCTCAATTTACTAATAAATATCTAACCGTAACCGGAAGCCTTTTAGCTACATATGTTGACGAAAGCGTTCAGATGGGAGACTCCCCTAAAGATAAGAAAAAGGTAACGCCATCTATAAGTGTATCATACTTACCTTTCGAAGAAGCTAATTTAAGACTTCGTGTGTCTTATAAAAAGATATTTAGAGTGCCAACTTTTGATGATATGTATTACATACGTATGGGCAATATAAATCTGAAACCGGAATATGCAACACAATACAATGTGGGATTGACTTGGACAAAAAAAATATCTGAGACTATTGATTTTATGAGTGTGTCTTTAGATGGTTATAAAAATAAAGTAGATGACAAAATTGTTCCTTTTCCTACAATGAATATTTTTAAGATGCGTAATTATGGAAAGGTCGATATGACCGGAGTGGATATGAATCTGCGTCTTCATACATTGTTAACATCCCAAATATTATTAAATATCACAGGCAATTATAGTTATCAGAGAGTTATAGATGTAACAGATAAAAATAGTAAAAACTATAAAGATCAAATCCCTTACACACCGCGTCATTATGGTTCGGCATCGGTAAGTTTAGAAAACCCTTGGTTAAATTTTGCATATACTGTTATTATATCAGGCAAACGTTACGCTCTTGATCAGAATATACCTGAAAATGAGATAGGATCATATACAGATCATAGTATTTCACTAAATAAATCTTTTATATTAAACAATAATAGCTTACGCCTCCAACTCAATTTAATTAATCTGACAAACAAGAATTATCAAATTGTACAATATTATCCTATGCCGGGACGATCTTTTACAATATCAGCTAATTATAATTTTTAAATATTTATTCATATGAAAATAAATAAAATTTTTTACACATTTCTCTTTGTAGCATTAGTTTTAGGATTCGCATCATGTAGTGATGACGAAGGCTATCCTGTGGTTGAACCTCCTTTGGTAGGAACTGGATCATATATTTTAAATAGTGGAAAAAGTGGGAGTAACAACGCTAATATTGCTTATTACGACTATCAAACAGGAAAGGTTACTTATAATGTATTTGAATCAATAAATAGTAAAGGACTGGGAGATACAGGACAAGATATAATAACCTACGGAGATAGAACTTATATAGCAGTATCAGGATCTGCTGTTATTTATGTTTTGGACAAAACGGGTAAAATATTAAGTACTATAGAATCTACTAAAGATGGAAAAAAGCAACAGCCTAGAAATCTTACAGCTTATGATGGTAAAGTATATGTCACATATTTTGATGGGTATTTGGCCAAAATAAATCCGAATACTTTAAAAATTGAAGCTGAGGTAAAAGTTGGCCGTAACCCTGAATATGTACGAGCATCCAAAGGAAAATTATATGTCGCAAATTCAGGAGGGTTGGACTATAATACAGCTACTGGTTATGATAAAACAGTTTCGGTTGTAGATGTAGCGACTTTTACAGAGATTAAGATGCTAGATGTTGTTATAAACCCTGATAAAATGGTTGTAGATAGTCAAGGGGATATCTATGTAATATCAAATGGAAATTATAATGATGTTCCAAATACATTGCAACGAATAGATGCAGATACACAAGAAGTAACTCAGGTAGGAAATGCTACATGGATGACAATATGTAACGATAATATATACATTATATATTCTCAATACGATGCCAATTGGAATCAGATTATAACATATAGCGTATACGATGCTAAAGCAGAAAAGGTATTGACTAACAATTTTATTACTGATGGTACTGTATTGAACAAACCATATAGTATATCATCTGATCCTGTGAAGAAATATATCTTTATAGGTACATCAGACTATAAGACCGATGGAGATATGTATGTTTTCAATACAGATGGTAAATTAATTAAAACATTTGACACAAAAGGTTTGAATCCGATTGCAGTATATCCTACAGTCAAATAAGCGAAGTTCATACAAACTCATAGTTATATTTCTATGAGTTTGTATGATTAATAACTACAAATCAAATTAAAAATTTAGTAAATCAGAAGATCACTCAATTTGAACGGAATTATATTCTTATTAAAATAAAATATTGTATTTACTAAAAATTTTAAATTATGAAAAAGTATTTATTGTTAATCCTTAGTCTATCGTTTCTTATTTCTTGTGAACAAGAAAAAGAATTTGATACTACTATGGATTTAAGAGAAGAGGTCGCAAAAAAAGTACATATCTGTACAGCAGATTTTTATTCTGGTGTTTTTGATGATGAATTGCCTAATACTAAAGCCGGGATATTGAATTCTAAACAATGGGCAAACAATAGTGTAATACGTGTGAAATTTTTAAATGGATCAAGCTATCTACAACAAAAAGTAAAACAATATGCAGTGGAATGGTCTAAGTATTGTGATATTACATTTGAATTCGTTAATAGTAATGTTAGTGCAGATGTAAAAGTTGCATTCCAGTGGAAAGGTGATAATACATCCTGGTCGCATTATGGCACTAATCATAAAAAAATAGACCAAAATAAACCATCTACAAACTTTGGCTGGTTTGATGAAAATACACCTGAATACGAATTCAGTAGAACTATAGTACATGAATTTGGACATACATTAGGATTGATTCATGAGCATCAAAATTCCTACAGTAGTATACAATGGAATAAGCCTGTAGTTGACGCATATTATAAAGCACAAGGTTGGAGTGATAATCAGATCTACGAAAATGTTTATAAAAAATTCACTACAACAGAAAGTAATTCTGCGGGTTATGATAATAAATCAATAATGCATTACTCATTGCCTGCTTCGCATACATTAAATGGTTATACAGTGGGATGGAATAATTATTTATCAGAAATGGACAAGTATTTTATTTTTAATCAGTATGGAAAAAAGAATTTATATATCGAAGTTGGAAGAATAATAGGTCCTGGACAAGGCCCTTATATTGATATGGCAGCAATTCTACACACAAGAAATGGAGAAGAAATCATTCTGAAATATGATTTGATCCCTAGTGCTTATAGCTATAATTATCTGGCACAAGAAATTAATAGATACAGAACTATTTTCGGAATCTTTGTTGTACAAAATTGGGGTAATTTCATTAATATAGACGATTATCCATCCCAATCTGAAATTACAGGTATTGTCAGTAATGTTATATTTACAAAAAGCACATTAAAAAAATGTACTTACAATGGAATTTTATATCTAGTTCCAGATTATAATGGAGACATTCCAAAATCTAACAGTGCATTTGCAATACAAGAAGATAAAGTGCTTGATATCTATGGTATAAGGAGTTTTGTTAATGGTTTGTCGACTACAACAATAAGTAAAGAAACGCTTCTTAGTAAGTATACAATATCAACTTTATAATTAGTCAGAAACTAGTCTACGATTAGATAAAATCCAAAAATGAAATCATTCAATATCACACTACTTTTCACTATCATTCTTGTCTTGACCGGCTGCAACAAACAAAAGCCTGTCGGACAAGATGAGAGTGCTCTTCATAAACAGACGGACTCTGTTTATACAGTCCATTATGCCAAAGGGTTTCAAGTGAAAAAGTATAATGATTATACCCTTGTTACTGTACGTGACCCGTGGGACACTACTCGGTTGTTACATACCTATGTGCTTGTAGACCGAACAAAAGAATTGCCAGCCAATTTGCCGAAGGGTGTCGTTGTGAAAATTCCACTTCAGAATGTAGCTACCTATTCTACTATTCATTGTTCATCTTTGAATGAATTGGGGCAAATAGATATTATAAAAGGAGTTTGCGAGCCGCAGTATATAAAATTGGATGTAATTCAGCAGCGTGTAAAAAATGGCGAAATAGAAAATCTGGGGATGGCTAGCAAGCCGGATGTGGAGAAAATAATTATGTTGAATCCCGATGCTATTTTTGCGACACCAATACAGGGTTGGACATACGGCAATGTGGAGAAAACAAATATTCCGATACTCGAAACTGTAGACTATACAGAATCTCATCCACTGGGACGCGCTGAATGGATTCGTTTTTATTCTTTATTCACAGGAAAAGAACACTATGCCGACTCTCTGTTTGCTATTACAGAGAAAAATTATAAAGAAGTTAAAGACATCGTAGCCAATGTAACTAAGAGACCTTCGGTACTCCCGGATATACCTTATCAAGGGAAATGGAATATGCCGGGTGGCAGAAGCTTTATGTCCAATATGTTGTCTGATGCTGGAGCAATATATCCATGGAATGAAGACAAATCAACATCATATATGCCACTTAACTTCGAAATAGTTTTTGACAAGGCCGGAGAGGCTGATATCTGGATTATCAAATACAATACCCCGTCGGATATGACTTATACAAGTCTTGAGAAAGAATATAAGCCATATTCCTACTTTAAAGCATTCAAAAGTAAAAACATATATGGATGTAACACCGCTTATAGCAGTTATTACGAAGATTTGCCTATACATCCCGACTATATCTTAAAAGATATGGCCTATGTATTTCATCCGGATCTCTTCCCTGACTATAAGCCGAAATACTATAAACGGATTAGTGAATGATTATTTATATATAGGTAAGCAAAAGGCGTTGGAATCTTAATTGATCCGGCGCCTTTTCTATATTTACTCTCCTTATAATCTTATTTAATCGAACGCAACAACATGCTTATATAGTTGGGAATACTAATTATTTAGAATGCAAACGTTTGCATTCTTTTTTATGCAAGTAAATTTATTCAGGATAATAACAGTGGTATCAAAAGCCATAGATTTGTGATACAGAAGGCTATTGTGCCAAAATAACCTAATACACTTATTAGTATCATGAAATTATTAAGATTCTTTTTCCCTCTATTACTATGCATATTTTTATCATGCAGTGATAATGGTCCCAACAATCCTGATATACCCGAAGTACCTGTAACGCCAACAATAGGCAGTCTTAGAGATGGTATTAGTGTTATCAGCGACGATTCATTGGCTTTTGTCCTTTTTGCTCCTAAAAAACAAACGGTTCACCTTATCGGAGACTTCAATAATTGGACGGTTTCGGATAGCTATAAGATGAAAAAAGACGGGGATCGTTTCTGGATAAAAATAGGCAATCTCCAAAAAGGGAAAGAGTATATATGTCAATACCTCATAGATAATTCGATAAGGATAGCAGACCCCTATACATCTAAAGTTTCTGATCCGGATAATGATCGTTATATCTCTAATAATGTATACCCTAACTTGATACAGTACGCTACGGGAAAGACTTCCGAGATAGCCATGGTCGTAAATACTGCTCCGGCTTCTTATTCTTGGAAAGTAAATACTTTTAAGGTTGATAAGCCAGATAATATGGTTATCTATGAGATCCTTATTCGTGATTTTACAGAGCAGGGAACGATTAAGGCTGTTGAAGAAAAAATAAGCTACCTTAAAAATCTTGGTGTAAATGCTGTAGAGCTAATGCCATTCAATGAATTTGAGGGCAATAATAGTTGGGGATATAACCCGTCATTCTATTTTGCTACAGACAAAGCATACGGTACACCTAACGACTATAAAGCATTTATTGACGCATGCCACTCTAATGGAATTGCTGTGATAATGGATATGGTACTAAATCATAGCTATGGACAAAGCCCGATGGTGAGAATGTATCAGGGTAGCGATAAAAACCCTACAGCCGATAATCCTTGGTACAATAAAACATCGCCTAACTCCAGTTATTCTTGGGGATATGATTTTAATCACGAGAGTGAGTATACTAAGGCATTTGTAGACAGTGTTTGTGCATATTGGATGAAAGAATACAAAGTAGATGGATTTCGTTTCGACTTTACAAAAGGTTTTACCAATACAAAAGGTGATGGATGGAGTAAAGACGACAGTCGTATAACGATACTTAAAAGGATGGCTTCCGAAATTTGGAAACGGAAATCTGATGCAATTGTCATTTTTGAGCATCTTACAGCCAATGATGAAGAAAAAATATTGGCAGACTATGGAATTAAACTTTGGGGAAATATGAATTATAACTTCAATGAGGTAACGATGGGTTGGGGGGCTGAAGCCGGAGACAATGGTCTGAAAGGTGATGTTTCATGGGCTTCGTATAAGAAAAGAGAATGGTCTAAACCAAACTTGGTTGCTTACATGGAAAGTCATGATGAAGAAAGAATTATGTTCAAAAACAACTCATACGGAAAAAGCTATGGTGATTACAATGTGAAAAATTTAGCAACAGGATTAAAACGAACAGAAGCGGCAGCAGTTATCTTGATGTCATTACCCGGACCTAAAATGATCTGGCAGTTCGGAGAGCTGGGCTACGATGAGGAATTAAATAATGACCGTTTGGGGGAAAAACCTCCTCATTGGGAGTATTACGATGTACCTGCAAGAAAGAATCTTTACGATGTGTTTGCTAAAATAAATAAACTTCGTAATACGAATACTACCTTTTATACGAGTGACTATACTATTGATTTAGCAAATCAATATAAACAAATATTATTAAAATCATCAACAGAGTCTATCTGTGCCATAGCTAACTTCGATGTCACAGAATTAACTCAGAAAGTTAATTTCGGAAAAACAGGTAAATGGGAGGACTATTTTACGGGTAACCAGCTAAATGTATCTGATAATTCTATAGATATTACACTCCAACCGGGAGAATACCGGTTATACATAACCAAATAAAAAATACAAATAGGACTTTAAAAACTACGTATTACTTTAGGTGTTTTTACAATAACCTTTGGCCTTGGTCAAAGGTTATTTCTATTTAATGCGATATATCATTTACAACTCCCATCGAAAATTGATATATTTGTCAAAAATAAATGCTATTGATATGAAAAATGTTTTAGGATTGCTGCTTGCTTGTTTCTTCTTAATAACAGCAAGTGCGCAACGTTTAGACCTTATGGATATTAATTCTGGCAAATACTCTGCTCGAGGTGTTCAGCCGGTTGTGTCATCTGCCGATGGCGAATCTTATTTTCAGGCAGATAATAAAAATTCGATGATCATCAAGTATTCGTACAAAACAGGTTTGCCTACCGATACTCTGTTTAATGTGAATAAGGCACGTGAATGTACGTTTAGCTCATTTCAGGGATTTATAATCAGCCCCGATGAGAAACGCCTGGTAGTGTATAATGATTACGAACCGATCTATCGTCATTCATTCAAAGCAAATTACTATTATTACGATATTAGACGAAATTTAGTTCGAAAACTGACTGAAAATAAAGAAAAGCAATCAATCCCGACTTTTTCTAAAGATGGAAGAATGTTGGCTTATGTTATCAACAACAATATATGGTTAGTCAAGTTTGATTATGATACAGAATCTCAGATAACAAAAGACGGAGCATTGGGTAAAATAATCAATGGGGGAACAGATTGGGTATATGAAGAAGAGTTTGCAACGACCAGTATTATGGATTTTTCTGAAGACGGGCGTTTGTTGGCATTTGTAAGATTCGACGAAACAAATGTGCCTGAGTATTCGATGCAGATGTATGAAAACAAACTTTACCCAACTTCATTTTCGTTCAAGTATCCGAAGGCCGGAGAACAAAACTCGAAAGTAACATGTAACGTATTCGATATTGACTCGAAGACAATACGGAAAATGAATATACCTGATAATGTTGAGTATATCCCACGTATACAGTTTTTACCTACCGGGGACGATTTAGCAATAATGACATTGAACAGAGAGCAGAATAAATTTGATCTGTTTCTTGCAAATGCACGCTCATCGGTATGCCGCTCTATCCTTCATGAAGAGAACAGCAGATATATAGACTCAGAATTGTTAAACTATATATACTTCTTTGGAAATCAGTTTGTGTATGTTAGCGAAAAGGATGGATATTCTCATATATATCTTTATGATAAGAATGGTGCTCAGCAAAAGAAATTAACTTCAGGAAACTACGATGTAACAAGCCTATTGGCTATTGATCCGGTTTCTAAAACTGTTTTTTATGAAGCTGCAGAAGACAGCCCTCTCCAAAGAGCAATCTACAAAGTGGATATGGTGAAAGGAATCAAAACTAAATTATCTGCAAAGCAGGGAACTAATGCTGCAACATTTAGCAAGAATGGGAAATATTACATCAATAGTTATACCAATATCTCAATACCTCGGATTGTTACCGTACACGACGCTACAGGAAAGGAACTTCGAGTATTGGAAGATAATGCTAAATTGAAAAATACATTAGCCGGACTCAACTTACCTAAAAAGGAGTTTATTACTGTAAAAGCGGCTGACGGACAAGATCTGAATGCATATATAATGAAACCGGTGGACTTCAATCCATCACGCAAGTACCCGTTGGTAATGGTTCAGTATAGTGGGCCTAATTCGCAACAAGTAGCGGATAAGTACGGTGTTGACTGGACAGATTACCTGACTACCCAAGGATTTATTGTTGCTTGTGTTGACGGACGCGGAACTGCAGCTAGAGGGGAAGACTTTCGCAAGTGTACATATATGAATCTGGGTATTTACGAATCGGACGATCAAGCAGCTGCCGCAAGACATTTTGCTTCTTTACCTTATATTGATGGAAGTAAAATTGCTATTTGGGGATGGAGTTATGGTGGATACAATGTCCTAATGAGTATGAGCCGGGGGAATGGCGTATTCAAAGCCGGAGTTGCTATTGCTCCTGTTACCGATTGGAAGTTTTATGACTCTGTATATGCAGAACGCTTTATGCGTACTCCACAGCAAAATGAAGCCGGATATCAATCAGGCTCTCCGATTTTACTCGCTAACAAATTAGAGGGGAATTTATTATTAATACACGGTTCTGCTGACGATAATGTACATTTTCAAAATACGATGGATTATGCTGCTGCATTAGTCAAAGCCAACAAGCAATTCGATATGTTTGTGTTCACGGATAAAGATCACTCTATACGAGGTGCAGCTAACAGAACTTATTTATTCGAAAAGGTTATTAAGTTTCTAAAGACAAATATGTAAATAAAATATTTCATTTATATTAAAAAGGAATGCTGATATCAGCATTCCTTTTTGTTTTTTATCAACCAGTAATTCTGGAGTTAGCTCTTGGCTTTATTTAATTTGTCCAAAACTTTCTTTTCCACTTCATCAGCCAATTCGCTTAATTGTTCAGACTTGTAGGCTGCACGTTCCTTTAGATATTCCAGTTGGTTTTTTCCAACATCGATACCATCTTTTATTTTTTTCTTAGCCTGATCTGATAATTTATTTAAGTCATCACATACACAATCTAGCTTACCACTTTCTGCCAACTTATAAATAACGAGCGCAAGACCTATACCGGCTGCTGCTCCGATTAATAGTTTCTTCATAATGTTTCTATTTTTATTTAATATTAATGTGTAGTATACTCTTAATTTTAAACATAAGGAAGACATACTTTGTTCAAATAATAGTAATTTAGGATATTTAGGACACTTATACCGCTTTATAGGACTTTTGACGATCATATATATTTATCAACTTTACCTAAAAGTTAATCTTATGAAAATAGCATTATTTCTTAAAAACGATAAGATTGACGATTCCGATATAGATACAATACCTATAATCGTTTTGCATACCGACAGTAATACAGTCGTGGAGATCGAAAAAGATATTCTAGTAAAAAAGGACGTCAATTATTTGGCTCTTTGGTTGTTGACTAAGCGAATCAAAGAGGTGTATGTTATGGATATTGATCCGCTTATCCAACAACTATTCGAGAGGCTGGGTGTAGTAGTTCGCAAATATGATGATATGAAAAAGAACCCCTTACTAAGGAAGTTTATATCATGATATTTCGATTTTATCGCGAAACTCTTTCCCGTTTTTATGTTTTATTTTTCTCTTCCCCCTAATGCATTAAGTCTCTCTGTATTGTACGGGAGTTAGTCCTGTATGCTTCTTGAAAAATCGCCCGAAGAAAGAAGGATTGGGGAAATTTAATTCGTCTGAAATCTGTAAAATTGTGTTCGTTGTTGTTTTTAGCAGATGTTTTGCTGATGCAATCAAAGCTTCATTAATCCACATAAAGGCTGTCCTGCCTGTTCTGCTTTTTACAATAGTTGATAAGTATTTTGGTGTGAGACACATTTCACTCGCATAGAACTGTAACGATCGTTCTTTTTTGTGATATTGCAATAATAAATTAAAAAAGCGTGAGATTAATTCATCCTGATGCGAAGATGTATTCATGTTATCACACTCGTATTTACTTACATCTTTGATCCGATTATAATATATATTACCTATTTCGGTTAGCATTGCATATAAGAGGCTTTTTGCCATTTCATTCCTGAATGGATGATCTCTGCGCTTGTATTGTTTAACAATAAAAGAGTGGAACTCCAGATATTTGTTGGCTTCCGTTTCTGATATTTTTATACAAGAGTTTTGCATAATACTTCTCGATATGTCGAAGTTCGATATATTGGGCATTTCTGTGAGAAAATCTATAGAGAAAATTAAAAATTCAAGCATCAGATCTTCACTACGTGTGATAAATTCTGTGACAAACTGAGGCATGATTGTAATAATCATGTTTTTCTCTATATCATATTCTTTGAAATTTATTTTTATACGAGCATTCCCTTTAATACAAATGGCAAAAGCTACGCCATCGAGTATAAACGGAAAATTGGAGGACAGAGGAGGAAATAATACTGCTTTATCGGATATAATAAAATTTTTGATTGCAAAAGGATCTATATGTTCTGAAATATCCTCTAGTTGGATTTTTGCCAATTTCATATTTTGAATTCTTTTTGTGTAAAAAGTCGATTAAGATGAATGCAAACATAGTCTATTTTCATTGAAATATAGAAAAAGTCAAAAAGAACTTTTGAACATATAATAAGAACTTTAGACTGTTTTTGTTCTCAACAATTTTTCAAAGTTATGCCTAAAAAGAATTTTAGAACATCTTTAAGCCAAAATAGACCTTTTGTCGTTCTCTATTTTGTTAGACCTTTGTCTTCATCAATAAGAGAATATCTTAAAAGATTGAGTTAATTAAATAAAGGTAAATTAAAAACAAAAATTAAAAGTTATGAAAAAGTTATTTTTTACACTTGCAATTATGTTAGGTCTAACAGCAACAGTTTCAGCACAAGATGTTGGTCAGATATGGGTTGGAGGTAGCGTTGGTTTCAACAGCACTAAAATTGACGGTGGCGACAGAGTATCATCATACCGTATTCTTCCTGAAGTAGGTTATGCATTTACTAATAATATGGGAGTAGGTATCAGATTGGGTTATGCACACAATAAACCAGCATTAAACGGTTCTGTTAATTCCGATATTATTTTCAAAGATGCATTTACTGTAAATCCTTTCCTACGTATGTCATTTCTTAAAGGAACTATGGGTAGCCTGTTTGTTGATGGCGGTGCAGCATATACTTATGGAAAAACTGATTATATGGTATCTACAGGTCAGACTGCCGCTGAAAAGTATAAATTGAATGCTTGGGAAGTTGGTTTCCGTCCGGGTGTAGCAGTTAATGTTACAGATAAAATTACTTTAACAGGTAAATTCGGATTCTTAGGTTATCAACATGCAAAATATGCTGGAATCAAAGGTGATAATTTCGGATTCGATTTCGATCTTAGCCAAACAGAAATTGGTGTAAACCTTGTGTTCTAATAATTTAGACTTATTCTATAATAAAACAAAAGCCGTCCTTTAAAGGACGGCTTTTGTTTTATATAATATCTACTTAATGCGCGAATAGCTTATCTGTCTTGTTTAAGTCTGTCGGCCATAGCCTTTCCCAGAGAGACACAGTCTTCATAAGTATTTAGGTTCATAGCTTGCTTCATTTCTACCGGCGAGCCTATGACTTCAAATTTACTGTCGCTTGCAAATTGAGCCAAACGCTTAACTGCTGCTCCCGCCCAGGTAAATGATCCGAAATATCCAAAATAACGGTGCTTCATATCACGACCTTCAATTTTCGATATTAGATATTCTACCTCAGGAAAGAGTTTGTTGTTATATGTAGGAGATCCGATGATCAATCCTTTGTATTTGAATATATCACGTATAATGTATGAATGTGAACGCTTCGATACATTATGTAATATAACCTCTTTTATCCCTTGTTGAGCCAGTTCGTAAGCTACTGTTTCAGCCATTTGCTCAGTGTTGCCATACATACTGCCATAAGCAATCACAACGCCTTCATCGCCTTCATAACGGCTTAGCTTGTCGTATATGCTTATTACTTTTTTTATCTGTTCGTCAAGAGTCCATATTGGACCATGTGTAGAACAGATATATTTTATTTCGAGAGTATTAAGTTTTTCAAGAGCTTTTTGTACCGGAGAGCCAAACTTGCCTACAACGTTAGAATAATAACGCACCATCTCATCGTAGTAGCGTTCAGGATGTAGTTGTGCATCGGTAATACCACCATCAAGAGTTCCGAATGTACCAAATGCATCGCCCGAGAATATGATCTTATGATAAGTATCATATGTCATCATTGTTTCAGGCCAATGTACCATTGGTGTCAGATTGAAAATAAGCTTATGTTTGCTACCTAAAGACAGTTCCTCACCGTCTTCTATAATTTTTACTCCATCTGAGATTCCATAAAATCCTTGTACCATCTCAGCCGTACGTTTGTTACCTACGATCTGTACATTCGGGAATCTGTTTCTAAGCAATCCCAGAGAACCTGAATGATCGGGCTCCATGTGATTGATGATTACATAGTCAAGAGACTTTCCATTTAAGGCTATTTCCAGCTTATGGAAAAAGATATCAGAATAACATACGTCTACTGTATCAAAAAGAGCTGTCTTCTCATCTACAAGAAGGTATGAATTATAAGATACGCCTTTAGGGAGTGGCCATAAGTTTTCGAAAAGATTCTTAGTGCGGTCATTTACTCCGATATAGTAAAGGTCATCTTCTATTGGAATTGGTTTTAACATACGAAATTACTTCTACTTCTTTATTGTTTTGCTTTCTATTGTTTCTTTTTTTCTTGTTGCATTCCACACCAGCCAGATACCCCATAGTACGAATGGGATACTTAGCAATTGTCCCATATTAATACCGAAAGTAGCTATCATATTAACCTCAAATGGCTCCTGTACATTTTTTATATATTCGATAAAAAATCTGGAAAGGAAAATCCCTATAAGTGAGACCCCTAATATCAGGCCTTGTTTGTTTTTTGCATTTGTTCTATAGAATAGATATAGTCCTACACAGAATATAGCGAAGTAAATGAGAGCTTCATATATTTGTGTCGGATGACATGGCAGTTCGTTTGAGCCACCTTCAGCTATTGGAAAATGCCAGTGCGGATCGCGTACAAAATTGAAACCCCAAGGAAGAGTTGTCGTTCCTCCGTATATTTCAGAATTCATTAAATTACCAAGTCGTATACATGTTGCACCAATGGCAACACCTACTATCAAGCGATCGAGAGCCCATATCATACTTTTTTTGGTAACTCTGACCGAAAACAGCCATATACCAACAGTCATGCCTATTGCTCCTCCGTGGCTCGATAAACCACCTTCCCATACCATCAGCATCTTTAACGGGTTGCTTAGGTAATATACCGGGTCGTAAAACAAACAATGCCCCAATCGTGCTCCGATAATGAGGCCCGTGAGAACATAGATGAATAACGAATCGAACCATTTCTCAGGCAGCTTCTCCGCTTTGTACATTTTTTGCACAACAATAGTTGTTAGCAGTACTCCGGTAGCCCAAAGTATTCCATACCATCGTATTTCTCGTCCCAATATAGCAAAAGCATCAGGGTTTACATCCCAGGTAATAAATGAAAGCATATACTTGTTTTTATTTCAAAATTTTTACTTTACCTTTTTTCGGAGTACAAATATATAAAATACTTATCAATAGATATACTTTATTGAGATAAGTTAAAGTACTCTTTGTTAATATTTGCGTATAAAGTATTTATTGATAATTATTTGTGCGTTTTAGAAGGAAGAGTTTATTATATATAATTATTCTAAATAGAGAGGCGTCTATTCATTTGAATATTAGTGTATATAAGGGAATGTTAATAAAATATCCTAAAGCTTCGCTTTTTGTTTACATTTTTCATATCTTTAAGAACAAAAAAGCTTGTTGTATAAACGAGTTTGAATTTATATCGCTTGTTTGTTGACATATTAAATACCGAAAATCTATCAGTAACATTATGGATTACAATTATAAAAAGACCAATGCTTACCTCAAATTTGATAAATCGCGGATGGTTAACCTCGAATACTCGCTTTATCGTGAGATTTTGAGAACAAACCGGAGGGGAGCATATCACTGTACAACATTAGTAGAGTGTAACACACGAAAGCAACACGGACTACTCGTTCTTCCTGTACCCCGTTTGGGTGATACAAATCATGTATTGCTATCATCCTTAGATGAAACAGTAATACAGCATGGTGCGGATTTCAATCTGGGGATACACAAATATGATGGAAATAATTATAGCCCGATGGGGCATAAATATATACGAGAATTTGATTGCGACTCGTTGCCGCGAACGATATATAGAGTAGGGGGGGTGATTTTATCTAAAGAGAAGATGTTTTCTTTAGAGGATAACTCTATTTTTATCAGATATACACTGATAGATGCTCATTCGCCTACAACGATGCGTTTCAAGCCTTTCTTGGCATTTAGAGATGTCAACGAATTAACGGAAGAGAATCCGATAGCAGATCTTGGATATAAGGAAGTGGAAAATGGCATCAGTATGTGTATGTATACCGGCTATCCCGATTTGTTTATGCAGTTTAATAAGCCTGTAAATTTCGTCTTTGAGCCAAACTGGTATAAAGGTGTAGAATATATGCAGGATATGAATCACGGATTACCATACAAAGAAGATTTGTATGTACCCGGATATTTTGAATTACCCATACAGAAAGGTGAGTCGGTAATATTCTCAGCGAGTGATATTCACGTAGATACGAGTAAGCTGGTTTTCTCGTTTGAAAAAGGTATAAAAGAGCGTACCCCTCGTTCATCTTTCTATAACTGTTTGAAAAATTCAGCACATCAGTTTTATTATCGTCCCACTAAAGATGAACTATATTTACTGAATGGTTATCCTTGGGGTGAGGTTAAGGCCCGAGAGCAATTTATGGCTTTGGAAGGACTTACGCTAGGCGTTGGCAAGAAAGATGCTTTTGAAGAGATTGTTGATACTGCTATTCCTACAATCCAGCAATTTATGGAGGGGAAGCCAATAGCCGGATTTCTGAAGGATATAGGTGATGCAGATGTACTTTTATGGGTGATACGCGCCCTTAAAAAGTTTCAGGTGTATGACCCTGAGCGTTTTTATTTAAAATATGCAAGTTTGGTTAGCCAGATCGTAAGCTTTATACAAGAAGGCAATCACCCGAACTTGAAGCCATTAACGAATGGGTTACTTACTGTAGACAATAAAGTTGGTTATCCGAGTTGGATGCATAATAAGATTTCGGACGGACTTTATTTGGCTCCTCGTACAGGGTGCTTGGTTGAGGTTAATGCGTTTTGGTATAATGCACTCAAGTTTAATGAAGAAATAGCACGCAATCAAGATAATCCGAAACTGGAAAGAAAGATGGCTCTATTGGCTGAGATAACCAAAACATCATTTTTGGAAGTCTTTCTTAACGATGGTGGCTATCTGTACGATTATGTTGTAGGTAATTTCGTAGATTGGAGTGTCAGACCTAATATGTTATTGGCTATAGCTGTCGATTATCCACTGCTGGGTAAGCGACAAAGTAAAAGTATAATTGATATAGTAACTAAAGAATTACTTACACCTAAAGGCATTCGTTCCCTTAGTCCGAAGAGCATTGGCTTTCGTCCGAGATGTGAAGGCTCAATATATGATCGCCTCTACAGTGCTTTTAATGGTGCGGCATGGCCGTGGCTGCTGCGGGCATATCAGGAAGCTTACCTTAAAATATTCCAGCAGAGTGGATTGTCTTTTCTCGACCGTCTTTTGATTGGTGTTGAGGATGAAATGTCTAACGATGGCATAGGTTCTTTATCTTCTGTGTATGATGGCAGTATCCCTTATTTCGGACATGGGCAGATTTCTTATGCCATAAATGTTGCCGGAATAATAACTGCTCTCAATGTCCAGAAAATGTTTGGAGATGAATATTGAATGATAAAGAATACGTCTTTATGCAATATGATTTAGATTTTTTAATTTACAGAATAGTTTCGAACTAAAATATATGAAAGCATTAATGTTTGGATGGGAGTTTCCTCCCCACATATTAGGCGGGCTTGGGACAGCCAGTTATGGATTGACAAAAGGTATGTCTTTGCAGCCTGATATGGAAATCACATTTGTTATACCTAAACCCTGGGGCGATGAAGACCAGAGTTTTCTGAAAATAATAGGAGCATGCAATACCCCTGTAGCCTGGCGTGAGGTATACTGGGATTATGTGAGTGAGCGCCTGTCGAAATATATGGACCCTCAGGAATATTATAATCTACGCGATCATATTTATGGCGATTTTAATTATCTGCATACAAATGATTTGGGTTGTATCGAGTTCTCGGGACGTTATCCCGACAATTTGCTCGAGGAGATAAATAATTATTCTATTGTGGCCGGAGTGATTGCACGCACTCATAGTTATGATATAATACACTCACATGATTGGTTGACTTATCCCGCAGGAATACATGCCAAAAATGTTTTGGGGAAACCTTTAGTTATACATGTGCATGCAACAGATTTTGACCGTAGCCGAGGCAAGGTAAATCCGCAGGTTTATCAAATGGAAAAAAATGGTATGGACTACGCAGACCATATTATCTGTGTGAGCGAGCTGACCCGGCGAACAGTGATTGAGAAATATCATCAAGACCCGGCAAAAGTGACTACTGTACATAATGCTGTAGAACCATTAAGTGCCGAGATTGTCGCTATAGAGCCTCAAAAAGGTAAAGACAAAGTTGTAACTTTCTTGGGGCGTATCACGATGCAAAAAGGTCCTGAATATTTTGTGGAGGCTGCCGCTCGTGTACTCGAAAAGGCTAAACACATTCGTTTTGTGATGGCCGGTAGCGGTGATATGATGGAACGTATGATCTATCTTGCAGCCGAAAGAGGAATATCGGATAAATTTCATTTTACTGGTTTCCTTAAAGGAAAACAAGTATATGAAATGCTGAAGCGGAGCGATGTATATGTAATGCCTTCGGTTTCTGAGCCATTTGGGATTTCGCCACTAGAAGCTATGCAGTGCAGTATTCCTACTATTATATCAAAACAATCCGGTTGTGCCGAAATCCTAGATAAAGCGGTGAAGGTTGACTATTGGGATGTTGAGGGTATGGCCGATGCTATATATTCTATTTGTACATACGATGCCATGTCTGAATTCCTGAGCAGAGAAGGCAAAGAAGAGGTGGATAATATAAAATGGGAATATGCCGGACAAAAGGTTAGGGATATTTATAATAGTCTATGTCAATAATAAAAAACAAAATACATTATGAAAAATATATGTTTCTATTTCCAAATACATCAGCCTCACAGGCTAAAGCGCTATAGATTTTTCAACATTGGCGGAGATCATTATTACTATGATGACTTTGCCAATGAGGATTTTATGCAACAGGTGGCTGAAGTGTCGTTTATACCTGCCAACAGGTTGATGCTTGAAATGATAAAAGAATACGAAGGCAAATTTAAGGTTGCGTTCTCTATTTCGGGCGTGGCTTTAGATCAGATGGAAATATATGCTCCTGAGGTTATTGATGGATTCAAAGAGCTGGCAGATACAGGTTGTGTTGAGTTTTTGACTGAAACACAAGGACATTCTCTCGCTTCTTTGGTAGACCCTGAAGAGTTCAAGAAGCAGGTAAATGAACATAGCAATAAGATAGAAAGCCTGTTCGGACAACGTCCAAAGGTTTTTCGAAACACAGAATTGATATATTCTGACGAAATTGGACACTTAGTCTATGAAATGGGCTATACAGGAATATTGACCGAGGGTGCTAAGCGAACACTGGGATGGAAAAGTCCTAATTATCTTTATCAAGCAGCAGAAGAGCCAAAGCTGAAATTATTGTTACGTAATCCAAAATTCAGTGACGATATTGCAACTCGTTTTTCGAATTATAGCTGGAATGAGTATCCGCTTACTGCCGATAAGTTCATTTCCTGGGTGGCTAATACACCAAAAGAAGAGCAGGTTATCAATTTGTTTATGAATTATGAAGCATTAGGTAATTTCCAAAAGAAAAGCTCAGGTATATTCGAATTTATGAGAGTATTGCCTCGTTTTGCTGCTGAGAATAATATCGGATTTGCTACCCCATCAGAAATATTTAAGACGATGAAGCCTGTTGATTCTATTTCGTCTATGCACCCTATATCATGGGTAGGTGAAGAAAAAGATGTTTCGGCATGGTTGGGTAATACTTTACAGGAAGAAGCATTCAATAAGTTGTATGAAATAGCAGAACGTGTTCGCCTAAGCCAATCGAGACGGATATTACAAGACTGGATATACTTGCAATCGAGTGATCATTTTTATTATATGGGAACAAAAAATGCGTTGCCATTTAGCCCGTATTCATCTCCATACGAAGCATTTAATACCTATATGAATGTGTTGAGTGACTTCAAGGAAAGGGTAGAAGCCGAGTTTCCTAGTTCTATTGATAATGAGGAACTTAATGCGTTGCTTACCACCATTCACAATCAGGCAAATGAAATAGAAGAGCTGGAAGACAAAATTGGAAAGCTGGAAACTCAGTTAAAGCCTAAAACAAAAGCTACAACGGCAAAACCCAAGGCAACAGAGAAGCCTAAAAGTGTAGCAACTGAAACTAAACTTGAGAGTCCCAAGCCTGTAGCAAAGCCGAAGGTAAGTGCTAGGGGAAAAGCTAAGCCATCTGCAAAGAAATAATCATTCATGCAACTTTCTGTGTATTATATGCATCATAATATATAGACAACTAAATCTATACTTATAAAACAGATATATTATGAAAATTAGGCTTCTTTCTGCGTATTCAAGGGTTTTATCATTTGTTCTCATTTTTCTAGGTTTTCATTCATGCTCAACCGTTGATCCTAAAGTTGAGTATGGGACTCCATCTGCTAAATTTATAGTGAAAGGGAAGGTGGAAAGTCGCGATAAAGAAGTTTCGGGGCTTAAAGTTGCACTAGGGGTAATTAACAATGGTTATGATACAGGTAAAGTACGCTATGTAGATAGTGTAAAAACCGATGTGAAAGGATTATTTAATGTATCGATTCAAGACTTTCCATCCAGTCAGAAGTTTGTTATAAAATACGAAGATATCGATGGGGAGAAAAACGGCTTATTGGAAACAGTGATAGATACTGTGAGGTTTGATAATCCGAGCTTTACCAATGGTAGTGGTGGTTGGTATGTCGGCGAAACGACAAAGGATTTGGGTACTGTAAAGCTTAACTCATCTAATCCTGAAAAATAATGAGTGTAGACGACATTTCCTTCCGAAAGCGTTTAGGTTTAGAGCTGTTTCGCCAGCATAAAAAGAATCAGACATCTCTCCATAAATTAAACTATCTCATTTGGGAATGTACCTTGCGATGCAATTTGGCATGCAAGCATTGTGGCAGCGATTGTCACAAAGATATGAGGCAAAAGGATATGCCCTTGGAAGATTTTCTGCGAGTGGTAGATGAAGTTACTCCTTATGTTACTCCTCATGATACAATGATTGTTATAACAGGTGGCGAGCCATTGATGCGTAACGACCTTGAGGCCTGCGGACGGGAGTTGTACAAAAGGGAATATCCGTGGGGGATGGTGTCAAACGGGTTGTTTTTATCCGAACAAAGATTGAAAAGCCTTCTTGATGCCGGTTTGCGATCGGTGACAATAAGCCTCGATGGACTTGAGGAGAAACATAATATAATGCGTGGAAATAAGAATAGCTTTCGTATGGCATTTAATGCTATTTCGATGCTGGCGCAAACTAAAGATATTGTATTTGATGTTGTTACTTGTGTTACGGCAGATACATTTTCTCAGCTCAATGACTTGAAAAAGCTACTCATCGATACCGGTGTTAAATCATGGCGTATTTTTACTGTGTTCCCTATCGGAAGAGCTGTCGTTCATAAGGAACTACAATTATCCCCGATTCAGTTTAAACAATTATTTGAATTTATAAAACACACTCGTAAGGAAGGTCTTATAAACCTCAGTTATGGTTGCGAAGGTTTTGTTGGCAATTATGAAACTGAGATCCGAGATCATTTCTATTTTTGTCATGCCGGTATCAACATTGCATCGGTACTTGTAGATGGTTCTATCTCGGCGTGTCCTAATCTACGATCAAATTTTACTCAGGGAAATATATATAAAGACAGCTTTTGGGATATATGGTCGAATCGCTATCAGCCATTTAGAGATCGTAGATGGATGAAGCAAGGCGAATGTAAAGACTGTAAATACTTTCGTTATTGTGAAGGTAACGGTATGCACTTACGAGATGAAAACGGTGAATTGTTGTTTTGTCACCTAAAGCGTATAAAAGAAGGAGAGACTATTGAACTTAATATTACCTGATAATCATTTATACTTCTTGTACCGCTAAATAGTTGTAGTCGGTGACTACTTTTCGAAGAAAAATTCTGTCAGGGCCATCATACTCATAGCCTGTAATCGATTTTATTCTGTCAGCCAAACGTTGGTTAAAGTATTCGTTGTATTGCATGCGTTGGTCATCTATGATAGAAGTAATCGTTTGAATGTCTCTGTCGGATAACTTGTCAAGCACATCTTTATAGGTAACTTTATAGTCTTCATGAAAATCAAGATCAGAAAGCTTTAACTCTTTGTTTCGTGCATTCAATCTGAGGTCGATGACTGTTGTTCCTGCCAAATAATCACCCAACCGCTGCGACTTTTTTGTAACAGCAATCATTATGATAGCCAGAAAACCCTCTGTAAACGTAAAATCAACTAAGCGAAATAACCATCTTAACAGGTAAGAACTTCCGGATGGAACAGTACCATCTACATTCACAACTCGTATTTTTACGATCATTTTGCCAATGCTTTGTCCTTTATTTAATGTTTCGAATAAGAAGTCATAGAAAAGTACAGGGGAAGCCATTATTATAATTATAAATATCATGGCAGTGTTTCCATCAAACGCACTCCATAATCCGGCTTGGGAGAAAAGAGATATAATTCCAATCCAACCTAAATACCAAATTAAAATTACAACCCAGTCGAGAATATAAGCTAAAAGTCTGTATCCGACACCGGCTGTTTCGTAGTCTATTGTTACGTTTTGGGTTGTTTGTACTTCTATTATCATAAACACTAAAAATAAAGAACAAATTTATGTTTTTTGTATGATTATATAGTATAAATTTTTCATTCTTTTTAACCAAAGAGCTATATTTGTGCTTAAACAATATATTATAAATGCAAACTTGTAGTTTTTGATGAGAGAGGCCGCATTTGTCAAGCAAAATAGAGATAAGTGGCAAGAAATAGATATCCAGACCAAGGAAAAAGATATTCCGGCTGAAATATTAGCGGATAATTTCATTGAACTCACGGATGATTTATCTTATGCGCGTACGTTTTATCCGCGGTCGCAAACAGTAAAATATCTAAATCAACTTACAGGACGCTATTTTATCAATATATATCAGTATAAGAAAAAAGAGAAAGGACGCTTTTTCCGTTTCTGGAAAGAAGAAATTCCTCTTATCATGTACAAATATCGCAGACACATGCTTTATTCTTTTTTGACAATGTTTGCAGGTGTTTTGCTTGGGATATTTTCTTTAGAACAAGAATCTGCATTTGCCAGCCAGATATTAAGTCCCGGATATGTAAATCAAACTCTCGAGAATATAGAGAGCGGTGATCCGATGGCTATATATAAAAGCTCGGATGAGGCGCCTATGTTTTTCGGCATAGCAACAAATAATATTGGAGTTGCATTTTATGCATTCGTCGGTGGCATTTTATTTTCTATGGGTACAGTCTATATCTTATTCTCCAATGGTGTAATGCTCGGTGTTTTTCAATACTTCTTCTTTAAGAAAGGTTTGTTGTTTACTTCGGCTATATCCATTTGGTTGCATGGGACATTAGAAATATCAGCAATCGTAATAGCCGGAGGAGCAGGGCTTATATTGGGTAATAGTATTTTATTCCCCGGTACATACAAACGCTTAGTGTCATTACAGAGGGGTGCAAAAGATGCTGTGAAAATAGTTGTTGCACTGATCCCCGTTTTTATTGTAGCGGCTTTTATCGAGAGCTATCTGACTCGTTTGACCGAAATGCCGGTTTACTTTAATCTGATAATAATTGGCTTGTCTGCCTTATTTATTATATGGTATTTTATCTATTATCCTTATTACATCAATAAAAAAACAAATGAAACAACAACAAAAGATCAGGTTATATCAAAGCCGTGACTTTAGCGGTATTTTTGATACTTCAATTGCATTCATTAAGCAAAATTATGGAGCAATCTTAAAGGGTATATTGGTATTTATACCTATTACACTTATTGCTACATATTTTCTTATGAATTTACTGTCTTTTTCCAATATGAGTATGACATCTATTGGCGAATATGAAGACGATCCATTCGCAATTCTTCGATCTATATTTGATTGGCGATTATTTCTTGGTGGGTTTATCATGATGGTAGCAGGATATTTAATGTCACTTTATCCTGTGTGCTATATGGCATTATATGCCGAATCGAAAGATGGCACGGTAGATAGTAAGGATGTTTGGACAAAAGTAAAGCAAGTAGCACTTCCTTTGTTTGGTTATTCTATCATTTATGGTATTCTGATTTCTGCAGGTTGGATATTGTGTTTGATTCCCGGGCTGATTATTTCGGTATATCTTTCTCTGTATTTCTATACATATATAGTAGAGAAAAAAGGTCTGGTAGAAACTTTTCAGCGGAGTATTGATCTTGTTCGCCATCATTGGTGGATATCTTTAGGTCTATTAATTGTCTTTTATATTATAGTTAGTGTTATTGGTTTTGTGTTTACACTTCCGGTATATGGCACGATGATCGGTAATCTATTAGGAATAGATTTTCTTACCAGCGAAATATATATATACCTTACATACTCTTTGAGTTACACTGCTCGCATGTTGTTGAGCCCTATACTTATAATAGTATTGGGTGTTATGTACTTCAGTTATAGAAGCCAATTGGATGGTATTGGAGTTACAGACGAAATAGATATGATCGGTGTAAATAAAGAAGAAGACCAACCGACTCAATATTAATACTAATATTTCAACATATCCCTTAGGGTGGTAAATACAAATAAAAATATACACATATTCAAGAGCATTATATTAATGCTCTTGGTTTGTATGTGCATAAATCTTTTTGGTCAGGTAGACTCTACAGCAACAACAAAGCCCATACATATTCAAGAGAAGGTAAACATCCGCATACCCGATAAAAGTAAGATCGAGGAATATAGAAAAGATCCGCGATTTGAGTATAAAAAAGAGGAAAGAGGTCTGTCGTGGTGGGATAGGATATTGTTGGCAATCAATAATTTTATCAATAATTTACTTGGCACGGTAGCTAAATCTGGAATGCTGAGTATTGTAGTGCTACTCATCATAGTAGTTGTAATATGTTTGATTGTCTTAAAACTTATCGGGGTTGACTATAGAACATTATTGGGTAAGAAAAAACTAGATAAGTCGGATATAGATATCTATACAGAAAATGTGCATGAAATGAATTTTGATGCATTAATATCTAATGCATTAAGAAACAAAGAGTATCGTCTGGCTGTCCGTTTTCTATATCTGAAAAATCTGAAACAAATGTCTGATAAGGACATTATAGAATGGAGTAGCCATAAGACCAACTATAGTTATCAGTACGAGATACAGAATAGTTTGTTGCGCTCTAAATTTCTTGAAACTACATTAATCTTTGATTATGTATGGTATGGTGAATTCGAGTTGGATGAGAGTAAATTCACTGAAGTAGATTCTCGTATGGGCGACCTAAATAAAATGATAAACCATGAAAGATAAGAAACTAATAATTCTGGTCGGGGTGATTATCCTTTTATTGATTGGTTTGTCGTATGCCCGAACCAAAGCTCCTAAGCCGGTAGATTGGAGACCTACATTTATAAATACCAAGACATCCCCATATGGAACATACATTGCATACGAGCTACTTGGAGATATCTTTCACAAAAAGAATATACGATCTACACGAACACCAATATATAATAACTTGAAAGAGAGCATGGAAGAGTACTTCTCCTATGACAAATCTTATGATTCGTATGGTTCAGGCTATTATGAAGATTCTGATGATGAATATGACTATGCTGAAGAGTCTGATACAACTCAAGTAAATACCGACCTTGTAATAGATACAGTACTTGAGCAAGGGCTTGAGGAACTGACTTCTGACCCTACTGAATGGTATAAAAGTATTAATGCGGAAATAGATACTACAGCATATATTTTTATCAATACCAAATTCACGCTGGATAAAGTAGATATGCAATATTTACTCGATTTTGTTGGGTTGGGGAATAATGTGTTCATCTCGGCAGAAAGCTTTTCTTCGAGCCTAATGGATACTTTAGGAATAAAAACAAAACATAGATATTTTGAAGCAGATACAACTTATTATTTAATAGATTCTCCGCATCAGAAATATAATTTTGCAGGTATAACCGGTGAAACAAGACTTAACACAGATAGTTGCAACTTGGTGTCACGTCCATTGGCCTTTAATAACAAAAAAGATACAGTGTTCTTAGAAGTACAATATGGAAAAGGGCATTTCTATTTGCATACAATTCCTTCTGCTTTTGCTAATGTAAATCTACTGCAACTAAACAAATATGATTTTGCTTTCAGGTGCTTATCTTTTTTGCCACAGAATAGTAAAGTTATTTGGGACGAATATCAAAAGCAAGGTGGTACTGATGCGAATAGTAGTATATTTAAGGCGATGTTGTCTAATCCTTTGTTACGTATCGCTTTATATCTTATACTCGGCGGTTTGTTTCTCTTTGTGATCTTCAGGGCGAAACGTACTCAACGGATTATACCTGTCATCAAACCACATATAAACTCTTCATTAGAGTTTCTAGGTACAATCAGTAATTTATATTATCGCAAAAAAGATTTTAAAACCATTGCCGAGAAGCGACATGCGTACTTTCTTGACTATATAAGGAAGAATTACTACATGTCGACAGAGAAAATTAATAACGACTTTTTGGATGTACTGAGTGCCAAATCAGGAGTTGAAAGAGATAAATTGAGTAATCTATTTAATTTATATAACGATATAATTATATTGCCTTATGCTCCGAATGATATATTCTTGCAATATAATAGTTTGTTGGAAGAATTTTATAGAAAGGTAAAAAACAAATAAAATAAAATATATGTCGGATTTAGAATTTCAATCAAGGATAGATTTTTCCGAATTGAGCCAAAGTGTTCAGGAGATAAAAAACGAAATAGGGCGTGTTGTTGTTGGACAGCATCAACTGATAGAACAGATGATAATTGCGATCTTGGCAAATGGTCATGTATTGGTAGAAGGGGTTCCCGGTGTTGCTAAAACTTTATCTGCAAAACTTCTGGCAAAGACTATCGATGTTGCTTTCAGTCGTATACAGTTTACGCCCGATCTTATGCCTTCGGACGTCTTGGGTACAAGTATCTTTCTGCCCGGGTCTGCCAAATTTGAATTTAAGAAAGGGCCTATCTTTTCAAATATCGTGCTGATTGATGAAATAAACCGATCTCCTGCAAAGACTCAGGCTGCGCTTTTCGAGGTGATGGAAGAACGTCAGGTTACAAATGATGGAACAACATATAAAATGAACTATCCATTTCTTGTAATGGCTACTCAAAACCCGATAGAGCAGGAGGGGACATATCGTTTGCCCGAGGCTCAATTAGATCGTTTCTTATTTAAAATCGTAGTCGATTATCCGAATATCGTGGATGAGATTAATATTTTGGATAGGCAAAACCGAGGTGAATTATCTCCTGAAATAGGTATTCGTCCGGTTCTGACGGCTGAGAAATTAAACTCTTTGCGCTCAGAGGTAGATAAAGTGCTGGTTGAACATCAACTATTAGAATATATTGCGCAGATTGTATCTGCTACACGCCAGAGCCCATGGATAACGCTTGGGGCTTCGCCTCGTGCATCGCTTGCAATACTGAATGCCTCTAAAGCACTGGCAGCCATACGAGGACGTGATTTTATCACGCCTGACGATATAAAGGAAGTTGCTGTGCCTGTACTTAGACACAGAATTTTATTAACACCCGAAAAAGAAATGGACGGTACATCTACCGATACAATTATATGTCAACTGATAGACAAAGTGGAAGTTCCCCGATAAAATGGTTCTTTAAGAGTTTCTATCTCTCAAACCGTTTTTTCTTCACATTGGCTTTATGTGTGTTGGGATACTTCGTATCTTATATTTTCGAGGCCTCACTTTTCATAATGACTGTGGTGATTAGCGTGTTGGCTGTATTCTTATTGTTGGATACAGTTTCTCTTTATCGGCAGACAAAGGGCATACAAGCTTTCCGTAACTGTCCTGAAAGGTTATCGAACGGTGATGTAAATACAATCTCGCTTTCCGTATCCAATAAATATCCATTCAGGGTTGCAATCAAAATCATCGAAGAAGTACCTTTTCAATTTCAAAAAAGAGATTTGACATTTAGTACTTCGATAGGTATACGCAAATCAAAAGTCTTGTACTACGATCTTCGTCCCACCGAAAGGGGAGTGTATCAATTCGGAGCAATAAACGTTTATGTGGCAGGACTCTTGGGGCTCGTTACACGACGCTATATATTTGACGAGAATAAGGATGTTGCGGTATATCCGTCTTTTCTCGAGATGCATAAGTATGAATTATTGGCGGCATCGCATCGTCTTACAGACTATGGTATTAAGAAAATACGACGCATCGGGCATGCTACCGAATTTGATCAGATCAAACATTATGTATTGGGTGACGATCCTCGTACAATCAACTATAAGGCAACAGCTCGTATGAGCCAACTGATGGTAAATACCTATCAGGAAGAGAAGTCACAACCTGTATATTGCTTGATCGACAAAGGGCGTACTATGAAAATGCCATTCAACGGGTTGACACTGTTGGATTATGCAATCAATACTACATTGATGGTAAGTACTACAGCGTTGAATAAAGGTGATAAAGCCGGACTCATAACCTTCTCCAAGAATGTGGATGAAATACTTCCGGCAGATAGGCAACGCCGTCAACGAGTAAAGATTTTGGAAACGTTGTATGCGCAGAAAACAGACTTTAAGGAGTCTGATTATGAACGATTGTACGCTACTGTTCGTCGCAAATTGTCGCAACGCAGTTTGATTGTTTTGTTTACAAACTTTGAGACCGTAAATGGAATGCGTCGTCAGTTGAAATATCTTAGCCACATGTCCAAAGATCACTTGGTGTTGGTTGCATTTTTCTTGAATTCTGAATTCAACGAGGTGCTGGAGTCTTCCCCTGCAGGATTGGAAGATATATTCAGGAAAGGAATGGCGGAAAAGCTATGGAACGATAAATACCTGATCGTAAAGGAACTCAATAGATATGGAATTCATACGATTCTCTCAAAGCCTGAAAACCTTACTATCGATTCTATAAATAAATATCTTGAATTCAAATCAAGAGGATTGATTTAATCCATCTTAAATATTAGTGCTAGATAAAAACCCTTTGCAGAAACTCTAAATTATACCCACATCAGGTCGCTCATTATTCCATCGGATATAAAGATTCCTTGTCGGGTTAATTTTAAGATATTATCCTTTTCGGTTAAGAAACCTTGATCGAGATATTTTCGTGCGTTTTTCAAGCAGAATGCTTTCATTTTAGTGCCAAAAAGAGATTCAAGGTCAGAGAGGTTTACTCCCCATTTGGTACGCATACCTGTTAAAATAAAATCGTTGTATCTTGTGTTTTCATCTAATACCTCAATTTCCAGATTTAGATTTTCAGCCCTTATCCCTTCTATATACTTTGATATAGAGGCAACGTTCCACGAGCGGTTTTGCCCATCATAAGAGTGGGCGGCAGGACCTAGTCCCAGATACTTTTTTCCAAGCCAATACGAGCTGTTATGCTTTGAATATAATCCGTGGCGGGCAAAATTAGAGATCTCATAATGATCAAACCCTGCAGCGGTAAGTTTCTCTATCATTCGTGAAAACATGTCTACACTCAGGTTTTCATCAACAGGATTTACGTCTCCCATTTTGAATAAACGATAGAGCCTTGTGCCCTGTTCATAGATCAAATGATAAGATGAAATATGCTGTACATCGAGAGCAATTGCTTCTTCGAGGTTTCTTTCCCAAATCTGCATTGTCTGGTTCGGCAAACCATACATGAGGTCTATACTGATATTATCATAGCCTAGCGATTGGCAGATTCTGACAGCTTCTTTCGCTTTATCGGCAGAATGCCTGCGCTTTAGAAACTTGAGCTCTTCATCGTCAAAACTTTGAATTCCTATGCTCAGGCGATTGAACGGTAATTTTTCTTTAAGGGTTGCTAAATACTGAGGTGAGAGATCATCGGGATTAGCTTCCATTGTTATCTCGGCATCCGGTGCTATCCTGAATTCATGGTGTAGAGTTTCAAATATACGGAGGAAGTCACTCTCAGATAACTGAGATGGAGTACCTCCTCCAAAATATACTGTCTTTACATCTTCGTCTCCAATGTAGTTTTTACGTAGCTTTATCTCTTCACAAAGAGCCGAAACATAGTCATACTTCGGAGACATATCTGTGCGTGTATAGAAGTCACAATATATGCACCTTGTTTTACAAAAAGGAACATGAATATAAATTCCGGCCATTACGTAATTTTAAGCTATTCGAAAGAATTAATTAGTTGTTGCTAAACATTCTATTCTTTATACATTTTGTCGATAATATCTTTGTATTTTTCTGCTACAAATTTACGCTTTATTTTGAGTGTATTGGTTAATTCACCACCTTCCATCGTAAAAGGCTCGGCCAGCAACCTGTATTTTTTTATTTTTTCATATGGTGCAAAATGAGCTTGCAAGAGTTCTATGCGTCCGTCCAGCATGCGAAGGATATCTACATTAGAAAACAAGTCCTCTACTTTGTCATACTTTATTTGGTGTTCATTAGCATACTCTTCCAATGCTTTATAATCGGGAACAATAAGTGCACTCACAAATTTACGCTCGTCGGCTATAACTGCAATCATATCGATAAACTTGTCTTCGGCTACGCGTGTCTCTATAGCCTGAGGTGCGATATATTTTCCGTTCGCTGTCTTAAACAGGTCTTTGATCCGTTCGGTAATGTACAACACTCCGTTTTCCAATTTCCCTGCATCTCCCGTCCGGAAGAAACCGTCTTCGGTGAAAACTTTAGTTGTTTCTTCTGGTTTGTTGTAGTATTCTCGCATCACGGTTTTTCCTTTTACGAGAATCTCGTTGTTTGTTTCATCAATCCTAACCTCAACTTCCGGCATTACGCTGCCAATAGATCCAATAACAAATTCTTTATCAGGATAGAAGCTGACGGTAGCCGTTGTTTCAGTAAGACCATAACCCACAATTATTGGAATATTTACCGACTGTAAAAACTCAATTATAGAATCAGATAATGGAGCTCCTGCACAAGGGAATATGTTTCCCTTCTCGATACCGATAACCAGCTTAAGAACGAAAAATATCGTATTGTTATATAGAGCAAATTTTATACGAGTACCAAGCGGGGCTCGTAGATTTTTATTTTTAAAGTCCAAATTATATCTTTTCCCTGTCTTGATGGCATCGGTATATAGCCATTTCATCAGACCTTTGGAGCTCGATATTTTTTCGTGAACCCCTGCATATACTTTTTCCCAGAATCGGGGAACACTACACATGATAGTCGGATGAACTTGCTTTATTGATTTTTGTATTTCCTTTGCATCTTGATTAATAGCAATGGTCATTCCCTTATGGATAGCGTAATATGTCCACGCCCGTTCGAAAATATGCGCCAATGGAAGGAAATTCATAGACAGGTCTTTATTCGAAGTCATAGGCAGACGCATATCGTGAATACGGAAAACCTGAGAGAAACACGAATGTGGCAATACTACTCCTTTCGGTTCGCCGGTTGTACCCGAAGTATATATAATGCAAGCTATATCATCTTCTCTTCTCGATTTAAGGCGTACTCGCACGATAACTTCTGTATGCGAATTTTCTCCGGTAGCGATAAAATCATCAAAATAGACAGAAGTCTTATCATCGGGATGGAATTTCACATTATTATCGAATACAACAATTTTCTTCAATACAGGTGAATTTTGTTGCACTTTAAATGCATTATTATATTGGAACTGCTCTCCGGCGAACAGTAACTGTATACTGGCATCCTTTACGATATATTCTACTTGCGAGGGTGATGATGTTGCATAGATAGGTACCGAAATGCAACGGTTGGCAAAAGTACCGAAATCCGCAAAAAGATATTGTGGCATATTCTGAGAATACACAGCGATCCTAGAGCCTTCTTCTACACCCATTTCAGCCATTGCCCAGGCTGTTTTCATTACATTGTCCGAAAACTTATTCCATGAAATATTCTTCCATTTCTTTTCGTACGGGTTCCTATATTTCAGAGCTGTTCTCTTACCATACCTGATAGCCTGACGATGTACCAATATAGACAGATGATAATAATTCATTTGGACTTCCTTTTTTATTTATTATTATCACAAAGGTAATTTATAATATTAAAAAATGATTATTTAATTTCACTTTTTATAGTTGCTTAGGCATCTATTGTAGCCACTATCAGGGGGTTAAGTAATGTGTCTTGACGAGTAAAAATATGGAATTAACTAGCAGGGTATAAAATACAACTCATGATTTATTTTTACTACTTTTGTAGCCAACTAAATATATCTATATGGCAGGGAGTGGAATGAAGAGCTTAGCAAAAGATACTGCAATCTATGGATTGAGTAGTATTGTTGGCCGCATATTTAATTGGTTGCTTGTTCCTTTACACACTTATATTTTTACTGATACTATCGAGTATGGTAAGGTAAGCTATATATACGGTTACACGGCGTTGTTCATGGTTTTGCTGACTTACGGCATGGAAACGGGATTTTTCCGCTTTATGAACAAGAAAGAAGAGCATCCTGATAAAGTATATGCTACATCTTTAATCTCATTAGCTACAACATCTCTGCTGTTTATTCTATTCTGTTTTTCCTTTATCAATCCTATTTCGTCATGGATGGAATATACCGATCATAAGGAACATATCTGGATGATGGCTATTGTAGTGGCACTGGACGCTTTTATGACAATCCCTTTTGCTTATTTGCGCTATCAGAAAAGACCGATTCGGTTTGCTACATTGAAGCTAACGTTTATAGGGTTTAATATATTTTTCAATCTTCTGTTTTTGGTTCTATGTCCTTGGCTATACAAAAATTATCCGGACCTGGCTATTAATAAATTCTTTCATCCCGAGATCGGTATCGGATACATCTTTTTGGCAAACTTGCTGTCTAGCTTGGTGGTATTGATACTATTGATACCGACAACAATGAAGAATGTGAAGCTCCAGTTTGATAATGCTCTGATCAGACGTATGCTGATATACTCATTCCCTCTTTTAATATTGGGGTTGGCAGGAGTTATAAATCAGACTGTAGCGCAATTGACTTACCCTTTTTTATTTGATAATCCCGATGAAGCTTTCAGCCAATTAGGTATATACAATGCTTGCCTTAAGATAACAGTTATTATAACAATGTTTACACAGGCATTCCGATATGCTTATGAGCCCTTCTTCTTTAGCAAGGATAGGGAGAACAGCAGTACAAAACCGTATGCCGATGCAATGAAGTATTTTGTAATATTTGCTTTACTCGTTTTTCTGGCTGTGATGTTTTATCTTGATATCTTGAAGTATATAGTCAGCAAAAACTATACAGTAGGTACAGTCATTGTTCCTATTGCCATGATGGGTGAAATATTTTTTGGGATGTACTTCAACCTTTCAGTATGGTATAAGCTAACCGATAAGACAAAATACGGAGCCTATTTCTCTGTTTTCGGATGTATCCTTCAGGTTGCGATCAATATCATCTTTGTCCCTGTTTATGGCTATATTGCCAGTGCATGGGCTACGCTGATTTGTAATCTGATTATTATGAGTATATCTTATTTTATAGGACAAAAATATTATCCTATAAAATATGACCTGAAGCGCATTTTCTTATACTTTGCTTTGGCTGTCGCATTTTATATTGCTGCCATGTATCCACAGATAGACAACGAAATCTTACGATTGGCATATCGTACGGTATTCCTTGTTGTATTTACAGCGGTTATAATAAAGAAAGATTTACCATTAAAAGAGATTCCTGTCATTGGTAAATATGTTAGCAACAATAAAAAAAATAAGTGACACTTTCTTGTTTCATCGTGTTGTGAAAATTAAATATAATTATCTGTATATAAATGGGATGTGTGCTCTGTGGAGAATAAAAGGTTACACTAAAAAAAGCAGATAAAAACTGTTACTTTTGTCACCTTTTTGCTGTATCTTTCAGCCAGACAGTAGATTATGTAAGTGTGGCTTAAAGGCTATTTAATTATAAAATATATCATTAATTAATAATAACTAAAACGATGAGAAAACTATTTTTAATATTAGCAATTTTCCTTACTGTTGCCGGATTAAAGGCTGACGAAGGAATGTGGCTGTTGAAAGAACTCAACAGGCAGAGTGCTGCCCGCATGAAAGAGCTGGGATTTAAGTTCCCTATTGATAGCATATACAGTGAGACTAATCCATCGCTGAAAGATGCTGTAGTTATTTTTGGTAGAGGCTGTACCGGAGTATCGGTATCTCGTCAAGGGTTGATATTCACCAACCATCACTGCGGATACGATGCAATACAAAAGCTTAGTTCCGTAGATCATGATTATTTGAAAGACGGTTTTGTAAGCCAGTCATTTCAGGAAGAATTACCAGCAGAAGGTTTGACTGTTGCTTTCTTACAAAAGACCGAAGACATTACAGATTTTGTAACCTCCACACTATTACCTACTGACAGCGAGAATGTGCGTGAAGAAAAAATAGACTCTTTGTCGCAAGTATATCTTGAAAAGTATAAAGACAATAAGTTTCTTAGAGCGCAAGTAATTCCTTTCTATACACACAACAAATACTATGTTGTTGTATACGAGGTATTCAGAGACGTAAGACTTGTATTTACTCCTCCATCTTCTGTAGGAAAATTTGGTGGTGAAACAGACAACTGGATGTGGCCTCGCCATACGGGCGACTTCTCAGTATTCCGCGTTTATGCTAACAAAGACAATGGTGCAGCAGAATATAGTGCAGATAATGTACCTTACAAACCTAAATATTCAGTTCCTGTTTCTCTGAAGGGCTACAAAGAGAACGATTATGCCATGACGATTGGATATCCGGGAAGTACCGAACGCTATATGACATCGTGGGGTATCAACCAAATGGTAGAATCGGAACATAAACCTCGGATTGAAGTTCGCGGAGCAAAACAGGATATCTGGAGAAAAGATATGAACGCAAGCGATGCTATTCGTATCAAATATGCGTCTAAATATGCAGGAAGCTCCAACTACTGGAAAAATGCTATGGGGATGAACGAAGCTATTGCTAAACTTGGCGTTATAAAAGATAAAGAACAACTAGAGGCTAAATTTGCGCAATGGACTGCTTCAAAACCGGCATTGCAAGCAAAATATGGAGATGCTCTTACGCTAGTGAAAGAAGGCTATACTGAAACAATGGAAACATCTAGAATCCAGACATATCTGTACGAAACTTTCTTCAATGGGATTGAAATTATCCGCTATGCAAATACGGCACTCCTTGTAAATAGAATGGATCCTGACAAAAATAAAGGTGAAGAATTCACAAAGCGTTTAGCTCCGCTTTATAAAGATTATGAGCCGGCTCTCGATCGTAAAGTAATGCCTGCATTACTAAAAATATATGCAGAAAGAGTTCCTGCTGAATACTTGCCTTCGGTATATACAAAGATTGCAAATGAATTTGGTGGAGACTATGATAAATTTGCCGAGTGGTTCTACAACAATACTAAATTTACCAATCTGGAAGCTGCTACAGCTCTAATAAGTAGTGAAGATCAGGAGGCAATCAATAATGACCCTGCAATTGCATTCGCTCAATCTTTAGAACCATGCTTAAACCTATTACGTCAGGCATCTGCACCTTATTATCCTCAGATAGATAAAGGCAGCCGTCTGTTTATGGCCGGATTAATGGAAATGGAGCCGAATAAAGCTTTCTACCCGGATGCTAACTTCACTCAACGTTTGAGCTATGGCTCTGTGGGTGGATATAAGCCTGCCGATGCGGTTACTTACGACTATTATTCAACATCTCAAGGTGTATTGAATAAACAAGTTCCTAACGATCCTGAATTCGGTGTGCAACAATATATATTGGACGATTTGGCAAGTAAGGACTTTGGACAATATGCAAACAAAGCGGATGGAAAAATGTATGTAAACTTCTTGTCGAACAACGATATTACAGGAGGTAACTCAGGTAGTCCTGTATTTAATGGAAACGCAGAACTAATCGGACTTGCTTTTGATGGTAACTGGGAATCGCTGAGCGGTGACATCTTGTTTGAACCAGAGTTGCAACGTACAATCAGTGTAGACATACGTTACGTACTTTATATAATAGATAAGGTAATGAACTGCCCTCGTCTTATCAACGAGCTGAAAGTGGCAAAATAAAAATATAAGAGTATAAGGAAAACAAAGGCTTGTGATTTTACTATCATAAGCCTTTTATTTTTGTAAGTGGCATATTGTTAGTTGTTTATTGTGTTATTTGTGTCGTTTTTATTGATGTTCAGATTTGTTTAGGACTAAACCTTCATTCATTAAATGTTAAATATCAGATAAAGGATAGGGTTTTCATTTTTTGAACGATCATAATAGTACAACCGGTTTTATTAATCATCATTAAAAACAATATAGCCATGAGAACTAAATGTTTAAAACTGATAAAAACTGTATTTACAGTCCTTATAATTTGGAGTGTAGCACTTCCAACTTATTCGGCCAAAGATCCGGGATATATTACAATAACCGGAGTAGTGAAGGATATAAAGTCAAAGAAGACTCTTGAATATGTAAGTATATCTGTTCCCGGAACAGGTATCGGTACGATATCGAATGCGGATGGAGGATTTACCATTAAGGTCAGAGATTCCCTGAATGTTAAAACAATAGAAGTTTCTCACATAGGCTACTTCAATCAGCGGGTACCTCTATTGGATCAGGATATGAGTAATATTACGATCTTTCTTACACGTAACGAGAACAAATTGAAAGAAGTCGTTGTCGAATCTACTGATCCGTTGCAATTGGTAGAAAAAGCTATAGATAAGATAGGTGATAACAATAGCTTGATGACAAATCTTTTAACCGGATTTTATCGTGAAACTATACAGAAAAGACGAAGCTATATAAATATCTCCGAAGCTGTTATAGATATCTACAAGACCCCATATACTCAATCGGATGCAGGAGATAGGGTACAAGTGTTAAAGGGCAGAAAACTACTCAGTCCAAAACCCGGCGATACCTTGCTTGTTAAATTTGTAGGAGGTCCAAATTTATCTACTTACCTGGATATTGTAAAGAATAGGGATATAATGTTAGATAAAGCTTCTCTTCATTACTATAAGTACAAGATGGAGAACAGTGTAATGATAAACGAACGTCTTCATTATGTGATAAGTTTTGAGCCTCAGGTTGTCATGCCTTACGCCCTGTTTTATGGTAACTTGTACATTGATCAGGAGACATTAGCTTTTTCACGGGCAGAGTTTAATTTGAGTATGGACGACCGCAATAAAGTAACACAGGCCATTCTTCGTAAAAAACCATTCAGATTGCATTTCAAACCTGAAGAGGTAGCCTATTTGGTTACTTATAAGCAGCAGAATGGAAAAAGCTATCTGAATTATGTTCGTAACGAAGTTCGCTTCAAATGTGATTATAAACGCAGGCTGTTCTCTACCAACTATACAATTATATCAGAGATGGTTGTTACTGACAGGCAAGAAAATAATATAGCTAAAATTCCGGCTAGAGAAGCATTTAGCGACAGATATTCGTTATCAGACAAAGTGAGTAACTTCTATGATGCCAACTTCTGGGAGGGCTATAACATTATAGAACCTACAGAGTCGCTCGAATCGGCAGTAAATAAATTAAAGAAACAACAAAGTAACTGATAAATTCGTTATGATTTATTATATTTGGTCTTACTTGTGATTGTACTTATTATGCTGAACGATGTGCTTATATTCAAGAAGATAAAGGATGGTGATATAGAAACTTTCGAACAGGTTTTTCGCCAGTACTATCTGCCTTTATACATGTACTCGTTTGGCATAATTGGTCGTAAAGATGCAGCCGAAGAGATTGTTCAGGAATTATTTTATGTATTGTGGCGCGACCGAGAGGCATTGAATATTGTCCGTTCGATGAAGAGTTATTTATATGGAGCAGTACGTAACCAGTCGCTTCAATATTTCGAACATCAGTATGTAAAAGAACGTCACAGAGAAAATGTATTAAGCAGGAAGCTTGAAGCCTCTGAAACAACAGCGCAAGAACAGATTGAATATAAAGAGTTGCAGAATATAATAAATCGTACGCTAGAACAGTTACCGGAACGACGACTTCGCATTTTCAGAATGCATCGGATGGAAGGTCGTAAATATAAAGAAATTGCACAATTGCTTTCTGTGTCAATAAAAACGGTGGAGGCAGAAATGACAAAGGCATATCAGATATTAAGACAGGAAATAGAAAAATATACACACGCATCATGAATTTGAAAGAAACAAATAATAAGATTACAGATCAGGCTTGGGATCGCCTTTATATGCGGCTCGATCGGGACGGATTGGTGCCGGAGAATAAGATGGCGAAAAAGGCAAGCATACGTACATCTTTGGTAAGATGGGGGGCTGCGGCTGCAATTTTATGTATTTGTGCCATTTCAGTATTCGTTATATGGGGACAAAAGACCAGCCATAAGGAAATGTTGACAATAAATAACGAAAAGGATGCTCCAACTCTGATCTCTACTTTAGAAGATGGATCGGTAGTATATCTCTCAGATCAAGCATCTTTGCAGTATCCGAATCGTTTTTCGGATGATAAACGAGAGGTCGTTTTGGAGGGAAATGCATTTTTTGATATCAGTCGAAATCCAAGTAAGCCATTTGTCATTGAAACTCAGCAAACGATTATTGAAGTATTGGGCACTTCATTTAATGTGAAGAGTGAAAATAAAAATTCATTTTCTTTATCAGTACGGCGTGGAGAAGTAAGAGTCACTTCAAAATTGAACGGGCAGACAGTAAATGTAAGGGCCGGAGAAACAGCCCTTTTGGAATCTGATAATCTACATAAGGTTAAAACCACAGATGTTTCACAGTTTGAATCGTACCTTAAAAGGGTTCATTTTAAAGATCAGCGATTGTCGGATATTGTGAGAGTTATAAATATGAACTCCGATGCAGAGCAGCTAACTGTGTCACCCGAACTGCAAGATCGCCTACTGACAGTTACCTTTTCGGGGGATACTCCATACACAATGGCTGAACTGATTTGTCTGGCTCTTAATTTGCAGTTTAAACAGCAAGATAATGTGATATCTATATCACAAAAATAATATATTAACTGCCATGAAATATACGGCTGAAAATACCTTTCATCGTATTCTTGTATCGTTATTGCTAATGATGGTAGCAGTGATTTTACAGGCAGATGATGGCGCAGTGCTAAATCGGAAGATACAATTACCAAAAAGTAAAGAGAGTGTATATAAGCTGCTGAGGCAAGTATCCGACAAGTCGGGTTATTTATTTATCTATGATAGCCAGATTATAAACAATGACAAGAAGGTTAAGATTGCAAAAGGCGAATATACATTGCGGGAAGCCATATATGCGATCACCGGGAATAATCAACTAAAGATTTCCATTGTTGGAAATCATATCTTGTTACAAGTTGCAGATCGGACAAAAGCACATACTGTAATTTCAATAGAAAAAGTAGATAGTGTAGAAAAAAAGTTCTTTACTTTTAGTGGTGCAATATACGACCAGATCACGGATGAGCCTTTAGCTTATAGCGCAGTAGGAATCAGCAACTCAACAATAGGAACGATTTCTAATCAGGATGGAGAATTCAAATTGATTTTGCCTGATTCTCTTCGTCACTCCAAGGTAAAGTTTACTCATGTAGGTTACGAAAGTCAGGAAGTGGAAGTAGGACTATTGGCCGGACAGCATATTCGTTTTGCTCTCGAGCCCAGAATAATACCATTACAAGAAGTCGTAATTAGAGTAGTTGAGCCTCAAGAAGAGATCAACCGTATGCTGGAGAATCGTAAGAATAACTACTCAACCTCGCCTGTTTATCTTACAACCTTCTACAGAGAGGGTATAGACCATAAAAAAAATAATATAGATGTAACTGAGGCGGTGCTTAAAATGTATAAGACCGGCTATGATGTAAATGTAAATCTTGATCAGGTAAAACTTATAAAGATGCGTCGTATTAAGAGCATTCAGGAAAGTGATACAATCTTTACAAAAATGAAATCCGGTATTAATTCTTGTCTGATATTGGATTTGGTGAAGAACTTACCTGATTTTTTGAAGCCTGAAGAACAAAATAAATATGAGTATGGGCATACAGATATTACAGTTGTAGATGGCAGAAGGGTGAATATTATTTCATTCTGTCAGAAAGAATATATAGATGAACCTTTGTTTAAAGGGCAATTGTTTATTGACGCAGAGAATTATGCATTGATAGAAGCTCATTTCGAGATCAATCCCAAGTTTGTGCAACAGGCTACAGATCTTTATGTTCGAAAAAAAAATAAGGATATTCGGCTAACATTACAACAGGCTCGGTACAATGTCTCGTATAAATTATCCAATGATGGTATTTATTATGTGAACCATATTCGTGGAGACCTGGAATTTAAGATGAAAAGGAAGCGAAAGCTTTTTAGCACTCCATTATATCTGTGGTTCGAAATGGTAAACTGTATGGTAGATACAACAGATGTAAATGCATTTGCCCGAAAGGAAAGAATACCTACTCAAAACATATTCTCAGATACTAAGTATCAATATGACAGAAATTTTTGGGGTAACTTTAATGTAATATTGCCGGAAGAAAAGCTAAAAGAATTAATAATAAATAATTTAAGCGAGGTTTCCGAAGATCTGATTATAAAATAAGCCGATATAATTATCGGCTTACTTTCTATATTTGCGACTTATTTTCTTAAAGTCAAAATGTCTTTGATTACATCAGAAGTAATGTTATGACACTCTCCGAGTTTCCATCCACGGTTTCCTAATCGCTCAGCTACTTTATCTATAGCCTCATCGCCCAATCCGTAGTCAGACAGATGAGTTTTTACACCCATCGATTCGAAGAAGTCTTCCACTGCTTTAATCGTTCTATCTATTGCATCGCTTCCTTGGATGCCAAACACCTCTTTTCCAAGACGAGTGATCTTTCTTCCTTTCTGATCTTTTAGTACTGTCATTACTCCCGGTAATACAATAGCAAGAGTTTGGGCATGATCAAGTCCATAGAAAGCTGTAAGTTCATGTCCGATCATGTGAGTAGCCCAGTCTTCGGGCACACCGCAGGCAATCCAGCCATTCAGTGCCCACGTTGAAGCCCACATCAGATTGGCACGAACGTCATAGTTGTTAGGTTCTTTCAGGGCTTTAGGCCCTTCTTCGACTAATGTTTTTACAATAGCTTCAGCCATATTATCCTGCAGCAAAGAATCTCCTTCGTTATATGTCAGGTATTGCTCCATTACATGTACAAAAGCATCTACAACTCCATTCCCTGTCTGGCGGGGAGGTAATGAATATGTTACAGTCGGATCAAGTACAGAAAACTTAGGGTAGGTGAGGGGAGAACCAAATGCAAGTTTTTCTTGAGTTTCGGCACGGGTAATTACAGCTCCGCTATTCATTTCTGATCCTGTAGCAGGCAATGTAATAATGTCACCAAAAGGCATAGCTTTCTTTACTTTGCTACCTTTAGACAGTATCTGCCACGGATCACCCTCTTCGAAATAGACTGCGGCAGAAATAAACTTTGTAGCGTCAAGAACCGATCCGCCACCTACGGATAATATAAAATCGATACCCTTTTCTTTGATTACAGCGACAGCCTTCATGCAGGTTTCATAGTGTGGATTTGGTTCTATTCCTCCAAACTCATGCCATTCGTAACCGCTTAGAGCTTTTACAGCCTGATCGTACACTCCGTTTTTCTTTATACTGCCTCCTCCGTAAGTCATCAACACTTTACTGCCTTGAGGTATTTCGTTTGTAATCTCTTTGATCATTCCTTCCCCGAATATAATCTTTACGGGATTTGCTAATGAAAAATTTTCCATAATATCTTCGTTTTTGATTGATAGTAAAGTTATATTATTTAACCTTATATGATTGAATTGAATTTATTAAATAAGCTAAAATTCGATTAATAGTTTTGCGTTTAGTTGGCGTCCGGTCAGATAATTTGGTACGGCATATTGGTGGTTGTAGATATCTGTAATCCAATAATACGTATTTGTATTTTGCATGTCGAATATATTAAAGATATCTATTCCTAGCCAGATGTTTTTTAGTGCTTTACATAACGAATTTGTATTTCGTATAGCGAATTTTTCGCCTAGTATTTGCCACGAAAAACCGATATCTACACGCTTATATGCCGGTGTGCGGAAATATCCGTTTTCATACCCTTTGTATGGCGCAGAAATGGGTAAGCCTTGAGACCATAGTCCCCTAAGGCTCATTTTTAGGCGTTCATATCCCGGCATATAATCTTGATAAAATAAGGCAAAGTTGAAACGTTGATCCGTTGGTAGAGGAACTTTTTGTCCATCTATTTCCTGTTGCGTTTTCATTATTCCCAGACTAATCCAGCTATCTACACCCGGAATAAATTCTCCGTACAGCTTCATGTCCATCCCTAGAGCAAAACCTTTGGAACTATTTTCTCCTGAATAACGTATCTTTACATTGTTTACTGTATATGGAATCAGATTAGATAGTTTTTTATAGTAGATCTCCCCTGATAATTTCAGCGGAGGAGAGTTGTGTTCGCCCCCGCCTCCAAAATAATAATCACTTCCTAGTACGACATGAATCGATTTTTGTGATTTAATATCCTTATTCAGCTCGATAACATTGTTCCCATCTACATTTACTATTTTCTGGAATTCTTTGTAAAAAGGAGCCTGATAATAAATGCCTCCCGCTAATCGTATCGAGAAGTTTTCGATTCCACTAGGTACAAAGGCTATAGCTCCACGTGGGCTTACTATCAGTTCTTCATTGAAAGTCCAATAGCTCGCTCTCAATCCGGCATTTATGATAAATAAGCCATTGTCTGTATTGAGTTTATAAGTGTCTTGTATATATCCGGAAAAACGAGAAGGCTTGATTTTGTTATCTGCTTTCAGGTTCGAATATAGATTGACATCTATTCCTGTATTTGGCAGAGAGTAACCCGCAGAATCTCTCATTTCCCACTCTTTGATCTTATCTCTTACATTTTCTTGTTGATAAGTGAGCCCCCATTTCAAGAGGTTACTTCCTATCTTAAAGTCTCCGAAATGACTGATTGTATATACTTCCGATTTTACCTGATTGCGTGCATGTTCAATATATCGTCCTATCCCCAACAGTGAAGATTCGTCAAAGGCTTCATTCCCTTCTACAATGTTCTGCTCTTTCAATATATAGTTGCCTTCTATATCATAACGCTCTCTCTCGTCAGAAGAGAATGTAGAGCCGGTAATACCTATATTTAGATTTTCATTTATTCTACCTTTTAGTGTCAACGCTGCTTGGTAAGTAATAAATCTGTCTTTCTCCCATCCATCAAAATATACCGTAAAGTTACGAGGTGTGGTAAGCGTACCAAAACTAGTACTGCGAGTTTTGGGCCTATATTCATAAGTATTGTGCGCATAGTTTCCGAGCATACTAACTTCCCATTTGGGCGATAATTCGTACGTTATATATGTTTGAGCTTCAATAAATGAGGGGTCGTATTCCGCTTTAGTATCAGAAGTGCTAAGTAAGGACTGAGTCGTTTTATAACGAATTCCCGTAATCTGAGAGAATTTTCCTGTCGAATTACCGATATGAACACTTCCTCCTAGAAGTCCGGCTGAGGCAGACGCTTCAAACTCTTTCGGTTTTTTATATGTAATATCAAGCACTGATGACATCTTATCTCCATACTCTGCACTATATCCTCCGGCAGAAAAACCGACGGTTTGCACCATGTCAGGATTTATAAAACTTAACCCTTCCTGCTGAGCTGAACGCACTAAGAGAGGGCGATAAATCTCATTCCCATTAACGTATACGATATTTTCATCAAAGTTCCCTCCGCGTACCGAGTATTGTGAACTCAGTTCGTTTGTGGAGCTTACTCCCCCCATCGTTGCGAGGAGAGATTCTATACTTTCCCAAGGATTTGAAGCTCGTCTGGTTGCTAAGTAGTCGATTCGTTCAATAACTGTGGTAACGGTTTGTTGCCCTTCTATAGTAATGGCTTCTAAAGTATTATTATCTTCTTTTAATGTGATATTCAGTATCAGGTCACTTTTCATTTTAGGGATTATATATTGGTGACGTTGATAGCCTATCAGAGAGAATATGATCTTAATCGAATCTTTAGGCTGTATAGATAATACATACTCGCCTCTCTCATTTGTTATTACTCCATTGCGGCTATTCATCTCCGAAACAGAAACATGCTCCAACGATTTTCCTTGTTGGCTGGTAACTTTTCCTGTGATTTTTATTTGCTGTGAATAAGCAAGAGATGTTATAAATAAGAGAAGTAATAATATGTTTTTCTTGATCATACGGTCAGTTTTGTGCACACAAATTTAGGTATATATTTCCTGTGTACCAATATATTGTTAATTATAAAATCATATTCGTATAAATTTGAATTTCTACTTTATCAGAAATCAAACACAAGATATTTGAGTAGTGTAAGATGTAGAAAATGGTAAAATCCTAGGGATCTTACCATTTTCACGTTTTGTAAAGTTTGTTAATTCAATGAGAATGTTCTCAGTTAAAGCTAGGAAGCTGTTTAGTCTGATTTAGCATCTGCTACAAAAATATATGAATAGATTTAATAAACTGTCAGTATTTATAATTTCTGACCACATGTTTTATAAATGATGTTTTTAATTATTGTATTGTCTATTTTAAGGTGCTTTTGGTTAGTTGTTTACGTCATGTTCAGAATGTTCTGGTTTTATGATTAGCTGCCAGCGTATCTCTATCTTGGTGACTACAAGGGTATAAAACCTAACGTATATTATTTGTTGAAAACTGATACATATTTTTGTGGTAAAGGCAGGCTATTTATAGTAACTTTACAAATTGTGAAAAAGCAAAGATTGAGATATGAATAATTTTGTACACTTACATGTTCACTCCCAATATTCACTGCTTGATGGTCAGGCTAGTATTCAAAAGCTAGTAGATAAGGCGGTTGGTGATGGAATGAAAGCCATTGCATTGACCGATCATGGCGCAATGTTTGGGATAAAAGAGTTTTTCAATTACGTAAAAAAGAAAAATTCGAAATATGATGCTGCTATTAAGGAATTAAAAACTGAAATAAAGAAATTAGAGGCAGATAAAGAATCAGATAATTCGATTCAGATAGGGGATTTAAAAACCAAAATAAAGGAAGAAGAGGCTAAGAAGTTTAAGCCCATTATAGGTTGCGAATGTTATGTTGCACGTCGAAGCAGACATCTGAAGGAAGGCAAGCCGGATATGAGTGGTTGGCACTTGGTGGTTTTGGCCAAAAATCTTACTGGGTATAAAAACCTTATCAAAATGATTTCGTACGGATGGACAGAAGGTTATTATATGCGTCCTCGTATCGACAAAGAATTGCTCGAAAAATATCATGAAGGACTTATTATCTCTACAGCATGTCTTGGGGGTGAAGTCTCTAAAAAGATTATGTCCGATGATATAGAAGAGGCCGAAAAAACTGTTCAGTGGTTTAAAAATCTCTTTGGGGAAGATTATTATCTCGAGTTGCAGAGACATAAGACAAACCGTCCCGATGCAAATGCAGAAGCATATCCTTTGCAGGAAAAGGTAAATAAAGAACTGCTTCGTATCGGTGAAAAGTACGGAGTTAAGGTAATCGCAACAAATGACGTTCACTTTGTAGATGAGGAGGATGCCGATGCACACGATCGACTGATATGTTTGAGTACCGGGAAAGATTTTGACGATCCTAAACGGATGAGATATACAAAACAGGAATGGTTGAAAACAACAGCAGAGATGAATCAAATCTTTGCAGATCATCCTGAAGTATTGACCAATACGCTTGAGATAGCAAATAAAGTAGAATTTTATTCTATAGATTCGGATGCATTGATGCCTTTCTTTACGATCGATGCCTCATTTGGAACCGAAGAAGGGTATAAAATTATGTACTCCGAAGAAGACCTTATTCTTGAATTCGGAGAAAAAGCATATCACCGTTTGGGTGGGTATGATAAGGTTATTCGTATAAAGCTGGAATCAGACTATTTGCGACACCTTACAATCATAGGAGCAGATAAACGATATGGAAAAGACCGAAGCCCGGAGATCGTAGAACGGCTCGATTTTGAGTTGAATACAATGAAAACCATGGGGTTTCCGGGATACTTCCTAATTGTTCAGGACTTTATTGCTGCCGCACGCAGTATGGGGGTTGCTGTAGGTCCGGGACGTGGTTCGGCTGCGGGTTCGGCAGTAGCTTATTGTTTGGGTATAACAGATATAGACCCTATTAAATATGACCTCCTGTTTGAGCGTTTCTTGAATCCCGACCGTATATCAATGCCCGATATAGATATCGACTTTGATGATGATGGGCGAGGCAAAGTCTTGAAATGGGTGACAGATAAATATGGTCAAGAACGTGTGGCACATATTATCACATATGGAACTATGGCGACTAAGTCGGCTATAAAAGACGTTGCTCGAGTACAAAAACTACCTTTGTCTGAATCTAATCGTTTGGCAAAGTTTGTTCCTGATCGTATTCCTGATAAGAAAAAAGTCACACTACGAGATGCGATAGAATATGTTCCCGAGCTGAAAGAAGCAGCAAACAGCTACGATCCGATAATGCGCGATACAATAAAATATGCGCAGATGCTAGAGGGAAATGTTCGCAATACAGGTGTACATGCATGTGGTATCATTATCGGGCAGCAGGATATTTCAGATATTGTACCCGTTAGTACGGCGGAAGATAAGGAGACCGGAGAAAATATCTTGGTTACTCAGTATGAAGGTACTGTTATTGAAGAAACCGGACTTATCAAAATGGACTTCTTGGGGTTAAAGACCCTTTCGATCATAAAAGAGGCAATTGAAAATATCAAACATACAACAGGTAAAGATATCGATATAGACAGTATATCTTTGGAAGATCCTGTAACATATGAACTATACAGTCAGGGAAAAACGACAGGTACATTCCAGTTTGAGTCTGCCGGTATGCAGAAATACCTGAAAGAGTTGCAGCCTTCCAAGTTTGAAGACCTGATTGCGATGAATGCTCTTTATCGCCCGGGACCGATGGATTACATTCCATCATTTATTGCCCGAAAGCATGGAAAGGAAGAGATCAGTTATGATATTCCGATAATGGAGCGCTACCTGAATGATACGTATGGTATTACCGTATATCAGGAACAGGTCATGTTACTTTCTCGTCTATTGGCTGATTTTACACGTGGACAATCCGATGAACTACGTAAGGCCATGGGTAAAAAGCTTATAGATAAGATGAATGCCCTAAAGGAGAAATTCATTGCGGGAGGAACAAAGAACGGACATCAAAAGAAGACACTGGATAAGATATGGGCCGACTGGGAGAAATTTGCTTCGTATGCATTTAATAAGTCTCATGCGACATGTTATTCTTGGGTTGCATATCAAACAGCCTGGTTGAAAGCAAACTATCCATCCGAATATATGGCTGCGGTTCTATCTCGGAACTTATCTAATATTACGGAAATAACTAAGTTTATGGATGAGTGTAAAGCCATGAATTTGAATGTTTTTGGTCCTGATGTGAATGAATCTTACCTTAAGTTCTCGGTGAACAAAGAAGGAGATATTCGCTTTGGTTTAGCAGCCGTGAAAGGTGTAGGAGAGGGGGCTGTAATGAATATCATAGAAGAAAGGAGAAATAATGGCCCTTTCAAAGATATCTTTGATTTCGTAGAGCGTATCAATCTTAGTGCATGTAATAAGAAGAACATAGAATCTTTAGCCTTGGCCGGAGCATTCGATAACTTTCCGGGAATGACGCGGGAGCAATTCTTTGGAATGAATGGTAAAGGTGAAACATTTATTGATATGCTTATTCGTTATGGAAATAAATTTCAGATAGATAAAAATCAAGCAGCAAACTCCCTGTTTGGAGACGATGCTTCGTTTGATATTGCTCGTCCCGAAATTCCAAAAGTAGAGAAATGGTCAGACCTGGAACGTTTGAATAAAGAGCGGGAGCTGATCGGTATCTATTTATCAGCCCATCCACTTGATGAATACAAGATCATCCTAAATTATGTATGTAATGTAGGTATGTCTGAAATAGAAGATAAGGATGCGTTGAAAAATAAAGAAGTTACTTTTGGGGGGATGGTGAGTGGAATGCGTGAGGGCATCACCAAAAATGGGAAGCCATATATGATATTGCGTATAGAGGATTTTACAGGTAGTGGAGAGATACCTCTTTTTGGCGATGATTATATCAATTTTAGTAAATATGGTCGTCCTGGTTTATATGTATTTGTAAGGGGGCGTGTGCAAGGGCGTAAGTACGATGCAAATCAGATGGAGCTAAAGATTAATTCAATTCATTTGTTGCCCGACATAAAAGATACCTTGGTAGAGAAGATAACTATTACATTGCCTCTGCATGACATGAATACTCAGATGGTAGAAGAATTATCAACTTTAACTAAAAACAATCCGGGTAATTCATTGTTATATTTTGAAGTAGTAGACGGAGAGCGAAATATGAAAGTAGACTTGTTCTCACGAAGCTATAAAATAAATGTAAAACAGGAACTTATTGATTATCTGGTAGAAAATGAAAGTTTTGTCTTTAAGGTAAATTGAAATTTTTATATCTAAAATAGATTATTTACCTTTGCAGAGGAAAAAACAAAATAGACTTAATATATAAAATATATAAACAAATAGACAAAAGTTATGGCTTTAGAAATTACAGATGCAAGTTTTGAGGATGTTCTAAAATCGGACAAGCCTGTCGTTATTGATTTTTGGGCAGAGTGGTGTGGCCCATGTCGTATGGTCGGCCCAATTGTTGAAGAATTGGCCGGTGAATATGCCGATAAAGTAACCATTGGTAAAGTAGATGTGGATAACAATGACGAGATTACCTCTAAATATGGTATTCGTAATATCCCCACTATACTTTTTATTAAAAATGGTGAAGTGGTTGATAAACAAGTTGGTGCAGCACAGAAATCTGTTTTAGTAGACAAGATTGAAAATCTATTGAAATAAATTCTGATTTTCATAGAGTGCAATAATGAATTACAGATATTGACAGTAATTTAGATATTGAAGATATAAATAAGAAAGCCGCCTGATATTCTCAGACGGCTTTCTTTATTTTGAAGTGAATTCTAAAAGTCAGCTTTTATTTTTTCGGGTTCATAATTACTTCTATATGATTTCCTTGAGATACCAATTGTTTAGTTAAAGCTTTGATATCATCTTTGGATAGGGAGTTCACAAGCGCTAGATAACTTGAATGGTTATCTTCTCCGTAGAAATATTTAGAACCTAATATGCCCACCCAATAGCCGTTTTGTTTTTCATCCTCTTGGAATTTCTTTACCATATATTCTTTTACTTTCAGGAAGTCTGTATCTTCAGGGCCGTTCTCAGCTATCTTATTTATTTCGCGGCTGATAATAGGTGTTATTGAAGCGACTCTTTCAGGATCAGTATCAAAAGACATTTGCAATACACTCTGACCTGCCGGAATGCGAGAGATCCAAGAGCGTACCCCAACGCCATACGTACCGCCGGCTTCTTCTCTTACTGTACGCACATATACAATATCCAATATTTGCTTAAGTGCAGATAATGCAATTTGATTTTTTTGCTCATAGTTCAGAGTTCCGCTATACATTTCGAATGCAGATGTTTTTGGCGTTTTCATCTCTTGTTCAAAAACATTTTCAACGTGTCCTTTACGTATATTCGAATCTACATTCTTGTATTTGGCATCTTTGTTTCCTGATGGTAGCGAAGCAAGATATTGTTCTACTAATGGTTTCAGAATAGCTTCGTCTACTGTACCCACAAAGTTGAAAACAAATGAACCCGGATTTGCATATATTTCTTTGTATATTTCAATAATGCGATCGTAGTTCAATTTTTCTGCATCTTCTAACAACATAACTTGCATGCGCGGGTTGTCTCCATACATGGCTTTAGTCTTGTTGATATTCAAGATGAAGGAAGGTTCGGATGTCAGGTTCTTCAGCTGATTTTTGATCAAATCCATAATGTTGGAGTATGCGCCTTCATCTTTACGTGGAGCGGTAAAATATAGATAAGTCAACTGAAGCATTGTTTCCAAATCCTTCATGTTTGAAGATCCATTGAACCCTTGTGTATAAGCAGATATATTATTGTTTACATTCGCTGATTTGCCAGCCAATACTTTCTTGAGATTTGTAGAGCTGAAATTGCCAATACCGCCTACTGATGGAACCATTGAAGCCATATTTGCATTATAGATATCAGCGTCAGGAACTATAGAAGTTCCTCCATAAGCATGAGCAGACATCAGTATCTCGTCATCTTTAAAGTCTGTTTTCTTAATAACTACTTTCATGCCGTTCGATAGTGTCCATATCGTAGTCCCTAGGGTGTTGTCAGCTTCGGTTTTTACGATAGATCCCGGTTTTGGTAATTGGCTTACAAGAGGTTCGTTGGATACGGCTTCTTGGTATGCTGTAATATTTTCGGCTTCTACTTTCTTAAATACATTCAATAACTCATCTGTTGTAGGATATACAAGTCCTTCTTTCTCAGGGCCTGTTACGGTAATGATAATGTTCTTATCCGCAATCAGTTGTTTTACAACAGCGTTAATCGCCTGAGCATTAATAAACGGAGCAAACTTCTTAACGAAATCATATTCGTATTCGATACCCGGTATGCCTTCATCGCCGGTAAAGCTTCTTACATATTCTTGAACATATCTGTTGTTAAGCTCTTTATTTCTGTTGTTATACATATTTTCATATTGTTCCAATAAAGTAGCTTTCGCTCTTTCTACTTCAGCATCAGTATATCCGAATCTTTTGATGCGTTCATTTTCTCTTATCAGGCTCGCTAAAGTCTCATCAACCTTTCCTTCCTTACTTAGAGCAATAGTGGTCCATGCATCTTTTGTTTTCGATACGAAGAACTCTCCATCGTATGCATAGGATGCAGCAAAGGGAGCATCTCCTTTTTGAGATATTTCCTCTAAGCGATCTGATAGCATATTCGAAGCAAGGCTTTTTATGAAGCTAATAATCAGGCCTTCCTGAGTTTGTTTGGTCTCAGCCGGTATTACATCGTGCTTAATATACAGAGTAACTTGAGTTCTTACAGCCTCGGGGTCGGTAATAACAGATACAATTGGTTTATCATTATCCGGAACAGGGAAGTAAACTCTTTCTGCTGGATTAACCGGTTTGGGGATATCAGACCACATGGCTTTTATCTTAGCCTCTACCTCATCTACATTAATGTCTCCAACAATAACGATTCCTTGCAAATCGGGACGATACCATGTGTGGTAGTAATCACGTAATGTCTGATAAGGGAAATTTTCTACAATTTCCATTTTGCCAATCGGCATGCGGTCGGCGTATTTACTTCCTTCGAAGATAACAGGTAGCTGCTTATCCCATATACGGTATTGAGCACCGCTACGGGTACGCCATTCTTCCTTGATTACAAGCCTTTCTTCATCAATCTGCTCATCTTTCAGAGCGATAAATCCAGACCAGTCGTGCAATACCATCAAGCATGAGTCAATGATCGCATCACGTACTACGGGGACGTCATCCAGATTGTATACAGTTTCGTCAAACGAAGTGTATGCATTTACATTTGCACCAAATTTAACTCCGATTGACTCCAGATAGTTTAACATAGTCTTTTTACCCGGAAAGTTTTTTGACCCGTTGAAAGCCATGTGTTCAAGAAAGTGAGCCAATCCTGCCTGATTGTCTTCTTCCTGCATAGAACCTACCTTCTGAGCGATATAAAAGTTAGCTCGTTTCTCAGGGTAGGCGTTATGACGGATATAGTATGTTAGTCCGTTTTCTAACTTCCCATATCTAACCTGCGGATCGATAGGTAGTTTTTCCATTGTTTGTGCTTTGACAAGTCCGGCTATGGCTAGTAAAGCGATAAAAATAAAAGACTTCCTCATATTATTAATGTTTAAAGTGTTATTCTATAATTATTTTAGAAAGTACCGGCTTATGATCGGAGACGAAAGTTCCGTTTAAAGTGTCGGGTAAGACTGCATAATCTTGTACCTTTATTTGTTTACTCACAAATATATAATCAATTAGAGGACGTTCGCTTTCAGCTAGTCTGCCAAAGTTGTGGAATGTCCAGTCTGTACCTAATGTTTTTAGAGCAATCGTTTTACTGTCTAACAAGTGATTGGTCTTTGAAGCATCTGTAATATTCTTAATCGCTTCCGATTGCGGAGTATCATTAAAGTCTCCTGTAAGTACTATCGGCAGACCTTTTCCCAACTCTTCAGCTTTCTTTAATAGTAAGTTTCCGCCTTCTTTTCGGGCAATCAATCCATCGTTATCAAGATGTGTATTAATAGCAAATATTTCTTTACCCGTAGCTTTTTCTTTTAGGATGGCCCATGTTGCCACACGTATGTATGATGCATCCCAACCTTTAGAACCTGCTAATTCTGGAGTTTCGCTTACCCAGAATGTGCCGGACTCTATAGCCGAGAATCTATCTTTTTTATAGAAAATGGGGCTGAATTCTCCTTTGTCTGCACCATCTTCACGTCCTACGCCTATTGCTGTGTATTGGGGCAGGCGTTCTTTCAGGTCATTCATCTGGTTTAACAAAACTTCTTGCATGCCGAGTATATCCACATCATTCATCCGAACCATTTCAGCGGCATTTTCTTTTCTGTATTGCCAGCTGCTAAGACTGTCGCTGGGAACATCCAAACGAATATTGAATGTCATAACATTCAGCTCTAAAGGTTTTGTTTTACAGGATGATATGAAAAGTAGAGAGGGTAGTAATAAGTAAATTAATTTTTTCATTTTAAGAACGTTAATTGAATGAAACTATTTATTGGTATTTGAAATTTATGTAAATAAATTATACAATTTGGGTAAGAAAATAATAGCTCCGCAGATGACAGATATTACAGACGATACAAAAACTGCAGCTGCGGCAAGGTCTTTTACTTTTTTTATAACTTCGTTCCACTGAGGTGATATATAATCACATATATTCTCGATGGCAGAATTTATTATCTCTAGGCTAAAAACTAACGCTATCAGAATACATATAACAAGCCATTCTGTATTTGATATTTTCAAAAGAAATCCCGCCGTAACTACTACTATTACAATAGCTATATGTATACGGGAATTATGCTCTTCCAAAAATAATACTCTCAAACCGTTTAGTGCATATAAAGCCGATTTAGAACGCTTTTTTAGCGAAAATTTCTCCGAACCTTTTTTGCTCATTTCAGGCAACCCTTAAATTGGAATACATTTGAATCGCTAATTTAGTAACAAAAAAATGATAAAAAGACAGTTCCTACTTCTTTTTGACAAATAACTTTTGCTTTTTATTTGTTTCTGATATTCGGTTTCTGTAATTTTGAATAACAAAATCTGAAAAATATGAAAAAGTACATATTCTTTTTATTATTGTCTATCGGATTGACTTCTTGTAATTTGAGTTATCAAAACAATCTGGAGAAAATGGGTGATGCTGTAAGGCAGCACATGAGGTACAGGGATGCAGATAATGGGACTATAACCAAAGTGGAATACTTTAAGCCGATATCGTACGAAAAAATAGCCAAAGAAAAACGTCAGAAACCTGATGAGGCTTATTTATTGCGGGTATACATTCAGGGTACATGGTCTTATGACAACAGTTATAGGATATATAATATCAATGACACTGTCAATTGTTATCTGAACGAAGACAAAAAGGTGTTGAGGATGGATGAGAATAAAGAAAACTAAGAAAACTATCTTCAATATATAGAAAATAAGAGGGCATTTCTTCTTTCATTTTAGAAAGGGAAATTGCCCTCTTTTAATATATCTGCTCGATTATTGAATTATTTCATGTAAATTTGTATTATTATCATATTTAAGATTATCGATGAATACTTTTGGAAATATATTCAGACTTACTTCTTATGGAGAGTCTCATGGTGCTGGTATCGGAGGAGTTATTGATGGTTGCCCTGCAGGGATAACAGTCGATATGGAGTTTATACAAAACGAACTAAACCGCCGTCGTCCGGGACAATCTAAGATAACTACTCCTCGCAAAGAAGCAGATGAAGTAGAGTTCTTATCGGGGATATATGATGGTAAAACGACCGGAGTACCGATAGGATTTCTTATTCGAAACAATAATCAGCATTCGTCAGATTACGATAACCTGAAAGATATTTATCGTCCCTCTCATGCAGACTATACATATTCTCAGAAGTATGGTATACGTGATCACCGTGGAGGAGGCAGGTCGTCGGCCCGCGAAACTATTGCTCGTTGTGTAGGCGGGGCATTAGCTAAGCTTGCGTTGAAACAATTAGGAGTAGAAATATTGGCTTATACTTCGCAAGTGGGACATGTAAAGCTGGAAAAACTATACAAGGATTATGATCTGTTACTTATAGAATCTACACCTGTACGTTGTCCCGATCCGGAGAAAGCGCAGTTGATGATAGAACTTATCGAAGAGGTTAAGTCGAAAGGGGATACTATTGGCGGCGTTATTTCGTGCGTTATAAAGGGTGCTCCTGTAGGATTAGGTGAGCCTGTATTTAATAAGTTACATGCCGCTTTAGGCAGTGCTATGCTTGGTATAAATGCGGTGAAAGGGTTTGAATACGGCGATGGATTCGATGTAAATCACAGAGGATCGGAGGTCAATGATGTATTCTATAACGATAATGGTAAGATAGGAACTAAGACAAACCATTCGGGCGGTATACAAGGTGGAATATCAAACGGGCAAGATATTTATTTTCGTGTAGCTTTCAAGCCTGTGGCAACAATTTTGATGCATCAGGAGACTGTAAATAAAGATGGAGATAGCACAGACCTTAAGGCTCGTGGACGTCACGACGCTTGTGTTCTACCTCGTGCAGTGCCAATTGTTGAAGCTATGGCGGCGATGACTATTTTAGATTATTATCTTTTGAGCTGTACGAATCGTGTTTTCTTGGATAAGCGTTCTTAGGTGATCTCAGCCCTTTGATCAAGTGCTTAGTTGCTAAAATGGGATTGTGAAGTAGCATTCGTGGACCGGAGTACTTCATGATTTCTTTTATTCTTTCTCTCATTTCCGAACTATAGCAATGAACTGTACAGTTTTGGCATGTAGGTTTATCTTCACCAAATATGCATTTCGTTAACTTTCTTTGTGCGTAATTGTTCAGTTCAGCGCAAGATGAGCATAACGCATGACTTGTACCATGTTTATCTTTACAGTACAAGTGAATCATCTTTCCGATCGTCTTTTTTTCTGTAGTATTCATTTCCAAAGAATCTCCTATATAGAAGAACGGTATAGTGATTATGATCAAAAATGATCGCTCTATTATTCAAAGTTAAACACAAGTGATATCATTCGTGTTTTTCCCGATGAAATCGCTTGAGTATATTTAATTAAATCTTTATCTGATAGATCTGATCTGTCTTTATTTACAACATCCGCTAGTCCGAATGAAAATTTTAATTCAGGACATAGTTTGAATAACGGTAAATACAAATTACACCCAACGCCAAATTCCAAACCATAGTCCATCGACTTGAAACGGAGTATATCATTCTTCTTTTGTCCGATATTTAAAGCTGTATATACCCCTGCAAGCAGGTAGGGTCTGAAATTACCTGTACGATCTGCGCTAAATTTGAGATAAAGAGGTAATGTTAAATAATTACTTCTCAAGGCTGATTCGTATTCTTTGCCTGATGTTTGCTCTTTAAAAACAAAACGCCTTTCTCCAAAATGTAGAGAAGGTGTGGTCCGAAGATTGAAATATTGATTTAAATATCTGTCGGCTATCATACCTACACTAAACCCTACCGAATAGGACGGTATTTCCGTAAACCAAGCTTCACCGTTATCTCCCACATAGCCCGAATGTGATATAATAAGGTCTTGCGCTTGGAATCCAACCATAAAGCCTAAATGATACATCTTTTGATCTGCAAAAGGTAAGTTTTGCGGTTTACGAGTCTGTGCCTGCATATTAATACCGAACAGGACAATAAAAGATAGGTATAATAGTATTAATTTCTGCTGTTTCAAAATTCAGTATTTATTTCTAATAACGTAATTTGCTGTTAGTTATTGCAAAGTACTTATTTTAATCTAGAAAGCGTAAAAATAGTAATTTCTTCATCTTATTGATGTAAAACAAAAACTATTCATAATGAGTTTATTGCCAGGTAAATAATGTTGAGCGAGCCTTTCGTAAATAGATATAAACAATATAAATATTAATAATATCTAATCCTATCTATTTTAGATACAGAAAAAACTCATTATATTTGCCAAATCAAAGTTAGTAATAATATTAAAAAACAAAAATCATGGCTTACGTTATTAATGAAGATTGTATTGCTTGCGGTACTTGCATCGATGAATGTCCTGTAAATGCAATATCAGAAGGAGACATCTACAAAATTGATCCAGATGCATGTACTGACTGTGGTACTTGTGCTGATGCTTGTCCAACTGAAGCAATTCATCCTGCTTAATTAGAATTATCAGGATAACAAAATATAAAGGAAGCTTTTTAGCTTCCTTTTTTGTTTTTATAGTAGTTGTCATGAGAAGTCTTAGTGTTTTCTGTTCCTTATTGAATGCTTTATTAGACTATAAAAGTGATTTGCTTGGGAATTGAGGGTGATTGTTATGGAATTATTCCAGATTGAGACTCCATATGATATAAATAATATGATATGAGAACTGTATTGCTACCATCTATCTTTATGCTTATTTTTATACTAATATCTTGTAAAAAAAAATCAAGATCAATCAATGATAGGCAATAGAGAAAAAAAATCTATATGTTGGAAAACTCTTAGAATTGAATCTCAAAATCAGGTAATAGTTATTGATAAATATGAGAATTATGGAGTTCGAGATACATGTGACCTTAAAGAGGTAAGAATCAATGAATCTGTCATCGAATATAAGCCTATAGATAGAGGACAAGAATATTTTGACATAACAGAACAAGAGAAAGATTCAGTGTTTTATTATATCTACGATATTGTAACAAATCCTGTTTATACAGAACAATTCGCGACCTGCTATGTAGGTAATATTTCTATTGGATTTAGTACAGGGAGTGTAACTCAAGTATGTAAATATAATTCCGTTGGCAATTGGACTACAATATCACTTTCAACAGAGAAGTTGTATAATTTATTGAGAAGAAAAACAAAAATTTCAGAGTATTAGATTTCTGTCGAATGATGAATGGATGTTTCTTGCATTCTTCAATGCTGGGTTTCACTGATCATACATTGCAAGCATTATAAAATATTCCAAAATCAATATATATAACAAAAAAGCAATCTCATTTGAGATTGCTTTTTTGTTAGTTGCGGAGACCGGATTTTATTTACCGGATTCGGCTTTGTATGTTATTGATTGTCAGTTGTAAGATTTGTGATTTTTTGATCTTCTGACCCGTTATTGACCCGTTTAAAAGATCGCTAATGCTTCTATCTAAAAGGGTTATCCTATTATTTAGTTTTCATTTTGCTCTTCATTTATACTCTTTTCTACCTTCCCTAGCTTCTTTAAAAAACGATCCACGTTTTTAATATCTTTACTATCTATCCCTATCAATTCGGAGAAAGGAATCCCTGTAGCTTTCGATATTAATATCACTTCCTTTACCGAACGCTCTATCATATTATCGTATCTGTTGATATTAACCCTTTGTAGCCCCAATGCCTTAGCAACGACAGATTGCTGAATCTTATGTTTCTTTAGTATGTCTCTTAAAATATCAGCCATATTCCAATTATTTACTTTTCTTATATTCTATCTCTTTTTCCGCAGCATTTCTATCATTAACATCCAAATCATAACTTCCTTCTCGTTGTTCGTGTGAAAGTAATTCCTGTTTTAACCTTCCTATTTCCTCCCTTAAGTCGCCTATCGTTTTATCTTTTTCTTTTAAGTATTCGAGCAAAAATTCAGGGGATGTTTTTTCGGTAGTTTCAATTTCAGCGTTTGTGTTCTTAAGGATCATTTCACCTTCTCCGGTCAATAACCACACGATATTTACCTCCGGAAACTTGAGTAATATATTACGCATTGGTTTTGTACTTATCTCCTCATTTATATTCTTTATAAATGCTCTGCTCATGCCTATGATTTCAGAGAATTTATTCGGCGTTAGCCCGTAATGTTCTGCTATTTTTAATAGTCTATCTTTCAACACGATATAAAATATTTACCAAAAATGAATAAAAAATATCTCATAAAATTTGTATATGGTAAACATATTTACCATATTTGTATCGTAATTGTTCGAAGATGAACAATCGATGTACAAAGTAAGATGTAAATATAAATAAAATCAATACAAAAAAATGGGTAAAAAACAAGAATGTTCAGAATTTGAAAAAGCAAGAGACAAGATCAAAGCTTATATTATGGATAACGCCCTTTTGCCTCGGTTGATGGTTGAAGCACAATTTACTTCTCGAACCACGTTCTATAATGCTTTCGATGAATCTATCCGTTCCGAGAGTCAGCTTACTCCGAGGCAGCGCATTATATGGAAAAAATCTTTAGCGCTGATGGAAGGGGAGGAAACAATCCTCGCTACTGCATTAAGAGTCGTAAAATGAAGCGTATATCTATCCGGGAATTTGAAATCGTAGAATCTGTGATATATCACGGCTCTAAAAAGGAAGCTGCCGACGCGCTTAACCGAAGCTTATATACGATAGAGACAACGATAAAGAATGTCTACGAACGATTGGGCATCAATAAAATATCCGATCTCACATTATGGTTTTGCGGCGTAAAGTTTGGAATATCCGACCAGGTAGAAGCTTTTAAGAATGTAGCCTTTGCGATTGCTCTTATTCTCATCATCTCTCTTGAGGTAATTAACAACGATATTATTTCTATCCAAGAACCTTTCTCTACACAGTCGGTACAAAATATAGGTCAGAACCGTATACGTCGGCGTAGAAAAGAAAAGTCGGTAAATACAATAGGCATTCAAATAACAAAATCCTATGCGGCATAGATGGAATAAAAATATAAAGTGGGAAGGTCAGATGCCTGAAAGCGTATATAAGATTGATCAGTGCGCTACCTGTGGCTTATACCGAATGCATAAGCAAACCCATAAGATGTTTACCAAGACGTACCTGAAGTCAGGATCTGAAACTGAGAATTTACCTGAATGTAAAGACAAAAACCTATTCTCCGAAGCGTCGGGGAACTAATTAGATACATATTGACACGCAGCCGTATGCTGCACTACCAAGCGATTATTGTAAACAAAAAAACAAAGAAAGATTATGGCATCAATTAACCAATTTGAAACCCTGTTAGACGCTAAAAATGTAGAGATCGATGAGATCAGAATGCAAGGAAAGAATGTAGCGAAGGTATTCGGTAAAATATCCGGACAAAGTTACTACTGGCTTGGATCGGGTATCTGCTTTTCGAGGACAGGTACTCGTAAACCAATACTCGACTTAACGCTGAATAGCCATGAAACCTAAAAGCAAGATCCCCTATTTCTTAATATACATTGGTATACTGGCATTGCTTTTCAGCCTGCTATGCGATCTTGGAATAACCCTTTTAATTAAACTATTATTAAGCCTATTCCCATGACTCCCGATTACACTCACATGCGAATGAACGACTATAAGTGGATATACCATTATATAGATGTAATGGGCAGAACTAAGTTTTTTGAGCTTTTATATAGTCGTTACAAATGGTTGATGTCGAAACCTAAAGGATGGACCTATTATCTTCCACTTAGTGAGAAGCTGGATACAGATGAAGAAAAAGATCTAATGATAAAAACAGTATGCCTATTCATTTCAGAAGGGCACGGCGATTATCAGTTTTCCGAGAATTATACAACGATAATGAGAACCTAAAATGAGTAAAGAAATAAAAACAAGGAAAAGACCTTGGTCTCCGGCAGAAGAAGATTGGTTGTATCTGAATATGTATATAAAAACCATGCCTGAGCTGTGTGCTTATCTTCAGCGTAGCGAAAATGCGATAAAGCTAAAAATGCACCGCGAACGTCAGAATCCGAAATCGATAGTAAAAGATAATGTTTTACTGCGTATTCTCCGGGCTAAGTTTTCCGATCCGTCTCTCTTTACTCCAAACAAAGAGTTCTTCCGTGCCGTGAAAATAGGGCAGAAGCGTTTTTGGATGATTTACAAGGGTCTTGAGAAACTAACCGGCGAAGAATGTCAGCGGGTGTGCGGTCACCTCGGTATGAAGTATGTTGATTATGTAGATTGCTTACAATTAACATTTGAGGGGGGGATTTTAGATGAAAAATAATACGCTGAAACTAATATTAATAGGACTATTCCTGTTAGTTATCATTCTCTCATGCTTATTGTATCTACAGCATAAAGAACTAGAGATATATAAAGACCTCCAAAGGATAAACAGTCGTGCTATTGAGGAATATCGTGAAGATCTATCGAGGGAAGATTCGATAATCGAGTATTTAAATGAAACAAAATAACCATTCAAATAAAATAAAATTATGAATCAAAAACAATTAGAACAGAAGATTATAAGATTACATAAGTCTTCTGCAGAAGTACAGTCAGTCCTTGAGGCTGAATTCGGAAAAGAATTTTTCAATCGGGATATAACCGAGCGTATTAACGGATGGGAAGATATGTTAGCCGAAACAGGTCTACCGGATATACCGGAGTTTACAGAGCTTCCTGAACGCTTGAGAAATCATTTTAAGAAATACTATCGGTGTGTGGTTATGACTGAGGCTTATAACGAAGGTGAAAAAATGGATATATACAACGAAGACGAATATCGCCACTATCCATATTTCGCTACAAATGGTGGTCCTTCTGCGTTCGCTTTCAGGTACTCGGGTTACGTTTTCACGACTGCGGATGCGGGGTCGGGTTCCCGCCTTTCGTTCAAAAGCGAGAAGCTGGCAAATATTGCGGGAACAAAACATGCTGATATCTATCGCGAATATTTAGAGTCATAAATTATAAAAAAAAAGAAACAATGGAAAAAGACATCACAAAACTAGTAACATCTTACGAAGATGCATGTGCCTACTTGAAAAAAGAACCGGTAAATGAAGCTGCTTTATTGGCAGCCGGTGCAACTCCAAAACAAATTGCAGGAATGAAATTAGAGGATATTACACTTGCCTTGAATGAAGGTAAGCCTACAGATATCTATAATGGCCAACGCCGATGGTTTCCTGTCTCTTGGTCGGGTTCTGGTCGTTCTGCGTTCGCTTTCCGGTACTCGTATTACGATTACGCGATTGCGCATGCGGGGTCGGGTTCCCGCCTTTCGTATCACGAAGAGCGTATAAGCGACTATTCGGGAACGCACTTCTGTTCTCTTTGGCAAGAATATTTATCCTAAACAAATCCTCAAATATATCACAATGAAAGAATTAAAGAAATTACTTGAAGAAAGATTATCCTCTATAGAGGATGCATACAGAGAAACCGAGCTTCCTAAAATTGATTTTACAGTCTATCCCGAAAAAATGCGAGAACATCAGGAAGCTGACTATAACGCAAAGGTAATAGTCGAAGCAGCCCGAAAAATTGAGAAAGAATGCGGATTGGGTGAAATAGATTGGTCTGACTCCAACCAACCTAAATGGATACCTTGGTTTTGGATGCGTCCTTCTGCGTTCGCTTTCGTGTGCTCGCTTTACGTTCGCACGGATGCGTTTGCGGGGTCGGGTTCCCGCCTTCGCGTGCTAAGCGAAGTCGCTGCCGATCATATCGGCAAAACATTTCCTGAAGTTTGGGAAGCTGTTCAACTCAAATAATCAATCAAATAAGGCTGTTTGCTTTGAACCCGTGGTCCTTCTGCGTTCGCTTTCAAGAACTCGAATTACGATAACACGAATGCGAATGCGGGGTCGGGTTCCCACAATTGTAAAGTAATAAACCAAAGCAAAAGCCCCGCCGCTTGGCGAAAAATAACAATTCAAAAGGTTCTGGTAGGGAAACCGAACGATCCGATAAGAAACAAAGGCAGTATATAATTATATGAAAAAACTTATATCATTTTCAGGGGGGGTAGAAAGCCGTACTATGGCAATACTATACGGAAATAAAGCTAATGCCATTTTTGCTGATACAGGTAATGAACATTTAGCCTTGTATGCCGGACTCAATACCGTTGAAAACAAAATAAGGGAATTTCATAATAATGATTTTAAAATAATTAGAGTGAAGAATGAGGAATGGGATAGTCTTGATGACTATATAAGGTACTCAAAATTCTTTCCATCATTCAATCAAAGATTTTGTACACGTATGTTCAAGATTGAACCGATAGACAACTATCTAAAGCAATTCAAAGATGAAGGTGTAGAAATTATGATTGGACTGAATGCGGATGAAAAAGATTTGAGAACAGGAAATCATGGACTACTTCCTTTCGTTCAATATTCTTACCCTTTAGCTGATGATGGTATAGATAGAAGGATGTGTTACGAGATATTAAATGCTGCGGGTATAGCACCTAATTTTCCTCCCTATATGAAGAGAGGGGGATGTTATAATTGCTATTATAAGACAAAGAAGGAATATAAAGCAATGGCTTTTATGTCTCCAAATGAATTCGATAAGATTATTTCTTTAGAAGAAGATATTCAAGATAAAAGGGAAGAATATTATCACATTATACCATGTATTCCAAATCTGCGAGAATTTAAGAAAGAAGCACAATCAATGCTTTTTGAGGCGAATGATATGTATCCGGTAATAAATACAGCAACTAAATGTGGTGTATTTTGTAACAGATAATGATAATGAAGAGAATAGGAAACTTATATACAAGAATTTACGATTTAGATAATCTATATCTTGCTTATAGTAAAGCGAAAACAGGAAAGTCCAAATCGAAAGGTGTAATACAATTTGAGTCCAATCTGGATAATAATATCCTGCGGATACAAAAAGAGCTGATCGAACAAACATATATTACTTCAGAGTATAATGTTTTTACAATCCGTGATCCCAAAGAACGGACTATTTACAGCTTACCATTCCGTGATCGTGTTGTTCAGCATGCAATAATGAATATTATTGAAAGCCTATGGACTTCCGTATTTATCTCTCATTCTTACTCGAGTATAAAAGGCAAAGGTATTCATGGAGCATGGAAGCATATCAGGCGCGATATGAAAAATCGGAAACAAACGCAATATTGCCTGAAGATGGATATTACAAAATTCTATCCTTCGATCGATCATCATATTATGAAACAGATAATCCGGAAGAAAATAAAGGATATAAAGCTTCTTGCTTTATTAGATGGGATTATCGATTCTGCTCCGGGTATGCCTATTGGTAATTATCTTTCTCAGTTTTTGGCTAATCTATACCTTTCTTATTTCGATCACTGGCTGAAAGAAGTAAAAAGAGTGAAATATTACTATCGTTATGCAGATGATTTAATTATTCTCGGAGATAGTAAACAGGATCTTCATTTGCTTCGCATCGATATACAAACCTATTTATCCGAAAATCTTAAGTTGAAACTGAAATCTAATTATCAGGTATTTCCTATCGTATCTCGAGGAATAGACTTTATAGGCTATGTGTTCTTTCATACACATACGATGCTGCGTAAGCGAATAAAAAAGAACTTCTGTAGATGTGTAGCCAAATTGAATAGAAAGATAATGACGGCAAAAGACTACCGTATTAAAATATGTTCCTGGCTGGGATGGTGTAAGTATTGTAATTCTAAAAACTTAATTAAAACAATAATTAAACATGAAGAAGTTCTCAGATCTTGGTATTAAGCCAATTGATGATAAAGCAATATTCAGAGTACCAAGAATATCTATTACCGATATTTTAAACTGTGAAATAGAGATCCTTGATTACGAATCAGGTATAAAAACAAGTCAAGGACCTAACCGGTACATAGTAAGAATTAGGCACGAAGGCCAAGAATGTAAATTTTTTACAGATTCAAAACGAATAAAAGATACTCTAGATCAGGTAAAAAAAGAAGATTTTCCTTTTAAAACAACCATTCGTCAACTGAGATTTGATTCTGGTAGTGCTAAATCATTTGAATTTACATGAATACTATTATTGATAAACTTTTAAAAGCAGCATAAAATGTCTCAAAACACTGCCATACCCCAACATATAATCGATCAGGTAAACGATATCGATATTATAGATGTAGTTAGCGAATATGTTTCACTCAAGCGTAGCGGCGTCAACTGGATAGGCCTCTGTCCGTTCCATACAGATAAATCACCATCGTTCTACGTCTCGCCATCGAAACAGATTTGCAAATGCTTTGCCTGTGGCAATCCCGAGAAAGGCGGTGTTATAAACTTTGTCCAACAGATAGAAGGCATTTCTTTTCCTTCTGCCGTTCGCCTATTGGCTAAGAAGCACAATATCGATATACCCGAAATACAACTTTCACCCGAGGAAGAAGCAAAAGAAAAACGCAAAGATTCGCAATATATAGCTCTTGCAGCCACACAAAAGCAGTTCGAAGATAACTATCAGGCTTCTCCCGACACACAGAACTATATAAACAATGTCCGTCAGATATCTGAAGATTTCCGAAAGCTATACGGTATCGGTTTTGCACCCGGAGGCAATCAGTTGTCAAAGCTGTTGCCGTCGAAAGGATATAAAACAGATACCTTGCTCTCAGTCGGTGTTCTCAAGCAGCATGAAGAAAGCGGAAATGTGTCCGACCGGTTCTATAATAGGGCTATGTTCCCATACTACGATTTGCAAGGACGTGTTATCGGTTTTACAGGACGTGATCTTACCGGGCAGGCAGAGCATGGGTTTAAGTATATAAACTCGCCGACTACCGACATTTTCAACAAAAGTATTGCAATATGGGGGTTATGGCAGGCAAAAAAACGCATATCCGAAACGCATAAGGTACATGTCGTAGAAGGACAGACCGATGTCATCAGCTTTGCTCAAAATGGATTGCAAAATACCGTTGCAGGATCGGGCACGGCATTTACCGATGCACAGGTAAAAATATTGCATCGCTTTGCCGATACGGTTGTATTGGTATACGATGGCGACCGAGCAGGGGTTAAGGCGAGTATGAAACAAATACAAACATTCCTGTCGTATGGAATGACTGTGCTTTGCTTCCGTCTTCCTGAAGGCTTAGACCCTGACGACCTCGCAAAGAAGCTCGGTAAAGATTCACTTCCTAAAAAGATACAGCAAGGCGAACAATCTTTCGAAAAATACATGTTTGATATTCTCGATGCCGGCAAGAAAGAAAAGGAAGAGCGTATTGAGGCGCTCGATGCAATTTGCGAATGTATTGCTTGTATTCCCGATACTGATTTGCAGTCGGAATATATCAGGTCTCTAGCCAATATGTTCGAGATGTCGGCAATCGATATCAAAAAGCGTGTGCAGGGACTAAATAAAAACAAGGTTGTTATAGAAGATTGGAAGCCCGGATTCTATGGCATCGAAGAAGCTTCTGCATTCCTGGCTAAAGATAAATCGGTGGTCTGTGAACTAACGTTCGACCATGATCTATTTATGACCGATTCGCATGAGCGTCCCATTGTATACGCCTATGGAAATCCTTCGACGTACGATATACAGTCGCTGCGTACCAAGATTAACCGCTTCCGTGTTTCTGCCGACGAAGATAATATTGTACCGTCCTATACAGAAACGTCCGAACTGGGTACCTTAAAAATGCTATTCAAAGAGGGTTTTGATATTCAGGTGGAAGCATCTATTTATAACTCGAACCGTGACTACAGCGATGATTCCGAAGATGAAGAAAGCTTTGTCTCTTCCGATTCGTATTACGACTTCTGTAACTTCTATATCGTAGGCTATGGCTATATGATATCCGGAGAAACAAACGGTTTGCTAAAATCGGATATGATAGAACGCTGTGCCGAAGTAATTTCGGAACTCAAAGCTGCCGCTCGTGAGGTTATGATGAAAAGTTATGCCAAGCGTCTGGGTGTAGATAAGACAGCCCTCGATAAGATTCTAAAGCCTATCCTTGCCACAAAGAAAGATAATAGCAAATTCAATGCGCAGCGGCTTGCCGAAATGGGCGATATTGCGACCTTATACGACTCTTCTGCCGTTCCTCCCTATGTGTTGGAAGATAAAGTATTAAATAATATTCATACCCTATACAATTTCTATCCCTTGCGTAACAGTAAAGGCGAAAATGTAGCATGGATGTATAAGAATTCGACAGGAAACGGTTATTCCAGAATTACAGATTTTGTAATCGAACCACTCTTACATGTATACGATAAGTTGTCTCAAGCCAACAAGCGTGTTGTTTATCTTCGTCACATGCGCCCTGAATTAAATCGGTATGTAGAGTTGCAGAGTAGTGTTTTGGTAAATCTTACAGACCTGAATAAAAAAATATACGATGAAGGGAATTTTATTTTCAGAGGTACAAATTCTCAATGGCAAGATATCCGTTCGGCTATTTCCTATGACTTTACATTTTGTCGCGAATTGCGTATCCTGGGACAGCATACATCCGAAGTTTTTGCTTTTGGAAATGCAATCTTTCATAAAGTAAAAGATACTGAGACAGGAAGATCTAAATATGAAATTTCGTACGCCGACAAAATTGGTATTGTAAGTCATGGTAATGACAATTTCTATCTTCCGGCATTCTCCGAAATACGCATATCCGACTTTGATAAAGACGATAGCTATAAACAAGCTGTGCATCTCAAATATAAAGAAATACCCGAAAAAGACCGCCTTACGTTCGATCAGTGGGCCTCACTGATGGATGAAGTATACAAGATAAATAACAATGGCAAATGGGCTATATTGTACGCTATTACATCGGCTTTTCGTGATTTCATTTTCAAAGAACGCCGTTTCTTTACCGCATTGTTTTTCATCGGTCCTACTTCTTCAGGTAAATCTCAGGTAGCTTCCAGTATCCGCAATTTATTTATGGATGTCGATATGCCTTTGTTTAACCTAAATACAGGTTCTTTTGCGTCGCTTACCATGCTGATGGAACAGTTGCGAAATATTGTCCTGGTACTCGAGGAATATAACGATAAGCAAATACAAGATCAGGTATTTCAATTACTGAAGGCTGCCGTGTTAGATGGGGTAGGGCGCACCAAGGTAGCCGATACCGCTACTAAAACAACGACCAGTTCAGAGATAAATACACCGCTTGTTTTATTAGGACAGGAAGCTCCGCAAAAAGACGACGGTTCGCTTTCAAACCGTTGTATCCTTCGTGATGTTCCTTACGTGGAAAAAGGAGAGTTTACAGAAGAAGAAACAGAACTCTTCAACACGCTTAAAAAACACGAGCGGATAGGGCTTTGCAATGTTCTTACAGACATACTTTCTCTTCGCGATCTGGTCGAAAAAGAATATCTGACAATCTTCGACAAAGAAGTAAAGCTTCTGAAAGATAAAGTAAAACAAAGCGTTACAAATACCGACGGACTAACCCGTATTATCAACGCCATAGCATTACTTACAGCAACATGCAAGCTGATAGAACAATATACTAACCTAAAACTGCCATTTACATACGATACGTTTTTCGAGCTTGGTGTTACACAGGTTGTGTCGCAGCTTGAACAAATAGCAACTACAAACAAATTGGCGGCCTTCTTTAATGCGATCAACACTTTACTTACTCGTGGTAAGACTGTTCCGGGACGTGATTTCCGTATCAAACCTGAAACATCTGTTCGCCGTGTGGTAAAAGGAAAGGATACCGAACTGCTCGATCTTGAAACAGGAATGAATGTACTATATATAGACCTCAATGCTGTGTACTCTGATTACGAAAACTTCGTAGGGAAAGATGCGGCTGCACCTATGCAAACGCTTGTTATGAACTTTAAGTCAAACCCTGCATATCTCGGGTATAATCGTGCTGTTCGCTACAATTGGACTGAGACGGGATATATAGAACGGGGTACCATCGAAGCTACCGACAACGGCGGCCAGATAAACAATCGTGCTGATCTGAAAATATTGAAAAAAGACCGAACAGGATCTGCTCACATGTTCAACTACGACATGCTGAAGACGCTTTTCGAGATAGACCTGGAACGCATCGAACATCAAGAACCACCAAAGAACGATGATGAACCACCCATGTTCAAAATGACTCCTCCTAGTGAAAAGAACGAAGATGATTTACCTTTTTAAAAACAAAACAATTATGGCTTATAATGTATATTTTTTTAAGAAAACAACGTCAAAGAAAGTAGTTGCTATTCAACTTATTACACATATTAATAGAATCGATCTTTTAATAAAAGAAAAATCCACTTTCTATAGAGAACCCGAAGCTAGAACTTATTCTATGCTTAATTGGCTGACACCACACGACTTTTCTAAATTAGGATACTCGGCTATTTCCGTAAATGAATACCGACAAATAGAGATGCAAGTATTTTCCATACGATATAGAAATGAAGATTTGCCATTTTAAATTAGATATTATGAATAACATATTCCCGGAAATAAGATATCCGCTGTATTATAAGAAGGTCACATATAACAAAACAGTTATCCTTGGCATATTTGAAGATGGAACAATATTACTAAGAATTACTAATCCTAAAAAAGGAGATCGATTATATAACGTGATAAAAAAAGGAGCCGGTAAACTACAACTGAATCCTTCGAGATTGCCGGAGATATCACGATATAAACCATGTTCTAAGGATGATTATATTCAAATGGTTAGACGTATAGATGTCTTAATTGCCTCGGACCTTACTGATGATGATATTCCATTTTTATTTAAATACAAAAACAATAGATTATGAAAAAATTGAATTTAACTGTAAAATCCTGCGCTGATTGCCCTATGCAAAGAAAAGAATATGGACATGGTTATACTAGTTATTACTGTAGATTACAGAAAAGCTTGCCGTCTGTTTTAGAATATATCGAAAAGAAAAAAATACATCCTAATTGCCCACTAGAAGATATTTAAAATTTAAAATAAAGAATAATGAAAATTCAATTTAAGCAAGGTAGCCAAGTAGCTAGTATTGTGCAAAAAATGTTCGAAAAGAAAGAACTTATGCATACGAAGGCAATACAAATTATAGAAGAAGAAACCGGGTGTAAAATAAAAGCAGGATCTGGACTTGGGTTTAGATATGCCTTTTCATTCTGTTACGACTATAGTTTTGCTCATTGTTATTTCGAGGATGTTACTAAAGAAGTTCCCGGATATAAGCAAGAATTCGATAAAGATAAAAATATCGGTTATCGGATAAATCGAAGAACAAAAGCTGCAAAGAATATTGAAGGTAGGTTTTATAAAGAAATATTTGCTATCAGCTCTCGGCAATTGAATGAATTTGGAATTAAAACAGAGACTGACGGACATTGGTATGGATGGCGATTAACAAAAGAAGATAACGGAGAAATTTCAATGGTAATCCATCCTAAGATATACGATTTGATAGATTTCGATAAAGCAAAAGATATAACAATAATCCAATAAATATTTATATTATGAAAACAAAATTTAAAGTCAATGACAAAGTAAAGATTGCATCCTGTCCTATTAAAAAGTATATCGGTAAGATAGGAGTAATAACAAAAGTAATACCTGTATTTGATAATGCAGATCAGGCAAAAAAATCCGGATATATTGGAGAATACTCAATAAAAAAGAATGATGAAACTACTACTGGTTTATATAAAATAGATATTAACGGTAGAGCTTTATCAGGATATGCTTTAGATGAATCTTTTGAGTTGATTTCGCTATCTGATCCAATCTATACAAAAGAGTTTTATGCCAGTCCAGTACTTACCCTAATGGTTTTTAATACTTTTTTAAAGAAGAATCTAGTTTCTGAAAAAGACATGTATAGTTCTGGGACATTTCTTTCTATGGATGTTTTCGATAACAAGGAAACTAGGAAAATATTAGAGGTAATCATATCGGATATAGATGCCTATAAAAAAGAAAACAATGAGGCGTATTTACATGACGAGACAGGTAAAAGTATAGGTCTTTGTTTGTTACATGAAGCTCATTTAAAAGCTCATGGTGCAGAATACGAAATAAAATGGAATGGTTATGAGTTTGTAATCGAGGAAGATGAAGAATAAAAATTGAACACAATATGAAAACAAATAAAATTTTAATATCCATGTCTGCTTCCGCTATTATACTAATAGTGGTGATGGTAGTATTTTATCTAGTCATTATAATCGGAGATCTTATGCCGAGACCGTTGTTTGCGGCTTTTGGAATATTAATCATATTCGCAGTAATAACCTATCTTGTCTACCCCAATGTAGATAGATCCGAAAAAGAAACAGACGAATATATTTCCGATAATAAAATACGTATGCGAGCCCGGAAGTTAAGCGAAATCTCGAGTTACGAAATATACGTTAATAGCTCTCTTTATTCCTGCTTTGAAACACTCAATCCCCGCGATTTAATATTTATCGATGCTGAAGGATATAAATGCGTTACCGATCAGGATTTTAAATACGCAGACGAGAACAATCGTTTTCCTATTACTGTATACCGATTTATCAAAACAACGGATGTAAAACCTGAAAATAAAGAATGATTATGGAAATGCCTGTACCGTGCGATAAATGCAAAGAATGGGTTGAGTTAAACTCAACACGCCAATCAGAATTAAATAAGAATGAAATGCTTTGTCCTGATTGTTATCATATTGATAGCGAAGTTAAGGATCTGTTTGATGAAATAAAAGACATTCAATACATGCTCGACAACAATGAACCCGAAGTGAAAGGAGACCGTCGTGGATGGAAGCGTAATATCAAAGAAGCAAAACAAAAAATTAAAGAACTTGGATACGACTATGACACACTTATCTAATCAAACAAAAGATATCTATTGTAACGAATGCAACCGTTTTCTTTTCTCCACGTCTACCGAGGCGTGGGGAGCTATCGGTTGTGAAGCGCAGAATAAAGGTTTTATTTTTAAAATACCAATACTGTTTACGGATAAATACGAAAGACTATTTTTCTGTTGTAAAGAATGTCAGAAATCATTCTACGATAAGAATATTCCGAAAAATGAAGAGATAAGCAAAACATTATCGGATATGAAATCTCAAATACCTGAGATGGCTAAACAGGTAAGTTCTAAAATGGCCGAGTTAGTAGATCTAGTTGTAAGTAAACCTATAAATTATACTGTTTCACATCGACTTACCTACAAACTCTTAAACTGGGGTGCATTCTGCCATCAGTGGGACAAATTACTTGTAGACTTAGATAAATTATATTCAGATTTCGAGAAAGATTTTAACCCCGAAAAGGGTGAAACTCAAAAAGGCGAATTCGATAAATGGATTGAAAAATTTAAATCTGGAAAATTCTTTGGTACAGAACGCTCGTTCGATATTGATATAGACCAAGCCACTAGAAGTATTTATTTCACAAGAATAAAGTAAAAACAAATGATACCACCCTATAAACAAAATGTAGCGCAACCAAACACGATACGCACTCATTCAGGGCTCTACATGAATGTATTTGCACCAACTGTAGATATGATCTGTATCGAAGATATAGCGCATGCCTTGTCGATGCTCTGTCGTTTTGGAGGCCATTGCTCCGAGTTCTATTCCGTAGCACAACACAGCCTTTTGTGTGCCGACCTGGTACCTGAAGAATATAAGCTAGAAGCTTTGTTACATGACGCTGCCGAAGCTTATTTGGTCGATCTTCCTAGCCCTATAAAACATCGGATGCCCGATTATCAAACAATAGAAGATAAATTAATGAAGGTAATTGCTAAAAAGTTCGACCTTGTTTATCCTTTTCCCGAAGTCATACACAAAGCTGATAAAGACATGTTGAAGTATGAATGGGATGCACTGATCGAAGGATTTAACAAATTTATTACACCTTTGACTGATCAAGCCTTTTTAAAGAGAGGATTTCTTCGCCAGTATTATATTTATAAAAGATAACAGCCATGATACTATCATACAAACAAAAATTTCCGTGGGGCAGGCCGACAAACTTTGAGCAGAAGATCAAAGAAGGCATAAAGAAACACACTATCCGTGACGATATACACGGACGTTGGAAGCCTGGAATGATGATACAGCATGCTCATGGTGTACGTACATCTAATTATAGATGCTTTGCTGAAGGTCAATGTATATATACACAAATACTGGAAATAAAAGCTATTGATTCGCATGAATACAAATTATACCATTCTGAAATAAAGGTTTTAAGGTCTATCTTAAATGGCGATGATAAGATAATTTTTGAACTATTTGTAGATGGTCGCCGACTAAACAATGCAGAAATTCACGACTTTTCACGTAACGACGGTTTCGACGCTACAGAAGACTTCTTCAGATGGTTTAACGAACCTTGCACAAAGAAAATTATTCATTTCACCGACTTTAAGTATTGATATTATGAAAACATGTGCAAAATGCAAAGTAGAGAAGCCAATAGACAATTTTGGTTTTAAATCAAGGAGTAAAGACGGATATAACGGAGTATGCAAATCTTGTAAACGTATTCAAGATAGAGAAAGCAAAATACGAACAGATCGAAATAAAAGAGTGCGAGAAGACAGGAAGAAAAATCCTGAGAAGTACAGAAAGTACGGAAGAGATTACTACTATAGAAACAGAGAGGCTTGTATTGAGCGTTCGATGAAGAAATATCACAAACAACCGAATGACCCTCTCTGAAACATTTAATCACTCAGGGTATACATGGCCGGCATATTGCCGGCCTTTCTTTTCGTGAACGAAAGCGAACCGTTCAGGGAGCGACGGCAGTATGACGGAGCGATAAAACGGTTTGCTGAGAGTGAACACCTTTTGATGATTCTCTCTTGAGAGTATTCAGAAAGTTTAAAAAAGACATGTCTTCGGATATGTCTTTTCTTTTTTATCAAAATCTCCCCCGCACCCCCTCTCTATATAGAATAAATTATATACACACATATTTGAAAAATATTTTTCACTCGACCTTGCCAACATACCAACATACCAACAAAAAAATTATTTTTCAACACAAAAACGGCGTATTATATTATATATTAATTATTTAGAAAATAATATTAATATATAATAGGCTTGTTGGTGTGTTGGCTTTCTGTTGGTATATGTTGGCATGCTTTTTTAGGCTTGTTGGTATGCTTTTGTTGAAAATTGTGTTTGTTGGCTCTGTTGGTATGCTGAAAGTGCACATTTTTGTGTATTTAATTTTTGTGATATTGTTTGATTTCAGTAACTTAGCAAAATATTAATAGTCTTTGTTGGTATGTTGGTACGTTGGTACAAAAAAATACCTTCCTATAATTTGAAAACATGTATATATTATGAATGCCAGATTTATAAAAATAAACCTTCCTGAGTATCTTCTTAATTTTGTCATTCGGCAGATGGGAGAAGAAAAACAACCTCTAAAAGTGCGTAAAAACACATTTTTAGGAAATCTTATATACTCAGAATTATGTAAAGTTCCTGAAGATTGTACTCATTATTTTCGTCAATTACCAAATAAGAATGTACTAACACTCGATATCTTATGGATGGGTGGCCGCGAAGATAAACGAATAAATTGCAATCAGACATATTATTATATCCCTACTTCCGTACAGCGTTCTATGGAAAGCAAAATAGAAGATTTTTTCAACGAGTTATTTTTTAATATTGTTGACATAACCAAAGAATATACCGACGCTGAATATAAAGATTTGATACAATCTTTCTGTAATCGTTATTCAATCGATTTTGCCAAAAATTATGATATGCTAAAAAAGAGGCATTATCGAAAAAGAATAGAAAAATCTAATTGCACGGTTGTCCTCTGAAAACATGATTTTTTGATATATTTTTTATTGCACCATTGTCCCCTAAAAACTCGCTTTTTTATTATATTTTTTATTGCACCGTTGTCCCCTGAAAATTGATAATTTATGAAAGAATTTTGTTCTAAGTTCTATATAATTCCGATAACGGATATTGCTTCTATTGCAAACAATATTGTTGTGCCTGTTGATGGTGCTTCTGTAGATACACTTTTTTCGGAAGTGTTATCTATCGATCCTAAGCCCGATAATGCAGATGCAGGCTTGTCGTTATCTTTATCTCAAGACATTATTATAGATAAGGTTAGTTCTCTTGTTGCATCAAAATACAATTATCCCCGCTATTGTGTTCTCATTATATATTATACCGATGGCACATATACTATCTACGGATCTACAGACTATCCGGTAGTCGCATATATCACTCCCGGAATACAGTCCGATACCCTTTCCGTTTCCCTTCAAACGCCCGTTATACCACTTATATAAGTCCTTTACATACCGCTGTTGTTTGCACACTTTTGTGTGTAAATAACAGCGTATGAATCCGTATACACAACTTGTATCCATTCTTTCTTCTCCATCTGCGCGATTCTATTGCAACGAAGCCGAAATAGTTTCCGCATTAGTGTCGGTAATGAAATTTATCGATGTCGCACATGTTACCGAAGAACAATTTCCTTCTTATAAGACTCAGGTAGCCTCTATTTTCGGTGTTGTCAATCCTATTACCCAGGAAAAAGAAATACACGTCACCACAGACTACGCTTCGCAAGAAGTAACTCCGGGGTCACTTGCTTATTATCCCATTATGGGAATGATACTATCCGATTCGCGTTGGTGGTTTTCCTCTAAACAATTTGTAAAGGATCTGCAAGCCGCCGAAGCTAATCCGATGGTTAATGCTCACTTTCTGCATATCAAGTCGGGAGGGGGCGAAGCCTGGTATATGGATCGGGTGGCCGAGACTTTACAGTCTCTAAAGAAACCAATTTATTCTTTTGTAGAAAAAGTTGCTGCCAGTGCAGCTTATTATATTGGTGTACATGGCGCTACTATAAAGGCATCTACCCAAAACGATCTCATAGGCAGTATCGGTACGCTGATCGATAGTCTCAACTTTATGCCTTATTTCGAGAAACTCGGTATTGAACGTATTCGCGAAGTAGCTACAAAATCAGACCTTAAAAACAAAAAATACGAAGATCTATACAACGGAAAGCCGGAACAATTTATCCGTGAGGAATTAGATCCGCTCCAACAGCAGTTCGAAGCTGCTGTGCGTGCTGCCCGTCCACAATTAAACGATCTTCCCGACGATGATCCCGTATTCCGGGGTGAATCCTATTATGCCTCTCCGCCTGCTATCGATAATAAACTGATAGACGGCCTAACTACTTTCGAAGAAGCCTTGTACGAAGCCGATACGATGGGCAAGGAATGGGCACAACTCCAAAGGAACCGAAAATCCCTTATGTCTTACATTTAAATATATTAAAATGCCAAATTTTATTCAAGCTCTAAAAGGTATTTTCCAAAAACTTAACCTTACTGATAAGGCTGAATCTGATCAGTTGTCGGATGATGATTGGAAAAATATAGCCCAGGAATACAATACGCAAAATCCTGGATGTGATTTTAATACTGATCTCAAAGCAGTATTAAAAGAAAAGAATGATGCCAAGGCGAAAGAAGAAGAGCAAAAAAAGCAAATACTTGCTATTGCAAACAGGGTAATGCCTGAGTCTTCTTCTGATAGTGGCGATAACCCTCAATCTGAAAATGAAGGATCTCCAAAACCTTCAGACAATATCGACCCGGTTGCTATCGTTGAGAAAATGGCTATAGCTATCGAGGGTTTAGCCGCTAAGGCAAACAGAGATAAGCCCGAAGATGAAATTAAGCCTTCTCTGAATATCAATGGTCCCGGAACCGACAAAACGCATTTCCTGGGTATTGCACACCCGATGTTCTCCCTAGAGAAACGTTGGAACAAAATTGCAGCCAATCCTTCGTATGCTATACAGAATCCTGATCCTTCAAAACAGGAAATAGAAGCGTGTACACAAGAGTTCGAAACGTACGGCGATAGCTTGAAGAAACGTTATGCGTATCTCAAGAACAATAATATGTTGAACGCTGAACGCTTGATGACGTTCACCAACGATTATTCAGGTCTCGATCCAGCCAATCTTCCCGATTTTTATTTAGTGCGCCGTCAGGATGCTCTCATCGCTCGCCTGATTACCATGTATAATATTTACGACGTGTTCCCTCGCCGTTATGGCATCCAGGATCGCGAAGTAATGTTCTCGGCTTTCTTCGATGCTGTTTCTCAAGCTTGGCAAGAAGGTGAGATCTATAAAGGTAAAATGGAACTTCAACCTGAACTAGCGTATGTAGATGACGCGATGATCAAGTTGAAATTCAAACCGATGAAAGAGATCGAACGGATGTATATCGGTTACTTGAATACTGAGGGTTCAGATCCTATGAAGTGGTCTTTGATCGAGTGGCAGATACTTAACGTGATGACTCAGGCTATCAGCGAACAAAACCATCGTCGTATCATGGGTATATACGTTGCTCCCGAAACAGGTAAAGCCGGTCACTACCTAAACTCTTCTACAGGTATTGTATATAGCCTTATCCGCTATGCACATGAGTTTAAATTGAAACTTCACGATGATGATTCTTATATGGCATATGACGAAAGCACATTCCTTGAAACCGTTCAGGATATGCTTGAAGATATCAAACTTGCCATTACCGAAGACTATACGGTTCCTTTCAATAAGCTTGTTGTTATCCTGAACGACAATCACAAACTTTGGTGGAAAAAGAACTGTCGTGCCAAATACGGAAAGGATCTTGACTTTACAGGACCTGACAGTATGATGGCGAAAGTTCCGGATATCGATACACCTATCGTTTGGTTACCGAACTTAGGTACTTTGCCGTTGATTTTGGTACAAGAGCCTGGTAACTTACAGTGTATAGAATATATGCCGGGTGAAATGTTGGCTCTTCAGTTTGAGCGCGCAATGGAAACATACAAGGCCTGGTCTGTATGGAAAGAAGGAACTGCCGCTTCTTTTGTAGGTATGAAGTTTAATTCTAAGACCGACTTGGATAATAACAAATTCCTGCGTCAACGCATATTTATGAATAAGCCGGCTGCTTTTGTTGCTGCCGATGCTACGACTATAGATGGTGCAACAGGGTTCTGGTTTGTTACGCAGGCTAATACAGCAGCTAAAGCGCTCACTGATATTTCTAATGCACGTTTGGGTGTTGGTTATAAGTTTGAGTGTGGAAGTCTTACAAATGCTACTACAATAGCTAAGTCAGGCAAATTCTCTGAAATTACGGCTGCGTATACACCTACCGCTGTAGGCGATTATATAATGCTTGTTCTGAATGCAGATAAAACAAAATTCTTAGAACTCGAACGTATGGTCGGTGGTACTCGCACGATAAATGCGGTACTGCAACCGAATGTTCCGGGTGTACGATAATCGAAGATGAAAGCTTGGAGGCTTCGGCCTCCTGCTTTTATTCCATAACGAAACAATATTTCATAAAATATTTATCTATGAGACAATTTAATTTAGATAGTCACATGTCTTATGTGACCAAAAAAGAAAAAGCAAGGAAAGCATCTTTATTTAAGTCTGCAATCTTGATGATAGGACTTCTTTTTGGATTACTTGCTGCTTATGGCGCATTTTCTGAACCCGAAAATGCCGTAAAAAATGTAATTGTTACAGCCGGAACAGGATCTTTGGCAATGTGTGCTATGGTATCTATTAACGATGTTAGCGACCGGCATACATCTCCTAATGCGATAGGACATAAAGTATGGCTTATACCCGTATCCGATATTGACGATACTGTTCCATTCCCTACTATGAATGTAAATAGAGAGGTCACGACTATACCGATGAAGTCCGGTAAGTTTATGCACTATTTCGAGGCACATACAATCCCTACATTTTTAGGTAATGGTACCAAAGAGGCTAACGCTATTACAATTACCGGAACGAATACGTTTACGCTTGTTATGGGTGGTAATCGTGCCGAGCTTCTTAATTTTATTGAAGAATATGCCGGAACCAAGTTTGTTATTATATATCAGGAATGTGAAAGCGGAATTATGCAAGGTATAGGTAATCCTTGTAAGGCTGTAACGCTAAGTACATACGATAATAAAAATGATGCTGAAAGCAGATCTGTTACATTTACGTTTACCCAACAGACAATACAGCAACCTTGGACTTATATCGGTGATATCATTCGTCAAAATCCAATTACGCTTACTGCGGGAGCTACCACTTTGGCTATCGTTGCAGGAAACAATCGATATATTTTACCAAATGGCACTTCCGCTACATATGCGATATCTGCTATATCGGGTATTACGGTAGCCGATATAGGGCGTATTATTACCCTGATTGGTGACGGAACTACAAATGCGGCTACTGTAGCCGATGGTGATCCTTTCTTGCTTGTCGATGGCGCTACATGGACAGCCTCTAAAACGAAAGAGCTGTATCTGAAAGTGTTTGACGCTAATACCCTTATAGAGGTTGGTCGAATATAAAAACATTTAATTATGCCTTTAAATAGAGAAAAAAGAGGTCATTACAACCAATTGCGAGCTGCTTCCCACCTGGAAGCAGACCTCGCATTGTTGGCAAGTATCGACCCTAAAAACGAATTACTTGTCAAGCCTTCAGGTAAAGAACAGAAATATGCTGACAATGTATTGTATGAGTTGCTGACGCTAACGTCAAATACTGATATTATAGCTTTCCGTAGAAAATTTGCAAAGGAAAAACTTCAAAAATCACAGGAAGAGATCTTGCAAAAACGCTTTGCTGATTATATTAAAAAAGCAGATCCGAAAAAGAGTATAGATATTCAAGAGTTTATCAAAATTATATCTGCCGGTCTGTTTTTGTTAGTTGCTACACTCGATTGGCCTGTAGATGAAGATGTTTTCCCTTCCGAAATTGAGTTAGTTGCAGTTGATAGCGAAAAATATCATGTAAAATTAACAACCGAGGCTGTTTCTGCTCGTGAAAATGCAAAAAAAGAGAAGGAAGAAGCTGAAGCTGCTGCTGAAGCTAATAAAAAAGCAAAAGAAGAAGCTGTTAAGACGAATCTATCAGAAGAGCTAGAAGAAAAGCAGTCGGAACTCGAAGAAAAAGAAGACGAGTTACTTAGCAAAGAATCAGACTTGGATGACAAGGAAACTGAACTGTCCGAGAAAGAAGACCTGTTGAATGAAAAGGAGGCCGAATTGGCAGTTAAAGAAACTGATCTGAACAATAAGGCTACCGTTGAAAAAAAAAGCGTCTCAAAGAAGAAGAATACCCGAAAATAAAGTGGTATAACTATCTTGACGATGACATTAAAACGGCTACGCTTATTTATTCAGATCGAATAAATACGCACAATCAGATGAAGGTTCTTGATGCACTGCTCGATAAAAAGCCGACTGAAAAGGCTGTAAAAGATTTGGCAGAATTACGCATCAGGAATCTTCTTTGTTTTCGGGAACTCCAATCTTTCAACGATACAGGAAAATGGCTTCAGAAACACCCGCTGATTATGCACCGCAGTGTTTATTCACGCCTCGAAGAAATTTTTATACTCAATCATACCAAGTTTATGGACGAATACAAGCTTTGTTGCGCCAATATTGCACGATATGAATCTTATCTACGCAGCGATAAACGCATCGATAGACTTGATACGGATAAAGCTCTTCTGCAAAAGCACACCGAAACGAAAGCCGTATTTGAATCTGTAATAGAAAACAATAAGCTATGACGCATTTCGAAATATTATCAAAACTCGATCCGGCTATAATTGCTCATTTTCTCGAAACGGGAAACTCAGAAGGTATTCCTCCTGAGACACAGCAATGGTTACAGGAAATATCTATGGCTTATGAGGAATACGATAAAGATCGTAATATCTCAAGTGCTGCAAGAAGTTTAATGAAGCGCATAGCTGCTAAGTTTGGTAAGAAACCTTCTTTTCGAACATGTCAAGAGCGTATTTATGCTGCCTTAGAGTATTTCCATGTTGACAATATAGTTTCAGATAAAGTTTGGTATATCGATTTTGCGAATAAATATGAAGATGATGCAAAAGCAGCTATTGAGGCCGAAGATTTCAAATCTGCATATCTCTTTCGTAAAGCTGCCGAAGAATGCCGTGAAAAATCAAGTATTGCAGCAAGTTTAAATACTGGTTTTGTTCCTGTGTTACTTTTATCTCCGGATATTTCTCTTGTTGATTATGGATTTGAATCAAAATCTATGAAAGAAATTGCGCGAAAAAACAATGAAGGTTTTTATATAAAACATATTGATTCATTGCCTATAGATGAAATAGAAAAGAAGAGACTTCGTAGAGATGCGGACTTGCCTGAAACACCTTACGAAGAAATTGAAAGCGATTAAATTATGATTGAGAATGAACAATACGAATGGGCTCAAGATTACTATATGAATATGGCACAAATGCGTGCCGCTCTTATTGATCCCAATGTTTTAATAGCAGAAATTGCTCGTGGTGGTGGTAAGACTGAAGGAATAACAGGGCCTCGTATATTGCGAGTTGCAGATGCTATGCCTCGAGAGTTAGCTTTTCTTGTGCACAATACGTACGCAGCTCTATTGACTAATATTGTGCCTAACCTTATTTCTTATTTTAATAAAACTATATGTGCAGGACAACGATGTATTCTTGAAGATGGTGTTGATTATGTTATTGGAACATCTAAATTACCAAAACATTTTTCACGCCCACGTTACCCTGTTCTTAATGCCCGTCATTCTATTGTTTTTCGTAATGGTTTTAACTTACAATTGGTCTCTTCTGATCAGCCTGACTCTGTAGCCGGGCGCTCTGGTGTGCATGCTTTTATTGAAGAAATGAAGCACAATAAGGGTGAAAAACTAAAAACAAGGCTTTTTCCTGCCCTTCGTGGTAGCGACAATCGTGATGTTCGCAACCATCATTTATACCAAGGTATAACGGGGGTATCCGATACGGCTCGTGTCGATCTGGGTGAAGATAACTGGTATGAGGAATATGAAACCAATATGGATATGAATCTTATAAATGAAATTGCTTCTGTGGCTAAACCTGTTAATGATGCAATGGTTATAAAAATGCATTTCGATTGGATGCAGAATGAAGTAAAATCTAAGCGTCGCGAAATGTCAGAACTTACACCTTTATACCCTAGATATGAAAAAGCTATAAAAACATTGCATCTTTGGGAAGGTCGTCTTCGTGATATGCGTAAAAAGGCTTCATTTTACATTCGTGCATCCTCTTTGGTAAATAAAAATTTTTTAGGTCAGGGATTCTTCAAACAACAATTAGAATTGATGGATATGGAAGAGTTTCTAACGGCTATTTGTGCCATACGTATACGTGCTGTTGTAGATCGTTTCTTTGCAAACTATGTTCCAAAAGTTCATCAGTTTAGTGATAGTTACAAAAACGATATGTTACTAAAGGTTGATCTCATGGGAGGGTTTCGTATCACTGCGGGATATCTAAAATATTATAATCCGGACGATGAATTGTTGCTAGGATACGACCCCGGTAAATTTCAAAGCCTAACAGTATCACAAGAACGTAATTTCGGACATGAGGTACGTACGATAAAAGAATTCACTTGCTATTCTCCTGCCGATCAAACACACCTGGCGCTCGACTTTTATGATTTCTTTGGTGATGACGCCCGCAACAAACGAATTAAACTATATTATGACCGTGCCGGTAATAAAACAAAAGAAGAGCTCGAACAAATAACTACAGATGCCAGGCTGTTAAAAGCAGAACTGGAGCGATACGGTTTTTATGTAGAGCTTATGAACGAGGGTCAGCCAACTATATACTATTGGCAGCAAAAGAAACTACTCGATTATATATTCAGTAATAAATTTGCAGCTTTTCCACGTCCTTATATTTGCGAAAATCAGTGTCCTAATCTATGTTCGTCTATTCTGCTTAGCCCTATGAAGAAGAGCGCAGATGGAAAAATAGAACTCGATAAGTCTTCCGAGAAAAAAGTTCCTATGAAGTTGCAGGCTGGTAGATCTACTCAGTTACCATCAGCTCTTATTTACTTCTATTATGGGCGCTATGGGCACTTATTACCGTCCGAATTTAGCTCAATACCTGATAATTTACCTGAAAACACGATAATGTAGCCTGTTTTTCATTATAAAATATTGTTTTCGTACCATAAAGTAGGGGGCTGTTTACATCGGTTCAAATATTAAATGTTTGAAGATCAATCCTATTTTTGAAAAATAAAAAAAATAAAAATTTTTACACGAAAGAAAATAGCCGCGAACGCTGACTTGTCGTCGTGCAATTCAAGAGGGGTTTTGGTCGGGAAATGTGATATTAAGTTAAAATTAACATTATTGTTAAAAATTGATCGTTTTTAACATTTCTAGTTTTTTTCATTAAAAAACAAGGCCCTATATATAGGTGGCTTTACCATTTTTTTTTGAAGTCGGGTGCCTATCGTTGGTTATGTTAGGACGGTGAACGTGTAGATGTGTATAAACCAGGGTATATACTATAGGATGGATATTAATTATTTTATACATTTACAAAAACTTAAATAAAAAGACTATGAGAAGATTGTTATTTGTATTGTTGGTTTTCTTTCCTATTCTTATGTGTGCACAAAAGATCGATAAAAACGAGATAGACGAATTTACCGGGGTTAAAACAATTTACACTAACTGGGAAAAGTTTAAGACTGGTAATGGTCTCACAGGTAAGGATAATTTAATGTTTCGATTTATAAGCCTGGACGGCGTGGAAACCTTCCATTTGAAGTGGGTAACATGTGAAATGTTATCTATTAAAGAAGGGTCGAAGCTAATGTTTAAAATGTCCGATAATTCTATTATAACACTTACATCAATTAGTTATGCTATTGCTGCCAAAGGTGATGGCGTTACCGGTTTATCTATGAGTGGGATACTAGGTATTAGTTGTATATACGATGGTAGTGATATCGAAGCATTTGCTAAAGATAGCTATTTGACTAAGCTAAGGATATACACCACTGATGGATATGTAGATATAGATATAAAAGAGAAAGATGCACAGAAGATCAATAGGGCATATAAACTAATGAAAGAAGCTCCTAATAAATAATAAATTATAATAAATACCATGAAAAAATTATTATCAATACTATTAGTACTCTTATTTGTTTCTTGTGCCCCTGGTAGTTCTGATTATGATTATAACGGATCTTCTGGCTGCGGTACATATAATGGTCATAGTTTGTATAAAGGATCTAAAGGGGGATGTTATTATTATAACAGCAAAGGAAATAAAGTGTATGTAGATCGCTCTCTTTGTAAATGTTGAAGTTTTATTGAAAAGTATAAAATACTATGGGATTTTCTTATCGAAAACGGGTAAAACTTATGCCTGGTGTTAATATTAATCTAAGCAAAAAAGGTGCTAGTGTAACTGTCGGTATCCGAGGTGCTAGTGTGAATATTGGAAAGTCCGGAATATATCAAAATTTAGGTATTCCGGGTACTGGTATATATTCGAGAGAAAAAATATCAGGGAATGATTCCGTTAAATCGGATCAAAGTACATTAAAAACCAAAGAAGCTAAAAGGCCTGTATCTGAAAAGAGATATAAAAAAGATTATTCTTCTGTTTATTTATCTGTGCTATACGTACTTGTTATTATTCTTGTTATAGGTATTATCATAAGCTATACAGTTAACAACTAATGTTGTACAATGAAATATTTCATCTGTTTATATATACCAATAATATTATGAACATGAAGAAAAAACTTAAAGTAATAACAATCTTAAATATTTTTTCTTTGTGGTTTTTTGCAACTTTCAATAATCTTTTATTTTGATCGTCTATTATTTGTAGATTTTTTGTTAATTTTTCGTTCTCTTTTTCGCAAATATCTAATTGGTCTGCTAGTTTTTTTAATTGGTCTGATATATTAGTTAATTCTTTTTCTAAGTTGTTGTTTGCTAAAAATAGATCAGAGACTTTACCTATTTCTATTTCTAGCTTAGCGCTAGCATCTATTTTACCGTTTATTAATTCTGATAATAAAGATTCTTTTCTTTTTTCTAAATTGGATATTAATTTATCTTTTTTCTCTTTTTCTTCATTAAGAGAAATTAATTCTATTTTTAGTATATCTATAAATTCATTTATTTGAGATTGATTTGAAAAGTTTGTGTCTACATATTCGAAGAAACCGTATCTTTTTATGTCGTATTTTAGTCTATTAATTCTATCTGTTAGAAAATTTTTAGCTTCTAAAATATCATTAATTCGAACTAGCTCACGCATGTTATCGTAATCTGTATACCCTATATTATAATTATAATGAGACTTTTTGATGTATTCAGCTAATATTTCATTTGTTGTAGTTTTCCGTGATATGTCTAATATAGAATAATAGTCTTTCATGTTCACTTAAATTTTATGTGAAACTATGAATTATTTCTTATTATCCTCTATTTCAGCTAATATTTTTTTTATGTCTTCTATTGAATTTATTTCATAAGGTCTATTGTTGTATCGAACAATACCTATTATTTCCCCCTCTTTTGTTTTTGTGAATAATTCCGATATGTTGCAACCTATAGCATTCGCTATACGCTCTAATACTTCAACCGATGGATTGCCATTTATGTGCTGAGATAATCCAACCCGTGATATTCCCATCGTTTCAGCCACCTCATTAATTGATAGACCTTTTTCTTTTATTAGCTCCTTTATCCGTAAACCCATAGATATACATTGTTAATACATTGCAAATTTACATAGTTATAGCTTTGTAAAGCTATAGGTTATCATAAATAATGTTAATGTAAAGCAAAAAGTATTCGTTTTATTTGTTTTTGAAAAGTGATAGCTTTACATTTGTGTCATAATAATAAATCAATAAAAAATAAACATCATGAAACGAATTCTTTTTTTAGTCGGTATCATCACTTTAGTCGCAGCTTTGTCTTCAATGATCTTTTCTATCGATTTCGGTATCGTAGAACAAAAGTCATTTATGGGATTACTAGCCGTATCGGCTATCTCTTTAGCTATCGCTAACATTATCAATAAAAAATAAATAGTTCGAAAAATCAATAAAAATAAACAGATATGAAAGCAACGGAATTAAATAGCAGACAAGAAAGAAATGCAGAACACGCAAAGGAGTTCAAAAACTGGGTGAAAAGCAAGAATGTAGAAGTTTTAACTAGTCTTCCGGGCGTAGATTTGAAAGTAGGTCAGAAAGTAACATTCATAAATGGTTACGGCGTAAAATTTGAGGGTCACACAATATTAGGATTTCATACTCCTGACAAATACGGAGATTGTGTATATCTCGATATAGATTGTTATTGGTTCTCGGTTAGTCCTGATCGTGTGATCGTTGAAAAGACACAAGAAGATGAAATAAAAATCCCTTCTGTCGGGCAATACGTATTTGATATCTATTACAACTGCAAAAAGCAAGTGAAGGGTATTGCTAATGGGTTGTTTTACGTTGGGTCTGATCACGAACCGGTACACCGTAACGAATTTATTTTTCCATTACCAACTAACAAATAATACTTTACAGTTATGAAAACAACGGAATTAGAAATAGGGTCAAGGTATAACTACCAAATGAATAGCGAAACTGTATTAGAAGTTACTTATGTTGGTTCTTACGAAGGTTCTGGATATACAATGTACGATTTTACATATATGAATGATGGTGTAGAGAAAAGTACAACAATGTTTGAGCGTGCAGTTGAGAGTTGTGTTACGCCTATAAAGAAAACTACAACTATATACGGTCTTTTTGAAAAGTATATAGTTTCTGATTGTACTAATTTAGAAGATTTTGCATGTCGTTACAGAAAACCAGATAGATATAAGCTTAGGGATAGTTATTTGCCTGGCTATTCCGATGCAGTTCTTGAAAGCCATAGGGAAGATTTGCGAAAATACGGTATTACTTGGATTAGCCGGCATGAGTCTGTAACCGGTAAAGTCGTTGCTTTCGTTAACAAATAAAATTACAGCTATGACAACTTCAACACTTTCCATCGGAATTAATTATCTATACGCTACCAATCACGGCGTAATAGAAGTAAAATATATAGGACCTTTTACGGCGATGCCCGGGGGCGACTGGCATGACTTTGCTATCAACGACAGGTATAAGGATAAGATAATAACCATATCGGCCACATCGATAGAGCGGGGCGACCTGCGGTGTGCGGATCTGTCGATAACGACCGTATCGACTCCATCGAAAATAGAAGCAAATAAAGATATACCCGTATCGCCTGTATCGTCGGTGCAACCTGATAGCGTAGATTTAAGAGAAATAGATATAGCCTTCGCCAAGGGCGGGCGATCTGTGACTAATAATATAAAAGGTACATGTCTACAAAACACAGTATTGCACGCCTACTCTTATCTATATCGGGCTTTCGTTCAGGGTATAACAGACGTTCGAATTTATTTGCACGGAAAGCGTATAGCTATTCAAGATATATGTTCTTATACCCCTGTATCGTTTATGGACTATCTGATTTTGAATGTAAAAAGTTGATATTATGATAAAACTTACAGGTGTATTAGACTGGGAATTAACCCGATTGGGATTAGAGGCGGGCGATGTGATAAAAATCCATACGCCACCCGGAAAAGAAAACGGAGCTATATTCTTCGATACTTACTACAACGGATTTACACAAAACTGTGTGGTTTATCCTGAAAATTATGAGATAATAGACAACAAAACAAAATAACATACTTATGAAAACAGCAACTAAAAATACCAAATCAAAAACCGCGCCTACATACCAGGGCATGGCATTTCGTTCTATGATCGCCTATATACTCTCGTACTTCAGATACATCAGGCGCATACATAGCGTCGAAAATGGGCTCGATCCGAACGAACATTTCAGGCTTTTTCGTACCAAATCGAGCCTTTGCGATACGCATATATTCGAAGGCAGCAAGTATACAATAGAAATCATTGTTCGGCAAAACAAGCCGGAGAAAGGGGGCGAAAATGGCTAAATGTGCAATACTGAACACAAAAGTAAACTTCTCAACGAAGGTATTAGAGGCACTTGAGGAGCTGCAAAATGACAATAACGATGCGATATCGATGTATGTAGATCACCTGGACAAAGTTTCTGATTTGCTATTCAAGATAGGCGGCGACATGTCTGAAGACGAATCTAAGAACGAAATATTTCAGATGCTGCACGAAAACCACATGCTACGAAAAGACCTGGATTCTTTGAGAGCTACAAAATAAAAATATTCCGTGTGTGTTTAATATGTTTATATTATTGATTTTAGCCGGTGCGTTTGCCTGTGAAGGTAGGCGCACTTTTTTAATTTATTTTAACAAATCGAAAAAAAATTTCCGCCGCCGAAAAAATCCTACGCGTATATATACATATATGGCGATCATTCGCATTTTTATTCTGAATCGGCTCTCTTGTTGGCGTGTTGGTATGTTGGTCGTAAAAAACACCTTTTTATAAAACGAAAAAATTTTTTTTCGACGTACGTAAACTTTCGCGCACGTATATACATATATGGCGATCATTCGCATTTTTATTCTAAATCGGTATATTCTAAACTGATTTTTTGTCCTTTCGCTCCGCATACAGAACTTCTATTTTCGCTGTATGGAAACAATCAGCATATCCGAAGCCGTACGCCTGGCACGTGAAGTATCGCAGCTTCCCGAGCCTCAAAACAGGTTTACGATTGCTTTCTTCCCTTATTCACGGTCGAAGGGCGAAGCATCGGCAAAGCTTGTGACAAAAGAAAATTGTACGTTTCGTTCGCAACTGCCTAAAGATAAGTTTGCGATAGACAGCGATAATTTCTTTCTGTATGCCGACGAAAAGGGAGATCCGAAGGCCTGTTACAGGATGCTTGTACGCTATATCGGGTTTGCTGTAGACAACTTTAAACTAAGAAAAGTAAAATCTGTATGAGCGAAATATCTTACCTTGGCAATTACGGACTTTCGGTAGCCGAAGATACCGTCCTATCGTTTCAGTTGGGCGATCGCCCGATGGGCAGCTCGGTGTTGAACGATCCGGGTTTCGAACGTGCGGTAATGCAACCCGTAATACCACGATGGCTCAATATTCAGGGATATAACGTATATGCCCGTGGCGATCATAACTTGCAGTGTGAAGAGCAGGAGTATACCATCAAGCGCAACCGCTTGCACCCGAGATTGATAGACAAGCAAGTAAAGTTTCTCTATGGTCTTGGACCACATGGTTACTTTATCACCACCGATACCGAAGGTAAGCTTCAGCGCAAATGGTTTCGTGATCCCGAAGTATTCAGTTGGCTCGAATCGTGGCAAAAGAACGGTATAGAGTCTTCGTATACAGATTTTGGGCGCAATGTTATACGCCATTTCTACACCTTTTACGATTACTTTACAAAACATCGTTTCTCTATAGGCTCTCAGTTCGGGTTCGGTCTGCCGATCACAGGCCTCGAACTTGTAGAAAACAAACATTGTCGCCTGGCCACTTCCAAATCGTTCGACGCTGCCCAGGATATACCTACCTACAAAGATTTCCGTTATATCGCTTTCGGTAACTGGGGATTGGCTACAACCAAGTTTAAGGTGTATCCGCGTTTCGACATTGCTGAAGTAAAAAACTATCAGTATGCAGCTATTTCGCATCACCGGCAAACGTCGGTAGGCGATTTCTACGGATGCAATGAGACCTACGAAGGTACGAAACCCTGGATACGCGGAGCCAATGATAGCCCCGAGTATATCAACTCTTTCCTCAAAAATTCGCTATCGGCAAAGATACATATCATTATTCCTGATGCCTGGATTGCATCGAAGCGTAACCAGATTAAAGCTATATGTGAAGAGAATAAGCAGCGTAAAGCCAATAGCAAGGCGTTACTCACCTATAACGGTATCGATGTAGGTACGAATTATAGTGAAGCATTCCTTATAAACTATATGAACGCTGAAATAAAGAAAGCCACAGAGTTTCTTTCTGGAAAAAGCAATCAGGGCAAAAGCTTCGTTTCGTATTCGTTCCGCACATCGGCCAAGGAAGAAGAGCGTTGGCGTTTCGAGACTATCGATATGAAATATAAGGAATATATCGAGGCAATGATCGCTTACGATCAGCGTGTAGATAATGTACTCGTTTCGTCTATGGGGCTCGATCCTTCTATTACGGGTATCTCTCAGAATGGTGTTATATCCAAGTCGGGAGCCGACGTGTATTATAACTATATCGTCTACCTGTCGTCGCTTACGTCCGATGACGAAATATGTAGCGAAGCGTTTAACTACGCATTGCAAGTAAACTTCCCGCAAAAATATAACGACGGATACCGCATAGGCTTTTATCGCGATATACCGAGCCGTCAAAGTGAAGTGTCACAAAATAACCGCCTGGATGCACCGCAGGCATAAAATAATAAACCTATGGAAATACTAAAAAAAGGTAAAGACTTAAAAGAAGTATCTCGAAAAAGATGTACGTGTAGTCGCTGCTGCTGCGAGTTTATATATGATAAATCCGATATTCAATCAGATCCGCGCGACGGTGATTATATTATTTGCCCTAATAAAACCTGTGGACTTTATATCAATGTAGACTCTATATTGTATAGACAACGTATTTCTTAAAAAACAATTATCCCATGCCGAATTATATACTAAACGAATTATTCTTGAATCTCGCCGAATTTAGAGATTCTGCGCCCAATGTAGAGAGTAGTGCTACCTTTCAGGCGCTTAATGCTTCGGCCGTTTCGGTTCGAAAGATGATCCGGGGCATTATATCCGAAAATATATGGAATATGATAGTCGCCGAATCGGATACCGATGCACGTTTATATCTACGTTCGGCATGGGCTAACCGTGTTATGTACGGTGAGAGTATCTTTATCGCTGTCACTAACCGTCAAAATAAGAAAAGCGATACCTATAAGTATGAGCTCGAAGCCATCAAACGCCAGTATATAGACAACTATTACAATGCGATGGACTCTCTTCTTGCCATTATCAGCAGTACGCCATCTTATGACTGGGAAAATACATGGATAGCACAACAGATGAAAGACTTGAAGATAAAAACGGTACTCGATTTCGAGTCGTATTATCATATCGACAGCTCTTTCCTGTATTTCATCCGTACCGTGCCTATCCAAAAGAAAGAACTGCTGCTAACGTTCAACTCATACTATGAGAAAATAGCTGACCGTACCGATCTGCTTCCCAACCTGAATACGGCACTTGTGTATACCATACTGGCTCGCACACTCAAGCAATTTGATATTATAGAGCTGCCGCCAACATTGCGAAATTACTTTGACGATAATACCCTGTCTCGCAACGGGAATACCGAGCGTGAAGCCATCAGCAGCCTGGCCGCCGACTTTTTGGGCGACGCACAGTCGTTGTTAAGCAATATCGATATTGCACTCACCGATACATCTATAGATGTGAATGTGGGTACTAACCTGAATGAAGAAGAAAACAAGTACTATGGAATGCTCTAAAAAAATAGATATCGAGATTAAAGGCAAGCCTTATTCATTGCCGAATAGCTGGGATGCCCTGTCGCCTGATGAATTTGTGTATCTGTCTGGATTGTTGCAGGATTATGCTGCGGGTTTGCTTTCGGTTTCGGATGTGCGCCTGCGGTTTGTTGTCTATGTGCTCGATATCGATATGTCGTATGTCCCTGCGCGGCATAAAGATACCATTGCGCAAAACCTGTATATCCTAATGTCGAAAATCACATTTATTTTCAATATTAAATATCCTGACCAACTTTGGAATGGACTGTCTGCTGAGCTGCGTAAAGAAGCGCTGAAGACCGAACCTAAATATCTGCCCGATACACCCGAGGTACGATTGCTTCGCCGTTGCGATTACAAATACGTGATCGATGGCTGTTTTGCTGCACAGCTCTTGCCTACTATCACCATCGGCAAGGTTTCATGTGTCGGCTATACGATCAACACGCTATGCGATCAGTTGTCTACATCACTTACTGCCCGTCAGTATGTAGATGCTACCGAGTGCCTGAACGGTATAGAGAAAAACCGTAGCTTATTGCCATTGTTGGCCGCTACGCTCTATCAGCCGGCGGGCTATTCGTCGGAGTGGGCTCACGATAATGTTTCGCTGTTTGCTGAGCTCCCTGTGGCTGTGCTCGAAGCTGTGGCGCTTTGTTTTCAGGCTTTTGTGCTGTTTCTGTTTACCAAAACACATTTCAGCATTTTGTGGAAGAAAACAAATACAAAGGATCTGCAAAGAAATAAACTATCAGTCGGTCTCAAAGACGGTATATATACCCTGTCGGAAGATGGGTACGGCGATATACACACCGTAGGGGAGATGTCGCTTATCGAATATCTGGAAATATTGCGTAAGAAAAAAATTGACGCCGTGCGCACCATGCATAGCGCAGAAATGAAGATTACCGATATAGCCGAAAAAACAGGATTGGATTTCGATACTATTCAGAAAATCATATAATAACTTATCGCTTTATGGTAAACCTGGTTAAAGATATATTTATGTTTTTTGCACGCTTTCCGCAGAAAGAAGGCGTATTGCAACTATTTACAAACGGACGTAGCGATATGCCGGAGTATAACGATTGGATGCAGGAGGTAAATGCCCTTCCGAATCAATCGCTTTTTCCGGAGATCAAAAATTATGTGTTCGGTGTAGACAAGGAAGCTGTTATAACGAGTCTTAATTCATTTTCGGACTGCTTTTTGTTTGTCGATTACGGGCAGATAGAAAATGAAATGGACCATATAAACAACCGTCGCGAATCGTTCCTGATCGCTTTTACGGTAGCTTATCCGAGCAGCGACAGTAATAACGATCTTGCCGAACGAGCTATAAAAGCAAACAGGGCTTTGAGCCTCCTTTGCGATATCCGTCATTTTATGATAAATGAAGAGCGTTGCATCCCTTGGTTAAAAAACTTTCAGGCCGATCATATAATCACGCCGTGGGCGTCGGAGAATGTTCCTTCCTATGGATGGACAGCTATCATACGCCGACAAGGTTTTGATATGCTGGGAGGAAAATAAGCCCTTTACTTTTTTCATTGTTTTTGTTTTACTTTTTTTCGTTGATTTGTGTTGTTAGATGCCGCTTTGGTTGCGATAATCGGGGCGGTTTTCTTTGCTTTAAACTACACATATTTGTGTAGTTTGTTTAATGTTCGTATATTGCAACAGCTAAATTTAACCTATATGCTAAAGAAAATAAACACTGTTGTTGACGGCTACGACGTAAAGGAAGTGAACCTATGGCCTTCACCATTTGGCCGTACCAAAAGAGTTTCTTTTTGTACCTGCAACGAAGTCGTTTTTGTGCTCGATCGCAAAGGCGATTATTCCCGTGTGCGTAATGCTATGGGTAAGATAGGATGGTGTAATACCGGCTTCCTTATCGATGTGGAAGAAAATACAGGAAAAGAATATCCGATGGATAGCGATATATCGATCGATAAAGCATTTTACGCCAAAGAGCGATCGTACACCGAAGATTTTAGAAAACTACTCTGTAGAACATGGTTATTTAGACTTATTAAAAAGCTGAGAAGCTTGTTTGGTTAATTATTATTTTTTAGCAATCACTTAAAAGCCTTACAGAAATGTAAGGCTTTTTTTGTCCTTTATCACCCCCCTGCGTACGGCTAATTTAGCCGTATGGTAACTACCGATAATATATATGTAATAAACGTACCCGAGACCTTCGGTAAGGCAGCGAAAGAGCTAACTGACCGACAGAAGCGTGTCGCCAATCAGCCTTCTGTCAGAAAATCGGGACATCTGGCTGATTCTATCGGCGGAAATTACATCGTCACCTCTCAGGACAATGCAACTACCCTTACCCTTACATATCCTATATATATCCGATATCTGGACATGCAATACCGCGGCAAAGAACCTAACAGAAAGACAAAGAAGAAAGCTCCTATTTACAATCGACTTGTTTATGGATTTCTGCAAGGATACATCTACAATAGTCTTCGTGGCGGACTCGCTCGCTATCTGGTAGGTAAAATACGGGACATAAAAATTGAAATCTGAGTAATATGAAAGCAGAAGAAATAGTGACAATACTTGTCAAGAGCGAAGGTTTCGGTAATGTAACCGTCGATATAAACAAGCTGGCAAAAGGAATGAAAGAGATAGAACTTGAGTCGAAAGGTGCTAAAGCAGGAATAAAAGGCCTTAGAGAAGAAAATAAGGAACTGGAAGATCTACTCAAAAGAGACACTGAGCAGTTGAAAGCTTTGAATAAAGAGATGGATCAGTTAAGGAAAAGAGGTCTTGGTGATTCCAAAGAAATGAAAGAAAAACAAGCTGACTATGAACTTGTAACAAAAAAGGCTGCCGGGTATGAAGCGCAAATAAGAAAAAACGACAGTACTATAAAGCAACTCGGTTACGCAGAAGAATATAGTATCCGGAATATGAAAATATCGGATATGACGATGAATCAGCTTTCGCGTCGTGCCGAATATCTGAGGGGTAAGCTTAACAATATTGTAAAAGACAAAGATCTTGACAAGTGGAATAAATACAACGATCAACTTGTTGCAGTAGAGAACCGTCAAAAAGAAGTAGCTGCCGGAGGCGAGAAAGTAAAAGGACGCTTTGATGGTATAGCCAATACCATTAAGAAAGTAATTCCCCTAATGGTAGCGTATTCTGCGTTACGTATTTTTCAGAATCTTATATCCGGAGCTGTAGATTGGCTGAAAAAAGCCCCCGAAGTAGCCGCAAAGGCCGAAGGTATAACACGTGCATTTACAAAACTAAACAATACGTCTCTTCTTACATCGCTCCGTAAAGAAACAAAGGGATTGATAAGCGATATGGTGTTGATGCAATCGACGGTAAAGGCCGATCGGTTTGGTATTCCTATCAACAATCTGGGTAAATATCTGAAGTTTGCACAACAGCGAGCGCAGGAAACAGGACAGTCGGTAGACTATCTCACCGAATCTATAATTAATGGGTTAGGTCGTAAATCACCGCTTATTCTTGATAACCTTGGTATCTCAGCCGCACGCCTGAAGGCCGAAATGAAAAAAGGTCTTGATTTTACACAAGCTACAACAAAGATTGTAGAAGAGGAACTCAAGAAGCAAGGCGACCTATCTCTTACTTCTGCCGACAAGGCTACACAAGCATCCGTAAAATGGGATAATGCGCAGCTAAAAATAGGAAATGGCTTAAAATGGTTATCAGACAAATGGAACGAGTTTTCGGGTAATGTTGCCGATGCTGTTGGCAGTATGGCGGGAGATTCTCGTACAGCAAGCCAGGTTTTTGATGATCAGAATAAACGTGTTGCTGATCTCAATGTAAATATCCTGCCTCTTATCGACAAATACGATAAGCTTAAAGACAAAGTAAAACTAACCTATGGACAATCTAAAGAGCTGGATGATGAACACAAGGAAATGCTCGACTTAGTGGGGCAGATAACCGCTGCCATGCCACATTTACGTACAGAATTTGATCAATATGGACGTGCTATCGGCTTTAGCAGCGAAGAAGCTCGAAAATTTATCGAAACACAAAAAGCTGTACTTCCTTATCTGTATGCGAAGCAATTGGCAGAAGCAAAGAAGGATGTTGATAAATATAAAAATGCTATCCGGGACTTAAACGCCGAGATAAATAATAAAGGGAAACTTAATGTAACAGTATCTACATCGGGAACTACTGCCGGAAAATCGGAGTTTGTTCCATGGACTGAAGAAGAATTGATTAATAAAAACGCACAATTAGCAGAATTTACGGCTAAGCTGGGTGCGGCAGAAAGAGCTGTAGACTATTTTACAGGAAATACATCCGAAACATTGCAGAAAGGTGAGCAAAAAATCATAGAAAAGCGCAATGAGTTCAATGCCATGACTGATACGCAATTGAAGTCTTGGCTTAATATGCATAAGAATGCAAAAGATAAGGTAAAGGTTAATAACGAAGGCCTTATCGAAAATATGAAAGATACAGGAATAAAAATTGATGCTATCTTCAATAAAACTATTACATCGGCAGATAAGTTTAGTCAAATTTTATTTTCTCGAAACGGGAAGCAATTATTGCCATTCACTAACAATGTAAAAGATACAGAAGTTGAGCTTTCAATACAGAAACAGCGAGAACTTGCCCAGCAAATATACAACCAGCGTGTAGGCTTCGAAACCCCACCTAAAGAAGAAAAAGAATCGAAAATACTTGCCCGTCAGAAGGAGGAGCTAAAGACACGTCTCGAAAATCAGGAAACGGCTCATAAGTACGAATTGATGGAAATAAAAGCTAATGCCGAGAAAAAAGGATTGGCGGAAGATGAATATCAAAAGTTGGTACTCGAAAGCGATGCGAAATATTATAATGCCCGTATTGGTATTTATGATCAGTTTGTGAAGGATTATAATATTACAAACGAGAAGTTTAAAGAAGACATCAAAGGCGGTCGTGCCGATGCCAAAGACAAGCTGGTTGATATCTCTCCACAGGTAGACAAAAATAGGCTTGATGAGATGAAGAGATATCGTGACGAATCGTTACGCTATCTTGAGGAGTGGATCAATAAAGAAAAGTTGGTGCTCGAAAAACGGAATCTAAGCGCCGATCAAAATGCTCATGAATTGGAACTTATCGAGATTTCAGCATCGGAAACAAGGTTGCTTATTAATAAAGAATATGCGCAATATATTGAGAACCTTGAAATACAAAACGGAAGAACAAAAACAGAAGCCGTACGTGAAGCGGGAGACGCTGTAATTGCTAGCGAAACGGATATAATTGCTAAACGGAAAGCTCTTGCGCAATCGATGAAGGAAACGAGCTATAATGTTCGTTCACAATTTGGCTTGACAACCCGTGAAGAAGATTTTGCACATGATAAGAAAATGTTTGATGATTTATTGGCAAATAAAGCTATCGACTACGAAACATATCTAAAATTGCTTAGTGGACTTGATCGGCAATATGAAGACAAAAACTTACAACTAAAGCAACAGTATAATATAGCGGGCATGCGTGAATTATATGATTCTGAAATGCAAGCTCTTATTTCTGCCCGTGAGCGTGAAGGTTGGACGGAAGAAGAATTCGAGAAAGCTAAATGGAATATGAAGCTGAATTATGCAATTGAATTTGCACAAAAAGTAGCTCAAGTTACAGGCGCTGCAACATCTGCCGTATCTGCCCTTATGGCCGCTGAGACAGCACAGCTCGAAGCTGAATACGATGTGCGTATTGCTGCCGCCGAAGGGAATGCAAAAGAAACGGAGCGCCTCGAAAAAGAAAAAGCACAGAAAAAACTTGATTTAGAAAAAAAATATGCCGATGTACAGTTTGCCGTAAAAGCTTCTGATATTATTGCAAATACGGCTGTATCTATAATGAGAGCTTATGCGGATTTGCCATTACCGGCAGCAATTGTAGCTTCCGCATTCCTGGGTATTACAGGTTTGGCACAACTTGCCGTAGCCAATGCCGAACGTGAGAAAGTGAAGAATATGACACTGGGCGGAGCTTCTTCTTCGAGCGGTAGTAGGGGTGTTATCGTAGCCGGTAAAGAAGAAGGCGGATATATTAATGTTACCCGTTCGCAGGATGGTAAAAAGTTTGATGCCGTATATGATCCCGAACGCAGGGGATTTGTAGACCGTCCGACGGTGATTGTCGGCGAATCGGGTAGGGAATGGGTACTTTCTAATAGCGGCATAAAGAACCCCACAATTGCACCTGTCATCGGGTTGATAGACGAAGCACAGCGCAACGGTACCGTGGAGTCGCTCGATCTGAACAGGGCACTGCGTTCTCAGCGCCTTGCCGGATATGCGTCGGGTGGTTCGCTTAACAATCGTCCGGTAAGTACACCGCCTTCGGCTTCGCCTGCTGCCGGTGCATATCGTAATACCGACCTGGATATCGAGCTTCTTCTTTTGCTGCGTAGCCTGAACGAGAACGGTGTGATAGCTAATATCGGTATTACCGAACTGGAAGCCGAAAAGAAGCGGAAACAGGATATAGACAATAAATTCACTCTTAAAGATTAGGTATGAGTATAGTAATCCGCAAAAAAGATACCGGAGAGATATTTGATATACCTTCCGATTTTTCACTCGAAATAAATATAACATCGCCTATATTCAATAACATAGGTAGCAAGTCGGTGACAACATCGATACCACGTACGCCAAACAATAGCCGTTTGCTAGGCTATGCTTCGCGCCTCGATATAGATGCAAAGCCCATATCTAAGATTCCAGTGATAGTGTACGACTCTACCTATATGCGCCGTGGCATGATGTACCTGTCGTCAGCTTACAATACAACCAAAGGCTATGGTGTAACCATTGCTTTTGCCGAAGGTGTGATGTATGAGGAGATGAAAAGCGTAAAGCTTACAGCCTTATCGGGATTACCTGTTATCGAAAAGAACTATCAGCAAATGAAAGAATACATGGATAATCTTTTTATTGATGATGACTTGGATAGCGAACTTACGTTGTTTACAATCACCTTGAAAGATGAAACGTATCCTAATCCTGAAAGTTCTTCGTCTGCCGACCTCGTAAATATTACCAGGCTGAATGATGTAGATCCTGAAACTACAAATACCTTATATTGGCCTTATACCATAAATATTGTACAAAACAATGCACTTGTTCCGGTCGATGTTCCGGGAGGATACGGTGTTACTCCTTTTGTAAGGGTATGGTATGTGATCGATCGTATTTTCAATCATTTCGGGTATAAAATAGGCACCAACCCATTCAAAGAACACTATCAGCTTCGCCGGTTATGTGTGCTTAATAATGTGGCCGATGCACTTGTGTTAAACAAAATAGATTATTCGCAATTGCTACCCGATGTAACGGTAATCGATTTTCTGACCAGTATGCAATGTCGGTTCGGAATGATTTTTCTTGTTGACGGCGATTCGGATACGGTTAATATATCCTTACTAAAGGATGTATTCGAGAATAAAACATCATCACAGATCGATGTGTCTTCGTTACCTGACATAGACTATACCGAGCCGAAGCAATTGAAACTTAGCTGTGCCCGTTCGCTCGATCGTTCGTCGACTGAGAAAGATACGTATGCCGAATTTATAAAGAAATACAGGTATCAGTTAGGGCGTTTTGTGTATGACACCGGAAGTTATCAGTTTGGTTTATGCTATTCCAAGCAGCAAGGTTTGTATGCTATTACATCCTTGGTATATGGTACGCCTAAAATTGTCTCGTCGGTTCATTTCGATTGGGATCAGAAAGCCGACATGGAATATGAGGAACTGAACAGTGTAGACGAAGGGCTCACAATGGATAAGAATTACCGTATATATTATGGTATAAGTCCGCAATTACTCAATTCTAAGTTAAAAATAGACTCAGAAGATGTAGAAGTAGAGAATAACAGCAAACTCGCTTTTGCCTGGGATATGGGCGAAGGATATAATGTAGACAGAGCTACAGGCGAACGGTTCTATTGGGGTTATAAGTGGGGTTCTGTATTGCCTTATGTTCCTTATTCTCCCGAATATAGAGATCCTGTGTATTTCGAAGATAAGGACGGAAATATATTTCAATATGCATTAACTTTTATCGGAGAAGATGGATGCTTTAATCGTTTTCATAAACAATACGATGCCTTCTTGCGTCACTCTAACAATGTCGTTAAAGTTGATATCGACAAATCGCTGTATGAGTTAGCCAATATAGACTACAAAGCCAAGTACAGTGTCGATAATCATCCGTTATTGATCGATAAGGTAAATCATATACTGGGTGCTCGCAAAACGGTATCGATGGAGCTGCGAACAACACGTCTTTATCGTCCTTACGACCTGAATAGCGATCATGCCCTGCCCGAAACGCAGCCCATAACTTCTATGTGGGAAGTGGTAACAGATCCTGCCGTAGACTTGGCTGACGCTACTCCAAAGCTTCAGGCAAAATTGATAGCAGAAGGCCAAGCGCAATATCCGGATTATATTTTTAGAGAATTGATATTATTAGAATCTACAGTAATAGATCGGAACCCGAATATAGAAGGATTGTGGTATTTGCCTCCTACCGAACAACAGGTTATTGACGGTGAAAAGTTAGGTTACGGAAAATATAGAATACGTCGAAAATTTCTTCATGTGTATTATGCTAATTCTCAAGATAGGGGTGATACAATTTATATAGAAACCTATTATTACTATTTCGTAGCAAAAGCAATTCCACCACGTCCAAGTTGATGTTTTTTTGTCCTTTTATATGCCTGCATAAAATCTGATTTTTGATAAAAATTTTGTATATGAGTGTACAGATCGTAAAACAACCTAACAATTATTGCTTCGCCGGAAATCCGGTATCATTCGTTTTCAGTTCGAGTACGAACGACGAATTCAGGGTTGTTATAAATGTTGCCGGTGAAAGTTTAGAGCTGTCGCTTTATCCTTATGGTGCTAGTGCTCCGTACCGTGCCGATTTGGAATTATCTGATCTCTTACAAAAATTCTTTGATGTGCCTACCGTATCAGACTCGGATATAATAGTGCCAATCGATAATTTCGGACTGTCTTATTCTATTTCTGTGGATAGTGCTACGTTGTTTTCGGGCGTGGCTTTTCAGGGGGGGCTAAGTAAGTCTTTCTTGAAAATGCTGTATGATTCTGAATATAAGGATATTTTTAATTATCGATTAAATAATAAAAACAATCAATTCCTTTTCACGACACGTTCGCAAAGCAAGAATATAAAAATACGCCACTCAGAAATTTCTTCTTTCATATTTATTCATCCGGGTACATATATAAATTTTATTTCAAGTAATGGGATAGTTGTTAGTACTGAACCTCTTATTAAAGGGACTTTATGTTCAATGAATTTAAAAATCATACTTGATATCTATGAATTTTCGTATGAAGATGTCAAGTATATTGATGTATTTACGGATAATGAAGAATATTCTTTCCGCATTAATATAATCCCATCCATTCTATCCGAAGAAAGATATCTGCTGAAATTCAAAAATTCACTAGGCGCTTACGAGTATATTGATATTACAGGAAAAGCTTATTGCGTTCCTGAATCTAACGAAGAATATTCGTGGAAATCACTTTCTGCTTATGGTTTTTTTGAAGATAAAAGAGATAGAGTAGAATCACGGTCTGTGTTAGAAGTTGAAACCGGTTTTAAAACAAAAGATGAGTTAGATTTTATTTTGGATATGGTGCATAGCGATGATATATATATAATCTATCCTGATGCATCTGAAGTAAAAGTGCTTGTTTCTGTAGATAATATTCGGTATAGAAATAGGCAAACGGTTACAAACTCGATTCCATTAAAGATAAAAGAAGTTGTAGAAAACAAATATTTATCGCCAAATATAAATCCTTATGAATTATCAACAGGAGGCATATTTGATGCTAGTTATGATTATACATTTGAATGATTATGGTAACAGTAGACATTTTATTAAGGGTAGCTTTTCAGATATATATAGCTTCATTGAAAGGGGAAAATACTTCTAAACGTGTCGGAGGTCTTCTTAGAGATATAATTAATTTTTTTGAACAAACAAAATTACAGTCAGGAGGATATTTAGGCACTGCTCAGGATCTATATAATATAATATCATCTGTAGAAGGTGGCTATAATGGAATCGCTTCTGTCGATATAGTGAATCCAATAGTAAGAGGTTATTATATAAGTCTGACTGGAGGTGTATTTCCTAATTTCGGAAACATTGTAGTTCCTGAAGGATATAGTATTTTATATTTTGAAGATGGTCATTGGGCATATCAAAATATAACACTTAATCCAAATGATCCAATTTTAGACACAGAATTTTTTGATTAATAAATTAAATATATGGGCACAGGTCAGGCAACAAATCCGGGGAATGGTATTTGGAGTAATATTGTTTCCTCTGAATCGGGAATAAATGTTAATTACATAGAGGTATCTAATTTTGTAGACGGTACGGTAATGACAGATGATAAATTAGATAATGTAATTTATCGAAAAAAGGGAAGTTTATACTTACGTCAAGCCTTAGATTTAACTAAAAGTCGCACATTGACAGTTAATACTGTAAATGATATCCGTTACATGTCGTTGCAGAATATAATACTTTTAAAACTAGGGTATTATGATAAGGTTACCACAAAAGGATACTACTCTGAGAGTGATGGCGGATCGGCATCTTATACTATGATGGAGAGTCTCGGTACTGATGATGGTTTCTTGACTATTAATGTTGTCAATGCAACATTGTCTATATCTCTTTCATTGATACAGGAACGTTTTGTGTCATCAAAACAAGCAGGTGTAAAAGGAGATGGTATAACTGATGACACAGTGCAAATGCAGTTATTTGCTAATTCTATTA